>JAESFG010000081.1_pt1 | contig 384103 bp, 280 predicted proteins | sample 9269371 | NCBI WGS metagenome assembly JAESFG01 (sample SAMN14506227, study PRJNA617093) | algae metagenome | isolation source: Aetokthonos hydrillicola CCALA 1050 (B3-Florida) and co-occurring... | place: USA: South Carolina | collected 2013-01-01 | reverse complement strand
ATGCGTCGGATCGCGACGCGTTACGAGAAGCTGGCCGGCAACTTCGCGGCGATGATCACGCTGGCCATGGCCGTCCTCTACTTCAGAATCTTGACGTGAACCGTGAGACAGTGCCTAGGGTGAGGGCCGAGCGCATGAACACATCGCACCGCGACTCATCACAGCGACTTCTCGATTTCGCGCGTCAGTTGCGAGTCGATCAAAGCAAGGCCGAACGCATCCTCTGGTCGCGGCTTCGAAACAGGCAGTTCCTCGATCTGAAATGTCGACGCCAGCACCCAGTTGAGGGCTACGTCGTCGACTTCCTGTGCGTCGAGGCCAACCTCATCATTGAACTTGACGGCGATCAACACTACGAAGGCAACGCCGAGCGAAGGGACGAGCGTCGAGACGCGAAGCTCGTGTCGCTCGGATTGAACATTGTGCGCATTCCGACGCTGTGCGTAGTGCGAGACGTCAATCTCGTGCTGAGGTGGATCGAGGATGTGATCGTCGATAACGCGTTGCTGCGACCAAGGCCCTCACCCCGGCCCTCTCCCGGAGTACCGGGCGAGGGAGTGAAAACGCCCTCACCCCAACCCTCTCCCGGAGTACCGGGAGAGGGGGACGGAAGACGATTCGATCTTCGCTGAAGCTAGTCCCCCATGTCCTTCTACCTCCGATCCCTCCGCTTCTTCCGCGATCAGGCCGGCGTCATTGCGATGTCGCTCGGGCTGATCGTGTTGATGAACATTCTCTCCGTCCTCTGGCCGGTGCCGTTGGCGCTATTTATCTCGCTGATGTCTGACAAGCCGGTCGAGGAGAACTGGGCGTACGCGCTCTTCGGCTGGGTGCCGCGGGATCGGTCGGGCACGATGGTGGCGTACCTCGCACTCTCGATGCTCGCGCTGCGGCTGTTGAACGAAGTCCTGCGCACCGTGCAGACGCAGCTGAACATCGGCATCGGCTATCGCGGGCGCGCCCGCGTGCAGGCGGAGCTGTTTCAGAAGCTGCAGGCGCTCTCGCTGAAGTACCACAAGTCGAAGCCGCAGGGCGACGGCATCTATCGCCTCTCGTACGACACCCACGGTTTTCATGGCGTCCTCAACATCATGCTCGGCGTCGTCGTCAACGCGACGATGCTCGTCATCGCGTTCGTCGTCATGCTCAGCTTCAACTGGCAGCTGACGCTCATCGCGCTCGCGGTCGTTCCCGCGCTTTACCTCACCATCACGCAGTGGAACAAGACGCTCTACCGCTACGCCATGAAGCAGCGCGAGGCCGACCAGGAGGTGACGACGCAGGTGCAGCGATCGCTCGCCGTGGTGGGGCTCGTGCAGGCGTTCAATCGCGAGCAGGACGAGCTCGAGCGGTTCACCTCGCGCGTCACGACGTACAACGCTGCCAGTCTCCGACTGCACTGGCAGGAGATCATGTACTGGCTCGTGCTGGGCATCATCCTCGCCGTCGGCAGCGTGGCGATCTTCTGGTACGGCGGGCACCTCGTCGTGAAGGGCGCGATGGACCTCGGCGTCCTCACGCTCTTCATCACGTACCTCGGGCAGTTCTACGATCCGCTCAACAAACTCGCCGGAAGCGGTGCGGGACTGCAGAGCGCGAAGGCGGGCGTGACGCGAGTCTTCGAGGTGCTCGACGAAGACCCGATCATCACCGACACGCCTCACGCGATGCACCTGCCGGTCGCGCCGCGCAAGCTCACGCTCGACGACATCCACTTCAGCTACCGAAGCGGCGCGGAAGTGCTGAAGGGCGTCAGCGCGACGATCGCGCCGGGCCGGCTCGTCGCGTTCGTGGGCGAGAGCGGCGTGGGCAAGACGACGCTGCTGAGCCTGCTCCCGCGATTCTACGACCCCACGTCAGGAAGGCTGCTACTCGACGAGCACGATGCGAAGTCGATCCGCGTCCGCGATCTGCGCCGGCACGTCGCGCTCGTGCTGCAGGAAAGCGTCATCCTGCCGACGACGGTCGCCGAGAACATCGCCTACGGCCGACCCGAAGCCACTCAGGCCGAGATCGAACGTGCGGCCGAGTTGGCCGGGGCGGCGAAGTTCATTCGCGAGATGGAGAAGGGGTACCAGTCCGTCATCAGCGACGCCGGCTCGAATTTATCGGGTGGGCAGAAGCAGCGGATCAGCATTGCCCGCGCGCTCTGCACCCACGCGCCGATCATCGTGCTCGACGAGCCCACCAGTGCGCTCGACCCGCAGCACGAGGCGATGATCACCGAAACCCTGCGCGGCCTGCGCGGGCACCGCACCGTCGTCGTGGTGAGCCATCGCCTGAGCACCGTGGTCGATTGCGACGAGATCTTCGTCATGCAGGCCGGCACGATCACGGAACGTGGCACGCACGAGCAACTCGTCGCGCAGCGCGGGCATTACTACGCGATGGCGAAGCACCAGATGCGGCTGGAGTAGCGTTCCTCGCCTTCACGTCATTGCAGCATCGACGGCTTCGGCTCTTCGGCGCGGTAGGTGTAGAAGAGTTTCGCGATTCGATCCGACAACCCCTGCAGCGTCTCCGCTCGCACGCTTGCGGCGGTGGCCTTGTCGCTGGTGCGGCGCATCTCGCTCTCGAAGGCGACCGTTTGCCCGCGAGATTCGCCGGTTGGGAAGGTGACCATCGCCGTCCGCGCATCGACGACTCGGACGCGCGCGCCGGCGACGCCCTTCATCACATCGCTGCCCTGGGCGACGCCAATGCCGATCGCGTCGAGTTCAACGTAGATCACCTGCTCGGCCCCGAGCTTCCGCGCCACGTCGGCGACGCTCAGCTTGCGAAACCCGTCGAGCTGCGAGTCGCGGAAGACTGTGAGCTTGTCGTTATCGACGACGGCGGGGACGGCTTTGTGGTCGACGAGGTCTTTGCAGAGCATGCGTGCGAGCCGGTCGGCATCGAGCGCAACCGCGGGCGGATTGGCGACGCCCGGCGCGGGGTCGATCAGCACCAGCGTCTGCACCTTCGCGGGCTCGTACTGCGCTTTCACCTCCGGCGGCGGCGTTACTGCGGACGCGATCACGCCCACCGCAGCGCAGCCCGTCGACAACGCGGCCAGCGACAATGCGGCGACAAGCGAGAGCGATCGGAAAACCAGCTGCGTGCCCGTCTTCATTGCTCCTCCGCCGGGTGTTCGATGAATCGCTTGGCGACCTCGTCCGCAAGCAGTGTGATCGTGCCGGCGTACATGGCGTAATCGCTGCCCTCGAGTCGGCCGTCCTCTGGGCTCTTCTTCGGGTAGCTCACCGAGACGTTGCCTTCTTCGAAGACCACCTTCGCCGATCCGTCGGGCGCAACCTCGACGAGCTTGATGCTCGCCGTCGCGTTGCCGCGATACATCACGACGGACTGGCTCGTTCGCGTGGTGAGGTTGTTGATCTCGACGTAGATGAGCCGCGAAACGCGAAGCTTCGGCGCGACGGACGTCACGGGCTGCGCCTCGAGCTCGGGGTGATCCTTCTGATACTTGACGATGCTAGCCGGCTGAATCGGGAAGGTTGCGCCGTCGAGATCCTTGATCTTTTCCTTCTGCGCCGCGGTCAGCAGTGTTTGCACCTGCGAGGCGAGGTCTTCGCGAATGGTAGGGAAATCAATGCGCAGCCCGCGATCCGCCCAGACCATGACGCCGACGGTCTGATTCTGCAGCCCCTTGTAAGCAGCCTCGACGGGCGGCTTCGGCACGGCACTGGCGATCACGCCGACCGCGGCGCAGCCGGATGGGAGAAGACATAGCAGGCACAGCAGTAGAAACTTCCGCATAGGAAGAGCGTAGCGTGGAATCGAAATCGTGGCGAGTTCCGCGAACGAAGGTCGTGCCATAGCCTACGTACGACCGGCGCGAGGCGGTTGTTCGGTCGCCTTGGCGTCGAACACAACTTCGAACCCGCGCGGCGGCGTCGTAGGCTCGGTGCCGGGTGGGACAAACGATTTCTCGCCGCCCAGCTTTTGCCATTCCCAGTAGAGGAGCACCATCAGTACGCATCCCAGCAGTAGGAACGAGAAGAGCCACGCGTAAACGTACCGCGGACCGAACGAGGTGATGATGGCCCCGCTGAACGTGCCGACCAGCGCGACGCTCAAGCGAAACACGACAGCACCGGCACTCGCGAACTGGCCGTACTTGTCCTTCGGCAGCAGACGCGGCCCGATCGCCGCGGTTCCGCCGAGGTACAGCCCGACCGCCCCGAAGGTGATGATCGTGAACACGGCGAACGTCGTCTGGTCATGGATGAACAGCATCCCGCACGCGGCCGCAACGGTCATCAGCAGGTAGCCGATCAATCCCGCCTTCACCGGGTGCAGATTCGTCATGATCGGGACCAGCGCGAGGTAGATCGCGATCCAGATGAGGTCCTTCCGACCGAGGACGTTGCCGTACGCTTGAAGTCCTTCGGGGGTGTCGCCGTAGATCTGCTTGCCGAAGTAGATCAGCGTCGCGATGAACGGCTGATACGCGCACTGGAACACCGCCATCGCGAGGAAGTACTTCCAGTAGAACGGGTGGCTGAAGCAGTCGCGGAAATACTGCTTCGTCAGCGCCACGAATCCGCTCACGCGATTGCCAGAAGAATCGACGGTGGGCGGCGGCGGGTATTCGGGCTCCTTCACGCGCCAGACAAGGAAGAGAAACGCGACCAGATATAGCCCCGCCGCGAGAAGGTAAATCTCCTCCGGGTGCTCCTTCGCGAGCCCGATCAGGTACCAGTTAAACGTGAGCGAACCCGCTGCGTAGAAGACGCGAAACAGCGCGCCGAACGTGCCGAGCAGTTCGGGCGGGATCACGTCCGGCCAGAGGTAGTAGTAGACCGACTGTGGGAAGAGGTCGAGCAGCTTAAAGGCGACGAAGAGGATCGCCGTCATCGACAGCGCGAGCGTGGCGACGCCCGTAGTCGAGATCAGCCCCGGCATGAGCGACTGCGCGAACCGGGCGATCTGCGTGCTGAAGCCGAGCATCACGAGCACGATCGCCAGCATGGGTGCAGTCACGAGCAGGAACGGCCTGCGCCGGCCGATCTTCGTGCGGGTGCGGTCGCTCCACGTGCTGACGATCGGCACGAGTACGACGTACAACGCGTTCACGAGCGTCAGCGCGAGAAACGTGTACAGCGTGGGCGACGCCCCCATCGACTCGAACTGCAGGGGGACGAGCGTCGGCACGACGCCGTTGTCCATGAGATGCAGGCAGAAGTCGCCCAGGAGAAGCCAGACGAACACTTCGGCAAGCTGCCGCCGCGTGTAGGTGAGCGTGCCGACAGACCACGTCTTCGGCGAGGGCGGCGGTTGCGGCGCGGGCGTGGCGTAGGGGAGCGTCATGCGCGGAAGGGTGAGTCAGAACGGGAGGGCAGTGTGTGCCGGCGAGATGCTCAAACGCAAATCGCCCGACGTGCGGCGAACAGAGGATGTTCGTAACACGTCGGGCGAATTCAGAAGTCTTTGGTGAACGATCGGTCCGCTCGGCTCACGGACCCTGCAGCGTTCCGTCCTTGGGTGACCACATGATGTTCAGCTTCGACTTGTTCGTGCTGAAGTTGGCGACATCGGTGTGGTTTACCAATCGGACGCTGCTGTCGGCCATCGCCATGTTGACGGCACCGTACGGGATGGATGATTCAGGCGTGGTCGCGGAGATGCCCGAAGCGCCGGCTCGCTGCTGGTTCTTCGCGCGGTGCACGAACCATGCGATGTTGGTTTTCGCATCGAGCGGGCCGCCTGGAATGCTGCGCGACCAAGCCGTCGTTCCCGCACCCCAAAGCTGTGCGGGGAAGGCAGCGGCGGGGACGCCGCTGATGAACGTCGTTCCGACAACTGAGCCGGAGAAGAATTCGTCACCGACAGGATTGGTTGCGACGGCCTCGGTCAGCAGGAGCGTATTCGAGGTGTTCATCTTGCTGCCCGTGTCGAACAGCTGGCCGTACGGGTGATCGCCCGTTCCGCGGTTCAGGCCGTTCGGCGGCGGCGAGGACGAGTTGATGAGGCTCGACGCCCAGATGTTCATCGCATACGTACGGCGGACGTTTCGGCCAGCGTACGACGGACATGCCATAATCTGTCCAGCGACGGTTTCGTAGTCGTTGTTGAACGCCGACAGGCTGTTCGCGAGGAACTGTGGCTTACCCAGGTATGCGCCCACGCGAGCGCGGTCGTACCACTGCACGGAGATGGACGTCTTGTTCGCGGACGGAACGGCCGGGTCGTCATAGTTCACGTTCGCCGTTCCGGTAGCGTAGTTCAGCGTCGGGGGGAACTTGCCCTTGTTCTGCGTCGAATACATCACAAGTGCCGTGGCCAACTGCTTGAGGTTACTGGCGCACTTGGCGGTGTTCGCAGCTTCCCGCGCCTTGCCCAGCGCGGGTAGGAGGATGCTGATCAAAAGGGCGATGATGCCGATGACCACGAGCAGCTCGACCAGCGTGAACGCGGTCGAACAGGAACGACGTCGCGAGGCAGGGTGAGGCATGGCGGGCTCCATTCTTCGGAGGAGGTCGAATGCAACGGGCTCAACGAACCGAGTCACGATTCCGAAACGAAGGCGGACCGCTGCTTGCGGTCTTATATAAGAGTAGTCAGCTCTTTCAGAATGTCAAGCGGCTCGTCGACTGATCCTAGGCGCGTTCGGGCGATGTTTGGGGCCACGTGCCGGATCAGCCGACTGTTGCCGGAAAAGAGCAACGCCCGGACGAAGGGTCCGGGCGTTGCGGTGTTCGATCGTTGAAAGCCGGACCGAGATCAAGCCTTGCGACGACGGGCGAGGCTCATCACCGTCACGCCCGCGAGGGCGGCGAGGGTTGTCGGCTCGGGGACAGTGATCGTGTAGGCGGCGACGCCGTTGTTCGTGACCAGCGTGTACAGCTTGACCGTGTCGCCGACGGGTGTGCCGAACATGATCGAGCCGGTGGCGTTGCCGTTGGCAACGGCGTTCGTCGCGCCGGCCGCGCGGGCCGAGCCGAGGAACACCGGGTTGAGCGGGTCGGCAACGTCATAGATGCGGACGGTGCCGGGCCCGGTGTTGGTGGCGTTGCCGACATCGAGAATGGCGAGCAGCTTGTTGCCGCCGATCTCGACGTAGTCCATGTGACGGCTGTTGCCGCTGATGTTGGCGAAGGTGGGCGAACCCTGCAGCGTGGCGCTGGCGCCCGAGTTCGTCGTGTAGCGGAAGATGCTGCTGCCCTGCGAGCCGAAGACCTTCGAGTCCGAATCGGTGAAGGTCAGGCCCAGGCGGAAGTCGCCGAGCGACGGCACGGGCGAGCCGGAGAACGACGGGACGGTCGCAGTCCACGACGTGCCGCCGTTGGTCGTGCGGAGCAGTGCGTAGCTGTTTCGGTTGGGAAGGTCGGTAACCGGGACGTCGTTCGTCGTACCAACCGAGTAGGGGTTCTGCAATGAAACGAGGACGGTGACGTTCTGGTTGTTCGCCGGGTCGGTAAAGACGTCCATCGAGTCGCCAAGGCGATACCGATACTTGACGTTGAAGCCGACAACCGTGGCCGGGAGCGTGGTGGAGCTGAGCGTGGTCGTCAGTACGCCGAGCGGGTTGGACGTGGCGTCGAACGCAGTCTGCGGGCTTTCGTAAGCGACGACAGGGGTCGAGCCTTCGGTCGCCCAGCGGTAAACGCGAAGCGTGGCCGGGTCGGCGGGGACCGACGAGGCGGTGCCGAGCGAGCGGCCAGCAGTGAGGTTCGTCGCGTAGATCGAACCATCTGCCGCGGTGCGGAGGCTGGTCAGGTTGACGGTGCCGCCCGTAACGGTCGAGACGTCGAGCCCGCCGCTCAGCGCGCCGGTGTTGCCGTTCAGGATCTGGACCGCAGCCGTCCCGCGGGTCGCGAGATAGACGTTGCCGTTGACGGGGTTGACCGCAAGGCCCCGCTGGTTGTCGCTCGCGAAGGGGATCGACGCGTTCTCGCCCGGGGCGAGCCAGCCATCCCCGGCAAAGCTTGTGAGCGGTTGAAAGGTCTGAATGCCAGCCATGACGGCCGACGTGGCGAAAAGCGTGGAGGCCGTAGCGGCAAGCGCAATGCGGGAGCGGGGCAACATGCAATTTCTCCTTCGAACCAGGAAGTCGATCTCTCCGTCGCGAACGATGTGGATACGAAGAGCCCGGTGCGTCGCCGCGTCGAGCTCTTCTATAACATGCTAGACCATCTCCGGGTGTTGTCAACTCATTTCCGCTTCGTTTTCGGTTGAATCGTGTAGGTGAAAACGCGACGCGGTGCGGTTTTGCGGCCATGGAGCACGCTAAGGGGTGCGGTTGCAGCAGAATCTAGCAGGGTGACTCCCGTCAGAAACGGTCGGCCTTGGATAGCAATTCCCTGCGTCAGTTGTCGAATGCATGGCACCCGGGAAGAGATGTGCGGCGACTCTTGTATAACCTTTCCGTTCCCAGTTGTCGGAGGTCACGATGAACCAAGCTGTTTCGAGATGGACGTGTTTGGCAGCTGTGTGGGCTGCGTGCGCGCTGGTGGGCTGCAAGGGCAACGTTGAGCCCGCGCCGACGGCGGCCGCAGTCATTACGGAGAGCTCGCGTCTTGCCGCTGAGCCGCCGCCCGCCCCGCGCGAGTTCCGGGCGGCCTGGGTCGCCACCGTCGACAACATCGACTGGCCGAGCAAGCGCGGCCTCGACGCCGCCACGCAGAAGAAGGAAATCGAAGCCATCCTCGACCGTGCGGCCGAGCTGAAGCTCAATGCTCTCGTCGTCCAGGTCCGCACGACGGCCGACGCGCTGTACGAGTCGAAGCTCGAGCCGTGGTCCGTCTACCTTACCGGCGAACAGGGCAAGTCGCCGGGCTACGACCCGCTCAAGCTCTGGATCGACGGCGCCCATGCCCGCGGCATCGAACTGCACGCTTGGTTCAACCCCTATCGTGCCATGCACAGCGCGAACAAGGCGCCGCTTGCGTCCACCCACATCAGCAAGACGAACCCAGCTATCGTGAAGGAGTACGGCGGGTTCCTCTGGCTCGATCCCGGCGAGCCGGCGGCCGAGGACCTGTCGTTCAGGGTTTTCATGGATGTCATTGAGCGGTACGACGTCGACGGCATCCACATCGACGACTACTTCTATCCTTATCCCGTCCGCTCGAACCCGAAAGACGAGAATGACAAGAGCGAGAAGCCCTTCCCCGACGAGCCGAGCTGGCAGCGCTACCTCGCGAGCGTGAAGAAGGGCGAGAAGCCGCTCAGCCGTGAGGACTGGCGCCGGCAGAACATCAATCACTTCGTCGAGCGGATCTACGAGGGCAAGCAGAAGCGGAAGCCGTGGGTGAAGTTCGGCATCAGCCCGTTCGGGCTCGGCCGGAAGGGACACATGCCCGAGCCGCTGGCCGGGTTCGATCAGTACGACAAGCTTTACGCCGACGCCGCGCTGTGGCTTCAGAAGGGCTGGTGCGATTACTTCACGCCGCAGCTCTACTGGCCGATCGCGCAGAAGGCGCAGAGCTTCCCGGCCCTCGTCGACTACTGGGCAAGCGAGAACAAGCTTCACCGTCACCTGTGGCCGGGTCTGTACACGGGCAGGGTCGATCAGAAGGGGAAGACGGTCTACACGCTCGACGAGGTGACGAACCAGATCGCCATCACGCGTGAGAAGCCCTTCCCGGCGGGCCACGTGCACTTCAGCTTCAAGACGTTCCTCTCGAATGATGCGCTGAACCAACTGCTGCTGAAGGAGACGTACACCGACGAGGCGCTGGTACCGGCGACGCCGTGGCTGGATGGCAAGCCGCCGGCCGCACCGCGAGCGACGCTGCGCCGCGGCACGCTGTCGCTCTCGCCGGCATTCGGAAGTGAGCCGATCCGCGCCTACGCGATCTGGACCCGGGCAGGAGAGAACGCGCCGTGGCAGTTCCGCGTCGAGCCGGGCCGAGCGCGAGCCGTAAGCGTTGCCGCCGACGTGACGGACGTCGTCGTCACCGCGGTCGACCGCGCGGGCAACGAGAGCAAGCGCGTGCGCGTGAGCCCGTGATTCGCATCAAGCAGGAATTCACTCGACGCCGAAGAATCGCTTGGCGATCGCGTAGAAGAGGGGGATGCCGAGCGCCAGGTTGAAGGGGAACGTGATCGCGAGCGAAGCGGTGAGGTAGTACGCCGGGTTCGCTTGCGGTAGCGCGATGCGCACCGCGGCCGGTGCAGCGATGTAGCTGGCGCTTGCGGCGAGGACGCCAAGCGCGGTCGCGCCGCCCACGCTCAGGCCGCACGCCTGGCCCACTAGAATGCCGATCGTGCCGTTGACGATCGGCATCAGGATGCCGAACGCGAGCAAAAACGGCCCAACGCGCTTCAGATCGCCGAACCGGCTGCCGCACTTGATGCCGAGTTCGAGCATGAACAGGCAGAGGATGCCGAGAAACGCGTCGGCGTAGAACACCTGCACCTTGTCGAACTGCTTCTGGCCCCCCACGTAGCCGATGACGAGCCCACCGACGAGCAGTAGCACGCTTCGGCCCGCAAGCGTCTCATGCAGGATTTCGCCCCAGCCGCCGCCAGTGGTGCGATTGCCTAGGCGTGCGATCAGCAGCGCGACGACGATCGCCGGCACTTCGAGGATCGCGACGAGGGCGGGAAGATATCCGTCCGCCGGGTAGGGCGTGTTCTTCAGGAACTGCATCGCCGTGATGAACGTGACGACCGAGCACGAGCCGTAGTGCGCCGCGATCGCCGCGCTGTCGGCCACGTTGAACTTGCCGACGTACTTCAGCAGCGCATAGCACCAGCACGGGATGGCGATGCCTAGCGCGAGCGTGCCTATCACGGGGGCGATCAGCTTTGCGGGCTCCTTGGTTTCGCTCAGCGCTACGCCGCCCTTCAGGCCGATCGCGAGCAGCAGGTAGATCGAGAGGGCGGTGATGAAGGCGTCAGGCAGCTCGAGGTCGCTCTTCACGAGCGTCGCGATGAGCCCGAGGGCGAAGCAGAGCACGACGGGTGAGAGGAGGTTGGAACTGATCAGATCGACGATCGACATCCGCGGGGCTTGTATGGATTCCGATGCACGAAATCAAATTCCGGTGACGGGAGCGATTGCCAGACAATGCAAAAAGAAGAACCCCGCGAGCGGTGCCCGCGGGGTTCATTTAGATTCAGAGATGTGAACGATGCGAGGCGGAATCAGTACCGATCGCGACCGCCACGGTCGCCGCGGTCGCCACGGCCACCGCCGCCGCCGCCGTAGCCGCCGCGGCCGCCACCGCCACCACCGCCGTAGCCGCCACGGCCACCGCCGCCACCGCCGCCGCCGTAGCCGCCTCGGCCGCCGCCACCACCGTAACCGCCGCCGCCGCCACCGCCACGCTCTTCACGCGGGCGGGCTTCGTTCACGGTCAGGGCGCGGCCGCCCATCTCTTTGCCGTTGAGTGCTTCGATCGCCGCCTGGGCAGCTTCGTCGGTGTCCATTTCGACGAAGCCGAAGCCCTTGCTGCGACCGGTGTCGCGGTCCGAGAGGACCTGAGCCGACGTGACCGTGCCGTGCTGGCTGAACAGGTCTTGAAGTTCCGAGCTATCCACCGAGTACGGCAGGTTGCCGACGTACAGACGCTTACCCATCGTGGGGTCTCCGAAAGCAGGCGCGGCCCATCACAAGATGCGATTCGGTTCTTTCAAGGGCCGATTGGGAAAGAGGTCGCGAGCCAAAGCGACCATGCGGGAGGGGACGAACCAGACCGAGGCAAGACCGAGCCACGGGTGGCTCGATGCAAACCAGATGGGACGCTGACGACCGACGCACAAGCTCCACCGCTTACTACGACGACTTCGAGATGCGATCCCGGGAGAGGCCAACCAGCGACCCGCCACCGTTGCGTGCGAAATCATGCCCGTGCCACGCCCGAACGGCAAGGCGAATTGTCGGGGAATTTTGTATCCGAAGAAGTCCGACTTTCCTTAAGTCCGTGACGAACTTCGCGATCTATTGTTCGTCTGATGTTTAGGTGGCCGACGCGTGTGCGAAAAGACGAAGTACGCGGAACCGACCGACGCCGACGCGGACAAGCCGCAATGCCCTGTTCGAGTCAATCGAGACGCCGCGAATAATCACGAGCTGCCTACGATTGTCTGTTTGAGCGACGCCACACGACGAGAAAGAGAAGTGGAGGAAGCCATGCTGAAGGTGAAGAACCTGTTCGACCCCGTGGAGCACGACGACGGCGCACGCCTGTGGGTGGAGTCGATCGGCCTGACGAAGGACCTCATCCAGTGGTGCAACGTTGACCACCTGCTGTGCAACGCTGCGCCGCCGCGCAAGCTGGCGAGCTGGTACGAGAAGCACCCGTCCGCCTACGACCTGTTCCGCGGCCGGTATCACCAAGCGCTGCTGCGATCGCCTTACCTCGCGGCGCTGGAAGAGCTCGCCGCGAGCGCGACGAACGAGAACTTCACGCTTCTGCACACCGGCGACGATCCGGAGTTCAACACGGCGACTGCGCTTGCCGAGTTCCTGCTCGAGCGGCAGGGCTGGGCGAAGCCAACGTGAATCGATTCCCTGCTTAGCCGGCGAGCATGCTCGCCGGCTAAACGTAGGGCTGTGCAGAGGCAACTTGGACGCGCGATTGTTACACTCGCGGAATGCTCACGGACGGGACTCATGCACTGGCGAACGATGCGTCGCCGGATGAACAGAACGATGCCGACGAATTGCTCCGCGGATTGACGCCGGAGCAGCAGCGGGCCGTCCTCCACAAGGACGGCCCGCTGCTCGTCATCGCCGGCGCGGGGTCGGGGAAGACACGGGTGCTCACGCGCCGCGTCGCGCAGCTCCTACGCAGCGGCGTGAAGCCTAGCAGTGTGCTCGCGATCACGTTCACGAACAAAGCGGCGGGGGAAATGAAGCACCGCGTCGCCGATACTGTCGGCAGGAAGGTGTGGGACTTCGGCCGGCTCGAACAGCCGTCGCCGATGGTGTGCACGTTTCACTCCCTGTGCCTGCGCATCCTGAAGCACTACGCCCCGATGGTGGGGCTCGCGGCGAACTTCCTCATTTACGATTCGTCCGATCAGAACAAGGTCATCAAGGACGCGCTGAAGACGCTGGAGATCAGCAGCACCAACTTCAGCCCCGCGACCGTGCACGGCCGGATCAGCAACGCGAAGAATCAGCTCATCACCGCCGAGGAGTTCGCGAAGCAGGCGTCCGACTTCTTCGACAAGACCGTCGCCCGCGTTTACCTGAAGTACCAGCAAATGCTGAACGAGGCGTCGGCCCTCGATTTCGACGACCTGCTGCTGCGCACCGTTTTCGCGCTGCGCGATCACCCGCAGATGCTGCGCGAACTGCAGGAGCGGTTCCGCTACATCCTGATCGACGAGTACCAGGACACGAACCGCGCCCAGTACCTGCTCACGCACGCGATGGCGAGCAAGCACCGCAACATCTGCGTGGTGGGCGACCCCGACCAAAGCATCTACGCCTGGCGCGGGGCCGACCTGCGGAACATCCTCGACTTCGAGCGCGACTACCCCGACGTGACGGTCGTGAAGCTCGAGCAGAACTACCGCAGCACGAAGACAATCCTGAACCTCGCCAGCAAGCTGATCGCGCGGAACACGCAGCGAAAGGACAAGACGCTCTGGACTGAGAACCCGCAGGGCGATGCCGGGAAGATCGTCGTGTGCCAGGACGAGCACGACGAGAGCGAGGTCGTCGCGCAGATGCTTCGCGCAATGCACGACGAGAAGAAGATCGACTGGAACAAGATGGCGGTATTCTACCGGATGAACTCGCTGAGCCGCGTGGTGGAAGACGGGCTGCGGAAGAACGGCATCCCGTACCAGATCGCGCGGGGCGTGGAGTTCTACCAACGTAAGGAAATCAAGGACACGCTGGCATACCTGAAGGTGATCGCCAATCCGAAGGACGAGGTGAGCCTGGAGCGCATCATCAACACGCCCACCCGCGGCATCAGCGACGGCACTGTGCAATCGCTACAGACGTGGGGCATCAGCAACGGCGCGGGCCTGTACGACGCGATGTGCCGGGTGGAAGACGTGAGCGAACTGCCCGACCGCGCGAAGAAGGCGGTGCGGAAGTTCGTCGACCAGGTGCAGGGCTGGCGGCAGTCAGGCCCGTGCGGGCCGGGCGCGACCGAGAACGCAGGTGCGGATGGCGCGCTCATGTTCGGCGCGACGGAGACGGGCGCCGGCGTGAAGCCGCTGCTGGAGAAGGTCATCCGCGAGTCAGGGCTTGAGGCGATGTACCTGAAGGTCGACCCCGACCGCGAGGAGCAGATCCCGAACATCTACGAACTCGTGACCGGCGCAGCCGAGTTCGACGCGGGGAATCCGGAAGGCATGCTAAGCGAATACCTCGCCGCGATCGCGCTCGTGAGCGACGCGGACCACATGGAAGGCGCGGGCGGCGCAGTTACGCTGATGACGCTGCACGCGGCGAAGGGGCTCGAGTTCCCCGTAGTCGCGATGGTCGGCTTGGAAGAAGGCATCCTGCCGCACGCGCGGGCGCGGGGAAATCTGAACGAACTGGAAGAGGAACGCCGGCTCTGCTTCGTCGGCATCACGCGGGCGCAGGAGCACCTGATGCTCACGACAAGCGCCTACCGCACCATCCGCGGCCTGCGTGAGCGGACTGTGAAAAGCCCGTTCCTGGGCGAACTGCCGAAGGAGTCCGTTGAGGTCGTCGATCGCACGTCGCTCGACCACGAGATGGGCAAGAGCGAAGTACAGATCCGCGGCAGCACTGGCGGAAGTGCAGAACGCTTCCGAAAGGGCCAGACGGTCCGCCACCCCAGCTTCGGCGTCGGCACGATCGTCGAAATGAGCGATGCGGGAAGCAGCGGGACGCGCGCCGTCGTCGATTTCCGCAGGTTCGGACGAAAGAACCTGATCCTCGAATACGCGCGCCTAGAACCGGCGTCGTGAGGAATGCGATGTTTAGCCAGGGAGCATGCTCCCGGGCTAAACAAGTTCAATCAGCGCAACTCACGCTCCGCCAGCAACCAGTGATCCATCTCACTGCCCGGCGTTCCCTTCTGCCAAAGCTCATAGGCGCGCTGCGCGATCTGCTCATAGCTCGGCGCGGGCTTCTGAGCCGGTTCAACCTGAACGGCAGCAGCCGTCTTCGGCTTCGTCGTGCGCGGCACAGGGCTCTTTCGCGGCGCAGACTTGCTCACCGCTTCGGAAGGCACGGCATCAACTGCAACGGCTGGCGCAACAATGGCAGACTTCTTCGAGGTGACGCGAGGCATGTGGGCAAACTCCTTTTCCTTGGAACGCAAGCGGTAGACACCTACGTTTCCTCCGCGGCACACCCGAAAGCCATCGGGGGAACTCCCGGGCGTGCCGGCACCATCCTTGTCCAGTCAATTTGTGAGCAAGCGTTCGCGGATGTCAACCCGCTCATCGCGCTGCGCGCCGCGTCACTTCGCCGCGTTCTCCTCCAGCCAGTTCAGCACCTCGGCGTCGTGACCTTCCGGCTTCACCTTCTCGAACACGTGCGCGACCTTCCCGTCCTTGCCGATGATGAACGTCGTTCGCGCGGCACCCATGTACTTCTTGCCGTACATGCTCTTCTCGACCCACACGCCGTACTTCTCGCACACGGCGTGGTCTTCGTCCGCGAGCAGGAAGTCGAGCTTGAACTTGTCGGCGAACTTCTTCACGTCCTTCACCGGGTCGGGGCTGATGCCGAAGACGGGCACGCCCAGCTTCTTGTAGCCGGCGATCGCGTCGCGGAAGCCGCACGCCTCGACGGTGCAGCCGGGCGTGTCGGCCTTTGGGTAGAAGTAGATCACGACGGGCGTCTTGCCGAAGTGGTCGGCGACGTTCACCGGCTTGCCTTCCGCATCGGGCAACTTGAACTTGGGAGCGGCTTTACCAACGGCGGGGGAGTTCTCAGGCATCGTGCAGGTTCCTCTTTGTGAGATTGCTGCCATCAAAGGAGTGTCGCGAGGTGAAGTCAATTGCACGCCGTGCCGGTGGATGGATGGGCGGCTACGATCGATTGCATTGCTTCACCCGCCCCCGCGCGCTATCACCCACCCATGCGAACGGATTCCGCACCCGCCACTGCTCCCAAGGATGACAAGTCGCCCGGCGAACGCCCGTTCGTGCACCTGCACGTCCATACGCATTACTCGATGCTCGACGGGGCGGCGCGGATTCCGGATCTAGTCAAGCGGGCAAAAGAGCTGAACCAGCCCGCCTGCGCGATCACCGATCACGGCGTCATGTACGGCGCGATCGAGTTCTACAACGAGTGCAAGAAGGCGGGCATCAAGCCGCTGATCGGCGTCGAGGCGTACGTCGCCCCGACCGACCGCCGCGAGAAGGTCGCCGTCAATGGCGAAACCGCGTTCCACCTGCTGCTGCTTGCGCAGAACCTGGAAGGCTACCGCAACCTGCTGAAGCTCGCCCGCATCAGCTTCATGGAGGGCTTCTACTACAAGAACCGCATCGACAAGACGGTCCTGCGCGAGTTCAGCAAAGGGCTCATCTGCACGAGCAGCTGTCTCGGCGGCGAAGTCGCGACGGGCTTGATGAAGAAGAGCGCGAAGGTCGCGAAAGAGGCGGCCGAGATGTACGCGGACATCTTCGGGCCCGACCGGTTCTTCATCGAGGTGCAGAAGCACATCAAGGAGCAGGACGAGGTCAACCCCGAGCTGGCCGAGCTGGCGAAGAAGCTCGGCGTCGGGCTTGTCGGCACGAACGACGTCCACTTCCTGAAGCAGGACGACTACCACGCCCACAACTGCCTTTGCTGCATCAGCACCGGGAAGCTCGCCGACGACCCCACGCGGATGATCTACCCGACCGAGCTCTACCTGAAGAGCAATGACGAGATGCGCAAAGCGCTCGGCGGGTTCGAGCAGGCGTACGAGAACACGCTGCACATCGCCGAGATGTGCAACCTCGAACTCGATTTCTCGAAGCGCTATGCCCCCGTCTACCGCGTCCCACCCGAGAAGCTGCGCGACGATCTCCCGCTCCCCAGCGCGCCCGCGCCGAAGGACACGTTGAAGGACGACGAGCGCTACCTCCGCGAACTCTGCGAAGTCGGTCTCGACTGGCGCTACGGCACGCGCGACGTCTCGCAGGCCATCCGCGATCGCTTGGAGCACGAGCTGAAGATCATCTGCATGAAGCAGTTCTGCTCGTACTTCCTCATCGTGTGGGACTTCTGCAACTACGCCCGCGACCACGGCATCCCGGTCGGCGCGCGCGGTTCGGGTGTCGGCACGATGGTGGGTTACCTGCTCGGCCTGTGCAACGTCGATCCGCTGCGGTACGGCCTGCTCTTCGAGCGGTTCATGGACCCGAGCCGTAACGAGATGCCCGATATCGATATCGACATCTGTCAGGACGGCCGGCAGGGCGTGATCGAGTACGTCCGCAAGAAGTACGGCCACGTCGCGCAGATCGTCACGTTCGGCACCCTGGCCGCGAAGGCGGCGTGCAAGGACGTCGGGCGCGTGCTTGGCGTTGATCTTGCGACGATCAACAAGCTGACCGGCCTCATCCCCGGTACGCCCGGCATGACGCTGAACAAGGCGCTCGAATCGGTCAGCGAACTCCGCGACATGATCGCCGCCGACCCGAAGCTTCAGAAGGTGATCGAGACCGCGAAGAAGCTGGAGGGCCTCTGTCGCAACGCCGGCGTGCACGCGGCGGGCGTCATCATCGCCGACCAGCCGCTCGACGAACTCATCCCGCTCTGCCGCGACAAGGAAGGGAACGTCCTCACGCAGTACGAAGGCCCGGTCGCCGAGAAGTGCGGCCTGCTGAAGATGGACTTCCTCGGTCTGCGCACGCTGTCCGTCATCACCCGCGCGGTCGACCTCTCGAAGGCGTCCGGACGCGTGCCGAAGGACTTCGACATCGAGAAGGTCGACATCACCGACAAGAAGGTCTTCGACCTCTTCTGCAAGGGCGAAACCCGCGGCATCTTCCAGTTCGAATCCGGCGGCATGCAGGATCTGCTCATCAAGATGCAGCCCGATCGCCTCGAAGACCTCATCGCCGCCAACGCGCTCTACCGCCCGGGTCCGATGGAACTCATCCCGAGCTACTGCGCCCGCAAGCACAAGCGCGAAGAGGTGCCGAAGGTCCACCCGATCATGGACGCCATCCTGGCCGAGACGTACGGCATCATGGTGTACCAGGAACAGGTCATGCAGATCTTCAACCAGCTCGGCGGCATCGAGCTGAGCAACGCCTACAAGCTCATCAAGGCGATCAGCAAGAAGACCGTCGACGTCATTGCCAAGTTCAAGCCCGACTTCATCAAGGGCACGATGGAGAAGGGCGTCAGCCAGGCGAAGGCAGAAGAGATCTTCGAACTCATCCTGAAGTTCGGCGGCTACGGCTTCAACAAATCGCACTCGACGCGATACGCGTTCGTCGCCTTCCAGACGGCCTTCCTGAAGACGTACCACCCGGTCGAATACATGGCCGCGCTGCTCACGTACGAAATGGGCAGCACGGACAAGATCATCGAGTACATCGACGAGACGCGCCGGATGAAGATTAAGGTGCTTCCGCCCGATGTGAACGAGTCGGGGCGGGATTTCACGCCGGTGTATGGGGGAGGAAGTGACGAAGCGACGAAGAGGCGGAGTGACGGAGGGAAGGCAAAGAAGCCTGCTTCGTCACCTCGTCACCCCGTCACTCCGTCACTGTCTAAAGATGGCTTCGTCCGCTTCGGCCTCTGCGCCGTGCGCGGCGTGGGCGAGAAGGCCGTCGACACGATCATCGCCGAGCGGGCGAAGGCGGGGCGGTACAAGAGCCTCTTCGACTTCTGCGAGCGCGTCGACACGCGCACCGTGCAGAAGAGCACGATCGATGCGCTGATCCGCTGCGGCGCGCTCGCATCCGTCCACGACAACCGCGCCGCGATGCTGCACGCGCTCGAGGGCGCGTTCGAGAGCGCCCACCGCGCCCAACTCGACAAGGCTTCCGGACAGAACATGCTGTTCGGAGGTGGCGGGGTGTCAGCTTCAGCTGACGCCGACGCGAAGACCGAAACGCCTCTTCCCAACATCCCCGAGTTCACGCGTCCCGAGTTGCTCCAGATGGAGAAGGAACTCGTCGGCTTCTACGTCAGCAGTCACCCGCTCACGGAGCGGCAGGCCGAGGTCGAAGCGTTCGGCTCGCACACCACCCGCATGTGCCAGGGCATGGGCGACGGCTCCGACGCGACGATCGCCGGCATGATCAGCGCCGTCCGTTCGCGCGTCGGCAAGAGCGGCGCGAGTGCTGGCAAGAAGTGGGCGATCGTCGAGATCGAAGACCTCGAAGGGAAGATCGAAGGGATGGTCTTCGCGAAGACGTACGAAGAGCTCACGATGAAGGACCCCAACGCGCTCAAGCCCGATCGCGTCGTGCTGATCCGCGCGAAGGTGGACCGCAAGCGCGAGCAGGCGTGCCTGATCGTGAACGAGATCACCCCGCTCGAAGAGGCCGCCGTCAAGCTTACGACGGGGGTGAAGGTGAAGCTCGACCAACTAACGCACCAGCCCGCGACGGTCACGCTGTTGAAGGACGTCTTCGCCCGACACAAGGGCGGCTGCGAGGCGTTCTTCAGCCTGATGCTCTCCGACGGCAAGGTGCTGCCCATCGCGCTGCCGAAGGAATTCCGCGTGAAGCCCAGCAAGGAACTCGGTGCGGAAGTCGAACACCTGCTCGGCCACGGCAGCTACGAACCGATCGGCCCCGGCACGCGCCGGAAGAAGCAGCAGGAACAGCAGCAGAAGATGTTCGAAGAGCAGCAGGCCGCCCGCGACGACGCCGGACCCCAGCACGAGGACGCCGTCATCGCGTCGATCGACGCGGAGATGGAAGCCGTCGAGCAGTAACCGATTGAATCAGCAGTCCCCCGACAAAAACTCTCTGATTTCCCCCGTCGGGATGTCTTGCCTGTTTTGACGTCCGTCGTCATATTCGTGCATCGCTCTCGGACGCGTGGAGCTCACCTCTCGTTGCGACTGTTTCGGCGGAGCCGGGCCGGTCACGACACGATGAACTCGACCAACACACCCGCAAGCGATGAGCGGATCGCCGGTTAGGCGTTCCGTCGGCCGCGTGGCAACTGGCTTGATTGGTCCGTTCGGCTCGGCTTTGCCGATGTAAGAACGGTGTCCCAATCGAGACAGCGCAAGTCGACGAAACGGTCTGGCAATCGATCCCCGATCCGCGATGCCACGGTGGCATCGGATGAGAAGTTGGAAACTTCGTCCACGGAATGGCCCACGGAGGGGCCCGTCATGGATCACCTGCTCATTCGCGGCGGCAAACGACTACACGGCACGGTCCGCATCAGCGGCAGCAAGAACGCATCGCTGCCGATTCTCGCAGCATGCCTGATGGCCGAAGGGCCGTCGGTGCTGCACGGCGTCCCACGGCTGTCCGACACGCGGCTGATGACCGAGCTGCTCTCGGCCCTCGGTTGCCGCGTTCGACGCGCGCCGTCCGAAGCAGTTCCCTCGGGTGGCCCGTCGCTGAACGGCGCGCTCGAAGTTGAAGTCGAAAACGAACTTCTCGTCGACGCCGGCTTCGAAGCCGTGCAGAAGATGCGGGCCAGCATCTGCGTGCTCGGGCCGCTCCTCGCCAAGCGCGGACGAGCCGTCGTCAGCCAGCCGGGCGGGTGCTCGATCGGCGATCGCCCGATCGATCTGCACCTCCGCGGCCTCGCCAAGCTCGGGGCCGAGTTCCGCAACGAGAACGGCTACGTCGTCGCCACCGTCCGCGGCCGTCTGAAGGGCGCCACGATGTACCTCGGCGGCGCGCAGGGCCCGACCGTGCTCGGCACGATCAACGTGATGAGCGCCGCGTGTCTCGCTGAGGGTGTCACGCGCATCGTCGGCGCTGCCTGCGAGCCCGAAGTGGTCGACTGTGCCGCGTTCCTCAACAAGCTCGGCGCGAAGATCACCGGCGCGGGCACGCCCGAGATCACCATCGAAGGCGTCGACAAGCTCACCGGTGCCGAACACACGATCATCCCCGACCGCATCGAGGCCGGCACGTTCCTCGTCGCGGCCGCCATCACCGGCAGCACGCTCACGCTCGACAACGCCCGGCTCGATCACCTCGTCGCAATGGTCGATCGACTCGAAGAGACCGGCACGCGCGTCGAACAGACCGAGGCCGGCCTCGTCGTCACCGGCCCCGCTCGGCCGAAGCCTGTCGACGTCACCACCTGGCCCTACCCCGGCTTCCCGACCGACCTGCAGAGCCCGCTCACCGCGTTGCTCACGGTTGCTGATGGCCGAAGCGTCGTCACCGAGCGGATCTACGCCGACCGGTTCGACTACGCGACCGAACTGCAGCGCATGAACGCCAAGATCCGCAAGGACGGCCCGACGGCGTTCGTGGACGGCGTCGAACGCCTCTCCGGCGCGACCGTCACCTGTCCCGACCTCCGCGCGAGCGCCGCTCTCGTCCTCGCCGGGCTTGCCGCGTCCGGCACCACGCGCATCGAGCAGCTCGAGTACATGGACCGCGGCTACGAAAAGCTCGAAGCGAAACTTGCAGTCCTCGGCGCCGACATCGAACGCGTGACGCCGAAGCCTGTCTTGAAGGTGACGATCAACCGCGACGTCGTCCGCGAGTCAACGCCTCAGCAAGCCAGCGCGGCGGGATGATCGAATATCAGGTTGGCGAGTACGACCCCCGTTTAGCCGGCGAGCATGCTCGCCGCTCCGACCGACGTCTATAGCGATGTTGGAAACAGCGCCAGACGAGGCGAACACCAACCACGATCGTGTCCATGACGTCCATAACGACGTGTTCGTCGCTCTCCGACGCGCAGCGTGACCGGATCGTGTCGAACAGTTGATATAGTTCAGCTTGCGCCATGCCCGCATCCCTCAGTGACGCAGCGACTGCATACGCCGCGTCAAATGAGCTAGGCGCTCGCAGCGCAATCTCTATGCGCTGAATCGCGAGTTCGCGATCTTTGTCCACGCGAACACTCTAACGCATCTTACGCCGCGTGCGCCTTCGACCGCGCCCGCTGCTTCAACACCGCCGGCCCGACCAGGATGACCGGTTTGTGGTTCATCAGCGTCGCCGCTGGCGTCACCATCATTTCAACTTCCGGCCTCGTCGCGGCCTCGTCGTTCGACATGATCACGCTCGTCTCGACGGTCCGGGGCGAAGCGTTCGCGACGACCTCGGGCTGCGAATTTTTTCGGACCGATCGCAGCGATTTCGGCAGCACGATGCGCTGCCGAGCCCGGTCGATCGCGTGGATCGCGTTCGCGAGCCATTGGCCGACGTGGTCGAGGAGGGTCGGCTCCTGCTTGAGGGGCGACTTCGACCGTTCCCGCGTGCCGCCGAGCTTGATCGACGATTGCATCGAGAAGCGAATCTCAACGCCTTTCTCGGGCTTCACGGCGTCGGGGTCGATGTTCACCTGCCGACCCAGTAGGGCGGCGTAGATGTTCAGGGCGGACTTCGTCTTCGCGTCCGTGGCAGCCGGGCTCGGCGGCGGCGGCGTTTGGGCTCCATCGTTGTGCTGTGTGCCAGTCTCTTCCACGCGAAGCACTCCTTCCAAGCCAGACGCGCGAGCGGGTGACGAGTCGTATCTGATGTATCGAACCGGTGCCCGGCGTTCGCTTGAGTAGCAAATGATGGCGGCCGCGTCTGATAAGGGCTCGTGCGCCTTGGGGATTCCCCGATCGGGACCGGCGGCGGTTCGTTCGCCGAGGCTTTCGCGCCTATCATGCCGTCCATGGACGGAAAGAGGGCCCCCGACGTCTCCGTAACCACGGCCGACGTCGCCGGCGAAGTACCGGAGGCGGAGTCGTGCGTGGCCGACCGATCGGCCGCGCAGACGCTCGGCCACGCCGGTCGCCAGCCGCTCATCCGACGCGAGAACCTGCTCCGCAGCGTGTTCGTCCTGGCGCTGCCCGTCGTGGTGGAGCAGTGGCTCCACTCGTTCGTCGGGCTCACCGACACCTACCTCGCCAACCACATCGTTCTGACGGCCGACTTGTCCGGCGAAGCGCTCGACGCCGCCCACGCGTACAACCGCGCGAGCGCCGCCGCCGTCGGCAGCGTGATGTACTTCCTTTGGTTCGTTGGCCTGCTGGCGAGCAGCGTGGGCATCGGCGCGACGGCCCTCATCAGCCGCGCGACCGGCGCACGGCACAAGCGCGTCGCGAGCGCGGTCGTCGGTCAGACGTTGCTCTGCGCGGCGACGGTCGGCCTGGTGTTCGGCGCGCTATTGGTCGCCGTGTCGCCCCTGATTGCGCCGCTGACCGGACTCTCCGCCGATGCGCAGCCGCTCTTCGTCAGTTACGTCCGCATCATCGGCTGGGCCATGCCGCTCGCGCTCATCATGATGGCGAGCGCCTCCTGCCTGCGCGGCGGCGGCGACACCATCTCGCCGGCGATCGCCGTCATGATCGTCGACATCGTCAATGCGATCGTCAGCTTCAGCCTCGTCCGCGGCTGGTTCGGCTTGCCCGAGCTCGGCTTCACTGGCATCGCGATCGGCACGACGAGCGCGTACTGCGTCGGCGCGATCCTCCAGGTGCTGCTGCTCTTGCGACGCAACGGAAAGGTGCGCCTCTTCGTGCACCGGCTCAAGCCGAACCTCGCCGTCACGAAACGCATCCTCCGCATCGGCCTGCCCAGCGGCGCGGAGATGATGCTTCAATGGATGGCCAACTTCGGCGTGCTGTTCGTCGTGAACAATCTCGGCAACGCCGGCGCTGCCGCACACCTCGCGGCCATCCGCATCGAAGCATTCAGCTTCATGACCGGCATGGGCTTCAGCGTGGCGGCGTCGACGCTCGTCGGGCAGAGCCTCGGCATGAAGGACGTCGCCCGCGCGCGACGCTGCGCCTACCTCGCGTACGGGTGTGGTGGCGGCGCGATGCTCATCTGGGGCCTCGGCTTCATCGTCGCAGGGCCGCAGATCGCGGCGCTCATCCTGCAGGGCGATCCGGAAGTCGTCGCGCTCACGGGCATGTGCCTGCGCATCACCGGCGTCATCCAGATCGGCTTCGCGGCTGCGATGATCTTCGGCGGCGCGCTGCGCGGCGCGGGCGACACCATCTCGGTGATGATCGTCAACCTCGCGAGCATCATCGGCGTCCGACTCACGCTCGTGCTTATCGTGGGTCGACTGCTCCACGCAAGCCTGCCTTGGATCTGGGTCGTCCTGTGCAGCGAACTGATGCTCCGCGGCGCGCTGATGTTCGCCCGCTTCCGCTGGGGGCCGTGGCACAAGGTGAAGGTATAGGGAGGTTTGCGGTTCGCAGTGGGTGGTTCGCGGCAAAGTCCGGATTGCCTGCCGCTAACTGCGAACCTCGACCTCCGAACCCATCGCTTACTTCCCCGGCGTCTCGCGGTCCGTTCGCACCCACGTCTTCTCGCCGCCGCGGCTGAAGAAGGCGAAGTACATCGGCAGCTTCCGCAGCATGTAGGCAGGGGCGCTCAGGAGCGGGACGATCGAGCGATCGTGCTGGCTGAAGCGGGTCCACGCGAGCACGAGCGAGAGGACGAGTGCGACGAGGCCGATCGTGAGCGCCATCGCGGGCCAGATGCTGGCGTGCGCGAAGACCGCGACCGGCCACGCGATCACGATCGCGATCAGGATGAGGAACACCAGCAGACTGAGCGGCGGAACGAGGATGTCGAGCGCGAGCAGCATCGCACCGAGGCGTCCGCGAACGAGGCCGCCGATCATCGTGCGCGGCACCTGTGTGAGGATCGTTCGGAGGTGCCCATGCTCCCATCGGCGGCGCTGCTTCGAAGCGGCCGCGTCGGACTTCGGCAGTTGGCCGTCGATGAACGCGTCCGGACACAGCCGCGGTGCCCGACCCTCGACGGCAAGGTCGAGCGCGAGGGCGATGTCCTCGACGATGTTGCCCGTCGCGAGCGGGGCTTCCTTCAAGATCTTCCAAGGGAATGCCATCCCCGCGCCGAACAGCGGGCAAGGGCCGCCGAGGCGCGAGAGGCCTAGCGGGCGGACGTGATTACGCACTACGAATGCGAGGTGCGAAACGATGTCCTTCCCGCCCGCGCTGGGCGGCTCGCTCAATAGATAGACGCCCTGTGCCGGGCACCCGGTTCGGTCGGCTTGGCGAACGAGTTTGTCGATCGCGCCGTCGCGCAGCGTCACGTCGGCATCGAGGATGACGCCGATGTCGGGCTCGCCCGTCGCGGCGAGGTGCTTCACGCCGAAGTCGAGGGCGTAACCCTTGCCGCGGTTGGTGGCGTCGCTGCGTTCGATCACTTCCGCGTTAAACGAGCGAGCCACGTTGGCCGTGTCGTCCGAGCAGTTGTCGGCGACGACGATGAGACGATCGCCCGCGATGAGTTGAGGCTTGATCGAGGCCAACGTTCGGCCGATGCCGGCACCTTCGTCGTGCGCGGGAATGATGACGCCGATGCGCGGCCGCGGCGAAGCGCCCTCAGGCTTGCGGCGAAGCTGCGGTAGCAGCGCGGCCAGCACTTCGGCGCAGACGATCGCCACCGGCACGAGTAGTACGCCGGCCATCACCCACAGGAGGATGTTGAGCGCGAGGGTCATTGGGTGGCCAGCGCCTCCGACGTCTTGGGGGCGGCGGCGTTCAACGCAGTCACCTTGCTCGGGTCGCGCGCCAGGATGTGCCCGAGCAATCGCTCGGCTTCCTTCGCGGCGCTGTGTCGCTCGAGTACGCGACGACGCCCTTCAAGGCCCATCGCGGCGAGGCGATCGGTCGGCATCTTGAGTGCCGCTTCCAGCGCGTCGGCCAGCGGCTCAACCGCGCCGGGCGGGACGATCCAGCCATTCACGTTCGTCTCGATGAGTTCCGGGATCGCCGCGATCGCGGTCGTGACGACGGGCCGACCGACGGCGAGCGCTTCCATGATCGATACCGGCAATCCCTCGGCCAAGCTGGGCTGCGCGACGATGCGGCAGTTCTCGTACGCCTTGCGAACGTCGGCGGCACTCTTCCACCCGAGGATCTTCACGCTGTCGTGCAGGTTGTGTTTTGCGATCGCCTGTTCGATGAGGGGCCGCATTGCGCCGTCGCCGACAAGCTCGACGTTGATCTTGATGCCGCGCAGCTTCAGCTTCGCCGCCGCTTCGACGAGGACGATCTGCGCCTTCTGCTCAACGAGCCGTCCGACGCAGACGACGGTGGCGTTGTCCGGCGGCGGCGTCGGGGAGAGATCGAGGAAGGTGTCGTCCAGTCCGCACCGCACGACGACGATCTTGTGCCAGTCGCGCGGGTCGGTCCAGCGCATGAGCTGCCCGCGGCCGAATTCGCTGATCGTGACGGCGAACTTCGCGTGGGCGAGCTTCGCACGATGGCCGAGGCCCGGGGCGCGGTCGTACTCCTCCGGGCCGTGCACGGTATAGCTGTAAGGGACTCCACCGATCACGCCGGCGAGCATCGCAACAGCGGTGGAGTTCGTGCCGAAATGGGCGTGCACGTGCGAGACGCCATCCCGGCGGTACCACTTCGCGAGGACGCACGCCTCCATCAGGCAGATGAGATGACGGACGAGCCCACGATCAGACCGGCGTCCCTCGGCGAACGACAGTTTCAACGCGCGAAAAAACTTGCCGGGCGAACCGACGAGCGTGGCGAGCGTAGAAGCCAGTAGGCCCAGCGGTCCGACGCCGAGGACGACCTTCGCGCGGTCGCGTTCGGCGCGGTCCTGCGGGTCGGGCAGGTCGGCGTCGGAGCGACGAAGCGTATAGCGAACCACGTCCACCCCGGCCGACTCGTGAGCGAGGATCTCACGCCGGATGAAGCTGTGGCTGGTCTGCGGGTACTGGTTGACGAGGTAGGCAATCGTCACGAGACGCTTCGGCCCTCCGTGGTGCCGGCTGACGCGTGGATGAAGCTGCGCGAGCAGAATGGTGTCCGCTCGCGCGACCGGCCGTGCGACGCTCGCTCGACGATCGCGCGCCGCACAAGTCACGCGACGACCTGAGTGTACGGCCCCCAAGAGGATCGGCAAAACCGACGCCGCGCATGAACGCAGCAGTTCCGCGAATCGTGCGTGAACGACAGGGCAGAACGGGAGCGGCGATATGATCGGACGCATCTCATTGCTGGCGCTTCTGACCGTGGTGGCAACGACGTCGGACGCTTCCGCGTGCATGGGATGCAACGCGACCGCGTTCGCAGTGCTGCCGGGCGGAGGCTTGGTCGCCGAATGGGCCGGGCCGGCAATGATCGTCCTGGCGGCGTTCCTGAAGCGTCCGTTTGTATCGATGGCGGGCATCGGCTCGCAGCCGTTGTGGCGATCGATCCAGGCGACGTTCCTGTCGAGCCTTGCAACCACTGCGGCGGGCGTGGTGTGGTTAACGCTCTTGTTCTCCGCGGGACCGGCGGGTCTGCTGCTCATACTCCCGCTACCGCTTCTCGGCGCGCTTGTGGATTGGGCATGGCTTGCCCGGGTAGGCATGGGTGCGACCAAGCCTGTCTCGTACGGCTGGCTGGCCACGGGCAACTACCTGACCGCCATCGCGATCTTCACATTGCCGATCTGGATGTCAGCGTTCGGATTCAACACCGGCTCGCACCTATGGTGGGCCCGAACCACCGCGCCGACGGTGGGGATGATCTCGACACTCGGCGTCTTCCTCCTCGTCGTCGCAGCGTTTGTCCTTGCGCCGCGAGACCGAAACGCGCCGGCGCTATACCGCTCTGGTAGGGCGTTCGAGGTGATCATGCCCGGTGCCGAAGCTGACACGGCACAAATCGAAGACGCCGTCATGGCCAGCCCGCCACCAGCGCCACGATCGTCATGACCGCGCCGCAGAAGGTCTTGATGGCGACGCCGATGACGCGGCCCTTCACCGCGCCGACGCCGATCCGCAGCGAGTCGGCGTGCGTGCGTCGCACCCACGCGAATTCGATGACGTACGACCCGATGAAGCTGCCCACGAAAGCGCCGATGATCGCGCCCAGCAGCGGAATAGGGATGACGATCTGCCCGCCGATCGCACCGACGATGCCGCCCACGATCGCGCCAAGCATGCCGCGTTTAGAGCCACCCGCTTTCGCACTGCCCGCGGCACCGGCGAGAAACTCGGCCAACTCGGCCACGACGCCGATGGCGATGATCGCCAAGATCGGCCAGGCACCGATCGTCACGCCCGTCCACGGCAGCAATGCGTAGACGATCGTCGCGAGCGGAATGAGCCAGATGCCGGGCAGGCCCAGAATGTTGACTAGCAACCCCACGACGCACGCAGCGGCGAGGAGGGCGTACAGCAGCCAGGGCACCACAGCGCTCATCGGTCACGCCTTCGAGAGTCGACGGTACTTAATCCTGTGCGGCTTGTCCGCGTCGATGCCGAGACGCTTCTTCTTCGCTTCCTCGTAACTGGTGAAGTTGCCTTCGTGGAAGACGACTTGGCTGTCGCCCTCGAAGCTGAGGATGTGCGTAGCGACGCGGTCGAGGAAGTAGCGGTCGTGGCTGACGACGATCATGACGCCGGCGAAGTTTTCGACGGCTTCTTCCAGCGCACGAATCGTGTTAACGTCGAGGTCGTTCGTCGGCTCGTCGAGCAGGATGACGTTCGCACCGCTCTTCAGCATGCGGGCCAAGTGCACGCGGTTCCGCTCGCCGCCCGACAGGACGCCGACGGGTTTCTGCTGGTCGGTGCCGGTGAAGCCGAACCGCGCAACGTACGCGCGGCTGTTCACTTTCATCTTGCCGAGTTCGACTTCGGTCAGGCCGTCGCTGATGTTCTGCCAGATCGTCTGGTCGTCGCTCAGGCTCGCGCGGCTCTGATCGAGGTAGGCGAGCTTCACGCTCTCGCCGAGCACGAGCTGGCCCGAGTCGGGCTTCTCGTGCCCGGTGATCATCTTTAGGAGCGTGGTCTTGCCCGCGCCGTTGGCACCCATCACGCCGACAGTGGCGCCAGGCGGGATGACGAAATCGACGGCGTCGAGCAGCAGCTTGTCGCCGAAGGCTTTGGTGAGCTTCTTCGCTTCGATCACCTTCTGGCCGAGCCGCGGGCCGGGCGGGATGTAGATTTCGAGCTCGGTTTCCTTCTGCCGGACGTCTTCCGCGAGCATCTTTTCGTAGTTGGCGATGCGGGCCTTGCTCTTCGCGCGACGAGCGGTCGGCGACTGGCGAATCCACTCCAACTCGCGCGCCATCATCTTTGCGCGGGCACTCTCCTGCTTCTCTTCAATTGCCAAACGCAGTTTCTTCGCTTCGAGCCAGTTGGAGTAGTTTCCCTTGAACGGAATGCCCTGACCGCGGTCGAGTTCGAGGATCCAGCCGGCCACGTTGTCGAGGAAGTAGCGGTCGTGCGTAACAGCAATGACGGTGCCCTCGTACTTGCTCAGGAACTGCTCGAGCCAGCCGACGCTTTCGGCATCGAGGTGGTTGGTCGGCTCGTCGAGGATGAGGATGTCCGGCTTCTGCAGCAGCAGCCGGCAGAGCGCCACGCGACGCCGTTCGCCGCCCGAAAGATGATCGACGATCGCGTCCTGCGGTGGGCAGCGGAGGGCGTCCATCGCCTGCTCCAATTGCTGATCGAGGTTCCAGCCGTCGACGTGGTCGATCTGCTCCTGCACCGTGCCTTGGCGGTCGAGCAGCTTCTGCATCTGCGCATCGTCCATCGGCTCGGCGAACTTCGCGCTGATCTCTTCGAACTCCTTCAGGAGCGCCACGGTCTTCGCCATGCCCTGCTCGGCGATCTCGCGGACAGTTTTGCCCTTCTCCAGTTCGGGCTCCTGCGCGAGGTAGCCGACGCTGTAGCCGGGCTGGCGCACAATCTCGCCTTCGATGTTCTTGTCCACGCCCGCGAGGATCTTGAGCAGTGTCGACTTGCCCGAGCCGTTCAGGCCAAGGACGCCGATCTTCGCGCCGTAGAAGTAGCCGAGGTAGATGTCCTTGAGGATGACCTTGCGGTCGATCGTCTTGGAGACGCCCTGCATGGAGAAGATGACCTTTTCGGATTCGCTCGCCATGGCGGGGAATTGTGTGGGTCGTGCGGCCTGTGACAAGGGTGCGGGCAAAGCATCGTTTCGCGATGCGCCCGATCGTGCGCGCTGAATTGGCTTCCGGGCGATTTACGAGAATGGTTGTGATGTGAAGATCAAGCCCCGTCATCGTCGGCACGTTTCATCTGCGCGAACTTGCGTTGATTCTCTCGAATGCCGCAGGCTGCTAGCCGTCCCCGCCGCGCCGGACGGCATCTCTGCGCAGGTCATCACGCCCGCCACGCCGACGAGTAACGCACAGGTGCTGCTCACCTGGCGCGACAACTCAACGACCGAGAACGGCTTCATGATCGAACGCCGCATCGCGAAGAAGACGGCTAAATGGGCGAAGATCACCAACGTGGCGGGCAACGTGACGAGCTGGACCGACACGACGCTCCCCGCGAACGGCAAGAACTACGCCTACCGCATGCGTGCCCTCGCCCCCGGCGGTGACTCCGAACGCGGCTTCAGCGATGCCATTAACCCGAGCGGGCCGATCTCCCCGGAGGCGCTCTCGCTCAGCGCGCCGCAGACGACGCAGGTAAGGACGAGCTTCGCCGCGCGATCGACGGATGAGACGGGCTTCACCATCCAGCGCCGGCGCAGCGACACCGAAGCGTGGATCGGCGTGGCCGTTCGTTTGCCGACAAAGGACACGTACATCGGCTGGACCGATTTCAACGTCACCAACCCGGGCAGCGAGTGGCAGTACCGCGTACTCGCGCGTCGCGGCAGCCAATGGAACGCTTCGAATGTCGCGTTCATCCGCACGCCCGCGGTGAACCCGACGACGAACCCGCCCGTCGGTAACCTCGTCGCTCGCAAGGCAGGGTCGGCCGTCGTGCTGGAGTGGACCGATCCGACGAACTTCGAAACCGGTTACGCCATCCAGCGCCGCGTGGCCGGCACGACCGACTGGGGCGACTACTACGGCTTCCTCGGCATCAACAGCACGCAGTTCTACGACGCGAACGTCACGCCCGGCGTGACGTACGAGTACAACGTGCTCGTCGACGGCGAAGGCTTCACCTCGCCCGATGCGAAGGTGCAGATCACGGCCTAGCGGTTCGCGGGATTCGTCGCAACGTTCGCCTCGCTCATGCCGATCGCGATTTCGGGAAGGATGCCGCGCTTGACGTAGATCGGCCTGATCAGCGGACGAAGCTTCGGCAGCATCATCGCGAAGACGCTCGCTGCGACGATGCACAGGCAGCCGCCCATGAAGACGGTCCAAGGCGCGCCGATGCGCTCGGACGTCGTCCCTGCGATCAGGCTGCCGATCGGCACGGTGCCCATGAAGCACATGGTGAACATCGCCATTACCCGGCCGCGGTGGTGATCCTCGGCGAGCGTCTGAAGCAGCGTGTTCGAGCCGGCCATCTGGACGATCATCGCGAAGCCGATGAAGGGCATGATCGCCAGCGACAGGGCGGGCACGCGGGAGAACGAGAACGCGATCAGTGCGACGCCGAACGTGGCCGACGCGATCACGAGCATCTTGCCCATGCCAACGACGCTCTTCCGAGTCGCGAGATAGATGCCGCCGCACAGCGCGCCCGCGCCGGATGCGCCGGTGAGCAGTCCGTACAGCGACGAATCGCCGTGCAGGACCGACTTCGCGAAAACGGGCATCAGCACGGTGTACGGCACGCCCGCAAGACTCACGCACGCGAGCAAGAGCAGAATCGCGCGGATCGGCGCGAAACCGAACGAGACGGCGAAGCCTTCGCGCAGCGATTGCAGCACCGGCGCGTGCTCTCGCCGCGGTTGCATCGCGACGGTCATCGCGAGGAGCGAGATGATCACCGCGACGTAGCTCACGCCGTCCGCGAAGAAGCACCACGCCTCGCCCGTGAAGGCGATGAGGAATCCCGCCACGCTCGGGCCGATCAGTCGGGCGCCGTTCACGATGGAACTGTTCAGTGCGATCGCGTTCGGCAGGTCGCGTCGATCGTCGAGCAACTGCACGACGAACGCCTGCCGCGCGGGTATGTCGACGGCATTCACGAATCCCTGCACCAGCGCGAGCCAGACGACGTGCTCGAACGTCGCCCAGCCCGCGAAGATCAGTCCCGCCAGCGCGAACGACTGCAGCATCGCTAGCGACTGCGTGATGACGAGCACGCGCCTCAACGGCCAGCGATCGACCAGCACGCCTGCGACGGGCGAGAGGATGAACGTGGGGAACTGACCAGCAAAGCCGACGAGGCCGAGCTTCAGCTCCGATCCGGTCAGCCGATAGACCAGCCAGCCCATGGCGACGGTCGTCATCCAGTTGCCGATGAGCGAGACGAAGTTGCCGAAGAAGAAAAGGCGATAGTTTCGCGAGCGTAAGGCCCGCGTCATCGCCGCAAATCGGCCGAGCGGCTCTGTCGGATCACCTGGCGTAGCGGCGCTCACCGAAGCGGACGAGTTGTCCATGGCCGGATGATAGGCCGCGCAAGCGATGCGATAGACGGGGAATCCCCGACCTGCACAGCGTTACACCGCCGACTGCGTGGTGACGAGCCGTCGCCGCGTCTCCTGATTCCGCAACCGATTGATCGCGTTCAGATACGCCTTTGCAGCAGCTTCAAGGATGTCCGTGCTCAGGCCTCGCCCATTGACAGTGACGTCGTTGTGCTGCAGTTCGATCAGCACTTCGCCCTGGGCTTCCTTTCCGCCGGTGATGCTGCGGAGGCGGAAGTCGAGAAGCGTCCCCCGAACATTCGTGATTCGGCTGATCGCGGAGTAGATCGCATCGACGGGGCCGTCGCCGACGGATGCGTCGGTGACCGTCTGTCCGCCTGAATCCTTCAGCGTGACCGTAGCGGTCGGGATGGCGTTGTTGCCCGTCGTCACCTGCAGGTTGACGACCTCCCACATCTCGCGCGTACGCTCCAGCTGATCGTCGACCAGCGCCTCGACGTCTTCGTCAAACACTTCCTTCTTCTTGTCGGCCAGCTTCTTGAAGGCGGCGAAGACGACGTCGATCTGTTCGTCGGAGAGTGTGTAGCCCAGCGTGGTGATGCGATCGCGCAGCGCCGCACGGCCGGAGTGTTTGCCCAGCACCAACTCGCTCTTGGCCAGCCCGACCGATGCGGGGTCCATGATTTCGTAGGTCTCGCGGAACTTGAGCATGCCGTCCTGGTGGATGCCGCTCTCGTGCGCGAACGCGTTCTGGCCGACGATCGCCTTGTTCCGCTGCACGGTCAGGCCGGTCAGCGTGCTGACCATCCGGCTCGCGGGGTAGAGCTTCGTCGCGTCGATGTTCGTGCGCATCTTCCAGTGGTCGTTGCGGACGCGCATGTTCATCACGATCTCTTCGAGCGCCGCGTTGCCCGCGCGCTCGCCGATGCCGTTGATGGTGCACTCGATCTGCCGCGCGCCGTTCGCCGCGCCGCTGAGCGAGTTCGCGACGGCCAGGCCCAGGTCGTTGTGGCAGTGCGTGCTGAGGATGATGCCGCGCTCGCGGATGATCGGCAGCTTCTCGATCAGGTGCTTGAAGATGAAGCCGTAGCTTTCCGGCGTGCTGTAGCCCACCGTGTCGGGCAGATTGATCGTCGTCGCGCCCGCTTCGATCGCGGCGTGCGTCATCTCAACCAGGAACTCGATCTCCGTTCGGCTCGCATCCTCCGGGCTGAACTCGACGTCGGGCGTGAACGTGAGCGCGTGGCGAATCGAGTTCTGGGAGAGCTTGATGATCTCTTCCTTGCCCTTGCGCAGCTTGTGCTCGCGGTGGATCTTGCTGGTGGCGCAGAAGACGTGCACGCGGCCGCGCTTGGCGGGCTTGATCGCGTTGCCCGCGCGCTCGATGTCGGCGTGCGTGCATCGGGCCAGGCCGCACACGACCGACTTCGTCACACGCTCGGCGATCTGCTTCACCGACGCGAAGTCGCCATCCGAGGCGATCGGGAAGCCGGCCTCGATGATGTCGACGCCCATCGCTTCCAGGTAGAGCGCGATCTCGAGCTTCTCCGGCGCGGTGAGCGTCGCGCCGGGCGATTGCTCGCCGTCGCGCAGCGTGGTGTCGAAGATGCGAATGACCGGTTGATCGGAAGCGCCGACTGACATGACAAAGCTCCGTGTTCTGACAACTGACAACTAGCAACTGACAACTCGTGAAAAACAAGAACCCCGCCAGTCCGGGAGGACTCGCGGGGCGTTGAACTTTCTTCGTGTACGAAGTGTGTTCGTTGCCTTTACGCAGCCATCCCGGTCGGCTTCCGAAGAAGTCGAAGGTTAAGGGGAAGGCTAAGGAGGGACAACGTCACGCGCAGGGTTGTATCGGCGTTTGCAGATCGATGTCAAGAGAAAACGCGAGGAGGGGGTAGTGGGCGAGTAGGCGAGAGGTGTAGTGGGTAGGGGCAGAATGCTTTGCCTACCACTCGCCTACTCGCCTACTACACCACTCGCCTCTTTCTCGATCAGCTCCCTCAACAAACTTCGATGACACCGACTCTCCCGCTCGCACTGCGACGAGCAGAGCAGCGTGATCACTTCACCCGCGCGGAGGCGCTCTGCCAGTTTCGCGATCTCATCGCCCTGCGCTTTCATCTCGGCGAGGTACGCCTTGCGGTACTGCTCCCACAGAATCTTCAGCCCGTTCTTCCCGTAGGCGGCCGCGTGGAGGTCTTTGCTCGGGCCGAGGTGGGGGAGCCACTCGGTCCACGTCTCGTCCTCCTTCGCCAAACCGCGCGGGCGGTAGCGCGTGACGAGGATGCGCGTGCCGTCGCGATCAGGTTCGATGGGGTCGTCCCAGCGTTTGGTGTGGATCGTCACGCCTGAATTGTAGCCCGCAGGTCGCGCGGGTCGGTGGGCAAGTTTGCCGAGTTGAGGTCGGCCCACATCGCCGCCTCGGCGTTGAGCGGGCTGCGGATGTTGTACGCCTGGTACGCCAGCATCTCTCCAATGCGGACGACGAGGTCGACGAGCCGCTCGCCCGCGGCCCAGTGGTCGCCGATACAGATGTGCGATGCATCGATGTTCGGATGAAACACCGGCGTCAGCATCCGACACGCGGGGCCGACGCGGGGGTAGTCGCTCGTGAGCTGGATCTCGGCGCGGTGCGTCTCGATCTCCGTCTCGGCGTCGAGCTTGCTTCGAACGTGGAACTCAACGACGTATTTGTCGGGCGGACTGCCGATCGCATCGACGAGTCGAATCGCGCCGTTGCTTCCACCAAACGCGGCCCGCATCGATTTCTCATCGGCGAGCAGCCGTCGTTGGCGCAGGCCCGTGGGTGCCGGTGCAGTTTGTGGGACGAGTACCGCCTGCGATTCCGTCGGCACGGTGATCGTCGCGCCGCAGGCGCACTTCGCCTTGCGCCCCGCGTATCCGTCCGGCACGCTGAACGCCCGCTGACAACTCGAACACTTGAACGCGATCATCGCCGATCACCTTAACCAACCGAGCCACCACACGCCCGAAACGACGACGCCCGCGACGCCCAGCAGCAGGGCGATCCCGCCGGCAAGCATACGACGCTTCATTAGCAACCAGCCGCCCGCGGCAAACGACGGCACGCCGAACGAGATCAGCCCTGCCAGGCCAGTGAGTGTCACGCCCGCGATCTCCACCGGTGATACTATTGAGTCGGCAACGTCCAGTTCGACGGGCGGCGCATCAAGCGGTTCGTGCACATCGGCGGCCACCGCGGCCCCGCAACCGTACGTCGCGCAGCCGTGGTTGTCAGTCCAGCAATCCTCATGGTGGACGGCGTGGCAGTTCGGGCACGTGTGCGTCGCCTCGCCGGCGATGATCTCGCTGTGACACGCCGCACACTCGCCGAGCGATTTCGGTTTGGGCGCTTCGATCGTGAGCCGCTTGCCGCATGATCTGCACGTGAGCTGCAGGCCGGACGCGTGACTCGGTGCCCACGCGGTCGCGCCGCAGTGCGGGCAACTCGCCGTGTTGCCTTCGACCGACTTCCCCGCGCCGCCTAGCGAGTCGGGCGTCCAGCCAATCGGTGCTTGATGCTCAAAGAACCACGCCCGAATGCGACCGAGTCGAAGCTGCGCTCCGTCATGTAGCGCGGTCGTTCCCTCGATCCGCTTCCCTTCCATCCGACACCCGTTCTGGCTGCCGAGGTCTTCGATCGTCCATCCGTTGTCGCTCGGCGAGAGTCGCGCGTGGCGTCGCGAGAGCGTCGGGTGATCGATTCGCACCGCGCAGGCTTCATCGCGACCGACGATGCACGCGCCGCGAATTTGAATCGCGACCGGGCCTGTGGTGGTGTCGACGACGAGCGTGGCCATGCGAGTTTCCGTCACGAGCGGGACGCCGTCTTCTCCTGGAACACGAACACGGTTCGGCCGCAACGGACGCGGTCGCCCTCACGCAATCGTACGCGCGTGACGGGCCGATCGTTCACGAACGTGGGCGAGCCGAGCGGCAGGTTCTCGATCTCGAAGCCAGCGGGCGTCTGATAGATCGCCGCATGACGCCTGCCCACCTGCGGATCGCGGAAGAGGTAGATGTGGCTCATCGCGGCCGAGCCGATGAACGTGGGGTTGCGGTAGAGGATGAACTGCTTGCCCGCGATCAATCCTTCGACCACGCGGAGCCAGCCCTGTTTGGCGACGCTTTCGATGAAGCCCGAGGCGGCGCCGGCGCATCCGCCAATCGCGAGCAGGCCGACGAGGCGGCCGATCATTGCCGAGCCGGTGACTGCTTCGATTGGCGCGAACATGAGCCCGCCGAGCAGGCCGCCCACGAGTCCGCCCGCGACGCCGATCAGCGTCCGCTTCGACGATCGCAGCGCAAGCCCCGGCGCTGCAGCGATGATCGCGCCGAGCAGCGACCATTTCACCGCGCCGGCGAACATCAGCATTCGGCCGTCGACGGCTTCATCGGCCGGGCCGACGATGGCATTCGTGATCGTTCGCGACAGCAGTGCCACCACCGCGCCGCCCAGCAGGCCAGCCACCGCGCCGATCGCGGCGTTGACGGTTGCGCCGCTGAAGTTGCGATCGACAAGCCGATCCGCGCTCGCGAGCGCGATCGCGATGAAGAGCCCGCTCACCGCGAAGAACATCAGGTCGGCGACGAACTCGCCTTGCCGGTCCTTCTCCATCGCTTGCACGGTCTGCCGCTCGCGGTCTTCCTGCGAGAGCGATGGATCGATGTGGGCAGCGAAGTACGGATTCTCGGCGTGCCGACGCACGAACGCGTCGCGGACGCGTTTCGCTTCGGCGGCGCTATAGCGGCCGGTCTTCTCGGCGCGGGCGATCGATTCGTAGTCGTTGATGAGCTGCCGCGCCTCGTCAGCAGCGGCGGGGCGGAGGCTGAGCGCTTCGCCCGCGCCCCAGCCGAGCAGTGCGCCGAGCAGGCCGAACGCGGTGAGGTAGGCGATCGCGTTGTGCGCGATCGCAGCCCAGCGGCTCGTCTTCATCGTCGGGGCGACGACGTTCGCGTGTTCGTAGTGGCTCTTCGTGGAGCCGATCTGCTCCTGCGCGCGCAGGCGATCGTCCACCTGCTGACTCTTGAGGTCGTCCCAGGAGATCTTGATCGAGGACTTGTCGCCGCCTGCGTCGTTCATCGTTCACTTGCCGTCGAGCAGGACCATCATTGCATAGAAGAACACGGAGAAGCCGACGCAGAGCAGGGCCACGAGCGCAAACAATCGCTTGCGATCGAGCTGCGCGATCGCGTCCATCGCCCGCCCGATCGGCCCGCGACTCTTCGGCAGTCGGGCGATCGCGGCGCGGAAGCCTTCCTCGGTTGGCGCGCCGTCGATCAGGTGCGACTCGCGCGTCAGCTTGTTCGCACGCCAGACGAACGTGCCGCAATCGCCGGTCGTCGGATCAATCACCGTCGCCGCGTGGTGCGGCAGATCGAAGAAGCTCCGCTGGATGAACTCATCCATGTCGGAGAGGAAGACGCCGAACCCGGGGTGCGTGTGATACCACCCGGCGATCATCGCGCCGGGATGATCGCGATCGATCGCGTCGTGGATGGCAGCCCACGTCTCGCCGGTGAAGCTGACGCTGGTGGCCCGCTGCGATGCCGCGAGCGCGGGCACGATTGCGTGGACGTAGAGATAAGGGCCCGAGCTGTCGCGGAGCAGTGTGCCGAGCATGACGCCGCCCACCTCGACGTCGAGCGTGGAGTGCGCGTGCGTCTGCATCGCCTCCCATGCGGAGCGGGCGTAGACGACCTGGAAGCCGCGATCACGCAGCTTGTCGGGCGAGTCGATTGCGCGCGTCTCCAGGCCGACGATGTCGATGGCGGCGCAATCGACGAACTTGCCCGTCGTCTCGGGCGTCGGGCGACGCTTGAGCGGCTTCACGCCCATTCGAGCCCTCCCGTCGGCAGCGGCCCGAGCACGCGCTTCGCGTCGGCGGAGAGTTCGAAGCCGATCAGGCGACTTCCAGACCGTGCGGCGATCACGTCGAATGCCGGCACGCCGGAGTCGGCGAGCTTGCGATCGAGGAACGACTCGCTTCCGCTGATCGTGTGGAACAGCTCGACGCGGCGCGTCGTCGTGCCATCGCACGGGCAGATAGCGCGGTTCGCCCGCAGCGTGCCGAGCGGCGCGAAGACGGGCTCGGATTTGCCGCAAGCAGGGCATTCTAGCCGTTCGACGATGTCGCGGCCGAGATCGAGCGTGGCATCGTTGCCGAGCTCGCCGCGGGCGACGTCGAGCAACTCGCGCAGCGTGATCGCATCGCTCGCACGGTCGAGTTCTACGATCGTTTCGAACCGGTCATGGCTCAGGCAGTCTGGCTTGCGCTGGTAGTCGACCGTGTAGCTCTCGCATGTCGCGCCCATGAAGACGAACCCGCGCGCGGGAGCGACGTCAAGCCCGTGGATGAGCTTGACGGCCTCTTGCGTCTGCACTCCCGCGATGATCGAGCTGATCGTCGGCGTCGTGGGCGTGTGGCCGGTCTGCATTTGCTCGCGGGTGAGCATGTTGCAGGCGCGGCGCTGGTTGAGCAGGTCCCAGTCGCGCGCGGTCATCGTGCATTCGTAGCACGGCCGCTTCTGTTCGACGTCGGGCAGGAACGCGCGGGCGACGCCCTGGATCATCTCGATCGCGCCGTCGATCCACGGCTTGCCGAGCTTCCAGCAGACGCGATTCACGTGGAGCCGCGTCTCGCGGTTGTCGAGCCCGCCGATGACGACGTCGGCCCAGCGGAACGCGCCGGCGCCGAGCGCGTTCACGACGTCGCCGTTGAAGGCGTGCACGTTCATCTGCGGGAAGATCTCCCGCGCCCGCCGTGCGGCGACGTCGGCCTTGAACTCGCCGAGGTCGGCTTCGCGGAACAAGACCGATCGCGCAAGATTCGAGAGCTCGATCCGGTCGCGATCCGCGATCAGCACGTTGCCGATGCCCAGCAGGGCGAGGTTCTTCACGATCTCGTTGCCGAGCGCGCCCGCGCCGATGACGAGCACCCGAGCGGCCGCCAACTTCTCCTGGTCCCACCATGCAATGAGCCGATGCCGGGCGAAGCGGTCGTCGCTCGGAGCGACGTCGTCGGCAGAGATGCGGAGAATGTCCTGAGGCGTTGACACGACCGAGGCCCTTCAGCGATTGCGAATTGCGAATTGCGAATTGCGAAATGAATGCAGTGCAATTCGCATTTCGCATTTCGCATTTCGCAATCCTCCCCCCGCCGTGATCTCCGGGATGAGCCGCAGCACGTCGCCCGCCTTCGCCCCCGCAGTGGCGAGCGTCTGGTCTTCCAGCAGTTGCCGTCCCGACGCGCGATGCTGGAGCTTGTAGCTGAGGAGTTGCCCGTCCGGGCCGGTCTGGGGGAACTTCATGCGGTCGATCAGGACTGCGACAATGCGCGCCACCGGTGCATCGTCGGGCACCTCGACATCCTGCCGTTTGTTTCCGGTGGCATCCCAGATCTGGACGTTCAGGCTGGCCATGGGATCGATTTCCTTCTCGTGTCGGGCGGGCGGATACGCTATATGTCAGCCACCGGAAGATTGCCGAACGGCGGCGCGCGGGGCGGCGTGAGCCTTCGGACGGCATTCGTCCGCTTCTATGGGTGTCGGCACGTCTCGCCGTCGACTTCCAAGAATACGGCCTCCGCACGGCCGCGAGAAGTTCGCCAGCTTGACAGCGTTGTTATCGGGTTCAGTTCCGTAGCTTCCTTCCGAAAGCTCGGTGCGAACCTGACTGATATAGGTTGTAAGGGCACTTACGGTATTGGTGAGCGTGCGCGCCATGCGCATACTTGCCGGGCTTCCGTGCCGTCATCGCAGGAGAGAAGATCGCTTCCGGTTTGAACCAATCTCGTACCGACGCATACGCCGACGGCTCGGCCCGCGCGGGCCTTACCGGCGCGTTGATTCGTCGGGCACCGATCGTCGTCGGGCTGCTCGTGGCGGCGCTCTTGGTGGGGGCGCTCTACGTCTTCGCGCTTCCGCGCACGTACACTGCGGTGTCCACGCTTCAGGTGAAGCCACAGGGCGCGGGGTTCGACGGCGAAGCGGGCTCCGAACTCGTCCGAGCACAGAAGAGCGTTCTCAAGAGCGCAGAGGTATTGAACCTCGCAGCGTCTGACGAGCGGCTGGCCGGCATTCCGATGCTCGAGCGGTTGAAGGATCCCGTTCGCTACCTTCAGTCGAACCTGCGCGTCGACGCTCGCGGCGAAGGCGTCTTTAACGTCTCCCTCGCGGGCTCGCAGCCGGAGCAACTCACCAAGGCGGTCGACCTCGTCGTCGACGCCTACCGCTCGTATCAGAAGGCGGAAGGTCAGGACCGCGTGCAGGCTCATCTCAAGGAGATCGCCGAGCAGCGCGCACCCGTCGAGACCGAGGTGAAGAAGCTGAAGTCCGCCGTCGACGATCTTCTTCGGCAGGATGCCACATTACGGCTCGATCCGGAGAAGTCGCCCGTCGCCCAGAAGCTCGCGACATTGGCCGACGCGCACGCGAAGGCGCAGCTTGAAACGATCGACCAGCGGGCCGCCTACGAATCGCTCCGCGCCCGCGGCGGCGAGTTCTTCGAGAAGGTGACCGAGGACGAACTGAACGCCGCCCTGCGCGGCGAAGGCGCGGGCGACTCCGACGTCGCCGTCGCGGAAGAGATGCGGATGCTCGAGCAGAAGCTCGTCGACCTGCGCCGCACGTACCTGCCGAACCATCCCGCCGTCGTCCGCGTGAACGATCGGATGAAGCAGCTAAAGCTGATGCAGCTCGCGTCGGCCCGCAACCGCTGGAAGGGTGCGGAGAAGAAAGAACAGCTCATCAAGACCGAGCTTGACGACGCCAACAACACTGCCGTTGCGGCGAGCGCGCGGCTCGGCGAATACGTCCGCGCCAACGCCTCGCTGAGGAGCGCCGAGACGCGCCTGGCCGAGCTCGATCGCGCCAAGGACGCCGCTCGCGATGGGGTGGTCGGCCTCGTCGAAGTGACTCGCATCCACGGCGCAACCGTCGAAGACGACCGCTACCCGCCCGCGCCGCAGCCGGCGCCGACGCTGGCGATCGCCGCACTGATCGGGCTCGGCCTGGGCATTGGCGGCGCGTTGATCCAGGAATGGCGATCGACTGGCACGCTCCGCCACGCCGTGCCGCTCGCCAGCGCTTCCTCCACGCGCATCACGCCTGAAACGATCGGCCTGCCCGTCCTCGCGTCCGTGCCGCCGATCGATGAGCCGGGCGGCGTGGTCGCCCTGGCATGGTCCGCTCAGATCGACCCGCAGGGCCGGATGGCTCGTGCGATTCGTCAGCTCCGCCGCGGCGTGGAAGTGCAGGGCCAACTCCCCGCCACGCTCGCGTTGAGCGCTCCTGCGCGAACAGAAGGAACGACGTCCGTCGCCGCCAATCTCGCCGGCGCGATCGCTCGTGAGGGGCGTCGGGTGCTGCTGATCGATGCGTGTTTCGCTTCGCCGAAGCTGCACGAGGTCTACTCGATCGCCGAGCCGGGCGGCTTCTGCGAACTGCTCGGCGGCGGCGAGCCCGCTTCGCTCGTTCGTTCGACGCGCATCCCCGGCCTGGATGTCCTCGTCAACGGGGAACCCACCAGCGATCCCGCCTCGATGCTCAACACCGAGCGTTTCGGCGAACTGATCTCAACGCTAACCGCCGCTTACGACCACGTGATCTTCGACTGCGACGCCGTCTCGACCGGCGACGCACCGCGGATCATCGCCTCGCTTGCCGACGTGACGGTGCTCGTCGCGCGGTCGCGGGTGGGCCTGTCCGGTGCCGCTTCGGGTGCGAACCCGGACCGTCGCCGCGCGATCGCGCAGGCCCGCGATGCGCTGATGATGCTCGGCGCGCATGTCCTAGGCGTCGTCGTCACCGGCGACGTCAAGGGCACCGCCCGCACGGCTGCGGGCGCGGGAGCCGCCGGTACGTCTGAGTTGCCCGTGGTGCGAGGCAACGACGACGCGGCCGCCGGGTTCTTCCGTGAAGCGAACGACGCCAAAGACGAATCAACCGCTCACTCTCGATTGGAAGATGCAACCGAAGTCACGCCGACCGATTCCGCCCAGGCCAGCCCGGCCGACGCGGAATCGAACGGCGGCGACGACGGCGTGAAGAAGGAGAACGCCTGACCGACTCGGCCGAGACACTTGTGTGTTTCGGTTCGGCCAAGGTGTGAAGGAAGGGAAGATGCCACTGTTTCGATTCGCCCGAACAAGAACGGCCGGCGCGTCCGACGTGACGGCCAGATCCGACGAGACGCTCGATGAACCGCTGGTCGACCCGCGCCGCACGCCCGTGCGCGCCGCGACGCCGACGGCCGGACGAACTGCATCGGCAGCCTCGTCGTCGCGTCTGCCGCGCTTCGCGCCGGCGTCGTCGCGCAAGCGGCACGTCCGCGAACTCTTCAACCCCGATCAGACCCACGCCGTCCTTCGCCGCGAACGCGCCCGCGCCGATCGCCAGCAGAGTTACTTCACGCTCGTCCTCTTCCACATCGACGGCGACTCCGTCTCCGAGGCATCGCTTCTTCGTCTCGCGACCATCATCCTCCGCCAGGTCCGCGAGACCGACGAGGTCGGCCGCTTCGATCAGAACACGATCTGTGCCGTGCTCCCGGACACCGATCCCGTCGGCGCATCGATGCTGATCGCCCGCGTTCGTCGGGCGGCGCGCGGAAAGGACTACGAGCCCAGCTGCACCGTCTACACGTATCCCGAGCCGCCGCCGCCGAGTGCGAAGCCGCCGGCCGACCCGCAGTCAGGTGACGCCGCAAGTGATAGCGCCACGGGTGCGACGGGAACGGGTGCCGCAGGTCCGATCGCACGCCTCTCGACGCCCGCTGGCGACGCGTCGATCGACGTCGTTCCCGCCCGCGGCATGGACGAGTTCTTCGCCGAGCCGTTGCCGTTCTGGAAGCGTTGCATCGACGTGAGCGTTGCGACCGCAGCGCTCGTCGCCGCGAGCCCGCTGCTGATCGGCGCAGCCGTCGCGATCAAGATGTTCGACCCGGGTCCGATCTTCTTCTTCCAGCAGCGCACCGGCCTCGGCGGTCGACCGTTCAAGATCTGGAAGCTCCGCACGATGCGCGTCGACGCGGAAAAGCTGAAGGACCAGCTCCGCAAGCAGAGCGAACAGGACGGCCCCGCGTTCAAGATGACGCACGACCCGCGCATCACAAGAGTCGGCCGATTCCTCCGCAAGACCAGCATCGACGAGCTGCCGCAACTCATCAACGTGCTGCTCGGCGACATGACCCTCGTCGGCCCGCGCCCGCTCCCCGTGAAGGAAGCCGACGGCTGCAAGGGCTGGCAGTACCGCCGCCACGACGTCACGCCCGGCCTCACCTGCATCTGGCAGGTCGAGGGGCGCAGCCGCGTGAAGTTCGACGAGTGGATGCGCATGGACATGCGCTACGCGAAGCGTCGGCGAATCTGGAGCGACATCTCGCTCGTACTCCGCACGATCCCGGCGGTGTTGTTGCGGCGCGGAGCGCAGTGAATGTGGTCCCCTCTCCCGGTACGCCGGGAGAGGGTCAGGGTGAGGGTCTTCTTCTCCCTGACAGCATTGGCCCTCACCCCGGCCCTCTCCCGGAGTACCGGGCGAGGGAGACATACCGCTTGACGACTCGCGCCATCCCGCGCACCCTCGCTCCGTCTTCACCCGGAGTGTGCTCGTATGGCCAATCCTGTTTTCGCCGTCGTCGTCTTCACCGCCGCGCCTGATGCCGCGAGTTCGCCGCAGGGGGCGTTCGTTTCCGTGGACGGCCGGGCGTCGCTGCTCCGCGCGGTGGAGTTGTTCGTCAATCGCGAAGGCGTCGCGCAGATCTTCGTCAGCGTCGGGCCGACGGATGCCGAGAGCTTCAAGGGCAAGTTCGCGAGCCACCTGATGATCCTCGGCATCAAGGCCGTCACCGCGACCGGCCCGTCGCTGAAGGATCACCTCACCGCCGCCATCGCGAAGCTGCCTGCAGAGGCGACGCACGTCGTTGTGCACGACGGCGCGCGCCCGGCCGTCGCGCCGCCGGAACTGGACGCGCTGCTCGAACTCGCGACGAAGCATGACGCGATCGCAATGGTCGCGCCGCTCAATGCGGCAGTGCTGGAGATCGAAGCGGGAATGATCTCGTCACATCGGCCGCAGAAGTCGTTGCGATCGCTGGTGACGCCTATGGTCTTCTCGCGGAAGGCGTTCGAAGAGTTCGCGCAGAAGGGGATCGAGTCCATGCTGTCGCGCATCGTGCCATTCGAATCGACGGCATTGAACGTGCGCGTGAATGCGGGGAACGAGTCGGGCCTCGCGAAGGCGATGATTGGGCTGCTGCCGAAGCCGAAGTTGAAGGGGCCGAGCAATCCCTTTGAGGAAGCGTCGTGGTGAGCTTGGCGCGCGTTCACCACGGAGTGCACGGAGAGGGAGGAGAACGCGTCTGATCGTCCTGACTAGACGGGCCAGTACGGCCTTTCAAATGATTCGTTTCGCGCTGCGCAGCGCGCGCCAGAACGCGCAGCGCGAGGGGTATAGGTAGAGGGACCGCGCGCGTACTGCGTCCCACAGGCATCGTTGGGCCGCAATCGCGATATGCTGAAGTGGTGTGGTTCCAACGCCAGGGAGGCGAATGCGACGAATCGGACAAGCAGTTTTGCGGACGATTGCTCCCCAATCGAGCGCAATTGGACAAAACTGAGCGCGTGGCCGCCGCTGCGGTGAATGAAGTGGGTCAATCGTCCGCGGCGATACGCAGCGCTGCGCGCCGGACCGTCTCGAAGTCCTTCCGCGCCTGGTCGAGCTCGTCTCGCCTTGCACGGGTGCTGATGAGTTCGCGGACAGGGTTCACAAGGGAGGTCTGAATGAGTTCGTCCACGTGCGCCGCCTGCCAGTTCATCAGCTGGGTTCGTTGGGCGGCGAGGAACTGCTCGCCGAGCGTGTCGACGATGGTCTGGCGGACCATGAGCAGCGCGGGGCCGAGGACGGCGTCGGACCAATCCAGGCCGAAACTCTTCACGGTGAACACGACCGCGAGCGCGTCGAGCCCGAGGTTGCCGGTACGGAGGGCGTTCTTCAGAATCGGCCGCTTGTCGATCGCGTCGTACATCTCGGCGGCGCGTTGCTTCTCCTGCTCGTCGAGTTCGTCGCGGTACTTCAGGTACCCGTCGGCGAACTTGTCGAGCAGCGCGGAGCGGACATCGGCGTCGGCGAGCTTGCGGTCGAGTTCGTACCAGACGGTGTTCCGCGTGCCGGCCGCGAGGCGCTGCACCTCGCCGCGCAGGCGCGTGAACCACTGCTTGATGAGTTCGCCGAGCACGTCCTCTTCGGGGGGCAACTCAGGCTTTCGCTGGAGCAGCTTGCCGCGAACGAAATCGAGCGCCCACTTCATCGGCTTCCGGACGACGGCCCGCGCGCCGCGCACGACCTGCCCGACGTACGGCACGTCGAGCTGTTCAAGCACGCGGAGCAGCGTCTGGTTGAACTCGCTGTAGCGGGCGCTGTTGACGTAGTCGGTTCGATAGCGATCGGAAAGGACGGTGCGAGCCTGCGACTGAACGAGGTCAGCCCAGAGCGAGCCGATCGATACTTCGTCGGCGAGCGGCTGGATCGCGCGATCGAAATGCTCGGCGAGGAACCGCACGGCGCCCGCGAGCGTTTCGCGCTTGAGCGATTCGCCGTGCGAAGCGTCGGCAGCGACGGCGGAGCGGAGCTTGGCCGCCTCGGGCGTGGCGATGAGCTTGCGGAAGCGATCGGCCACGTCGGTGCCGTCAACGATGCGGAGCGGATGCACGGCGTCGGCGTCGATCGGCAGCGGCGTGGTGCCGTCGCCCTGGCGGAGTTTACTGACGATGTCGCCGAGCGGTTCGAGCTGCGCGTCGAGCTTGTTGGCGGCGACGTGCAGCGCGACGCCCGTGCCGGCCACCATCCGCGCGAGGCGGGCGACGAGATCGTTCGCGTAGCTCTCGCCCGTCACGCACAGCACGACGACGTCGGCCAGCGCCACAGCGTCGAGGACCGCGCGGAGGTAGAAGCGAGCCTCTTCCGTGCTGAAGTCGGGCGCATCCCACAGCACGCCCGCACCGACGGCGGGCGGGGCGATCGAGGGTTCGGTCGCGGCGCCGTCGGAGATGACCGACAACGCGGGCTTGTAGCCGTTCGAGCGGAGGTCGACGTCGGACTGCCGCGTCGGCGGGCGATCGATGAAGCGTTGGTAGTCGCGGAAGCGCGACGGAAAGGAGTCGAGGAACGGCAGATCGGGACCGGCCGACCGGACGAACGCGACGGGATGCTGGCTGAACCGCGCGGTGGCGTTCATCGCCGCCCCGGCCCGGCCGAGCAGGAGGTTCATTACCGTGCTCTTGCCGGAGTTCGTCCCGCCGAACATGACGACGTGCACCGGGTCGAGGTCGCGCCAGCGCGGGGCGAGCGCGGGTCGAACCTTCATCTGAAGCAGCGCCCGCGAGAACTCGATGATCGGCGCGGCAAGCGTGCCGGTGCGTGCCGACGTGTCGGCATGCTGAAGCTGGAGGGCCGACCCGAGCGTGCGGATGAGCCGATCGCAGGCCAGCGTCGCCGCATCGGCGACGACGGTGCCGGCAGGCGTGATGGGATTCGATGTTGCAGGCGGATTGGAGGCGGACACGTGCTGTTGCAAACCTATACGTCTCGGCGAGGGATGGGAAGGGCGCACCCAAACTGCCTCACCCCGCCAGTGGAACATGATGAGCGGCCGATTCATTTCCTTGCGCTCGCAGGCGTTCGCGTTCATGCTTTCCTTGTGCGCTGAATGGAGCACTGCATCGGACGCGAACTCCGAACGAAACTCTCGGCGATCGCCGGTCTGCGTGAACGCGGCTTGGTCGACAATCCCGACTTCTCGCGCGAGACCGTCGTCGCGTCGTGCGCTGCAGCGTCTGGGCCACGTTGCACGACCGGCCGACCGCGCGGGTGTGCGACCCGCGCAGCGGCGGGGGCCACGACGCCATGCAGAAGAGCGACGACTAAAAGCTGCGGGAGATCTGGGCGCGCGAGGGCGCACTCCTTCGCAAGGAAGGGTGATGCCGCTGCGCTGGCGCGTCGCGTCGATGGGGGGAGCGAGCAGGGTGTGGCACGGAGGACGCTGCGCGAACTCGACGAAAGGGGCGTGCCCGGCCACGTAGCCGCCGATGCCTGCCACGACGTCAACCCGCTTTACCTCGCCTCAAGGCACGCCTCCCGCGTGGGTGAGTCGCCACGGCCGAGTCCGCCGGTGGGTGTGAGCGACGCAGCTGATCAGCGCAGATTGCCTCCGCGACCGGAAGTGCCGACGGGTCTCGCTCGCGGAGGGACGCAAGGTAGGGCGGGACGAAGTGAGGAGCGACTCGCGAATCAATGAAGCCCATCGCTAACCCCCACCCCAGGCCTCCCGCGCGAGCGGGGAGGGAGCGGCACGCCGCTTGGGCTCTCGCCGCGTTTCCCGTACAACCGACCCCATGTCCCGCACGTTTCTGAACGCCGTTGAAGCCGGTTCGAGCATCGAAGACGTCTTCGTCATCACCGGCAAGCAGCTCTCCACCACCTCGACGGGTAAGCCGTTCATCAAGTGTTTCGTCGGCGACCGCACGCGGCAGATCACCGCTCGCATGTGGAACGCCAGCCAGTCGATCTTCAATGCCATGCCTGACGGCGGGTTCCTTCGCGTGGCCGGGCGCGTGGAGAATTACCAGGATAACCTGCAGTTCATCATCGATCGCTTCTGGCTCATCGACGATCCGAGCGAGATCGTGCTCGAACACCTGCTGCCGCACACGACGAAGAACATCGACGAGATGTTCGCGAAGCTGACCGGCATCCTCGCGACGATCAAGCACGCGCCACTGAAGGCGATCGTCGACGCGTTCGTGACGGACGAGAAGCTGATGGCCGACCTTCGCCGGGCGCCGGCGGCGATGACGTTCCACCACGCGTTCATCGGCGGCCTGCTCGAGCACACGCTGAACGCCGTCGAGGTGGGCGATGCGGTCTGCAAGTTCTACCCGACGCTGAGCCGCGATTTGGTCGTCGCTGGCATCTTCCTGCACGACCTCGCGAAAACGTGGGAGCTGAGCTACGGCGCCGGCTTCGGCTACACCGACGGCGGCCAACTCGTCGGCCACGTCGTGAAGGCGGCGATGTGGGTCGAGGCGAAGGTGCCCGTCGCGGAGACGCTGCTCGGCGGGCCGATCGATCGCGCCGTGATCGATGTCGTCCAGCACATCATCCTGTCCCACCACGGCGAGCCCGAGTTCGGCGCGGCGAAGATCCCCGCCACGCCTGAGGCGATCGCCGTCCACATGATCGAGAACATGGACGCGAAGCTGACGATGTCCCTCACCGCGACCCGCAGCGAGCAGAGCGGCGCGGAAGGAAGCTTCACCGACTTCCAGAAGGCGCTCGGCGTGAAGCTGTATCGGCCGGACGTGACGAAGGTGTCGGAGGCGTAACACGGGACGCGTGGTTCGCGAAATGGAAATCTGGGTGCCGCGCTTGTACGCAAGTCGTGGAAGGCACCCGATCGTTTAGTCGCTGCACAATCACCGCGCGGCACGACTTGAGTACAAGTCGTCCCACCCATCATGCTGCAACTGACGGACCAGGCGTCGCCTTCCGCTCCGCGACGATGAAGTACGCCGCCATCGCGGCAAAGATGAGTCCCGATGCGAGGATCGCGAGCGGCACGTAGATCGGCAGTTGCCGCACGACCGTGTACTGCGGGAGCAGGAACCAGCCGCCCGCGAGGAGCGGGAGGGTGACGCCTAGCGTTAGCGCGATCGGAATCGCGTAGCCACGGAACACCTTTTGTTGTTCCAGCATCCGAAGGCGGACGCGTTCGCTGGCGGACATCGTCGGGCCGGTGGGCTTGGGGGCAGCGGTCGGTTGGACGACGGGGACATCAAGCTCTTCCGTGGGTGACGAGAAGATCGGCGAGCCGAACACTTCCACAGCAGCGGCAGGCTTCGGCGGCGGCGGGGCGGCGGGTCGAGATGACGACCTCAAAGGTGCTGCCGATTTCTCTGGAGCGACCTCATTCGCGGCAGCGGACGCTGTAGAAGCCGGCGATGCCGAGGGCGACGGCCGGGTCGGTGCAGCGGGTCTGGCCGGCGCGGCTGGACGGGCAGGGCGCGCGACAGGTGCCGTCGTTTCGGACGAGGCTGCGCTCGGAGCTTGAGCGGCTGACGTAGATGCGGGCGACGGCGAGATCGGCGGCACGCTCGCCGCAGAGCCCGGCGACGCGGGTCGGCCCGCCGCTCGGGGCGCTGCAGCTGATGTTCCAGCTGCGCCGGATGACGGAGCAGAATCAGGTCGCGCGGCACGCGGTGCGGACTGCTGCGCAGCCGGCGACGCACTCGATGACGGCGGGCGCGGGACGCTCGATTGCGCCGACGAGTGGGGCGCGGACGTCGGCGGTGTTGCTGTCTGCGGCCGATGCGCGGTGGATGAACGTGACGGCGGTGCCGCCGCCGGTGGCGATGGCGGCATCGGCACCGGTGCGGATGTGCCGCCCAACTGCACTTCGCCCGACGTCGCCGACGAGACGCCCGAGCCGAGTCCCGACGCCGAGATGGCCGCGAGTTTCTTCGCCAGTTCCGATCGATCGTCCTGCGGGTTGGGCATGGTTGCTCCGCCGAGCGGCATCTCGACTGCCACGGACACTATAGTTCGTCGCGCGGGCGTTGCCACCCGCGGCGCGCGATCGCGTATAGGCATCGTCACGCTGCTTCGACTTCTCTCGCGTATCGGCATCTCGCCCGCTACGCTCCGCGACATGGCCACCTACACGCCCGCGTCGAATCGCTACGAGCAGCCCAACGACTGGTTCCGCCGGTGCGGCCGATCGGGGCTGATGCTGCCCGCGATCAGCCTTGGCTGCTGGCACAACTTCGGCGCGCCGGGCACGGACGCGGCCCGACATGCCGATGAAGCCTCCTTCCACGACAATTGCCAGCGGATGCTCTTCACGTCGTTCGACCTCGGCATCACGCACTTCGACCTCGCGAACAACTACGGCCCGCCGCCGGGCAGCGCTGAGGAACGCGTCGGGCGAATCCTGAAGGAAGACTTCGCCGGCTATCGCGACGAGCTCATCATCAGCAGCAAGGCCGGCTACCGCATGTGGCCCGGCCCTTACGGCGAGTGGGGAAGCCGCAAGTATCTCATCGCGTCGTGCGAGGCATCGCTGAAGCGATTGCAGCTCGACTACGTCGACATCTTCTATTCGCATCGGCCCGACCCGCACACGCCGCTCGATGAGACGCTCGGCGCGCTCGACACGCTCGTGCGCCAGGGCAAGGCGCTCTACGCCGGCATCAGCAGCTACGGCGGCCCGATGACCGCCGACGCGGTTGCCGTCGCGCAGCAGAACGGCTTCGCGAAGCCGATCATCCACCAGCCCGTGTATTCGATGTTGAATCGCTGGGTGGAGAAGGAACTCATTCCCGTTACCGACCGATTCGGGCTCGGCACGATCGCGTTCTGCCCGCTCGCGCAGGGCCTGCTCACGAACAAGTATCTGAATCACATCCCCGACGACAGCCGAGCCAAGACGGGCGGTTTCCTGCGCGAAAGCCAGATCACGCCTGACCTCGTCAAGAAGCTGAACAAGCTGAACGACATCGCCAAGCAGCGCGGCCAATCGCTCGCGCAGATGGCCCTGGCGTGGACGCTCCGCCCGCAGGGGCAGTCTGGCATCACCAGTGCTCTCATCGGTGCCTCGCGCCCCGAGCAGATCGTCGAGAACGTGAAGTACCGCGAGAAGGCGACGTTCACCGCTGATGAGCTGAAGGCGATCGACGCGATCCTGGCGTGAGGCGAACGCACTTGCTGGGTGCGTCTCCGACGCACCATTTCTGTCCCGTCTCAGATCGAGAATCGGTGCATCGGAGATGCACCCTACGCGTTACACGTCTTGCTCGTGTCTCCGCGCGCGATCCAAGCGAGTTGTGTCGCATTTTGTCGCATTCGTCGAGATCTCAACTGATTTTTGAGAGTTCGATGGAGCATCCGTGGAACATTGTGGAACATTCCTGGTGCGCCGCGGAACACTTCGCGTGCAGCGGGTCGCACGAAATGCTCCCCGCGCACCACTCGCCCGACGCCCGTCCTCGGACTGCCCGGCGTTGAATTGCCAATGAGCCGTTCGCGCGCGATGCGATCGCACCCGAACGCCACATGATGCGCATGCGGTCGACCGGATTGGAAGTGCATTCACGTGCTGACCGCTGGCCCAACTGCTGGCCGAGCCCCCATTTCTGGCCGCGTGAAGAAAATTCCGGAATATCCATTCTTCAACCCCACGCGCCGCCCGATGTGCAGCGCAGCGGCAGCGGCTGAGCTTGATGCCATCAGACATCGGCCTGCGTGATTCTCGCAGCCGTTTTCGCTCGTCTGAACCAGAGCGTCGTCCCCTTCATCTGCCCGGCCACGAGCAGCAAGCAGAAACGGTCGAAAGCGTCGGGTCGCGGTGCATTGGCGAACGTCGATCGATGCCGTTACAACGACGCATCGACATGCAGCCGCTCGATCATCTTTTCGCCGCAAACCGCGCCTGGGCTGAGCGGCTTCGCAACGTCGATCCGGACTTCTTCGCCAACCTTTCGCAGCAGCAGGCGCCGCAGTACCTGTGGATCGGCTGCTCCGACAGCCGCGTGCCGGCGAACCAGATCGTCGGACTGCCGCCGGGCGAATTATTCGTGCACCGGAACATCGCGAATCTGGTCGTGCACACGGATCTGAACTGCCTGAGCGTGCTGCAGTTCGCGGTGGACGTGCTGAAGGTGCGCCACGTGATCGTGACGGGCCATTACGGCTGCTCGGGCATCGGGGCGGCGTTGCGCGGGGACCGGATCGGCCTTTCCGACAACTGGCTTCGCCACGTGCAGGACGTCCGACAGCGCCACGCGGCCAAGCTGGATTCGATCGACGATCGCGTGAGCTGCAGCAATCGGCTGTGCGAACTGAACGTGATCGAGCAGGTCGCCAACGTGTGCCAGACGACCATCGCCCGAGACGCGTGGGACCGGGGCCAGCCGTTGAGCGTCCACGGTTGGATCTACGGCATCGAGGACGGCCTGCTGCGCGACCTGTGCACGACGGCGAGCAACGTCGAACAGGCTCGTGCCGCGTACGCGGGGGCGCTTGCAGCGCTGGCGTGAAGCGCGACCAGCACCACCTGTGGGGTGTGAACCGAACAATCGCATCTTCGGGCGGAGCCCTGCGCGCGAGTCCCGAATCGTCAGCTGAAACGCAAGCCGCCCGCGATCTAAAGTGATCGCGGGCGGCTTGCTTGGGCGAGGTTGCGCTGGCCGGTTTGGCCAGGTTGCGACATCACTTCGCGGCGGTGTCGAGGAGCGGGAAGCTCTTCAGTTCGACTTCGCGCTGGATGATGATCGTCGGCTTCACGAGGATGAGGAGGACGGCCTCGTCCTTCGCGGTGCCGTTGCTGGTGAAGAGACGCTTGACGATCGGCACCTTCGACAGGACAGGCGTGCCCTGTTCGCGGTTGATCTCGCCGGACAGCGTCTGGCCGCCGAGGAGGATCGTGCCGCGGTCGGGGACGGAGACCGTCGTGCGGACCTGCGTGACTTCGATGATGGGCTGCTGGATGACGCCGGCGAAGAGCTGATCCGTGCCGCCGTTACCGTTGCCGCCGCCGCCGACGGTGCCGCCGGCGAACGTGGCGAACTGCTGGATGGCGACGAGACGCGACAGGCTGGGTTGCAACGTCAGCGTGACGTACTTGCGGTCAGCCGACACCGTGGCCTGCACGGCGAGGATGACGCCCGAGTTCACGGTGCTGACGGTGGGGTCGAAGCCGACGGCACCCGAGCCGACGACGGGCTCGAGGTCGCTCACGTAGGCCTGCTGCGTGCTCACGAGCACGTATGCGCTCTGGCCGTTGAAGAGCGTGACGCGCGGGGCCGTGAGCGTAAGGGCGCTCTGGCCTGCCTGGCTGGCTTGCAGGACGAGGCGAGCGCGGAAGTTGTCAAGGTAGGCGTTGACCGTCGTGTTCGTGCCGCCGTTGGCAGCCTGGAGGTCCGACGCGAGGTTGCCTGCGACGCCGGTCGACAGTGTGCCGGGTTGAGCGAACTGACGCGTACGGTTGGTAACCAGCACCGGATCGAACGTGCGGTTGGGGTCAACTTCGCCCGGGAAGGGCGAGTCGGCATTCTCTGCCTGGAAGTTGAAGCCGAAGTCGAAGTCGACGCCGATCTGTTCGAGGAAGTTGCGCTGCACCGCAATGAAGCGGGCCTCGACGTTGATCTGAATGGCTCGGGTTTCGCGAAGCTGTTCGAGCAGCTTGGCAAGCTGGCCGTGATTCTCCGGAGTCTGGGTGACGATCAGCTGACCGCCCAGTTCCTGGATGGAGCCGATCAGGCCGCCGTTGTCCTTCCACGAATCGCTGGCGATCGTGTTCTGGATGATCTGGATGATCTGCTGAACGAGTTCGTCACGGGTCGGGCCTTCGTTGCCGCCGGTGCCGTTGCCGCCACCGCCGCCGCCGCTGCCGCCGCCGAACAGGCCACCGCCACCGCCACCACCACCACCGCCACCGCCTCGGCCGCCACCGCCACCACCGCCGCTGCCCTGGTTATCGAGGTTGAAGTCAGGGGTGTCGGTGAAGTCGGGAATGCTGACGATGAGGTCGCGGATGTCGTACGTGCGGGTGAGCACGTTGCGCGCGAGGTCTTCCTGAGTGCTGATCTGGATGACGCCGTCGTCGACGGTGTAACCGAGTTGCGTGACGCCGCCCGAGGCGTTGTCTAGCAGGAGGCGGAGAACCTTGTCGAAGCGGACATCGCGGAGACGCAGGTTGATGAGGGCCGACTTCTCGATGCCGGCCGCTTCGATGGCGGGCCAGTTCACGAAGATGTTGGCCTGCGTGAGGTCACGGAGGAAGTTGATGGTGTCCTCGAAGCCGACCTGCTCGAAGCGAAGCTCGGGGAGCTTCTTGGCGAGCAGTGCGTCGGTCTCCTCGCCGGCCGCGCCGCGCTCGCGGGCAAGCGTTGCCTCACGGGTGGCGACGATATCCGGCCAATCCTGCGGGTAGGTGAGGAGGTCCGGGATCGGGATGCGGCTCTCTTCGGCGTAGTTGAGCAGCTCGGTCGTGGCGCGGTCGATGCGCTCCTTGGAGTTGCGCTGGTCGCGGAGGAGCTTGCTGTCGACGAGGTAGGGCTTCACGCCGACGGCGTAGTCGTTCGTCGCGTCGATCGCGAGGATCTGATCGACGACGCCGATCGCTTCGGTGTACTTGCGCTGGGCGGCGAGTTCCTTCGACTGCTTGACGAGGGCGGCCACTGTGCGGCGACGCTCGGCGGCTTCGGCCGCGGCGCGTTCGGCGGCGGTCTTGGTGGCGAGTTCGTTGGCGCGGGCACGGTCGGCCTCGGCCTTCGCGGTTGCGGCAGCGCCGATGTCGCGATCCCACTGGGCGATCGTCGTATCGAAGCTCTTGATCTCGTCGGCGGTGAAGATGTTCGTGTTGGAGTTGCGGGCGTTGCGGGCGCGGGTCAGCGCGTCGCGGGCGTCATCGAAACGGCTCTCCGCGAGGGCCTGACGGGCCTGCGTGATATTCGTGTCGAAGTTCCACTGGATCGCCTGACGCTCGGCGCGGATCCGCTTCTCGAAGTCAGATTCGATGGAGCTGGCGGGCGTGCGGCCGGTGCGGGCGACGAGGTCGTCGTAGCCGGCGCGGGCCTCGAGATTCGTCTTGTCGAGCTGAAGAGCCGCGTCGTACTGTGCGAGGGCCTCTTCGGTACGGCCGGTCTTGGCGGCGGCGGCGGCGCTGACGACGAGCTGCTGGGCGCGGTACTTGTCCTGTTCGGCCTTGAGCTTCTGAGCGGCGAGGGCACCTTGCAATTCGGTCGCTGCGGGTGCGGCCGGTTCGGTGGTCGTCGGAGCCGGGGTTGCGCCGGCAGTCGGAGCCGGCGTCGGCGCGGGAGCGGGCTCGACAGCCGGGGCCGGGGTGGGAGCCGGCGTCGGCGCGGCGGCAGCGGGGGCATCAGCCGGCTGCAGGTTCACCACAGGGGCGGCGGCCGGAGCGGCCGACGGTGCGTCCGAAGCAACGGGCGGGGCAACCTCCGCCGGTGCGGCCGGTCCGGCGGCGACGGCCGGGGCAACGGCGAGGGCGCGAGCGGTCTGCTCGGCGTCGCGCTGCTCCTTGGCGGTCATCTTGGCGAGGTAGTCGGCCGGGCTGGTCTCGAAGAGGCCGGGCTTGTAACCGAGGTCGGCGGCGCGTTGGAAGTTGGCTCGGGCGCTGATCCAGTCGCCCTTGCGGTACTGCGACAGAGCGAGGCCGTAAGCCTTCTTGGCGGTGGCCTGATCGGTCGCGGCGGCCGGGGCAGCGGCGACGGCGGGGGCGTTGCCAGCGCCGATCGTGGCGAGTTCAGATGCGGCGGTCTTGCCTGAGGCGTCGCTGAAGTTCACCGCGGCGAGGGCGGCGAGCTTGGCCTTGGCGGCGTCGACGTTGCCGGCGGCCTTGTCAGCGAGGGCCGAGTCGAAGACCGGCTGCAGCTTGGCAGGATCGGCGGCGACGGCGAGCTGCTCGGTGGCCTTGGCGGCGGTGCCTTCGTCGGCGAACGTGTTGTCGCGAGCGGCGGCGAAACCGGTGATCGCGCCGGCGACATCGCCGGCGGCGAGGGCGGTCTGGCCCTGCTCGAACGAGACGCGGGCAGCCTTACGGCCGGCGGCGGCGGGCTCGACCTTCGCGAGCAGATCGGCGTAGGCTGCCTTCTGCGTGGCGTCGAGCGCGTCGGCCTTGATCGACTGGAGCGAGGCGAGCGCCTCTTCGTACTGCTTGGCTTCCAATTGCTTCGAAGCGGCGGCCAGGGCTTCGGCCGGGTTGGCCGGTGCGTCCTGGATCATCGAGGCGAGCACAGCGGCAGCGGCAGCGGCGCGGTTCTCAGCGGCGACGCTGTCGGCGGCTTCGGCGTAGACGTAGACGCCAGTCATGGCGACGGCGGTCAGGCCGACGGTGGCAGCGAAGGCCGCCTTGCGGACACGGCGGTCGACTCGGACGGCGGCGCGGCTCAGCGCCTCGCGCCGGGCGAGCCCCGCGGTGTTCAGCAGCGCTGAAGAGGGGTTGGACGGAACCGACGTGTCGATCGAACCTGCTGGCGTGGTGTTCATGGCTGCTCTACCCGAGGAGGGACCTCCGTGCCGCGACCCACAGCCCGCAACTGCCTCGCACTGAGGCGACTCATCCGACGGCCGCGCTCAACGCCAGAAACGCCGACCGACGACTCGACGCAAGGTCGATTCGCCCGACGGCGTGAACGGCGCTGAAACGCGAGGGATGAACCATGAGCGGGTGGGGGACAGCGAAACGCGTGTTGTTAGAACCCGGTGTCTCTTCTTGATTGCTTCGCGATCTTTTCGCTTCGCGATTTGTCTTCTTCTGTTGCTCTGCTGCGATGGCCTGTGACCTGCTGTCGTTTCGAATTCTGCTGGTGACGCGCGACCGACTCGCTCAGCCGCGGCCGATTATCCGCGGTTGCTCGGCTCGCGATCGCTCATTCGATGGTGCGGGGTCGCCGCGAGAATCGAAGGGCGGTCATACTGCGAATAGCCGACGATGCAGTCCGTCTCGTGAAGCGTCTTGCGTCGAACCCATGAGCCGCGAGGGGAAACATCGCCGGGGCTGGCGACTGACTCATCCGCGGTTCAGTTAGTACGTCCGCTTACGCCTCCGAGTTCGCGCCGCATCACGAATCGCGTCCTTCATGCGTTCCGCGCCGGTGTCTCGTGCATCGCCTGAGTCGAGCATGACACCTCGTGCGGCGGCGCGATGAATTGGTCGAAACGATTCGAGCAGCCACGCGGCGGGCCGAGTTTCGATTGCGTGTCGCGATACACCATGTAGTGGTGAAGCGCAACGCGCGACCTATAGCGGCCCGCGTGCGAGCGAGACTACCCCAACCCACAAGCGACTGCAAATAATGTCGCGAGCGGCAACGCAAGGGGATGGGACACGTTACGAACTTCCATGGGTTCGTCAGACTCGATTCGGAACGACACGCCCCGCGCCGCCAACGGGTGGCAGCGCGGGGCGGGCAGAAACAGGTTGCGACGACGAGCGCCGGCTCACGGCGGGCCCTCTCGGCTTTCCGTTTTCAGCGGCTGCGGCGACGGAGGGCCACTGCGGCACCGAGGCCGACCACGGCCAGCGACGTGGGCTCCGGAATGGCGGCCGTCACTGTCGGGAACGTGTAGAAGACTGCTTCCAGACCACCCTCAAGCGCGCCGGCCGCCTGATAGAACTCGTTGCCAGCGCGGCCGGACAGCGTCACGACGGCATCCTTCTGAGCAATCACCGTGACGAGTCCGGCGCCTCGACCGCCGTTGACGGCGCTCGTTGCAAGCGTGCCCTTCGGGTCGGTGGAGTCGAAGCCGGTGTATTCGATCTTGAGCGGTGTGACGCCTCCGCCGAACGTGAACGAGGTGCCCACGCCGAAGATGTCGCCCGCGACGGTCGTCGTCCCGGTGATCGAGGTCAGGCCAGTCTGGGTGGCAACCGGCAAATTGAGGAAGGGCGGCAGGCCGGTGAGGGATGCGGTCATCGGCTTGTCCGACACCAGTGTGATCTCAGCCGCGAGGATGCGCGAGCTGCCGGCGTAGTCGCCGAGCTGCGTGTTGCGGAGGAAGAACTCGATGCGGTCGGTCGTCGCATTGAGGTTGGTTCGGCGGACATCTGTGGCCAGTTCGCCGGCCGCGAAGGCGGACGAGGCGAGTCCCAACGAGAGGAAAGTAGCGGCAGCAAGGCACAGCGAGGTCGTACGCATGGTGAGTCTCCGTTCAGGTGATGCGTTCCCAATCCAACTTCGAGAAACGAAGTGCCGGCCACATCCCATCAGCTCACGTTGCTGACCATCGTGTTGCTCGGACCCCGTTTCCCGACCGTGCCAATTACCCCGCGGCACGCGCGACGCCGATGACCCTCACCGGCGGTACGCACTATCTCGTATTCGCGACAAAAGTCAACAATGTTATCGGAACGGCAAATCGCCGCAGAGGTGCTTTTTTCAATTCAAATCTGTGCAAGTCAATCCGTTGACTCAAAGCGATGTGCTGTAAGACGCGTTCGCTAGTGAAGTGCTGCAAACGTGATCCGCAGGCCGAGCGAGCGGAGCTGTGCTTCGATCTCGCGGGCGAAATTCGGGTTGCTCGCGATGACGAGGTCGGGCTTCCAAGCCGCGAGTTCGTCGGGCGAGACCACGCGCTGCCCGCCGCTGGGCAGGTGGCGCGACTGCCGCTTCGGATTGATGTCGACGGCGACGCCTACCGCGTCGCGTGCGCTCGGCACGGCGATGAGGAAGCCGATCGCCCGTGCGCCCGCGCCCCAAATCGCGACGCGCTGGCCGCGCTGTTGCGCGTCGCGGAGTCGATCGTCCCACGCGCGCGTCTTGCGCGCGAACTCGCTCGCAAAACCTTCCACCCACGACTTCATTTGCTCGCGCACGTCGGCGAACGGCTCGCCGGCGCCTTCGCTGCTCATCGACGGCGTCGCCTCGATCTCAAGTTGTGAATCGCTCAATCCCGGCGCGAGGTATCGCACGTCGAAGCCGGCGAGTCGAAACGCCTTGGACAGCGACGCGGGGTTGAAGAAGCAACCGTGTTCGTAGACGACGTTCCAGATCGTGCGGTCGCGGAACGTCTCGACGCCGTTCGGCACTTCGAAGTAGAGCGGCACGTTCGTCCGCTCCCCAAGCGTGCGGCGAAGCATCGTCAGGAACGGCATCGGCTGCTTGAAGTATTGCAGCGCGCTACGACACGCGACGAGATCGGCGTGGACGCCCGCGTGGCGCTCGTCATAGTAGTCGCGGTGCGCTTCGATGTGCGCGCGGTCCGCATCGGTGAGATTCGACTCAACGAAAGTCGGGTCGAAGCCGATCGCGCGAGACAGGCCCGCCGCGATCATCACGCGGAGGAAGTCGCCCTTGCCGCAGGCGATCTCCAGGCCCACCTTGCCGCGGAGGTCGTAACGCTCGACGAGCCTTCGCATCGCGGCGTCGACGTACGCGCGGTACGCCGGCGAATGGAACATGCTGATGTCATACTCGGAATCGAAGCGAAGCCGTTCCGGCTCGAACGAGCGATTCCACACGTGGCCGCAATCGGCGCAGAAGGTGAGATCGATCCGGCCCATCTCGCAGGCGCGGGCGCTCGCTGCGTCGGGCCAGAGGTAGCCCTCCTGGATGGGCGTTCGCTCCACGCTGAAGACGTCGCGTGGCGGAGTCGTGGCCGATGAACAGATGGGGCAGGTGCTCACTCCAGTTCTGATCGGCAAAAGCGGCCGTTCCGAAGAGCAGATGCGGGCGGAATCGGTCGATAATCGTATCATGCGACGCATGCGAATCGGCGGTTTATTCGGCCTGTTGGTGCTGTGCACGGCGGCGACGTCGTCGTCCGTTTCCGCTGCGCCCGATACCGCACCGCGCCCGACGAACGCGGTGCTGCTGAGCGGCGCGGTCGCAGACGAGGTCGGCTCGTACGACGTGCCGCAGTTCGCCCAAGGCCCAGCGAAGTCGTTCAAGGCATCGTTCGAGGTGATCGCGCAGCCGGGCGAGGGGTTCTCGCTGATGTTCGTCGACGCCGTGCAGTATCCGTACGGCAAGGCGCTGCCCGCGCTGCCAGACGTCGCGGAGCCGAACGTGGTCGGTTCGCTCTGCATCGGATTCGACACGTCGAACCCGCCGCCCGATACGGGCGAGGTGAAATCGATCGCGCGTTCGGGCGGCAACGTCTACGACCGTCCGCAGCGAGAGATCTCCGTGCACTCGGAGGGCGTGGAGAAGTTCAATCGTCGTGCGCCCGATTTCGCGACGGGCCAGCGCGTGCCGATCGAGGTGTCGGTCGAATACGTGCCGGGCGGCGCGGAACTCACGCTCAGCGTGAACGGCGAGAAGGTGTACGACCGCGCGCTGGTGACCGGCGCGACGGCGTTCGAGCCGCGCGCGGCGATCGTCTCCAAGGGCACCGCAAACCGCCCACGACTGGAACTCGACAAGCTGTCGTTCACGGTCGGCGAGCGGATGACCCGGCCGTTCGCGGAACCGGTGAGCGTGACGCTTTTCGACTCGACGCGAGTGACGGGCGCGCAGCGCGACCCCGTCGGCCTGGTGGATTTCTCCGTCGTGCCCGCTCAAACCGCGCGCGTCATCGCCACGCTCATGCTCGACGCGCCGCCGGACGGGATCGACCCGTGGGACCGTCGCGGCGCGGCGTATCTCGTCACGCCGGACCGGCAGCGGTTCGAGATCATCCGCTTCATGACGCCTTACGCGAAGCCCTACATCTGGACGGCCGACGTCACCGACCTGCTGCCGCTCTTTCGCGATCAGCAGTCGGTCGGGCTGTTCATCGACACGTGGCAGAAGGGTTTCGTCGCGAGTTTGAAGCTCGATTTCTATCCCGGCACACCGGCGCGGAAGCCCGCGATGGTGCGAAACCTCTGGCAGGGCGAGCCCATCCTCGGCGACCCGCGGTTCCCCGTCGCGAACTTCTTCGACGAAAAGACGGTGATCGTGCCGCAGGGCGCGACGGGCGCGAAGCTCCGCCTCACCGTGACCGGCCACGGCCAGGCCCCGAACTCGAAGAACGCGGCCGAGTTTCTCCCGCTGAAGCGGACGGTGAAGGTGAACGGCAAGTCCTTCACGAACACGCTGTGGAAGACGGACAACTACCTCAACCCCTGTCGCCCGCAGGCAGGCACGTGGCCGTTCGACCGCGCGGGCTGGGCGCCGGGAAGCATCGTCGAGCCGTGGGAGATCGACGTGAGCGAACTCATCGCCGGCGGCGCGAAGGAACTGACGATCAGCTACGAGCTGGAAGACTACGTGAACGACGCGCGCGGCCAGACCGATCCGCCGATGCACTGGGTGGATTCGCAGATCGTGTTCTACGCGAAGTGATCGTTGTCTTGGTGTCTCGAAGGCAGGAACACGAATCGACACGAATATCACGAATCAGCACGAAGAATTCGGAACATCCACCCATCTCAGATCGACTGCGGCAACTCATCGTCTGCGCCATTGGTGAAGATTCGTGTGATTCGTGAAGATTCGTGTTCCCGCCTTCTTGAATCCCCGAAAAGCCAACAGGCCCGCCTTTCGGCGAGCCTGTCTGCTTGAATGCGGCCGACTGGAGTTGAACCAGCACGTCCTTGCGGACACTAGAACCTGAATCTAGCGCGTCTGCCAATTCCGCCACGGCCGCGTCGAACTGCAATCACTTGCAGCGAATTGGAGGGGCAATCCTACGATCACCTGTTGTTGTGTCAAGGCATCGCGTATGTTGGTCGGGCTGTGGCCAAGCCGTCGAAGGACAACTTCGCACCCCGGATCGAGAATCGCCGGGCATATCACGATTACTTCATCGAGTCGAAGCTGGAGTGCGGCATCGCACTCATGGGCTCCGAGGTGAAGGCGCTCCGCATGGGCCTGGCCCAGCTGGCCGAGGCGTTCGCGAGCGTGGAGCACGGGCAGCTGATGCTGCTGAACGCTCACATCGAGCCGTACAAGCAGTCGGCGATCGTCTACAACCACCCCCCGCGCCGGCCGCGGAAGCTGCTCGCGCACAAGCGCGAGATCAAGCGCCTCGCCGACGAGGTCGCGAACGGGACCGGCTACACGCTCATCCCGCTGGCGATCTACTTCAAGGAGGGGCGGGCCAAGGTCGAGATCGGCGTGGCCCGCGGCAAGAAGAGCCACGACAAGCGCGCCACCATCCGCGAACGCGAGATGAAGGCGGAGCTGCGCAAAGAGATGACGCGCCGCAGCTGACCGACCACTCCGGCTGCCCCAGCTTCGCTGGGGCAGGCGGTGTCAGGCGAAAGATCAGGACATTCCCCACCCGCTTTACGCCGCCTCGGGCTACCATCGCGGAGCCATGCAGTATCCAAGCTTCTCATCGCAGGCGAGCGAAGTGCTCTTCTGGCTCGTCGTCGGCCTGATCGGATTCGCGATCGCGTGGGCGTCGTTCCAGATCGGCCGGGCGTTCGGACGGGCGGGCGTTGATCGAAAACTCGCCGATCGTGAGCAGGAACTCTTCACCGCGCAGAAGGGCTTTCGCAAGGTGTACGAGAGCGACATCGAGGAGCTGCGCGCGAAGAATGCCGCGCTGGAAGCCGAGGTACAGAAGCTCACCGCGAAAACGGAAGAGTACCGCCGCAAGGTGGCCGGGCTCGGCGGGTTGTTCGGCTCATCGTCGCGGCGAAGCGAGGCGATGTACGCGCTCCTGCTCGAAAACGAATCGCTCGAAGAAGCGCTCTTGCAGCAAAACGCCAAGCTGCAAGCCAACGCGGGCGACGTGGTGAAGGAGCAACTTCGGCAGGTCGGCTATCGCCGCGTGCTGCTCCGCGAACTGATGGCCGACGACCGCGTGAAGGGCGTGATGAGCGAGATGCTGACGGACGACAGAAGGCTGCCCGCGCCGCAGCAGCCGCAATCGAACGGGCAGCCACGAATCGGCACGAATGGACACGAGCAATGAGTGGTGGGCGAGCTTGATCGCACCATCAAAGCCCGGGATGTACATCCCGGGCCCGGAGGGCAATGGGAACGCGACACATGCTGTGCGACAGAGCCGCTGGGGACCGGGGTATTCACCCCGGGGCTTTGAATGCGAATCACTCCGCCCGCGCGGCGCACAGCGCGATCGCGATTGCGTCCGCCACGTCCGGCGGCTCGGGGAGTTCCTTCAGCTTGAACAGGTCCTGCACGCCGCGCTGCATCTGCGGCTTGCTCGCGTGGCCGTGGCCGACGAGGTTTTTCTTGATGCGGTTGGCGGGAAGCTCGACGAGCCGGATGTTTCGCCGCGCTGCGCTCCAGAGGATTACCCCGCGCGCGTGGCCCATCAGGATCGCGGTGCGCGGGTGCTTGTAGTGCGCGTAGAGCTGCTCGACGGCGATCACGTCGGGCTTCACCTCGTCGATAAGCGCGCCAAGCTCTGTTTCGAGTTCCACGAGCCGCTTCGGAATCGACGCCTTCACCGTGAGCCGAATGACGCCCGCGTCGACCAGCGCCGGCACGAGCGTGCGCCGATCGCCGACGTCGAGGACGCCGTAACCGGTGAGCTGTAGGCCAGGGTCGATGCCGAGGTAACGCATGGGGAGCGACGTTTTCAGGTCTTGGTCGGCACGGGTGTCATCGACACGCACGCGGGTCTAGACGCAAAACCCGAAGCTGCTGAAGCAGTTAGAGCGCCGGACGCGTCAGAGGTGCCCGACGATCGAAGGACCGAGGCGCACCAGTTTCACGCGCACCGCTCCGCGACGCCAATCCAGCTCGTTTAGCCGCGAACGAAGTGAGCGCAGTGCTGAACTCAAGACGATCGCTTCGAAGACGACGCGCGGCGCTCACTTCGTTCGCGGCTAACCACGTTGATGTTGCAGTTCAGACCGCTCAAGCAATTGACGGCGCGACTCGACCCGCGTCGACTCGTGTGTTGCGAAGCTACGCCTTGCGCCAGATCGTCCCATCCTTGCCGTCTTCGAGACTGACGCCGATCTCGGTCAGTCGCTTCCGGATCGAGTCGGCCAGCGCGAAATTCTTCTGCTCTCTCGCCTCTTTGCGCAGCGCGATGAGCAGTTCCATCAGCTTCGGCGTCAGTTCGTCCTGCTGCGACGCCTTGGCGGTGACGACGCCCGTCGCGAAGAGGCCGAGCAGTTGGCCCAGCTTGCGGACGGTCTGCACGGCGGCCGCGATGGCGGCGACGGCGTTCGCATCGCGGTTGCTCTCGGCCCGGCTTGCATCGACGAACGCGTTCGTCGCCGTCGCGATCTCGTGCATCACCGCGATCGCGCCAGCGGTGTTGAAGTCGTCGTCCATCATCTCGAGCCACTTCATCTTGTGGCTCAGGAGCGCCTTGATGAACGGCTCGACCGCGGGCACGTCCAGCAGCGTGCGGCTGGCGACGTCGACGTCCGGCGCGGCGTCGTCCTGCACGTTGATGCCGAGGCGTGTGGCACGCTCGAACAATCGATGGAACGTGTTCAAACCCTTCTTCGAAGACTCGATCACGTCGTCGCCGAAGTTGATGGGACGGCGATAGTGGCTGCTCAGGATGAGGTAGCGAAGCAGCTCAGCGCCGTGCCGCTCCAGCAGGCCGCTGAAGTTGAGCATCTCGCGGAGCTTTCGCGCTTCCTCGGTGTCCTTCACCAGGTCCGAGCCGCTGATTTTCTTTGGTCCCTCGTCTTCGCCGCCGACGATCTTCTTCGTGTTGATCGTCGTCAGCCCGTTGTGGAGCCAGTACCGCGCGAACGGCTTTCCGGTGCAGCACTCGGACTGCGCGAGTTCGTTTTCGTGGTGCGGGAACTTGAGGTCGTCGCCGCCGCCGTGGATGTCGAAGGTCTCGCCGAGGTACTTGATCGCCATGGCCGAGCACTCGATGTGCCAGCCGGGGCGGCCGGGGCCCCACGGGCTCTCCCAACTGATCTCCCCGGGCTTGGCGGCCTTCCAGAGCGCGAAGTCGAGCGGGTTGCGCTTGCCGCTCGCGCCGTCGAGGTCGCGCGTGCCCGACTCTTGATCCTGCGGACGCCGGCCCGACAGCTTGCCGTAGTTCGGGTCCTTGTTGACGTCGAACCACACGCTGCCGTCGGCCGAGGGGTACGCGAAACCCTTCTCGACGAGCTGCTTCGTCAGCGCGACGATCTCGCCGATGTGTTCGCTCACCTTCGGGAAGCGATCGATCGTGTTGATGCCGAGCCCGCGCAGCGCCGCGAAGTACTCGGCCGTGTATTTCTCGGCGACTGCGAGCGGCGTCATATTCGCCTGCTGGGCGGTCGCGATGATCTTGTCGTCGACATCGGTGATGTTCACGACGAACGTAACGTCGAAGCCCTTGTACTTCAGGTAACGCTTGATCGCGTCGAAGATCACCGGCCCGACCATGTGCCCCACGTGCGGCGACTTGTAGACCGTTGGCCCGCACAGGTACATCCCCACCTTCCCGGGGCGCACGGGCTCGAAGACTTCTTTGCTGCGGGTAAGGGTGTTGTAGATGCGGAGGGACATGGGGCGGGCAGAGTTGTCAGTTGTCAGTTGTCAGTTGTCAGTCGGGCGGAGTTGTCAGTTGTCAGTTGTCAGTCGTCAGAGAAGACGCAATCAGCTGTCTTTCACTGACAACTGACAACTAGCAACTGATAACTCTTCCTCAAGCTTCCGGCGCGAGCAGCACGACCACGCTCGCCGCGATCGCCTCGCCTCGGCCGACGGCGTCGAGGCCTTCGTTCGTGCCGGCCTTGATGTTCACGACCTCGGCGTCCGTCATCGCGCGGATCGACCGCGCCATCTGCGGTTTGAACGGGCTCAGTTTCGGCTTCTCCGCGCTCACGCACACGTCCACGTTGATCACGCGCATCTTCCGCCAACGGCAATCGCCCATGACGGTCTGCACGAAGAGGCTGCTGTCGGCGCCCTTCCACTGCGGATCGGAGTTGGGGAAGCGATCGCCTATATCGCCGAGCCCGAGCGCGCCGAGCAGGGCGTCCGTAAGGGCGTGCAGGACGACGTCGCCGTCAGAGTGGGCGATGCAGGAGATCTCCTGCGAGACGACGATGCCGCCCAGCTTGAGCGTGCCGCCTTGCTGGATGCGGTGAATGTCCTGTCCGTGGCCGATGCGATAGGGCATGGGGCAGACCTTACTCGGGATGGTGGAAAGTGGACAGTAGGCAGTAGGCACTGGGCAGTCAGCTTGGCCGGATGACGAACTCGCCCTCGCTCCACGGCACCCCGGCGATCGCGTGCTGAAACTCCGGCACGCTGCGGGTCGCGAGGGCCGGATAGACGCGGTAGCTCGCCCGCACGCGGATCGGCCCCGGCACGTCGAAGCACCACGGCGACACCGTCATCGTGAACGCGTCGACGCGCGACATCCTGAACGAGACGAGCTGGCCCTTCGTGTCGTAGATCGGCCCGACTGGGGCGGCGACGACGTCTGTCGCGAACAGGCTCAGGCTGATCAGGTCGAGCATCTGCATCCAGCGGTAGTCGTTGCTGAGCGACTTCTCGCGCGGGTCGAGCAGGACGTCGGTCGCCAAGCCGAGCCGGCGGGGTTGGTCGATCGCCATGCCCAGCGTCTGGCGGATCTGTTCCTGGAGTTCGATCTCGCGGTGCTGAAATTTGTTCGCCTCGAAGTACTTCCGCATTTCCTGCGGGTCGAATCGGCTCGCGCGTTCGGTGGGCTTGCCGACGTCGTACGACTGCTGCAGGCCGTGAATGCTGACGAGGAGCTGGGCGATTGGATCGTCCGGGTGCGCGTCGCGGACGGCCTGCACCGCTCGCGTCCACGCACCGAGCGAGATCGACCAGTGCGAATCGAGCGCGTCGGCGGGGAGCTTTTGGGCATTGAGGGTCGGCGCGGCGTCGGCCTGCTCCCAGCCGGCCTCATGCAGGGCGAGGGCGCGTTCCAGGCTCGTGCGATGCGCCGGCGCGACGAGGTTCGGCCCGCCCGCGATGCGCGCCAGCTCGGCCGCCACGCGGGCGTTCTCCGCCTGCGGGAAGAGCCAGAACTCGCGGTTGTTGTGGAGTCGCCGGATCACGTGAGCCCGGGGATGTTATCGACCGATGCACCCGATTGCTGTGCCGCGGGGCGTGAAATCACAGGCGGCTAGCCGATAATGCGGACATGGGTTTGATCGTCCTATTGGTGTTGCTCCGCGCGGGCTTGCTGCTTCACACGGCCGGCAGCGTGCGGGCGCGCTCGGCGGCGTCCACCGTCGGTCGCGGGCTGCTCGAGAGCGCCGTCGCGGCGCTGCTGGTGTACGGCGTCGGGTACCTCGCGTTTCTCGGCGTGAAGGACTTCGAGATCGAGATGCGGCTCATCCCGCTCGTCGCGACGGCGTGGTTCGCCACAAGCGTGGTGACCGGCACGATGGCGGAGCGGAGCAGGCTTTCAGCACAGCTGGCGGTAGCTGGGGCGGTGGGCGTCGTTGTGCCGCTCGCGTATCGATGGCTGGACGATCTGAGTGCGGTCACGGGCGTCTCGCTCGGGTGTGCGATCGCCGGCGCGATCGCGGCCGTGGTGCTCGGCGCACGTCAGGGCAAGTACAACCGTGACGGCTCCGCCAACATTCTGCCCGGGCACAACCTCACGCTCCAACTGCACGGCATCGTGTTGCTTGCACTGACGCTGCCGGTGCTGTTCGCCGGTGTAGGCGAGAAACCGATCGCCGGGGCGATCCTCGCGTCTTCGGCTGCGATGCTCGTCGCGGCCGGTGTGACGACGCTCCGCTTCGGCAAGGTCGACGTGCTCCTCTGCAGCGCAGGCGGACTGGCCGGCGCGGTCGCGGGTGCGGTGGCGGGGGGCGTGTTCGGGTCGCCACTTGCGATCATTGTCGGAGCGGTGGTCGGATTCGTCGCCCAGTGGCTTACGGTGCAGATCGACCTGCGTTACCGCGTCGACGATCCCGGCGGATACGTCGCGCCAATCGTTACGGCGTGTGTGGCGGTCGCGCTCGTCGTGGTGCTTTCGCCCCTGAAGGGTGGAGCCGCCTGGGCGGACGCCGCGAAGTTCGGCGGGCTGACGATCGCTTGTGCGGGCTTGGTTGCGATCATCGTCGCGGGCGTCGTGCTCGGGATGAACGCCATCAAGCGACTCCGCGAGCACGAGGACGACGAGTACGAAGGCCTCGACCTCACTCGGCACGACATCAATGCCTACCCCGATTTCCAACAGACGATGATCAAGAGCTACCACCTGCGTCAGTGAGGATCGCGCGATGACCACATGGCTACTCGTCGCGCTCGGCGGGGCGATCGGCGCTTCGCTTCGGCACGGCGCGAACGTGCTCTTCAACCGCTACGTCGTCAGCGATGCGACCACGTTCCCGTGGGCAACGCTCGTCGTGAACTGGGTGGGATGCCTGATGATCGGCGTCCTCACGGCGACCGTCATCGAGCGGTTCACGTCGCACGCGGGCACGCTGCGACCGTTCCTCATCGTCGGCGTGCTCGGCGGCTTCACCACGTTCAGCAGCTTCGCCCTGGAGACGAGCAACCTGATCGAGAAGGGCAGCTGGGGGCCGGCGATCGGGTACGTGATCGCGTCGAACGTGGGGTGCGTGCTGCTGGCGCTAATGAGCTTGAAGATGCTCCGCGCGTAGGGTGCATCTTTGATGCACCGTCTTCGTTCGCGGGGAATGGTGCATCGGAGATGCACCCTACGACACAATCGCGTCCACTTCGATTTCGATCAGCGCTTCCGCGTCGATCAGCTCGGCCACGCCGACGAGCGTGGTGCAGGGGCGGATCTCGCCGAAGATTTCGCCGTGGACGCTGGCGATCTCTTCCCAGCTCTTCAGGCGGGTGGTGAAGATGCGAGTGCGGGTGACGTCCTTGAACGATGCACCGAGGGCGACGAGGGCTGCCTCGATGATCTGCAGCGAGCGGCGGGTCTGATCGGCCAGCAACTTGGAATATGTGCCGTCGGCATTCACGCCGACCGTGCCGGTGACGCTGATGAGGTTCCCCGCCTTCACGGCGCGGCTGTAGCCCATCTTGGGCTCCCACTTGCTGCCAGTGGAGACGGTGAGCTTGCCGTGCCGTTCGTGAACGCTGACGTTGACGCCGTTGGTTGCCATAGGCGGGGCGTTGTAACGGAAAGTGGGCGGCGAGTGAATCGACGTAGCAAATGGAAGACGCCGCACGGCGGAGATTCCGTGCGGCGTCTGGATTGTCGTGCTAGTTTCGTGGCCTAACTTCTCACGCGCTCATCGAAATGCTCTGTTCCATCCGTGCGCTGGGAGCGGGAAGGTCCATGAGCGTGCGGGCGGCATTGGTGGCCTTCGCCTTGCTCATCTGTTGCATCAGCATCACCCACGTCTCGCGCTGATAGCGGAGGATGGAGATCGCCTCGTCGACGATCTTCGCGTCGTGCTGCATGTTGGCGTCGACCAGCTTGCGGTAGCAGAACGTGTAGAGCGCCGACAGGTTGCGGCACAGGTCAGGGGCGACGTCGTGCTTCAGGCTGCAGTTCAGTTCCAGGAGGATCTTCTGCGCGCGGAGCAGGTTGTTGTAGCTCGACTCGTAGTCCTTGTCGCCGAGCGACTTCTTCCCGCGCTCTGCGAAGCTGATCGCGCCGTCGAACAGCATCAATTGCAACTGCTCTGGCGTCGCGGTGAGGATCTTGGCCTTCAGATATTCGTGGGCGGCGTTGGCGCTCATGCTTGTTGACTCCGCGGCTCGGTGCGGCGCGCGCGATTGTGTAATCGACGGGTGCGCCTCCGCGCGGTCAGTCATCGGGAACGGATCGCTCCACGTTCCACTATCGATCTATCGGCGTTCTGGCGGGTGGAACTTTCGCTCCGCGACGCCATTACGAGCGCCGTCACTTCTTGGCCAGGCTCGCCAGTTGTGTGAGCGAACTTTGCTGGCCCTGCAGGTTGGACAGGCTCGACTCCAGGCCGGCGAATTGCCGTTCGAGGCGTTCGCGCTTGCTGGTGAGGAGCTTGTCGATGCTGTCGATGCGGCGCTGGAACTCGGCGTTGCGGGTGTCGATGTCGTTGTTCTCGCGCGTCAACTGGCCGCTCACGGGGTCGATGAGGCGATTGATGCGCGACTCGATCGTCTGGCCGATGCCGCCGATCTCTTTGTTGTTGAAGTTCAGGAGCGACTTGCCCTGCAGGAGGCTCGTCGTGAACCCGCGCGAGTCGCGCGCGGTGCCGCTGATGCCGAGGTCGAACGCCACCGTGCTTCCCGAGTAGTCGGCCACGGTGAGCGTCTTGCCGAACGTGGCGCGGGTGTTGTCCTTGAGCGTGATGCGGTTGTTGACCTTGTCGATGCTGACGGTGCCCTTGCTGCCGATCGCGGTCTGCATCGCTTCGACGAACTCGCCGAGCGTGCGCGCAGCCCCGACGTCGACGTCGACACCAGAACCGTCGCGGAACGAAACGCGGAAATCCGGCGCAGCCGCGGTGGGGTTGTTCGCAGGCGGCTCGGCGCGCATGCGGATGCCCTGGTTGTCGCGCAGGCGCTGAAGGTTGAAGTCTTCGTCGAGCGTCTCCGCGCCTTTCGTGAAGAGCCGCGTGACGGCCTCGGGGTCGTCGGCGAACGCCGCGCGGAACTTGCTCTCGTCGAACTCGATCTTCCCCTCTTCGCCCACGCGCAGCCCCACGTCGGCGGCGATGCGGTACTTGCTATCCTTGTTCACGACTGTCGTGAGCATCGAGTAGATCTCGCGCTCCACGTCCTGGGCGGCGGGTTCACCGAGCAGGATGCCGCGTTCCTGCGTCTGCGGGTCGAACTTCGTGAACTCCTTCATCTTGTCGATGAGGCCGTTCACGTCTTCGACGAACTTGTTCGTCGACTCGACCACGTTGTCGACGTTTCGGGCGATGTTCAGCGTGACGGGCTCCTTCGTCACGCCCGTCAGATTGAGCGTGACGCCGCGGATCGCGCCGTTGATGGTGTTGCTGCTCGACGAGATGAGCAGCGGCTGCGCGGCGGAATCGGAGCCGACAAAGACGGCGGCGTCCTGCGAGTCGACCAGCGTACGGGCGCCCAGGTCGGTCGCGCCGTTGTCGAACGCGACGCGTCCGGCGCGGCCGGTGTTGGTGCTGGTGAGCGTGAGCCGGTAGGGGGCGTCACCTGAGCCGTCGTTGATGATCGACGCGGTGAGCCCCCAGTTGAGGTCGTTGATCTTCGTGGAGATCGTGCTGAGCGTGTCGGTGGCGGTGACGTCGATCGTCTTCTCCCACGAGCCGTCGATCGTCGTGCCGGTGGCTTCGCCGGCGATGTTCAGGCTCTTGGCGACGGTGCCGTTCTCGTCGTCTTCCACTTTCATCTTGACCGTGCCGCCGGCCGTGTCGGTGAGGAGGATGCCGTCGCCGTTGGCGTTGATGCTGGCCTTGACCTTGATGTTGGGCGTGGCGTTGATCTTCGCGATGACGTCGCCCACGGAGGTCTGCTCCTCCGTCAGATTGATCTTGAACTGCTTGCCGGTGGAGTCGGTGATCTTGAACTGACCGGCGGGGACGCCCTTGCCGCCGTTCAGGTCTTTCAGCAGCGTGTTGTCGTTGAGCCACGCCTTCTGCAGGTTCGCGCCGCGGGCGTTCTTGCCGAAGCCGAACGCACCCGCGATGCCGAGGTCGGCAGCGCTCGTGCCGGACAGATCGGAGATGGTGAGCGTGCCGATGGAGCCCGTCTCATCGATCACTTCGATGCCGTTGCCGCCTTCCTTCAGTCGCGCGGTAACGCCGACGTTCGACGCAGCGTTGATGCGGTCGAGGACGTCCTGAACGGTCTGAGCGCCGCTCAGGTTCACGTCGGCCTGCTGGTTGTTGCGGCCGCGGATGCGGATGGTGCCGAGGTCGATACCCTGGCCGCCCTTGAGGGAGCCGAGCAGCGTCGTGCCAAGCCCGGCCAGCACGGCGCGGCCGCTCTTCACGGCGCCGCCCGTCGTGGTCGACAGGCCGAGGTCTGCGAGCGCGGTCGAATCGTTCAGCGCAGTGATTTCCAGCTCGCTGGGCGGAGGCGGGGTGTCTGGGTCGTTGTCCGGATCGGGATCGTAGGTGGAGTCGCCGATGACGAGACGCTTCTTGTCGCTGCTGACGGTGAGGTAGAACTTCCCGTTCGACTGCTCGCTGACCTTCGTGATGAGGTCTTTGACGGTCTTTGCGCCAGACAGGTTGATCTCGGTCTCGGAGCCGTCCTGCGTCTTGACCTTGAAGTCGGCCTTGGTGGCGTCGGCGGCGAACTTCACGCCTCGGCCGTCGTTGAGCTTGCTGAGGAGCGTCGCGTTCGACAGCACCTGGATGCGGCTGCCGTTGACGGTGTTGCTTGCGACCGACGCGACGATGCCGAGGTCCTCTGCGGCGTGGCCGTCGCCGGTGTCTTCGACGATGAGGTTGTTGTTCGTGCGGCCGGACGTGTCGGTGAGGACGAGCTTGTCGTTGCTGATGCTCGCCTTGACGCGGATGTCGAGGTTGGAGTTGATCTTCTTGACGACGTCCTGGATGTTGATCGAGTCGGTGATGTCGATGAGCGCGCTGTTGCCGCCGCGATCGGTGATGCGGAACGTGCCGCGTCGGACGCCGTCGCCGCCGTTGAGGTCGTCGAGCTTGTTGAGCGCGCCGAGGTCGCCTCCGCCGAGTTCGACGGTGAACGTGCCAGCGCCGACCTTCGCAGTCTCGAAGTCTTCGAAGCCGCGACTGACGGCCTGCTGGCTGGTGACGAGCCGGGCGACGGAAAGGCGATACGAGCCCGCCGCCGCACCGACGGCTGCGGTGGCGGTCAGGGCGTCTTCGTTACTGCTGTTCGCGCTGGCGGCCCGGAAGGTTTGCGGCTTCTTGATCGTCGTGCCGAAGAGGCGGACCGTCGTGAGCCGCGTCTGGAGTTCGGTGATGGCGGTGCGGCGCTCGTTCTCCTTGTCGATGCGCGCCTGCAGGCGCACCTTGGGCTGCTCTTCCAGCTGCATGAGCTGGTCGATGATGTCTTTGGAATTGATTCCGCTGACCAGACCGACGCCTGAGGAGATTCTGCCCATGGCTCGTTATGGATCGAACGACAACCGCTGATGCTTGAATGGCCTGTTCAGGCCATGCGGGACTTCCGACGTATCCGGGTCCGACAACGTGCGGCCGACGTCTCGTCGAGGGACCGCGGCTTCGGCTTCACGGGAAGCCAGCTCGGCCTCGTGCAGACGCAGAAATTCGAGCTGCGCCTCACGCACCCGGCGGAACAACTTGGCCAGTTCGATGGCGCGTTCCGCCCGTTCGGTCGGGATGCGCGCCGCGAGGCTTTGCGAATCGGAGATCACCACTACGTTTATCGGAGCGCGCACGGCCCGATCTTGAGTCATTGCTGGGGGCCAGCCACCACGGGTGGGGGACCCGATCGGGCTGTAACGCGATTTTCTCCAGTTTCGAGCCCTCAAGCGCTCGCAATCGTTCGTCGATCCGTTAACGTGCGCGGTTCGCGCGCCTCGACGGATTGGGGCATGCCCCGCAGATGCAGTTCGGGGTGCGAGGCTGAGGAGTATCTGGAGAGAAGAGGCTTCCTTCCGATGACGCAGTCGACCTTTACGCCGTTGTTCACCAAGCACTCGCGCGAGTGGCGCGAGAACCGTTACGTTTATCCGGTGATCTCGCGCCGTTCGAAGGGCTTGTCGATCGGCATCAATCTCAACCCGGACAAGATCTGCAACTTCGATTGCGTCTACTGCTGCGTCGATCGCACCGAGATGCCCGGCCGCGTTGAAGTCGACCTCGACGTTCTCCACGACGAGCTCGGCACGCTGATCGAACTCGCGGCGACGAAGGAACTGTTCGAGCAACCGCCGTTCGACCAAACCCCGACCGTGTTGCGAAGGCTGAACGACGTCGCCTTCAGCGGCGACGGCGAGCCGACGTCGTATCAGAAGTTCACACAAGCCTGCACGCTGGCGAGCGGGCTGCTGCACCAGGCGGGGCTGCTCAGCTCGACGAAGATCGTCGTCATCACGAATGCGACGCTATTCCACCAGCCGCGCGTGCAGGAGGCGCTGGAGTTCCTCGACACGCACAACGGCGAGATCTGGGCGAAGCTCGACGCGGGAACCGAGGCGTATTACGAGCAGGTGGAGCGGTCGAGCGTGCCGTTCACGCGAATCCTGGACAACCTGCTGCTGGCCGGCCGGGTCAGGCCTCTCGTAATTCAGACACTGTTCATGCGCCTCCACGGCCAGACGCCGAGCCAGGCGGAGATCGACGCTTACGTCGGCCGGCTCCGTCAGCTGATTTCGGGCGGGTGCCAGATCAAGCTGGTGCAGATCTACACCGTCGCCCGCGGAACCGCCGAGGCGTACGCGACGCCGCTCGAGGCGGTCCGGCTCGATGCGATCAGCGCGCAGGTTCGGGCGCAGACGGGGTTGAATGTGGAGACGTACTACGGGCCGGGTTGAGGAACGGCGGGCAAGGCCGTCAAAGCCCGGGGTGCATACCCCGGGCCCCAACGACTCTGTCGACCCCGGCACCTTGCGTTCCCGGCGCGCCTTGGGCCCGGGGTGTGCACCCCGGGCTATGACATGCAGTAGACGACGTGATGCTTCTCAGGACTTCGCCTTCCGCTTCGCCTCCGTCATCTGCTCCAGGAACTTCCGTTCCGAACGGCTCAGGCTGTCCTTTCCCTGTGAACTGATCTTCGCGAGTACCTGATCGAGCTTCGCTTCGTTCGCGACGCGCTCCGCCTCGCGGGCGGCGGCTTCCTTCTCGGCCTTTGCTTGCGCCTTCAATTCACGCTTGTTCACCCGCTGGCGTTCCTTCCGCTCGCGGGTGTCGAAGTCTTTCCACGATTCGCTGGCGGCGCTCAGGTCGGGGCCGTTCTCTTCATCGAAGGCGTACGGGCCGGCCTCCATGACGGCGCGCCGCAGCTGCACGCAGTACATCAGGCCCAGCAGCGCGAGGATCGTCAGCCCCAGCGTGCCGGTCAGCAGCCCGACCAGCATCGCGACGACGGCTCCTGCGATGCCCGTCGTGCACGCGAAGATCATCGACCGGTAATAGCCGACGTACTTCCACGCTACTTCCTGCACCATCCGCCCGCCGTCGAGCGGGAAGATCGGGAGCAGGTTGAACAGGAGCAGCGTCCAACTCGTCTGGTAGATCCAATACGACCACCACGCGATGTCGACCCAGCCGCCGAACTTCTGAAACGGCTCCAAGTAGTACGGCCGCCACGGCAGCTTGCCCGCGTAGGCGTACAGCACGATGCCACTGACAATACAGATGACGACGTTCACGAGCGGCCCCGCGGCCGTCGTGACGAAGTGCGGCCACCAGCGTTTCGGCGGGGCGGTTAGCGCCAGGCCGCCCAGCGGGTGCATCACGATCTCGTCCGCTTGGCCGCCCATGTACCGCGCGCCGAAGCAGTGCCCGAACTCGTGCAGCAACACGATCACGAACAGCCCGAGCGACGCGATAAGTCGGTCCTGCCAGACGTAGCCGTTCCCCATGAACAGCAGCGCGTATGCCATCGCGATGATGAGCCACGACAGCGCGTAAACGCGGATGCCGAACGCCTCGAACAGGTAGACGCGCCCGGACAGGATCCACTGACCCACCCGCGCAAGCGTCGAGCGGTTGGAGGATTCGCGGTAGTAGTCTCGGTCTTCGAAACCCATGAGTTCAACTGTAGGGCGGGGGAAGAAGGCAAACGGCAAAAGTGAAAAGGCAAAAGGGAGAAGTGGGAAGTCGTCTCACCGTCACTTCATCCTGAGGTACATCAACAGCGCCGCGATCGTCTTGCCATCCTCGATCTCCCCGAGATCGATCATCTTCAATGCGTCGTCGATCGTCGTCGGAACAACTTCGATGTCCTCGCCTTCCTCGAGCTGCTGCACGGTCTTCTTCAAGCCGGTCGCGACGAACGCGTACATCTTTTCCGATGTGATGCCCGGCGAGGCGTAGAAGCTGCCGATCGATTTCAGCCGCGTCGCGAGGTGGCCGACCTCTTCCTGCAGCTCTCGGCCGGCGCAGTTGATGGGGTCTTCTCCCTTCTCAAGTGTGCCTGCGGGAAGCTCGTAGAGATACTTCCGGATCGCGTAGCGATAGTTGCGGATGAGCAGGATCGTCTTCCCGTCGTCCAGCACGGGCAGCACCACCACCGAGCCGGGGTGGACGATCACCTCGCGCTTGGTGCGCTTGCCGTCCGAGTCGCGGTCGAGGTGGTGGATCTCGAGGGCGAACCGCTTGCCGGTGTAGAGAGTCTGACGCTCGCGGAGTTCGAATCCCATGGTGCGATCCAGTATAGCAGGGGAATCCCGGCCGTCCCGGCGTCGGATCGCGCGATACAAGCCGTAGCGAATCGCGTGCGACCAAACGCCACAAATTGTGGATAAGCCGTCGACAGAGAGTGGAATCGATGCAAGACGAAACGACGAGCCGTAAATTGTCCTCAGTGATGCAGCACGACCGAGCGAGTTCAACGGTCAGGCCTGCAGTCACGCCAGAGCTGATCGCGATCGACCTCGACGGCACCTTCCTCGACCCACGAGGCGAGGTGTCGGTGAAGACGCGGGAGGCGGTGAAAGCCGTCCTTGCGCGAGGCATTCGCGTCGCGATCGCCACCGGAAGGACCTGGTGGGAGAGCCGGGCCGTCATCGAAGTTGCAGGCCTATCCGGGCCGGGCGTCTTCGCGGGTGGCGCGGTTGTGAACGACACCAAGGACGGCCGAACCCTCGCCAAGACGACCATCGACCCGCAGACGGCGTCGGCGATCTGCCAGATCGTCGAGTCGGCCGGTTATCCGGCGATGGTCTTTCGTGATACGAACGGCTCGGGTGCCGAGTTCGTCGTGTCCGACGGAATCCCGGTTCCTCCATCGCTCTCGGAGTGGTGGAGCTACCACCGCAGCGACATCGTGCTGCGGACCGATCTCGGTACGCCACAAGGTCATCCCGGCACGCTGCGGGTGACCACTGCGGCAACGCCCGAAGCGATCACCGAGGTCGGCTCGCAGCTTCGTAAACGGCTGGCCGACCGGTGCTACTGGCACACGATCCGCGTGCCGGCGTACGGCGTGGAAGTGCTGGAAGTCTTCCACCCGGCCGTCAACAAGTGGCACGGCATCGTGCAGCTGGCGGCTTTGCTAGGCATCGACGCCGGCCGGGTCGTCGCGATCGGCGACGACGTGAACGACCTCGCCATGCTCGAAAACGCCATGCTCGGCGTCGCCATGGGCAACGCCAGGCCCGAAGTGAAATCGATCGCCGACGCGACGATCAGGAGCAACGCCGAGGATGGCTTGGCGGAACTGCTGTTCTCAATTGCAGGCACGTAGGCAAGAGGCACGGAGGCACGAGGGCAAACAGCGACCGGACTTCCTCCGACTTCGTGCCTTCGTGCCTCTTGCCTACGTGCCTGACTGAATCCCCCGCGCCGCACGGAAGCTGTCGCGAGTTAGTGAAGAGTACGACGTGGATGTCGTGCTCAGCGAGACCGGACGGACCCCACATCACACGGAGCGTGAGAAGACCCGCCGGCCAGGCAACTCTCGGGTCAACAAGGAGTGCGTGGCGCACCCACCGCCTGCCGGCGACGTCAGTTCATGGACGATGCGAAAGGATTCGCGACCTTCCCGACGGCCGGCCCTCGAATAGGGGGCCGGTCGTCGTCGTTTTGTGCTCAGCTCTGACGATCCGCGGCGCGCGCACTCAAAGCCCGGGGTGTACACCCCGGGCCCGGAGCGCGCCGTCACGTGGACCGACCTCTGTCCGTGGTTGCGATCATGCGACGTTCAATCGCGAGCACGCCCGCCCGCTCACTTCGCCGCCGGCCAGACGATCCGCTGCCAGCCGTCCTGCGGCACGGCGTTCGGATCGGCGAGGCTGAGCACCTGCTTGCCCGCGACGGCGTCCTGATCGAACACATGCACGTCGAGGTACGCGGGCCGCGCAGCCGGTGACGCGAACGTCAGGTCGATCGCGTAGAACGTCATGTCGCCGACACGCGTGGCGGTCGCCTTCGGCGCGATCGCGTCGACATCGGTCTGTGCGACGGCGGGCGTTGCGGGCACCACCGTCACCGTGTGCACGACGCGCGATTCGTCGGCTAGGCGAATCGCGATCGCATCGCCTTGCTTGGCGCTCGCGATCTCGGAGGCCGGCTTGAACTGGTCGTCGCGCACGGCGACCAGCACCGTGAGCGAATCGTCCTTGTTCCGGCGCACCCAGCCGCGTGCCGACAGGTCGGCCTGACCCTTCCACCAGTGCGTGCTGTCCGGAAGCGGGGCGTAAGCGTTGGCAACTCGGTCGAGCATCACGAAGTCGGGCTGCTGCGCGTCCCAGTCGGCGAGCGATTTGCCGATGCCGTCGGGCATGACGGTGACTTCCGGCGTGCGACGGATCGCCGTGCGGGCCGACTGCGTCGCGCGGCCCTGCTGGTGCAATTCGAACGTGACGCCGATCTGCGCCGGGTCGGCCTTCGCGAGGGCGATCCGCTGCGGCGAGCCGATCAGCAGCTTCCAGCCCATGCTGCCCGAAAGCTGACGGATGACGATGAGGTTGTCTCCCTTCTTCAGCTTGATGGGGAAGACGTGGTCGGTGACCGCGTAGCCGCCGCCGTTGCCGCGGTCGAGCGTGCTGTAGGCGACCTTGCCGTTGACGGTCCACTCCATCCACCAGTCGGCGCTCGCGCCGACGGTGACCTCCTGATCGATCGGCGACTTCACGCGCACCATCACGACGGCCAGGGCCCGCTCGCGCATCCGTCCGCCGAGCGATTCGAAGTCGATGCGGTCGTCGCGGAGCGGAGTCTGGATCGCGTTGGCGCGCTTGCCGTCCGCGCCGGGCAGGAACGTCGGAATGCTGGTCTGCTTGGCGGCGTCGAATTGGTCACGATCGACGTCGACGAACGCCGTCCACTGTCGAGGCCATTCGAGGTTCGCCTCGGCCGACGTGATCGCCACCGGCACGTCGATCGTGACCGACTCGTGCGGCTTTACCGCGACCGGCACGTCGCTCTTCACCGGCGCTATGCCCGACTTGTCGCCCGCGATTACCTTGATCTTGCCGTCGATCGGCGCATCGAGCGCCGTCACGGTGACCGGAAGCGAACCCGCGCCGCTCTCGCGGACGGCAGACTCCGTCGGCACGCCGATCGACATCGGCAACACCGCGATCGACTGGTCGCCGGACGTCTTCTCGACGACGACGTAGACGGGGTTCTCTGTCACCGCGACCTCGGCCGTGCCGACGTCGTCGGTCTTGAGCGGCGACGCGTTGCCGAACAGGTCGACTAGTTTCGCGTCGACGGCCTTTCCGCCGAGCGTAAGGTAGAGCGTCTGTGCATTTCCTGCGTCGGCCCACAGCACTGCGACGCGGCGCGACTTGTCTTCGCTCGCCAGCACGTACCCGCGCACGCCTGGCCGAAGCCCGGCGAGCTCGCGTTCGAAGCGGGTGCCGCGGAGCGTGCGGGTCATGTTGGCAAACGAGACGACGCTCGCGCGCGGCTCGACGTCGCTGAAGAGCATGCCGTACGCCTCTTCGAACATGTAGAGGCGGAAGAACATCAGGAACGGAGCACCTTGCGACTGCGCGTAGACCATCTTCTGCACGACGGTCTGCGCCTGCACCAGTTCCTGTGGCGGCGTCGACGCGGCGACGCCGGTCTCGGTGTCGATGAAGGGCTTGCCGTCGAGCTTGCCATTCGCGCGGACGAGGTCGCGGATGCGGTTGAGCGCCATCGATTCCGCGCGCTCGCCCGGGCCGTGGCCGTGATAGCTCCAGGCGCCCAGCTTCGACGGGTCGACGAGTTCGATGAACTTCGTCGCGCGCTCGGTAGCCTCGCGACCGGCGAAGCACAGGCCGCCGTTCAGCACGACGGCGTTCGGATTGCCCGCGCGGATCGCGTCGGCCATCTGCTGGAAGTCGGCGACGTAGTTCTCCATCGGGCCGGGGTAGAAGAACGTCAGGTCGGGCTCGTTGCCCAGTTCGTAGTATTTGATCTGCGGGAACCGTGACGCGATCGTGCGCAGCGCGTCGAGCTTGCCGGGCAGTTGCTGCGTGCGATTCCCCTGATCCTTCGGCGGGTCGCACATGAACATGTTCTGCAGGCCGTACTTCTCGAATTCGGCGATGTGCGACGCGACCTCGTTCACGTCGTCCTGCGATGCGAAGCCGTGACGGACGATGTCGACGCCCATGAACTGCGACCACTTCAGCAATCGCGTCGCGCCGTAGAACGGGCCGTTCATCAGGTCGAGCCCGAATAGGAACTCGCCGGGTTTAGCGCGCGGCACCTCGGTCGCATCGAACACCGCGAAGCCGCCGGTGCGGTCGAAGATGACCTGGTCTTCCTTCTCCATCACCTGCAGCCGCGTGCGGTACGCGCCGAGCTTCAGCTTGCGCGTATCGATGTTCACCTTGATCTGATCCGTCGCGCGGTTCTTCAGGATGAAGCGGTCGTTCTGCTCGAGGACGACTTTGTCGTTTAGATCGAGCAGCGTGTGGCGAAACCGCAGCGGGGCGGTCTTGTTGGCGAGGTTGCGGAACGCGTAGCGGACCTCGTTCTTGTCGCTGCCCGGTTTGAAGATGAAGAGCTCGTTGTCGGTCTCGGCCCCTTGGAAACGGACGAGCCGCTTGTAGTCGGGCTTCTTGTCGAGGTCGTACTTGTAGACCTTGATGGAACGAAGGCAGAAGTCGGTGCCGAACGAGTTGATGCGAAGGTCGTAGCCGTCGGTGTGCATGTCTTCGGGCTTGTTGCCGTGCTGGCGAGCGCCGAAGAAGCCATCATCGATGGTGAGCTTCATCACCTGGATGTTCTCGTTCCGCCCCCAGCCGCCGCCGAGGTTGCGGCTTCCCTTTTCGGCGTCGATGCGGAGTTCGACGGGTGAGTCGAACGCCTGCCGGTACTCGATCTCGATGTCCATCACCGGCTGCTTGCCGTCGCGGAGCGACGGATCGGTGAAGTTGATCAGGAACGACCGCGCCCACGGCACGTTCGGGGCCGAGCCGTTCTGCGCCCACCAGACGTTGACCGCCTTGCCGTCCGGCGTCTGGACTTGGCCGGCCTGCACGCCTTGGCGTTCGAACTTCATGCCGTGTTCGATCGGCTCCTTGTCGAACGTGATCCACGCGTCGGGTTGTCGCGGCTTGTCCGCCTGCGCAGGCGCTGCGCCGCGCGCAGTCGACGGGGTCACCAGGCTCACGATCGCCGATGCGATCAGCGCGAGCACGCACGCCATACGTTGAATGTTCACGAAATCAGCTCCGTCTCGTTTGCTTCCCGAGTTGCACAGCATCACGCGCACGATCACGACGCCGATCCAACAATCGTCGGCGGCACCTTCCTTACGATCGCGCGCGCGCCTCCCTTGCCGCCGATCCGTTCGGCGAGCAGGTTCATCATCTCCCGTCCTGTCCGTTCGTTCTGCTTGTCCACCGTCAGTCTCGGCGCGTCGGGGCAGAACTGCCGCTCCTCGCAGAGCGGCCAATAGTTGTCGTAGCCTGCGATGACGACGTCGCGCCCGGGCGTCAGCCCGAGCAGCTTCACCGCAGCGGCTGCGTAGAAGGCATCGCGGTCGCTCGTGACGAGCAAAGCGTCAACGCGATGCGGACCGCGCAGAAGATCGATGAGTTGCCCGACGAGAAGTCGAGAGGACGCGTCGAAAGCCTCCTTCGAGATCGCGTGCGTCGGAATCGCTGCGAACTCGATCAGCGGCAACGGGGCGAGGTCCGCTTCGGTCATCGCGCGGGCATAGCCACGGCTTCGAGCGGAAAGCCACCAGTTGTCCCACGGCTTTCGCCAGAAGCGTGCGGGCCTTCGTCCCTCGGCGATCAGCGTGCGCGTCAACTCGTAGCAGCCGAGCTCCTGATCGCTGAAGACGCGGTCGAACTGTGCGTGAGCGGGCGCGTCGCCATAAACGACGATCGGCACGCGCGCGGCCGCGAAGGCCTTCGTTGCAGACGCGTCGAAGTGCGACATCAGCACCCCGGCCGGCTTCACGGCGACGAGGGCGCTGATGTCCTCGGGCGACATCGTCGATCCGTTCACGGCGATCGCGTGTCTGCCCGTCTCGCGGACGGCTTCGGTCGCGCCCAGCGTGACATAACGCTGCCACGGCTTCATGTCCGGCCGATCAAGATCGATCGGCGGCAGCACGACGACGACCGACCGCGCGAGCAGCTTCGTCGGCGCGTCGGCACCGCGCGATCCGCCGGGGGCGGACTTACGCCGTGATGCGGCGACGACGAGTCGAGAGCCTTCGCGTGTGAATCGACCCTCCGCCACCGCGAGCGCGATCGCCCCGCGGAGCGTGCCGCGGTGAAGCGACAGTAGAGCGGCAAGCGTCCGCTCGCCCGGCAACAGTTCTCCGCCGGCCGGGGCGTGCTCGGCGACCCATTCCAACAGTTTTGCCTTCGCGCGGGCGACGGTGGTGCGTCCTGCAGGCATCGCTGCAACGCCCGGTGCAGGCCTTCGCACGGCCGATCGCCGGTGGGATTGAGGTCGCGTCAATGCCTTCATTCGGACCAGATCGTACCAGTGTGGTCCGAAATGGTCCAAGCATAAAATCCAGTCGTCCGCTGCATAATGAAGAACCGCTCACCGCAGCCAGTCGCGAGCGATGGTCATCGCGGCGGATTCCAGGAATTCCGCTGCACGTCGTACCGATTCATCGACCGGCGTACCCGGTGGAGCGATCGGTGCTGCATGGGTGATGCCGAGCGCCTTTCGCGATGACTCGTCGAGGTCTACCCGACCTGCGAGCGCGAACAGTTGCTTGCCAGCGGCGCGCCTTGCGACGCCCGCCACGACTTTGCCGTTGACGCTTTGCGCGTCGAGCGAACCCTCGCCCGTGATGATGACGTCAGCCCGCGTGGCTCGGCGCGCGAAGTTGACGGCGTCCATCACCACGTCGATGCCCGGCATCATCGTCGCGCCGAGGATCGCGCGCAATCCGAAACCGATCCCGCCCGCAGCGCCCGCCCCGGGGGCGTTTGCCTCGTCGAACTTGCCGATGCGCACGGCAAAATCGCGCAGCATGCGATCGAGTGTGCGCACGTCGTCGGGCGATGCGCCCTTCTGCGGCGCGTACACGAATGCCGAGCCGGTCGGGCCGAACAGCGGGTTCGTCACGTCGCACGCGATCGCGATGTCCAGTTCGTCGACCGGGCTGCCTCGGCCGGACTTCACCATGAGGACATCGTCGAGATCACGGCCGCAGAGGGGTTCCGTAATCGTCGCGTACTCGCCCGATCGCAGGATGACGTGGCACCCGCACGCCTGCAGGCAGCCGATGCCGGCGTCGCACGTCGCGCTGCCACCGATGCCGAGCAGGACGCGCTTGCACCCCATCTCTGCGGCGAAGTGGATGAGTTCGCCCGTGCCGAAAGTGGTCGTCGCGAGCGGATTGCGGTCGGCCGGCGGGAGCAAGGCGATGCCGCTGGCGGAACTCATCTCGATGATCGCGGTCGATCCGTCTGCCGAGATGGCGAACGTTGCGTCGACGCGCATCTCGCTGAGCGGCCCGGTGACACGGCGGGTCACCTGTCGCGCGCCCGACGCCCGCGCGACAGTGTCGACGAAACCCTCGCCGCCGTCGGAGAGCGGGCAGAGGTCGAGCTCGGCGTCGGGCACCACCTGGCGGATCCCGCGCGCGATCGCATCGCACGCGTCGGCCGCGGTGAGCGAGCCCTTGAATTTGTCGGGGGCGATGAGGATTCGCACTTCCAGCATGGTGCGGAAGCGTCGGCAGGCGTGCAACGCGCGGTCGCGATTGGATTTGGCACGCTGCACTTTCCATCGCGTCCGCGCCGAAGACAATTCATCGCGAACTATTCTGCGACATCGCAAGCGGCGGCTTCATCGTTGAACGACTACACCGACAACCCCGAGGACCTCCCGCCCGGCCGCGAACCGCCGGTGCCGGCCGAACGCGAGCGGTACGGCCTGCTGCCGCTCACGCTGTCGCAGCGGCGCGGGATGCTGACGATCGTTGGCGTCATGTGCGTTGTGCTGTTCGTGCTGCTGCTGCGTGACTCGACGACGATCGCCGATCCGCAACCCGACCGCGGCGCACGGGCGGAAGAATTGCTCGCCGGCATCGACCCGAACACGGCCGACGAGGCGACGATCGCCGCGCTGCCCACGCTCGGCCCGAGCCGGGCGCGCGCGATCGTGCGGATGCGGGCGACGCTCGGCAGGCCTTACGAGAAACCGGAAGACCTGATGGCCGTCCCCGGCATCGGCGCGGCGACGGTGGAGCAGATCAGGCCGTACCTGCGATTCAGTTCGACGCGGCCGACGACGGAGGGGATGCGATGAACGTCTTCGAGTGGAATGGGCTCCGCGGGAGGGCGAGGCTCCTGCCGAGCCTTGGGCCTTCGGAGGTCGCGCATCCGCAAAGGCTCGGCGGGATCCTCGCCCTCCCGGCGCTCGTGGTCATCGCAGTGCTGGCCGTGGCAGGATGCGTCCGCGATCGGAGTTCCGATCTAAGCGACGACGCAAGGCTGACCGGCTCGATGCGCAGCGATTCGCTCTCCAGCTTGGAGCAAGTCGAATCGATCGCGAGGCGACGCGCGACAACGCTGCCCGCCGACTTCGATGCACGCATTCGTGTGACGCGCGCAGCGATCGCAACTGCAGCGACGCGCGGCGACGTTCGCCGATCGCTCAGCAATCTTGCTGCCTCGCTTGGCGATCCGCACTTCACTGTCGTCGAGCCAGACCTGACGTGCCCGATTCAGACGCCCACAGGTCTGCACGCTTTCGCGAACGGCGTCGGCTATTTCAGAGTGCTAGCCTTAGACGACGGGCAACGGATCGCAGACCGGCTACAGGACGCGACCTCCCGGGAGGAGTGTCGAGTGGGCCTCATCCTCGACCTCCGCGGCTCCGACGGCGGCCAGCTCACCGTCGCAGCGGGCATCGTCGGGTTTTTCATCGATGCCGACACGCGGCTCGGCGAGATCGTCGACGGCGACACGCGGATCGATCTCATCGCGCGAGCCCGGCCGCCGGAGCAGCGGTATCGGGGGAAGATCGCCGTGCTGGTTGATCGAAACACGATCAGTGCTGCCGAGGTGCTCGCGACGTCGCTGCAGCGATACGCCGGCGCACGCGTCTTCGGCGAACCGACGGCCGGGGCCGCGTCGCCTTCGACGGTCATTCAACTTGCGAACGGCGATTGGCTTCAGCATCCGGTGGGACGGTTCGAGCCGGGCGATGTCGCGCCGGTGAAGCCGGACGAAATCGTGACGGGAGACGCGGCGCAGAAGCGGGCGATGGAGTGGGCGAGGGAGAAGTGAGTCGAAGTGGAAGTAGAGGTAGTCAAACCGCCCCGTCCGCGCAGCGACGCTCACATCTTGCTGCCTCGACTTCTACTTCTACTCCCGCCTGCCACTGCATCGCTGCGCCGAAAACGGCTCCCGCGGCTTTCCCCGTGTCCCGCCCGCTCCGATCGTATATCATCCCTCGTATGTCCGAGCTCAACCGAGAGCAGTTCGCGCAGGAGGTGATCGACATCGTTCGCAAGCGGTTCCCGCTGGCGAAGATCGCGCGCGCGCCGGAGCCGTTCTCGATGCGGCTCAACGGCCGCGTGGTGCCGCTCGAAAGCCTTTACCGCTCGTACATGCTTCGGCCAGACACGATGGAGTACCAGGTGCAGCGGTGGATCGTCGAGCTGATCCGGGCCGACGAGGGCGCGCCGGACCGCGATGCGCCGTTCAGCGAGCTGCGCGACCGGATCATGCCGATCGTCGTCAGTGCGGATAAGCCGACGGTGCACCAGGGCATCCTGACGCAGCCGGTCGTCGAAGGGCTCAACGTCAGCTACGTCATCGACGGCGACAAGACGATCGCTCACATCCCGGCCGGCCAGCTCGACAAGTGGAACATCGACGTCGACGAGCTGCACGAAGTCGCGATGAACAACCTGATGGCCAAGAGCGAGAACATCGCGGCCGAGGCGGCGCAGGACGAGGAAGGCCGCGTCAACTTCCTCCTCTTCCAGACGGGCGACGGCTACGACAGCAGCCGTCTGCTCCTGCCCAACCTGCACGAACGCCTCCGCGAGCACCTGGGCAGCCCGTTCCTCGCGGCGATTCCGAATCGCGACATCCTGCTGTGCTTTCGCATCGGTACGGATAGCGTCGATCGAATTCGCAAGCAGGTGGCCGAGGACTTCCTGAAGATGCCACACCAGGTGACCGACAAGCTGTTCATCGTGACGCCGGACGGACTGGCGGCGTTTTTGGATTGAGCGAGCACGCAAGAGGCAAGTGGCAAGAGGAACAGACGAATGCAGTTGCCCTTCTTCCACTCTTGCCACTTGCCTCTTGCCTTCCCAGCAAAACAGATTTGTATTCACCCCAGCCAAAGTGATAGGGTTTCGGTTTCGCGATGGAAGAACTCCTCCCACCCCCGGCCGGCGCTGCTGGCGGCTACGAGCGAACGACGTTGAGGCAGTTCAACGTCTTCCTCGAAAACCGCGTCGGTCGACTCAGCCTGCTGCTGCACGCCCTCGAAGACGGCGGGCAATCGGTCAACGCGATCAGCATCGAACAGAGCGCCGACGCCGCCCTCGTGCGGGTCATCTGTGCCGATCCCGTCGTGGGCCGACGCTGCCTTCTCGACGCGGGCTTCAGCTTCAGCGAGTCCGACATCATCGCCGTCATGATGCCGAAGGAGATGGATTTCCCGCTCATCGCCATCTGCCGGGCGCTGCTGGCCGCCGAGATCAACATTCACTACGCCTATCCCATGCTGAAGTGCGTCCGCGGTTCGGCGATCGTGCTCTACGTCGACGACCGCACGCTCGCGGCGCAAATCCTTATCCGGAAGGGCTTTACCATCTTGGGTGAGACCGATTTGAAGGGGCCCCAGGTCGAAGATTGACCAATCAGTCAAGAATTCGCTTGACTAGACCGATCAGTCAAGTATCATCCCGGCATGGCTCGCACCTCTGACGCCAAAGAACGCCTGCTTAGCGCCACGATCGATAAGATCTGGCAGCACGGCGTCGCGTCGGTCAGCGTCGACGATCTGTGTGACGCGGCCGACGTGCGGAAGGGGTCGTTTTACCACTTCTTCAAGTCGAAGTCGGAACTTGTCGTCGCGGCGATCGACTGGCACTGGTCGCAGAAGATGCGGCCGTGGCTGGATGGCGTCTTCTCGCCGTCCGTTTCGCCCATCGACCGCTTCCGTAACTACTTCCAGCAGGCCTACGCTCGCCAGGTTGAATTGAAGCAGAAGTTCGGCCAGGTGCTGGGTTGCCCGCTCTGTTCGATCGGATCGGGTGCCTGCCAGAACGACGAAGCCGTCGTCCTGAAGGTCCGCGAGATCATGGCCGCGTACGACCGCTATTGGATGACGACGATCCGCGACCTCCTGCTCGATCGTGGCGATTCGCCCGACCGTGCGGACGAGATTGCCGATACGCTCGAGGCCTACATGCAGGGCGTCATGACCCAGGCCCGCATCAAGAACGACCCCGAAGTCGTCCGCCAGCTCGAAACGGGCGGGCTCCGCATCCTCGGCTGTGAAGTGCCGAAAGCTGTTGCCTAACGAGATCTTCCGGGAGGCGTCGAACTGGACCGGTATCGACGCGTTTTCACTCCCAACAAATTGTACTGACCGGTCAACTCTCGAAGGAGTCTGACATGTTTATCACGAAATCTCTCCTCGCCGGCTCGATCGCGATCAGCGCGCTCGCCGCGAGCGTTGGTCAGGCGCAGTCGTCCACCTATCCGTTCGTCGCAGGTCAGTCGGCCGATACCGGCGAGCGCGTGATGGCGTTCGCTTCCCGCATCGACACGCGACTTCGCGACTCAACGGATTCGCTGCAGCGCATGTCGCTACCGCGCGTGGCGTCAGTCGACCTGTTCGGCAACGAGTTCGTCGTGACGGCCGTATCGGCGCGATCGGGCGACGGCGCATCGCGCGACGTCGGCCACGTGTGGTTGAAGCAGGGCGGCCGATGGCGCGTGATCGCGTCGAACGAGTCGGCCTTGCCCGCTCGCGCGTCGCAGGAAGCGACGACCAGCCCGCACGCCACGGGCGGCTGATTCTCAGTCGGCTCTCGACCAAGAAACAACGACGCGTCTCGCTCAAGAAACTGGATTGTCTATCCGGCTCGGAAGCGTCGCGCACTCGCTCGCTTCCTCATCAACCGTTCACGCTCGACACGTACTCTCAACGCGCTCGCTCGAAAGGAACACTCAGATGGATCTCGGCATCAAAGGCAAACGCGCCCTCGTCACGGGCAGCACGGCCGGCATCGGCAAAGCGATCGCGAAAGCGCTCGCCGCGGAAGGCGTGCACGTCGTCGTGCAGGGCCGACGCGAAGACGCCGCGAAGGCGGTCGTCGATGAGATCAAGAAGTCGGGCGGCAGCGCGACGTACGCGATCGGCGACCTCGCCAACGACGCCGGCGCTGAAGCCGTCGCCAAGAGCGCGGGCCCCATCGACATCCTCGTCAACAACGCCGGCATCTACGGCGCGCAGGGCTGGCTCAGCGAGTCGGCCGACGAGTGGAACAAGTATTACAACGTGAACGTTGGCTCGATGGTTCGGCTCATCAACCTGATCGTGCCCGGCATGAAGGAGCGGAGGTGGGGCCGCGTCATCGCGATCGCGAGCGGCGTCGCCACGAAGCCGCAGGCCGGCATGCCCGGCTACAGCGCGAGCAAGATGGCCAACGTGAACCTCGCCGTCTCGCTCGCGCAGGCACTCGCGGGCACCGGCATCACCAGCAACGCGGTCAGCCCCGGCATCATCATGACGGACGGCCTGGACGCGATGTTCGACCAGATGGGCGTGCCGAAGGACAAGGCCGAGCGCGAGAAGGTCGCGAGCAATTTCGCCCCCGGCCCGGTCGGTCGCCCCGGCCAGCCGGAAGAGATCGCCGATGCGGTCGTCTTCCTCGTCAGCAACCGCGCGAACTTCATCACCGGCCAGAACCTGCGCGTCGACGGCGGATATGTGCCGACGGTGAACTGAACTCGGCTCCGCCCAATTTCAATCTTCGAAGGACCCCATGAGCACCATCACCCTCATCACCGGCGGCAACAAAGGCATCGGCTTCGAAACCGCCAGACAACTCGGCAGGCTTGGGCACACCGTGCTGATCGGCGCTCGCGACAAATCGCGCGGCGAGCAGGCCGTCGCGACGCTCCGCGGCGAGAAGATCGACGCGCACTGGATCGCACTCGAAGTCACCGACGGCGCATCGATCGAGGCCGCACGTGCGGCGATCGAAAAGCAGTTCGGCCGACTCGACGTGCTGATCAACAACGCCGGCTGGCTCGACTACGCCACCGAGCACGTCGCCAGCGGCGTCGGCCAGGCCACGCTACGCAAGACGTTCGACATCAACTTCTTCGGCCTGGTCGCGGTCACGCAGGCGTTGCTGCCGCTCATCCGCAAGAGCACGGCGGGGCGGATCGTGAACCTCACCAGCATCCTCGGGTCGATCGCCGAACACGCCGACCCGAACTCGCCGATCTACAACGCGAAGTTCCTCGCCTACGACGCCAGCAAGGCGGCCGTCAACATGTTCACCAACCACCTCGCCCACGAGCTGAAGGGCACGCCGATCAAGGTCAACGCGGCCCATCCGGGCTGGGTGAAGACCGACATGGGCGGCCCGAGCGCGCCGATGGAGATCGCCGACGGAGCCAAGACCAGCGTGGCCCTCGCTACGCTGCCGGCCGACGGTCCGAGCGGCGGCTATTTCCACATGGGCGTGCACATGCGTTGGTGAGCGCCTTCCGGCAAACGCTGACCGTTGCGCGAGGCGCACAGGGATACGCTGCGAACCCTATGACACGCACTTGGCTCATCGGCAATCGCAACGCAGGTCAGGGACGACACCAGGCCGAGCTAGACGCGTTCCTTAGAGCACGGCCGCACGTGAGCGCGACCGAATCCGCAGACGAAGCGGAGACCTGTCGCGCGATCGCGAGGGCGTGCGAGGAACGCATTGACCGCCTGATCGTCTTCGGCGGCGATGGCACCGTGCACTGTGCGGTGCGAGAAATCGTCGAGATGAAAGCCAAAGGGCATCGCGTGCCCACGCTCGCGATCCTGCCCGGCGGCAGCGCGAACGATTTCGCGCGCGGCATCGGCGCGATCGACTTTGCCACCGCGGCCGACGCGTTTGACGCGGGCAACGAGATCGACGTCGACCTTATCCAGGCGACGCTGGCCGATGGTTCCACGGAGTGGATCGTCAACGCCGCGAGCGGCGGCATAGGCGGCGAGATCCGCGAGGCGATGAGCGACGAGCTCAAAGCCTGGTGGGGCCGATTCAGTTACGCACGCCTCGCGGCGACGGTCGCGCCGTCGATGGAGCCGTACCGGGCGCACGTGACGATCGACGGAAAGCCCGTCCGTGCCGAAGCGACGGCTGTCCTAGTGATGAACAGCCCGTCGGTCGGCGGAACGATGCTCGTCCCGGTCGCGTCGCCCTCGGACGGCGCGTTCGACGTCGCGATCATCACCGCATCCGGCCCAGCCGAGATGCTCAAGCTGCTCGCTCAATTCCTCGCCGGCACGTTGCTGGCGGGCGAGCATCTGCAACACGTGCGCGGCACGACGTGCACGATCGAATCGACGCCGCCCATGCCGTTCCTCGGCGACGGCGAACCGATCGGCACCACGCCTGTCACGTTCAAACTCGTTCCGCGTGCGATCCGCGTGATCGCCCCGCGCGAAACTCAGTCCGCCTGATCCGGCCGCTCGCGTGCGGCCTATCATGGCAAGTTTCAATGTCTCTCTCTCTCGGAGTCCGCACACATGAACAAGCTCATCAAGAACGACGACCTCCTCGCCGCGCTCAAGCAGCGCTACGCCACGAAGCAGTTCGACCCCACGAAGAAGATCAGCGAAGCCGATTGGAAGACGCTCGAGCAGGCGCTCGTGCAGTCGCCGAGCAGCTTCGGCCTGCAGCCGTGGAAATTCATCGTTGTGAAGAGCGACGAAGTGAAGGCGAAGCTCCCCGCGATCTCGTGGGGCCAGAACCAGGTGAAGGACGCGTCGCACGTCGTCGTCTTCACCGTTCGCAAGACGCTCGATGCCGCGTACGTCGACAAGTTCCTCGCCCGCACGGCCGAGGTGCGCAACGCGCCGGTCGAGTCGCTCGCCGGATATCGCGGGTTCATCCTCGGCAGCGTCGAGAAGACGCAGGGCTACCACGACGTGTGGAACGCCCGTCAGGCGTACATCGCCTCCGGCTTCCTGATGCTGGCCGCCAGCGAGCTCGGCATTGACGCCTGCCCGATGGAAGGCATCGAAGGCGAGAAGTACGACGCCGTTCTCGGCCTGACCGATTACAAGACCGTCTGCGTCGTCCCGCTCGGCTACCGCCACGCCGACGACAAGTACGCCACCCTCGCCAAGGTTCGCTTTGAAGCGACGGACGTGGTGGAATATCGGTGAAGTGAGGCACGGTATTCGTAGGGTGCATCTCCGATGCACCATCTTCCGAGTAGCGAAACGTCGACCCGCGTTCGTTGCAACGGTGCATCTCCGATGCACCCTACGAATCATCTGTGGCCAACCCGTTTGTGCATTCTGAAGGAGACACGCCAATGAACGACGCCGTCAACGTTTCCCGTCGCGATTCGATGAAGTTTCTCGGCGCGTCCGCCGCGCTCGGGTGGCTGGGCATGACCCTCGGATCGTCGCGCTCCGCTCGTGCCGAAGCGCCCGCGACTGCGCCGAGCACTGTCATCAACGGCAGCGGCTTCTACCGCGCCAAGATCGGCGACATCGAGGTCGCGCTCGTCTCCGACGGCGCGTTCGACATGGAGCCCGCGCAGATCCTCCCCGAGGCCGGCGCGGAACTCGACGCCGTCGCCAAGCTCGCGTTCGTCTCGCCGAAGCGGATCCCCGGGCACGTGAATACGCTGCTCATCCGCACGGCTGCGGGCAAGCTGATCCTCGTCGACACCGGCTGCGGCTCGAACTTCGGGCCGACCACCGGCAAGTTCGCTGAGAACCTCGCACGCCTCGGCATCGATCCGAAGAAGATCGACACGGTCCTGATCACGCACGCCCACCCCGATCACATCGGCGGCCTGCTCGACGCGAACGGCAAGGTCGCCTTCCCAAACGCCCGCGTCGTCGCCACGACGCCTGAGCACGCCTTCTGGACCGCCGACACGCAGGACTTCTCACGCTCGAAGATCAGCGAAGATTTCCGCAAGATGATGGTCGGCGGCGCGAAGAACGCCTTCGCCGCCGCGAAGGGTCAGCTCGACCTCGTCGGCGACGGCGCGGAAGTCGCCCCTGGCGTGACCGTCGTCGCCGCCCCCGGCCACACGCCCGGCCACGTCGCCGTGCGCATCAGCTCGGGCAACGATCAGCTCCTCTACGTCACCGACGCTGTCCACGCGCAGCCGCTACAGTTCCTGCGTCCCGATTGGAAAGTCTTCTTCGACACCGACGCCGACCTCGGCGTGACGACGCGCAAGAAGCTTCTCGACCTCGCCGCCAGTGAACGCGTGCTGGTGAGCGGCGCCCACATCCCGTTCCCCGCGATGGGCCACGTGGAGAAGATCGGCAACCGCTACGCCTGGGTGCCGGCGATGTGGGAGTGGTGACGTCGCTATTCATCTGTGGAGCCATCCGCACTGGCACACGAGCGCGTGTCCGCTGGAGTCGCGCGCTCATCTGACAGCATCTAGGCGGACCGGCCCGATCAGGCCGGCGGGCAGGAGCGGATCGGACTTCCGAACGAAGTTCCACGTCGCGAACGTTCGGCGGTTCACGCTGCTGCGCGGCGTCGCGTTGACGAACCAATCCGGATATCTCAGCAGTGCCCGGCCGGTGAACAGCTTGTCTGCGTTGAAGCGTTCGGCGTCCCAGTCGATGTCGGCAGGCTCCTGCTCGTCGCCGATTAGTCGATTGGCCCAGACATTGACGACTTCGATCTCGAGCTTGTTCTCGCCAGCCTTGATGAGCTGCGTCACGTCGCACCGGAATGGCGGCTTCCAGAGTTCGGGCATCGCGTGGCCGTTCACGGTCACGCGCGCCAGGTTCCTGACGGTGCCGAGGTCGAGCATGACCAACTCGCCCGATCGCACGAAGTCCGCTGGCAGGTTGACGTTTCGCTCGTACCGTGCGATGCCCGAGTAGTAGCGGATGCCCGTCTCCGGCCGATCGGCCCACGAGACCAGTTCGGGGAACGCAACGCTTCTTGGCGCGCCCATCGCTTCGTCGAAGTGCACCGTCCATGGTCCGGTGATGTCCAGCGTGAGACGTGTCGTGGGCCGAGCGAGTTTCACGGGCAGCGGCGGCATACTGCCTGGGCGAAAGACCACGAACACCGAGCCGCGCGGATCGAGGTCGATCGTCACATCGGTCCGGCCTGCGATCACATTCCAGTTCGCAGCGGGTTCGGACAGACCCGTGTCGGCGTGCCACAGTTCGGGCAGCTTGCCTTCCACGCGGAAGGAGACCGTGGTGGTGATCGCTTCATCTCGTTGGTTTGAGACGAAGTAGACGTCGCTCTCTCCGACGCGGCGATGGATCCACGGAAATTGGTCTGCTGGCAAAGAAGGCTCGATGCGCACGTCTGGTTCAATCCGCATCGCGCGGAGTGCCTGCAACGCATCCACGTTCGACAGCACGCGACCTTTGCCCACCCTGCGGTCGACCGGCTCGGCTGAACGAGGTCCCCAAAGCTCTTCGGCGATGCGGGCGACTTCCGCATCGCTACCCGGGTAGCCACTCAGCCCGCTGGCGATCTCCGGTCGCGGGCCGACGACGGTCGCGCCGGCGTGCACAAGGTCTCGCACCTTGCGCAGCAGTCGAACGTCGATGCTCTGCGGCATCGGCGCATTCTGAAACCGATTCTGGATGCCGGCCGGCGAGTTGCTCGGCGCGTCGACGCGCGTCGTGTCGACGAGTTCGAGCAGGCGATACCGCATCCCGCTCGGCAGGACGAGCGATTCGCCGTCCCATGTCAGGCTCTGGATGATGCGTGCCTCATCGCACAGATCGCTCGAGTATCCCGTCGGCGGCGTGAACCCACGCTGGCCGGGCTGATGAAGCGTGATGACGTCGGCAACGAACGTGCCCTGTCGCAGCAGGTGGCAACACCGCGCGAGATACGTCACCCACGATACGGCCAGATCGTTCCATACTTGCCCGCCGCCGAGCATCATGCCGTACGGACCTGCACACATGCCGGGCTTCCACTGCGGCCACGGGTTGTGCGGGATGTGCGGGATGGCCATCGTGTTGATGCCCATCGTGAACGCCAGGTCGGTCTCCGCCTTCGTGGCGTACGGGTCGACGTCGAAGCGGAGGTGCTCCGGGCTCGCCGTCAGCGACTCGGCCGACGCGAGCGGCTTGCCCGTGATGTGGCTGATCGAGGCGATCATCCGCAGCGTCCACCAGCCGTACCTCTTGTTGACGTGCCAGTATTCGCCCTCCGGGATGTCCGCGAGCGCGCCGGCCGTGATGAAGTTGTACTGCCCGTTGTATGGCTGAAGCCGAAACGAGTTCCCGCCCGCTTCGTGCGAGAGCCTTGCCAGCTCGGCGACGTGCTCACTGTCGGTGAGTTCCTCGATCGTCCGCCTCCAGTCGAGGTCGAAGCGCCGGCTCAGGGTCACGTCGCCGACGAGCTGCCCCGTCACGGTCAGCAGCCACGGGAGCGGGTCGTAACCGCGGCGTTTCGCGAACGTTTCGCGGAAGCCGGGCGTCCAGTTCTGCATGCCGGCCTCCCAACTGTCGACGAAGAGTTCGATCTTCGCGCCGGCCGGCGCGTGCGCGCGAATCTGCTTGTAGTAGCGATCGAACTGCACCCGGGTCGCTGCGCGGCTCAGCTTGTCGCACTCAAGTCCGACACCGGTGATGGTGGCCGGATGCACTGTCTTGCCGGTCGTGGTCTGGCCGAGCCGAGCGATCGTCCACTGGCCGGGCGGAGCGTCCCACGTCAGCATCCCGGTCGCATCCATGCGAGAGGACAACTCCACAACTCGCTCCGGCGCGACCGCTTCGCCCGCCGCGGGCGTCGGGTAGGCGATGACGGCGACGTCGCGGTAGTAGTTCCACTTCGGATCGACCGCTGGCATAGGCAGCGCGATCTCGACGAGCTTCCCGCCATCGCACGTCGTCGCCGACCACACGAGCTTCTGCATCGACAGCTCCGGCGTGATCCAAGGTCCGCCCGTCGTCGCGTAGCCGGGGCAGGCCTGAAACCAGAGGTCGAGCTTGCCGTCGTGTGCTTGCTGGAGCTGGAACGACAGCATCTTCCACCAGGCGTCCGACAGGATCGGCACGTACGGAAGTCCGGCCTGCGGCTTGTGCTGCATGGGCCCGCTGTCGCAGAACGACACGACGGCACCACTTACGCCTGTTCTGCGCATCGCCGCCACATCGGCAGCGATGCCCTCGCGCGAGATGTAGTCGTGCAGGAAACGCCACCAAAGCGTTGGATGCGCATCGCGCGGTGGACTTCGAAAGTCCGCGACGGAAACGTCATCTGGTGAAGCGGCATTACGCGTGCCGGACGACTGACACGAAGAACACAGCCCAATCGCCGCGAGCATGATGCCCTTCAGCATCTGCAGCAGTCGCGACTCGCGATGAGAAGGACTGCGAGGAGTCATCGACGATCTCATGTGATCCACAGTGTCTGTCAGGTCCTGCCCCCATGCGACGAACGCCGCACGCAACGAATCTTACTCGTTTGCGTCTACGCTTTCGGGCCTCGCAGATGTGGCCGCTCGGCGCGTCTCGTGGCGAGTTGCTGATCTGAGGGTTTCTCACCTCATGCGTGCAGGCTGAGCGTGCATCGTTAGCGCAGAGCTAAAGTTTGCCTCGCGCGCTTCATCCCACATAGAGTGCTGCCATGGCATCACCCATCGTCGCACTGGCCGCCCTGAAGCAGGGCGGGAAACTGGAACGGTTCGAGTTCACGCCCAAGCCGCTCGGCGAACGGCAAGTGGAGATCGCGGTCGAGTCGTGCGGCATCTGTCACTCGGACCTCTCGATGCTCGACAACGAGTGGGGCATGTCTGCCTACCCGCTCGTACCGGGACACGAAGTCGTCGGGAAGATCATCGCTGTCGGTTCGCGCGTGACGACGCGGAAGGTGGGCGAACGCGTCGGGCTCGGTTGGTTCTCCGGCAGCTGTCTGCACTGCCATCAGTGCATGTCGGGCGATCACAACATGTGCTCGACGGGTGAGTCGACGATCGTCGGCAGGCACGGCGGGTTCGCGACGCGCGTCATCGCGAACGAAGAATGGGCGACGCCGATCCCCGACGGCGTCGACGCCGATAGCGCCGGCCCGCTCTTCTGCGGCGGCATCACCGTGTTCAACCCGATCGTGCAGTTCGACGTGCGCCCGACCGACCGCGTCGGCGTCGTCGGCATCGGCGGGCTCGGGCACATGGCGATCAAGTTCCTGAAGGCGTGGGGCTGCGACGTCACCGCGTTCACCACCAGCGACGCGAAACGCACCGAGGCGCTCTCGCTCGGCGCGCACCGCACTGTCAACACCCGCGACGCGAACGAGCTGCAGAAGATCGCCGGCTCGCTCGACTTCATCCTCTCGACCGTCAACGTAAGCCTGGACTGGAACGCGTACCTCGGCGCGCTCGGACCGAAGGGCAGACTGCACACCGTCGGCGCCGTACTCGAACCGATGGCCGTGCCGGCGTTCACGCTCATCACGCACCAGCGATCGGTGAGCGGCAGCCCGCTCGGCTCGCCGGTGACGACGCAGAAGATGATCGAGTTCTGCGCCCGCCACGCGATCGCGCCGACGGTTGAGTACTTCCCCATGAGCCAGGCGAACGAAGCGATCGAACACCTGAAGGCGGGCAAGGCGCGGTACCGCGTCGTGCTGAAGAACGACCTCAAGTGACACAACAAGCCCAACCGATCTCGGCCGAAGTTGTGCAAGTGCCGACGGCGGTCCCCGTGCCGATTCGCGTCGCGCTGCTGGCGGCCAGCATGTTGACAGTGCTGGCCGGGGCGATCGTCGCGCCGGCGCTGCCGACGATTCGGGCGGCGTTCGCGGAGCATCCGTCGGGCGAACTGCTCGCGCGACTCATCGTCACGACGCCCGCGCTCGCGATCGCGTTCATCGCGCCGGTGAGCGGGACGATCGTCGACCTGTTCGGCCGAAAGCGATTGCTGCTCGGCTCGCTCGTGCTGTACGCGCTCGCGGGCACGAGCGGGATCTGGCTCAACTCGCTGGAACTGATCCTGGTGGGCAGGCTCCTGCTGGGCGTGGCCGTCGCGGGCGTGATGACGTCGGCGACGACGCTTATCGGCGATCTGTTCGTCGGCGAATCGCGCGGGAAGTTCCTCGGTCGTCAGGCGGCGTCGATGTCGCTCGCGGGCGTGATCTTCCTGCCGCTGGGTGGATTGCTTGCGAAGCTGAGCTGGCACGCACCATTCGCGATGTACGTCGCGAGCCTGCCGATCGCTGCGTTCGCGTGGTGGGTGCTGCGCGAGCCGGCTCGCATCGCGCCGCAGCGCGCGGGCGAGGTGGTCGATCGACTGCCCCGCGGCATCGTCGTCGGCGTATGCGTGGTGGCGTTCATCCTGTCGGCCGCGTTCTACGTGACGGTCGTGCAACTGCCGTTCCACGTGCAGCGCGTGCTGGGCGGCACGCAGTTGCATGCTGGGCTGCTCGCCGGGGCGATGACGCTCGCGGGAGGTGCGGCGTCGATCAGCTACGGACCGATCGCAACGAAGCTCGCCAGGCCGACCATCTTCGGCGCGTCGTTCGCGCTGATGGGACTCGGCTACGTGCTCATCAGCGCTGCGCCGGCGTTGCTGTGGCTGCTGCCGGGTTTGCTGATCGCCGGCTTCGGGTCGGGCCTGTTCATGCCGAACGGCAGCAACTGGCTCATGTCGACGGTGCCTGCTCGATTGCGAGGAAGGGCGGTCGGACTCTTCACGGCGTCGCTCTTCGCGGGCCAGTTCGCGTCGCCGCTCGCGGTGCAGCCGATTGTGTCGCGCTTCAACACCGGTGCCGCGTTCGGCTGGGTGGGTCTCACGTTGCTGATGCTGCTGGTGGTCTCGTCGGGTATCTTCGTGCTCGTCAATCGAAAGAGGGAAGCATGAAAGCGATCCGCGTCCATCAGTTCGGCGACTCGTCGGTCCTGAAGTACGAAGACGTTCCCGACCCACCTCCGCCGGCTGATGGGCAGCAACTCGTGCGCGTCCGCGCGGTGGGCGTGAACCCGGTCGATGCGTACGTGCGATCGGGTACGTACGCGCTGAAGCCGGCTTTGCCTTACGTGCCGGGAACCGAACTCGCGGGCGAGGTAATCGAAGGCACGATGAAGGGCCAGCGCGTGTTCGCGCTCGGCACCGTCGGGCCGCGGATGACGGGGTGCTATGCTGAACTCGCGCTCGTGCCGACCGCATTCGCGATCCCGCTGCCCAAGCATCTCAGCTTCGGGCAAGGCGCGGCGATCCCCGTCGCGTATGGCACGGCGTACCGCGCGCTCGTCGATCGCGCGAACGTGAAGCCCGGCGAGGTCGTCCTCGTCCACGGCGCGAGCGGCGGCGTCGGCACGGCGGCGGTGCAACTCGCGAGCAGCCTTGGCGCAACCGTCATCGGAACGGCATCGAGCGAGAAGGGACGCGAGATCGTTCGCCAGTGCGGCGCGACGCACGTCTTCAACCACCGCGACGCGAACTACCTCAACGGCATCAGGCAGACGCTGAGCGGCCGCAGTGTGGACGTCGTCATCGAAATGCTGGCGAACGTGAATCTCGACGCCGACCTCGACCTGCTCGCGCCGGGCGGACGTGTGGTCGTGGTGGGCAGTCGCGGGCGGATTGAGATCGATCCGCGAAAGACGATGGGCAAAGAGTCGCTCGTCACCGGCGTGATGCTGTGGGGCGGAGGCGATGCCGCGCTCTACCGAGCGTATGCCGCGATCGGTGCGCTGCTCGCACGGAAAGCGATCGAGCCGATCGTCGCTGCGGAGATTCCGCTGTCGGATGCATCGAAGGCGCACGACCTCGTCATGTCCGACGGCTCGTATGGCAAAGTGGTCCTGACGGTTTGACCTCGCTGCTATCACGTGGCTTCACGTTCGCGATGCGCATCGTTACCCTCGCCCGCACGTCATGTCTCAATCGCAAATCGCAAATCGCAAATCGCAGATCACGAAGACCCCGCGCGAACTCGGCTACACGTTCCCCGCCGAGTGGGCGCCGCAGCGCGGCACGATGTTCAGCTGGCCGCGTCCGGAGGGGATTTCGTTCCCGGGCCGCTATCGCCACATCGGCGATCAGCTGTGCGAGATCATGCGGATTATCGCGCTACGCCAGGAAGTGCACATCAATGTGCCCAACGACAACTGGCAGCACATCGTCGAAGAGCAGCTGAAGCGTGCCGGCGTGAAGATGCAGGCGGTGACGTTTCACCACGTGAAGACGAACGAAAGCTGGTGCCGCGACCACGGGCCGGCCGTGCTGGTGAACTCGAGCCGCAAGCAACTCGCAATTGTGGACTGGGGTTTCAACGCCTGGGGCGGGAAGTACCCGCCTTACGATGACGACGACGCCGTGCCGACGCGCGTCGCGAAGGGGCTCGGCATCAAGACCGTGTTCAACCCCGGCATCATCATGGAAGGCGGCGCGGTCGACTTCAACGGGCTCGGCACCGTGCTGACCACGACTGACTGCCTGCTCAACAAGAACCGCAATCCGCACCTGAGCCGCGAGCAGATCGAGCAATACCTAAAGGACTACTACGGCCAGAAGCACGTCTGCTGGCTGACCGGCGGCATCGACGGCGACGACACCGACGGGCACATCGACGACCTCGCGCGGTTCATCGATCCGCACACGATCGCGTTCGCCGTTGAGACGAACGCGAAGGACGCGAACTACAAGGTGCTGCAGCGCGTCCGCAAGCAGATCGACAAGCTCCGCGATCAGGACGGCGAGCCGTTCCGCGTGCTCGAACTGCCGATGCCGAAGCCCGTCGTCATCGACGGCCAACGCTGCCCGGCGACGTACCTCAACTTCCTCTTCATCAACGGCGCGCTGCTCGTGCCGATCTTCGGCCAGAAGAGCGACGCCGAGGCGATCCACATCCTGCAGGATGCGTTGCCGAAGCATCAGGTGATCGGGCTGAACTGCAGCGAACTCATCTGGGGCCTCGGCGCAATCCACTGCCTCAGCCAGCAAATCCCGAAGGCTTGAGCGCATCGCGCAGCGCGGCGGGCAGGTCTGGGAAGTCGAACCGGAAACCTTCACGCAGCAGACGTGTCGGAACGCAGCGCCGCCCGAGCAGGGCGAGTTCCGGGTCGGTGCGCATCAGCGCTGCGCCGATCCGCACGCACACCGAAGGCACCGGCGGCGACCACGGTCTGCGGACCGCACGACGCAGTTCACGCACGAAGTCGGCGTTACGTGTCGGGTTCGGCGTCGTCGCGACGTACATGCCCGACATGCTCTCATCGTCGATCGTGCGGAGGACCATCCGCGCCAAGTCGCGCTCGTGGAGCCAGCTCATCCACTGCTTGCCGGAGCCGACGGTTCCGCCGAGGCCCAGCCGGGCGAGGCGGGCGAGTGTCTTCAGCGCGCCGCCGTCCGGGCCGAGGACGAAGCTGATGCGGAGGACAACGCCGCGCACGCTCGGCGGGCAAGCATCCGCGAAGGCCTTCTCCCACGCCGTGCCGACCTCGGGCGCGAAGCCGGTGCCGATCGGGGAAGACTCGTCGAGCAGTTCGTCGTCGGTATCGCCAAAGATGTGGGCGGTAGCCGATTGCACCCATACCGACGGCGGGCGATCGACGCGTCGGATCGCTTCGCCGATCGCGCGGACGGAGTCGACCCGGCTTGCGATGATCTCTCGCTTGTGCGCGGCCGTCTTCACGCAGTCGACGGTGCGGCCGACGTAGTTAACGACGGCGGTCGAGCCGTCGAGCACACGTTCCCACTTGCCACCGCTTCGAGCATCCCATACGACCGTGCGCATCTGGCCTAACGGTGGGGCGGGTCGACGCGACAGCAGGACGATCTCGTCAAACCCGTTACCGGCCGCTCGAACCAAACCACGCCCGAGAAACCCGGAACCGCCCGCGATGACCAGCTTTCTTGTTTGCATCCCAACAACGTAAAGAACGAAGCCGCCACGTGCACGCGAGGTGCTGAACTTTCAGACAATACAGAAACACCGCCTCGCGAGAGAATGGCTTGGCGATCAACACAACTTGTGAGAGGGGGAAATGCGCGTGCGTGGATTCGAACCACGGACCTCGTCCTTATCAGGGACGCGCTCTAACCAACTGAGCTACACGCGCTTACGTGCCCACTGGGTCGGTTCATCCGTCCAATGGAGCCACGCATCTTACTAGGGTCCTTCCGCTTGTCAAAGGGGCTGGCGGCGCGTTGCTGACATCGCCGCCACGGCCCGCAAAGGTGTTGCGGCCTGTGTTGGCCCTACAGGCGGAGCGGATTTCCCGCCGCGTTGTGTCGGGTGCGGACTGATTTCTGCGCATGACCGTTCGGATGTGTCATGCTTCTCCCACGTCTGCGGTGAATCGCGCGGTGTCGCCTGTCGTGATGGCGATGCCTACGCTTGAACTCGCGGATGGTGGCCGAGCTGTTGGGAGTCTGTATGGACGGGCTGGAACTGGAATCGTCGAGCCGAAAACGCTGGCACTTCGTCAGCGGCATCACCGTCCTGACGGGCGTTTACGTCGTCACGCTGACGTTGCTCAAGCTTTTCGTGATCTGATCGCTGGCTGCGTTGAATCGTTCACGCGAATTGGAACTGTCGCGCGTTCGCAAGCAGGGGAAGCCTCGCCTATCCTCGGTCTGCCGATGACCGAGACCGTCGCCGAGCCAGCGAAGATCGATCTCGCCACGCCGCCCGCGCGTCGTCGCGGGCTGCTCGGAATGCTGCGCCGGCTCGGACCTGCGGGGCCGATCGCTGTTGCGGTCACGGTCTTGCCGCCGCTCGGATTGATCGTGCTCATCACGCTGTGTGCCGCGACCGGATTCCCGACCTGGCTCCGCGAGAACCCCGGCCCCGGCCTGCCGCTCTACACGCTCGCGTTCTGGGTCGTCGGCATCTGCTTCGTGCCGACGAATGCGTACAGCACGCTTGGCGGCTGGTGCTTCGGCTTCGGCCCGGGCTTCGTGGCGGCGATGCTCGGGTACGTTGGCGCATCGCTCATCTCGTACACGATCATGCTCCGCGTCAGTCGCGGCCATGTGCTCGCGCTCGTGCGCGAGTATCCGAAGCTCGACGCGGTGCGGCGAGCGTTGCTGGAATCGTCGCCTCTGCGGACGCAGTTCATCGTCGCGCTGCTTCGCATCAGCCCGGCCAGTCCGTTCGCGATCAGCAACTTTGCCCTGGCGAGCTCGGGCGTGAGTTGGCGCGATTTCCTCGTCGGCACCGCGATCGGCATGGTGCCGCGAACGCTTGCGGTGGTGTACGTCGCAAGCACGCTCGTTTCGCTCGACTTCAAGGACGCCAAAGAGTGGTGGATGGTCGCCCCCGGCTTCGCCGCAACGGCCGCGGTGTTCGGCATCATTACATGGCTAGCGCGACGTGAACTGAATCGCGTGACACGGATGGAAGAGGGACGAGGGACGAGGGACTAGGGTCGAGTCCGATCTTCAGACTTTCTCCCACCCCTCAGATGTCCCGATGTCCATCTTCGGGATGTGCATGTCCTGGGCGGGGATCGTGGCGTACAGTTCGCAGAACTCGCCGAACTCGCGGCAGAAGTTCATGACGGACTTCTGCGTCTCGTCTTCCAGCTGCTCCCAGCGGACCTGGTTCAGCTGGATCTTCCCGATGTCTTCTGCGGTGGGGTGAGCGCTGGTGCGCGTCCAGCGTGCCATCTCCTGAGTCTGGTCCCAGAGCGATTTGAAGAACGCGTTCTCCGGATCAAGCGCCTGCGCCATGCGGAGCGAGTCGATCGCGGAGCTGATCATCTTGATCGCGTTGTCGGGGTGGAGCATCTGCGGCTTCAAGTCCCAACCCGCGGCCGACGGCATGGGCGGGGGGAGCGTGACGGCGTACGCGTGCATGGAGTGCAGCGTCTGCAGCAGCCTTCGCATCGCCCCTTCGATGCGCGGGTAGATCGCGGCCACGTTCGGCCGCTCTTCGAGCGCGAGCTTCCGCTGTTCCGGCGAAGGCGTTCGGCCGTTGATGCAACTGCTCCACCGCTCGCCCATTCGCTGATCGAGCGCGACGAAGTACGGGTCGTCGTTCGACAGCTTCTTCAGGCATCGAACCCGGCCGAGATGGATGGCGAGGTAGTCCGTGAACTCCGACCGCGAACGCATGACGGGCTTGGCCATGCGGAAGATTGTGGCCGGGACGTCGGCAGGGACGCAAGGCGGAAAGTAGAAGTCGGCCGCGGGTTCAGGCGACGTTTACTTGTGCGTCGGAGTCCGAGCAGAACTCCACGCCTGCGGTCAGCATCGGCCGGACCATTCGGCCGTCGCGCTTCACCCACACGACGCGGGCGGTGATGGTCGGCTTCGTCGACTTCACGATCCCCGCGCCGGCCAGCGTGCCGAGCGTGAGCGTGAGGTGTTCGCCGGGCTGGATCGCCTGCGTGAGTGGCATTTCCAGCTTCATGCCGGACGCGCTGATGTCCCGCGTACGGGCGGCGAGGTGTTTGCCTGTCGTCGGCTCGTGAACGCGCACGGGGCGAGCGAGCTTCACGCGGACGCCGCGGCGGCGCTCGAGGAACATCGGCTCGTAGCCGGGCTCGTACGTGTCGAGCGATTCGGCGGAATCGTCGAGAAGGGCACTGTTGCCGGGCATATCAATGGTGGATGCGGTGTACGTCAGATGCATGCGAACCCTCCGTGTCACGGGCCTAGATGTGTTATCGGAGAAAGGGTTTCGCGAACTTGAACCGCTCCTTATTGCGGCCGGCCAGGGGTTTAGCGAGAGTCATCGGGCGTGATCCGGCTCGATCAAGACCAGCAGCAGATCCTCCGCGAGGCGGTCGGCCGACCCGTCGACAGGGCGGCCGTGCTGGCGGAGCTGGACGGGCTCTACGGTGCCTTCCAATCGCTCGTGGACGAGCGGAAGCCTCGGTGCGACCAGTCCGGCCGTTGCTGCCGATTCGACGCGTACGGGCACCTGCTGTTCGTGACGCCGATCGAGCTGATCGGCTTCCGTGAACGCCTATCGACGCCGCTCGGACCGTGGGACGGCTCGCCGATGCCCGGCTGCACGTTTCTGTTGGAAGGCCTGTGCTCGGTTCACCCCGCGCGTCCATTCGGCTGTCGCGTGTACTTCTGCGACCCAACTGCCACGGATTGGCAACGCGAGCAATACGAGACATTTCACGACCAGATCAAGAACCTTCACGCCCGGTTCGACGTACCGTACTTGTACGTGGAGTGGCGCGAGGCGCTGAAGGCACTCGACTGGCTTCCAGCGAAGCCGAGCGAGAATCGACTGCGTGTGCTGAAGTAATCGAGGTCGTCCCTCAGTCCCTGTCCCTCATTCCCAACCCTTTTGACAACCACACGATCCGTCCGATACGCTTCCGCAAGACGGTAACAGGATCACCCCCGCGAGAGGTCACACCCATGAATACGCCTGTCGAATCGCTCGGTCGTCGCGTCGTGAAGCTGTCCTTGCTGCTGGGCGTCATCGGCACAGCCGTGGCGTCGACCGGCTGCTCCACGCCTGCCTACAGCGCCAGCGAACGCGCGAACATCATCGGCCGTAACATCGATCTGGAGTGGAAGATGGCGCAGGACGACATCGACCATGCGCTCCTCCTCCGCCCGCTCACGCTGAACACCGACTGGAACGTCCGCTGAGCGATGCGGCAGCTTGTACGAACACGTGAAGCCGACCCGGGCACGATCTGCCCGGGTCGGCTTCGTTTGAGGAGTGGGGTGGATTGACCTATCGTGGGGAGCAGTCCGTTCGCGAGGCGAGCCGCACGGATTTGGCTTGTCGCTCGCGGGTGGCAGGACCTCTTTCGCGGTTGCGTTTCCTCGCCGGTGAGCCTTTCCCTCTTCGACTTCTCCGCCCGTCGCGTTCCGTACCTGTCGCGGGCCAGCTACGTCCGCGAGCTTCGCACGGCCGCTACCTACCCCGTCGCCATGGCGCTGACCGAGGGTGCGTTCGCGAGCGTCGTCGCGCAGAAATACTTCAACGCGGGCGACGCGCTGGTCTCAGTAATCGTGGCCGCGCCGATGTTCGGGAACATCGCGGCCCTGATCTGGTCCGACCTTTCGGAGGGTCAGCCGCGCATCCGCTTCGCAAACCACCTCCAGACGGCCGTCGCGATGTGCGTGTTCGCGGTGGCGCTCACGTGGTTTCTGCCGAAGCCGCAGGGCGCCTGGCTCTTCGCAGCGCTCATGGTGAGCGCTCGCGTGCTGGCGAGCGGCATCGTCACGGTGCGGTCTGTCGTCTGGCGAATGAACTACCCGCGCGATCGCCGCGCGCAGATCGTCTCGCGCATCACCGTCCTCGCGACGACCGCGATGGCGCTCGCGAGCGGACTCGGCGCCGCGCTTGTCGACAAGTTCAACTGGGCATACGTGCTTGTGTACCTGTGCGCAGGCACGCTGGCGCTCGTCGGCATGCGGCAGTTCGCGAAGGTGCGCATCCGCGGGGAGGGCAAGCTCATCCGCCGCGAACGAATCGAGGAGGCCGACGATGCCATGCGCGGCCTGTCGCCTCGCCGGAAGCGGCCCGTCGCGCACCTCGTCGAACTCTTCGCCGATGCCGGCCGGCTGCTGCGCGAGGACCGGAACTTCCGCGACTACCAGCGTTGGCAAATGCTGATGGGCATGTCGTTCCTGATGATGCTCCCCGCGCTGTACACGCTCGTGAACAAGCATCTCACCGACCCGCGGGCCGACTACCTGCTGGCGACCGTCGTCGTGTACACGATCCCGACGGTGACACAGGTGGTCTTCACGCAGATCTGGGCACCGGTGTTCGACCGCATCCGCTTCTCGCGATTCCGATTCATCCAGAGCGTGATCGGGCTGTGTGCGCATTCGCTCATCGTCACCGGGGCGATGCTTGGGAGTCTGCCGATGCTCGCCGTCGCGACGTTCGTCCTCGGCATCGCGCAGGCCGCCGGCGGGCTCGCGTGGAACCTCGGGCAGAACGCCTTTGCGCCGCCCGACCAGGTGCAGCGGTACATGGGCGTTCACGTGATGCTGACCGGCCTGCGTGGATGCGTCGCGCCGTTCGTCGGCACGTTCGCGTTCAAGTTGCTGAGCGTCTACCAGTTCGAACGGTGGACGTTCTTCCTGCCGCTTGCGATCTGCACGATCGGTGCGATCGGCTTCTACAAGATGATGACCGGCGACGCCGCCCGCGACGTCGAGCAGCCGTTGCCGATGACAACGCCGGCCGACACCGAGACCGAAGAAGTGATGTCTGCTGCTGCAACGAAGGGTCCGTGATGTTCATCGATCGATTCAGGCTGGACGGAAAGGTCGCGCTGCTCACCGGCGCCGCGCGCGGTATCGGCCACGGCATCGCCCGCGTGCTGGCCGAGCAGGGGTGCGCGGTCGCGATCCAGGACATCGACGAAGCCGTCGCACGCGAAACGGCACAATCGATCGCGGCGGAGACCGGCGTCCGCGCGATCGCCCTCGGCGGCGACATCGCCGACATCGCCGCCGTCGAGCAACTCGTGCCGCGAACGATCGAGCAACTCGGCGGCCTGCACATCCTCGTCAACAACGCCGGCATCCAGGCCGACAAGCATTACCGCGAGCAGTCGGTCAACGAGATCGAGCGACAGTTCCGCGCGAACCTCACCGCTGCGATGCGACTCATCCAGATTGCAGCGCCGATCCTGCAGGGGCAGAAATGGGGCCGGGTGTTGAACATCGGCTCCATCCAGGGCCGACGCGGCAACACGAACAACCTCCCGTACGGCATGACGAAGTCGGCCCTCGCACACATGACGCAATCGCTCGCGCGCGAACTGACCCGCGACGGCGTCACCATCAACTGCATCGCGCCCGGCTGGTTCGATACGCTCCGGAACGCGAAGTTCATCACGCAGCAGAACCGCGAAGAAGCCAAACGTGCGATTCCCGTCGGCCGGCACGGAAACGACTTCGACTGCGCGGGATTCGCGTTGCTCCTGTGCAGCGACGCAGGCCTTTACATCACAGGCCAGACGATCACTGTTGATGGAGGACTCACCGCGTGAGTGTTCCCGAGCCGATCGAGCCGTTCATTCGCCTGCACGATGCCGCGACATACCAGGCGTGCGACTGGGATCTCTCGCAAGACCCCGCCGCGCGGGATGCGTGGGTGGAGTTCTTCATTCATCACCTCGAAACGCTCCTCTCGCTGGGCGTCGCGGCACGCATCGCTCGCAACGAAGACGCGGCCCGAGTCGAGCGCGACGCCGCACGTTGTCGCGACGCATTCGCGCGTCGGTTTCGCGCATATCAACGCGACCCCGGCGGCAGCGGACGCGTGACGATCCTCACGCTCGACGAATGGCGAGACGGCATCCTGCGCGAGCACGGATTCATCGATGCGATGATCGACCTGAAGGCTCGCGAGAACGAGAAGATGCTGCCGTTGCTCGCGAGCGTGTGCGCCGAGGTCGACGCGCGACGCGGCGCGGACAAGATCGAGGCGCTCGTGCGAGGCGTTTTCGCCGGCAATAAGTTCGACATGGGCGCGAAGGCGACCGCCCAGCACTACTTGCATGGCGCAGGTGAAGCATTCGCCGTGACACGCGACTCGCTCAAGCCGAGGCCTTGGCTGTTCGACGATCTCGATCGACTGACCGCCTCGCTCGAACGCCGGCCGTACCGCAAGGCGGTCTTCTTTATCGACAACGCCGGGTCCGATTTCCTGCTCGGCGCGGTGCCGTTCGTCCGTTTCCTGGCGCAGCAGGGCACGCGCGTGGTGATCGCTGCGAATGAGCGACCGACGTTGAACGACATGACCGTCCACGACGTCCGCGCATGGTGGCCACGGATCGTGGAACACGAGCCATCGCTCGGCGGGCTGCCGATCGACATCGTCAGCACCGGGACGGGCGAGCCGCTGATCGATTTATCGCGAGTGAGCCGCGAGTTGAACGAAGCGTGTCGCGACGTGGACCTCGTCATCATCGAAGGCATGGGGCGAGGCGTGGAGAGCAACCTTTTCGCCCGGTTCGACTGCGATGCGTTGAACCTCGCGATGATCAAAGACGAACAGGTGGCGAAGCACGTCGGCGGGACGCTGTTCGACTGCGTGTGCCGATTCCGGGGAGCAGGGGAGTGAGCCGGCCGCGTTGGGAGGGCGAGGCTCCCGCCGAGCCTCGTGGAGCGGAACGCTCCACGTGCGGATGTCCGACGTCAGTCGCTCGAATCGCGCATCCGCTGGCTCGGCAGGAGCCTCGCCCTCCCGGCATACGTTCTCGCTACGTCTCCAGAAAACACACAACCCCGGGCCACGCATGGCCCGGGGTTGCGAGATAAGTCGTGGACTGCTGTAGCAGTCGCGTGGGAAGGACGGGAGTCTCACCCATCCTGTTCTGCGTTACAGCAGACTTCCACTGTTCATCAGATTCTTCACGGATCACCTCCTTAACACGGAGCAGGCCTGTTCGGCCCATCCTGGTTTTGCCAAGCCGTCATCCCGAGCGATCGGGACCGCCGAGCTTTCCTTCCCGCAGGCGCCCCTGCGAGACCGGGCGAGCGAATCGATGGAGTACGTTTCGATTCGCCGTCAGCGTGCGATGGGCTGCAGTCCCTCAGACGCCACATGAACAATACGCTTCACTTTCAGGGGGTCAATGCAATTTTCCGCGCGGCGCGGTGGCAAATAATGTCACGCGGAGACAACGCTACATCGATGTCTTCTCATTGGATGCTATCCTCGACGCCGCTCGGGCGGCCGTTGACGTCATTGGGCAGCGTCGCCATCACTGCATGGTGGAAGTGTGGGTTCGAATCCCGCCGGCCGCAATTCGTAAGGCGGTCAATCGCACGAAGCGGCCGTAGTTCAATTGGGCAGAACACCGGGTTTTCAGCCCGGCGGTGTGGGTTCGACTCCCATCGGTCGCATAATGGCGTCGAAGGCGTGGTGTAAGTGGGCAGCACGGTCCAGTTGCTAACTGGAAAGAGTGAAGGTTCGACTCCTTCCGCCTTCGTTTCATGAAAGACGATTCGCACGACCCACAACCACCGTCGGCCGAGGAGATTCGGTCGGCGATCGACCTGCTCGCTCGTCTGACGGCGGCGCCGGAGGTGTTCCTCGATCGAACCTCGCCCCATTCGTTCGAGTTGAAGGCGCTGCGGGCACAGATGAATCGCTGCGTCGCTGCCCTTCAGGTGGCGGCGGTGTCGCATCGGAAGAATGCAGCGGATGCGCGATCCGACGTTCGTGGTCGGCGATCACCCGACAGTTCCGACCGTTCCTCCAGCGCGACGACCGAAACGCGCGGCTGCTATATGTGTGGCACGACTCTTCCCGGAGCGGGATCACCGAGGCAGATCTGTAAGACATGTGCGGCGCTCAATGACAAGTACTCACGCGAGAACTGCGATCTGAACGGCAAGCACGCCGTCGTCACGGGCGGACGAATGGGTGTGGGGTCTTCGGTGGCCCGGCGACTACTTGAGTGCGGGGCAACCGTCCACATCACGAGTCGTTTCCCGCACAGCGCTGCCAACGCGTTTGCCGGTCGCTTCCAGTCAGGTTTTCTGGACAAGCGACTTCGCGTGTACGGACTCGACTTCCGCGACGTCAACGCGGTCAAGCGATTCTGCGAGCACGTCCGACGCGAGTGCGAACCCGACATCCTTGTGAACAACGCCGCCCAGACCGTGCGACGGCCGCCGGCCTACTACAGAGAGGTGCTCGCGTATGAAGCCTTCGCATCCCTCGACCGCGAAGCGGCGCAGCTGCGCCGCGTCGTGCCGATCGACTTTCACAGGCCTGACGCGGAACACGGATTGCTGACGAGGAAAATCGATAATGCCGTGCAGGCGATCCCGGAGCGACGACGCGGCCTCAGGGGGCTGCTCGATCGCCTGTTCGAACGGCGGCCAGACATCGCCCGATCGACGCTCGCGCACGCGGGTACGTCCGCGCAGCTGGCGATGTTGCACTTACTGCCAGGCGATGTAGACGCGGAACAGTGGCTCGCCACCGAGGAAACGGGCGCGGTGCTGGATCGGCGTCCCGGCAACTCGTGGAGCGAGAAGCTTGACGACGTCGCGCTGCCAGAACTCATCGAAGTGCAGTGCATCAACGCGATCGCGCCATTCCTGCTCGTGCAGGGCCTGTTCGGCGGCCTGTCGGGCAGCGAGGGCAGGCCGAAATTCATCGTCAATCTCGCCGCTGCGGAGGGCGCATTCTCGGCACGCCATCGGCGCGGCGTTCACCCACACACGAACATGGCCAAGGCAGCCTTGAACATGTTGACGCGATCGATCGCGCACGAGTTCGCGGCGCGGCACATCTTCGTCAACAGCGTTGATCCCGGCTGGGTCTCGGACCAGCGTCCGTACACGCCGGGACGGTCCGAGGCATTTGTCACGCCGCTTACATACGACGACGGCGCTTCGCGGGTCGTGCGCCCGATTGTGGCGGGAATGCTTGACCCTAAGGATCGCGTCCACGGCAAGCTGTTTCGCAACTACCGCCCCGCGGCGTGGTGAGTCAGGCAGGCCGTCACTTTGCCACGCCGAGTTGCCACAGCACAAACGCATACTGCATCGCCGTCTCGTCCATTTGGTCGAATCGCCCGCTCGCGCCGCCGTGGCCGCCGGCCATCGTGCACCAGAGGAGGACCGGGTTCTTCGACGTCGTCGCGGCGCGAAGCTTCTGCGTGTACTTCGTCGGCTCCCAGTACATCACCTGGCTGTCGTTCAGGCTCGTGTAAACGAGCGTGGCCGGGTAGGGCTGCGGCCTCACGTTGTCGTAGGGCGAATAGCTCAGCATGTACTTGAACGCCGCCTCATCGCGGATGGGGTCACCCCATTCGACGAACTCCTGCGTGGTGAGCGGAAGCGACTCGTCGAGCATCGTGTTCATCACGTCGACGAACGGCACGCCGACGAGTGCAGCACGAACGAGGTCGGGCCGGAGGTTGATCGTCGCCGCCATCGTCAGGCCTCCGGCGCTCGCGCCGGTGATGGCCGTCGTCTCGCGCGTCGTCAGTTTCTCCTTCTGCAATTCTTCGATGCACGCGACGAGGTCCGTGAACGTGTTCAGCTTCGTCTGCATCCGGCCTTGCAGGTGCCAGGGCTTTCCGCCCTCGCCGCCGCCGCGGATGTGGGCGACGGCGATCGACACGCCGCGATCGAGCAGGCTGATCGCGTTGCTGTCGAAGCCGACCCATTCCGGGATGCCGTACGCGCCGTACGCGTCGATCAGGATGGGCCGCGGGAACGGTCCCTTGTCTTTGCGATAGCACAGGCTGATCGGAATGCGCGTGCCGTCGGTTGCCGTGGCGTAGATGCGCTTCATCTCGTACTGCGATGCGTCGTACCCGCCGGGGATCTCTTCGCGCTTCAGGACCGCGAGCTTGCCGGTCTTCACGTCGTAGTCGTACACCGTGCCGGGCGTGACCATCGACTGGTAGCCGAAGCGGAGCGTCGTCGCGTCGAAGACTTCGTTCGCGCCGAAGTAAGTGTTGTAGATCGGCTCGGGCATCGGGAGTCGCTTCAGCGACCTCGTTGATTCGTCGAGCAGGCTCAGCGTGGGCAGGGCGTCCTCGCGCTGCGAGATGGCGATGAAGTCTTTGAAGACGTTTACGTCTTCGAGGAACACGTCGCCGCGCTGCGGGAGCAGTTCCACGAACGACTCGGGCTTCACGTCGTTGTCCGGCACGCGGACGAGGCGGAAGTTCGGGCCGGTGTCGTTGGTGCGGATGTAGAACTTGCCGGGCTGGCCGTTCGCGCCGGGGCGATGGTCAGCGCCGTACTCCACGCCGTCCCTTCGGCCGAGGAGGGACTTCATCGGCGCGTCGGGCTTCGACGCGTCGATCGTCCAGCATTCGCTGGTCGTCGAACTGCCCGAGCCGACGACGATGAACGTCCCGCTCCGCGTTCGGCCGACGCCGAGGTTGAACATGCGATCTTTCTCTTCATAGACGAGCTGCGCCGGCGCACCGATCTGCTTGCGCCACAGAAATGCGGGGCGCTTTGCGTCGTCCGAGGTGACGTAGTACAGCGTGCGATTGTCGGCCGCCCACGCGACACTTTCGACCTTCTCGATGCGCTCGCCCTCGATGTCCTTGCCGGTGGTGAGGTCGCGGACGAAGAGCGTGTAGTCGCGGAAGCCGGTGAAATCGAGCGTGTACGCCATTCGCTGACCGTCATCGCTGGGCTCCCATTCGCCGAGCGCGATGAAGTCGTGCCCCACGCTCATCGCGGGCAGATCGAGCCACGCCTGCTTCGCGCCCCCCGTGATTGGCTGACGGTAGTGGACGGGATACTCAGCATCGGCGGCGTACGCCTCGCTGTAGAGCCACGCGCCCTTGCGATACGGCACCGTCGCGTCGTCGAGCTTCGTGTGCGACTTGAACTCGGCGACCAGTTTCTCGCGCAGTGGCTTCAGGTGCCGCATGGTCGCGTCGGTGTAGGCATTCTCGGCTTCGAGATGCGCGATCACCTTCGGGTTGTCCTTCTCGCGGAGCCAGCGCAGGTCGTCCCGCAGCGTGACGCCGTGGACGGTCTGCGTCGTCGGGATCCTCTCGGCGACGGGGGCTTTCGGGGCGCTGGAACAACCGATGAGGGCCGCCGAGAGAAGGACGGCCGCGAGGCGGAGTCGAGAGATCATTCGGACCGCAATTGAACCCTGACGCGTCGCCCGATACAACCGGACGCGTCATGAGCAATTCCTCTCAGCACGTCACGATCGAGCAGGTGAAGCAGGTCGCCAAGCTGGCGCGGCTCGCCATCCCCGAAGACAAGCTCCCGGACTTCACCAAGAAGCTCGAAGGCATCCTCGGCTACGTCGACGTGCTGAACGAGGTGAACATCGAAGGCGTCGAGCCCACCGCGCACGCCATCAAGATGAGCAACGTCCTCCGCGAAGACGTGGTCAAGCCCGGCCTGCCGCTGGAGAAGGTGCTGCAGAACACCGTGGAGCCCGACGGCGCGTTCTTCAAGGTGCCGAAGGTGATCGGGGCGGAGGAAGACTCGGCTGGGTAGTTCGCGGTTAGCAGTTAGCGGTTCGCAGCGAGACATCGACAGCGAACTGCGAACCACGAACCGCAAACCAGCTCACGACTTCTTCTCGATCTTCACCACGGTCACATCAAACGTGAGCGTAGCGTTCGGCGGGATGGCGGGTGGGCTGCCCTTGTCGCCGTAGGCGAGTTCCGGGGGGATGGTGAGCCGGCGCGAGTCGCCGAGCCGCATGCCGACGAGGCCCTGTTCCCATCCTTGAATCACCCGGTTCTGGCCGATCGTGACGACGATGGCGCGGGGCATTTCCGGGTTGGAGAAGCTGCTGTCGAACACCGTGCCGTCGGCCAGTTTGCCGGTGTAGAGCACGGTCACGACGTCGCCGCCCTGCGCTTTGCAGTCGAGGTCGATGCGGGGCAGTTCTTCGATCTTCACGCCTGACGAGGCGGCTGGCGTCGTCGTCGGGCCGACGGTTTGTGCGGAGACGAAGAGTCCTATCGCGCAAACCGAGAGGGCAGCGACGAGCAGCGGGGCTTTCTTCATGTGAGCCTTCATGCGCGGAGAGATTATTCGGAGCGGGGGCAGGTGTGAAGCGGTCGGGCGCCCGAGTTTCTCACCGCGAAGATGCGAAGGAGTCACGAAGTGGCGAAGACGGAACGAGAGGAGGTAAGGCGAACAGGCCTGACTACCGCTAGCGCCGTGTGGCAACGCTAATCGGATGAACGCCGATGCGCCTCGTACGCCTCCGTAAGACCTCTCTTCGAGCCCTTCGCGACTCCTTCGCGTCTTCGCGGTGAAGAAGAAAGAACCTACTGCTTCTGTACGAACACGCTCGCCTCGCCGTCGCGCGACTTGACCGTCAGATTCACGCCCGCAGACAGATCAGCTTCCTTCAGGAGCTTCTGGGCTTGCTCCGCGCTTTCGACGTCGGCGTCACCGATGCGGGTGATGAGCGCGCCCGGCTCAAGTCCCGCCATCGCGGCGATGGAGTTGTTGCGGATGTTCGTGACGAGTGCGCCCTTCGCGTCCTCACCCAGGCCCAGCTGCTTCAGCTGGGCGGGCGTCGGGTCGGCGAGGCGGACGCCGATGTCGGTGGCGAGCCCGGGCGTCGGGGCTTCGCCTCGACGATTCCCCGCGACGACCACCTCGGCCGGCTGTTCGCCGAGCTTGACGGTGACGGTCTCGCGCTTCTTGTTGCGCCACACGTCGAGCTTCACCTCTGTGCCGGGCTTGATCGTGGCGATCTTGAGGCGCAGCGCCTGCGTGGTGCGGACGTCGACGCCGTCGACGGCAGTGATGACGTCGCCCGGCTTCAGCGCGCCGGCGGCCGGCGCGTCGTTCGACACCTTGCCGACGAAGACGCCATTGCGTCGATCCTCGTAGCCCAGCGAGTCGAGCTGCCGCGCGTTGAGCACTGCGACGTCGCGGATCTCGACGCCCAGATAACCGCGGACGACCTTGCCGGTGTCGCGGAGCTGTTCGTAGACGAACTTCGCCTGGTTGACCGGGATGGCGAAGCCGATGCCGTTGTAGACGCCGGTGCGGGTCGCAATGGCGACGTTGATGCCGATCACGTTGCCGCGCACGTCGACGAGCGGTCCGCCCGAGTTGCCGGGGTTGATGACGGCGTCGGTCTGGATGAAGTTCTCGTAGCCGAGCTGGCCGAGCAGGCGCGTGTCGCGGTCCTTGCCGCTGACGATGCCCTGGCTCATCGAGCCGACGTATCCGAACGGCGAGCCGAACGCCATCACGATGTCGCCGCGCTCGACCTTGTCCGAATCGCCCCAGCGGGCCGGCACGAGGTCCGGCGCCTTCACCTCAATTACGGCGAGGTCAGCCTTCGGGTCGGTGCCGAGAACCTTGGCATTCTCGATCCGACGCCCGTCGGCGAGCTCGATCACCATCTCGCTCGCGCCGCCTGCGACGTGGTTGTTGGTGAGGATGTAGCCGGTGTCGCCGCGGACCTCCATGATGACGCCGGAGCCTTCACCCATGACAGGACCCTGCTGATCGGGGCCGAAGTTGAAGGGGAGTTCGTCGGGGACGCCGTCGCCGTCGAGGTCCATCTTGAACTGCGGACGCCCGCCATTGCCGGCCGCTTCGGCGCTCTTTACGACGTCGATCTTCACGACGCTCTGCTCCATCAGCTTGCCGACCTCGCGCATGGCGTGCGAGAGATCGTCGAGCCGGGCAAGCGTGCCATTGTCGAGGTTGATCGAAGGCGGGGTGACCTTCGTCTCGGCGTGCAGGTACTGCGTCGCGCCGAAGTACGAACCGGCCGCCACGGTGGCGGCGACTGCTACTGCAATGACTTTGCGGGTGCTGGTGAACATTTCGACTACCTCAGTGTTTTCGATTCGGGGTGGTTCGAACGCGTCAACGGCATCAGCCGATCTTCACGCCGAACTCCGCTGCCTGCTTCTTCAATTCCTTCAACTCGCTCGCGGGCATTTCGTAGCAGTGATTTTTCGCGGGATATTTCCCCGTTGCGATCGCCTGCACGAACTTCTGCGCGCCGTTGGCGACGACGGACGCCGCGTCAACCATAGGCGGCGCGAAGCGTGGCTGGCGATCGGAAAGGCCGAGCAAATCGTGCGTCACGACGACGTGGGCGTGACACGCCGGGCCTGCACCGCAGCCGATGACCGGGACGAACTTCTCGCCCGTCGGATCATCGGCAGGATCGACGAAGTTGACCTGCTTCACGACCAATTCCGCAGCTGGCGGCGGGACGGCTTCGAGCAGGATGCCGGCCGCGCCGGCGTTGACGAAGTCTGTCGCCAGGTCGGCCAGTTGCATCGCGTCGATCGCCGTGCGGCCCTGGGCGCGGTAACCGCCCAGGATGCCGACGCTCTGCGGCATCAGGCCGAGGTGCGCGAACGCCGCAACACCATTATCGGCCAATGCCTGCACGAGTCCGATGTGGCCTCGCGTCGCCTCGAGTTTCACGCAGTCGCAGCCGGAAAGTTTCACCATCCGCACCACGTTCCGCACGCCGGATGACAACGTTGCAAAGCTCCCGAACGGCATGTCCGCCATGACGAGCGCATTCGGCGCGGCCCGCTTCACGGCGGCGGTGATCTCGATCATAAAGTCGAGCGGGGCGGGAAGCGTGGACGGATGCCCGAGGATGACATTGGCGGCCGAGTCGCCCGCGAGCAGCAGCTTCACGCCCGACCGCGCGAGCAGCTTGGCCGTCGTGTAATCGTAGGCCGTCAGCATCGCGAGCTTCTCGCCCGCACGGGCGGAGCGGCGGAAGTGCGACAAGGTGAACGCGGAATCCAACGTGGACGAGCGGGCGGTAGACATTTCGAGAATCGTACAGACGGAAGGCGAAAGGCGAAGGGGGCGACCCGCTCCCTCCCCCGCTCGCGGGGGAGGGCTGGGGTGGGGGTCTTCGTCGCTTGCAGACGCAATCTCATTGCTCGAAGCATGAGCGAAATGTCGCGCTTCCGCCGACCCCCTCCTAGCCTCCCCCGCGAGCGGGGGAGGGACCGGTCAGCTCCGATCGCCTTGCGTGCGTGGCGCAGCGGATTTACTGTCGACAGTTAGACCCTCACTTCCCCACTCGACCCAGGTAGTTCCCCCGAGAGGCCCGTCCCATGGCGAAGAAGCTCGTGATCCGGCACATCCGCAACAGCACGCTCGCCGGCAAGTCGGCCGAGTTCGAGTCGACGGCGGGTGGGGTCAAGATCGGCCGGCGCGACGACGTTCAGGTGAAGTTTGACGCCGCCCGCGACCCGCTCGTCTCCGGGCATCACGCGCAGGTGAGCGTGGACGGTGATGCCGCGTTCGTCGAAGACCTCGGCTCGAGCAACGGCACGTTTGTCAACGGCACACGCATCAACGCGCGGACCCGCGTCGGCAACCACGACCGCATCACGCTCGGCCAGAACGGGCCGGAGTTCGTCGTGACGGTGTTCGACCCCGCCGCCGCGATCGGCGCGACGGTCGCCGCGCCACCGCGACCGGCCGCAGCGCCGCCTGCAATGCCCGCGTCGGGTCCGGCCGGCACGGTGGCCGTCACTGCACCCGCAGCATCGCCGCCGCGTCCGCCGTCGTTGGCGTCGCAGGGAAAGATGCCGCAGAAGAGCAGCATCGGCATGAACACGCTGATGGGCGTGATCGCGAAGGAGCGCGGGTCGGAGCGAAAACGCACGCTGACCGTCGTCGGCCTCGTCGCAGCATTGCTTGCGATCACAACGGGTGTGGCGTTCTGGCTCTTCCCGAAGAGCGTCATCAAGCAGGAGATCACAAAGCAGGAGACCACGATCGTCCAGGGCGGCGGCGTGAACTGGCAGGACGTGTTCGCAAAGGTCTCGAACAAGGTCTACGTGGTCATGAAGGAGATCGACCACGGCAATGGCAAGTTCAGCTATCAACCCATGGGCACCGCGTGGAGCGCCGCCAAGGGCATCCTCGGCACGAACAGTCACGTCGCGGTGGAGTTCTACTCGCTCGAACAGGGCGAGCGTCTGGTCTGTCGGCCGCAGGGGGGCAAGGAGAAGGAAGTCCACATCAAGGACGTCAAACTCCACCCCGGCTACCTGCGATTCGAAGAGATGATGAACTCGCTCCGTCCGATCGACGGCAATGGCAAGTTCACGGCGATCTCCGCGGGCGACGTGGCGTGCCTATACATCGCCGACGCCGATCTCCCGAAGCAGGCCGAGCCGTTCCAGCTGCTCAGCGATGACGAGTTCAAGAAGATGCGTCCCGGCGAGCCCGCGGCGATCGTCGGCTACCCGATGGAAGGCGTCACCGGCGGCGGCGTGAACGTCGACGCGCCGATCCCGTTCCAGCGCGGCGGCAGCGTGACGCGCATCAGTGACGCGTTCGCCGCGCCGAGTGACGACCCGCTCAAGGCTTCCCTCTTCGCGCACGACGTCTCCACCCGCGGCGGCGCGAGCGGCAGCCCGCTCATCAATAAGGACGGTAAAGTGATCGGCCTGCACTGCGCGAGCGACGTGCTCGCCAACTCCGACAACGGCCGCATCAGCGTGCAGGGGTACAGCTACGCTCAGAACGTCCGCCTGCTGCGCGGCCTCATCGACGGCAAGCAGGACGCCGACCTCGCCGAACTGGAGAAGCTGTGGCGCGCCTCGCTCATCGCGAAGGTGAACCAAAGCATCCAGGACGAGGGCGAATTCATCGGCCGAAACCTGATGATGCTGCTCAACAGCTTCAACCGCGCGCAGGTCGACATCGAAGCGCTGAAGCAGACCAAGGCCGACATCCACACGCTGCAGAAGATCGAGTCCGGGAAGCCGTTCGAGTTCAACGTGAACTTCAAGCAGGGCTTCACGTACGTCTGCATCTGGACGACCGACCCGAGCGTGAAGGACTTCAAGATCGAATGCGACGACGGCCGCGGCTACGAGGTGTGCAACACGTCGCCGATCAAGGGCTATTCGAAGGAGCCCGGCATGGCCCAGTCGTACTATTACGCCGACATCTGGAAGTACCCGAACGCATCACGGCCGAAGCTGCGCGTGAGCGGGACGAGCGCGGACGGCAAGGAGTTCAACATCGCCGTGCACGTGCGCTTCGTACCGACGAAGGCGGCGGCGCCGGGGCAGTGAGTCGCGCACCATCGCCGCGCTTCAAAGCCCGGGATGCATATCCCGGGCCCAGATTGCGACGTCGTCCGGAACAGCAATGAGAGCACCCCGGGCCCGGGGTATGCACCCCGGGCTTTGCGTTTGCCCTCCTAGAGCTTGACCAAAAACCGCATCTTCTGTCGCTCCCCGCGCTGATGCAGCACGTGGCCTTCCGGCAGGTTCACCGTCTCGACGTACCGCGCGCCCAGGCGCTCGCACGTCCGACGACTCGGGTGGTTGTCGGGGTTGCAGGTGATCCATAGTTCCGTCATGCCGTGTCGGCGTGCGAGCGGCAGCAATAGGCGCGTGGCCCGCTCGGCAAGGTGTCTTCCTCGCGCGGGCGGGTGGACGCCATAACCGATGTGGCCGAGGTAAAGCCGCAGGTCGTCGGATTCGCCGATGCGGAGGGACACGCTCCCGGCGATCTCGATCGGCGGGGCGTACGCGGCGCTTCGCCTGAGCCTCATCCAGAAGGTGTACATCGCCACGCGCGACCGCAGCGGATCGGCCCGCTCGCGGCCGCGCGGATAGCGGTTGATCCAGTCGAGCCACGACAACCGGCTCATTTGGCTGCTCGGCTCGTCCACGCACGCGGGGTGCTGCAGCGAGATCATCATCGGGTCCACCCACCGCGCAGCTGGCTCGACGAGTTCCAATTCTCCGTCGACCATCGGGCCGGGCTCGAGGAAGCGGAAGCGTCTGCGGATGGAGAGGAAGCCGAACATGGCAGGGGAGCGAAGCTGTCGCAATGTCTCGCGCCGGAACGGATCGCACAACTGCCGTGACCTTGGGACTTCAGCTGGACCCCGAACGGCGGTGCGGAAGATTCACTTCGACGCCCCGTGCCGTTCGAGCTCGCGCTTCATCGCGGCCACGCGTTCGCGACGTTCTGCGCTGAGTGCGGTCCCCTCGCCACCGCTGGTGGCGCAGGAGGCGTAGTCTGCGAGCGCATTGTCGGCACGCTCGAACGCATCCTTCGCTCCGGCGAGATCGCCTTCCGTGAGCTTCCGCTTCAATCGCAGTTCGTAAAGGTAGGCGACCTGCGACCACGCGCCGATCGACTTCTCCGCATCCAGAATCGCCTGCTCGGCCTCCTTGAACCGGTCGGCCCGTTCAAGTTCGAGCGCGCGGGTCCACCACGCGGGTTCGGCGGAAGGCGACGGCTGCTCGCGATTTATTGGCATACCCGCGGAAGCGTACTCGCACCCGACGACTTTGGTCACCTGCCTGCGATGCAAGCGAGTCGTCGCACGTGCCGCGGCGGCGCTTCCGGCCACGTCCGATCCGCGGTATCGTCGCCGTCGCACACAGGTCCTCGTGCGCTCGCGGCTCCACACGATGAACAACGCTCCAACTCCGGCAAAGTCGAACGACGCCCCCGTGAAGGTCGTCGGCATCGACGGCAAGAAAATCTTCACCGTCGGAACCCTCACGTACACGACGGCGGGCCTGGTGACGTTGTTCTTCTGGCTCCTGTTCGGCGATTTCGCCATGAGCCTGCGCGACCGCTCGGTCGGGCCGATCACGGAAAAGTTCCTGCTTTCGCTCGGCACGACGAACACGACGAAACAGCTCCTACTGTCGTCGCTGCCGCTGCTGATCGCGATCGTCATTCAGCCGGTGGTGAGCTACCAGTCGGACCGGCTCCGCGGGAAGTGGGGTCGTCGCATCCCGTACCTGCTCTATCCGACACCCATCGCGGCGCTGATGATGCTGGGCATCGCGTTCAGCCCGCAGATCTCCGACCAGCTCGTCCGCATCTTCGGCCACGTCCCCGACTACACGATGGCGACGCCCGCCTACATGGAGAGCGCGATGGACGCGCTCGGGATCCAGCTTCCGTCGCACATCCCCGCGTCCGACCTTGTCGTGAATCGCTACACGCTCGTCCTCTTCACGATCTTCTGGACGATCTTCGAGGTGTGCGTGCTCATCAGCGCAGCCGTCATGGGCGGATTGATTAACGACGTCGTGCCGCGGCCGGTGCTCGGGCGATTCTTCGGGCTCTTCCGCGCGGTGAGCCTGTTCGACGGATACATCTTCAATTGGTTTTTGTTCCAGTACGTGTCGCAGCACTTCACGTTGATGTTCGGGATGATTGCGATCATCTTTGGTGCGGGATTCCTGCTGATGTGCCTGAAGGTAAAGGAGGGCCAGTACCCGCCGGTGCCCGCCGAGCCGAACGCTCCCCGAGGCTTTGTCGGCGTGCTGTCGATGATCTTCCTGCACCGCATCCCCAGCTACTTCCGCGAGTGCTTCAGCCATCCGTATTACCTGCTGCTGTTCGCGATGTTCACGCTCGGTGCGCTCACGTTCCGCCCGATCAACGACTTCACCATCCGCTACGCCCAGCAACTCGGCATGTCCGATGCCCTCTACGGCAAGCTGGTCGGCGGCAGCTACCTCGTCTCGATTGTGCTCGCCTTTCCGCTCGGCATGGCGGTCGACAAGTTCCACGTGCTGCGGATGGCGATGATCTCGCTCATCCTCTACGCCATCTCCGCGGTGTACGGCGCGCTGTTCATTCACGACCCGACGACCTTTGGCATCGCGCTGGTCGCGCACACGGTGCTGAGCGGGACGTACTTCACCTGCACAGCGTCGATGGGGCAGATCCTGTTCCCGCGATCGAAGTTCGCCCAGTACGCGTCGGCCGGCGGGTTGGTGACGTCGCTCGTCACGTTCGCGTACTCGGTCGGCTCGGGCATCGTGATCGACGCGACGGGGAACAACTACCGCATCACGTTCGTCGCAGGATTGGTGCTGAGCGTTCTGACGCTCGTGCTGCTGACGATCGTGTACCGAAGCTTCGTCCAACTCGGCGGCTTCAAGGGCTACGTCGCACCGGGCGATGAAATGGTCGGCCTTCCAGTCGCCGAGCCCGTCCGTGGCGGGCATTGACTTTGCGCTACGCGAGCACGCTGTCGCTCGCGTCGTCGCCTTTGTCATCGCCAGGGGACGGCGCGCTGAGCGGGCCGAACGTCGGTGCGGGATCAGGTGTCGTCTGCAGCGGCTGGTTGTACTTCGCAGCGAGCAGCAGCAGGTCGTCGAAGTTGACGGCGCCGTCGAAGTTCGCGTCGCCTTCGCGCGGCAGAGCGTCAGACGTGTTGTAGTGGCTCGCAAGGAGCAGCAGGTCGTCGAAGTTGACGATGCCGTCCGCGTTAAAGTCTGCGGTGCGGATCGTGAGCGTCTGGCTGCTGAAAGCCGTCGACTGCAGGCCTGCCGCGTCGCGCACGCGTCCGCTCGGAACAACGACGCGGTAGCGGCCGTCCGGGAGTTGTCCCGAGGCCGTCCCGCGGTAGCGAAGGAAGTGACTATCGATGGTTGCGTCGTACTCGACGTCAAACAGCGCCGACGAGACCGGCACGTTGGTGTCGCCGTTGACGACCACTGCACCGAGCGATGTGGACGAGAGCGCGACGGCCTCATCCCAGCGAATCCGGATGGCCGATCGGCGAGGAGAAGAGAGATCGCTCGCGGCCGACTGCACAGTGGGCGCACTCTCGTCGCGCGGCAGGCGCATGAGTTCGCTGCCGTACTGATTCGTCGTGCCCGCGAAGTAAAGCTCGCGCCCGACGGCAACGGCGTACATCGGATTCGCCGGCCGTTCAAGAGAGCCGATCGCAGCGCCGCCATTCACAGGCCTACTTCCCGCGGGCGTGCCGTCGGATTGCCACAGCGTTGGCGGCTCAAGATCCTCCGGCACGTCTGCGTCCACGGAGAAGTAGAGCAGCCCCTCGTGCTGGACGATTCGAGTGATCGCCGTATCCACGCGGTTCCGCTGGATGCCCGACTCCGGACCCGGCCTTGAATCCACCAGGAGCTGCGCTCCAGTGGGGGACGCGATGTCGGTCCAGTACCACTCGCGGCCGAGCGCGGGCGTCTTCGCGTTGAAGTACAGACGCGTTCCGATCGGCGTGAAATCGCGTGGGAACGAGCCCTGCTCGCCCGGGTTGATGTCGGCGACGATCTGCGTGCCGGCCGTCGTGCCGTCGGTGACGAACAACTCTTCGGCGATGTCGCAGTAGATGATGCCGCGAATCGTCGCGAAGACCTTGCCGCCCACATTGGCCATCCAGCGGACGTCGAGTTCGCGGTTGTCGGCGCTGCGAACCTCCTGCGCCTGGCCGGCTGCGGCGTTGCCGGTCGCGAAGAGATCGCTCGCAATCATCGGCCAGGTGGAGTACCCGCTGTCCCGGGAGAAGATCAGGCGATTGGCAGTGAATGCGACGTTCGACACGCTCCGACCGTCAAGGCTCGACCACACCCGCGTGTTCTTCCCATCACTGATGCGATGCACCCACGTTTCACGCCCGGTGTGAATGAAAACGAACTGATCGTTCGCCACAACGAGAAACTGATCCGGGAACGGCGCCAGCGTGAGCGATGTGAAGTTGAACTTAAGCGACGTGTTCGCGGGGGTGCCGTCAGTGCGGTATAGGCCCGATACGCCTGCGGCATCCTTCGCCAGCATCCACACGAATCCTCCGCCGGGAGAAAACGTGTTCGCATACCCGGCGAAATTGCTGTCCGGCAGCAATGGCTTGAGCGACGTGAACGATGTCGTACCGGCGGCGGTGCCATCCGTGGCGACGAAGCGATCCGTCGCGCGGACGATCGCGCGGCTGCCGTACTTCACCAAGAGCGGCGCCCTGTCGTCATTGATTTCGCGGTAAGGAAGAAAGAATCCTGGCAATCGCTCGACGAGACCCGTGGCGGGATTGAGTGACAGCGCGTCCTGGTTGTACACGTCAATCAACGACGACGGGCCGGGCAGGGCATAGAAGAGAAGGCGTCCGTTCAGCGCCAGCGTGTCGCGAGGCCCTGATCCGCCGGTCGGCCCGAGTTGGATGTCAGCCAGCTGGCGGGTCCCGGCGAGCGTTCCGTCGGTGAACCACGGCTCGAAGTCGTCCGAACCCTGATGCGCCACGTAAACGATTCCGTTGTGAAGCGAGGCCACCGAAGTCGGGCGGCGGACGTCGGAAAGCGCCTTCATCCACGAAGGCGAGACACCCCCCGTGTTCATGGCGAGCTGGGTTCCTGCAACGGTTCCATCTGATGTGTAGAAGAAGGTAGCTGGGTTGAGTGGATTGGACGGGTCGCTCAGCGGCAGCAGCACCTTTCCTGCGGCCTGAAGGCGTGCCATCGGTTGGCCCGGGGCAAAGCCGGGCCGAGCGCCGAGCTTGACGGTCTCCAGCGTTGTCGACGTGACGAACCGTGACGACGCGATGATTCCACCGTCGAAATACGCCGAATAGATGACTCGACCGTTCGGCAGCACGTTGATCGAGTCGATGCTCGTGATGCGGTTGGTCGTGCTGCCTGTGGTCGGTAGCGGCGCCGTGCGCATCGTCATGCCGTCCGCGTCGATGAAGCGAAGCGACTCCGTGAACGTTGCCTCTTCGTAGCTCACGAACCCCACGCGATTGCCCGGCCCCGCGAAGAACGACTTCGGGAACGACGAAGCGGCGCCCGGCACGATCTCCTTCCACTGCTTCGTGCCGGCCACGGTGCCATCGGAGATCCATGGCTCCACACCCGATGCAAGCGTTCGGCCGGCGAAGTAAAGCTTGCCCTGGCCGACGAACATCTCTCGGATCGATCCTGCGTAGCCGTAGTCGATCGCGCCGTCGGTCGGCGCAAGCGTTGCCAGCAACTGGGTTCCCGCGGCGGTGCCGTTCGACTTGTACAGCTTTTCGCCGCGCGCGATCGCCAGGCCGAACGGCGTAGTCATCGGTTGCAGCGTGATGCCCTCAAAATTCGGCGACACGCCCGCCAGCGAGACCGTGCCCGCCGCCGTGCCGTCGGTGCGGTGAAGCGTGAGCGTCGTGTCCGACGAGCTGACGGGCCGGGCGGCGAAGTACGTCGATCCGCCGAACGACGCCGGCGCGGTCGGAGGGAACTTGTAGTACGGATTCGCGTTCACGCTGATGAGCGATCTCGTGCCGGCTGCGGTTCCATCAGAGAACCAGACTCGCGTGCTATTGGCAGTCTCGGGCACGTAAAGCAATGCGCCGCCGCCGCCGCCGCTGATTGGCGTCACAAATGCACGCGGCGTGCCGAGCCCCGGCATCGAGAACTCCAGCGACGGAGAGACACGGTACGTCCCCGCTGTCGTGCCGTTCGTGCGCCAGAGCGAGTACACGTCGTCCGACTCGGCGAAGAAAAGCGCGAACTCGTTTGCGGTGCCTGCGTTGATCGTCGTCATGCCGAAAGGCGACGAGCCCGAAGTCAGCGTGTTCACGTCGGCGGCCAGTTGCACCGGCGGAGCCGCGAGGAGCGATCGGCGCTCCAGGGCATCAACTGATGCGCTAGCGAACGCATGCGAAGTTGCGCGCGAGACGATGCGTGCGAGGTGTCGTCGTTTGAAGCTGATCTTCAGAATAGCCCCCTTTGGTTTGCCTAGGCACGCGTAGCATAACGTCGTAAGAACGTGAATTGCACTGCAAAACCGACGACCCCATCGGATTGCATTCGACCCGCCAGCGGTCTACGGTTTCCGCATGGCCGCTGCGAATGTCGATCCCACGGAGTTGCGCCGCTTCGCGCACGACCTCACGAAGTTCAACAACGAACTGCAGACACTGCTGGCCGGCATCAACGGCAAGATGCGGGCGCTTGAACAGACCTGGCGCGACCAGGAACAACGCAAGTTCAGCGAAGCCTTTGCCGCGACGGCCAAAATGATCGGCAACTTCCTCGAAGCCTCACACGAGCACGCCGGCATGCTGAACAAGAAGGCGGCGATCGTGGAGGAGTATTTGAAGCAGCGGTGACGGGTCATTTGTCCTTGGTCACTTGTCATTTGCCCGTGGTCAGTAGTCCGTGGTCCGTAGCGGGCCAGACACGAAGTCTTCACTGGCAACTGACAACTAACAACTGGCAACTCTTCCTTCCCCATGTCCGCCAACGTCAGAGAAATTGACGCTCTCAGAGACTTCCGGGCCGCGCTCGTGAAGTTTGCGGAGGCGGGGCAGTTGTGCCTCACCGACGCGGACAGCGACATCCTGCGCACGCTGCACTGGCTTGAGATGGAGATGGTGCCGTACTGGGGCACGCAGATCCGCAAGCGCGAAGAGCTGGTGAGCCGGTGCAAGGACGCGGTGCGTCAGAAGACGATCTACAAGGACGCGACCGGCCGACAGCAGAGCGCGATCGACGAGATGAAGGCGCTGAAGAAAGCGCAGGCAATGCTGGAAGAAGCGCAGCAGAAATTCGCTGCCGCCAAGCAGTTCGTCCGCCGCATCCAGCACATGCAGATGGAGTACCGCGGCCAGATCCAAAAGCTCGGCCTGGCGCTCGGCAGCGACGTGCCGAACTACGTGGCCAAGCTCGGCAACCTGATCAACATCTTGGACCAGTACGCCGCCCCGACCGGGCCGAGCGAGCAGGGGAGCATGGCGGTACAGCCGGAGGAAATGCCCAATGTCCAAGCCCGAATGCCCAAGGAAGCGAACGACGGAAGCTAGACTTGCCGGTCGAGCTATTGGGAATTAGGCATTCGACATTGGGCATTCGGAGTTCGGTTCATGGGCCTCTACGAAGCACGCGGCAACCTCAATAAGTCCCTCAAGGACCTGCTCACGAAGTGGCAGTACACGAAGTCGTTGTGGGACGACGAGCAGAGCAAGGCGCTGGAGGAGGAACTGCTCGCCAAGCTGGAGAAGGACATCCGCACGGCCGTCGAAGCGATGGACACGATGTCGATCCTGTGCGGCCAAGCGCGGCGAGACGTGTCGCCGCAGGGGTAATTGCCGCGCGAGAGTCGCGTCGAGTTGGTGAGAAGTTTTTTCCGGTGCGCGCTGCGCAGCGCGCGCACAAACGCGCATTGCCGGGGGATAGATAGAGGGACCGCGCGCCCACTAAGCGCACGGCTGCAGTTCATTGCGGCGCAATCGAGCGCAATTGGACGTTTCTGAGCGCTCGGCCGTGTGGCCGGGATCAACGCGAGAGACCGAACAAGAAAAGAACACGCCGGAACGGAACCGATTTGCGGTCGATTCCGTCCCGGCGATGGGACACGAAGACAAGCGTCGCGACGTCGCGAGGAGGATCAGAAGTCGTACACGGCGCTGAACGTCACGCGCCAGCCGAACAGGTCGTTGTCGTCGGTGAGCGGCAGTTCGTACGCGCCGCGCAGGCCGAGGTGCTCCGTCGGGCGGACTTCCACGCCTAGGCCGAGCGTGCAGGTGACCTCGTCGCTCGCCCAGTTGGCGACGTCGGCGCCGGAGAGGAAGTTGCCGCCGCCGTTGTCGTCGAGCGGGACGAGCAGGTTTAGTTCGACGACGGGGCTGAAGTACTTGTTGACGTAGTAGTCGGCTCGGCCGTGGAAGCTGAGCAACGTCGAGTCGGCCCCGAGCGGACTGGCAGCCTTGGAGTCGTCGCCGTAGCGGAAGTTGACGGTGCCGCCGATGTGGAGCGGGCCGAAGCCTTTGTCGGCGCTGATCCAGGCGCGGTACTCGTCGTCGTTGTCGATGGCGCTGTCGCCGAACGCGAACTCGTACCCGACGCCGACGGCCGCATGGAAGTTGTTCTTGTAGTCCTGGATGAACGCCCACTTCAGGCCCGCGCCGACGTCGTTCCAGCCGTCCTCAAGACCGCTGGAGAAATCGGTGTAGCCGTCCTTGTAGGCGACGAGCTGTAGTTCCTTGGTGAGCGCGATGCGGGCTTGGAGTGCATACACCTTCGCGTTGTCGATGCCGACGTCGGAGTCGAAGGAGTGATAGATCGCCCAGGCGCGGACGTCGGAGCTGACGATCGAGTTCTCGTTGAAGTAGGGCCAGGTGACCGGAGCGACGAAGCGGGACTGTTCGGCGAGGGTCTTGGCGTCTTCCGACTGACCACCGAAGAGGACGAAGCCGGCCGGGCTCTGGGCGGAGGCGACCGACGACACGCCCAGGATGGCGAGCAGCAAGGCAGAGGTGCGACGAAGCATGACGATGTCTCCGAGATGCGCCGCCCGGGGGATTGGGAAACCGTTCCCGATACTCCTCGCAGCCGTCGATCCGCCCGGGGGGCGTGGGGGTTGCCGGATCGACCGCGTGTGCTTCACCTAAAGCTGTTCGGATCATCGGATCGATTGGTCTGAAGTCTAGAGCGCGAGGGGCGGCACGTTGTCGCATCCCTGCGACTGGAGAGCGCGGTCGAGAAACAAATCAGCCCGTCCGCGCGGTCGCGAACGGGCCGAGGAAATCATGGATTCCAGCCGTTTTCGTCTCAGAAGCTGTACACGGCCGACACCGTCACGCGGTTTCCGAAGAGATCGTCACCACCACCCACGGAGAACTCGTATGCAGCACGAATGCCCAGATTCTCAATCGGTCGAACCTCCGCGCCGACGCCCAAGGTGTACGTTTTCTCAGAACTATTTCGGTTGCCAAGGTCGCCCAGCCCGGTGCCAAACGGATTGCTCGGGGTGGAGACTGGGATGTAAGCGTTGAACTCCGCGAGTGGGCTGAACCACTTGTTGACGTAGTAGTCCGTGCGGAGGTGAATGCTCAGGATTTGCGCATCAGCGGCGGCGGTGTCGATGAAAGCTTGATTGTTGCCGAAGCTAACCACGCCGTTGTCGTCATTGCCGTAACGATAGTTGACGGTGCCGCCGACGTGCCACGGTCCGAAGCCCTTGTCCACGCTTAGCCAGACGCGGAGTTCGTCGTCGTTCTGGAAGTAGGCGTCGCCCGTTCCGAACTCGTACCCAACACCGACAGCGGCGTGGAGGTTGTTGCCCCAATCCTGAAGGAAATTCCACTTGAGACCAATGCCGAAGTCGTTCCATCCGTCGGGTGAGTTCACCTTGATTCGGTTGCCCGTACCCGGCTGGAACTTGAACGACGAACCGCTGAACGACGAGTAGCCGGCCTTGTAGATCAGCGCCTGCACTTGATTCGTCAGCGCGAGTCGGAGTTGGACGTCGTAGATCTGTGCGTCATCCGGGCCGACCTCGTCGGGGAACGACTGGAACATGGCAATGAATCGAACGTCGCTCGTGATGAAGCTGTTCTCGCTGAAGTAAGGCGACGTCACCGGGTGCACGAACCGCGTGGAGGGGTCCATGTCCTTCACGCCTTCGGTGGGCTGACCGAACAGGACGAAGCCAGCGTGCTGGGCCGAGGCCGTCGATGCACAGGCCGAGGCGATCGCGAGGGCGGCGAGGAGGGACGAGCGACGAAGCATGGTGAAGGTTCTCCGAGATCGAATGAATCCAGCCTGACGGCCGCACGTTCCGCGCGGATCGCCGCCACGGCTCTGACGTCGGCGAATTGTCGGCAGAAGCGTGAGAAAATCGAGGGGTGGCGACGATGAACAAGTCCGAAGACCCAGCGACTGCAAGCCATGTTTCACCGCGCCGGCTGACACGTCGGGCAGAAGCACGTCGAACGCCCGCCGAGCACGATCCGCTCGATCAACGTCCGGCACCGCACGCACTTTTCGCCGGCACGGTCGTAGACGCGGTGCCGTTTCTGGAACGCCCCTGCGTCGCCGTTCGCGTCGCGGTAGTCCCGCAGCGTGCTCCCGCCCGCCCGTATCGCCCGGCCCAGCGTGCGCTTGATCGACGCGCTCAGCAGCCGCACCTCATCGATCGTGAGCCCGCTCGCGATGCGCAGCGGGTGAATGCCCGCGGCGAAGAGCGACTCGTCCGCGTAGATGTTCCCGATCCCGGCGACGAGCTTCTGATCGAGCAGCGCCGTCTTGATCGCACGGCGCGTCCGCGCGAGTTGTTTCGCGAGCGCTGCTGCGCGAAGCGTGAGCGGCTCCGGCCCGACGCCCACGTGTCCGGCGCTGCCAAGCCAACGAATCTCGCCGAACCGGCGCGGGTCCACAAATCGCAGTTGTCTGCCGTCGTCGAGATCGACGATCAGGTGGGTGTGGTTCGCGCGCGGCGTGTCAGGCGTCGTCACCAAGAGGAGCCCCGTCATGCCGAGGTGGATGAAGAATTGCTCGCCGGAGTCGAGCGTGACGACGATCCGCTTCGCGCGCCGATCGACGAGGATCACGCGTTGACCTTCGACGCTCGACGCCAAGTCGAAGTCGCCTGGCGTGACCATGTCGGCGCGCAGATGGACGACGCGGACAACGACGCGGTTCAGCAGCATCGGCCGCAGCGTGTCGACGACGCGTTGGACTTCAGGCAACTCGGGCATCGGGGATTCCGAAACAGAATTGAAGGCGCATTCCCGAATCCGTGCAACCTTTGACGCCCGAGGACGTCCAACTGACGGTATTTCGTCGTTGGAGGGGGGCGCGGCGGAAGTTAGAGTGAACCTGCGAACCGACGCCGGGATCTGTCACCGCTGGGAGAACCGAATGAGCGATACGACGAGCAGTCCGACCAACGCCGCCGATCTGACCGGCGACGAGCAGGCCGCCGTGGACCGATTGAAGAACGCGTACACGCAGCTCCGAGCCGAAATGGCAAAGGTGGTCGTCGGGCAGGAACGCGTCATCGACGAGTTGCTCATCGCACTCTTCTGCAAAGGGCACGCGGTCCTCGTCGGTGTGCCGGGGCTCGCGAAGACGCTGCTCATCAGCACGCTCGCCAAGACGCTCGGGCTCAGCTTCAACCGCATCCAGTTCACGCCCGACCTCATGCCGGCCGACATCACCGGCACCGAGGTCATCGACCGCGATCAATCGACCGGCCAGATGCAGATGCGCTTCGTGAAGGGCCCGGTCTTCGCGAACATGATCCTGGCGGACGAAATCAACCGCACGCCTCCGAAGACGCAGGCGGCGCTCCTCGAAGCGATGCAGGAACACCAGGTGACGGCCGGCGGAAAGCAGCACCGCCTGCCGCAGCCATTCTTCGTGCTGGCCACGCAGAACCCGATCGAGCAGGAGGGCACGTATCCGCTGCCCGAAGCACAGCTCGACCGTTTCATGTTCATGATCAACGTCGGCTACCCGACCGAAGAGGAAGAGTTCGACATCGTCCGCCGAACGACGAGCCTGCAGAAGAGCGAACTGAAGCACGTGCTGAGCGCGGACGAAGTGCTCGTACTGCAGGACCTCGTACGGCGCGTCCCCGTGGCCGACCACGTGATCAAGTACGCATTGAAGCTGACGCGCCTGACCCGACGCAGCGAGGGCGGCTGCCCGGACTTCGTCAACGAATTCGTCAACTGGGGGGCCGGCCCGCGCGCGAGCCAGTCGCTGGTGCTCGCCGGCAAGGCGCGGGCGCTCTTGCAGGGTCGTCATCACGTCAGCACAGAAGACGTGAAGTCGGTCGCACTGCCCGTGCTGCGCCACCGCATCGTGACGAACTTCAACGCCGAGGCGGAAGGCATCCGAAGCGACGAGATCATCAAGCGGCTCGTCGACAGCGTGAACACGCAGCAGTTCGAAGCTCTTGACCCGCAGACCGCGAAGATGATGAAGCAGTCGCCCGCGGCGTGAACTTTCTCCACGGACGGGACATGAGCGCCTCCTCATATCGTCGCTACCTCGACCCACGCACGCTCGCGAAGGCGCAAGCCTTGGAGCTGCGCGCCCGCAATGTCGTCGAAGGTCTACTCACGGGCATGCACCGCTCGCCGTATCAGGGCAGCAGCGTCGAGTTCGCACAGCACCGGCAGTACGTGCCCGGCGACGACACGCGGCACGTCGACTGGCGCGTCTACGCGCGGTCCGACCGCATCTACATCAAGCAGTATCAGGAGGAGACGAACCTCCCGCTCATGCTCGTCGTCGACGCGTCGCAGTCGATGAACTTCGGCAGCGTGAAGCCGCCCGAGCAGACGGACGCGCCGTGGACGAAGTTCGACCACGCGACGAGCATCGCCGCCATCCTCGCATACATGGCGCTGCGGCAGCAGGACTCGGTCGGGCTGGCCGTTTTTGATCAGGCGCTCGGGCGGTTCTTCAAGCCGTCGAACGCGCCGACGCAGTGGAAACTCGTCATCGAAGAGCTGACGCACTTCCCGCGCTGGAACAAGACCGACATGGGCAAGATCCTCGACCAGGTCGCGGAGAAGCTCACGCACCGCTCGCTGATCGTCATCGTCTCCGACTTCTTCGACGACCTCGACTCCCTCAAGCGCGGCCTACGCCATCTCCGGTACCGCAAACACGAAGTCATCGCGCTGCAAACCCTCGACGCACAGGAACTGACGTTCCCCTTCGAGCAAATCACCAAGTTCAAGGGCATGGAAGAACTCGGCGACGTCCTCACCGAACCGCGCGCGCTGCGCGACGCGTACCTGGAACAACTCGCCCTCGCCACCGACGGCCTGAAGAAACTCTGCCGCGGCATGGGCATCGACTACGCCCAGTTCGACACCGCCCAGCCGCTCGACGCCCAACTCGCTGGCTTCCTCGCGACGAGGGCTTCAACCACCTGACCTCTGCCTGCCCACTGCACACCGCTTACTGCCCACTGTTCCCGTGGCCTTCCTCAACCCCATCTTCGCCCTGACCGGCATCGGCCTGATCGCGATCCCGATCGCGATCCACCTGCTGAACCGTCGCCGGTTCAAGGTGGTCGAGTGGGCAGCCATGCAGTACCTGCTCGCGGCGCTGCGGAAGAACCGGCGTCGGCTTCAGTTCGAGTCGTGGCTGCTTCTGCTCATGCGTTGCCTCGCGTTGCTGCTGCTCGCGTTCGCGCTCTCGCGGCCGCTGGGGTGCAACAGCGCGGCGTCGCTCGTCGGCGCGCAACAGGTCGGTCTGCACGTGATCGTCGTCGACGACAGCTTCTCGATGGCCTACCAGGCCGACCGGCCCGAGGCGCGGACGCACCTCGACCAGGCGAAGCGGCTCGCGAAGGACCTCCTCAACCGCGTCGGCGACGGCTCTCAGGAAGTGGCCGTCATCACCGCGTCGCGACCTGCGCGCGTGCTGGTCAGGCCGACGTTCAACCAGCAGGCTGCCGCGGCAGCGGTCGATCGACTCGCGCAGTCGAGCTCCGACACCGACATCGCCGGCGCGCTGCGGCTCGCGCAGCAGATCGCCACCGAGCGCGCCAACCTGCCGACGCGCACGCTCTACCTCCTCAGCGACTGCACGCAGTCGGCCTTACGTGGTCCGGATGCCGAAACGCTCGCCAAGCTCGGGCCGGAGATCGCGAAGCCTTACCGCGTCGTCGTGCACGACCTGGCGCGCGCGAATCAATCGAACGTCGCGATCACCGACCTCCGCACGAGCGAGCCGATGGTCCGCGTCGGCTTCGGCGCCGACGTCGCCGCGACGGTTCGCGGGTTTGGCCCGTCACCCGAATCGCGCGTCGAGTGGAAGCAAGGCGATCGCCCGCTCGCCGGCTCCGGCGCGATCAAGCCCGACCTCGAAACGCCGCCCGTCATCCAGTCGCAGGCGCAGTTCGACGCGTCGGGCTCGACGCTGATCCGCGCATCCGTCGCCGCGAGTGGCGATCGGCTGCCGATCGACAACGAACGCACGCGCGTCGTTGATGTTGCAGGCGACGTGCGCGTGCTGCTCGTCGAAGGGCGCCGTGGCATCGGAGCGTTGCAGGGGAGCGCGGCGTTTCTTCGGCTCGCGCTCGCGCCGCCGATCGATCCGACACTGCAGGGCAAGGCGATCCCGCGCTACATCGTGCCGACCGTGATCAGCGACCTCGAGCTGCCCACCGCGGCGCTCGCGGAACACCGCGCGGTGGTGCTCGCCGGCGTCGGCTCGATCCGGCCCGAGCTGGCGACGAGCCTGAAGGCGTACGTCGAGCAGGGCGGCACGCTGGTGATCTTCGCGGGCGACCCCGTGACGGCCGACAACTACAACCAGACGCTCGGCGCGGCCGGGCTGCTGCCGGGCGTGCTCGTCGCGCGCGTCGACGCCAGCGCGGCCGACCCCGGGTTCCTCTTCGACTTCGATCCCGCCAATCCGCACCCCGTCCTGAGTGTGTTCAAGGATCAGCCGAAGACGGGCCTCGAGTCGGTCCGCGTCTTCAGCTATTGGCGCGTGCAGATCGACGCGAATGCGGCCGTCCAACGTGTCCTCAACTTTCGCCCGACCGGCACCGCGCCGGCCGACGCAGCGATCACGTTGCACAACGTTGGAGCGGGCCGGGTGGCGTTCATCAGTACGAGCGCGGACGCCGAGTGGAGCACGTTCGTCGCTCGTCAAGGCGCTTACGTCGCCCTTGTACACGAACTGCTCGCCGGCGCGATCGGCGCGGGCGACGCGTGGCAGAACCTCGTCGTCGGCGATCGCGTCGTCGTGCCGCCGACAGTGCGGCTCAGCGGCTCGCCACAACTCGCCGGCCCCGGTGATCGCGTCCGCCCGATGACGCTCGAAGGCAACCGCTGGACGAGCGAACCGCTCACCGAGCCCGGCCTGTATCAAGTGGTGATCGGCCCGACGAAGTTTCCGGTGGCCGTGAATCTCGACCCCGCCGAGAGCGACATCCGCCCCGTCGGCCCGGCCGGCATCCGCACCGCGCTCGGCGAGATCGACGTACAAGTAAACGGCGACTCCCTCGACCCCGAAGCGCTCGCCAAACAAGACACCGCCGACTTCGCCTGGCCGCTGCTGTTGCTGCTCCTGCCGCTGCTGTTCGGAGAGAGTTTGCTGGCGTGGAAGTTCGGCCGAACGAAAGTGTGATTCTGGAAGAGCCACGAAGGCTCTAAGGCACGAAGGGCGGCACGAAGGAATGAAGACGGAAGTTGAGAAACATGGGATCAGTTCGATAGGAGACATCAGCGTTGTTGAAGCACGCGCACAAGCATTTCTGATGAAAGTCTTCCCTCACTCTTCTCTTCTTCGTGCTTCCCTTCGAGCCTCCGCGGCTTAGTGGCTCCCCACCCATGTCTCGACTCCTGGAAATCCTCCTCGGCCTCGATCGCGGCTTCCTAGCACGCGAGGGGGATCTGTCGCTCTCGTTCGACCCGGCCTGGCCCGGGCAGGACACCGTCGGCGCGGGCACGTGGAACTTCTTCCTCGTCGTGGCGGCCGTCGCGCTCGTGGTGTTCCTGTTTCGGCGAGAAGGGAAATCGCCGCGCGTGAAGTTCGCGCTCGCGTCGCTTCGCTTCCTGCTGCTGCTTACCGTCATCACGCTGCTGAACCGCCCGAACCTCACGCTCACGCAGGGGCGAACCGAGCCGAGCGTGCTGGCAATCCTCGTGGACGACTCGATCTCGATGCGCGTGGGAGACGTCGCCGTCGCGAGCGCCGCGACGACGCAGCCGAGCGTGTCGCGGCTCGATGCGTCGCGACTGCTGCTCACCGACGCGAATCGCAAGTTGCTGACCGACCTCGCCGCGGTCCATCAGCTCCGCTTCTACCGCTTCAGCGCCGACGCCCAACCGCTCGTTGCAGAAACGATCGACGCGACGAAGCTCGCATCGGTTGACGGCCCGCTCGCCTCGCTGAAGCCCGAGGGCGGGCAGACGCGGCTCGTGCAGGCGCTCCGCACCGTCGCGGCAGATCTGCAGGGTCAACGCGTCGCCGGTGCCGTCGTCCTCACCGACGGGCGTCAGACTGACGCGAGCGCCGTCGAAACCGCAAGCCTCAAAGAACAGGGCGTGAAGGTGTACGCCGTCCCGATCGGCAGCAGCGATGCGCCGCGCAACGTCGAAGTCGACACCGTACAGGTGCTCGACACCGCCTTCGTGGGCGACATCGTCAACTTCCGCGTCAACGTCCGCGCGGCCGGCCTTGCTGCGGGGCAGTCGATCACCGTCCGCCTGAAGGACAGCGCGGGCAACCCCGTGCTGGAGAAGGGCAAGCCGGTCGAGCAGGTCGTCGCGTGGGAGGGGCAGCCGCAGCAGCTCGTCGAGTTCAGCTACGTCCCGGATGCCGTCGGCACGCAGGACCTCGTCGTCGCGATCGACCCGATCGGCAACGAGATCGACGACGCCGACAACTCCCGACAGGTGCAGATCGCGGTGCTGGACGCGAACATCAAGGTGCTCTACGTCGAGGGCTACCCGCGTTGGGAATACCGCTACCTGCGGCAGGAGCTGATCCGCGACAAGACAATCGAGTGCTCGCTCCTGCTCACAAGTGCGGACGCGAAGTTCTTCCAGGAGGGCGACAAGCCCATCACGCGCTTCCCCGAGACGCTCGAAGAAATCCTCGCGTACGACGTCGTCCTGATCGGCGATGTCGATCCGCGCCAGTTCACCGACGACCAACTGCAGCTCATCAACGAGTTCGTCAGCCGGCGCGGCGGCGGGCTGGGGATGGTGGCGGGGCCGCTCTTCTCGCCTAACGCGTACAAGGGCACGGCCATCGAGCCGATGCTGCCCGTCGACATCAGCCGCACCGAGCCCGAGCGGTTCGGCGGCGGCGGGACGATCGCGCAAGGCTGGCGACCGATCGTGACGGCCGAGGGGCGCGAGGGATCGATCTTCCGCTTCTATCGCGACGCGAAAGTGAACGACCAGTTCATCGCCTCGGGCATTCAGCCGCTCTTCTGGTACGCGAAGTCCGTCACCGCCAAGCCCGGCGTCGGCACGGTGCTCGCGCAGCACCCGACCGACACCGGCCCCGACGGTCGGCCCGCGCCGATCGTCGTGCTCGGCCGATTCGGGACCGGCCGAACGCTCTTCAGCGGCATCGACGACTCGTGGCGCTGGCGCTACTACACGGGCGAACAGGTCTTCAGCAGCTACTGGGTGCAGACGCTCCGCACGCTCGCCCGCGGCAAGAAGCTGGGGCAACGCAAGCTCACGCTGCTCCCGGAGAAGCCGGTCTATTCGATCGGCGACACGGGCAGGCTCAGCGTGCGCGTCCTCGACCCCGCACTCCTTACGCAACTTCCGGACGAACTGAGCGTCCAACTCGTCGACGACGCCGGGCAACCGCTACGCGACGTCCCCATGCTGCGCCGCGCCGGCAGCGACGCCTACACCGGCAGCTTCCCGGCCGACCGCGTCGGACGGTTTCAACTGCGTCTCCCGAGCGTCGCCGGCAACGTCGACGCGCTGGCGACGCCGATCGAGATCGCCGTCCCGAAACTCGAACTGGCCGACCCGAAGGTCGACCGCGTGCTCCTCGACACTTTGTCCCGCGAGACGGGCGGCGCGAGCGTAAGCTATGAACGTGCCCGCGATGAACTGCCCGGCCTGATCCCGAGCGCCGAACGCAGCGTGCCGATCGTGAGCGATCAAACGCTGTGGGATTCGCCGCTGGCGATCGTGCTTTTCGTGAGCCTCATCACCACAGAATGGGTGATGCGGAAGATGGTCGGACTGGTGTGATGGCAGAGGCAAGAGGCACGAAGGATTAGAGATCGGCAATCGCCATGACTCCAACGCTGCTCATCAACGCCCTCGACGGTCTGCGACTGAAGGTTCGCCGGATGTCGGTGCTGTACGGGCTCGGCGTCGTGCTCGCGATCGGCGTCGCGTCGTTGTCGGCGGTCGTGGCGCTCGATTACGTGTTGCACCTGCCCGGCGTGCCGCGGCTCGTGCTGCTGCTCGCAATCGTCGCCGTCCTCGGCACGCTCGCGTGGCGTTTCGTCGTTCGGCCACTCCGTTCGCGGCTCACGCTTTCAGACATTGCGGGCAAGGTCGAACAGGTCTACCCGCAGTTCGAAGACCGCCTCCGCAGCACTGTTGATTTCAGCCGATCGAACATCCCCGGCTCGCAGCGCATGCAGCAGCTTGTCGTCAGTGAGGCGAGTTCGATCGCAGCCAACGTGAAGCTGCAGGATGTCGTCGAGGTTGCGCCGATGTGGCGCGCGTTCGGCGCGGGCGTCGTCATGCTGCTCGTCGCAGTGCTATCCCTCTCGCTGATGGACGGCTCGCTCCGCGGCATCTTGCTGAGTCGGCTCTTCAACCCGTTCAGCGCCGAGCAATGGCCGCGCCGGGTGCAGATCGCCATGACGGCCGACCTGCCCAAACGCGTGCCGGCAAACGCCAACGTCGACGTCCGCATCAAGCTCACGCGCGGCGACCGCGCCGGCATGAAGCCGATCGTCCTCTACCAGATCGGCGACGGCCCCGTCCGGCGCGAGTTCATGACCCGCGCGCCCGGCTCGAAGAATGCCGGCGAGTTCCAGCTCTCGCTGCCCGCCCGCGTTGAATCTGACAGCGAAGTCCAGCAGATGAAAGTCTGTATCGAGGCCGGCGATGATGAGACCGCGCCAAAGGTGATCGAGATCCTTCCACGCCTCATGCTGAAGGGTGCGCAGCTCGACGCCGTCACGCCCGCGTACGTCGCGCCGCCCCGACAGAGCCGGTTTGACCTCGGCAAGCAGCAGGCGGCCGTGCTCGAAGGATCAACCGTCACCGTCACGGCGACGTTCAACAAGCCGCTCGCGAAAGACTCGGCCGTTCGACTCGCACCGATCGGTGATTCGCCGTTGCCTTCGGACGTGAAGTACGACCGCGTCAGCCCGAGCGAGGTGGCGATCCGCTTCTCGGCCACGCAGTCGTTCCGCTTCCGCATCGAAGGCACCGACGAGGACGGCTTCACCAGCGACGCGACGGGGGCCGAGTACGAACTCGTCGTCCGCCCCGACCAGCCGCCTGCCGTCTTCATCGAGAACCCGCGTCGCAGCGAAGACCGCACCGCCGAGAGCACCGTTCCGCTCGTCGCGATCGTCGAAGACGATGCGGGCGTCTCAACTGCCGCGCTATCGGTCAAGCTGCTCGGGCAGAACCCGCGCGAGTGGTCGATCCCGCTCGTTGAGACGAAGGACGGCAACGCTGTCGGCACCGGCGGCGCGCTCTTCGCCCGCGCGGGCGAGGTGGGCGAGCGCACCAAGTTCCGCGTGAATTTCGACTGGGTGCTGAAGCAACTCCCCGAGTACAGCGTCAAGCCCGGCGACGTGCTCGAGTACTGCGTCGTAGTGCGCGATAACTTCTCGCTGGCCGGCCGCGTGCACGATCCGGTGGAGTCGGGGCGGCTCCGCATCACGGTCATCTCGCAAGAGGAGCTGACCAACCGCGTCATCGACGAACTGCGGCAGGTGAAGAACCAGATCGCCGACGCGAAACAGCGCCAGGACGCGACGAACGCCCAGACCGACAACTTCCGCCAGGACACGAAGGACAAGCGGCAGCTAGACGAAGCCGACGCCACGATCGGCGGTAAGCTCCAACAGCAGCAGAGCCAGACCGCCGGTGCCGCCCGCACGGCTGCCGATCGGCTTGAGGACATTCGTCGCACGCTTCAGGAGAACAAGGGCCCGGCGACTGAACTCGACGAGCTTGCGAAGGACGTGGAGGCGCGTCTGAACCGCGCCGCCGAGGGAAGCATGAAGGATGCGGCTGCGCAACTCGGGCAGGCGTCGTCCAAGGACCCGCAGAACGACCCGAAGAAGCGCGACGAATCGCTCGACGCCGCCCAGAACAACCAACGCAAGGCCAGCAGCGAACTCGGCGGCGCGCTCGACCGGATGTCAGACATCGGTTCGCTCGGGCAGACGATCGACGCGCTGCAGAAGCTGCTCGACGAGCAGCGCAAGGTCAGCGAGGAGACGCGTGATATCGGCAAGCGCAACGCCGGCAAGACGCCGGAGCAGATGAACAAGCAGGACCGCGACAAGCTGAAGGAGCTCGGCGATCGCCAGAACGAACTCGCCGAGAAGACGCAGCGCGCGATCGAGCAGATGAACAAACAGGCCGGCCAGATGGAGAAGGCCGACCCCACCGGCGCCGAGGCGATGAAGAAGGCCGCGCAGCAGGGCCAGAAGCAGTCCGTCTCGCAGAACCAGCGCAGCGCCAGTCAGAACGTGAAGCAGAACCAGCAGAGCAAGGCTCGCCAGAATCAGCAGCAGGCCGAACTCGGGCTCGAGATGATGCTTTCGGAGCTCCGCGAAGCCGAGAAGCGAAAGCTCGCTGAGTTGCAGCGAAAGCTCGCCGAGCTGCAGGAGCTGATTGCGACGCTCATCCGCCGTCAGAGCGGGCACAACCTCGACAACCTCACGCTGCAGGGAGCCGATCGTCTCGCGAAGGCGGGCGACGAGTTCCTCACCAAGCTGCGCGAGAAGACGCAGCGTACGCCCGAGCAGATGAACGCGCGCCCCGATGCGGGCCGCGTGGTGGCGGGGCAGATCCAGACGCAGCGGAATACGTTCGACGTCTCCGAGAAGGCGGCCGCGCTGCCCGACGGGGCCGAGCCCGCGTCGAAGCTCGCCCGCGCGTCGACGCAGATGGAACGCGCGATCATCCAGTTCCGCGCGAACAAGCTGGCCGAAGCGTACGAGCCGCCGATGGTCGAGGCGCTGGCCGCGCTCGAAGAGGCGAAGCGGCTGATCGACGAGCAGAAGCAGAAAGCCGACGACGAGCAGGACCGCCAGCAGCGGGAAGCGTTGCGGCAGCGGTACATCCGCATCAAGACCGAGCAAGACCGCATCAACGGCGAAACGACGCGCATCGACGCCGCCCGCGGTGCGGACGGCGCGCTGAAGCGTGTCGACTCGATCGCGCTCGCGAAGCTCGCCGAGGATCAGGCCGCGAACAAGAAGGAGGTCGACGCCGCAGGTGAAGACCTCGTCGCGCTGGGCTCCGTCGTCTTCAACTGGGCCAGCAAGCAGATCGGCCTGCAGATGGATGACGTGAAGCCCGACCTCGCCGACCTGAAGAGCGACCGCAGCGTGCAGACGCGTCAGTCGCGCATCTCGAAGGACCTGCAGCGCCTCATCGACAACCTGAAGACGAAGCCCAAGGAGCAGCGGTTCGAGTCGCAGGGCGGCGGTGGCAGCGGCGGCGGCGGGCCAAAGATGCCCCCAGAGGCCGAACTGCGGCTTCTCAAGGGCATGCAGGAGACGATCAACGACGAGACGATTGAGACCGCCAAGCTCCCCGAGAACGGCGAGCGCGACGAGACCGCCCGCGATGTCGGTCGTCGTCAGGGTCAGATCCGCACGCTACTGAACGAACTCATGACCAACGCCTCGCAGGGCCAGATGAAGCTCCCGCCCGAGCCGGCCGATCTGAAGCCGCTGCCCGAAGAGGCGAACCCGGAGGAACTCGACAAGCAGGAACTCGTCGACGACCTCATGGGCGGCCAAGCCGGTGGTGACAAGGAACAACTCGATCTGAGCCGCATCGCGAACCGCCTGAGCCGCGCGCGAATGCGGCTTGCCGATGACGCCGATCCGGGCAAGGCGACCCAGACGATCCAGAAGCGTGTCCTGAAAGACTTCGACCAACTGATCGAACTCGCGCGTCAGCAGCAGGGCAAGGGCGGCGGACAAGGCCAGCAGAATCAGCCGCCACCCACGCAGCAGGAAGGTCAGCCCAACCAGAACCAGGCGCAGAATCAGGGTCAGAACCAACAGAATCAGGGCAGCACGGCCGCAAACTCGTCGACGAACAGCGCCCCGGGTGGCCAGGCCAACGCCGGTAAACCGCTCGACGAGACGGCCGAAGAGTGGGGCCGCATCTCGCCGCGTCTTCGTGGGCCGGTGCTCGAGAGCCGCGACGACACGATCATCGAACGGTATCGTCGGCTCATCGAAGACTACACGCAGGCGGTGAGCACCGAGGCGTCGGGCAAGAAGTAAGGCGGAGGGAGAAAGGCGCAGAGCGGAAGGACGAGGCGAAGATTCGGGAATGTCATGACGAACCACAGACGCTCATTCGCCAATGCTCGATCCACTCGCTCTCGCGCGGGTTTCCGCGTGCTGTGCGCCGCTGCGATCTCGCTTCTCTCTGTGTCCTCCGTGGTCAATCCGTCTGCGATCGCTCAGCAGCCCGCGCCGCCTTCAACGCCCATCCAGGGCGACGAGATCACCCCTGAGCTCGAAAAGTCCGTCGCGCGCGGCCTGGAGTTCCTCGCGAAGAACCAAGGTGCGGACGGCAGCGTCGGCGGCGGCGGGTTCGCGGAGACGGGCGTGACCGCGCTCGCTGGTATCGCCTTCATGGCCGGCGGTAACCTGCCCGGCCGCGGGAAGTACGGCGACAACGTGCAGCGGTGCCTCGACTACGTCCTGAAGAACGCCCAGGAGTCCGGCCTGCTCGCTGAGAACGACGGGAACGGCGTCATGTATTCGCATGGCTTCGCCGCGCTCTTCCTCGCCGAGGTCTACGGCATGACCGGCGACGAGAACGTCCGCGAGCGACTACAGAAGGCGGTCCGCCTGATCCAACAAAGCCAGAACGCCGAGGGCGGCTGGCGCTACACGCCCGCGCCGCTCGACGCCGACATCTCCGTCACGATCTGCCAGGTGATGGCGCTCCGCGCCGCGCGCGACGCGGGCATCAAGGTCGAGAAGCAGTGCATCGACCGCGCGATCGATTACGTGAAGAAGTGCCAGAACACCGACGGCGGATTCAACTACACCGCGCAGGGCGGCGGCAGCATGTTCCCCCGATCGGCCGCGGGCGTGGCGACGCTCTACTACGCCGGCATCACCGGCGGCGACGAGATCGAGCGCGGCCTGAAGTACCTCGACGGCTTCAAGCCCGGCGGCGCCAACTCCGGCGGCGGCCTGGGCAGCCATTACTTCTACGGCCACTACTACGCCGTTCAAACCATGTTCCTCGCCGGCGGCGAACACTGGAAAGCCTGGTTCCCTGCGATACGCGACGAGCTGATGCAGTCGCAGAACGCCGGCAACGGCAGCTGGTCGGGTGAAGTGAGCGACACGTTCTGCACGTCGATGGCGTTGATCATTTTGCAGATGCCGAACAGGTATCTGCCGGTGTTCAGCGGGAAAGGGCCGGGGTCGTAGCGACCGCGGTCACTTCTTTACCTGCTTCGACCAACTCCGCGCGAAATGCCCAACCGCGGCGTGCAGGCGGCTCTTCACGGTGCCCAGCGGCAGGTGCAGCATGTCGGCGATCTGCTTGTAGCTGAACTCGTGGAAGTGGCCGAGCAGCAGCACCTCGCGCAGGTGGGCGGGCATCTCGTCGATGATGTGCTGGACCGCGGCGCGGAGTTCCTCGCGTGCGAGCGGGCCCTCGGGGAGTTCGCTGGCGGCTTCGAGCAGGTCCACGTAGTGCTGGTTGCCGTCGGCATCGCCGCCGCTCGCTCCGCCAACGGGGGCGTCGAGCGGGCTAGTGGGATGACGGCTCTTCGATCGGAGATAGTCGCGTGCCTTGTTCGCCGCGATGGTGAAGAGCCACGGGCGGAAGCGGCGTTCGGGGTCGAACGAGGGGGCCGACTCATGCACCTGCAGGAACGCTTCTTGGAAGATGTCTTCCGCGACGGCGCGGTCACCCAGGAAGCGGGCGAGGAAGTGATACAACTCGCGCTGGTACCGGGCAACGAGCGTCGCAAACGCCCGCGTCTGGCCGCCCACGTACGCGCGGAGAAGCGCCTCGTCCGACTCGACGAGCGTCTTCTCGATCTGGGCTGAAATTGGGGCCTCCGCATCCGCCACGTGATGCCTCCTCCCGTGCGGTACAACTGCTTCCAGTGGTGCAAATCCCGTGTTGTGTCCCTGTGCGCTCTGCTTGCCGTCGTAGTTCCGAGTGTGGGGTGTGACCTCGCTATCCCTGGCGGACGATCACTTCGCGTTCGCAGCTTCTTTGGGGGCCTGCGTGTGATGCCGCGCGTCCTCGCTGATATACTTACTCCGACAGTATGCCGTTGGATGCAACAAAATTCGCACGAATGAACTTTTTCTCGCTCGCCCCGACCGAGCTGGACGAGAAGCTCGTCGCGCTCGGGCTGCCGAAATTCCGGGGGAAACAGTTGCGGGACTGGGTCTACGGCAAGCTCGTGACCGATCTCACGAAGATGAGCAACCTCTCGGCGCGCGACCGCGAGCTGATCGCTCAGCACTTCGACTTCGAGCCCGGGACTGTCATTCGGCGTCAAGCCTCGGAAGACGGCACGTTCAAGCTGCTACTGGAATGGAAACGCGAGGGTTGGCCCGAGCCGGCCACCACCGAGACCGTCCTCATCCCTGACGCCGACCGGCGAACGGCGTGCGTCAGCTCGCAGGTGGGCTGCCCCGTCGGGTGCAAGTTCTGCGCGAGCGGCCTCGCCGGGCTGAAGGGCTCGCTCGAAGCGGGTGAGATCGCCTACCAGATCTACGCCCTCAACCGCGAGCTCGCGCCGGACAACGAACGCGTCACCAACGTCGTCTTCATGGGCATGGGCGAGCCCATGAGCAACTACGCCAACGTGATGAGCGCCGTCCGCGTTATGCACGATCCGGCTTGCATGAACATGGGCGCGCGTCGGCTCACGATCAGCACGGTGGGCGTCCCCAAGCGCATACGCGATCTCGCCCACGAGTCGCTCCCGATCAACCTCGCGCTGAGCCTGCACGCGCCGAACGAGCCCCTGCGAAAGCAGCTCATTCCCTGGGCCGACCACTTCGAGTTGAACGACATCCTTGACGCCTGTCGCTACTACTTCGAACAGTCCGGCCGTGAGATCACGCTCGAATACATCCTGCTACAGGGCGTGAACGACCGCCCGGAGCACGCCCGCGAACTCGCGCGGCTCTGCAAGACGATGCGCGCGAACGTGAACCTGATCCGCTACAACGAAGTCGAAGGGGTGCCGTTCCTTCGGCCGAAGAGTGACGACGTGATGGAATTCCAATCGATCCTGCGAGAGGCCGGCATCAACGCGCACGTCCGCAAGAGCCGTGGGCGGGACATCGATGCCGCGTGCGGCCAGCTTCGTCGCCGCGCGCAGCAGGAGGCCGCGGCACTCGTGCAGATCGGGACGAAGCCATCGGGCTTCACACTTACGGAGATGCTCGTCGCGCTCGTCATCCTGCTGTTGCTCGTGGCGACATTCGTGCCGTACGTACTCAACGCGCGCGAAATGAACCGGCGGACGCGCTGCACGGACAACCTCCGCGCAATTCTCGTGGCGATGGATGCGTATGTCGCTGTCAACGACCAGCGCTACCCGACGAGCCGGGTCGATCCCGCGAAGCTGCAATGGACGGCGTTCACCGGCGCGACTGACGCCAACGCTGTCGAGGCGAACGACGTGACGGCGTCGCTCTGGCTACTGAAGAGTGAGGGGTTCATCATCGATCCGGGCGTGTTCGTCTGCCCGAGTGCGGGCGGCCGGGCGGCCGGGGCGGACGCGAAGTGGAACTTCCCAAACGCCGAGTCGCTGGGCTACGGCTACGCCGTCCCGTTCCCGGCCGAGGGTGCGGGCTATCGGCTCGACAAGGACCGCCTCGGCTTCCGCAGCGCGATCGTCGCCGATCGCGGCCCGACCGATTCGACCTGGAAGACCGGCGGCGTGCCCGCATCGACTGATGGCGCGCTCCAACAGGCGCGCCTCAACTCGCCCAACCACGGCGGCGCGGGGCAGAACGTGCTGTACCCACAGCACGTCGAGTGGGTGACGACGAGCTACGCCGGCGCGGGCTACGACCCGCGTGTGGGTCGATCGGGCGACAACATCTACAGCGCACTCTCGCCGCTGCCGCTCTTGGAAAAGCTCCCGCCCGATCTGCCGGGCTTCGTCGGTCGGCGCGTGATGCCGTCGTATCCGTACGACACGTATCTCGTTCCCGCCACGCCGGAGTGATTCCGCGTCACTTGTTCCCGAGTTCCTTGCCGCGCCGTTCAGCCGCCTTGAGCGCGTCGACGACGATCTGCTCGAACCCCTTCGCCTGCATGTGCTCGATCGCCGCCTGCGTCGTCCCGCCGGGGCTGGTGACACGTCTGCGCAGCTCGGCCGGCGCGACGTCGGTTCGCAACATCTGACCTGCGCCGAGCGCGGTCTGCGTCGCAAGGTCGTGCGCCACTTGCGGGTCGAGCCCCATCTCCACGCCCGCCCGGACCATCTGTTCGACGAGGAAGAAGAAGTACGCCGGCCCCGAGCCGGACAGGGCGGTGACGGCGTCGAGCTGATCCTCCCGCACCCGCACGCAGATGCCGCTCGAGCGGAAGATGAAGTCCGCCTTCGCGAGGGCGGCTTCGTCGGCATGCTTGCCCGGCGCGATAGCGGTCGCGCCGGAGCCGACCATGAGCGGCGTGTTCGGCATCACGCGCACAACGGGGCGCGTGCCGACGTGCCGTTCGATGAACTCCGTCTTGATGCCCGCGGCGATGCTGATGAACGTCGCCTTGGCGAACCGGGTGGCGTCGCGCAGCGCATCGCCCATCTGTTGCGGCTTCGTGGCGAGCAGGACGACGTCGGCACCAGCATCGAGCTGATCGACCCGCTCGGCCGCGCGGATGCCGAGCGACGCGAACAGTTCCCGCCGCGGGGCTGCCAGGTCGCAAGCGCTCATCGCCGACGCCGGCACGCCGACGCGGAGGAGCGCGCGGGCGATCGCCTCAGCCATGTTGCCTGCACCGATGAACGCGACGGAGCCGAGCGGGTTCTGCATCCTCGCGAATCTAGCGGAAGTGGCCGCGCACGAAAAAGGCCGCCCGCGATGCGAATCGCGGACGGCCCGTCACCCGGATGCGGACGCGGCTGCGTCCGGGACCCAAAGCTTCATGCGTCTATCGCTCGCTCACGGGGCCATCTGGCGAAACCGCTAATTCCTCTTCCGACACGCTCCGCTCGCCCTTCACGTCGCCCACGTTGGCGACGGATCGGTTCACCGCCACGCTCACCTTCGCCGGGTTGCCGCTGCCGGCGAGGTGGCTGCGGTGGCTCTTGGCGGCCCGCACGTCGTGGTCGGCCGCGTTGCGACCGTCGAGCGTGCTCTCGTACTTGATGCCGATCGTCTGCTCGGGCTCGCCCAGCAGCAGGCGATTCACCAGTTCGACGCCCTGCATCAGGCTGTGGTCGGTATTCGCCACTTCGTACTTCCACATGCCGAATCGGCCGCGGCTGAAGATGCTGAGCTTGTCTTCGAGGTACGGGATCACGCGCTCGAGGATGCCGTCGCGTTCCACGCTCGGCGTGGGGTAGCTGTACTTCGCGTCGAACAGCCACGTGCTGACGATGTCCTTGCGGTCCTCTTCCTTCAGCAGCCCGGCGTTGATCAGGCCCTGGATCGTCCGCTCGACGATCGTCGATTTGTCCTCGGGCTTGTGCTCGCTGTAGCTCGTCTCGGTGAGCAGCGAGTAGTACTGCTCGGGATCGGGCGTCATGTTCGGGCTGTAGTTGCTGAGGTACGTCACGCGGTAGAAGGGGCAGTTGTCTTCCGGGAAGTACATCCAGCTCTTCGTGCTCGGGCACTTCTGCTTGATGCCGATGCCCACCATGAACCCGCCGCTGTGCTTCAGCCCGCGCGTGGCGACTTTCAGCTCGTGCGGAACCGCGCCGTTCAGCATGTCGTTGCACAGCCGATCGAGCGGGGCCGACGTGATGAGCGCGTCGTACTTCATCCGTTCGCCGTTCTGCAGGTACAGCTCCTGCTTCTCGGCGTTGATGAACTCGACGCGCGTGCTGAGGCGCAGGTGTTCGCCCAGCACGGGCTCGAACCGGCGATAGAACTCGCCCGTCCCGCCGAACAGCGGGAACTTGAACATGTTGTTCGGGCCCCAGCCGACGTCGTCGGTGCCCATCACCACGTTCTTGATTGCGCGGTTGACGTCGATCATCGCGACGCGCTCGCCAATCCATTCCTTGTTCATCATCTCCGGCGGATGCGCCCAGACCTTGAAGTTGTAAGGACGCATGAAGTGCTTCGCGATGCCTTCGCCGAAGACCGCATCGATGAACTCGCCGAAGTTCTGAGCGCTCTTGTGATCGCCGCGCGCCTGCGCCGCGACGAGTCCCGACAGGCACTCGTACGTCACTTCCTTCGGCAGGTGGCGAATGTTGTTCTGGAACGGGTACGGCACCCAGCTCTCGAACATCCGCACCCAGCACTCGCGCATGTTGAGCTGGAAGTCTTTGCCCATCAGCTTGTCGAAACACTGGTCGTAGTACTTGTAGTGCGAGAACATCACGTGCCCGCCGACGTCCCAGGTGAAGCCGTCCTTCACGTAGCTGCTGGACAAGCCGCCTGCGTGGTCGAGGGCATCGATGACAGTGAAGTTCTTGTAGCCGAGTTCCTTGAGCCGATAGGCCGCCCCAAGCCCGGTGGGCCCGGCACCGAGGATGACGATTTTCTGGTTGGAAAGCATGCGCAAATCCTTTGCGTAGAGGGGTGACGAGACGGGAAGCGTTAGTCCGGTTGTCCCCGGATTCGCCCTGTGTCAACAGCGGGTAGACTTCCATGATCGAAGGTGTGGGAACCCCGATGGACGAAACGGCGAGCAGGGCGACGGATGGGGGAATCCCCGGGGAGACCTCGATGCCAGGGCTCGCACCGAGTTGAACAAACGAAGAAAGGAGAAAGCGCAGCCGCTTTCTCCCTTCGCCGTTTCACTGGCTCCTCGTTCGTCACGACCCCGGCGTGCTCTGATACGGTCTCGCCGCCTGCTCGTCCGACAAAGGCGTTGCCTTCGTCGATCGCTTCGGCGCGTCGTTGCCGACCGCATCGGCGATGTTCTTTCGCATCGACGCGACGATCCCTTCCCAGCTCTTCTGCTTCGCGAGGTCCATGCCGCGTTCGATGCGGTCGGGGTCGGGCTCGTGCAGCGACTTCGCGATCGCATCGACGAACTCGGCCGGCGTGGTCGCGATGCGGCAGATGTCGGGATACTGCCGCACCACGTCCTTCACCGGCGTGGTGACGACTGGCTTGCCCGTGGCGAAGTACTCGAGCGCCTTCGTGGGGTTGATGTGTTCGGTCGCCTTCGAGATGGCGAAGCACATCATGCAGACGTCGAACGCGGCGCAGTAGTGCGGCAGCTGCTGGTAATCGCGCCCGCCGAGCCAGACGAGGTTGGGCGAGTGCGGGAGCAGGTTCGGATCGACCTTCACGACCGGCCCGACGATCGCGAACGTCCACGCGGGGCGAAGGCGTGCGATCTCGGCGAGCAGGTGGTAGTCGACGCGCTCGTCGACCACGCCGAACCAGCCGATGATCGGGCGGTTGAGGAAGTCGATGTCGGGCGGGATCGCGGTGCTCTTGTCGGCGGCCTGGTGGAAGTGATCGAACTCCACGCCGCAGCCGTAGAAGTGCACATTGGGGTGCAGCTGCGCCTTCTTGTCGCGCAGCTCCATACCGCCGGTGAAGACGACGTCGGCGTGCTCGATGAGCCGCTTCTCGTTCTCGATGAGTTGCGTCGGCGCGCCGGTGAACGCGCTGAGTTCGTCCATGCAGTCGTAGACGACGCCGCGATTACGGAAGTGGCCGAGCGACCAGCCGGAATCCATCGGGCTGTAGTACCAGAGGAGTGGATTGTCGAAGTCGCCGCGCCCGTTGACAGCGTCGATCGCTTCACGCGTCCATTCGCGGAGCTGCTTCACGAGGTTCGGGTCGTCCTTCGCCTCGGGCGGGCAGTGCGGACACGCGACGGTGATGTTCGGCATCACGCCGTGCAGGTCGAGGCGGGAAGGCGAGCCCGGCGCGAGATCGAAGAAGGGCTCTTCGACGAAGAGGATCGGGTGGTGCCGTGCGAAGCGAGACAGGAACTGCTGCGGCCGTTGCCACACGAAGCCCCAGCGGAGGTGGCTGAAGACGACGATGCCGTACTTGCCCGTGGCGAGGTTGGCGTCGCCTGTGTTCTCGATCGCGGGGGCGTCCTTCGCGTCGACGGTCTCCGGCGCAACGGCAGCGCCAGTGGCGGCGGGGCTGGCGACCTTGCCGGACTTCTTGCGCTGCGCGTCGAAGAAGTCGCCGGGGTTGGGGTAAAGCGCGGGAAGCTGCGGCAGATCGTCGGCGTCGACCGGCCGCGCGATCGGCGCGAGTTCGCCGACGGCTTCGTCGCCTTGCTCGGCCAGTTTGCGGTATCGCTTGATGAGCGGCGTGGGCTTGCGCTCCAGGACGCCATTGTTGCGCGTGAGCGAGTACATGCCCACGCGGTGGATCTTGCCGACGCGGTGGCGCAGCGCGCCGTCCCAGTCGATCTGATCCAGCACCGGCCACCAGATCATGCCGAGCATCGGAATGCCGCTCTCGCGGAGTTCACGAGACTGTTCGACCATCGTATCGAGCCAGATCTCGCGGGCGACGGGCGGGCCGTCGGCGCTGGTCTCGGTCATCATGATCGGGACGCCGTACCGGTTGTAGACCTGCCTTGCGAGGTGCGCGAAGCCGAGCGGTGCATCCGCGCGACGCTGGCGGACGGTGTCCTTCTCGCCGACGTCGAGCTGCCAGTCGGAGTGCGGGTAGTAGTCGATGCCGATCCAGTCGGGCAGCTGGGGGTTCTTGCGGAAGTACTCGAGGTCGAGCTCGCTCATGCCGAAGCCGCTCACCCAGTCGTAGAGCGCGTGATCGCGATCGACGCGCCCGGCGAGCAGGTCGAGTGCGAGGAAGCGGCGCTGGTTGCGCATCGCGACTTCGTCGCGCAGCTTCTCGATGCGGGTCTGGAAGTTCTCGACCGCATCGCAGAGCAGCACGGTGGCGGCAGGGTGCGCGTTGCGGATCGCCGACATCGATCGGCCGACGGCTTGCACGATTCGGCTCAGCACGGGCATGTAGCCGCGCCACTTGCGCGCGAAGGGAGGCCAGAAGCCGAAGTCGCCGCTGAAGAGGGCGGACACGCTCGGCTCGTTAAACGGACACCAAATGTCGATGACGTTTCGGTAACGCGTGACGAGCTGCGTCGTCCATGCTTCAAGCGACTCCGGAAACCGCGGATCGCCCACCGCCTGCGGCAGCCACGTAGGGGTGCCGAAGTGCATGACGTCCATCATCAGGTCAAGCCCGATGTCGTTGGCGAACTGCACGCGTTCGTCGGCCATCTGCCAGTTGAACTCGCCGCGTGCGGTCTCGACCTGATGCCACGGCAGCGCGTAGCGGACGTGCGAAACGCCAAGCTCCTCGCGGATGCGACGCAGGTCGTCCTTCCAGAAGCGGTCGTGCTGCGTCCACTCGAACTGATCGACCTGAAGATGAGGCAGAAATGAACATTCGACGCCAACGCCCCAGATGAACCGCGTACCGGCCGATGACTCGGACTGCGAATTCATGTCGACTTCGCCGATCTCGCGACGAATCGCGCCATTCCCGAGCGAGGTCGCGTGTCCGTTGGTCTGACGAGTCGATTCAGTGGTTGATGGCGGCATGGAACTGCTCCTTCATGATGTGCCGTGACAGATCGCGGCGTGGCCCCGTTGGTGAGTGCTGAGTCAGCGGAGTGAACCACGCCTCGGCCCCGGGTGGTATCGGTGGATGTTCGGGAACCCGACCGGGTGAAGCCCCACAGTGCGGCAAGTAGTGCGATGACCTTTTGCTCCGCTCACTTCCGCAATCAATGAATGAAAGAGAAGAACAAAAGCGATTCGAGGGACGTATGATCCTCAGCCGCTTTGCTATCAGGGAAATTCCCCCTGACTAGAAAAAGTCGAGGTCCGAACTTTCATCCGGCGAAACGCCGATGAAAAGGCCAGCCATGACCGCTCTCGCAAGCACACTCGCCTTCGCCACAGTTGCAGTCAACCAGCCGACCACGCAGGCCGCGGACGCCTCGCCCGCCACGCAGGCCGTCATGGCCGTGCTGAGCGGCGATTCGTCGGCCCTCGCGGAGACCTACTGCAATCCGCTGCCGGTGCAGATCGCCGATCCGTTCGTCCTCCGCGTCGACGGAGTCTATTACCTCTATGGCACGAACGCCCGCGATGGCTACCGCGTGTCGACCTCGACCGATCTCGTTCATTGGGAAGACAAAGGCTACGCCTACAAGCGCGGCCGAGGTAGCTGGGGCAAACGCTACTTCTGGGCGCCGTGCGTCGTCGAGCAGGACGGCTGGTACTACTTGTTCTATAGTTGCGTGGGCACTATAGGGAAATCCCGGACGAGCCATCGGGTGTGCGTGGCGAAGTCTGATTCGCCGCTCGGGCCCTTCGAAGATGTGCGGACGCCGCTGTTCGATTTGGGCAAGGCGGTGATCGACGCGCACGTGCTGCAAGACCCGGTGACGGGACGTTGCTGGCTCTACTACGCGCTCGACTGTTCGGAGAACGGCATCAGCGAGATCTTCGCCGTTGAGCTGTCGCGCGACCTGCTGAGCACGGTGGGCGACCCCGTCGCATGCATCAAGCCCACGCAGCCGTGGGAGGGCGACAAGTGGAACGAGGCGCCGTATGTCTTCAAGGCGCAGGGCGGCAGGTACGTGATGATGTACTCCGCCCGCGGGTTCTTCGATCCGCTCTATTCGGTCGGCTACGCGACGGCTGATCACCCGGAAGGCCCGTGGACGAAATCGCCCGGTCCGATCCTGCGGCGCACCGACGAGGTGTCCGGCCCTGGGCACAACTGCGTGATCGAGTCGCCCGACGGCAGCGAACTGCTCGCCGTCTACCACGTCCACAAGAACATCGGCGGCGGACATGACCGCATGCTGGCGATGGACCGGATGAGTGTCGTCGTCGACGAGCGCGGCGAGACGATCGTCCGCGTCGCGGGCCCGACGCACACGCCGCAGCCAATGCCGTCGGGCTCGGCCCGCGTGCCGACGACGCAGCCGTGATCGCCGCGGTCACTTCTTCGGCTGGTCCTTCTTCTTGTCCTTGTCCTTGTCGCCGCCGAAGAGGCCCTGCAGGGTGTTCGGGTTGAGGAGGCCCTTCCGAAGGTTCTCCTGAATGAATCCGGCGAAGTCGATCTGCGGGCTCGCGAGCGCGCCGCGGATCGGGATGACGGCGGTCGCCCCGAGGACTTTCTGCACCTCGCGGCTCTTGATGAGTTGCGTCGGGAACTCCAGCTGCGTGTTGAGCAGCGACATCTGTTTCAAGTCGATCTGGCCCGCAAAGCGAAGGGGCAGTTCGTGCACGACATCGCGCGGCTTTCCCTTGTCGTCCGTCACGCGTTCTTGGCGCACGATGACAAACGTGACGTCGCTGAAGCTTGCGCCATCGCGGAATTCGACGACTGAGCCGCTGATCTTCCCGCGCATGCCGTCCGTGCCGAGGTCGAGTGCCGATGACAGCAGCTTCGGCACCTGGCCGTTCAGGTAGAGGTCGTCGATGCGGATCTCCAGCTTGCCGACCTGCTCGCCCTTCGCGGTGGTGACGTCGAACGGCACCTGGTCGAAGCGGATCGACTTGATGTTGACGATGCCCGACGCCTTCTCGGTGTTGCTGAAGAGCACGCTGACGTACTTTCCGAGCTGCGCCGCGAGCAGGTCCGTCAGCTGCATGTTTTCGACGAGCACTTGGTCCTTCGCGATCGACAACGTCGGCGAAGGCGTCTTCAGGTCGACGTAGATGCCGCCGTGATAGAGCTTGCCGCCGTTGATGGCGATCGGCTGCGGGAAGCGGTCGCGGCCGGTCTTGTCGGGGTAGGCAATCGTGATCGCGCCGTCGGCGAGCGTGAGGGGGACGTTCACGTTCGTCAGGTCGGCGCCCTTAAAGAAGACGCGCTGGATCACGAGCGTGCCGCCGCCCTTGAGTTGGCGGATGGCTTGCTTCGGATCGAGGGGCTTGCCCGCCGCGTCGACGCTCGGGTAGCTGCCGTTCACGACGAACGTCGACTCGCCTTTGCCTTCCATCTGCAGGTCGGCGAACTGCTCCGGCTTCATCGACTTCAGCAGCGTGGCGATGTTCGCGAAGTCGTGCTTCAGCTTGAGCGAGACGCCGTCGAGCGCGTTCTGCTTGCCGAGGTCGTTCACCGTGCCGGTCATGCTGATCGCGAGCGTCTCGGGGTCGTTCGGCGCGGTGACGTCGAGGCGCTTGATCGTCGCCTTGTTGGCGCCAAGGTCGAGGACGAGTTCGTTGCTGACGGCGAGAGTCTGCAGCGATTCCGGAATCGGCTGCGCATTCGGATCGATCGACTTCAGCTTCGAAAGATCGGCGCTGCCCGACAGCGTGATGACGTTCCCGCCGCCCGTGGTGCCGACGGATTGCTTCGCGCTCAGCTTGCCGATGAGTCCAATCGGATTCGTCTCGCTGCCTTGGAGCGTCTGCAGCAGCAGCCCGAGCGGCCCGAGCTGGCCGTCGAGGGCGATCTCTCCTTGCGCGTCGGGCTTGCCGCCGGCGAGGTTCGTCAGTTTGACCGGCGTGGGCATGCTGACGGTGAGCGTGTTTGGAAGGTTCGCGTCGAGCTTGCTCACCTCCACCTGCGACAGCTTCGGCCCGTCGTTGCGGAGCTGCGCGACGACGTTCGCCGTCACGGGCTGCGCCCAGTTCACGCCCGACTTGCCGCGGGCGATGGCGAACGATTCGCCGTTGAAGGTGAGCGCGATGCTCGTCGCCTTCGCAGCGTCGTCGCGCTTCACGGTGCCATTGAACGTGGCCGATCCGGTGACGAACTCGAGCGGGGCGACGTCCTTCTGGGCCGGTGCCATCGCGTGAAGCAGGCTGCACAGCTTCGGCATGCTCGCGACGGTGCCCTCGAGCGTGGCGCGTTCGAGCATCTCCAGCGGCGCCTTGCCCGGCGCGAGGTTGATGCCCACGTCGCTGAGCTTGATCGTCGCGAACGCACTGCTGATCTCGCCCCAGATGTCGGAGCGCGAGAGGTCGGTCGGCACGTAGCTGTCGATGCCGAAGCTGACGGCCTCGTTCTTGAGCGCAGGCGCTGCGTCGAGTTTGCTCGCGCTGCCCTTGAGGGTGAGGTAATAGAGGTTCTTCTCGGTGACGGTGCGGACAACGAGCGTGGAATCGAACACGCCGCGTTGAAGCGGAAGGCCCGCGATCGCGGCGAGCTTGGCGAGGTTGCCGCTGGCGCGGAACTGCGCATCGCCGCCGACGGCGCTGCCGCGGATCACCACGACGGCGGGGGCGTCGCCGACCTTTTTGATGTCGATCAAACCGCTTGGCGCGGCCGCCTGCAACGCGGCGATCGTCAGCTTCGTGATGCCGGGCTGCGTGGTGTCGATCGTCACATCGGAATTGAGCGTGACGGTCTCGTTGTCGAGTTCCACCTTGCCGTCGCGCGTCAGCGTCAGGCCTTTCAGGTCGCCCGTCGTTACGACGCGCGGCGCGCCGCCCGCAGGGACGGTGGCGTTCAGGTTGAGCGTGCCAGTGGCGAGCTTTGTTGTTGAGGCCGGCGCGTTGATGCTCAGCCCGTTGATGTCGAGCTTGCCGACGACGGTGCCGGGCGAGCCGGGTTTCAGGTCGAAGGTGATTGTGCCGGTCGTCGTTCCTTCAACAGTCGTCTCAGGTTTGCCCGCCATCGCGGCGACTGCGGTCAGCAGCGGGCCGTCGATGCGGTCGTAGCCGGCGGTGAGCTGGATGACGTTCTTCGTGAGGTCGATCGCGATCGCACGCTTCTCGATCACGTCGGCCGTCCCTTTGACGGTGAACGTGGTCGCCTTCTGGCCGATCGGGGCGACGAACGCTTTGCCGTCGATGCCAATGCCGGCTTCGGTGTTGTTCAGGTCGATGTCGAACGCGGTGCCTGGCTCGACGCGCACCGTCTTCACCGGCGAGTTCGGCAGTTCAATCGTGCTCGTCGCCTCGATGCGAACCTTGCCCTTGAGCCCGGCAGGCAGCTTGGCCGGCTCGGTGCTGGGCGGCCAGTCGTAGACGCCCAACGTGTCGGCGAGGCGGCTCTTGCCGTTCGCGTCGATCGTGTCATTGACGTCGGCCGTCACCTTCGCGTCTTGACCCAGATCGAGATTTCCCGTGATTGCGCCGAGCAGGGTCAGGCCCGTCTGCACGTTCGCCTGCACGAGCTGCCGACCGTCGGCGTCGGTGATACGGATGCCTTCCACCTTCACCGGCGTGAACCAGCCAAAGCTCCAGCTGCTGATCTCCAGCTTCCCCTTCGGCGCGACGGCCTTGCTGATGGATGGCAACAGCATCGACCGCCCCGCGCCGCTGGCCAGGAACGTCGGCAGCAGGGCGATGACGATCACGAGTAGCAGGAGGACCGAGCCGAGCGTGATCCAGATCCATCGCCGCCGCTTTCTCGGCTTCGGTGCGGGCTTGTCCTTAGTGGGCGGATCGACCGGGGCGTTCTCAGGCGTGTTGGGCAAGGTCATGGCGAAGGTCCGTTTCGCTGAAGCGTTCAATCGGCCGCACAACCATCACGGGCGGTGCGGACCGCATAGATTAGCCAATGCTAGCGGGCGAGTGCAGAAGGGGAACGCCCGACGCGCTAAATCGAGTCGATGAATTGCTCAGAACCACAGCCGTCGACTTGACCCCAGCCCGGCATGGTTCATCTATTGAACTCGGGCTGCGTGCGTTACACTGCGCGGCTCGCGAATCGGAGCGGCGACGCGAATCGGCATCGCCGCAGTGATCGGCAAACCCGCGTAAGGAAAGCAGCCCCATGAAGGACAAGTTGATCGTCGTCGCAGGCGCAGGCGGATTCATCGGCGGAGCGCTCGTCGCCGACCTCCGCAAGGAAGGCTACAAGAACATCCGCGCCGTGGACATCAAGCCGATGCCGTTCTGGTATCAGAAGTTCGACGACGTCGACAACCGCGTGCTCGACCTCAACAAGAAGGACGCCTGCTACGAGACCGTCGAAGGCGCTCACACCGTCTACAACCTGGCCGCCAACATGGGCGGCATGGGGTTCATCGAGAAGAACAAGGCGCTGTGCATGCTCAGCGTGCTGATCAACACGCACCTGCTGCAGGCCGCCCAGCACTACAAGCTTCCGGGTCGGTTCTTCTACGCGTCGTCCGCGTGCGTCTACAACGCAACCAAGCAGACCAACGCCGACGTCACCGCGCTGAAGGAGGAGGACGCTTACCCCGCGCTCGCCGAGGACGGCTACGGCTGGGAGAAGCTCTTCAGCGAGCGCATGTGTCGCCACTTCATGGAAGACTACGGCCTGACCTGCCGCGTCGCGCGATTCCACAACGTGTACGGCCCGCACGGCACGTACGACGGTGGTCGCGAGAAGGCCCCGGCCGCCATCTGCCGCAAGGTCATCGCAGCGAAGAAGAGCGGCAAGCTCGAGATCGAGATCTGGGGCGACGGCCATCAGACGCGGTCGTTCATGTACATCACCGACTGCATCAAGGGCATCAAGGCCATCACCGACTCAAACATCCTCGAGCCGATCAACCTCGGGTCGAGCGAACTCGTCAGCATCAACCAGCTCGTCGACATGGTTGAGGAACTCGCCGGCGTGAAGCTGAACCGCAAGTACAACCTCGATGCGCCGAAGGGCGTGCGCGGCCGCAACAGCGACAACACGCTCATCAAGAAGTACCTGAACTGGGAGCCGAACGTCCGCCTGAAGGACGGTATGGCCCAGACGTTCAAGTGGATCGAAGCCGAGATGGCGAAGGGCAAGGACAGCGTCGTCAACCTGACGTGATCCTACTCAAGCGCCGTTGCAAGCCGACGCGTCGCCTTTCTGCGATGATGTCGCGGCATGAGTTCGCCCACTGACGATCCGAACCGCCGCGGCACCCTGCGCGTGGCTTCCTTCAACATCCGCTGCGATGTCGCCGGCGATGGCACAAACGCGTGGCCTTACCGACGCGATGCAGTTCGCAGCGCGCTGCGCGAGTGGGCGTGTGACGTCGTCGGCTGCCAGGAGCCGCTGCCGCACCAGCTTGCGCAGCTGATCGACGATCTGCCGGGCTACGGTGTCATCTCGCGATCGCGGGATGCAGCCACGAACACCGGCGAAGCCGTGCCGATCTTCTATCGCGCTGATCGGTGGACGATCGATCCGGTCAGGCGCGGCACGTTCTGGCTCAGCGAGACGCCAGACGTGCCCGGCAGCGTCGGCTGGGACGCGAGCCTGCCGCGCGTCGCCACGTGGGCGCGGATCGTCTGCAAGTCGACCGGCCGAGGCGTGACCGTCTACAACGTGCACCTCGATCATCGCGGCGAAGTCGCTCGACATCGCGGCATGCAGACTGTCGTCGATCACATCCGCAGCACACATCGGCACGGCGAACAAGTCATCGTGCTCGGCGACTTCAACGCCGAGCCGGGTTCGCCGCCGCTGCGGGTGTTAAGTGACGCCGGCCTCGTCGATGCGGCCGAAGCAGCCGAGACAGTCGACGTCGGCAACGGCCGGACATTTCACGGCTGGTTGGGCGAGCCGGGCGAGGAGCGGATTGACTACGTCTACGCCTCACGCGAACTTCGGCCACTCGCCGTGCGGACGGAACGCCGACGCGTCGCGGGCGCGTGGCTGTCGGATCACTTCCCGGTGATCGTCGACTTCGCGTGGCACCATACGGGCTGATCGTTGCGCATAGTCGGGTCCGAGAATCTTTCTCTGTTTTCACTCTTGTTTCCGGGGTGCGAGACGTGCTACTGATATGGTCGATGCGTTCGAACAAGTTGAAACCGGCGATGATGACCTCGCTGGAACCGCGCCGCTTGTTAGCGGCGGGGTACCAGATTGAGTTGCAGTTCGGCGCGGGCACGCCCACGAGCGTGCAGCAGGCCGCGCAGGCCGCGAAGGCGAAGTGGGAATCCGTCATCACCGGCGACGTGCCTGACGTCGGCTCCGGCGCGTGGGGCGGACCGGTGGACGACCTGCGAATCCTCGTCAGTGTCGTCAGCATCGACGGTGCGGGCGGTGGCGTGGCCCGCACTCGGCCGACGTACGTCCGCAGCGATTCGACCGGCCTGCCGATCTATGGCGAAGTGCAGTTCGACTCCGCCGATCTGAATTCGCTCATCGCCAACAACATCCTCACCAACACCGCCACGCACGAGATGGCGCACGCGATCGGCTTCGGCTCGCTCTGGCAATCGAAGGGGCTCGTCAGCACGGCGCAAGCGGGCGACCCGCGATTCATCGGCGCGGCCGCGCGGGCAGAGTTCCGCACGCTGTCGAACGACCCAAACGCCACCGGCGTCCCCATCGAAAACGTCGGCGGCACCGGTACGATCGACCTGCACTGGCGTCGCAGCACCTTCGGGAACGAACTGATGAACGGCTTTATCGTGCCGGGCACGATGCCGCTGAGCCGCACGTCCATCGCGATGTTCGCCGACCTCGGCTACACGGTGAACATGGCTGCCGCGAACAGCTACTCGCTGCCGACGGTGAACGTCTCTGGCGCGGTGACGAGTTCGACGAGCGGCGCGGGACTGAGCGGGCGGACCGTCTTCGCCGATTCGGACAACGACGGCGTCCTCGATTCGTTCGAGAAGCGCGCGACGACGAGTTCGACGGGCAGCTACACCATCACCGGCCTGACGCCGCGGCAGTACAACATTCGGCAGGTGCTGCCGAGCGGATCGACGCAGACGTCGCCCGCGAGCAACGCGCCGGTGAGCGTCACGATCGCGTTCGGCGGATCGACGCAAACGGCGAACTTCGTCGCGACGCCTGTCGGTACGGGCGGTGCGCCGGCGGCACCCACGGGGCTCATCGCGTCGGTCGCGTCGAACACGCAGATCAACATCGCGTGGAAGGACAACGCGACCAACGAGACGGGCTATCGCATCCAGCGCGCGACGAACAGCGCCTTCTCGACCGGCCTGACCACGATCAACCTTGCCGCCAACACGAAGTACTACGCCAACACCGGCCTCTCCGCCGGCACGACGTACTACTACCGCGTCTACGCGCTGAATGGCGCGACGCTGAGCGCTGCCAGCAACGTCGTCAGCAAGACGACGACCGGCGCACCTGGCGGCACGGGTTCGGCACCGCTCGCAGCGAGCGGACTCATCGCGGCTGCGAAGACGAGCAGCCGGATCGACCTCGCGTGGAAGGACAACTCCACCAATGAGACCGGCTTCCGCATCGAGCGGGCGACGAGCGCGAGCGGCGCGTGGACCGCGATCATGACCGTCGGCGCGAACGTGACCTACGTGCAGACGACGGGTCTCGCATCGAACACGACTTACTACTACCGCATCGTCGCCCTGAACGGCGCATCGGCGGCGAGCCCGAGCAATGTGGCGAGTGCGAAGACGCTGTGAGACCACCTAGCGATGCGAACTCGCGCATCAATTCGTGTCAGGCGATGCAGCGCTCGGCACAGCGATCGAATTCAGCTGCAATGTGAATGGTCGCGGCGACGTCCTCAAGATAAGCGCGATCCCGTCGGCCGATTTTCTCACTAGATTTCGCTCCGCGAAAACGACTAACGTGCAGCGTGGCAAAGAGCCCATTGGTCGTTCGTAAGTAGTGTGAGACCAATCCCGAATATCACGTTGTTGTCACGCAATCGAGCGCTTTTGGACAATTCTGAGCGCGCGGCCAGATCGTGTGAAGATGGATAAGAAGCTGAATCGTCTGTACACTCGCCCCGCACCGACCGCGACCCTCTGCCGAAGCGATGCCCGACATGACATCTTGTAGCTCGCCTCAAACCACCCGCCGCGCGCGATGGATCGCGTCGGCCACGCTTACGGTGTCGACCGTGCTCGGCGCTGCCGCGCCGCACGCCGCGGCTTCGCTCGATCACGGCAAGACGATCCGTGCCTTCCACGTCGGCAACTCCGTCACCGACACCATCACTTACACCTCTTTCCGCACCATGGCGCAGGGGGCCGGCGATACGTATGTCTACGGCCGGCACACGATCAGCGGTACGCCGCTCTCTGGCATCTACGCGAATCCGAATCGCGGCTTCACCACCGCACCGTACGGCTCCTATGCCAACGCGTTGCCGAACTACGAGTGGGACGTCGTCACGCTGCAGCCGTTCGATCGAATGATGTATGGCTTCGCCGATTCCGACATCTACGCCGTCCGGCAGTTCATGGACCTGACGCTGTCCAACCCCGCGAATGCCGACACGCAATTCTACATCTACTCGCGCTGGCCGCGCCGGGAAGAGATCACGAACCCGGACGGCACGAAGTCGTACCCGCCGTTCGACTATCAGGCGCAGTGGGATCGGTCGTACACGCATTTGAACTGGGGCAACACGTACACCACACGCAACACGAACGAGACGCGCGACTACTTCAATCGTCTGCTCGGCATGGTGCGGGCGCAGTACCCCACGCTTCAGAAGCAGCCGCTCATGGTGCCCGTCGGCGACGTGTTCTACGCGCTCGATCAGAAGCTGCGCACCGGCATCATCCCCGAACTGACCGATGTGAGCGGGATGTACGTCGACGCGATCCACTTCGGCGACCTCGGCCGATTTGTCGTCGGGTCGACCTACTACGCCACGATGTACGAGACCCCGCCCACCGGGTTGAGCAGCGCGAGCTACCGCAGCACGCAGACGCATCCCGGCCAGGCGGCGCAGCTCGATGTGACCGATCCGCGGTTCGTCTCGCTCGTGCAGCAGACCGTGTGGGACGTCGTGCGGCAGCACCCGTTCGCGATCGGTGGATCGCCGCAGTACAGCGTCGATTTCGACGGCTCGTGGAGCGATGCCCGCAACTGGACGCGCGCACAAGTGCCGAATCAGCCGACCGATGTCGCACGTCTCGCGTATTTCAACACCGCACGGCGCAACGTTCAGCTCGATCAGGACGTACGCATCGAGCGCGTCGAGATCGATTCACCGAGCGGCTACGACATCGCCGGTCCTGGCACACTGACGCTGAACGCGGCGACGAACAGCCAGGCGCTAACGCTTTCGGCACGCACGCCTGACATGACGATCGCGACGAGCGTTCGCGTTGGCAGCAGCTTCCGCACGAAGTACCTCGCGACGCAGTCGCTGAACATCGGCGGCAATCTTGGCGTCGAGACCGACTACACGCACGACGGCGGCAGTGTGTCGGCGGCGATGGTAGAGGTCGGCGGCACGCTGCTGGTGAGTCGCGGCGCGCTCAGGCAGACCGGCGACACTTCGGGCAGGGCGGGTGACGTGTACGTGGCGCGCGGAGCTCTATTCAACATCGGTACCGGCGGCTTCGTCATCGATTACGCGGAGGGCGACACGAGTCCGATCGATCGCCTTACGGCCGACATTCTCGCAGGCCGCATTATCAGTCAGCCGGCCGGTGCGCCCGAGGCGCCGCAGGCGACGGTGACGGCGATCGACACCGCCGTCACGCCCGTCGGCGATTTCAACGGCCGCACGCCCGACCTGACGAGCGTGGTGCTGATGCGCGTCGTCGCCGGCGATGCGACGCTGGACGGAATCGTGAACCTGGACGACCTCGTCACGCTGGCGGCACACTTCGACGAGGCGAGCGGCCGGTGGACCGCGGGCGACGTCAACCATGACGGCTTAGTCGACGCACAGGACCTCAGCGTTGTCGCAGACACGTACGGCACGATCATGCGGGCCGACGGTTCGACGGAGACGGACGTTTCGCTGCGCGAACGCTTCAGCGCCGACTGGTCTCTCGCGCAGACGCTGGCCGTCCCGGAGCCGACGATGCTTGCAGTGCTCGGGTGCGCCGCGGCGTTTGTGCTCGGCCGCAAACGCTGAGCTTCTGGAGTGGACGCTCAGACGCGTTTGTCGGCATCGCGCACGCGGGATTCGAACCGTTGCAGTCTTTCCTGGAGGGATCGAATGTCTTCAAGCAATTCGTGCGACCCGCTCGTCCGATCAGCGGCGAGCTCGGCCTCGGCCTTTGCGTTCTGCAGGTTGTTCGTGACCACTGCGATGAACAGGTTCACGACCACGAACACCGCGATCACAATGTAGCTCGTGAAGTACACCCACGCCCATGGTTTCGCCTCGAGCAGGTTCGCCTGAATGTCGGCCCAGCCTTCCGTCGTCAGCACTTGAAAGAGGGTGAGGCACGATCGGCCGAGGCTGCCCCAGTGGACGGGATCGACATCGCGGAAGGCAAACGTGCCCGCGACGCCGTAGATGTAGATCAGCAGCCCCGCAAGCAGGATGACGTGGCCCATGCTGGGGATCGACCGCAACATCGTCGAGACGATCAGTCGCAGTTCTGGCGACACGCTCACGAGTCGGAGCACGCGGAGCACGCGCGCGAGCCGCGCGACGGTAGTCATCGGGCCGATCGCGGGGACGAGCGACAGCACGACGATTGCAAGGTCGAACACGTTCCAGCCGTCACGAAAGAACGCGCCGAGTCGCGGCCAGCACGCGATGAGACGAGCGCTGATCTCGAAGATGAACACGCCCAGCACGAGCTTGTTCAGCGCGAAGAGCAGCCAGCCAAATCTCGCGACGAGCGAGGCGTCCGTCTCGATGCCAACAAGAACGGCATTGAAGACGATGACGCCGAGAATGACGCGGGTGAACGCAGTGTTGCGGACGAGCCGATCACATCGTTGCGGGAGGGTCATGCCGGCGAGTGTAGGCACGCGTCAGCGCTGCCGCTTGAGCAGGGCGTCTTCGAGCAGCTTGAGGTTTTTCAGGTTCGCCTTGAAGAAGACGTCGGCGACGTCGCCCACGAGCGGGACGGCGCCGACGACGAAGTCGGTGCCAAGGTTCATCAGCATCCGCGTGACGATCAGCTTGCCCAAACCGTGCTTGCGGGCGAGGAAGATCGGGTACAGGCCTATGCCGAGGCTCACGAGGTCGCCTGCGACCGGCACGAGGCCAACGAGCGAGTCCAGGCCGAGCTTCACGCCGGCGATCTCGAACTGCGAGTCCATCAGCTTCGCGAGCCGACGCGCGATCGCGAGGTCCTGTTCCAACGACGCAGCCGTGCCCGCGCGGGCGACGTTTACGCGTTGCGGCTCATCGGAGCGGAACTGCGAGGCGGTTGGATTCATCGTCATACACCAATATACGACGACGCGTCCCGAGAGTTTCGAGACGCGTCGCGCGATTCCAAAGATCGTCTGTCCGTCTAACGCACGCTCACATGTGCTTCACGACGGCTTGGCCGAACTCGCTGCATTTCACCTTGGTGGCGCCGTCCATCAATCGGTGGAAGTCGTAGGTCACGGTCTTTGCGCCGATCGCGCCGTCCATGCCCTTGATGATGAGGTCGGCCGCCTCGATCCAGCCCATGTAGCGGAGCATCATCTCGCCGCTCAGGACGACCGAGCCGGGGTTCACCTGATCGAGGTTGGCGTACTTCGGCGCGGTGCCGTGCGTGGCCTCGAAAATGGCGTGGCCACTCACGTAGTTGATGTTCGCGCCGGGCGCGATACCGATGCCGCCAACCTGCGCGGCGAGCGCATCGCTGAGATAGTCGCCGTTCAGGTTGAGCGTGGCGATCACGTCGAAATCCTTCGGCCGGGTCAACACCTGCTGAAGCGTGATGTCGGCGATCGAGTCCTTGATGAGTAGCTTGCCCTTCCACTTGCCGCCGCCGTGCGTGGCGCCGATCGACGAAAGGACGCCCTCGACTTCCTTCACGATCTTGGCCTTCTGGTCGGCGGTCATCATGTCGAAGCCGGGGTCGATCATCTTCGCGTTGGCTTCGGCGCTGAGGTTCGCGTCCTTGTCCTTGTTGCCGAGGATCCAGCTCTCACGCTCGGTGACGATCTCGGCGCGGAAGAACTGCGTGGCCACCTTGTAGCCCCAATCCTTAAACGCACCTTCGGTGAACTTCATGATGTTCCCCTTGTGCACCAGCGTGACGCTCTTCTTCTTCTCTCGCAGCGCGTAGCTGATGGCGCTGTGCACGAGACGCTCGGTGCCGAGGTAGCTGACCGGCTTGAAGCCGATGCCGACCTGCACCGGCACGTCGCGCGCGGGGCTGCCGATCGCTTCGAGCATCTTGTTCCAGGCGTCGCCTGCTTCCTTCGTGCCGAAGCGGACCTTCTTGAAATCCTTCGGGAACTCCTTCGCGAGGAAGTCGAGCACCTTCTGCGCCTCGGGCGAGCCCGCGAGCATTTCGATGCCGGCGTAGATGTCTTCGGTGTTCTCGCGGAAGATCACCATGTCGACGGCCGATGGGTCCTTCACGGGCGAGGGGACGCCCTTGAACCAGCGGACGGGACGCAGGCAGACGTAGAGGTCGAGCAGCTGACGCAGCGCGACGTTCAGCGAGCGGATGCCGCCGCCGACGGGCGTGGTGAGCGGACCCTTGATGCCGACGAGGAGGTCCTGGAACGACTTGACGGTTTCGTCGGGGAGCCAGTTGCCGGTCTTGTTGAAGGCCTTCTCACCCGCGAGCACTTCGTGCCAGTGGATCTTGCGCTTGCCGCCGTATGCTTTCTCGACCGCGCCGTCGAAGACGTGGACGGATGCCTTCCAGATGTCCGGGCCGGTGCCGTCGCCCTCGATGAAGGGGATGATCGGCTGATCGGGGACGACGAGCTTACCGTTCTTCAGCGTGATGGGCGTGCCGGCCATGGGGGTTCGATGCTCCGCGCGGTGGAAGTCCTTCCCGCCCGATCGTCCAACGGACCGGGTGCGGGAGGGGAGAGGATAAGGGAACGACCGCGGAGGCGGAAGCGGGCGACTGTTGCAGATTGCGGAATGGGGATTGCGGATTTCGGATTGAGCCGACGCATGTTCAGTCCGCAATCCACAATCCGAAATCCGCAATTCTCACCCCTCCCGATACGCCTCCACCTCAAACGGATTCGCCCGGTACGCGTCCCGCCCGGAACACCAGCACCAGACGGAGGCGAGCAGATACGCCGGGATGAAGATCGGCCCCCAGCGCTCGCACTGGCGAACGTGCACACGTTCGTGCGAACGGCAGAGGTCGTGCGTGTCGGCGTCGATCGCGAGCACGACGTGGCCGAGGGTCATGGCCGATGCGCCGCCGGGCAGGGGGACGAGCCGTTGCAGCAACCAAGAGGCGAAGCCGCCGTCGATTTCGACCACGCCGGTGTGGACGCGCAACCGCCCGCGCGTGGCGAGCGTGAGCAGGGCGGCGACGAGGCCGACGAGCGTCGTCGGCGATGCCCACAGGTAAACGAAGATGCGAAGCATCGACTTCATCGTCTCTTCAGAGCCCGGGATGCATATCCCGGGCCCAAGGTGCGCCGACTTGCACGAGGCCGTCACCAAACTAGAGCACTCTGGGCCCGGGGTATGCACCCCGGGCTTTGAAGACCAACTCTATTCCAGCACCCGCCGCGCCCATGCGAACGTGCTCATGCGTTTCGCGTCGTACGTCGGGTCGGCCGGGTCCATGCTGCGGATCGTCACGCCGCCGTCGGCGCTTTCGATGTAGCGATTATCGCCGAGGTAGATGGCGACGTGGTTCACGTCGCCGCGCTTGGCGCTTAGAAAGAACAGGAGGTCGCCCGACTGCAGCGCATCTCGAAACCACCGCGTCGCGACGAGCTTGCCGACGACCGACTGCTGATCCGCATCCCGCGGGACGTGGATGCCGGCCGAGGCGTACGCGGTCTGCGTCAGGCCGGAACAGTCGACGCCTGTCGCGCCGCGCCCGCCCCAGATGTACGGCTGGCCGAGACGGGCCTTCGCGTGGGCGATGGCGCGGTCGATCCGCGAAAGCGTCTCCGCCGACCGCGGCGGGTTCATGGCGGCGAAGAATTCAGCCTCCGTGACGTAACTGATTCGATCGACACTCACATAGTCGATGTAGCCGGTCGACGACTTGATCAGGGCGAAGTTGTCGATCTGGTCGAGCACCCAAGCGGGCTCGCCGATGAGGATCTCGTTCGTGCGGAGTCGGATGAACGACTTGTCGTCGCCGGGCAGTTGGTTGCGTGTGCGCGGCTGAGTTGCCGGCTGACTTTCGACGCCGCGCGTCAGTTCGATGATCGGCAAGAGCAGCCATGCCGCGCTCTGGTAAGCGTCCCGCGAAACGACCGCCAACCGGCCCGGTGCGCGCGACTGCTCGGGGAGAACCGTTACCTTCAGTTCGATGCCCGGGCGCGCACATCGCAGGACCGCATCGCGCTGCAGAGGGTGTTCAACCGTCCAAGTCGACTGCAGTGTTGTAGCTGCAGAGGGTGCTGGAGACGGCGGGAGGGTCAGGAGAAGGGCGAACCGCAACTCGCCGGGACTGCCGCGCGTGACGAGCACGCTTCGTGCATCCGGTGCCATCTCACGCTGAGTAGCATCAAGTGCCAGCTGCGTCGCGCGGTAGTCCGCCTCGGTCGGCCCCTTCGGCTTCGATGCGCAACCAACAAAGAACAGCAGCGCTGGGAGGGCGACGCTTCTGCCGAACTTCTTGATTCGGGTGAAGGCGGTCGGGTTCATCGGCGTTCTCACAACGAAGGCTCGAAGCAGCGAAGGCGCGAAGAGATGTTACCGCATGATGCGACAGACGCTTGTCACAGGATAGCTCGCCTTGGGGCATGACCGGGACGGTCATGCTACGCCAATCCCAGGCTTCGCGCCTTCGTCTCTTCGCGACTTCGTTCTGAGACCGAGCAATCGCCGGACGATCTCCTCCCCGCACAAAGCCCTGACGACTCCGCCCCGCCCCGCTTGAACCGCGCCCGCGGATCGGGTGTCATCCCGCGATCGAATCCTTTCCCCGGGCAAGCCCGGGGCCAATTGTCAGGCGAAGGAGCCCCATGTCATTCCTGCAATCACTCGTCCGCGCATCTTCAATCGCCGTTTCCATCATCGCATCCCTCGCCCTCACCGGCTGCGGCGACAGTTCCGCCTCCAAGGAAGGCGCGACCGCCGGGGCCGACGACAACACGCTCCGCATCATATGGGCGCAGTGGGCGCCGTCGGACGGCCTGCAGTCCCTCTCCGAAGACTTCACCAAGGAGACCGGCATCAAGGTGGAAGTCGTGCAGATCCCGTGGAGCGATTACCAGCAGCGCGTCTTCCAGGACTTCACGAACCCGACGACCAGCTTCGACATCGTCGTCGGCGACAGCCAGTGGATCGGGCGCGGCGTGAAGGACGGGCTCTACCTCGAACTCACTGACTGGATGAAGGCGAACGTCGACACGGGCGGCATCGAGCCGAACGTGCTCAAGTACCTCTGCGAGTATCCGACCGGCAGCGGCAAGTACTACGCCGCGCCGGCCGAGACGGACGCCGTCGGGTTCGTCTATCGCAAGGACTGGTTCGAGGACGCGAAGGAGAAGGACGCCTTCAAGGCGAAGTACGGCCGCGACCTCGCGCCGCCGAAAACCTGGGCCGAGTTCCGCGACGTCGCCGAGTTCTTCACTCGCCCGACCGAGAATCGCTACGGCGCAGCAGTCCTCACCGGTCGCGGCTACGACGAACTCACCATGGGCTTCCAGCAGGTCATGTGGGCGCACGGCGGCGACTGGTTCCGCGATGGCAAGGTCGACGGCGCGGTCAACAGCGAGGGCAGCGTGGCCGCCCTGAAGTTCTACATCGACCTCCTCAAGTTCGGCCCCGCCGACCGCGCCAACCTCAGCTACGACAAGACCGTCGAATACTTCCGCAACGGCACCGTCGCGATGGGCATGAGCTACTTCGCCTTCTTCCCCGACATCGCGACGAGCATGCCCGACCGGGCCGGCTTCTTCGCCATGCCCACGCATAACGGCGTCCGCGCGGTCAGCCTGGGCGGCCAGGGCTTCAGCATCAGCACGAAGACGAGCAGCCAGAAGCAGGAACTCGCCCGCAAGTTCATCGCGTGGTTCAGCAAGCCCGACACGCAAAAGAAGTGGATCACCAAGCCGGCCGGCTTCACCGGCAACGCAGCCCTCCTCGCCAGCGACGACTTCCGCAAGGCAACGCCGTACAACGCGCCGTTCGCCGAGAGCCTCGCGAGCATGAAGGACTTCTGGAACATCCCCGAGTACGAACAACTTCTCGCCGTCGCGCAGACGGAGCTGGCCCTGGCACTCGATGGAAAGGACCCCAAGGCCGCGCTGGATGCGATCGCGCAGAAGCAGGAGCCGATTCTGAAGAAGGCGGGGGTGATGAGGTAGCGGCTGGCATAGTTAACGCGAAGGCGCGAAGGAGTCGCGAAGACGCATCCGCCGCAGCCATGATCAAGTGGTACGACAACATCATCCTTCGCTTTCGAATCTGCGGATGGCGTTCGCTTCGAAGACCGATGACTGAATTTGCGATTCTCGTATCGGTATTCCTCGGCGTCTTCTGTTTGGTCACATGGCGGCGGTACGCGGCCGCCCTTACTGTCAGATGGCCCGATGATGTGCTGACGATTGTAGCGCCGGGCATTGTTTTCGGCTTGGTGATTGCGGGAGCTCGATCGGTCGTAGGCAAGGAAGTCGTCTGGTTCGACTCGCACGTTGTGTTGCGCACAGTCTTCTCGTTTGTAGAGATCAAGTATGAGCGATGTGCGATTCTGCTTGAGAGCGACAAGGGAGGGCTGATTCGACTGACCCGAGGTCGTTGGACGAGGATCATTGCCGTTACACCAAGGGCGCTGGCGGCGCTGAGAGCGGAATCAAGGTGGTTCAGGCCCACGGCAGGCTAGAAGCCTTGTAGGGTGCATCTCCGATGCACCGCCCTGTGCCGCGCGGCGAGTCAACTTAACTTCACTTAGTTTTCTGGAACGCAGCCAATGGCGAGAAGCACCGACGGTCTCACGTACCACCACGAGGCGTTCTCCATTTCTGTAACCTCGGTCGGCGCTGGTGGGGCGATCCGTGGGCAGTTCTCCGCGAAGCGACTTGTCGAAACCGGCAGCTCACCCGTTGCTTTCGTTGGTGAATCCGACGATCTGATCGTCGATGGCGGCTTGCGTTTGGATGAGTTCCAGATCAGCTCAGCCCTCGCGTTTCTAGATTGCTACGCTCGCCTGTACGACGTTGCGTTGCAGCGACTTCGCCGAAGCGACGTTGCTGCATCAAGTGCTAGCAGTGAAGTAGAGCGGCTCGAAGACGTCGAGTTCACGCTTCGACTGCCTCGCAAGCAGGTCCTTAGCGAAGCAAAGCTTGCCATGATGCGCAAGATGCTCCCGCCGCCCGTTGTGGACGTTCAGGTGCGGATGGCGGACACCGCGCAGACGCTGTCGCGCTTTGTGCTAGTCGCCACTTCGCGCCGCAACGACGAGCATCTGACTGAGATCACCGTGCGTAATGGCGTCGTCTTGTAAGGTGCTTCTATGCGATGGATGCGGAAGTGGAGATGGCGAACGAAGGTTGACTCGATCTGCGAAGCCGCCAACGTGCACATCGAGGCGAAGCGTTGGGCCGCGGCAGGCAAGCTGCTTTGGGACGCATTCGACCTGATCCCCGAGCCGCGCGAGCGATATGCTGAGACCACGTGGGTCGTCGCGTCCATCGGCGACGTGCTTCTCGGAGAACGAGAGTGGGACAAGGCTCGCCAAGCCTTCGAAGACGCGATTGGATTGCCTGGGGGGCTTGGCAACCCGTATCTGCATATGCGTCTTGGGCAAGCCGAGTATGAAGTGGGGAACTTGGGGCGGGCGTCGGAAGAACTCATGCGAGCGTACATGGGCGCGGGCGATGAGCTGTTTCGCGACGAGGATCCGAAGTATCTGTCGCTCGTAGCTGGATCGGCACGTAGTGTGAAGGACGAGTTGTAGGGTGCATCTCCGATGCACCGACTTCTACCGTGGGGCGAGTCGACAGGAGGTGCATCGGAGATGCACCCTACGAGGCTCGCGTGTGAACCAGCGCTTCGGAACACGCGTACGAGGACTTAGTGCGCGTGTTCCCGGGTTCGGTACGCGTGGTCCGCAACTCGGAACGCGTGTTCCGACGCTCGGTACGCGTGTACCGGCACTCGGTACGCGTGTTCCGGCGTTCGGTACGCCCGTTCCCGCACTCGGTACGCGTGTTCCTGAACTCGGTACGCGTGTTCCGGCATTCGGTACGCGTGTACCGACCGTCGAAATCACACTGCGCGACGCGGAGATTCCGGGACCTCGCGGTTTCACCAACGTGGATCGCGGTTTCATCGCACGGCCGAAGGGGGCTCTACGGACGCGATTTCAGTTCGCCCGTTGATCCGAACCATCGCCGTCCGCGGCTCGCGTCGCCTACGAGTCGACAGATGGTGCATCCGCGTGGATCATTCAAGACGATCGCTTGCTTTGCAGCGAAAGCACTTGATTTGAGATAGCTGAACGTGGAACTCCCGAACGGATCGACAACCCTTCGGCTTTCGCAGCAGTCTGTTCGATTGGACACGGCGCAATTGACTCTAGAGCCACGCGCGGCGTCGCTGGATAGCACTCGGTATGAATGCAATCCTGCCTGCAAAGGAAACTTGTTCGGTTGCTGCAAGACGCGAGGATGACCGACCGCGCGAGCCGATCCGAAGTGTTGCCCCGCTCCTGGCGTGCAGTGCCGGCGAGACCGGTGGCTTGGAGCAATCACAATCGCTATGGACGCAGATGGACGACGAGCTACATCCAGAAAGCGGTCTAGCCGCAAAGGTAGATGCCGACGGAACGCTACTCAGCTCCACGCCGACCGACGCCTTGCTTTCGGAAGTCTATGTCGAGCTCCGCGAGTTAGCGCGCCACTGGCTCGTCTCGGAGCGGCCGGGCAATACGCTCCAGCCGACGGCGCTGGTGCACGAGGCGTACCTCCGGATCGTGAAGCCCGCCGATGGGAAAAGGTGGGCAAACCGCGCGCACTTCTTCGCCGCGGCCGCGGAGGCGATGCGGCGCATACTGATCGAAAGCGCGCGTCGGAAGTCTCGCATCAAGCACGGCGGCGAACGGCAGCGCGTCGAGTTGGGCGACTACGAACGCGAGGAGCCGTTGTCGTTCGACGAGATCCTCGACCTCGACGCCGCGTTGACGCAGCTCGCTGCCGAGGACGCCGAGGCGGCCGAAATCGTGAAGCTGCACTTCTTCGCAGGCGTGTCGATCGAAGAGGCCGGCGAGGCGCTCGGCATCTCGCGGGCAGAGGCGTACCGCCAGTGGTCATATGCCCGGGCGTGGCTGCGGTGTGCGATGGGCGGCAACTCGACAGCCTAAACCAACAGAATTCGCATCCGCAGAATTCCTGGGACGCACGATGCCGCGGCGTCGCATGAACGGATGGATCAAGGGTTCGAACGGCGTGATTTGACCGCGATGGCTGACGACTCAGACAACCCCGAGAACGCGCTCGCAGCATCTGGCGATGGCCGCCGGGCCGCCAAGCGCATCTTCATCGCTGCGATTGAGTTGCCGACCCCGGCGGAGCGTTCCGCGTATCTGGCCGAGGCGTGCGGCGGCGATGCGAAACTTAGGAAGCGCGTTGAGGCGCTACTCGCGGTTCACGACTCGCCCGATCCGCTCCTCGATCGTCCGGTATCGCAGACGATCGCAGCTACGCCGACGGATGGCGCTGATGCCGAGCGTCGCGCCGTTGCGCTGCTCGACCCGCCAGTCGCCGAAGGGCAAATCGGCCGGCTCGATCACTACGCGTTCCTCGAGATCGTCGGACACGGCAGCATGGGCGTCGTCTTCCGTGCGCGCGACGAGAAGCTCGGCCGCGTCGTGGCGATCAAGATGCTCACGCCGGCGCTCGCGAAGAGCGAGCTCGCCCGTCGCCGATTCGTGAGCGAAGCCCGCGCCGCGGCGGCGGTGTCGCACGAGAACGTCGTCGCCGTCCACGCCGTGGAGGACCACGGCCCGATCCCTTACCTCGTGATGCAGTACGTGCACGGAAAGACGCTGCAGGCTTACATTGACGAGCACGCGGTCGTCGATTTCACCGGCGTCGTCCGCATCGGATTGCAGATTGCCGAGGGACTCGATGCCGCCCACCAACAGGGCCTCGTCCATCGCGACATCAAGCCTGCAAACATCCTGCTCGAGAACAGCGTTGAACGCGTGAAGATCACTGACTTCGGCCTCGCGCACGCGATCGACGACGCCGGAGCGAGCCAGTTTGCGTCGAACAAGGGCACGCCTGCGTTCATGTCGCCCGAGCAGGCGTGCGGCATGCAGCTGGACCAGCGGAGCGACCTCTACAGTCTGGGCTGCGTGCTATACGCAATGTGTGCCGGCTCGCCGCCGTTCCAAACGGGGACCACGCTCGCGATGCTCGGGCGAATTACCCAGGATGAGCCGCGTCCGTTGCGGATGGCGAATCCGCTGGTGCCGGAGTGGCTCGCAGAAACCGTGCATCGGCTCATCGCGAAGGACCCGGCGGCACGATTCCAGCGGGCCTCGGACGTCGCGGACGAGCTGCGACGTCGACTGCTGGCGCTGCAGTCGCCCGCGAGCGCGACGCTTGCTGTGCGGACGGCTCGGCGATCGATGTGGCGATGGGCTGGCGCGGCGGCGGTGGCTCTGCTGCTGCTCGCAGCGATCGTCTTCGCGGTTCAGGAGTTCGCCGCACGTCGAGCACCGAAAGCGCCGCGCGTCGCGGGCTCCTTCGCTGCTGGCGTCGTGGAGATTGCAACCCGTGATCTGCCCGTTCCCGCCGCGGCCGAGCTTGCCTCGATCGCGTCGCCAGCCGACGCGTTCGACGCGAAGGACATCCGCGCCGACCTGCTCCCGTACACCGGCCAGCGCACGCCGCAGACGGATCGAGCCGAGGTCGTTGCGATCTTTGGCGAGCCGTCGGCCGCGCCGGGTTGTCAGCTCTACGCCCTCGCGCTTAGCCCCGACGGCAAGACGCTCGCGTCGGCCCGAACGGACGGATCGGTCGAGCTGTGGGACGTCACTTCGGCCAAGATGCGGTCGCGTCTTCCGGCCAATCGTGCTTCCGATGCGGCACCGATGGGCGCGGTCGCGTTCGATCCGACGGGCACGTATCTCGCTGCGGGCGACTTCAAGGGCAACGTGCGCATCTGGAAGTCGAGTGATCTGAGTGAGGTCGTCACGCTGGGTGTCAGTGCAAGCGATCGCATCACGCAACTCGCGTTCTCGCCCGATGGCAAGACGTTCGCTGTGGCGGCCGAGCACGTGGGCGTGCAGCTGTATTCCGTTCCGGAGTTCAAGCCGACGCATCGCCTTCGCACGAGCGGCGACGCCTGGGCCGTCGCGTTCTCGCCGGACGGTCGGACGATCGCGTACGGCGACAGCGGCAGCGTCCGCCTGTGCGACGTCGCTAGCGCCAGAGAGGTCGCGCAGCTCCCGGAGCACACGGCGACCATCCGATGGATTGGATACAGGCCGGACGGCCAGTCGATCGTGACGGCGGGCACGCATCCGCTGCGCCAGTTATCGCTTCACACCTGGGATGCTCGAACGCTCGAGCGAACTGGATCGCTGGTCGGACACGCGCAGACCGTCCTGACCGGCGCCTGGCGTGCCGACGCGAAACTCCTGATCACTGCTGGCGAAACCGAGGGGCAGTTGCGGCTGTGGGACCAGTCCACTGCGCAGGTGCGCTGCAAAGTGCTGAACGTGATGCAGGCGGGCGTACCGTGGCTGACGTCGATGGCGTTGAGCCCGGACGGGCGTCACCTCTTCGTCGCACATCCGAAGGGAATGATCTTCGTCGTCCGCCTCGCGCCGCGCGGAGAGCTGCCGAGGATTCCGTGAGCCGTTCCGCAGCGCTACGCGCACGACTCACCGTTCCCCCAGCTTGAATACGCGGAAACCGCACCGCCGTCGCCGCAGATTTCCCTGAGACGAACGGCGTGCCGCGTCGCATTGGAGGTGTCGCGCCACCGGAAGTCGGGCGGCGCAGTCCGGCACCCTTCCGAATTCGCCATGAGCCAATCCTACGCTGATCCCGTCCCGCATCGCACACTGAAGAACTCGCTCGTCTCGGCGGGTCGACGTCGAACTCAACCGAAGCGACGCAGCGTCGACTCCCTCGAACAGCGACGGCTGCTGGCGACGTTCACCGTCACCAGCGCTGCCGACTCCGGCACGGGTTCGCTCCGCGCGGCGATCGACCTCGCCTACAACAATCCCGGCGCAGACACGATCAACTTCGCCAATGCGCTCGGCGGTCAGACGATCAGTTTGACGACGGCCGGCAGCGATAGATTCGGCTACGCCGCGCTCGCGGTATTCGATCAGCAACTCACGATCGACGGGCAGACCTCGAACGGCAATGTGACTATTGCTCGTGGTGCCACGGCACCGTTGATGAGACTCATCACGGTCTACAACGCCGCGACGACGTCGCTGACGCTGCGCAACCTCACGCTGACCGGCGGATCCATCAAGGGTGGTGACGGCATCGGCAACGGTGGCGGCGGCGCGGGCGTGGGCGGGGCGATCTGGAATAGTGCGCCGCTCACAATTCAGAACTCCACCATCAGCGGCAATGTCGCGAAGGGCGGACAGGGCGGGAAGATATCCTCTACGGATTCGCAACCCGCGCTGACGGGTGGCGGCGGTGGCGGCGGCATGACGGGCGACGGCACGTATGAACGAGGCGGTGGCCCGGATGGCGGCTTCGCGGGCAACTACGGCACAGCGCAGGCGGGTCAGACCGGTGGATTCGGCGGCGGTGGTGGCGGTGGGGGCAACGTGTTCGGCAACACGTCGGCCGGTCCGGGCGGCGTCGGCGGCTTCCTCGGCGGTGCGGGCGGGCCGGGCCGTGCGCCGCAGAATCTCGCACCAGATGGATCGAGCGGCGGCTTCGGCGGTGGCGGCAGCGCGGGAACGCCTGCAAGCCGAAGTTCCACCGGCGGCTTCGGCGGCTTCGGCGGCGGCGACGGCGACAACAACGTCGAGGGCAACTTCACCACGCTCACCGTCTACGGCGGCGCAGGCGCGGGCTTCGGCGGCGCGATCTTCACGTATGCCACCAACCTCACCGTCGAGAATAGCGCAATCGTCAACAACTCCGCTGCTGGCGGAGACAAGCTCGCCATCACGGGCAACTACAACGACAATACGCCCGGCGACGGCATGGGCGGCGGCATCTTCAACTACGGCGGCAACGTCACGATTCAGAACTCCACGTTCTCCGGAAACCGCGCCTCACGCGGATCGGGCTCGGCGAACTCCGCGTCGCGCGGGGCGGGCGGCGGGATCATCAACTACAACGGGACGCTCACGTTGACGCATGTCACGCTCGCCTCCAACGTCAGCGAGGGCGTTGGCACCAATAGCTCCAACTTCTCCCGCGATGGCGATGCCATCTACAACCTCGGCAACGGCGGATCCGCCGTCGTGAACATTCGCAACTCGATCCTGTCCAGCCAGCCCTCCAACATTTTCGCTGCCGGCGCGTTCGCATCCGTCGCCACGAATGGCGGCAGCGTGTCGCATTCGGCGACCGGAAGCTTTACGACGGCGACGAACGTCACCGTCGCCGGGCTCACGACGAGCGCCAGTCTCACCCTGTCGCCTCTCGGCGACTACGGCGGCCCGACGCAGAGTATCCGGCCCACCGGCACCAATCCTGCGATCAACGGCGGCACGAGCGGCCTGGGTGTCATCGTCGATCAGCGCGGCGTGGCTCGCCCTCAGTTCGGAGCGCCCGATGCCGGCGCAGTCGAACAGAACCCGGCCGACATCGGGCAGCCGGTCATCAACACGGCTGGCATTCTGTGGTACCTCGGGCCGGACGCGGTCGGGCCCAACCTGCGTGTCTATCGTGAGGCAGGCGGTCAACCGGCCGAATGGATCGGCGGCGGCACCGCGATCCGGATCGGACAGGCAGTCGACGGCACCGTACTCGTCCAGAACGCGAACTTCGACGTATTCGCCATCAACGGATCGCGCACGGGAACTTTCGTCAACTACCAGTTGCTGAAGAGCGCGAAATCGGCCGGCGACACGACGTACTTCCTCGGGCCCGACGGTGCACTCGGCAATCTCAACGTCTATCGCTGGCAGACCAATGGCACGCTCACGTTCACCGCGGGCGGTGGCACGGACATCGGCCTGGCGCAGGACAGCACCGTCCTCATCCGCAATGCCGCTCGCGGTGTCTTCAGCGTGCCTGGCTCGAACGCAAATGAATTCAACGGCTTCGCCGCGATTACGCCCACCGTCGAGGCGACCACCTCGAGCACGACGTTCACCGCGTTCGTGGGCCCCGACGGGTCCGGCACGGACAACAACGTGTACTACTGGCTAGACGCGCTCGGCCCGACGTACGCAAACTTTGCCGCAGCACGGCTTGGTCTGTCGCAGGGCGGTACCGTGCTGGCGCGCAAGTCGGATGGAACGGTCTGGGCGGCGACGCAATCGAACATCGGGCCGTTCGCACAACTGAATGGCGTGTCTGGTCCAGCGAACACGTCGTGGTTCGTCGGCCCTGAAGTGAGCGGTAACGACCGCTTCTTCTATCGCTGGAACGCGACGGGAAGTCCCACACAGAACCCCGGCGCAGCGGTTCGCGTGGGACAGGCGACGGACGGCACAATCGTGGTACAGAACTCGTTCAACAGCGCGTTCAGTGTCGAAGGTTCACTGACGGGTGCTTTCACAAGCTACCGCTCGCTCAGCAGCGTGGTGGCGGGCGGAGGCGTCACGTGGTTCATCGGGCCGGATACATCTGCTGGCAACCAGATCGTCTACCGCTGGCCGCTCGGTGAGAGCGTCGCGAACACCGGTGGCGGCGCGCTGCGGATCGGCACCGGCCTTAACGGTGGCGTGGTCCTTCAGAACGCCGCGGGTGCGGTCTTCACGGCGCTCGGCTCCGCAACCGGTGCATTCAGCGGGTACGTGACCCGCGCCAGTGTCACAGCGGGAGACGGTGCGACGTGGCTCCTCGGGCCCGACAGCAACGCCACGGGAACGTTCATCTATCGCTGGGCGACCGGCCTATCGCCTGAGTTCGCCTCTGGCACCGGCGATACGCTTGGGGTGCTGAGCGACGGGAGAGTGTGGACTCGCAATGCCGCCAAAGAAGTGTTCCTGCGGCTCGGCTCTTCAAATGGTCTCGGCACCACTTGGAAGCAGATCGTGGAGTCGCTCGTCGTCACCACGACCAGCGACGAAAACGACGGAACGAGCGATTCGATAGTCGGCTCCGGGACGAGCCTTCGGGAGGCGATCGCTTACGCACAGAATCTCGGCGGCTCTCGCACCATCACGTTCTCGCTCGGCTCGAGTCCAGCGACGATCACACTCAATCAGATCGACGCAGTCGCGAGCGCGTTCTACATCGATGCCAACAGTTCCATCACGCTGCAGGGTCCGTCAGGAGTTGCGGGCGTCACGCTCGCGGTCGCGCCCTCCGTGTCGATGCGTCACTTCCTCGTGTCGAGTGGTGGCTCGTTGACGCTCAACAATCTGACGCTCTCGGGCGGCCGCGGCGTGGTTAGCGGCGGGGCGATTCTGAACGGCAGCGGCGGCACCCTGACGCTGAATGGCGTGACACTGACCGGTAATTCCGCTCAGCAGGTCGGAGGAGCGATCACGAGTGACCCCACGTCGACGCTGACGATCTCGAACTCGACCTTCGTCGGCAATACTGCACCCGTTGGCGCTGCCATCCGATCACAGGCGACGAACAGCGTCTGGACCAACGCTACCATCGTCGACAACACCGCATTCGGCGGTGGCGGTGCGGTAAGGATCGGTCCCGGCCACATACTCCGCAACTCGATCATCGCGCGCAACCTCACGACGGGCGGACAAGCTGCAGGCGTGATCCCGGATTCGTCGGGGTTCAGTGCCGCGAGTCTTTCTAACATCGTTACGCCATCGTTTGGAAGCGGCCTGATCAATGCCAACGGCAACCAACTCGACCGACCCGTAAGCGAGCTGCGCCTGGGCACCCTCGCCAGCAACGGCGGTCCGACACAGACGGTCGCACCGCTGCCGGGCTCGCCCGCGATCAACGCAGGGATTTCACTTTCCGGCCTCACCGTCGATCAGCGTGGCGTGTCGCGGCCGCAAGGATCACAACCCGACATTGGTGCGTACGAGCGCGCAGCGACCGGCGCAACGCTTCAGAACCGTTCGTTCGAGTACGAGACGCGGCAGGCCATCGTGTTCGATTTCAACGACGACGCGAGCGTTACGTTCGGCCGATCAAGCTTCACGCTTACCAACCGCACGACGGGCCAATTGATTTCACCGACGGTGGGATCGCTGCAGTGGAACGACGCCGGAACGCGCGCGGCGCTCGTGGTGACGAACCTGCTCGCCGACGGCGATTACCGCGTCACGAATGGGACGTCGACGTTCGACTTCTTCGTGCTGGCCGGCGATGCCAATCGTGACCGCGCGGTGAACTTCGACGACCTGCTGCTGCTGGCGGCGAACTACAACCAGACGGCACGGACGTTCTCGCAGGGCGACTTCAACTACGACGGGGCAGTCAACTTCGACGACCTGCTCATGCTCGCTGCCCGCTACAACACGGGTCTCTCCAGTGCGTCGATGCCACCGCCGCCGCTGGTTCTGCCGCTGGGCAACGATCAGCCCGACGACGGCAGTGACGTCCTGGCCTAGTCGCCCAATCGCCAAGCGGAACAACGCACTGCGGTCCGGCGACGATCGATTGAGCTACGCTCAAGTTGCGTCGGCCGCTGACGGGCCGTGGTGCACTCTGTGCGAGTGGTGCGCGGATTGCGCACAAACTGGCCGACCTGTGCCGAGGCCGGCGCCTGGCACTGCGGAGCGCGGCATCTACGCCTGCACGCGTTCACTCCGACCAGCGACGATCCGTGGAAAGCGATGCGGACGGAGGAGAACGTTCAGCGTCCCTTAACGACGCAAGAGTCCGCAGCGAGGAACTCAGGACGCGATACGCCAAACATGCTGCCGCCAATTAACGAATACCCACGGCGCGATTCGAACGCGCGACCTTCGGTTTAGGAAACCAACGCTCTATCCAACTGAGCTACGTGGGCACACGGCGCAGTGTAATGGCTGCTCGCGAGGCGTGCGAGATCGGCTGTTCGCGTTGCGACGGCAAGGCAGCACATTACGACCGCGACCCACTCATCCCCGCGTCACATCTTCACGGAATTGCTCAGTTCGGACGGAAATGAGAAACCATTCGAAAACGCTCGCATTGACTCCGTAAGATACATCCCGGCATGCATCAGGCTTTCCCCGATGCACGATGATTGCGAAACCTTGTTTGATGGATCTTGCCGGCGAACGGTTTGCGGGCGTACGTTGGTTCGCCTCGTCTTAGAATGCTGTGAATGGAATCCGAGGCATGAAGGCCGAGCGGCGTGGAGGAGGTTTCGAGTGAGCGAACGCATCGTCGACTCGGGCCGAGGTGAGGCGGTCGCGATATCTAGTCTGCAGCAGCAGCGCGCCCGTGCCGAGGCAGCGCTGCGCGCGGCTCACGACACATTTCGCCAACTCGTCGACCGGTCCCCGTTCGGCATCTACGTGGTCGATTCGGACTTCCGACTCGTTCAGGTGAGCGACGGTGCGCAAAAGGTGTTCGCCAACGTTCAGCCGCTCTTGGAGCGAGACTTCGCCGAGGTGATGCGTCTGATCTGGCCCGAGCCTTTCGCGTCAGAAGCGATCGGTCGATTTCGGCACACGCTGTCGACGGGCGAGCCGTACAAGTCAGCTCGCACGGTGGAGCGCCGCCGCGACGTTGCCGAGACCGAAGCGTACGACTGGCGGATCGAGCGGATCGTGCTCCCCGACGGCCGATTTGGTGTCGTGTGCCACTTCTACGATCTCACCGATCGCGAGCAGATCCTCCTTGAACTGCGGCAATCGGAGGAGCGATTTCGCCACCTTGCGGACGCGATGCCGCAACTTGTGTGGACCGCCGATTCGGAAGGCCGGGTCGACTACTACAACGCGCGTGCATCCGACTACGAGGGGCTGACCCGACGTTCGGACGGCCAATGGGAGTGGCGTGCGGTGGTGCACGCTGACGACATCGCGCGGACGGCTGACGCGTGGGCACGCGCGGTCGCCGAGCGGCAGACGTATCACTGCGAGCATCGCATCCGCATGGCCGACGGCTCGTTCCGCTGGCACCTGAGCCGGGCTTTTCCACCGACGGACGGCGTCCAGCGTTGGTACGGCACCGCGACCGACGTGCACGACTTGAAGGCCGCGCAGCTCGAACTGGCGACGAGCCAAGAGCGCATGCACCTCGCGGCCGCGACGGCGAAGTTCGGAATTCACGATCACGACGCGATCGCGCGACGCACCGTGTGGTCAGCGGAACTCTACGAGATCACAGGGCTGTCGCCCGATGATCCGATCGGCTTCGAGTCCATCTTGAAGATCGCGCATCCGGACGATCGCGAACGCGTCGCCGCTGCGATGGCCCGCGCGACTGATCCGACAGGCGATGGGCGCTTCGACGAGGAGTTCCGCATCGTCAGGCCGAGCGATGGCGATGAGCGGTGGGTCTACAAGAGGTTCCGAACGATCTTCTCATCCAACCACGCAGGTTCCGCGGCGACCCGCATGACGGGCGTGCTCGTCGACGTCAGCGATCGACATCATGCCGACGAACTCGTCCGCGAAAGCGAAGAGCGGTTCCGCACGCTTGCCGACAATATGAGCCAGCTCGCCTGGATGGCCGACTCCACCGGATGGCTGTTCTGGTACAACAAGCGTTGGTTCGAATACACCGGATCGACATTGGAAGAGATGCGCGGCGACGGCTGGCGGAAGGTGCACGACCCCGATCACTTGGAGCGCGTGGCGGAGAAGTACCGGCGTCATGTCGATGCCGGCGAGGAGTGGGAAGACACGTTTCCACTTCGAGGCGTCGACGGAACGTATCGCTGGTTTCTCTCGCGCGCGAAGCCGATCCGCGACGCGCGCGGCCGAGTGCTGCGTTGGTTCGGGACGAACACCGACGTCACCGAGCAACGCAACCTCGAACAGGCACTCAAGGAAGCAGGGCAACGGAAGGACGAGTTCCTCGCCACGCTCGCACACGAGCTGCGAAATCCGCTCGCCGCGATCAACGGCGCGGTGCAGATCGTTCGCCGAAGGGGAGATGACGCAGACCGTCGCGCGCATGCGACAGACGTGCTGCAGCGACAGGTCAAGCATCTCGCACGGCTCATCGATGACCTGATGGACGTGAGCCGCGTCAGCCGCGGAAAAGTAACGCTGCAGATGGAGGACGTCGACCTTCGTTCGGCTGTCTCGCAGGCACTGGAAACGGCGCGTCCGCTTGCGGAGGAGAAGCAGCTCTCGCTGCACTCAAGCGTGCCGGACGAGGCGGTCATCGTCCGCGGTGACGCTGCGCGGCTTCTGCAGATCGTCGGCAATCTGCTCAACAATGCGTGCAAGTTCACCGAGCCGGGCGGACGCGTAGAGGTTCTGCTGGAAGCCGCAAAGTCCATGCAGCAAGCGAGGATCGTCGTCCGCGACACCGGCATCGGCATCCCGCCGGACAAGATCGCAGACGTGTTCGAACTCTTCGCACAGCTCGACACCTCGATGACGCGGACCAACGCAGGCCTCGGCATCGGTCTGTCGCTCGTCCGCGACCTCGTGCAGATGCACGGCGGCTCGATTGCAGCACACAGCGATGGAACCGGCACAGGCTCGACGTTCACCGTGCTGCTCCCAACGCGGCGAACTCTCCAGCCAGCACCCGTGGGGCCGACATCGCTGAACGGCCAGCCGCATTCGAAATCGCCGGCGGCGGCTGGTTTGCGACGTCGCGTCCTCGTCGTCGACGACAACCGCGACTCGTCTGACGCGCTCGCCGAGTTGCTCGCCATGAGCGGCTTCGAGGTGACGCGCGCGCACGACGGCCCCGGTGCGTTGGAGCAGTACAAGCGGGCCGAGCCCGACGCGGTGGTGCTGGATCTGGGTCTTCCTGGAATCGACGGCAGGGAGGTCGCCCGACGGATCCGTGCCAACTCAACTGCCAAACGCCCCTTCATGGTCGCGCTCACCGGTTGGGGCCAGGAGGACGACCGCCGAAAGAGCGCCGAAGCCGGCTTTGATCGACATCTCGTGAAGCCCTGCGACCTCGACGCGCTCGTCGAACTTCTCCGCGCGGACGCGAAGGTAGGACAGTTGAAGTGAACGGAATCACGCAAGAGAGAAAGAGCGAGACTAGCGATGGCGAAGGTATTGGTAGTGGATGATCACGAAGACCTGCGCGGCGTGGTGCGCGAACTGCTCGAAATGAGCGGCCACGCCGTGGCGTGCGCGAACAATGTCCCCGAGGCACGGCGGGCGATGTCCGACGCCGACGACGCGGGGACGCCGTTCGACGTCGTCGTTGCCGACTACCACATGCCGGGCGAGAACGGGTTCGAGTTCCTTCGTCAACTCGCCATCGCGAAGCGTTGCCTCACCGTGCTCTGTTCTGGTGACGACAACCACCAATCGAGCGCAGCCGAGGCGGGCATCGACGACTTCTGGATGAAGGGCGGCGACGCATTCTTCGATCAGGTGGAGAAGCTGGACGGCAGACTGGCGATGCGTGGCGCGGAAAAGCAATGAAAAACCGGCTCGCGAGCGAGCCGGTTACACGAGGGTGTTCGGTTGTCCGTACGCGTTACCGCATGACCCAAGACTCGCCGGTCTGGATGACGGGGTCGCCGGCGTAGACTTCGTCGCCGCGGACCGTGAAGTCGATCTGCTTGGTCTTGCGAAGCAGGATCGGATTGCCGGATTGATCCTTCACCTCATTGCCTTCCGAGTCGGTCAGCTTCGCGACCTCGCCCGAGAGTCCGCCGACGAAGATGTTGAGCGAGCCCATCTCGGCGAGCGGCTCTTCCCAGATCGCGACGCCGTACTTCGCGACGTCCTCGCCCTGCAGGATGGTGCCGCTCAGCTTTTCGAGGCGCTGCAGCGGAGTCTTCGGCTCGCGCTTGGCGATCGCATCGAAGACGGCTGCGCTGGTCTCCTTATTCGACTTCAGCACCTGCCCATCACGGGTGACCATGTCGAAGCTGGGCAGGAAGGGGCGGTCTTCGCCGGTGTTGTTGGTGGCGACGAACACCATGTACCAGTACACGCGTGGCTTGGTCTCGCCGGGCAGGTTGACGACGATTCGCTTCAGCTTCTCGTGGCGCCATTCCAGTTCCCACGTCGTGGGAACCACGGACGGCTTGGGGTACTCGGCGACCGCGAACGGGATGCAGGGAATGAGGCAGACGGTGCCGAGGGCGAGAAATCCTGCGCAAGTCAAAAGGCGTAGGCGATTCATGGTCGATACCCTCGATGGGCGGTTGTGGACGCACGACGCGTGTCGTGCGACCTGTGCCGCTCGTAGGCCGTACACTGGTGTAAATAGCGGACCTGCATTCGGTTGCCGCGAATAAACTCGCGTGGCCGGTTGTTCGGTCCGGTACAGAACAGGTAGAGTGCCCAGAGATGTCCGGGGTGTCAAACTCTCTCGTGCGGCGCAACGACGGCGGCCGGGGGCTCGTGGTCCGCCACGTCCAACGGTCCGAGATCGATTGGGCGCTGCACCTCATCCTCAGCGGCACCGTGGGCTCGTCCCCGGATCAGGCCGTCGCGGACTTCCGCGCGCTCGCCACGATCAAGAACATGGACCTGACGTCCATCTGGGTGGTGGCCGACCAGAAGAACTCCGTCGTCTGGGCCGCCCTTCCGATGAGCCCCGGCGCGGGGCGATCGACGATGATCATGGTCCCGTCGCGCCTTCGGCCGGGCGTCGGCTCTACTCACGTAGCGGAGCTTCTCGCGGCCGTCTGCGAGGAACAGCGGCAGGGGGATATCCAACTCGCCCAGGTGCTGGTCGATCCCGCCCACAAGGCGGTCATTCGCGCCGTCGAAGATGCCGGCTTTGAGGCCGTCTCCGATCTGCACTATCTCGCCCGCGAGGTGACTGGCCCGATCCCCGGCCGCATCGGCTCGGACGATCTGCGACTGTGGCGCTACGACCGCGCGATGCACTACCGCTTCTGTCGCACGCTCGAACGCAGCTACATCGATTCGCTCGACTGCCCGACGTTGACCGGCCGGCGCCTGATCACCGACGTCATCGCCGGCCACAAGACCAGCGGCGAATTCGACCCCGAACTCTGGCACCTCGTCAGCGACATTGAAAACCACGACCTGGGCGTGCTGCTCCTGAACCGTCTGCACCGCCAGGCCGGCTACGAGCTCGTTTACATCGGCATGGTGCCCGAGGCGCGCGGCAGGGGGCTCGGCAACATGCTCCTGCGGCTTGCGATCAACAGCCTCGCCCGCGAAGGCGGCGGCCAGATCGTCACCGCGTGCGATGCCGCGAACAACCCCGCGCGAAAGCTCTACCAAAAGCACGGCTTCGGCTACCTCTACGCCCGCAAGGCGCTCTGCAAAGACCTCCAGACCGGCCTGCCGTTCGCCGATCGCCCGCAGTTGCCCACCGGCCCGTCGCTCGTGCTGACGCGCGAGAACGACGTCCGCGAGTTGCAACATCACGGCGTCGACCCCTTCGCGCCGCCGCCCGATGCGCCCGAAGTGAGCCCGTCGAATCAGCAGGCCGAGCAGGCGCCATGACGTCTGTATCGATGCGACGTGACTTACTTCCCACGTAGCACGACCATCGACCACGCGGGCACAGCAATCGACTCTTTGGCCGACGACGCCGCATCGACGCCCGCGCGGGAAGCGTTCACCAGCACGTCCCACTCACCCGCAGGCAGCTTGAACGATGTCGATGTGCTCGTCCCGTTGATCGCGACGAAGAACGACGCGTCGTTCACCTCACGCCCGTCCAGCGTGTACGCGATCAGGCCGGGCGGCGTATCGAGGAACTTCAGGTTGCGGCGAACCAGCGCGTCGTCGTTCATCCGAAACGCGGCGTGCGCCTTTCGCAGCGCGATCAGCCCGCGCGTGTAGTCGTACAGGTCAACATACTGCTGCTTACGTTGCCAGTCGAACTTGTTGACCTCATCGCCGGCGTTGTAGCTGTTCGCGTTGCCGCCCTTCGTACGGGCGAACTCGCAGCCGCCGTGCAGGAAGGGGATGCCTTGACTCGTCAGCACAATCGCATGGGCCAGCTTGCTCTTCGCGCGAAGCTCGGAGTCGCTCGCGCCGGGATTCGCGCGGACGAGCTTGTCCCAGAAGGTCAGGTTGTCGTGCGCGCTGACGTAGTTGACGGTCTCGATCGGCTCGGTCGTGAAGTCATCGATCGCGCCGGCGATGCCGCGTTCGACGGAGGCGTCGTCGTTCGAGCCGGAGACGAAGCCGCGCGAGTCGCCGTCGAGGTCGCCGCGGAGCGCGCCGCGGAAGTTGTCGTTGAAGACGGCCATCCGCAGGCCGCGCTGCGCGCCCTTGCCGAACCGCACCGGTCCGCCGCCGGTCCAGGGCTCGCCGTAGAGCGTCACGTCCGGCCGCTCGGCCACGATCGCGTCCGTCACCGCGCGGACCGTCTCAGGCGTGTGAGTGCCGATCAGGTCGAAGCGGAATCCGTCGATGCGATACTCGCGCGCCCAGAACAGCACGCTGTCGACAATGTACTTCCGCACCATCGCCCGCTCGTCGGCCATCGAGTTGCCGACGCCGGCGTCGTTCGTCCATCGACCGTCAGGCGTCGTGCGGTGGTAGTAGTAGGGCACCGTCTGATCGAACGGCGACCACTCGCCCGTGCTGCTGGTGTGGTTGTAGACGACGTCGAGGATCACGCGGAGCCCGTTCGCGTGCATTGTCTGCACCGTCTGTCGCAGGTCGACGATCGCGCGCATTGGATCGGCGGGATCGGTGCTGTAGTTGCTCTCGGGCACGTTGAAGAGCGCGGTCCAGTAGCCCCAGTTGTATTCGCCCACCTTGGCGGTGAAGTCCTGAATGGGCAGCAGATGGATCGCAGTCACGCCGAGGTCGAGCAGGTGATCGAGCCCGGTGCTAACGTGGCCGTCCTTCGCCGGATTTCGCGTCAGCATGCCGAGATAGGTGCCGCGAAGGTTCTGCGGGACGGCATCGTCGGCGATCGTGTAATCGCGGACGTGCATCTCGTAGATGATCTCGTCGGTCGGCTGCTTGAGCGTCGGCGGCACGACGGTGCCCCAGCCGTCAGGGCGGAGCCGATCGAGGTCGACAAGCACGCTGCGCGACGAGTCGCTCGTGGCAGCGTGAGCATAGATGTCGGGGACGGTGCGTTCCTTGCCGTAACTGGTGAAGCGGAGAAGGTAGGGCGTGCCGTGATGATCGCCGCCGATGGACGTCGACCAAAGTCCCCGCGGCCCGCGGCCGAGCGGTACGGTGCGGATCTTCTCTTCGCCGGTCTTCTTGTCTTTCTCGAACAGGACCAACTCGACCTTCTCTGCGACGGGGGACCATGTCACGACCGTCGCTTGCCTTGGAGTGACCGCCGGGCCGAGTTTGGCATCGAGCGCGGCGAACGGCTTTTCGTCGAGCACGTCGCGCGCGTAGACGGGGCGGGCGTCGAAACCATCGCCGGCGATGGTGAGCTTGCCCACGTTCGCGGGATCGATCGGCCGCTCGAGTTGAACGTCGTACACGAGGCTCGATCCGCCTTGCTCCGTGCGGAGCTTCACCGACGCGATCGGCGGGGCTTTCGCAATCGCAAGCGACTTCACCTGGGCGTCGCTCAGCTTGCCTGTGACGGCGAGCGTGACGCGGTCCGACATATCGAGAAACGCGGCCGCCAGCTTCACGCGGAGATCAATCGCGGCGGGGTCTGCGTAGACCTTGTCGTCGCCGCTGACGAGCCACACCTCGCGGACGTTGTCTGCCGGCGCATCGACGAACCGGTCGTGATCGACGTCCTTCTGTTGCCAATCGCCCTTACGGACGATGAAGCCCGCGCGATCAGCGGAGACGGGCACGACGGCGTATCGGCCGAACTCGCTTGTGCCGGTGAACTCGACCTGCTTGCCGGGTTGGCCGGGCGTCCAGGTCCAAAGATTCCACCCGGCGTAGTCCTCATCGATGCGGTGGTAATGGACGACGACGACCTTGTCCGCACCGAACTCCGCAGGATTGATCGACAGTGTCGGCCGAGTGGTAGGTGCCGATGTCGCGCGCGAGTGCTCGCACCCGACGATGACGAGCAGCGCACATAGCAAGCCCAGCAGTTGTTGAAGTCGGCTCCGCATGAGGGCCACGCTAGCGCGCCTCGCCGCGGCGTCAAGGCGGCACGCATCAATGCGATGTCGGCGCCTTCGGGTACTCCGTGCACAGCAGGAACTTCGGCTTCTCGTCGTCCTCAATGCTCGGATAGCGTGGCAGTGGGTCCTTGAAGAAATTGTCGGTGGCGTCGTCGTTCACGCTGCTCACCTCGCCGATGAGGCAGGGGCCATGGCCCTTCTTGCCGTAGAAGGTGTGGTACAGCAGCGGCGTGAGCGTGATGCTCTCGCCCGGCTGCAGCTCCACGCTCCCGCCCGGCGGCACCTCCACCGTCACGCCGTCGCACTGAACGAAGATGGGCGTCTCGGCGAATCCTCCGTGGCGATCGGAGTTGTAGAGTTCGATCACCAACACGCCCGCGCCGCGGTTGATGATGTCCTCGGTCTTCGCCTTGTGATAGTGCCAGGGCGTCACCTGTCCCTCGCCGGAGATGAGCAGCTTCTCTGCGTAAAGCTTCACGTTGTCCGGATCGGTCAGCTTGCCGTTGCGGACGGTGAAGAGCGTGAGGCCGGTCTTCTCGAAGTGACCGAGATTGAAGTCGGTGACGTCCCAGCCGAGCGCGCGGGTGCGAATCTCGTCGGCCTCGTGCCCGACGTTCTTCCATTGTTCAGGCGACCAATCCGCGAACTGCGGCAAGAATACCTTGTGTGCCGCGAAGAATTCCCGCGCGCGGGCGATGTGACGGTTGATCTCGGATCGCTTCATGGATGAGTCTCTCAAAACTTCGAGGCGAGTCGCGCTGCGCCGCGGGCAGCGTGGAAGTCATCAACGCCGCACTGGAGTGTGCGGTCCTTTCGCGCGATGCTGGTGAGGTTGGCTTCCACGAGCTGGCGAAGTGCTGGCAAGGCCTTGCCGAATCGGATGCCAATCCCGCCCGCGAGGACGACGTGGTGCGGCCGATAGATCGCGTGGCCGATGCGGATCGCTCTCGCCAGCGCCTTCACCGGCCGATCGTTCACGGTCAGCTTGTCGAGCGCAGCGTTCACGTCGTTGCCATACATGCGGCGCAGCGCTGGCACACCGCAATAGCCCTCGAGTCCGCCCGCGCCGCCGTCGGGGCCGATGGTGGGCGGGTCGTCGACGGTGACGTCCATCTGCCCGAGGTGGCCGGGCGATTCGCCGTCGACGAAGAGGGGGGTGTGGTCGTCCATCACCGCGCAGCCGACGCCCGTGCCGAGCGCGATGACGAGCGTTCGGCCCGAGAGATTGAGCGCGTGAATCACGTCGATCGCGCAGCTTACGGAGTCGTTCGTCGTTCGGACGCTCGGAACACCGTCGCCAAACGCGTCGCGGGCAAGTTGCGACAGGTCGAGCCCCATCAGGCCGGGCACGTTCACGCTGAGCGTGACCATCGTCCGCGATTCGTTCAGAAGCCCTGGAACGCAGATGCCCGCCTTGTCGACGCGACTTACGCGTCCGGCCGCGGCTTCGCGGAGGGCTTTGCGCAGGTCTTCTGCGTTGGGCTTCGCGTAGAGGCCGCTCTGACCGGTCCAGAGGAACTTGCCGTCCTCCATGCACGCGAGCTTCACGCTGCTTCCGCCGACGTCGATTCCGAGGCAAATCATGGTGCGACGGATTGAACCGAACGGCGCGTCGAAATGCCAGCGGCGCGCGAGTACGCTTTGCGACGACGCATGCAACCGAACGCCAACTCCGACCCGAACCTGATCCGCCTCTGGCCCGGCATTGCGCCGCACGCCAGCGGCGACGCCGACCCGCTCGACGTGCCGACGCTGACGCTCTTTCCGCCTGTCCGCCCGCGCGGCGGGGCGATCATGGTCTGTCCTGGCGGTGGCTATGCACATCTCGCCGCGCACGAAGGCGAAACCATCGCCAAAGCGTTCGCCGCGCGGGGTATCTTCGCGGGCGTGCTGAAGTACCGTCTCGGCCCGCGCCACGCGCACCCGGCGATGCTGCTCGACGCGAAGCGAGGCCTGCGCACATTGCGGTCGCGCGCGGATTCGCTCGGCTTCCGCGCTGACAGGATTGCCGTCATCGGCTTCAGCGCCGGCGGACACCTTGCGTCGACGCTCGCCACGCTGCACGACGGAGGCGACGCCGCGAGCAGCGACCCGATCGAGCGTGTCAGTTCACGGCCCGATCGCGCGATCCTGTCGTACCCCGTCATTACGCTCACCGGCCCGCACGCGCACGTGGGCTCGCGGAACAACCTGCTCGGGCCCGCGAAAGACGACGACAAGCTCGCCGCATCGCTCAGCAGCCAGAACAACGTCAACCTGGAGACGCCGCCGACGTTCCTCTGGAGCACGAGCGACGACAGCGCTGTGCCTGTGGAGAACTCATTGCTGTTCGCGCTCGCGCTGCGGTCGCACAAGATCGATTGCGAACTGCACAGCTTCGACGGCTTCGGCGCGAAGCGGCACGGCATCGGCCTGAACAGCGAGAACGGCAGGGCGGCGGCGGGGTGGTTCGAACTCGCCGTCGACTGGCTTCGCGAGGCGGGGTGGTGACGGCGAATCGTGGACCGTGAACGGATCATCCTGCGACGCACCGGACTCGCGACGCCGCTCGGCGGGTCGTTGAGCGAGACATGGCGCGCCGTGCTCGCCGGCCAGACGACGGCAGACCTGGGCCGTGTTCCGATCGATTCTGTGAGCGAGGTCACGCGCGTTGAGCAACTCGCGTTACGCGCGATAGAAGATGCGGGCATCGACGGCCGCGTCGATGGGCTCGTCGTGGCGACGAGCAAGGGAAACGTCGAGGCTTGGATGCAGGCGCACCATTCGCCTTTGACAGATTCGGCGAGCGCCGATGCGTCTTGGGGCTTGGCCGATCTCGCCGCGACAATCGCGCGCAAGCTTCGATTGCCCGCTGGTCCAAGACTCACGCTCAGTGCCGCGTGTGCGTCCGGATTACATGCGATCATTCGCGCCAAGCTGCTCATCGAAGCCGGAGAGGCAGACCGCGTTCTCGTCGTGGCGGCGGAGTCGAGCTTGCACGGGCTGTTCACCCATACGTTTCGTCGCCTCGGCGCACTAGCGAAACCCGGGACATCGGCAAGGCCGTTCGATCGGAATCGCGATGGCTTCGTGATGAGCGAGGCGGCCGCGTGCGTCCTGCTCGAACGCGCGACCCCCTGCCGCGGAAACGTCGTTCTCGGACGTTGCGCAGTCGCGGCGGATGCGTCGCACCTCACCAACGTCGATCCAAGCGGCGAGACGACGCGATGGCTTCTTTCCCGCGTTGCGGCGGACAGCTCCGTCGATCTCGTACACGCCCACGCGACTGGGACGGGTGCGGATGAAGTCGAGCTGCGCGCGATCGAAGCGACGCTGGCCGGCCGGCCGGTGGTGTTCTCGCACAAGGCCGCACTCGGTCATAGCCTTGGTGCGGCAGGTTTGTGCTCGGCGGCGCTGAGTGTCGCGATGCACCAGCACGGCGTCGTTCCGCCGAACGTGAACACGGTAGCGCCGATCGAGGTCGACGGCGCCAGACTGGTGCTGTCGCGCGAATCCGTGCGACGTACGATTCAACGCAGTGTGTGCCTCGCCTCCGGGTTCGGCGGCGCATGCGCGGCCATCGAACTGGAGACGATCACATGAGTACGCCCAACGCCACCGAAACTGCGACGAAGCTCGGCGTCGGCCGACTGCAGCGGCACTTGCTGATTTGCGTCGGCAAGCCGCCGAACGCCGACGGCAGCCAGCCGCCGACGTGCTGCCTGCGCGGCGACGGCGAGGCGAGTTGGAACCATCTGAAGAAACGACTGGCAGAACTTGGCCTGGCCAACCCGAGCGGCGGCGTTGCACGCTCGAAGGTGGAATGCCTGCGCGTCTGCTGCGAGGGGCCGATCGGCGTCGTCTACCCCGACGGCACCTGGTACCGCTCGCTCACCCCGGCCAACATCGACCGCGTGATCGCCGAGCACGTTCAGGCAGGGCGAGAGGTCAGCGAACTCGTGATCGGACGAGACGAGCTGGCCGGCGGGGAGTGACGCCGCCAATCCATCCGTTGCAGCAGGCCCCAGAATTAGAGCGAATAGCTCACGAATCCCGAACGCCTCCGCCGCCAACATACAACTTCACATAACATGTGTTATCGGCGGGAGGGGAGTGGCGTCGGCTGACTGGCATGCTGGGCTTCTCACACGATTTCCAAGTTCCTTCCGTGGAAATGGCCCGCCCACAACGCAGACGTGTCTCAGTACTGCGGCCCGCCTGGGTTGATGTCCTTGTTCCACAGCAGGATCCCGCCGGCCATGCTGCGGACGTCGTTGAAGCCGCTCTGCTTGAGGATCTGCGCGAACTGCAGGCTGCGGGCACCGCTTCGACAGTGCACGACGATCTTCTTGTCCTTCCAGTGCATCAGCTTCTCGCCGTGCTGCTGGATATGCTGGAGCGGGATCAACTCGGCCCCGTCGATCTTCGTGATGGCGAACTCGTTTGGGAGCCGGCAATCGATCAGGACGAAGTCGGCCCCGCCTGCGGCCTTCTCGTCGAGGAGCTTCTTCGTGTCGCGCGGCGTGATCTCCATCGCGTCGTTGAACGCGTAACCGATCGGCAGGCCGCGGGCGTCGAGTGCTGGATCAGGCATAGGTGCACAGGATATCGGACCGACGTCCGCGACGCGATGGATCGACGGCGCATCGCCGCACAACGCACAGTCGGCTCGGCGATTCACTCGCATTTCGTCGAACTGCATCCGCAACGCGTCGAACAGCAACACCCGGCCGAGCAACGGGTCGCCGATGTTCAGGATGAGCTTGATCGCCTCGCAGGCCTGCATCGTGCCGACGATGCCGGGCAGGACGCCGAGCACGCCGGCCTCGGCACAGCTCGGCACTTCGCCAGCGTGCGGCGGGTTCGGATGTAGGCAGCGATAGCAAGGCGAGCCGCGTGACGGGTCAAAGACGCTGACGAGCCCGTCAAAGCGAAAGATGCTGCCGTGAACGTCAGGCTTCTTCGCAAGGACGCACGCGTCGTTGATCGCGTAGCGGGCGGGGAAATTGTCGGTGCCGTCCAGGACGACGTCGTATTGGTGGACGAGGTCGATCGCGTTGGACGCGTCGAGGCGGACAGCGTGCTGTTCGACGCGGACGCCCGGGTTCAGTGCGTTGAGCCGACGCGCAGCGCGTTCGACCTTTCGCTGGCCGATATCGGGCGTATCAAAGAGGACCTGCCGCTGGAGGTTGGACGCGTCGACCACGTCCGCGTCGACCAGCCCGATCGTGCCGACGCCCGCCGCTGCGAGATAGAGCGCGGCCGGCGAGCCAAGCCCGCCCACGCCGACGATCAGCACGCGGCTCGCGGCGAGGCGTCGCTGCCCTTCAACGCCAACTTCCGGAATGGCGAGGTGGCGGGCGTAGCGGGAGATCGATTCGGGGAAGAGCACGCGAGAAGTGTAGTCGATCGAGCCACATGTCGCCGACGCACGAGACCGCGTTACGTGGTCAGCTGGGTCGGGCGACGCTGCGCGCGATGTCTCGCAGCGCGAGGCAGGCCACGGAGATCGCGTGGAGGGTCGCTCCAGCAGCGGTGATCATCAACGGCTCTAGGCATACCCGTCGGAATATCGACAGCAAATCTTCAAGCATGTTGCCCCCACTCCCTACGCCGTAACGGCTCATGATCGCTATGCCCTGGCACAGTGCTAGCACCGCCCACGGGTAGAAAAGCCATGCCAGCACAGACAAGGTCAGCGCCACGATCGTGAGTCCGTGGTAGCGCTTGCCCGCGAGTTGCGGTGTGGCGTACTCGACGCGCGGCGCACGCGTGGACTCGACGAGCGTTTGCGGAGGAGGCGACGTCGCCTGCACCGCGCTCTCAACTAGAACCCCCTGCTCATTCGCCGTCCGTCGCGCCTCATCTTCAGTCGCGGCGGAGATCGAGAGCATCACGGTCTGCGCATCGGACTTCCGTGCGCCGGTCACGTTCCAGTCGCCCATGGGTTGCCTCCGAGTGAAGTCTTTGAGGCGATGATACCCGATGTCGTTTTGTCGGCGCGTCCGTCGTGCGAGAAGCCTTACGCCTTCATCGCTTCGACGCCGCCCATGATTTCGGACAGCTCGGTGGTGATCTGGCTCTGGCGGGCGCGGTTGTATTCGCGGCTAAGGCTCTTGGCCATCTGGTCGGCGTTGTCGGTGGCGCTCTTCATCGCCACCATGCGCGCGACGTGCTCGCTAGTGGTCGCGTCAAGGAACGCCTGGAAGAACGCCGTCTTCACGGTGAGCGGGAGCAGCTCGTCGAGGATGTCGCGGGCGCTGGGCAGGAAGTCGTAGATGCTCTCGCCGGCCTTGCGGGTGACAACGTCGGCACGCACGTCGCTGCCGCTGCGCTTCGCGTCGAGTGCACCGGCCTTCAGCTGGGCTTCCTTCTCGGCGAGGTCCTGCGCGACGCGGTTGGCCGCCTCGGCCAGACCGCTGAGCGGCATGAGGGGGAGCACTTCCGGCTTCTGCGAGCCGGTCGAGATGAAGTTCATGTAGACGACGTGCAGGCCGTCGATCTCGCCGTGCGTGAAGGCGTCGATGAAGCCCTGGATGAGCGGCTCGATCTGGGCGTACGTAGGCACGTCAAACGCGGGCACCGCCTGCTTAATCGGCGTCTTCTGGAACTTGAAGAACGCGTTGCCGCGCTTGCCGACGGTGTAGAGGTCGACCGCGACGCCATCCTTCTGCAGGTTGCGGAGGTGGGCCGACGCCTTGCGGAGGACGCTGCCGTTGTACGCGCCGCACAGGCCGCGGTTGGACGTAATGACGACGACCGCCACACGCTTCGGCTTCTCCACCTTGCGGAGCAGCGGGTGATTCACCTCGGCCGAGCCGGCGATGCTCGCCGCCAGTTCGGCGACGAGCTCGCGCACCTTGATCGTATAGGGCTTCGTGCTGACGGCGCGCTTCAGCGACTTCTGGAACTTCGCCGTCGCGATCATCTGCATCGTCTTGGTGATCTTCTTGATGTTCCGCACCGCCTTGCGGCGCTTGACGATCGCACGTGCCTTGGCCATGAGTCTCTCGTGTCCTTCCGAGTCGAAGTCGCGACAAAACGAACGGCCCGCCGACCGCGGTTGCGGTCGAGGGAATCGAGCATTGTGCCGAGCTTCACGAATTTGGCAAGGGAGGGAAGATTCGTTGCCAATCGCCCCCGGCGGTATCGTTTCCGGGCATGTCCGACACCTTGCAACAGCGTGCAAAGGCGTTTCTGAAGTGGCCAGTCCCAGGCGAACTGGACTTCGTCCCCGGCTCGATGGCGGAAAAGGTCATCACGATGTATGCCGAGGCGGGGAAGCTGCCCGACGACGGGGAACTGCTCGACCTGCTGCAGATCGTTGTGATGGAGTCCCAGTCGTCAGCCGAGGATCGGCCAGAAGGCCCCGCAAAGGACTACCTTGCCGAGAGCGCCGCCATCCTGACCGGCATCGCCGATGAGGCCTTCGAAGGCTGACGGGGCCCCTGCACCATGAAGACGATCACCACCCGCCGAGCCACGCTTGCCGACCTCGACGCCGTCGCCCGCCTCTTCGACGGCTACCGTCAGTTCTATCGCCAGCCAAGCGACCTTCCGCTGGCGACGAACTTCATCCGCGAGCGCCTGTCCGGCGCCGACGCGGTGATCCTCGTCGCCGAGAAGAACGGCCGCGTCGTCGGCTTCACACAGCTCTACCCGTGCTTCTCGTCCGTCTCGGCCCGGCGCATCTGGATCCTGAACGACCTCTTCGTCGAACCTCAGGCTCGCGGAAGCGGCGCAGGCCGATCGCTGCTCGACGCCGCCGCTGCCTTCGCGCGCGAGACCGGCGCGCTGCGTATCGAGCTCGAAACAGAGACGTCGAACACGAGCGCTCAACGCCTATACGAAGCGGCGGGCTACGAGCCTACACGCGATACGATTCGCTATACCCTGACGCTCGGCTAATCCGACGGTACAGCCGACAGACTCACGCCTGCCTATGCACAGACTTCGAGCCATCCTTCACTGGAGCACATTGCTCGTCGTGGTCGCCTGGGGCACGCTCGGCGTGTTCTTCGTCGGCGCCTATCTGGCAGCGCATCGCGACGAGTTGACGCACCGGCCCGCTCGCGTCTACGCGGGACTGTACCTCTGTCTGTTGGCAGGGTGGGCGATGAACTGGCTGACCGCCGTCATGCACGAGGTCGGCCATGCTCTGGCCGCGATCTTGTTCGGACGGCGGGTTTACGTCTTCGCTATCGGCCCCGTTGGCTGGACTCGCGATCAGACGGGCCGCCTGCGCTTCGGCCGAGTGAGGCGATTCAAGGGCAATGCGGGCTACGTGATCGCGTTCGGCGATCGCAACGCGGATTCGCGCACGGGCGATATCGCCTTCTTTCTGGGCGGTTGCATCGCAAACGTCGTCATCGTCGCGGCCTGCATGATCACTGCCGCTCGCTTGGACTCCTCTCCGTTACGCACGGCAGCGCTCGTGATGGCCTATCTCAACGCAGTGTTCGCCATCCTGAATCTCCTTCCGCTGCGCTCGCGATCGGGCCTTCGCACCGATGGCCTCTGGGTCGTCGACCGGTTGTTCAATCGCATCACTCCCGAACACGCAGCCGTATTTGATGCTTCGCGGCTTCAGTACTCGGGCGTCCGGCCGCGCGAGCTACCGCAAGACGTCGTCGATCGGCTGCGCCGAGTTGCCGCGGCGGCCGAGGACGATCCTCCAAGTCGCTCGGCGGACGAAACAGTCATCGCACAGCACCTGCTGCATGAGGTCGCGTTGGACACCGGAGACATCGCGACCGCCACGCGGCACTACACATGGCTCGCGGAGCGTTTCGAACGGATGCCTGACTACCTTCAGCATTCGCTTACGTTGACGCTCGCCTGGTTCGCCGCGTTTCACTCCCGGGACGCCGCGCTGGCAAGAAAACTCATCGGCAACCACATTGTTGCACCGACGAGCGCGGCGCTCCGCACGAGTACTCAAGCCGCGATCGCGATCGCCGAGGGAAACCTGGAGGAGGCTCAACGACTCGCCGATCAATCGCTCCGCGAGTTCGAGAAAACTCGAGCCTTCCACACAACAGACGCATTCGATCGATTGAATGAGGTCCGCTCGGCTTCGCGAGCCAATGTCGGCTCGGCTCCACCCGCCGGCACCGAATGCCCATAACAGGGGTTGCGTCCCGTCGCATCGCCTCCACAATCGCCCGTCCCATGACACGCGAAGACCTCGTCGCCCAGTTCATTGCCGCTTTTGCTTCCTCTGCTGCGCCGGTGCAGGTCGTCCGCGCGCCAGGCCGGGTGAACCTGATCGGCGAGCACACCGACTACAACGACGGGTTCGTCTGTCCGATGGCGATCGAGCCGCACATCCTGTTCGCGTTCCGGAAGCGTGACGACTCGAAGGTGCGCGTCCGCTCGACGGCCGCGCCGGGCGAGGTGGCGTTCGACCTCACAAAGCCGATCGTGCCGCAGGAGCCGCGGGAATCGTGGGGCAACTACGTGCTCGGCATCGCGGCGGAGCTGAAGAACGTCAGCGTGCCGCTCGTCGGCATGGACTGCCTGCTCGACGCGACGCTGCCGAAGGGGAGCGGCCTGAGCAGCAGCGCGGCGATGGAGGTCGGCTTCGGCCGAGCGCTCCTCGCGACCGCCGGCGAGCAGATGGACGGTGTACGCCTCGCCCTGCTGGGCCAGAAGGCGGAGCACGCGTTTCCGCAGGTGCCGTGCGGGATCATGGACCAGATGATCGTCTCGAACGGCCGGGCCGGGCACTGCCTGCTGCTCGACTGTCGGCCCGACGCGTCGGGCGCGTTCCCGATGGATCACATCCCGATCGACCCGCTGCTGCGCGTCGTCGTCATCCACAGCGGCATCGGCCACACCCTCGCGGCCGACCTCGATCACCTCGTGCTCCCGGACGGCAAGGTGCTCACCGGCAAGCCGTACAACATGCGCGTCGAAGCCTGCACGGCCGGCGTGAAGGCGATCCAGACGCGCCACCCGCAAGTGAAGAAGCTGCGCGACGCGACGATGCAGATGCTAAATGAGGCCGCGAAGAAGCCCGACGGCACCTTCACGCCCGCGTTCAACGAGGCGATCTACAACCGCTGCAAGCACGTCATCACCGAAAACGACCGCTGCCAGCAGTTCCGCGAAGCCCTGAAGGCCAAGCACTTCGACGAGGCCGGCGACCTGATGTACGCGAGCCACCGCAGCCTGATGCTGGACTACGACGTCAGCATCGGCGCGCTCGACGTGCTCGTGACGCTGTGCCGACAAGTGAAGGGCGTCTACGGCGCAAGAATGACCGGCGCCGGCTTCGGTGGCTGCGTTGTGGCGCTCGTGCAGAAGGACGCCGTGGATGATCTGAAGACGTTCATCGAACGCGAGTATGAGCCGATCGTGGGCAAGAAGCCCATGGTCATCCCCACGGCGGCGATGGACGGAGCGCGGGTGGAGTGAACACGCCGGCACTTCGACTCCGCGAGCGACCGTTCAGCGCAACAAAATCGCCGCCGCGAAAAGAGATAGCACGGCTGCGGCGAGAGCAAGCCCCACCACTGCGATGATGCGCGACTCAGGCTTCTCGTCGGACACGAGACTGAAAGGCCACCGCTCGTGCCATAGCCTCGAAGGAGGCGCGTGGTAGTCAATTCCAACGCGACCAAGCGAGTGCGGCCAGAGGTTTGTCGTGTAGTCCAGTTTGGCGGCTACCGGAAAAGTCGTCCCGTTTGAAGCAAACCACCCCGTCAGTTCTCCCGCCTCATCCACCTCCCAAGCCCCCACCACGCTCTTCATCGCAATCGGCCTATCGCGAACTACATCGGTCACGTCGACTTCGTACACCCACCCTTTGCCGCCCTGCTTCGCTAGTTGCACCAACGCCGCCGGTGCAGTGTCGGGATCGCGATAGACGAAGCCGTCGTCTGCCTCTGCCGGCTGAGCGTCGCGGTCGTTCGATGCTCCGTCCGAAGGTTCTGCCATCGCGACGCTATTCAACACAAACTCGCCGCTTTCCGCTATCTTTCTCAGCCCGATGAAGGACCTCCTCCTCAAGCTCATTCGCCACGAGAACCTGACGCGTCACGAGGCGCGGTCGGCGTTCGAACAGCTCATGTCCGGCACGGCCGACCCGGCGCAAGTCGCGGCTCTCTTGATGGGGCTCGCGTGCAAGGGCATCCCGACGGCCGACGAACTGCTCGGGGCGGCGATGGAGATGCGCGAGCGGTCCGTTCGCGTCCCCGTGCCCGACGGCACGCTCGTCCTCGACACCTGCGGCACCGGCGGCGACGTCAAGCACACGTTCAACATCTCGACGGCCGCGGCGATCGTCGCGGCGAGTTGCGGCGTCTCCGTCGTCAAGCACGGCAACCGCTCGGCGAGCAGCCAATCCGGGTCGGCCGACGTGCTCGAAGCACTCGGCGTGAAGATCGACGGGCACTCGCCTGAAACGCTCGCCGCGTGTTTGAAGACCGCGAACATCTGCTTCGCGTTCGCCCGCTCGCATCACCCGGCGATGAAGCACGTCGCGCCGATCCGCGCCGCGATGGGCGTCCCAACGATCTTCAACATGCTCGGCCCGCTCGCGAATCCGGGCCGGGCGAAGCACCAACTGCTCGGCGTCTACCGCGCGGAACTCGCACCGCTCTTCGCACACGTCCTCCGAGAGCTCGGCAGCATGCACGCGTGGGTCGTGCACGGACAGGACGGATTGGACGAACTCACGACGATGGCGCCGACGACGATCTACGAACTTCGGAGCGGCGAGATCAAGCAGAGCGAGATCGACGCCGAGCGAGACCTCGGCCTGCCGCGCGCGAAGCTTGAGAGCCTGCAGGTGAAGACCGCCGCCGAAAGCGCGGCTGTCATCCGTGACGTCTTCGCGGGCAAACCGGGACCGTGCGCGGACATCGTGGCGCTGAACGCCGGAGCAGCATTGCTCGTCGCGGGCCAGGCGAAGGACCTGCGCGACGGCGTGTCGATCGCGCGGGCGTCGCTCGCCTCGGGCGGAGCGAAGGCGGCGCTGGACAGGCTCGTCGCGGCGTCCAACGCGGCTTGAGCGCATCATGGGAGGGCGAGGCTCCCGCCGAGCCATGCGGAAGCGCGATTCGAACGCCCCTCAACCGCGCATCCGCATTGGCTCGGCGGGAGCCTCGCCCTCCCGTCGGCGATTCATCGTCGTCTCACATCTCGCCCTCTCACCGCCCGCGCATATACTCGCGACAATGTCCACGCAGCAGCACACGATCGTTCTCATCCCTGGCGACGGCATCGGCCCCGAGGTGACCGGTGCCGCCCGCCGCGTCATCGAAGCGGCCGGGCTGAAGGTGAACTGGGTCGAGGTCCCCGCCGGTGCGACCGCCGTCGAGAAGTACGGGTACGCCGACGTCCTGCCCGACGTCACGCTCAACGCCATCAAGCAGCACAAGATTGCCCTAAAGGGCCCGGTCACCACGCCCGTCGGCAAGGGATTTAAGAGCGTCAACGTACAACTGCGACAGAAGTTGAACCTCTACGCAGCTGTACGGCCGGTGCGGTCCCTCGCGGGCATCAAAACGCGCTACGAAAACGTCGACATGGTGATCGTCCGCGAGAACACGGAAGGCCTCTACAGCGGCATCGAGAATGAGGTCACGCCGGGCGTCGTCACCAGCATGAAGGTGGCCACCGTGAACGCGTGCACGCGCATCGCGCGGTACGCGTTTCAATACGCCATGCAGCGGCACCGGCGCAAGGTGACGGTGTTCCACAAGGCGAACATCATGAAGCTGACCGATGGCATGTTCCTCGACTGTGCGCGGCGAGTGCACAAGGACGAGTTCCCGCAGGTGGAGTACGACGAGCTCATCATCGACGCCGGCTGCATGAAACTGGTCCAAGACCCGACCAAGCTCGACGTGCTGCTCATGGAGAATCTGTACGGCGACCTCGTGAGCGACCTGTGTGCCGGCTTGGTGGGCGGCTTGGGCGTCGTTCCGGGCAGCAACATCGGCACCGACGCGGCTGTGTTCGAAGCGGTGCACGGCAGCGCGCCGGACATCGCCGGCAAGGGCATCGCCAATCCGCTCGCCGTGATCATGAGCGGCGTCATGATGCTCAATCACATCGGCGAAGAAGCCGTCGCGACGAAGATCAAGAACGCCTACAACCGCATCCTGGCCGACGGGAAGCACCTCACGAAAGACCTCGGCGGCTCGCTCGGCACGAACGAGTTTGCCGATTCGGTGATCGAAGCGCTCTAAAGCGTTCCACGGACGAACGGATTCGCACGATGGCGTCGCCGCGTCGCATCTTCATCTCGGTGGCCGAGCAGTCGGGCGACACGCACGCGGGGAACTTCGTCAACGCGCTGCGGGCGTACGACCCGCTCGTGCACGTCGACGCGATCGGCGGACGCCACCTGCGAGAGGCCGGCGCGGTCGTGCATCATGACACCGTTTCGCGTAGCGCGATGGGCCTGCGGGCGTACCTCCGCTACTTCGAGGTGAAGCGCCTGCTTGCGTGGACCGACCGCTTCTACCGCGAGCACAAGCCGGATCTGCACGTCTGCTGCGACTCGTGGACGATGAATTACCACTTCGCGAAGCTCGCGAAGAAGCACGGCGTGAAGGTGCTGTACTACATCGCGCCGCAAGCCTGGGCGAGCCGCGAGGGACGCGTGGCGAAGCTGGCGCAGGTGGCGGATCGCGTCGCGTGCATCCTGCCGTTCGAGGAGAAGTTCTTCCGCGACCGCGGCGCGAACGCGTCATACGTCGGCCATCCGCTGTTCGACGAGATCACGCTGCCCATAGCGCCGCCGCAGAAGAATTTGCGCGGGCCGGTCATCGCGTTGCCCTGCGGCAGTCGGGCGGGCGTGGCGAAGAAGAACTTCCCGCGGTTGCTCGAGGTGGCCGACCGCATCCGGCAGGCGTTCCCGACTGCGGCGTTCCGCGTGCCGACGACCGCGCAGACGCACGGCGTCGTCTCCGAACTCACGCGCAACCGCGACGACATCCTCGTCATGCAGGACGCGTTCGACGAACTCCTGCCCGGCTGCGACCTTGCCGTGACGGTCTCCGGCACGGCCACGCTGCACATCGCGGCCCACCGTGTGCCGATGATCGTCGTATACGCGGGCAACAAGCTCCTCTGGCACGTCGTCGGCACGCGGCTCATCAAGATCCGCACGTTCGCCCAGGTCAACCTGCTCGCGCTCGACGGAAGAGACGCCCCACCGAGCGAACACGTCGTGCCGGAGTTCATCCCGTGGTTCGGGCCGGTGGATGCGGTGGCGGATCGGGCGATCGCGATGCTGCGCGATCCCGCTCAGATCGAGGCGCAGCGAGCGAAACTCGACGCGCTGATCGCGAAGGTCGGCAAGCCGGGGGCATCGATGAACGTCGCCAAGATGGCGATGGAGTTGATGGAGCAGAGTTGATTCAGTTGTCGTCCCACACACGCGGGTCGAGGTCCGTGGTGACGTGTGCATGTTTGCGCAACGCCCGGCGCAGCGCGTGAATGTCGAGCCTGTCGAGATCGATTCGCATCCCGATCACTCGCCAAAGTGGAATGCCATGCCAGACGCGAAAGACGGTCAGGCGAAGTCGATTTCGTCCACGGCTCACGCCCATCCGAATCTGATGGTGTCGACTCCAGGGCTTGAACCGGAATGGCCCGTAGCCGGTCCGCATGGCGAAGCCAGATCGACGAACGCGAAGAATCGCTGCATGAAATCGGTTGGGATCGTAAGCTCCCGCATCATCGGTAGCGCTGTGCAACTTCCGAGTCTCGTTCAGAGTCAAAGTGGCAACCACGACGCCGACGGATGCCGCTGCCATCAGTCGGACTTCCAGACCGAACGGCAGCCGTGCGAGCATGGCCCAAGTCAGCGCCGCGATTCCCAGGCCCGACAGGACAACTTGGATTGTTGGCGGTGCCAGTCGATGAGGTCCGTGCACGCGCGGCCGGGTTCGGTCGAGAGGATCGCCGATCAGGACGAGTTCCTCGGCATAGTCCGTCCCGCACTCGGGGCAGCGAAGGTCAGCGATGCCGCGGAGCGAGTAGCCGCACGCCACGCAGCGATCGAGCGGCGCGTACGTGACCCTTCGTGGTTGGCTCGAGTCGTTCGCCAAGTCGCGCCCCAACTTCGTCTCACCCCGCGAGCAGTTCTGCGCTGCGCGTCACGTTGTTCAGCAGCATCGCCACCGTCATCGGGCCGACGCCGCCGGGGACGGGGCTGATGTAGGCGGCCTTCTGGCTCACATCCGCGAAGTTGACGTCGCCGATCGTCTTCGTGGTGCCGTCGAGAGTCGTCACGCGGTTGATGCCGACGTCTATGACGACCGCGCCCTCTCGCACGTGGTCGGCCGCGATCAGGTTCGGCACGCCTGCGGCGACGACGAGCACATCGGCTTTTCGCGTGTGGCTCTTCAGGTCGCGGGTGAGCTTCTGGCAGATCGTCACGGTCGCGCCGGCCTGCGTGAGTAGCAGCGCGGCGGGCCTGCCCGCGATTGCGCTCGCGCCGACGACGACCGCCTCGGCTCCCTCGAGCCTGTAGCCCGTGCTGCGAATCAGTTCAACGCTCGCCAGCGCGGTGCACGGAACGATGATCTCCTTGCCGTAGATGCAGTAGCCGATGTTCGCGGGGGAGACGCCTTCGACGTCCTTCACGGGGTCGATCTCGCCCTGGATGCGCGTCGGCTCGATCGCGGCGGGCAGCGGCAGGTGGATCATGATGCCGGTGACGGTCGCGTCGGCGTTCAGTTCGCGGATCGTTCCGCGGAGCGCCTCAAACGACGTGTCGGCCGGCTTCTTCAGGAGTTCGTAATCGATGCCGACCTCGGCGCACGTGCTCTTCTGCTTGTCGGCGTAGATCTCACCCGCGGGCGTCCCGCCGACGAGCAGCGCGACGAGCTTGACCGGCTTCCCCTTCGCGCGGAGCGCGCTCACGCGCTCCTTGATCTGCGAACGAACCTTGGCTGCCAGCGCGACGCCGTCGATGATCTGGGCGGACATATCGCGCAAGATAGGGTTTCGCGGACGTGCGCGGAAGGGACTGAGGGATTGAGGGACGAAGGGACTAAGGGACTGAGGGACTGAGGAAGTCAGAGACTAGGGATCGAGCGATCAGCGTTGAAGTCAGACGTCGTCGTGCAACCGGGAGCTTGCTCGCGATTAAGTGCCACGCGCGAGCAAGCTCGCGGCTACGCGGAAGGTCGATCGACTGAATCCGATCGCACCAGCGTGGAAACGCGCGGATAATCGCGAACGCGCGATCCCGCGTACGACATCACCCCTGCGTCTTCGCGCGGAGTTCCTTGATCCGCTTCTGCACGTCGCGGTAGTTGAACTCCCACTTCATCACCTGGCTGTAGCTCTTGAGGGCTTCGGGGATGGTGTTCTTCGCCTCGTTCGCCCGGCCGTGCCAGTAGTAGATTTCCTTGGCGGTCGTGTCGCCCTGGATCTCGTACCCTTCCATCAGGTCCTTCAGCGTGTCGGCGGCTTCGTCGTAGAACTCGGCTTCGAGGAACGCCTGCCCCAGCTTCAGCTTCGCCTCGTTGCGGAGCTTTGGGTCGTTGACGGCTTCCTGGTAGATCGGGATCGCGTCGACGAACCGCTTCAGCCGGACGAGCCGTTCGGCCATCTGGAACTTCCACTTCGTCTCGGTCGGATACTGGCCGGCGACCTCGGTGAAGATGTTCAGCTCTTCCTCAGCGCGCTGCGCGTACCACTCCAAGTACGCCTGCTTCTTCTCGGCGTCGGTCGGCGCCTTCGCGAGTTCGGCTCGCTTTGCGCGATCCTCAGCTTCGAGCTGGCGAAGGCGGATGTCGTGGGCGACCATCTGGAAGCGGAACGCACGGGTCTGCGCGAAGAACTGCTGGGCGCGCTCGAACGCCCGCGCTTCTGACGCCGGGGTGCCGATCTTGCGGAGGGCGTCGATCACCTTCGCCATCTTCCCCTGCTCGTTCGGATCGGCGGCGAGTTGCGCCTCGGCATCGAGCACCATCTTTTCAAGGTAGTCGACGTTGCCGATGTCCTTGTCGCTCTCGATGAGCTTCTGCTGACCTTCCTTGTCGCGCACGGAATCGCGGAAGCTGGTGGCGGTCTGGTACTTGCCCTTTGCCATCGCCTCTTCGGCGGCGAGGGCGCGGTGGGCGTCCTTCAGGTCGGAATCGTCCGGCTTCATCCGGAGCAGACGGGCTGACACTTCGACCGCCTCGGATGGCCGCTTCAGGTTTCGGTACGTGTCGCGCGCCTTCATGTACTTCGAGAAGTCGCCCGACTTCTGACCCGCGTCGTCGAGCGCCTGAACGAGGATTTTCGCGATCCACATGGTGGTGTCGAACGCGCCGGCCTTGTAGGCGTTCTCCATCATCGTGGTCATGAGCGACGTATCGCCCGGCTCAAACGCGAGCTGACGCTCGGCGTTCAGGAAGTTCTGCTTGGCGTCCTTGCCGCCGGTGCCGAACTTCATCGCTTCGAACATGCCCATCTTCTTGCCGCCCGATACCTTGCGCTTGAGCGCGATGTCGCGGAGCTGCTGGTGGGCGTCCATCGCCTCGGGGTCGAGGGCGAGGCCCTGCATGTACATCTCGATAGCGTAGTCCCACTGGCCCGCACGCGCGACTTGCGAGCCGCGATCAAAGAAGACCTTTGCCTTCTTGCGGTTGTCGTCCGGGACGTCGTTGTAGTTCGGTTCTGCCACGGTGATCTTTGCCTTCCGCGAAGCGTTCGACTGGCGCTGCCCGATCGCAACTCAATCGCAAATCGGAAATTGGAAATCGGCAATGGACCTAGGAATCTATCGGCCGCGCGTTGAAGGTGTCAACCACACGCTCTACGCTCCGCGACCTACCCATAACCCCGATGTACGAAGACCTCTCGATCGTCCACTACCCCGACCCGCGCCTAAAGAAGGCGTCGCTGCCCGTCACGAAGTTCGACGAAGACCTCCGCGCGCTCGTGAAACGCATGTTCGAACTGATGCGCGAAGCCAAGGGCGTCGGGCTGGCCGCTCCGCAGGTGGGCATCAACCAGCGGATCTTCGTCATGAACGCCACCGGCGAGCCGGGCGACGACCGGGCGTACATCAATCCGGTCCTCACGCCGCTCGAAGGCGAAACCGAGGGCGAGGAAGGCTGCCTGTCGCTGCCTGATATCCATATAGACGTCCTTCGCGCGGATAAAGTTCGCCTGCAGGCGCAGGATGAGCACGGAAAGCCGATCGACGTGACAGCCGACGGGTTCGAGACGCGCGTATGGCAGCACGAGACGGACCACCTCGACGGCGTCATGCTCACGGACCGCATGGGCTTCACGGCGAAGATGAAGTTCAAGTCGAAGTTGAAGGCGATGGAGACGAAGTTCGCGGGGAAGAAGAAGTGAGTTCGCGGTTCGCGGTTCTTAGTTCGCGGTTGTAAGGCGGCAGCGAACCGCGAACCTTCAGCCAATGACAGACCTCCGCATCATCTTCGCCGGCTCCGGCGCGTTCGGCGTTCCGTCGCTGAACGGCCTGCTGGATCGCAGCGCGACGCTCGTCCGCGTGTACACGCAGCCAGACAAGCCGGCCGGTCGCGGGCATGTGCTAACGCCGACGCCCGTTGGCAAGTGGGCGATCGACAACGGCATCGACGTCGTGCGCACGGCGGACATCAATGCTGAGGCGCTGCCCGAGGCGGACCTGCTCGTCGTTATCGCGTTCGGGCAGAAGCTCGCGCCGCACATCGTCGATCACGCCCGGCTCGGTGCGGTGAACCTGCACGCATCGCGGCTGCCGAGGTATCGCGGCGCTGCCCCGATCAACTGGGCCGTCATCAATGGCGACCCGACGACGGGGAACAGCGTCATTCGACTCGCGCAGAAGATGGACGCCGGCGCAGTGCTCGCAATGAGCGAACTCTCGATCGGCGAGACCGAGACAGCAGGCGAGGTGCACGATCGATTGGCGACCGACGGTGCGGGTCTCGTCGCTCGGGTCGCCGCACAGCTCCGCGACGGAACAGCCATGCCGATCGAGCAGGACCATTCGCTTGCGAGCAAGGCGCCGAAGCTGTCGCGCGAGGCGGCGCAGATCGACTGGACGCGCGACGCCCGAGCGATCGCGAACCAGATCCGCGGCATGCACCCATGGCCGGGCTGTCGGGTGCAGCTCGTGGATGCTGCGGACAAAGTGCACGATCGCATGACGCTCGTTCGCGCTCGTCCGATCGACCAGCAATCGACGGAGCCACCCGGCACGCTCGAGCCGACCAGCAGCACCGTTGCGTGCGGCTCGGGCTCCGCGATCGAGTTGATCGAGATTCATCCCGATGGAAAGCGGCCGCTCCGCGCCGTCGACTACCTGCGAGGCCGGCGCTTCGGCACCGCGATGAAACTTGTTTCTGCTACGTGATTTCCGAACTATCTTGACATGTGTCGCCGGCGCGCGACACTTGACGATTCAGGGAGTGTCTGGGACCAAGCTCCTGTCTGCATCGTTGTGTTGTGCAAAACGGGGATAGTTATTCAATTCGGCGGAATACAGTGAACGCCCGCGATTACGCAATCTTTCAACTCGACCGTACCTTTCTTCCCGGCTGGCAATCTCGCACTATCGACTTCCGATTTGCCGGACCGAACCCCGAACCGACCGACCCGCGCGACGTCGACCTCGCCGAGCAGATCGTCGTCGGCGTCGTCAAAAACCTCATCTTCCTGCAGCGCCTCGTCCAGCACTACAGCGGACGAACGATGCGCAGCATCAGCGAGCCGATCCAGAAGATCCTCGCCGCGGGCATCTACCAGATTCGCGAACTGAACCGCGTTCCCGCGCCGGCCGTCGTGTTCGAGACGGTCGAGCAGTCGCGCCGGTTCGGCTACCCGCAGGCGGCCGGCTTCGTGAACGCGATCATGCGGAAGTGCGCCGACAAGCCCCGCGAGATGCCCCACTTCGGCAACGACCCGGCCGAAGAGGCGCTCATCATCCACTCGCACCAGAAGGTCGTCTTCCGCAAGTACTGCAAGCTCGTCGGCGCGAAGCAGGCGCTCGAGATCTGCAAGTTCAACAACCGCATCCCACCGATCGTCGTTCGCCTGATCGGCCAGACAACGGTTGAAGACCTCGTCAAGGCCGGCATCGACGCGACGGCCCATGCCGCGCCCGGCATGGCGATCGTGCGAGCCGCCCGTCGAGAAGACCTCGCTAAGATGGCCCGCGAACGCATGGGCCAAGTGCAGGACAGCACCAGCGCCGCCGTCGTCGGCTTCATGGACCTCCAGCCCGGCATGACCGTGCTGGACCGCTGCTGCGGCCGCGGCACGAAGACGTTGCAAATCCTCGACGGCGTCGGCCCGGAGGGGAAGATCGTCGCGATCGATCCCGACGCGCGCCGCGTCGAGTCGCTCCGCCGCTCGATCGACAATCGGGGCGTGAAGAACATCACGCCCGTCGTCGGCCGAAGCCTTGCCGATGCCGCCGCTGCGATCAATGGCATGCTGTTCGACCGCATCCTCGTCGATGCCCCGTGCTCGAACAGCGGCGTCTTCGCCCGTCGGCCCGAGGCCCGCTACCACCAGACCGACCGCGAGATGGACAGCCTTAAGCTCCTCCAGCAGGACATGCTGAAGGACGTCGTCAAGGTCCTCAAGCCCGGCGGCAAGCTCTGCTACAGCACCTGCAGCGTCTGGCGCGACGAGAACGAGAAGCAGATCAAGTGGCTCCTCGCAAACGTCGAGGGCTTGGAACTCGAGAAAGAACAGACCACCCTGCCGATCCCCACCGAAGACCCCACGCAATACCGCGATGGCGGGTACGTGGCGATCGTGAAGAAGAAGGCGTAAGCCCACCGCTCGACAAGAACGAAGTCAATCAGCCCGTGGCAGGCGTCGTACGCGACGCTAGCCGCGGGCTGTTCGCGTTTTCCAAGCACGTCGATTCTTCAACGCGCGTCGCTTCCTCGAAGCCCGGGGTGCATACCACGGGCCCAAGGGGCACTGTCGACACAAAAGCCGAGGGTTCCCAAAACGCTGCGAGCCCGGGGTATACATCCCGGGCTTTGGATCTTGGTCCGCGACGCCGCCCCAACTACCCTTCCGCCCCGCCCAGTTCGCGCGTCCGGAAGCTGATGAGTCCAACGCCCAGCGCCGCGATCACGTACAGCACCGCGTACAGGGCCGACATGCCAGCGCTGCCCCAGACCGTTGAAAGCATCACCGCGCCCGAAGACGTGTCGTCGGCGAACTGCGTGCCCGCCACGCGGATGGTGCTGAAGACCGTGTATTGTCGAAGGTCGAACACCTGCAGGAACGGAAGCACCGTTTCGATCAGCCAGCCGACGCCGCGGACGAGCGGGTTGCTTCCTTCGACAGCGGAGCCGATGAACCGCGTCATGTTGCCCGCGATGTAGATCAGGATGACGGCCGGCAGGTTGACGACGAAACTCATCCGCGTGCTGATCGCGACGGAGATCGCCGCGAGCACGCCCACCTGGAGCCACATCAGCAGCATGCTCGGCCAGACGCCTGCGAGGTGCATCGCCCGCATATCTGCCAGTTGCTTGATATCGGCCGGGTTGAGCGACGCGGTCCGCAGCAGGTAGTCCGTCGGCACGCGGATGTACACGGCCGCCGCCATACCGAGCCCGAGCACCGCGATCGAAAGCCCCGCCGCCGCCAGAAGGCCGAGGTATTTGCCCACCAGCACCTGCCACCGCGCGAGCGGCTTGCTCATGAGCGTGAGCATGGTGCGGTCTTCGATCTCTTCGTAGATGCTCTTGCTGGTCGCCATCAGCGTGCTGATGAGCGTCAGCAGCAGGATAATGTCGATCGCGACCGTCTTGAACATGCGCGTGTCCTCACCGAGCGTGAAGAACGGCAGGTACGCGAACACGCACAAGACGGCCAGTCCGAACAGGATCAACAGCGTGAAGATCGGCTGGACGACCGCTTGCTTGAAATTGTGCCGGGCGATGACGAAGAGTCGGTACATGGCGGACCGGGGAGGTTAACGCGAGATCGGCAAGATGGCGAGGGGCCGTGGAGTGTATACACGGGGAACGTCGAAAGGTTGCAGGGGCTGTCGTCGAAGTCGAGTTCGATCAGACTGAGGCTCGCCGATAGTTCGGCCCAAGGTTCGCTCCGACGTAAAGGCCTTTCCAGTTCGCAAAAAAGGGCATGCGCACAAATCCCTGCGGGCGCAGGGGAAGCCCCCCGCACGTGATGTTCCAGTCGGGGCGAGATGGGCTGAGGCGGGGGTAGCGACGAAGACGATTTGTTTGATCCAAGCCCAACGCACTCACGAGTCGTCGCTCGCTTCCTCGCGCCCCCACCTAGCCTCCCCGCAAGCTGCGGAGAGGCGTTACTTGTCTCATTCGGTAGCGCAACCTGTGTTTCGCTGCGTCGTGGCTGGCGTGGTCGACGGCGTCGTCGTCGTCGGGAATGTTGCCGGGAAGGCGACATCGCCCATGAGCATGACCGGCGGCGTCACGACACGCTTCGGGCGGGCCCATGCAACCACCGCCGTCGCTACGCCGATCGCCACGCCGACGAGCGGCAGTACCGCGAAGAGCCTGCTTCGCTTCGGCAACGGCGCGTAGTCGAGCAACTTGGCCTGCGGGTGATCGCGCGTGATCGGCGTGCCGTCCGGCGCAACCGCGAACCGCACGCAGAGCCGTCCCACGCTTCGGCACCGGAGCAACTCCTCCGCTTCGAGCGTCGTCATGTCGCTGACGTTGTGCACGTGCAGGCCGCACGCTTCGCAGAAGCGGGTGCGGGCGTCGCCTTGCATCGTCGACCAATCGGCCGGGCACCGCTCGGCGATATGGATCTGCGGCAAGCTTCGGCGCGGCGTGTCACTCATGCACTTATTGGTCGTGCGGTCGACGAATTGGTTCCGCGAAATCGGCGGAAGCATCGAGAAATGGGCTTGCAGTCAAACCTGAAATCGTGCGACAAGGTCATGGCTCTGTACGGCCCATCAGCACGCGAACAGACTGCAACGAAGGGAGGCAGAACGTGTCAGGCAACGAGTGCATCCTCCGACACGTCAAAAACGTAGTCCAGGCGCAACTGCGAGGAATTTCGTACACCGGAATGTCAGGTTTTGTCAGGGTGACACGAGCCAGCGTTGGCCCAGCTTAGCCGGGCCGCGCAAATCAGGGCCCGGCCACGAGATCGGCCGTGGGCCGCTTGAGAATCGGCGCATCCTTCGTATCGTCCACACGGTCCCGCACCCGGCACGGCGCCGCACGAAGCGAGCACACATCATGGCTGACGTCATCCCGCAAGCGCAGAACCTCCCGTTCACCCTTCAGCCCATCGGCAAGGTGATGGTCGTCGAATTCCGCGAGCCGAGCCTGATGGACCCGCTCGTCCTCGACGCGACGGGCAAGAAGCTCTTCGCGCTCGTCGACGAGGAAGATCGTCGGCTCATCATCCTCGACTTCGAGAAGGTGCAGTACCTCAGCTCGCAGGCGATCGGCATCCTCCTCACGATGAAGAAGAAGCTCGACGCCCTGCCGAACAGCAAGCTCGTCCTGTGCGGCATCGGCGCTCGCCTCGCGGAACTGCTGAAGATCACGCGGCTCGACAAGGTGCTGACGATCAAGAAGACGCAGAAGGAAGCGCTGGCGACGTTCTCGTGATACGAGGGTTCAGGGAAGAGGGTTCAGGGTTCAGGAGCTGGGCTTCGTCGGTGCGGCTCGCGGCACACGCGCGCGACGCTGCATTCGCGACCACAGTCCGAGCATTCGATCCCCGAGTTCTCTGCGCCTGAACCCTGAACCCTGACTCCTGAACCCTCCTCCCAATGTCCACCGCTCTCATGCTCGGCGTGTCCGGCCTTCGTGGCGTCGTCGGGGCGTCGCTCACGCCTGATGTCGTCTCTCGCTTCGCATCTGCCTACGCGACGTATCTGAAGCGAAACGAGAAGCCCGCTAACGGTTCGCACTTCGTCCTCGCCTTCGGCCGGGACACGCGCCCGAGCGGGCCATTCGTGCGCGATGCGGCCGTCGCGACGCTCGCCGCGTCGGGCATCGAAGTGATCGACCTCGACATCGCCACCACGCCCGGCGTGGAGCTGATGGTCCGGCACCTCAACGCCGACGCGGGCATGATCGCCACGGCGAGCCACAACCCGATCATCTGGAACGGCATCAAGCTCCTGAACCGCCAGGGCATGGCCCCGCCGCCCGCGGCGGTGAAGCAGATCAAGGCGATCTTCGAGGCATCGGAAACTAGCTACGTCCCCGTTTCTGTCTTGAAGCCGGTGAGGACCAACGGCGAGACCGCTGCCAAGCACGTCCGCACGATCGGCGAACTCGTCGATGTGATGGCGATCGCGAGCAAGCGGTTCAAGGTGGTGCTCGACAGCGTGAACGGAGCAGGCTGCGTCAGCACGATGACGCTGCTCAGCAAGCTCGGCTGCGTGGTGAAGCACCTGCACGGCGAGCCGACCGGACAGTTCGCACACGAGCCGGAGCCGACGGCCGCAAACCTGACCGGGCTTTGCGAGGAGGTCCGCAAGCAGAAGGCGCACGTCGGCTTCGCGCAGGACCCGGACGCCGATCGCCTCGCGATCGTCGACGAGCACGGCAACTACATCGGCGAGGAGTACACGCTCGCCCTCTGCTCGAAGTACGTCCTCAGCAAGAAGCCCGGCGGGCTCGCCGTCGCGAACCTAAGCACGAGCCGAATGATCGACGACGTCGCCGCAGCCCACGGCGGACGCGTGCTGCGGACGCCGGTCGGCGAGGCGAACGTGATCGACGCGATGCTCGCGAACGGCGCCGTCGTCGGCGGCGAGGGCAACGGCGGCGTGATCGACCCTCGCGTCGTGCCCGGGCGCGATTCGCTCACTGCGATCGCCTACATGCTCGCGCTGATGACGCGCGAGAACAAGACCGTGAGCGAACTCGTCGCGTCGATGCCGCGTTACGAGATCATCAAGGACAAGTTCGAGTGTCGCCGGGAAGACGCGGACCGTGCGGTGGCAGCGCTGAAGCAGGCGTTCGCCGGCGAAAAGTTCGACGAGCAGGACGGCCTGCGGATCGACTGGCCCGACGCATGGGTGCACGCCCGCGCAAGCAACACCGAGCCGATCATGCGCATCATCGCCGAAGCTCCGACGCGCGCGGCCGCTCAGCAGCGAATCGATTCGGTCAAAAGGGTCGTGGATGCGACGCTGGGTCGGTGAGTCGAGTAACGACGGTGGCAGATCGCAATCGGGGACTTTGGGATTGCAGTTCGAGGACCGGGAACACGACTCCAGGGGGACACGGTGGAGACGGGGACTGGCGATCGCACGAGCCGCAGCTTGATTACGTTGTCGCGCGTCCGCAATGCCGACCGACTGCGATGCGCGAGTGTGGAGGCGTACCCCCGTGCGAAACCCCGGCTGGCTCGGTTTCGCTGGGGCAGCGCAGTGACCGTCGGTGCTTCGAAAACGAAATCGATAGTGACTGCGAAGCACCGACTCGTCCTGCACGACCAACGAAAGACCGCGACGGCGCTCCCCTCCAGGGTTGCGCCGTCGCGGTTGATTGAGCACTTCAATTGCCGATGCCGTAGATCAGTCCGGCAACCAGCTGTCGAAGACGTTGTAGATGTTGCCGTTCGGGGCAGCGCTCGGCGTGAAGAGGCTCGCCTGGCCGATACCGCTGGGGTCGTTGAACGTCGTCAGGCCGAAGTAGTAGGCGCTGTCGACGTACTGGCCCATCTCGCGGGCGACCTTGTCGAGTTCCTTGGCACGCTGAGCGTTGTTGTACGGCTGGGCGGCCGTCTGGTGGATGTTCCACTCGGTGATGATGAGCGGCTTGCCAGCGAAGGCAGCGGCGGCACCCTTGGTGCGGGCGATGACGTCCTTCGCGGTCGGGCCGTACGGGTGGAACGCGGCGTAGTCGACGTAATTCAGGTAGCCGAGCTGAACGATCTTCTCGGCCGCCTTCACGTCCCAGGTGATGCCGGCGCCAACGACCTTCTCACCGGCGGCGTGGAACACTTCATACGCCGGCTTGAGGATCTTGTTGACGTAGTTCTCCATCGTGTCGGAGAAGCTGTACTTCCAGTTCACCTCGTTCGCGATCTGCCACTTGTCGACGTACTGGCCGAGGCCCGTGCCGAGGAGGTGCTGGTACATCTTCTTGGCATCCGCCACGTTGGCCGGGGCCTTGTCGATGTTGAGGTTCAGCATGACCTCGAAGCCGGCGTTCTTCCAAAGCTTCACGCGGTCGATGTACCACTTGTCGTAACCGGCGCTCGGGATGGAGGTCCAGCTCTTGACGCCGTACCAGATGCGGACCTTCTTGACGCCCAGCGACTTCATCGGCTGGATGAACTTCGCAGGGTCTTGGCCTTCGGTGTTGGCGTTCAGGCCGGTCATGCGCTGGTAGTACGGGATGTACCCGTCAACGCTCGGATCAGTGCCACCGCCGCCATTGTTGTTGTTCCCACCGCCGCCGTTGTTGTTCGAGCCGGCGGGGGTCGTGGCATTGATGGTGCTGGAGAACGACGTGCCCGCAGTGTTGCTCGCGGCAACGCGGAACTGATAGCCCGTGCTGGCCGCCAGACCTGAGACGGTGAACGACGTCGAGTTAGTCGGCAGCGTAGCGATGCGGGTGAAGCTCGAGCTGCCCGCGGGGGCGCGCTCGACGTAGTAGGCGGTCTCATTCGTCGCCTGGTCCGTCCAAGTGAGCTTCAGGCCGTTGGCCGTGATGCTCGACGCGGCGAGGCCGGTCGGGACCGCCGGGGCAGTAACGACCGGCGTGTTGCCCGGCGTCTCGATGTAGAGCGACGGCGAGTAGCTGCTCTGGCCCGCGGCGTTGAACGACGCGACGCGGAACTTGTACGAGTTCTTCGCTTGCAGGCCGCTGACGGTGACGGTGTTGTCGTTCGCGACGGTCGTCGCGACCCAGAACCAGTTCACGCCATCGGTGCTCTGTTGAACGTAGAAGCCCTGCTCGTTGGACGAGTTGTCGTTCCAGACGAGGTTGACGGCCTTCGTCGAGACGCCGTCCTGACGGAGCGACGACGGCGGGGCCGGCTTCGCACTGTTACCCGATCCGACGGTGTTGGCGCTGACCACCACCACCGACGAAATCTTGTTGTTGTAGTACGCCGGGCCGTTCGACAGGGTGAGCTTACCGTCGGTCACCTGCACGGTGACGGTACCAGTGAGGTACCGGTTGGCCGCGGTCGGCCGGCCCTGTACGACGGTCGTGCCCTCGGCGAGAATGTGGTAACGGCTGTCGAGCCACTTGGGGTCACCAGTGTTCACCGTGACCGTGTATCGGCCGTTGGGGACCGCCAGTTCCCACTTCGCCGAGCCCATCAGGATGAGCGTGTCCTTGTCCTGATCGGAGGTGGCGTTGCGGTCGCGGGCGGACGACGACTGGTTGAACGTCCAGCCGTAGCTGAGCCCGTTCTGATTCCGGTACGTGAGACCGGAGTCGACCAGCATGCCGGTCACCTTGGGCGCACTGGCTGGCTGGAAGTTGATCGCTACGTTCAGGTCGGCAGCCAAGTGCTGACGATGCTCGAGCGAGTCAAGCAGCAAGCTCTTTGCGGCGGACTTAGAGGGCGCGCGGCGATGCGCGTCTTGAGTTCGTCGGGCGCGGGCCATGGGCACGCTCCTTCAAGTTGGGACCACCCGTTGTTTCCCCCGGAGGCGAGAGACGTAATAGTGGATTTGCCACTATCAGATCAACCCTTACGCCTTGGGAAAAACAAATTTTTTACGGGTCGTCTAGCCGATCTTGTGGAGGTGCTGCACTGTTCTCGGACTCGGCCAAGGCACGCACCTCGACCTCTCATTCAGCCCGATTACACCGAGCGATCCCGACTCGTCCTCACCTGCTGGCGACGACCGAGTCACTGCCGGGATCGATCACTTTCTCGCACCTCGCCTGTCGACATCGGAACAAACCTGAGGCGGGTCAATCTTGGAAATCTGGCGATATGAGAGAATCTGGGCTGAGGCTGATAAACCTCGCCCTCAAGGCGCACCATTGGAGGCCACGCCTTTATCGGCGGTCGAACGCTATCGCCAATTCGGTTGACAGGCGGGGAGCCGAGAGCACCGTCCGCGTGGCGTCGCAATGTGCGGTGATGTCAGCCGTCCGTCCAACTTCACGCCCGATAGTGACAGGGATGAATCGCTCAATACGTCGATCCGCGTAGGGCTACCGTTGCGGATGTGTCTCTGCATCCAGCTGTTTGGAGTCCAGCTGCCGGACGACACGGCGTTCAAACGCGACGATCGGCGTGATAGAGTCTTCGGGGTCGTCTCCGCTCCCTGCTGATACATTCTGGCCGCTCGCCGACTCGCGCATGAGGTATCTCACCATGGCTCGACCGCTCTCGCCTTACGCACCCGTCCGACTTGCTCGGCGCCGTGCGGCTGCGTTGCGTCACGCGACGAGGGTCGTCCCGACGCTGCATCGCGCGGCGCAGCACCTAGAACCCCTGGAAGGCCGCCGACTTCTCTCTATAGCGCCGCCCGACGTCGATTCGCACGACGCCTGTGGCGACCACGCCGCCCTCGACGCCGCCTTCGCCCGCAATGGCGCCGACCATGGCCCCGAGTGGTACACGCCGGTCGCTTCCAACGGCCTTGAAGCGAATCCCATCTTCACCACCAACGCTGCCGGCCTGCCGCTGCTGACCAGCCGGGCGGATGGCGTCGGCACGAAGCTCTTCCTCGATTTCGACGGCAACGGTGCGAACCTGCCCTTCGACCGCGATGGAAACGGCGCCACCTTCAACGCCGACGAGCAGAAGCAGATCTACGAGACCTGGCGCGACATCGTCAGCTACTTCTCGCCGTTCAACGTCAACGTCACGACGGTCCAACCGCCCACGGGCGGATCGAATCCGCTGTTCGCGTGGCACCTCACCAGCAACTCCATCTCGGGCGGCTACGCCTACGTCAACTCGCTCACCAACTCCGGGCCGACCGGGTTCAACCAGGGCGGCGACGCAGTCTCACGTCACAGCGGCATCGCGCACGAGTTCGGCCATATCCTCGGCCTGCAGCACCAAGGCGAGTGGGACAAGCTCGGCGTGAACGTCACCGAGTACACCGACGGCTGGGGCCCGCGCGACGTGCCGCTCATGGGCGTTGACTTCACCTCGAACGTCCGCGGGTTCATCTACGGCAGGCCGTCCGTATCCGCGGCGAGCCTGCAGGCCGACATGGAGACGGTCGCCAACACCGTGCGCGGCGTCTCCGGCGGCGACGGTTTCCGCCCCGACGACTTCGGCGCGACGACCGCCACCGCGTACGTCATTCCCACTTCGCACGAGCGCGTCGCTGGCATCCTCGAACGCTGGAGCGACGCCGATCTCTTCCGCGTCGACGTCGCCACCGCGGGCCGCTGGCACTTCGACGCGACGCCCACGTTCGAAAGCGCCGCATCGCCCAAGCTGGAACTGCTCGCGAGCGACGGCACGACGATCTTGGCCGCGCGCGACGACGCCGACCAGCGCAACCAGCAGAACAACGACGTCGAGTTCACGCGAGACATGGACCCCGGCACGTACTACGTCCGAGTCACCTCCAGCGGCGACTACAGCGAACTCGGCGAATACGAACTCACTGCCAGTCCCCTGCCCGACGGTGCATGGCGCACCACCGACGTGAACACGTCGATCCTGCGTGGCGGCACCGTAAGCTACGACGCCCCGACGGCCACGTTCCTGCAAACCGGTGCGGGCAGCGGCATCACTGGTACGTCTGACCAGTTCCGTTTCACCTACCAGCTCATCAGCGGCGACGGCTCGATCACCTCACGCGTCGATGCACTCGACACGGTCGACGGCACCACGCAGGCGGGTATCGCCATCCGCGCGAGCGCCGCGAACAACGCGATCATGGCGGCACTGGTGGTGAAGCCCGATGGGTCGATCGACTTCCTCGCCCGCACTTCGTCCGGCGGCGCGACAACGACCGTCGCAACTGCCGCAGCCGACGCCCTGCCGCGCTGGCTTCGCCTGACTCGAAACAACAGCCTTATCACCGCCGAGCGATCGACCGACGGCACCAGTTGGACCGCCGTGGGAAGCGTGACGCTCAGTTCGCTCCCCACCGTCGCCTCGGTCGGCCTCGCGACCAGTTCGCGCGACGCGCGGTGGGTCGCGGACGCGACGTTCAGCAACGTCGCCGTCACCGGCGCGACCGGCGAGACGACGCCCACGTACAACGCCCTGCCCACGCCAACGAACGTCATCGCCGCGCCGGCCGCAGGCGCGAATTCGAGTGTCGTGCTCACCTGGACCGACGTCGCCGGCGAAACGAACTACGCGATCGATCGCAGCGTGGATGGAGTCAACTGGACGTCGCTCACCACGTCCGTCGCCGCCAACGCGACGACGTACACCGACGCGAATCCGTTCGGCTCAATGCGGTGGTGGTACCGCGTGAGCGCGCGGCTGAGTTCGACGAACTCCGTCCCGTCGGCTGCTGTCAGCGCCGTAAACAAGCCGTCCGCTCCCGCGATCCCGAACAGCAGCTACGCCGTCCCCGCGATCAGCGCGGCGGCCGGTAGCGCGATCTATCTCAACTGGGCCGACGTGCAGGGCGACCAGGGCTACCGCGTCGAACGCAGCACCGACGGCTCGACCTTCACGCAGATCGGCACGACGACAACCAACCGCAACGCGTACAACGACACGACTGCCATCGCGAGCACCGGGTACGTCTACCGGATCACGCCCATCACCACGATCGGCGACGGCGTCGCCGCCTCGCTCACGTTCGCCACGGGCACCCGCTGGACGACGAGCGGGCTCGCCATCTCTTCGCGGACGAGCAGCGGCCTCTCGCTCACTTGGACAGATTTCGCGACGGAGACGGGCTACCGCATCGAACGCACCACCACGGGCGTCACCGGCTGGACCAGCATCGCCACGCTCGCGGCGGGCGTGACGAGTTGGTCCGACTCGAGCCTGTCCGCCGTCAGCGATTACTACTATCGCCTCACCGCCGTCCTGCCCGTCGGTGAGATCGTCGGCACGGCGATCGCATACGCGGCAACGCTTCCCAGTGCGTCCCTCCCAGCATCGTGGGCGAACTCAGACGTCGGCACCGTTGGCGGCCAGGGCTCTGCAGGCTCGACCGGGACGAACGCGTTCAAGGTCGTCGGCGCAGGCACCGCGGTCGGCGGAACCAGCGATCAGTTCCACTACCTCTATCAGACGCTCCCCGGCAACGGCTCGATCACGGTGCGGCTCGACTCGCTGAAGAGCAACGACATCGACGACAACGCCGAGGCCGGCATCATGATTCGCGAATCGCTCGCTGCGAACGCGCGGTACGCGTTCGTCAATGTCGAGCCCGGCCGAAACGGCGACACCGACCTCGAGTATCGCTCATCGACCGGCGGCGGCGTCACCGAAGTGGACGGCCCCGACCGCCGCACGCCGGGCTGGCTTCGCCTCACCCGAACTGGCACGAGCTTCCTAGCGGAGGCGAGTCCGGACAACGTCACGTGGACGGCGATCGGTACCGCGGTCACGATCTCGATGTCGACGACGACGCCGATCTACATCGGCATGGCAGTGAGCGCGATCGAGCCGAACCTGATGACGTGGGCGAACTTCAGCAGTGTCACGACCGTCGGCACAAACACCGCGCCGACCGTTGCGACCTCTGCCAGTGCGACGCCGAACCCGGTCACTGGCACGACGACGAACCTCAGCGTCCTCGGTGCCGATGACGGTGGCGAGACAGCGCTGAAGTACACGTGGAGCACGGTGAACGCCCCGACCGGAGTGCCAACGCCGACCTTCAGCGTGAATGGCACGAACGCCTCGAAGAGCGCGATCGCGACTTTCGGTGCGGCCGGCACCTACCTCCTACGCGTGACGATCGCCGATGCGAGCGGCCTGCAGACGACGAGCGACGTGAGCGTCATCGTGCAGCAGACGGTCAGCGCCATCGTACTTCTGCCCGGCAATGTCACGCTCGATCCCAGCCAAACGCAGCTCTTCACGCCGCGCGTGACGGACCAGTTCGGCACGCTGATCTCGTCGCTGCCGACGATCACGTGGTCGTCGACGACAGGCACCTTTGCCGCCGATGGCACTTTCGTCGCCCCGGCCAGTGCAGGCATCGGCACGGCGACGGCAACCATTGGCGCGGTGAGCGGCTCGGTCCAGGTCGCCACGCGGCTCCGCGCAAGCAACGGCGCATTCCTCGATGAAACACTGCCGTTGAAGGTGACGATGAACTTCAATGCGAACGTGGCCGCCTCGCTTGATGCGGGCGACTTCGAACTGTTGGACAGGGTAAGCGGAACGACGCTCCCGACGTCGACGTACAGCGTGAGTTTCGCATCTGGCGTGGCGACGATGGCCTTCAACGGCATTCTCCCCGACTCGCGCTACCGCCTTACCGCGCTCGCCGGCGGCATCACCGGTGCGGGCGTCACGCTCACGTCGAACTACAGCGTCGACTTCGCGTTCCTCCAAGGCGATGCGAACCGCGACGGTGCCGTCAACTTTGACGACCTGCTCATCCTCGCGGCCAACTACAACGGCGCTGGCAACCGATCGCAGGGCGACTTCTCCGGCGACGGTGCGATCAACTTCGACGACCTGCTGCTGCTGGCGTCACGCTACAACACGTCGTTTGCCCCCGCGGCCGCATCCACGCCGCCCGCACTGTCGCTTCCACCAAAGGGCAATGACGGCGACGCGCCGCCCGTCTCAGCGGACGTGCTTTGAAACGCTCAGTCATCGCACCTGTGCACGGAAACGCCCCGGGCTCATGCGGTGGTGCCTGCGGAACGCCTTGCACAGGTGATTCGCATCGGCATAGCCGGTGCTGCGGGCGATCAGCTTGAGCGGCTCGTCCGTCATCGTCAGCAGTCGACGCACCTCGGCGAGGCGCAGTTCCGTGATGTATTCGAGAGGCGTCTTGCCGGTCGCAATACGGAACCGATGACTGAAGCCGGTACGGCTCAGGCCAAGTTCATCGGCGATCGCTTCGACCGCCGGCGCGCGGGAGAAATCGGACGTCACCTGCTGACGAACCGCCGCCAGCAGTCGTTCGCGCGGACGTGAGGGATACAGCGAGCTGCTGGCTGCCTCGTCAAGTCGACAGAGGACCGAGAGGAGCCGCGATTCCCAGATGAACTCACTGTCCGGCTTGGCAAACGCGCCGCCACACAAATCGACCACGAAGCGTGACGCCTCCTCGAACGCTGCGTGGTCGACGCCTGCATCGATCACAGGACCCGCTCGCTCGAGTCGCTGGATCGCGCGCTGAACGAAGAAGCTATGGGAGGTGATGAACCAGAAAAACGTCCACCGCGCGGAGTCGGCGGGCAAGTAATACGCGTGATCCGAAGGCACGACGGCCGTCATGATCGAGCCGGGCTGACACTTTTGCTCGACCGCGTCGGCCCGATACGCGCCGTGTCCGGAGAGGGTGAATTGCATGACGACGTACGGATGCCGTCTGTCTCCGCCGCGCTTCAAGCCATGCCAGTGGTACGCGTCGACTGGTGTCCGCGTCTCGTATCCGCAGACCATGCTCCGGCCGCGATCGAAGCGTGTGGACTGCGTCCGTGCTCGCGCGAAGGCGCCTTGCAGCAGCCGAATCATGCCTGACGCTTGGCTCACAAATCGACTATCTACCCCTTCGGCCAGCCATTGCAAGGTCATTTGGCGGTCGGACGATCCTTTCCATGGCACTCAAAGTTGCAGTCATCGGAGCCGGAGCGGTCGGATGGACGCGAACCATGCTGCGCGATCTGCTGACGGTCCCGGAGTTCGCGGCCCAGCCGATGGTGTACGCGCTGACCGACATCAACCCGCGCAACCTCGACATGGCCGTCCAGCTCTGTCGGCACGAGGTGTCGGAGAACAAACTGCCCACGGTGATCGAGTCGCACGCCGACCGGCGTCGCGCCGTCGCCGATGCCGACTACATCATCTGCGCCATCCGCCAGGGCGGGCTGGAGGCGTTCGCCACCGACGTCGACATCCCGCTCAAGTACGGCGTCGATCAGTGCGTCGGCGACACCATCTGCGCGGGCGGCATCATGTACGCGCAGCGCACCATTCCGGCAATGCTCGACTTCTGCAAGGACATCCGCGAAGTCTCAAAACCCGGCGCCCTTTTCATCAACTACTCCAACCCGATGGCGATGAACACCTGGGCCTGCAACAAGTATGGCCGCGTGCAGACGGTCGGCCTGTGTCACGGCGTCGAGGGCGGCTGGGCACAGATCGATCAAGCGCTGTCGCGACTTCGCGGCGATCCCGACATCGACTGGCACGATTACCCGGCCAGGCGTCAGCGCACGCAGATCATCTGCGCCGGCATCAACCATCAGACCTGGTACACGAAGATTCTCTACAAGGGTGAGGAGATCAGCTCAGCCGAACTGCTCCGCGCCTTCGAAGCGCACCCGCATTTCGCGAAGACCGAGAAGGTCCGCATCGATGTACTGCGCCGATTTGGCTACTACAGCACCGAATCGAACGGCCACCTCAGCGAGTACCTGCCGTGGTATCGCAAACGCCCCGACGAGATTGCGCAGTGGATCGACACCAGCAGTTGGATCCACGGCGAGACCGGCGGCTACCTTCGCATCTGCACTGAGGGCCGGAATTGGTTCGATACCGACTTCCCGAACATGTTGAAGCAGGAAGTGCCCGTGCTGACAGGCCCGAATCAGACGTACCGCCGCTCGTCCGAGCACGGCAGTTGGATCATCGAGGCGCTCGAGACCGGCAGGATCTATCGCGGGCACTTCAACGTGCAGAACAAGGGCCACATCACGAACCTGCCAGACGACTGCACGATCGAGATCCCCGGCTACGTCGACGCGACCGGCATCCACATGCCCGTCTACGGCGAACTCCCGCTCGGCTGCGCAGCAACGTGCTCGGCGAGCGCCAACGTGCAACGCATGGGCATGGAAGCAGCCGTCCACGGCGACCTCGACCTGTTGCGGCTCGCCATGCTGCACGACCCGCTCGTCGGCGCGGTCTGCAACCCAGAAGAGGTGTGGCAGATGACGGACGAGATGCTCGTCGCGCAGGCCCGGTGGCTCCCGAACTTTGCGAAACACATCGACGGTGCGAAGCAGCGGCTCGCCGATCACGAGCGGAACGGCACGCGCGTGAAGCTCCGCGACACCCGCGGGGCCGTGCGGATCGAGGTCAAGACAGTCGAGAAGATGCAGCAGGACCGCGAGAAGGCGCGGCAACTCGCGGCGACGCAGGATAAGGGAGGGCTCTAGGCCATTTCGGATTGCTGATGTCGGATTGCGGATTGAAGGCACGGCGTCAACAGGATCATTCCGACGATCACTCGACAATCCGCAATCCGCATTCCGCAATCTACCTTCCCCGCTTGCGTCAGGCTTCCCGGCGTGTCTACGATTCGGCGTAGCGCCTCTTGCGCTACGCGCAGAGCCGTCCGAGTCCGTCACCGGGAGCCTTCATCATGCGTGTTCGTCGATCTGCCCTGCTTGTCGCGTCAGCGATTGTGGCACTCTCGCTCGGCGCCCCGCCGCTCCACGCCGACTCCCTCACGCTCACCGACGGCACCCGCGTCGAAGGGATCGTCCGCAAAACCGAAGGCGGCTACGAAGTTACGCTGGCGGACGGCTCGCGAAAGCAGTACCGAGCGGACCAGGTGCGCAGCGTCGCCGTCACGTCGGACGCGAAGCCGACCGAGCAGCAGGCGCGCGATCGACTCGCGAGCCTGCGCCGAAGCGTGGAGTTCGACACGGATCTCAATCGCATCATCGAGCGTTACGACAACTTTGTTCAGATGAACGCCGGCACCGCAGCGCTAGCGGAGGCGAAGAAGGACCTCGATCAATGGCGCGACCGGCGTAGCAAGGGAATGGTGAAGGTTGGCAGGAAATGGGTGACGCCTCAGGAGCGGGTCAAGCTCTACGAAGCGTCGCTGAAGACGATCGACGAGATCCGCACGCTCCAACAGGCCGGCAAGTCGGCGGAAGCGATGAAGCTGCTCCGCGCCGCCCTAGACGAAGACCCGGCCAACGTGTCGTACCAGTACTTGAACGGCGTCGCCCTCGCGCGTCGCGGAGCGTGGGGCGAAGCACAGAAGGCGTTTAACGAGGTCGCCCAACAGGTCGGCGATCACGCTCCAACTCTATCTAATCGTGCGCTCTGTGCCGTGCAGACGAAGCGGCTACCCGTCGCGATGCAGCTTCTCGAGCAGGCGATGTCGCTCGATCCCAACGTGCCCTCGCTGGTCGACAACGCGGCGGAGTTGCTCCAGATGGTCCCTGACGCTCAGCGAAAGGGGGCGATCTATGACAAGCTGCTGCAGCGGTTCGTCGAGCAGGACTCGCTGCTCCAGCAGCAGTTCGGGCAAAAGGGCTTGTATCGATGGGGCAGCGGCTGGGTGCCGCGTGAGAAGCTCGACGACCTGAAGAAGAAGCGCGAGGAGTACGAAAAGCAGAAGGACGACCTGCAGCGTCAGTTCGACGAATCCGCAGCTGAGCTGAAGCAGAAGCAGGACACGATTCGCGCGAATGAAGAGACGATGGACCGGATCAAGCGCGATAACATCGGCTTCGACGCCGACGGTAGACCGATCCGCCGGGCGTTGCCCGACTCGTATTGGGAACTCGATCGCGAGAACCAGCAGCTCAAGCGCGACATCGATGCGGCTAAGGATCGGCAGACGAAACTGCGCCGTGACGCCGCTGATCTGGAGAAGCGAGAGCCAAACCCGCCCTTCAAAGGCTCGATGGCGCTCATCGGCGAAGACGGCGTCCCGGTGATCGTCCCGCCGCCCCCGCCGCCTACCACAGCACCTTCGACCGATTCGACAACTCAACCCGCAACTGCCCCCGCGACGCGTGACGCACGGTGACTGGGCGCACGACTGCGTTGAAGTTTGGCGCAAGGTTTCATACGCCCCTATGAAGTGCGACGATTCGTCGCGCTCAATGCGTCATCACTTCCAGTTCGTCGACGACATCCAGTTCCAGCATCTCTTGCAGACACGAGTCATCCATGAACTGGCGCGCCTCGGCCCGGTTGGAGTCGAGCATGATCTGCAGGCTCTCGCGCAGCTTCTCGCGCACCTCGCGGAGCGAACGGGCGCGGGTGATCGTGCCGGGCACTTCTTCGACCCAGCCGACATACCAGCCGTCTTGTCGGGGCTTGATGATGGTGTGATAGCACTGCTTCATGGCGGAGACCTCTTCTCGCCTCACCTGCGGACGCATCGCTCGAACGATCGCTAGCGACACAACAGCGGCCGATGCTTCCATCATCGTCCACTGGCCGCGGTGGGCGTCAAACCGATCTTTCGGCTTGCGACCATCCGTCACGCCCGGCCGGCATCCATTCCTCGCCGAGCGGCAAATTCTCCGGTGCTCTCACTCGATGTCGTTCACAGTCGTTCACAGACGTGCAACGCTCACCTCACACGCATCGGCTCCCTGTCGTGCCGAAGTTGCGTGCCCCGCCTTCGGTTTCTATCCACTGCTTCAAATCTTAACGCCCTCGCGCTCGCATAGCTCACGTAAATTCAGAAAGTCGATCATGTGCTGATCGTAGACGCGCTGCGCCGACGGATCATTGAGGGGAAGCCGCAATTCGTTGATCACCTTCGTGCCCTGTCCGATCCATTCCTTCCACGACTCAGCGCTCACGTTGTCGTAGATGAGTTCGCCGAGCTTGGTCTTGAACGGACGACGCGACATGCGCGAGCCGACGCGACCAGTGCGCAGGTCGAGCACCTGCCCCTCGCCGACCACGGTGCTGCCCGGCACGAAGAACTCTGGCGGCTTCTCACCCTGCTCTTGCAGCATGGCGATCATCTCGTTCTTCGGCATCTGGTCGCCGCGCTGATGGGCGACGATGACGCCCTCGTTGAGCGTCTTCACCGCTTCGTCGCGCCGGCCGAGCGCAAGCTGCGCGCGGGCCAGCAACTGATACGCACGGCTCAGCTTCGAATCGAGGGCAAGGGCGCGCTGCAGCGCGAGCACGGCGTCGTCGTTCCGCTGCGCCTCGACCAGCGCGCGGCCTAGGCTGAAGAAGCCGAGCGGATCGGACGGGTTCTGCTCGGTCACCTTGCGGAACTGCTCCACGCGCGCGAGTGCGTCGGGGCTAACAGATGTGGACGACGTGGCTGACATGCGGGCGGAATCTCCTGTTGCTGAACGAGACAGTGCGGAAGTGGTGCACCGTTCTTTGCGAGTGTAGGCCCTCGCTGCGTCTGTGTCGCGTCTGCGAGACGGACGCCCTGCCCGGTTCAGGCCATCATTTTCTCGTTGACGGGTCGTGTCTGGATTGGTGGAGTACTTCTCCATCTCTCGGATCGGTCATCGCACACGTCATCTGATAGGAGTCTGGTCATGTCCTCGCTCGCCCGTCCCCATCGTGTTTCGTCGTCGCTGGTCCGCGCCGTCCGTCCCGTGGTCGATGCGATGGAAAACCGTCGCCACCTCAGCGTGACGCTTTCGGCCGGCGTGTTGAACATCGTCGGCACGGCAGCGGCGGATACGTACATCTTCAACGTCGCGTCGCCGAACGTGACGGTGTTCGAGAATGGTGTGAACGCAGGCACGTTTGCAATCGCGTCGATCACTAAGGTGAACGCGACGCTGAATGGCGGGGCCGACAAATTCTCGCTGGGCTTGCTCAACAAGCCCGCCAGCGTGCTCGGCGGCGACGGCAACGACAAGATCGCCACCGCGGGCGGAAACGACACCATCCGCGGCGGGAACGACAACGACTCGATCGACGGCGGAGCGGGCGCCGACTCCATCTACGGCGACGCCGGTGCCGACTCGCTTTTCGGCACGACCGGCAACGACACCATCTTCGGCGGCACCGGGAACGACTCAATCAGCGGCGGCAGCGACAACGACAGCATTTCCGGCGAGGACGGCAACGACGTCCTGAAGGGCGACGCAGGCAACGACTTCCTGAATGGCGAGACCGCAGGCTTCGCCAGCACGGTCGGCGGCGACGATAGCCTGGACGGCGGCGACGGCAACGACTCCCTCGCCGGACAAGCGGGCCGCGACACCATCGTCGGCGGCGCGGGCGACGACAAGGCCAACGGCGGCTACGGCAACGACTCCATCCTCGGCGGCACCGGCAACGACTCGCTCGAGGGCTGGTTCGACAACGACACCATCAAGGGCGACGCGGGCAACGACACCATCTACGGCCAGCATGGCGTCGACTCGCTCGACGGCGGCGCGGACAACGACAAGATCGACGCGGGCTTCAGCGGCATCGACGGCTTGTCCAACGCGGGCGTCGACTCCGTCGAGGGCGGCGACGGCAACGACTCCATCACGGCGGCCGACGACAACGCGGTCCTCGCGTTCGGCCGTGCGGGCAACGACACGCTTGTCGGCGGCAACGCCAACGACAGCCTGTTCGGCGGCGGCGGCGTCGACTCGATCATCGCCGGCGCGGGCAACGATCTCGTCGCACCCGGCGGCCAGAACGACATCGCCTCGGGCGGCACCGGCTCTGACCTGCTCGACTACACGGACGCCGTCAACGGCGTGAAGCTCACCCTTGATGGCGTCGCCAACGACGGCCCGATCGCCGGCCCGCAGACCGGCAAAGTCAACAACGACTTCGAGACGATCCAGGGCAGCAACTTCGGCGACAACATCGCGCTCGTCGCCGTCAGCGGCCGGGTCATCCGCGGCCAGGGTGGCAAGGACACGCTCGTCGGCGGCGGCTACTCCGGCTCGGGCGGCGCGACGCTCGAGGGCGGCGATGGCAACGACGTGCTCGGCAACGCCTTCGTCGCCAAGGGTGGCAACGACAACGACCTCATCTACAACTCCCGCACCATGTTCGGCGATGCCGGCAACGACGAACTCGACGGCGACGCCTCCAACAACACGCTCGACGGCGGTACCGGTAACGACACCATCTTCGGCTCGCAGGGCAACGACTCCATCCTCGGCGGCGACGGCGACGACACCATCTCCGGCGGCGAGGGCGAGGACTACATCCGCGGCGGCATCGGCAACGACACCATCCGCGGCGACGCCGACCCCGACACCATCTACGGCGACGCCGGCAACGACGACGTCAACACCGTCGACGGCTTGGCGTTCTACGACTTCGCCGTCGGCGGCCCCGGCACGGACACCATCACCGCCGACCGCTTCAACCTGCCCGGCGGCGGGTTCGACACCGACACGTTCTCCGAGTTCGAGATCGTGAATTACGTGCTGATCTAACCGCGCGATGACCAGCATCGCCGTGGTGTAGGTCACAGCGGTGCGAGAAGTTAAACGTCAGCCGAAACGCCGCCCTCCAGCGTGAATCGCTGGAGGGCGTTGCGCATCTCGGCTTCTTTGTGTGTTCGCTTTCGCCCCTGCTCGTCCAACCGCTCAGCCGACGTCGTTCGCCGTCTCAAGTTGGCCCTTCTTCAGCACGAGCACGCGATCCGCCTCGCGGGCGAGCGCTCGGTCGTGCGTCACCATCACGATCGTCTGCCCGCGCTCGCTGTGGAGCTTCTCCAGCGAGTCCATGATGTGTCGACCCGTTTCGACGTCGAGGTTTCCCGTCGGTTCGTCGGCGAGGAGGAGTTTTGGCTCATTCATCAGCGCGCGGGCGATCGCGACGCGTTGACGCTCGCCGCCGGAGAGTTGGGACGGCCGGTGCTTCATTCGGCCGTCAAGGCCGAGCGTTTTCAGGATGCCGGCCGCGCGGTCTTGCAGGCTCGATCGCGTGCCGGCGTATTGCGTCACGCGGTGCTGCACCATGCTGGCGAGCATCGTGTTCTGCAGCACGTTCAGTTCGGGCAGCAGGTGATAAAACTGGAAGACGAACCCGATGTCGCGGTTCCGCAGCGCCGCGCGGCCGCCCTCGCCGAGCGTGGCGGCGTTGACGCCTTCGATTTCAATCGAGCCGACGTCGGGCGTGTCGAGCAGGCCCATCAGGTGCAGCAGCGTGCTCTTGCCGGAGCCGGATCGACCTTCGATCGCGAGGAACTCGCCTCGGGCGACGGTGAGGTCGACGCCGCGAAGCACTTCGAGCGTGGAGTCGCCCATGCGATACGTCTTGCGGACGCTGCGGACGCCGATGAGGTTGTCAGGAAGAGTAGGCACGGAGGCAAGAGTCACGAAGGCACTTCGGGCAGAGATTGCAGTTGCAGACGAGCGACTTCAACAGGAGTTGGCTTTGATCATTGAACTCTTCCTCCGTGCCTTCGTGCCTATTGCTTCCGTGCCTCACGGCCTCACTCAAACCGCAGCGACTCCACCGGCCGCTGCCACGCGGCACGCATGGCCGGGACGATGGCACCGATGATCGCGCTCGCGATCGCGCACACGAGCACGATCGCTGCCGTCGTCGAGTTGACGCGATTGGGGATGAGGTCGAAGGCGTACGTTTCCGCGCTCCAGATTTGCACGCCGAGCACTTTGCCCATGAGCGTGTGAATCTCGTTGATGTTGGCGACGGTAAGCCAGCCGATCAGCACGCCCGCGCTGCCGCCCACGATGCCGATGACGGCGCCGTAGCCGAGGAAGATGCTGGCGATCGTCCACCGCGTGGCGCCGACGCTTTTGATGATGCCGATGTCGCGCGTCTTCTCCATCACGATCATGTAGAAGATCGCGAACACCATGAACACCGCGACGATGCTGATGAACGCGAAGAGCGTGGTGGTGAGGTTAATCTCGTTCTGGATCGCCCCGATCATGTGCCCCTGCTCCTCGGCCCAAGTCTGCACACGCACATCGGCGAACATGCCAGTCTCGCCAAGCGTGTCGTCGATGAGCTTCTGCACTTTCGCCTTCAGCGCGTCGGCCTGTGAAGCGTCTTTCAGCTTGATGTGAATCTCGCTCGTGCGGCCGGAAGTCTTCGTCACCTTGGGCTTGCCGTCGGGCCCGAGCACGGGGTTGAAGTTCGCGTCGATCTCCGTCTTCGTCTGCGGGCCGAACCCCATCTGCGCCTGGAGCGCGTCGAACGGGACGTACACGCTGTTGTCGTGCAGGGGCAACTGCGTGCGACTGCCGTCGACGATCCAGTAGTAGTTCGCCACCATCGGCACCGTCGTCGTGTCGCTCAGCCGATCCGGTGGTGCGACGGTGAGCTTGATGAGCGCCGTTGGCGCGGGCGAAAGCTCATTGACGACGAACTTTCGATTCCAGTTGGCCGCAGCATCGACGGGATCACGCAAGACGCCCACGGTGCCCGAGCCGACGATCATGCCCGGCCGCTCCGCCGCGCCGGGGATCTGCGCGGCAATGTCGGCGTAGGGAATGCCGGGCCAGAGCGCGAAACTGGCGGCTCGCGGCGTCACCCAGCGCTTGCCGGCGAATTCCTTCGACTGCAGCCAGAGCGACCGCTCGAACTGCAGCACGCCGTCGAGTTTCAGGTCGAGCGAGCCGCGCTCTGTCGGCAGGCCGACAACGATCACCTGATTCTGAAACCCGGCCGGCCCGCTGATGATGCCGAACGTCTTGATGACCGGGATCGCCCCGCTCACCTCGGGCATCGCGCGGAGCTTCCCGATCAGTTTGTCGTAGTCCTCAAACCCCCGCATGCCCGGCCGCGAAATCACGAGGTCGCCCGCCATCGAGCGGTACGACTCTTCGAACATCCGAAGCCACCCGCCCATCACGCTGTTGACGACCAGCACCAGCCACACGCACAGCATCACTGCAACGATCGCGATCCACGCGAGCCGCCGCTTGAGCAGGTACTTCGTCATCAGGCGGAACGCGACGAAGCGGCCCGACATCAACGCCGCCGCGATGCCGACGAGGAAGACGGCAGCGGAGGCGAGAATGGTTGTGGAGAGCGACATCGTGTCTTCGTTCGTGGCACGGGTTTCCAACCCGGGTTGCGTTCTTAATCACGGGTTGGAAACCCGTGCCACGAGCGTTCAATCCCGCGGGCGCATCAACGGGAACAGAATCACGTCGCGAATGCTCGGCGCGCCGGTCAGCAGCATGACGAGCCGATCGATGCCGAGGCCGATCCCGCCGGCCGGGGGCATGCCGTACTTCAGGGCGGTCAGGAAATCCTCGTCCACCTGCTGCTGTTCCTCGCGGTCGCCGACCTGGCTTCGGAACTGGCTCGCCTGCACGTCGGGGTCGTTCAGCTCGGTGTAGCCGGGCGAGATCTCCTGGCCGTTGATTGCGAGTTCGTACACGTCGGCGAAGTAGTCGTCGTCCTTGCACCGCTTGGCGAGCGGGATGATGACGCCAGGCACGCGCGTCACATAGCACGGGTTGACGAGCGTGGGTTCGACGAGCTTCTCGTACAACTCGGTAAGCTGCTCGGCCGGCTCGGCGTGGTACTTCAAGTCCTTGCCGGGGTTCTTGTCGCGGATGTCCTGCAGCCGCGAAGCGTCCAGCGGCTGCTTGTCGAACTTCCAGCCAGTTTTCTCTTCGACGAGTTCCGCCATCGGTCGGCGCGGCCACGGCCGCTGGCTCAGGTCGATCGTCTTCACGACCTCGCCGGCCTCGTTCTTGTGTTCGATTTTCAGCGTCCCAAAGACGTTCTGCGCCACGGTGCAGATCATCTCCTCGACCAGCTCGGCCATCTTCTGCCAGCTGCCGTAGGCCCAGTACGCCTCGAGCATGGTGAACTCGGGGTTGTGGCGCGGGCTGATGCCTTCGTTGCGGAAGTTACGGTTGATCTCGAAGACCTTGTTCATCCCGCCCACGAGGAGGCGCTTCAGAAACAGCTCCGGCGCGATGCGCAGGTAGAGCGGCAGGTCGAGCGCGTTGTGGTGCGTCTTGAAGGGACGCGCTGCTGCGCCGCCGTGGATGGTCTGCAGCATGGGCGTCTCGACTTCGTCGAAGCCCTTGCCGCGGAGGTAGGTGCGGATCTCATCGATGATCCGCATGCGCAGCTTCATCGTCCGCATCACGTCTGGATTCGTGAAGAGGTCGACGTATCGCTGGCGATAGCGCGCCTCGACGTCGGTTAGGCCTTCCCACTTCGCAGGCGGCGGGAGGAGGCTCTTCGACGCGATCGCGAGTTCGCTGCCCCAGATGGTGACTTCGCCCGTCTTCGTCGTTCCGAGCGGGCCGTTCACGACGACTTGGTCGCCCAGATCGAGCAGCTTGCGCAGCGCGGTCTGCTGCTCGCCGAGCCGCTTGGCGTCGAGTGCGACTTGCAGTTCGCCCGTCTCGTCGCGCAGGCGAACGAACCAGAGCTTGCCCATGTCGCGGATGAAGATGATCCGGCCGGCAACCTTCAGAACGGGACCGCCGTCCTGGCCGTGCTCGGGTTTGTGCTGGGCCTTCGCGTCGGAAAGGGAGAGGAGTCCGTCGGTCTGTTGGCCGAACGGGTCTATGCCGAGTGCGCGGATCTTATCGAGCTTTCCGCGGCGCTCGGCCTCGAGTTGGTTGATCTCGTCTGACATTCTTCCTTCTTCAACTGCGGCAAATCGCGTGGGGTGCCGATGATAGAGTCGTGACCGGGAATGTAAACGATCACCACTCGTTGCTGCGCACCGCAATCCTCGCGATTGCGCTGGGGATCGCGACGCCCGTCGCGCTGCGTGCTGACGATGTGGACGACTACGGCATTCCCGCCAAACAGGTTGCGCCGGAAGCGAAGCTCACGCGTTATCAGACGCGACACTACTCGCTCAATACAGATGTCGAGCCCGAGCTTGCCCGCGACCTCGCGACCCGGCTCGACGCGATGTACGACGAGTATGCCCGTCGGCTCAACGCGTTCGGGAAGCCGCAGGAGAGCAAGCGGTACGACGTGTACGTTTTCAAGCGTCGCATCGACTACATGAAGTTCATCGACGACCGCGTCCCGAACTCGGGCGGCGTCTTCATCCCGTCGCGCGACATCCTCGCGGCATACCTCGAAGGCCAGGGCCGGGACGCGATGCGGCGGACGCTTCAGCACGAGGCGTTTCATCAGTTCGCGCACAGCGTCATCAGCCCCGACCTGCCGCCGTGGATCAATGAAGGGATGGCACAGCTGTTCGAGGAAGGGATCTGGACGGGCGACAAGTTCATCGTCGAACAGGTTCCGCCGCGCCGGCTTCGGCAGCTGCAAAACGATCTGCAGAACGATCGGCTGATTGGCTTTGAAGATTTCGTTTCGATGGATCACCCCACGTGGGGCAAATCGATGCGCGACCGCGATCGCGGGGCCGCCCAGTACAACCAGGCGTGGGCGATGGTTCACTTCCTCGTCTACGCCCGCAACGCCGACGGCGAGGCCGCCTATCGGCCGCTCTTCTTCGAGATGCTGAAGAGCATCAACGCCGGGATGGACGCCGACGACGCCTTCCGCAAGCACTTCGGCACGAACTTCGCCGGCTTCGAGAAGCGATTCGTGCAATACGCGAAGCGCTTGCAGCCATCGCGCGAGTCGACGTACATGGAGAACGTCGAAGTGCTGGCCGACATGATGCTGGAGCTGCGCGACGACGAGCGAGTGACCTTCAACAGCTTCACCGACTTCCGCCGACACGTTGAACAAGGCGGCTACCAGCTGCACTACACGAAGGGCCAACTCCGCTGGAGCAGCAACCCCGACGTGAAGACGTACTTCCGCGACCTCGACGGACGCGATCTTCCGTCGAGTCAGCTGACGTTCATCCCGAACGGCCGAGCGCCGCTGCCGGACCTCATCAGCCGGCCGTCGGGCGAATTGGAGTATCGTGCGCGGTTCTATCTGAACGCCGCGGGCAAGGTGGAGCGTGAGATCATCGTGCGGGGCGAGTGACACGCGATTGTGAATTGCGAAATGCGAATTGCGAAATGACAATTCGCGGCGGTGTCGTCGCGCACCCACTGATGCCTGACCCATTCGCAATTCGCAATTCGCAATTCGCAATCCCTGCGAAAGCATACGTCGCCCTCGGCTCCAACGTCGGCGACAGGCAGCGTTCGATCCGCGATGCGGTGCGCGAGATCACCGGTGAACGTGCGTTCGTCAGCATCGAAGGGCCGATCGTGGAGACGGAACCGGTCGATTGCCCGCCGGGTTCGGGGGCGTTTCTGAACACGGTTGTCGAAGTCAGGACGCGCCTGCAGCCAGCTGAATTGCTGCAGCGTCTCCAAGAGATCGAGCTCCGCGCCGGCCGTGTGCGATCGCAGCGAAACGCGCCGCGGCCGATCGACCTCGACATCGTTCTGTTCGGCGATGTCGTCCTGGAGTCCGACGAATTGCTACTGCCACACCCGCGGATGCACGAGCGGCGATTCGTGCTCGATCCGCTCGCCGCCATCGCGGGAGACGCCGTGCATCCGGTGCTGCGCAAATCGGTGAATCAACTGCTGCGGGAGTTGAAGCCGTGAACTTTCGACTCCCTTCACGTCGCACGTTTCCCTGCCCGCAGTGCGGCCACGACCTTCGCGGCCTATCGCTCGACGATGCGTGTCCGAAATGCGGGACGGCGGTGATGGAGACGTTCTGGCTCGCGCGAGCGGGGAAGCACCGGGCGCATCAGGCAACAGCATTTCGATTACAGCGCGTCTGGCTTCGCGCGATTGCGCGATCGATCGGCTCGACGCGCAGCGCTTGCGAATTCGTCCTCGATTCGACGGCAACCGTCGTTCGAGTTCCTCGCGGTTGGTTTGGGAAGACTCCCCCGCTCGATGCTAAAGCGATCTGCGCTGGAATGGCCGAGCTGTGCCGAATCAACTTTCGTGACGCAGTCGAGGCGCGCGAGATCCTCACACATTGGGGCATCCGACGCAGCGAAGACGTTGCGGTCATCCTGCGCGCATTGGTCGACGCCGGCATGGCAAGAGCGGAAGGAGTGAAGGATTTCGACCGGGATTTCGCCGGACTGTTCGTCACTGAGCGATGGTTGAGCCAGTAGCCCGCAGGCGGAAATCGGGAGGGCGAGGCTCCTGCCGAGCCTGCGGACGCGCGATCTGGACGCGCTGAAAAGTGCATCCGCGCCGGCTCGGGGGAACCTCGCCCTCCCCTATGCGATTCAGAAGTGTCGCTGACCTGATTGCCTCACCCACGCATCGCGCCGATCAGCGCCTTCGGATCGCCGACGGTGGTCAGCTTGATGCCGAAGTTTTCGCCCACCTTGACGGCGATCCCCTGCCCGATCGTCTTGTTGTTGATCATCAGGTCCATCGGCTCATCGGCCGGCTTGTGGAACTCGAGGATCGAACCCAGTCCCAGACGCAGCACTTCCTGCACGCCGATCTTCCGTTCGGCCAGCTTCACGATGACCGGCACGCGGATGCGCAGGATCCGGTTCAGCTCGGCCGACCCGGGGGCGGGCGTTGCAGCAGATGGCGCGGTGAGGACGGGCATTGCCTTGGGATTATCGGCACGACAACGGGCATGACAAGAGTGCGTACGCCCGCCGCATCAAAAGCACACGCCCACGACTCCCCTCCGGGGGTTTCGTGGGCGTGCTGAACGCGATCAAGATGGACCGGATTCAATTAGCTGCGAGAGCGACCGCTTAGCGGCGCTGTCCCGGCTGAAGCGGGATCTCGCCGAACTGTTGCTCGTAACGCTTCACGAGCTGCGTCAGGCTGATCGCCAGGCGCTTGGCGTTCGTGTAGTTCACGATCACGCGGTCGGTGACCTTGAAGAGCAGCTGCTGGGCGCCGGGGCCCTGCTGCGGGTTGGGGTTCGGCATGTTGAACCCGAGGTCGATGATCACCTCTTCCACAGTGGTGTGGATGCGGTACGCGTTCGCGTACATGCTCTTGAGCTCGCGCTCGTCGAGGAGGACCTGGACCTGCTGTTCGCCCTGCTGCGGTTGTTCCGTAATCTCTTCTGCCATAGGCTTCCTTTAATAAGAGGACAGACCGACGAGTATGCCGCAAGCCCTTTCAAAAGACAACGTGCCCGGAACGTTTGTGACAGCCGATTCCGCGCGGGAGCTGCCTGCGAATGTCCGGGCGGCGCTCGCCGAGCTGAGAACGCTCGTATCGCCGGACCGGCTGCTCGTCGACGCGTCCGCCCTGTTCACCTACGAATCCGACGGTTTCACGATAGCGAAAGCCCGGCCGAGCGCGGTGGTGTTCCCGATCACGCTCGATGAAGTCGTCGCCATCGTGAAGTGCCTCGCCAAGCACGACGTCCAGATCGTCCCACGCGGCACCGGCACGGGCCTGACCGGCGGGTGCGTGGCGTTCGATGACGGCGTCGTCGTGAGCACCGTCAAGCTGACGAAGATCCTCAAGATCGACCTCGACAACCGCGTCGCCCATGTCGAAGCGGGCGTGCGAAACACGCAGCTCTCCGACGCCGTCGCCCTGCTTGGCGGCGACGCGCCGAGCTATCACTTCGCGCCCGATCCGTCATCGCAACGCGCCAGCACGATCGGCGGAAACGCCGCGACCAATGCGGGCGGCATTCACACGCTCAAGGATTTCGTCAGCAGCAATCACGTCTTCGGAATCGAGATGGTTTTGCCTGACGGCGAAATCCTCCGCGTGGGCGGCGAGAACGGCTGCGCCGAGTCGCCGATCGATCTGCCCGGCCTCATCTGCGGGTGCGAGGGCACGCTCGGCATCATCACCAAGCTGTGGGTGCGGCTCAGCCCGAAGCGCACCAGCTTTCGCACCATCGTCGGCACGTTCAACACCACGCTCGACGCGTGCAACACGGTCAGCGGCATCATCGCTGCCGGCCACCTGCCGGCGGCGATGGAGATGATGGACGGGAAGATGATTCAGATCGTCGAGGACACCTTTCACCTCGGCCTGCCGCGGTCGGCCCAGGCGCTCATCCTCTGCGAGATCGACGGCATCCCCGACCTCCTCGACGGCCAGCTCGACGACATCCTCAACATCTACAAGCGGAACAGCGCCGTCACGCTTGAGACGAGCAGCGACCCGACGACGCGCCTCAAGCTATGGAAGGCGCGCAAGGGCGCGTTCGGCGCGATCGGCAAGATCAGCCCGAGCTACTGCACGCAGGACGCCTGCGTCCCGCGCAGCATGCTGGGCCAGGTGCTGACGAAGGTCGACGAGATCGGCCGCGAGCACGGGCTCACCATCAACAACGTCTTCCACGCCGGCGATGGCAACGTGCATCCGATCTTTCTGTACGACGACCGAGACGAAGAGCAGGTGCAGAACACACTCGTTGCCGCGGAGAAGATCCTCGCGTACTGCATCGACATCGGCGGCACGCTCACCGGCGAGCACGGCGTGGGCGTGGAAAAGCTGCACCTGATGCCCTACCTCTTCGACGGCCACACGATGAAGCGATTCGCCGACGTGAAGGCGGCGTTCGATCCCGGCGAACGCGTCAACGCGGGCAAGCTCATCCCGAGCGAGAAGGTGGTCGTGAACCTGCTGAAGCCGGGCCGGATGGCGCCGCAGTAGACGTTCCCAGCGCGCAGCACGATGCGTCGGCAACCACGGTGGCCGCCGACGCATCGAGTGGGAGGAGAGGTTTTCGTTACGCCGACGTCGCGGTCAGGCCGCCTTGCTGAAGGCGCTGAAGTCCTGACTGGTCGAAGGCTCTTCAAAGGGAATCACGTCCGCTGCGTCGCGCTTCGTCGCGCCAGGATGACGCTTCGACACGGCCGGCGAGGCGACTCGCTCGATCTTCGGTTCCGGCATGCGGTGGCTCGGCTGACGCCGCGTGACCTCGGCCGACACGGTCAGTCCGGTCAGCTTCGCAAGATCGGCCGCACAACAGCTGAGTTGCTCGGCCTGCGAAGCGAGTTCTTCCGCAGCCGCGGCCGACTCTTCGGCGTTCGCGGCGTTCTGCTGCGTGACCTTGTCCATCTGGCGGACCGACTGATTCACCTGCTCGACGCCTTTTGCCTGCTCACTGCTCGCGGTGGCGATCTCGGTGATGAGCTGGTTCACCTTCTGACTGCCGGCAACGATGTCGCCGAGACACGTGCCGACCTCTTGTGCGATCGTCACGCCCGCCTTCGCACTGTTGACCGACTGCTCGATCATGCCGGCCGTGTTCTTCGCGGCCTCGGCGCTGCGCTGGGCTAGATTGCGGACCTCTTCCGCGACCACGGCGAAACCCTTGCCCGCCTCGCCCGCACGTGCCGCTTCGACAGCAGCGTTGAGCGCCAGAAGATTCGTTTGGAACGCGATCTCGTCGATCACCTTCAGAATCTTCGCGGTCTCGCCGGCATTGCGTTCGATATCTCGAATCGCTGTGCTCATCCGCGTCATGGATTCATTGCCGCGCGTCGCGGTCTGCTGCGCGCTGGACGCCAGGCCCGCCGCCTGCGAAGCCGTGTCGGCGTTCTTGCGGGTCATGCTGCTCATCTCTTCCATGGCGCTGCCGGTCTCCTCGATGCTGGCGGCCTGCTCGCTGGCCCCCTGGGCGAGCGACTGGCTCGCGGCGGAGACCTGCGTGGCGGCGCTCGCCGACTGGGCCGAGCCGACGCTCAGCATCTCGCTGATGCGCGACACCGGCTTCGTAATCGATCGCGTGATGATGTATGCAACCGCCCCGGCGGCCAGCGTGGCAATCGCAAGGCCGACGATGACGATCGAGCGTGCCGAGTCCATTTCGGAACGAGTTTGCGATGCGATCGTCGACATCTGCGACAGCCCTGCCGCCGCCACGTCGTCGATCGCCTTCTCCAGCTTCGCCACGACGGCCGCTCGTTTCGCTGCCAACTCCCGCCGCGCGACCATCGATGCGCCGACCTGCTGGAGGTCGGTCTGATACTGGGCGCACGCTGCGAGGATGTCCGAAAGCAGCTTCTGATTCTTCGGCTGATGCACCTGACCGGCGATCTCCTTGCCGGTTTCGGCGATGAAGTCGAAGTCCTTCTGAGCGGCGTCGAACAGCTTCTCGTCGTCGAGCGACTGCGCACGCCACGCGGCGATGCGGACCCGGTTGGCCGCGTTACGCATCTCCATCGCCGCGCGGAGCTTGCCCTGTCGCTCGGTAAGGATCTCTCGTGATGCGCCGGCCTCAATGTCTTTCGAAAGGCTGGCGAATTGCTCATCGCTGAAGGCCGCGAGCGCATCGACGGCTGCCCGGGCGTTCGCATCCATCGCAGTTCGGGCGGATTCGAGCGTGCCAAACGCCTTCTCGGTCTCGCCGATCAGTTCGACGTAATTCGCGAAGAATTGGCGGGCCTCGGGCAGGTTCGCGCGGAGCGTCTTCAGTTCGTCGTGTTGCTTGGCGAGCGTTTCACAGTTTGCAAAGGCCTTCTCCAGTTCCGCCATCGCGTCGCGGGCGGCGTTCAGGTACTTCACGTCGCCGCTCAGGCCGTACGAGCGGCCGTTCAGCTGCATACGAGACATCGCAGAGCTGAGATCCGAGGCGTGATTCGCTTCGGGGACGAAGATGTCGTCGAGTCGCCCCATCGACTGCGCGCCGCCCGACATGCGCCACACCGACAGCGCGCCGAGCGCGACTGCAATCGTCGTCGTCAGGCCGAAACCCAAGAAAAGTCTCTTCGAAATCGTCAAGGACATGGCATCTCCTGCTCAACAAGTCGCTGTGAAGCGCCTCTCCGGCAGTGCCGCGCGAGTGGTCGTCGGGGCAGCGGTCGGCCGCTCACAGCTTGCGACCGTGCTGAGGGCATCGACGACCACACGCGACGACTTTGCGGGAAAACACGTAGTCCCCCAGTGCCATTTCGCCACACCCCTCTCGCCCATTCGACCCTGACCCCTATTCGCGGACGCGCGGCCGACACGCAAGCTTTGGCGCTACTGAAAGAGCCCACTCAGCATCGCGTCCACGTTGGCCACGACCTTGCCGCTCGACTTCGCGGGCACGTCGATCTCCAGCGCGGGCTTGTGCGAGCCGACACGTTCGTACAGCTCGAAATCGCCCGGTTGGATGAATCGCGTGAGCTGTGCGTAGGTGTGCCGATCTCCCCGGCCGTGCTTCTTGTGGTAGTAGCGGAGTGGGCAATAGAGGTTCAACTCGTCCCGCGCTCGCGTCATGGCGACGTAGAGCAGTCGGCGCTCTTCCGCGATCTCCTCGTCCGACCCGCAGCCCATGTCGGCGGGGATGTTGCCGTCGGCACAGTGCAGCACGTGCACGACGTCCCACTCGCACCCCTTCGCACTGTGGATGGTGCTGAGGATGAGGTAGTCGTCGTCGATGCTCGGCGCCTCGGCGTAGTCCTGTGCGCTCTGTGGCGGATCGAGCGTGAGGTCGGTGACAAACTGACGAAGGCTCTGGTACCCCGCCGCAATCTGTTCCAGCTGTTCTACATCGCGAATGCGCAGCTGCGGGTTGTCGTAGGTCTCCTTGAAGATCGGCTCGTAGAACGCGCGGACGCGTTCGACAACCGCCGCGGGTGGCGGCTCGGCATCAGTGCAATAGAGGACGAGGTCTCTCAGTTCGGCGAACTGCTCGTGGGCGCTCGCGGGCAGCTTCGGCGCGTTGTGGCGCAGCGTGCGGATGACGCTTCGCTGGGAGGGCGGGGCCTGCTGGGAGGGCGAGGCTCCCGCCGAGCCTGCGGATGCGCGATCGGAATCGCTTGAATCGCGCATCCGCAGAGGCTCGGCGGGAGCCTCGCCCTCCCGAATCGCCGCGATCTCCCGAAATGCGTCGCCGATCGAAGGCGCATTGAGGTCCGCTATCGCCTTCCGCGCGCTGCTCGGGCCGACGCCGTTGAGCATCAGTAGCACGCGGTACCAGCTCATTTCGTCACACGGGTTCGCGATGAGTCGCAACAGCGCGACGAGGTCTTTGATGTGCGCCGTCTCGACGAACTTCAGCCCGCCGTACTTCACGAAGGGGATGTTCCGCTTCTGCAGCTCGACTTCGAGCGCATCCGAATGGTGCCCGGTGCGGAAGAGGACGGCCTGGCCTTTCAGCTCCATGCCGGTTTCACGCTTGGCGAGGATTGCGTCGCAGATCGCGTTGCTCTGGCCAGCCTCGTCCTGCGTGGTGATGAGCCGCGGGAGTTGTCGGCTCAGGCGCATCGAGTACAGATTCTTCGCGTACTGATGCTCCGCCCGGCTCATCACGCGGTTGCTCGCGTTCAGAATCGGCTGCACGCTGCGGTAGTTCTGCTCGAGCTTCACGATCGTCGTGCCGGGGAACACCTGCGGGAAGTCGAGCATGTTGCGGACGGTGGCGGCGCGGAACGAGTAAATGCTCTGCGCGTCGTCGCCGACGGCCATCACGTTGTCGTTGCCGGTGCGCATGCCGCAGAGGATCTCTGCCTGCACCGGGTTCGTGTCCTGGTACTCGTCCACCAGCACGTGATCGAACTGCCCCGACAGCTCGGTTGCGAGCGCGGGCACGGTGAGCATCGCGTTCCAATAGAGCAGCAGATCGTCGTAATCGAGGACGGCCTGCGCGCGCTTCCGTTTCGTGAACGCCTCGAACACGGCGCGGATACCGTCGGCGTCTTCGATGCAGTGCGGGAAGCTCTGCGTGAGAACATCGGTCAGCTTCTTCCGCGCGTTGACGACGCGGGAGTAGATCACCTGAAGTGTGCCCTTCCGCGGGAACCGGCGTTCGCCTTCGCCGAAGCCGAGTTCGGAGCGGACGATGTCCATCAGGTCGGCCGCGTCTTCGGAGTCGATGACGTTGAATGCCGGGTCGATGCCGATCGATCGGCCGTGCTGACGCAGCAGGCGCGACGCAGTCGCGTGGAACGTTCCGCCCCACACGCGCGTCGTCTGACTCTCGCCGACGAGTCTGCCCGCACGATCGAGCATCTGCTGGGCGGCGCGACGCGTGAACGTGAGCAGAAGGATTCGGTCGGGCTTCACCCCGCGATCGACGAGCCACGCCACGCGGGCGGCCAGCGTCTTCGTCTTCCCCGTCCCCGCCCCGGCGATCACCAGCACGGGCCCCCGCTCGTGCGTGACGGCGGCACGCTGGGCGTCGTTCAGTTCTTCCATCCAGTCTTGCATGGGCGTCGTCCTTGACGGTTGCCGATGCTACCGAACGCGAGCCGAACATTGAAGCGCGGATTTCCCACGAAGACGCGCGAAGGACACGAAGGAGCAAAGGAAATCAGAACACGTCCGGCACGTCGCCGTTTCCATCCCACCGTGCGAGCTGTCGCGACTTGCGGATGCGAAAGAGCTTCTGCACGAACGTCGTGCGAGCGCGGCCGACGAGGACATCGGTGCCCTGCTTCTCGATCGCGCCAAGAATGCCCGCATATACGACCGCCATCACGCACGCGGTCAGGCGTGAGCCGTCGTTCGGCAGACACGCCAAGCCCTTCGACGCCTCGCAGTAGAGGCTTCGCGCACGGTCGATGTTGAAGCGGACGAGTTGCTTCAGTGCGTCGCTCGATCGCGCATCGGCAAGTGACGGCTCCGCGACGCCGAACTGGGCGAGTTCAGCCTGAGCCAGATACACCCGGCCACGCTGGTAGTCCTCCTTCACGTCGCGCAGGATGTTTGTGAGCTGCATGGCGTTACCCATCTGCACGGCCTGCCCGAGGGCTCGCTCATCCTGCAGGCCGAACACTCGGCACATGATCAGACCGACCACGCCGGCGACGTGGTAGCAGTACTTCTCCAACGCGGGCCAGTCGGCGTAGCGCGTGATCGTGAAGTCCATCCGGCATCCCTCGGCGAGGTCTAGGAAGTGCTGCTTGGGAATCTCGCAGGCGCGGACGGTGTGGGCGAAGGCCCGGAGCGCCTCACTGGCCTCACTCATCACGGGCGAGACGCCCGTGCCACGAAAAGCGTACGCTGCGTCCAATACCTGCTCGAATCGCTCCACGCTTTCGATCGACGGTTCCTCATCCGCGGCGTCGTCCAACAGCCGGCAGAACGCGTAGACCGCATACGCGTGATCCCGCTTCGGCCGCGGCAGGAAGTGCGAGGCGAAGTAGAAGCTCCGCGCGTGGCGCTTGCAGATGCGGCGTGCCGACTCGTAGGCATCGCGGAGGTCGGCGGGGAGCGGGTCGGTGGCGGCCATCGGGGGTGGCACTGTAGGCGACTCGGGGACGCAATTCCGCTGCGCTGTTGTGAAGCGCCAGCCCAAGCGGATACTTCACCATCGAACCATGGGCCTCTTCAACAAGATCTTCGGCGGCAAGGACGAACCTCAGAAGGACAAACCCGCAGCAGAAGCGGCGGCACCGGCGATGCCCGCTGCGGACGGCGCACCCGTCGCTCGGCGCGAGCGCACGAAGCGCGACGAGGTGCCTGTCCACCTCCAGCAGCAAGGCGAAGCCGCACTTCAACAGGCAGCGATCGGGTCGAATCCGCTGCTCGCGGCGATCGACGCCGTCGTACAGGGCGATAACGCATCCACCCGCGCGGCCGTCTACGACGCGATCCTGCAGGCCGAGTTCTACCTCGTGCTGATGAACGACAAGGACAGCGTCGAGAGCGGCGAGGTCACGCTCACGCCAGGCCAACAGATTTCACTCGCGACGATCAGCCTGCCGGACGGCAAGGTGCTTCTGCCGATCTTCAGCGACCTCGACCGCCTGCAGAAGAGCGTTCCGCCGGGAACGTCGGTACGGCACGTGAAGCTGCCCGCACAGGGCGTGTTCCAGATTTTCATGCAGGGACCGGGCTTTGGCGTCGTCATTAACCCGAATGTGCCGCCGAGCGGCTTCGTGACGCGCACCGAGGCCGAGTACCTCGCGCAGGGACAGGTGCCTCAACTGAACGAAGACGGCACGGTGAAGCCGCCCGCGGAGCGCGAAGTGAAGCTCGCGCTCGGCAAGCCCAACCCTCCGCCGGCGGCAGAGTTTGTCGCGGCCGTTCGCGAGGCATCGGCCCAGCAGGAGCACGTTCGCGAGGCGCACATCTTCATGGCGGCCGTCGAGCCGAACCCGCTGAAGCTGATGGTCGGCCTGCTGCTGACGGACGACCTCACCGAGGAGGAAGCCGTCGCTACGTTCCGCGCCGTCGGCGAAGCGGCCGTGAAGCATGTGACCGGCGATTCCAAATTCGACATGATGCCGCTCAATGGCGGGCTCGACGAAGCGGTCAAGCAGCTCGACGGGCTGGTCTATCGGAAGTGACCGCGGCGCTTGCATCCGCAGAACGGGAGGGCGAGGCTCCCGCCGAGCCGATGCGGATGCGCGATTCAGCCGCTCTGCATCGCGCATCCGCAGGCTCGGCGGGAGCCTCGCCCTCCCGAACGGTCCTCCCGAACGCGCTTGCCGCTCACTTCGCGTCGAGCAATCCGCGCAAGTGCTCGGGCAGGTCTTCAGGCGTCAGCACCGGCTTCTTCGAGTACGGGCGATAGAGCGGGTCGCCGATGAGCACCATCTTCCAGCTCGTCCATGGGATCGTCTTCCAGTACGCCTCGGCCAGCGTGGTCTTGCCTGTGAGGATCATCGGGAAGAACTCGTCCGGCCGCGGGAAGGCGCTAGCGTACGGTTCTTCGACTGAGCCTACGGTGACGGCCGCGCCGTCCTTCATCAAAGCCGGGCACCAGCCGTCGCCGTTCCAGCTCAGTAGTTCGAAGCTGGCGATGTGAATGGCGATCGCGCCGGGAACGTACGAGCAAGGCGAATTGGGGCTGCGGTACTTCGTCCACCCCGCATAGATCGCGACGCCGCTCGCCGATGCGCTGGGAAGCAGTTCTTCGCGCTCGTCGACCAGCACGTGTTCCATACCCGCGCCCTTGATCGCGAGGGCGGCGTAGTTCCGCATCCACTGGTCGAACTGCGAGTACGGGTCCTTCGGATCGCGATGGCCGCGCGTGTCGATGACGTAGTTGCCGGACTGGCCCTCGCGCTCCGCGTCCATCGACTCATCGAGCCGCGCCCGAGCGAGTTCGACGGTCGGCCCGTCAATACGAGCCGTCATCATCGTGAGCGGCCTGGCTGCAGACTGCGGCACACGCCAATGAAGCGGATTCCCGATGAATCGCGCCCGCTGGTAGCCCGGCCAGAGCGCCATCGACAGTTCGCTGTCCACGCTCGCGCCCACATCCTCGAAGCTCAACATCTGCGACTGATCGTTCACCACCTTCGCGAACGAGAGGATATTGTTACTCTGGTACGCCAGTTCACGCATCCGCGTGCGTGCCACAGGATCGATCGACGAACGAGTTAGTAGTTCGCTCAACTCGGAGAACGTTGGCTGCGTGGCGGGCACCTTGCCGGGCAGACCGGGCACGGGCGGGAGCTTGGTGAAGCTCTGCATCGCCTGGAGAAACTTCGCCTGCTTCGCCTGCCGATCAGGACTGTCCGGCAACTTCGACAGGCCTTGCTTGCCAACGGCCTCGGCCTGCTGTGCGCGGGCGATCAGGAACTCGACGTCCTCGTTCTGCTCCTTCTGCTGATTCGGCGGCTGATAAGCCGGCTCGATCTCGACGACCACCTTCTCAAACCCTTCCACCGAATCGCGCAGCGACCCGCGCGCGACCGCGAGGATCTTGTTCACGTTCGTCGCTTCGAGCACCTGTGACTGCGTCGGCTTCTCCGGCTCGACGTGAACGGGCACGCCGAAGAAGAGCACGACACATTTAATCTTGCCCGCCCGCTCCGGCGCGGTCAGGCCTGCGCGGACCGGCGCGAGAATCTTCTCCCGGTAGGCCTGCGCGCTCACGTCGAACGTATCGGGCGCATCGATCTCGATGATTCGCCCGTCCGGAACGCCACGAGCCTTCGCATAGTGCTCGGCCAGTTCGCGGCCAGACGGGACGTTCTTGTTCACAACGAGAAGCAAGTCGTCGGCTGTCAGCGACGCCAACGCTCGCGCGCCGGGCATCGCCAGCGCGGCCGTCACAACCATCGCGATCAGAATCGTCCGCAGGGTCATCATGCGAGAAGCTTACCCACGAGATAGGACACCGTCGCGGGCGAAACGATGCAGCGAAAATCGAATCTCGCCTTGCGATCCGCGCGTAAGTCAGGGCCGCGGCATGTTTCACCACGCCACGGCCCCGACACGGACGGCTTGCTTCACCGACCGGATTTGCTTCGATCAACTCAGGTTGCTGTTGTTCGACCGCGAGCCGAACAGATCGTCATCGAGGTTCGCGTCACGACCACCAAAGAGGTCCTTTGAAGGATCGAAGGCGTCATTGCCATTGCTCGTGCCGACGATCGCCGCGTCGAACGCATCAACGTTGACCGACGCGATGCGACCGTAGAAGTCGCTGCTCAGGCCGATCAAGCGACTCGACGGAATGGCGACGTCTTCGTCGATCGCGACGCCCACATAGCCGGTATCGTTGCCATCGCCGCCATCGACGACGGTGTTGTAGCCCGCGTAAAGCACGTCGTCGCCCGGACCGCCGACGAGCGACACACTGCTGGTGTCTGCCTGCCCGCCACGGTCGTCGTTGTTGTCGTCACTCGTCTTGTCGTCGAAGTAGCGGTTCAGCACATCCCGGTTCTTGCGAAGCCCGCCGTAGTCGAACGTCGCCGGCATGCCGAGCCGGTCATTGCCCGCGCCGCCGTCGATCAGAAGCGGGCCATTGGTGTCGCCGCTCAGCCGGTCGTCGCCGTCACCGCCTGCGACCGTGATGTGCCGCTGGAACTCGTCGAAGAAATCGTCGTTGAGCGAGACGACGTCGTTGCCGCCGTACGTGTAGATCGCGATGCGCTTCACGTCCGAGACGTCGACCTCGCGCGAGGTGAGGGCGTTCTCGTCGTCGTTCGACGAATCGGTGTCGCCGTCGTTGAGCGGGTAGACGATCGCCCGGAGCGTGTCGTCGCCGCTGCCGTCGCCGTTGTTGTTGAACTCGATCACGACACGGTTGTCGGTCTCATCGCCATTGATGAGGAGGGTGCCCTTCGAGGTAACGCTGATATCGGCGGCGAGCAGGCGGCGTTGTTCGAGTTGTTCGGTGAGACGCATGGCGGGTACTCCTGAAATCGAGAGCGGGTGAAGTGAGTTCGCCCCGCGACGGCCGACCCGTCCGATGAGTCGGCCACGTCGCGTGCGACATGCGACGGACGATCGCACGATCGCAAGTGGCCGCGCATCGGGATTTGCTGCGGCGAACGCTTGGGTGAGTCGTCGTAAGTCGATCCCGTAGCGCGCCCGTCGGTTGGCACTGTCGGGGCGCTGTCGGCATAATTGCCGGGCTATGCCTTCCCCGACCGTCGTCACCCGATTCGCGCCCAGCCCCACCGGCTACCTCCACGTGGGCGGCGCCCGCACCGCGCTCTTCAACTGGCTTCTCGCCAAGAACACCGGCGGGAAGTTCCTGTTGCGCATCGAGGACACCGACCTCGCCCGCAGCACCGAAGACGCCGTCCGCCAGCTCGTCGAAGACCTGAAGTGGCTCGGCCTGAACTGGGATAACGCCGAACTCGTCTACCAGTCGAAGCGATTGCACGTCTACAACGCGATCATCGATCAGATGATCTCGAAGGGTCAGGCATACGAAGCGTGGGAGACGCGCGAGGAACTCGACGCGCTGCAACAAGCCGCGGCCAAGCAGAAGAAGGCGTTCCGCTACGTCCGCCCGAACTACACGGCCGACCAGATCGCGAAGTTCAAAGCCGAGGGACGCAAGTCGGTCATCCGCTTCGCCATGCCGGTGAAGCAGTACACGTTCCGCGACGTCGGCCTACAGAACGACGTCAGTGTGAGTCCGTACGAGGTGCAGGACTTCGTCATCCGCAAGACCGACGGCATGCCGACGTATCACTTCGGCGTCGTCGTCGACGATGCCGAGATGGGCGTCACGCACGTCCTGCGCGGGCTCGAGCACCTGCTCAACACCGTCAATCACATCGCCTTGCAGGAAGCCCTCGGCTACCCGCGCCCGGTCTACGCGCACCTCAGCGTGATGTTGAGCCCCGAGAACGGCGAGAAGCTCAGCAAGCGCGACCGTGACCGACGCATCCGCAAGCGCACCCAAGAGCTGATGCGCTCATCCAAGAAAACCCCCGGCGAGGTCGCTTCAGCGACCGGGCTCACCGAAGAGCGCCTGACGACGTGGCTCAACACCGACACCGTCCAACTCGACCTGTCGGAGCAACCCAAGGTCATGGCGTGGTGCGGGCTGAAGGAGACCGATCTCCCCGAGATCATGATCCACGACTTCCGCAAGAACGGCTACGCGCCCGAAACGCTGCTCAACTTCCTCGCCCTGCAGGGCTGGAGCCCCGGCGGCGATCGCGAGCAGATGACGATCGAGGAGATGATCCAGCTCTTCAGTCTCGATCGCGTCATTCCGAGCAACCCGAAGTTCAACCGCGAGAAGCTGAAGGCGTTCAGCACCGACTGGTTCGCAAAGCAACCGGCGGAGTCGGTCGTACCGCTGTTGCGAGACGTGGCAACACTGCACAAGAGCCCGCTCGCGCAGGCCAGCCATGCCGAATTGCTCACGATCCTGAAGATGAACGCCGGCTACCGCATCCTGAGCGAAGTCGTCGAAAAGAACGCCTTCTTCTACGCGGCCGACGAGTCGGTCATCTACGACGCGAAGGCACTCGAGAAGACGCTGAAGAAGGATGACAACGCCGGCCTGAACGCGCTCCGCGACGTCCGGCCCGTGCTGGAGGGCGTGGCCGATTGGACCGCCCCGTCGATCGAGGCGGCCGTCAACGAGTTCGTCGCGAAGACGAGCGGCAACCTCGGCAAGGTCGCCCAGCCGATCCGCGTTGCGCTCGCTGGCACGACGGTCAGCCCGCCCATCTTCGATACGCTCGCGTTCCTCGGAAAGGCGAAGACGCTCGCGCGCATCGACCGGTGCCTGAAGCTGAACGCGTGATAGAATCAATCGCTCACTGCCCACTGCTCCCATGGCCGAACGCGACTTCTACGACATCCTCGGCGTTTCCCGCACCGCCTCGGCCGACGAGATCAGGGCGGCCCATCGCAAGCTGGTCCGCAAGTACCACCCCGACATGAACAAGAACTCCGCCGAGGCGGAGAAGAAGTTCAAAGAGGTGCAGGAAGCGTACGACACGCTCTCCGACGACGACAAGCGCCGCCAGTACGACCAGTTCGGCCGGGGCGGCCCCGCAGGCATGCCGCCGCCGGGCTACAACGAGGCGTACGGCTCGTACGGCAACTCCGAATGGACGCCGGACGACCAGAGCGTCCGCGTCGAGGACTTTGACTTCGCCGACTTCGGCGGACAGCAGGCCGGCGGAGGCGGCGGCCAGTACGGTTCGATCTTCGATCAACTCTTCGGCAACCGCGGCCCGTTCGGGCGCGGGCGACGCCAGCGCGAGCGTCGCGGCGAAGCGGCCGAAGTCGGTCAGGGCAGCACCGCCGACGTGGAGTTCCCAGCCACGCTCACGTTCGCGCAGGCTGCGCGCGGGACGACAATTCCGATCACGATTCAGCGCCCCACCGGCCGAAGTGAGACGATCGAGGTCCGCGTCCCCGCCGGCGTGAAGGCCGGCAGCCGCGTCCGCATCAAGGGTCGCGGCCAGCCGGGTCCGAACGGTCCTGGCGACTTGTTCATCGTCGTCAACGTGCGCGACCACGACTACTTCCGCCGCGATAACCTCGACGTGCTGCTCGACGTCCCGATCAGCGTCTACGAGGCCCTGCTCGGCACGCAGCTCACGGTCCCCACGCTCGACGGCCAGGTCGAAATCAAGATCCCGCCCGGCACGAACAGCGGCAGCAAGCTCCGCATCAAAGAGGCCGGCATTCACCGCGGCGCCGACAAGGGCGATCAATACTGCGTCATCAAGGTGATCGTGCCGAAAGAACTCGACCGCGAAGATCAGGCCGCGATCATGACGCTTCAACGCAAGCACCCCCTCAGCCCGCGCGACGACGTGCCGTGGCGTTGAATTGATCGACGCATCGCGGGAGGGCGAGGCTCCCGCCGAGCCTGTTGAGCGGAACGCTCCACGAGCGGATACGCGACCGAAAGGCTCCTTCGAACGACGCGTCTTGAAGACGCGCATCCGCATGGCTCGGCAGGAGCCTCGCCGTCCCATTGCGCGACTTCGTCCTACGCCATCACGAGCCCTTCAAACCGATACCGCGAATGCGCCGCGATCACGTCCACGTTCATCGCCTGCCAAGCCTCCCACGTGCCGATGCCGGCGATGACCGCGTCGAACGCGTCGCCGCCGGGGTTGGCGTTCATCGTTCGGACATCTTTTGGCGAAACCGTCGCGCGTGACTTGATCGCCGCGAGGATCATCGCTCGCGTCTTGCGGTGCTTGTCCTCCAGCTTCCCCTGCGGCTGCTTGTAGCGCGTGTGCGGCACTCCCCACCGCTTCAGCGTACTGCTCGGACACGCCTCGACGACGACGCGCTCCGCGTCCGCGCATCGCTCCATCTGGAACGGGACGATGCACGTCTTGCGATCGCCCGACAGCGGCGCGAGCACGTCGCGCATTCCGTGGAACATCTGGTGGACGATGCGGTAGTGGTAGCAATCGAACGGCGTCTTCGTCTCGCTGTCGGTCGTGCGCCGCACGTGGAGTCGGCCGAGCGATTCCTGGCAGCGGCGCACGCACTCCAGGCCGAACGCGTTCGCGGTGCCGGTCCACTCGCCGACCGCGCGGAGTTGATCGGGCCACGTCGTCCAGCCGAGTTCGATCGGGAGGCCGAACGGGAAATCGATGCCCCACACCGCGTCGGTCGATCCGCGGATCATCGCGACGAGGTGCGCCAGCGCCGGTCCTCGGTCTGCCGTCCCCGCGTGCGACTCAAGCGGCTTCAGTTCTTCGAGCGTGAGTCGCTTCGCGCGATCGAACGAGAACGACGCGACCCAGGCGTTCTTGCCCGCCTGAGCCGCGCCGCTGAAGTCGACGCCGTAGATCCGAGAGACCTTCATGCGAGCCGATTCTATGCGCTCCGTGTCGGCGTCAGCACTTCCACCTTGATCTCGCTCGGCAGAATCGACTCGACGCGCTGCTGAAAGCTTCCCTTCACCGCACGGTGCACGGCGCCTTGCCGCGACGAACCGATCAGCACGCGGTCGCAGCCATACATCGCGGCGGTCTCGCCCATCAGGGCGGCCGCGTCGTTACCGGTGTCGTACGCGGGGATGACCGGCACGCCCTTCTCGTGGCCGAGTTCGAGGAACCGCGTGAACGTCCGCATCGCAGCCGGGTCGGTGTCGATCGTGAGGCGGTTCTGCTGCGAGTCGTAGCGGTAGTCGAGCTGCAGCTCGCGGATGAAGCACACGATCAGCGCCGCCCCGCGCGCCCGCGCGAGGTTCAGCGCCGGTTCGGCCAGCGTGTCTGAGCCGTACGTGCCGAGCAGCATCTTCGGCATGTTGTGCACTTCGGGCTTGAACAGCTCCTGGATCGCCTGCCGAATCAGGCTCGGCTTTTCGCCGGCGCTCTCGCGGACGCGCTGTGTGATCGCGCGCGCGATAAGCCCCAGCACGAGCACGATCGACACGAAGAGCAGCGCCTCGTGCTTGGTCGAAGCAAGTGTCACCCAGATCGCCAGAAGCAGCACGCCCAGGATGGCCATCGGCACCTTGCGCCACCAGTGATAGAGGCGCGGATGAATGGCGCACAGCGCCACGTTGATCGCGACGGCACCGATCACGCCGATCGCGTAGAGGTGGCTCAGCTGCTCGACGTCGTGCACGAGTATGAGCACGATCGCCGGCACGGAGAGCGCCATCACCGCAGGGATGACGGGCACGCCGAAGCTGTTCAGCTTCTGCAGGGGCGACGGCAGTTCGCCGTCACGGGCGAGGATGTACAGCACGGCGATCATGCCGCCGATCGCGGTGTTGGCGGCGCTCAGGAGCAGGACGCCGCCCACGATGCGGACGCACCACTCCACGATCGGCCCGCCGTACTTGCCGGTGAGGAAGGCGAGCATGTCGTCGCGGTGCGCGCCGCTGTCGTCGACGCCCTGCATGGCGAACACCATGATCGCCGCAAGGACGACGTTGAAGATCGCGACTTCAAGCGCAACGAACGCGATCGACCGCCCCGCCGTCCGGCCCACGGGCTTCTTCAGCACGCCGGCCATGCTCGCGATCGCCTCGACGCCCGAGAGCGCGAGCACGATCGACACGAAGTGAATCCACTCCGTCCGGATCGACTCGTGCGGCAACGGCACGCTGCTGCTCCACGTGCCCCACGGCACCTGCGGCACCGCGAGGATCACCACGACCACCGTGATGAAGATCATCCCGATGGCCGCGAAGATGGCGAAGCCGCTCGTGTGCTTCGGGCCGAGGAAGTTGAAGACGCCGATCGCGACGATCGACACCACCGCCCACAGGCCGGGCGAGTTCAGCGCGAAGAACGACTCGGTGTGCCCGAGGTTGAAGTAGTGGAACGCGTCGAGCGCGGAGAGCGACGCCGTGATGACGTAGTCGGCGAACAGCAGCAGCGCGCCGACGACGGCGAGCATCTTCGATCGGCTCCGCGCGGCCGCGTACACGCCGCCGCCGTCCGGATAGATTCGGCAGATCTGCGCGTACGCCCAACCGACGGCGAGGATCAGCAGGCTCATCGCCGCGATGAGCCAGAAGCTGCTCGGCCCGGCGAAGAAGAACGCCAAGCCCAGCACGTAGAGGCGGCTGGTGCCCCAGTCGCCGAACAGCAGCGCGCCGGCCTGCACGGGGCCGACGTTGCGGGGGCGTTTGCTCGACAGCAACGCGAGGGCCGACGGCATCTCAGCGGTGCCGGCAGCAGTGGAGACGCTTTCCATAAGGGGACGCAACCTGTCCTTGGACGCCCGCCGGCACCATCGGGGAACCCGATGAGCCCTTCCCCCGCCGCGCAGTCCTGCGCGCGGCGGATGGCGGGAGCGTCGCTCGACCGTGCAGCCCGGACCGGCGAAGGACGGACGAGCCTGGAGCGGGCTCATCCGACAGGACGCTGGCACCTGCCGCACACTTTCAGCCGTCTACGAGGTTAGCTGACGGGCTCGGGCCTGAAAGTGCCCGCGGGTGCCGCTCGGCGCGGTGAGCCGAGCGATCATCCGTTCGCCCCGGGGTTTCCGATCGACGCCTTGTCGCCGTTCGGAGTTGGGTCCCCCGTTCGCCGGCACAACGGCCGACGATTCGACGGTTTGGGAATACGAAATCCTGACGCGCGAACCGCCCCACGTCAAGCCCCGCCGAATGGAGCACTCCCAAACAGCAAAAGGCACCGGTGCAGCCGGTGTCTCTGCGGAGGGCGCCGTCGATGTTGCGGAAGGCTTGTTCGAACGTGGCGGAACTGCTTGGGCATCGCTACCCCACGCGCGGCGAGACTCGCACCATGAGCAGCGACAGAGATGACTCTGGTCTTGGGATGGTCGTCCCCACGTTGCCCCGGTTGTGGTGCAAGACGCGTCGATGTGACTCGAAACGCACCCCGGCACTCCTTTCAGCGGCCGGAACGCCAAGACGAGAACGCCGCGACGTAGGGGTGCCCCCGCGATGACCTGACGAACGGTCAAGATCGCGCCTTATCCATATGAAGGATCGCATGGTAATCAGGCCGGGCGCAGGGTCGCTCGAAAGGAGCGTCCAGTATGCCCGACCCCCGGCGTCGTACTTGCCGTCTGCCAAGCAGTTGCAAAATCTCGCCGACGAACAGCTTGCCATCGTTCACTGGGCAATCGCTCGGGCGCAGTCATCCCCCTTGCAGCCCAACGCGTCGCTGTAGAGTTGACCGAAAGTCAAGCTCTCGATGGGCGTACTGCGTTGAGCATTGCAGGCACAGCCGCTGTTGCTGGCGACGAATCGTCATTTGTCATTGCAGCGCGATGCTCGCATTGCCAATTCGACGGCGCGCGGTGAAGGACCGGACGTTGCCGTACGAGTTGGAACCGGTCGGGCCGACCATCGTTACAACGTCGCTGGCCGCGAAGATCGCGCCGCCCTTGCGGAGCAACTGCGACGAGTCGGAACGAAGCGCGATCTGAGCCACATTCGACGACGGCGCGTTCCTGCGATCCATCAACGTGCGGATCGTTCCGGTGCTGCCGACCGACATGACCCGCGTGAGCCCTCGCTGGAACGTCATCGAGACGACGGCTTCGCCGCGACGGTCGCCATCGATATCGCCGAAGGCGACGCTTTGTCCGATCAATGGGCCGTTAGCCGGGGTCAAGGCGTCGATCGCCGCGCGGGTCATCAGCACCCTTGGCGTGACGGTCGGCGCGGCGACAGCCCGGGTGTTCAGCGTCCACATGTTGAGGTTGCCACTGGTGGTCCTGGCCACGGCCATGACGCGGTCGGACTTGTCGTCGATGGCGATCCGCACGCCGCCAGTGGTCGTTCCAAGCGAGGTCGTTGAAGCGGCTCGACCGGTGCGCGGGTTAAGGATCTTTACGGTCGTTGCAGTCGACGTGGCACGCGCGGCGACGATCTCGGCGTTGCCGTCGTTGTTGAGATCGCCGGCCGCGACCTGCAGCCCGCTGACCGCCGCCGCGCCGAACGGCTGCAGGTCGCCAAGCCCGTCGAGTCGGCCGCCCGAATAGTTGAACGTCCGCACCAGACCGGTACCGCCCGTGGCCTGTGAAGCGATGATGTCGGTGAAGCCGTCGCCGTCCACATCGGCGAGCGTGACGTTGACGCCGCCAAGGAAGGACGCATCGAATGCGAGGAAATCGGAGACCACGCCCATCGTCTCGGCGTTGTAAATCGTTATGCGCGGCTCTGCGCCTGGCGCTGATCCGACGGCAAGCAGTGGCGGCATCACCGTCACCTTAACCAGACCTTGAGCGGTCCTTCCGTCCGCATTGCGGACGAGATAGCTGAAGGAGTCGACGCCAATGAATCCGGGTTGCGGCGTGTAGAGCACGCGCGAGGTGGCCACGTCGACCGACACCGTTGCGTTCGAGAACGCGGCCGCGGTCACGGATACGAGCGAGAGCGGACCCGATCCCGTCCCAGCCGTGTCGTTCGCGAGCACGTCGATCGACGTCGCTGACAGTCCGGTTTGAGCGCGGGCGACGTCGTTCTCCGCGATGGGGCGCCCCTGCTGCGCAGCAAACGACACCGTGATCCGCGCATCCTTCGTATCGACGACGATGCCGAGATTGCTCCGCAGGTTCGTGTAGATGTCCAGGCCCACCTGGTCACTTGGAGCGAAACCCGGAGCAGGCAGATACCGAAGCGCGCCGAGGATCGCGTTAACACCGGCGACGGTTCCCACCACCCAACCTCCGCCGCCGGGAAGGTTGTAGAGCCCTGCGTCCGTGCGCGTGGCGGAACTATCAAACGAGCCGGCGAAGGTGTCGCCCGTGTAGGGGCCGTCCTGCGCGGCGAATCGGAACCACACGCTGGCAGTCACCGGCCGAGCGCCGCCGTAGTTCAGGCGGACCTGCGGCGTACCGTCGGCATTGACGAACACGTACGGCTCGTCGGGTGTAGCCGTGATCGTGGACGGCGCGGAAAGTGACCACGGCGTGAACCCAGCCAGATCCTGACTGAACGAGACTGTGACCTCTGCCTTCAGTTCGTTGCCGCTGGCGTCGGAGACGCTGTATTGAAAGAAGTCGAAGCCCTTGAAGTCTGCGCCGGGCGTGTAGCGAAGCAGGTCACGCCCGCCCGGCCCGGCACCTGCTACGCGCGTAACAGTTCCCCAAGAGCCATCCGCGAAGCCTGCGATTCTCGTGGCCCCAGAGTCGTTCGCCAACACGTCGACCGTTGCCGACGGGAACGTCGCGGCATCGGCGGCCAACGTGACGTCCAGCTGATCATTTGCGGCAACCAGTGCTGCGAGAAGCGTTCGAGATTCCAACCGATCGGAGAACGTTCGCGAAGGACGATTAGGGAATCGATTGGTCTTTCGGGTGTTCATGCGAGGAATGCCCTGTATGCAACTGGCCGAATCGAGGAAAAGAAGTACGCCACGCTCATCAAGCAAACGAGCCGCAATGCTATCCCTCCGATAAGCGACATCGGTCGACACATGCGAGAGAGCAGATGGGAAAGCCCGCGAAAAACGATCCGCAAGACTCTGCGACGACGGAGCGTAGGTGCGTCAGTGCAGACGGTCAACGAGGGCTCCGACTACATCGGCGTCACTGGTTTTTTCGCCGGTTTTCCCTGGCAACCCAAAGTTCAATTCCGTTTGCGGCATTTCTCCCTCACCTCCAGCCTTCCTCTGATCTACACACCCGTACTCCGGAGCAATGAACGAGAGCCGTTGAAGTACGGACCGGGGTACCGACAGATTGGCACTTCCTTGGCTCACAACGACGACAGTCCGAAAGTTAGCGATTCGGAACCGGACCCGGTGACGACACGGCGCCTCGAAGAAGTCATGGACGACACGCTCGGTCGTGAACCATCCTCTCAGCGGCTGCGTCACGTACCACGACACGAGCAGGTATCGACCCAGCGCGGAAATGCAGACCTGCGATGTCCAACCGAGGCGTGCTGGCCGTTCGAGTACGGGCTTTACTTTCTGAATATCGCTCGACCATGCGTTGTGGGCCGAGCCGTATCCGCCTGTGTAGTGGCTCTATGTCGCTGCGCCGAACTTCGACGGTTCTCGCCGAACAACTCGGGCGACGATGAAGGTGTTGCCGCCGTTCCTATAGCCGTCGTTGGAAATCGCGAATACGAATTCCTCGGCGCGATCAGCCTTTGCGTTGCCATCGTCACCCTCCGTGGTCGCTTGATCGCCTTGCGATCGCGTAAAGAAGCTGCCGTGACGGTGACTCGCGTCGCTGTTGCTGACGAGAACTGATTCGCCGAAGTGGGCGCAGATCTCGCGCAACACCGAGAGTGAGCTCTCGAAAGCAATGACGACTGACGCGCCGGAAGCCGCGAGAACGAGAGCACGAAAGCCGTTCGTGCACACTGACGCAAATCCACAGAAAGCATGCGAGCCATCACATGGCCTGCCAATTCCGGTGTGGCATGATTCCGGCACGATCTTGTACACCCGGTTCTGGAGGAGGACCCCATGCGGATGACTCGACGAGCACTCGGCGTGCTCTGTGCGGCGATCACGGTTTCAGCCCCTGCCTTCGGTGCGATCAGCCTGTGGGCTGACAACAACACAAATGCGACGGCAGGATCCGGAACGACCCAGATCACTTGGACGGGCACCACAGCCGTTTGGAACAAAGACTCGACTGGGCTGAACGCCCAAGGCGTGCTCGTCACCACGAGTGCCAATCCCGAGGCCGACCTGTTCTTCTACGCCGGCACCGACGCAAACGACCTCAACCGCGTCGTCAGCGTCGGGACCAGCGGCGCTGCTGCGACGGTCACCGCACGCTCCCTCACGCTCGAGGAGGGCAGCGTCACGTTCAACGTGAGTTCGCAGAACAGCGTTGTTCAACTGATCGATGCAAGCGACACCGGCGTGTCGATCCTAAACAACTCGACATCGGCGACGAACCGAAAACTCGGCTTCAACTCGAGTGTTGCGCTGGAGTTCGACGATCCGCTAACGCTGTCAGGCACTGGCAACACGCTTGATTTCCAAGGCCCCTTCCGCGGCATCGGCAATACGACCACCTCCAAAACCGTCACGTTCAACACGAAGTCGCAGATCGTCTCGTTCGGCGCGATCGAGCCGGCGGTCTCTGGGACGTGGAAGTTCAACGACGACGCGACCGGCACGGGCACCGATGTCCGCTTCGCAGCGACGACAAACCGACAGAACTTCGGCACCGGCAAGCTGGTCACGGCTGGCAAGGTGACCATCCGAACGCTTTCCACGGGCAGCCTTCTGGGCGCTGGCACGTACTACACCTTCGCGAACAACGGTTTGGACATCGGCGGCACAACCACGTTTTTCGATAACTCGAACGTCAATGCCCAAAGCATCGCCATCAACGGGCCCGTCACGCTGACCGGTGCTGCTGGTCAACGCGGGCTTAACGTAAACGGCGGCAACGCGGCAACGGCGTTCATGGTGCTGCGACTCAACGGTGCGCTCGGCGAAGAGACCACTGGAATCGGACTCATCAAGGGCGGCTCGAAGGGCGCAGCCGGCCCCGCCGTCGGCACCCTCGAACTCACGCAGCCCAGCACCTACACCGGCCCGACCACCGTCGCCAGCGGCACGCTGAAGCTCCTCGCGGGCAGCAGCATCAGTTCGTCGTCGGGCTACGGCATCGCCGCAGGCGCAACGCTCGACGCCAGTGCCGTCGCACCGTTCGTCGTCGGAATCACCAAGACCCTTAGCGGCGGCGGGTCGATCACCGGCGGAAGCCTGCTGGGCGACCTCACCGTCAACGGTACCGTTGCCCCCGGCGCATCCATCGGCACGCTCAACGTCACCGGCTCGGTCACGCTCGCCGGAACGTCCAACTTCGAAATCGCCCGCACGGGCGGCCTCCTGCCGGCCTACGACTGGGACGAACTCAACGCCACCGGCACCATGACCCTCGGCGGCGTGCTCAACGTCACCTACGACGCCACCCACACTGACGCTCTCACCGCCGGCGACACGTTCGATCTATTCGACGCTTCCGCTTTCGCCGGATCGTTCACCAACATCAATCTGCCCACGCTCAGTTCCGGGCTTGGCTGGGACGTGAGCCAACTCGGCGCCGGCGGCACCGGGTCGATCAGCGTGGTCGCGGTGCCGGAGCCGTCGACCACCTTCGCGACAGGTCTGACGCTGTCGCTCGTGCTGCGTCGTCGGCGTGCGACCGCCTGAGCCCAAACGAGATTTCCCCTCCGCGCGGGTCTGCGGTCCTCTCGGCCGCGGACCCGTTCTCGTTTTGTAGCGCGATGCCGCACGCAGCTCAATCATCGACTCAGCGTGATGTCGACGCTGGCGCGGCCACCCGGCGTGAGACCGTTCACGGTGGTTGATGACTTCGTTTCACCGGCAGTGACGATCAGTTCCCGCGACGCGCCGATCAGGCCACGCAGTTCGAATTGGCCCTGCGCATCGGTGATCGCAAAGTGCGTCGTACCCGTCGAGACGCGGGCCCCCTTCACGGCTTGCCCGGACGAGTCGCGCACGGTGCCGGTAACGGTGCACGTGCCCGGCGCGCTGGCGAGGACGTCGTGCATCGCCTTCCGCGTCGCAACGGTGCCGGGCGAATCCTCACCATACTCCGTGTCGGTGTGCACCCACGGTCCGTAGCGCGACTTCTCCAGCAACGCGGCCCGATCGGTCATTCGCTTCGCGCGGTCGTTCCAGCCGACCTCGGAGCTTCGCCACAGCTTCTGTCCGTCCTTCACAGGTTTGCCTGGATCGTTTCCGATGAATGCGAGCCAAACGTCGGCGATTCGATCGTCGCGCAGCGCGATCACGTTTGCGCCGATCTGGCCGCGCGAGAAGCCGACGTAGAACACCGCGTTCGGGTCGCCCTGCCATTCGTCGCACACGTAGCGAATCGCGTCGATGCAGTAGTCGGTCGTGCGTTGCTGATCGCCCCATCCGTTGATCTGTTCGGTCGTGCCGTCCTCGCCGACATACGGAAGATTCAGGCAGATGTAGTCCTGCCCGCGCGAGAGGTGCCACGCCATGTTGCCCTGGTCGGTCAGGCCGGTCGAGTAGCAGAACTTGTCGAAGAAGATGTTGCCGGTGTACTCGACGATGATGGGATAGCGACGGGAGCGATCCCAGTTGTTGGGAAGCCCGAGCACGTGGCGAACGCGCGTCTCGCTCCAGTGTGGCAGTGATTGCTGCACGCGCTTGCCCGGGGCGGGACTTCCCTCTTCGACGTCCGGCACCACGAACGGCCGTTGAGTGGCGGCGAGCGCTTCGGGCGTTCCCGAACCCGTGGCGCGCACGCCGTGGATGAGGCATTTCGTTGCCTCCTTGCTGCCGATCGCAATTGAGAGCCAGCGGATGCGGCGCGGGTCGACCGCCGTCGCGACTGCATCCGGCCCGTCGTACTTCGCATAGAGGTCGATGCGGAACGTGCGTCGTTCACGCGCGGCGAGCGTTTCGAAACCGGGAGGCTTCGCAGGCGCAGCGCCGGGCTGCGTGGCGGGAAGCGAGCTGAAGTCGAACGTGGAGAACGTGCTCACCCCGCCATAGCCGCCGCCCGAAAGCGCCCAGAACGTGAAGCGGAGCGGCGCGTCTGACGCGTTCTCGACATCAACTTCCAGGTAACGATTCGCCGACAGATCCCAAGAAGACTCGGGCAGCGCAAACACCGCCCGCGCGCCACCTGCCGGCGCGGGAGCAGTGACCAGCACTGCGTCGCCGGAGACGGATGCACTCGCGCCATTGAAGCACTTGGCCGCGCCGAGATCTGCGTGCGCGTCGAACACGAGACGATCGGCACCGATTGCGACGGACGCGCAGGCCGCGACGACTACGGTTGACGCAGGTGTGAGCCAAGTCAGGTTCATGTGTTGTTCCTCAACTGCGGGGGCCTTGCCGGATCATCTCACTGCAGCTGCAACGTAGCCGTCGCGCTCGATTCCGTGCTGCCCGGGCCGGCAGGCTTCAGCTCGACGCGGTACTCAATCGTTCGGTTGTCCGGACTTGCGGACACGGTGAACTCGAACGGGTAGATCGCGTCGCGCATGACCTGCCACGCGCCGCCGTCGAGACGGTAATGCAGGACAGCCTCGGACACCTGCGTGCCGTCCGCGTCGAGCCAGACGTACGCGCTCGTCGTCTGCCCGGCCCGGATGACGAGACCCGACATGCCCTTGCCGATCGGCGTCACGGTGCGCTCGATCCGGTTCGCATCAGCGATCACGCGCGGCGAGGTCGCCTGCACCTCGAGCCGAGGCGACGCATCGTCGATGACGACTGCCGTAAGTCCCTTCGCCGCGACGTCCGCTACGAATTGACCATCGACTACTTCGATCGGCGTCCACACGCCCGACGCCTTCCGCACGCGTCCGGAGTGCTTGCCGTCAAGCTTCACGCGATCACCGTTCACGCGGATCTTCACGCCGCTCAGCGGCCGTGCGGAGGCGTTCATCAGTGCGAGGTACAGCTTTCCGTTGCCATGACCCGCGAAGTAGTTCACCTGCACGTCGCTCGACTCGATAAGCCCCTTCGGAAGCCACGGCCAGACGTTGTTGTCATTGAAAAATTTTCCCGGCGCGCCGCCGTACACGCGATGCCGGAAGTACGCGCCGGTGTTCGTGTACTCCGACGGGAAGTCGATCTGCCCGTCGGATCGAAGCCACGCCTCGGAGATCAGGAAGTCAACCACAAACGCCGTCATCGGCAGCACGTGGTTGTAGTGGGCCGACGTGAACCGCTTGATTCCCTCGAATGGCTGCAGCGGGAAGTCGGCCTTCTCGTAGACGGTGCTGTAGCCGTTGCGGTAGGCGTAGCTGGGGTAGTTCGCGTACCTGCCGACCACGGCGCTTCGGGCGAGGTCGCTCAGGAACGGGTCGTTCGTCTCGCGCGCGAGTCGCAGCATGTAGCCCGCGTGCGGCGCCATGAACACGCCGCGGTGGCTGTGCGCCGTGCCCGCGCACTCGGCGATGAGCCCGTTCGCCGCGACGCGCCAGGCCGGGACGCTCTCCTCCGGAACAGGCTGATTGTTGTACTTGCCGCCGGGGTTGGCGGTGATGTTCCCTTCCGGGATGGTCGGCACGAGGTACGCATAGCCAGTGAACGCACGCAGGCCGCTCACGGCGGCGTCGAGGTACTTCCGCTCTCCGGTGATCGCGTAAAGTTCGTACAGCAGATCCCACGACGGCGCGATCTCGGTGTAGAACGAACTTCCCAAGTCGGCGAATCGCTCCGCCGGCCTTGCGATGCGCAGTTCGATGTACCGGTCCGCCGCAGCGCGAAGCTTCGCGAGGTCGGCCGGGTCGCACGTGAGGCGATAGAGCGCAAGGCCCGACGCGAGGTACGCCTTCGTCGTCGCGAGTTCGTCGCTACCGGCCTTCGGCTTGATCGCGGTCGCAGCGTAGTCGGCGAGGAGCTGCGTGACGGCCGGGCTCTGCTCCTGCAGCAGGTTGTTCGTCGCGACGAGGTCGCCGAAGTTGCCTGCGACGGGTCCGCCGAGGACGCCCTTCGCGTCGTTGCCGACCACGCGCACCATCAGGCTCTTTCGCGTGAGCATGTATTCGAGCGTGGGGATGGCGCGACGACGCATCATGTCGGCATTGTCGAGCACGAGTGCCAGCGACATCGCAGCCGCTGCCGACTGCTGTCGGCCCGAACCAGGCGAATCGTTCTGATAGCCCCAGGTCTTCTGCTCGTCGTACCAGTACGAGTACTGGTCGTTCAGCACGAAGTCGGCCATATTGTTGAGGGTCTGATTCAACGAGCACAGGCTGTTCTCGCGGACGTCGCCAAACCGGTAGAGCCGCTTTCCGAGATCGGCGTACGCGTCGTACCAACTTCCCTTCCGCACGAACGGCCGCAGCGTGAACGAGTATGCCTGCCCCACGTCGCGCTTCGACTCCGCGCCACCCAGCACGGGGGCGAAAAGCGAGGGCTGGGCCTTGCCGTCGACGCTGCGCACCATCGCGCCGAAGCGCGAGTCGCCCCGCGTGGGCATGCGGAACGGCATCTCGGCTGCGTCGGCGGCCACGCCGATCGCGTTGCCCGCCACGCCGACCATGCACGTCGGGATCGGCAGTTGGTACTCGAGCGTCTGATACGCACGAGTCGGGAATCGTTTCTCCTGCCAGATCAACGGCTGCCAGATCCAGTCAGCCGTCGCCGGCTCGACGGCCGACGCGCCCACATAGCCAACACTGAACCAACCGGCCGCCTTCGGCGTAAGCGTGAATCGCAGCGCAGGTTCGGCGTCGCCCGACGGAAGCGTGAGCGAGGCGTCGATCGCACACTTCTCATCGTCGGCGAACGCCCAGCGGATCGATTCGCCCTCTTGGCGCACCTGTGTCGCGCGGGACACAGTCATTGCCTTCAAGGCGACGAAGAAGTCCGTCTCCTTCGACCACGTCGCGACCTGGTAGTTCACGACGCCGCCCTGACCGGGCTCTGAACTGCGGCCGATGCCGATCTTCGGATCATCACTCGTCGCGATCACCGCGAATGTGGCCTCGAAGACGGACGAGGCGCCGCTCGACTTCTCGGTGAGAGTGAAGGAACCGTTTGTGGCGCTGTCGATCCGATAGCGCCCGTTCTCCAGGTGCGAAGCAACGCCGACAACAGCATCGCCCGCCGGGCCGAGCCGTTTGATGACGGGGCCGATCGCTGCCGCGGCAGCTCCGTCGAGCGGCAAAGGCGTGCCCCACTCGACGACGATCTTCCCCTTTGCATCGACATTCTCGAACTCGATGACGAGGTCGTAGGACTTGTTCGCCAGCATCTCGACGACCGTCGTGGCGCGTTCGGCGAGGTCCTTCGACGAGGCCTCGCGCTCGACGAGCGTCTTACCGTCGAGCTTGAGCCGGGCCGCGCCAATAGAGCGAACAGATAGCGGGTATCGGCCCGAGCGCGCGGGCGTGACCGCACCGGTCCACCGCACCTTGTAGCCGCCCGCGCCAACGCCTGGAGCGGGCTCGCGACCGGCGGCCGGGGCATTGGCGATCGCCTCAAGCCGCGTCGTGATCGGCTTGTCGTCAAACGCGCCATTCGCCGCGAAGTACTCGGCCAGAAACCCGGCATCGCCGTCGCGGGCGTTGATCTCCGCGCCGGCCCCGGAGCGGACGGGCGTCCACGCGGTATCTTCCAGCGCACCCTCGCGTGCCGTGGCTGGGAGCGTTGCCGCCAACACCGCCAATAGCACGACGAGCCCGCCGATTCGCCACATCCTGAGCAACGCCGACCGCATGAGTTGTCTCCTCCGTCTCACTCGGTGAATGCCCAACCGTCCGCTCATCGCTCGCCGGGCACCTTCGGAGTATGGCCATCCGCACGGCCCACTTCGAGGCGACACAACGTACCTTTTCGTCGAATTCGCGGCATTTCACTCCACTGCAGATTGAATCGCTGAACGTCCCGCCATGACGCGAATCCGCTGATTTGATTCGTGAATTTTCATGGCTTGCCGCCACCCTTGGGCCACAATTCCGCTGGCGGTAGCGGCACTCGCCGCGAGGATGTCACAGGCACGAGAAGGCTCGAGGAGGAAGGCATGTCGCTGTCGGTTCGCCCCCACCGTAACCCGCGCTCCGCGCGGATCTTGAACGCCATTCGAATTGCTTCGCTCGCCGTGGTGGGCTGTGCGTCTGCCGCACAGGCCGCTGACTTGTACTACGACCTGAATGGCACCACGACCGGCTTCGGCACGACGCCAGGCAACTGGGGCACCGGCTCGAGCGTTTGGAACTCGGACACGACGGGCGGCGGCGCGGGGTCGTTCACCGACACCACCGGCAGCGGCGACAACCTCTTCTTCAGCGCAGACTCCGGCACGGTGGTCGTCACCGTCCTCGGCGCGCAGAACGCCGGCTCGCTGACGCTCAAGGACCGCGGGGCGACGATCAACGCCGGCGCTGCCGGCAGCATCGTCATCAACAACGGCTCGATCAACAACCCGGCCGTCAACGCCAACCGCACGTTCACCATCGGCGCGCCGATCACACTCAGCGGCACGCTCACGCTAACCGGGGCGGCCAACACGATCGTCGCTCTCAACGGCGTGATCACCCAGTCGGGCGGGCCGACGACGATCAACCTGAACTCCATCAACGAGATGCGCCTCGGGTCGGCCGGCAATCCGACGCTGTCGGGCACCGTCAACTTCAACTCCGGCACGACCTTCCTGAACGCCGACACGGCGATGGGTACCGCGAAGGCCGTCTTCAACGGCGGCAGCATGCGCCTCTCCACCACCGGGGCAGCGACGCGCAACCTCGCAAACAACTACGAAGTGAACGGGGACTTCACCTTCCTCACCGCCGCCACCTTTAACGGCAGCGTTCTGAACTTGAACGGCACCGGAACGCTCGGCGGCGGTGCCGGCGCTCGAACGCTTGGCGCGGGCGCGGCAGGTCGCGTGGTGTCGCTAGGCGGTGCGGTGGGCGACGCCGGTGTGGGCGTCGGCATCACCGTCACGGGCGGCGGAACGCTGCGGCTCAGCGGCGCGAACACCTACCGCGGCGATACCCGCGTCGCCGCCGGAACGCTTGATGTGAACAACGCCTTGGCGTTGCAGAACAGCACGCTCAACCTCGCGTCGACCGACACCGGCGCTGTCTACTTCGGAAACAGCACGACGTCGACCCCGATCGCGGCGGCCACGCTGGCGGGCATCAAGGGCTCGCGCGATCTCAACGCGGCCGCAGCGAATCTCACGCTCGGCAACAGCCTCGGGATCAATGCGTCGTACTCGGGCAACCTCGTCACCACCGGCGCGCTCACCAAGAGCGGCACGAACCGCCAGGTCCTGAGCGGAAGCGCCAACTCCGCGACGGGCGGCGTGACGGTTTCCGGCGGATCGCTCGTCGTCAACGGCGGGCTGACCGGGAGCGTCTCCATCGCCGGCGGCGAACTCGGCGGGACCGGCACCGTGACCGGCGCAGTCACGCACACCAGCGGCACGATCAATCCCGGCGACGGCAGCATCGGCACGCTCCAGGTCGACTCGCTCACCGCATCCGGCGGGAGCGTGTTCGCCTTCGACATCGGTGCGGGCGTCGACCGGCTCAACGTCACGGGCAACCTCAACGCGAGCGGGCTGAACGCCTTCACGTTCAACCCCGTCGGCACGATCGCCGCGGGCACTTACACGCTTCTCAGCTACGGCAGCCTGACGGGCGCGATCGGCAACTTCAGCGGACCGACCACGATCGGCCGAAACGGCTTGAGCTACGCGAACACGGGCAGCGCCATCACGCTCACCGTCTCGGCCCCGGCGGCCGCGAACTGGACGCCGGCTGCGGGCGGCGCGTACAGCGTCGTCGGCAACTGGAGTGGCGGATACGTGCCGAACCAGCCGGGCGACGTCGCCAATTTCGGCTCGGCCGCGACCTCACCGTCTACCGTCACGCTGTCGGCCGACGTCTCGCCTGGTGCACTCGTCTTCGATAACGCGACCACCTCCTACACCGTCGGCGCCGCGGGCGGCTCGAAGGTCATCCTCGATAATCTCGGCGGCACCGGCTTCCTGACCGTTACGAGCGGTTCGCACACGGTGGCCGCTCCCGTCCAACTCACGAACGGCGTCACGGCAATCGTCGATGGCAACCTCACGCTCTCGGGCGGCGTTGCCGGCACGGGCGGCATCACGAAGAACGGCTCGGGCACGCTGACGCTCGTCGGCGCGGCGAGCTACTCGGGCAACGTCGCCGTCAATGGCGGCACGCTGGTCGGCGACTCGTCGAACCTCCTCGGCTCGCTCTCCAACAGCGGCACCACCGTCTTCCAGCAGTCGGCCAACGGCACGTTCGCCGGCGCGATCAGCGGCACGGGTACGATCCGCAAGGCGGGCACGGCGACGCTGGTCATCTCGAGTTCGATCGGCTCGCAGGGCCTGCACGTGGCCGAGGGGACGCTCGACCTGAATGCGGCGACGAGCGTGACGCCCGGTTCGCTCACGATGGGCGGCGGTGCCGCGGGAACGACGGCGATGCTCGCCAACGCGTCACTGCTGCTCGGCTCCGACGTGAACTACGTCGGCACCGTCGACTCCGGCGCGACGATCGCTACGCCTGTCGCCCTCGGCGCAGCAGGGCGCACATTCACCGTCGCCGATTCGTCGGGCGCAACCAACGACCTGACGATCAGTGGCGTCGTCAGCGGCACCCAATCGCTCACCAAGGCGGGAGCTGGCACGCTCCTGTTGAGTGCGACGAACACTTACGGCTCAGCTACCGGTGCGACGACCGTAATCGGCGGAACGCTCAAGGCGGGCGACGCCCGCGCGATCCCCGGCGGCCTCGACTCGGCCAGCGCTGCCAATCGCGGCGTCGACGTCCGCGCGGGCACGCTCGATCTGAACGGCTTCAACTACGTGCAGAGCACCGCTACGTCGAGCCGCATCACGATCGGCAATGGTGGCGCAGGCACGACTGCGACGATCGCCACAGGTACAGGCACGCTTACGCTCGCCAACTCAATGAACGTCCAAGGCACGGCCGACGGCGCACTCAGTGACGGCGCAGTCATCACGGGAAAACTAGAACTCGGTACGGCCAACCTCGTCTCGGTCGGGTCGCCGGTCACGTTCACGAACATGCGTTCGTTCACCGTGTTCAACTCGACGGCCGCGGTGGACTTGGAGATCGCTGCGAACACCAGCAGCAGTACAGGCGGCGGATTGGCGAAGGCGGGCAACGGCACTCTCCGGCTGAGCGGCACGAACACGTTCAACTACGTGGCGATCGGTACAGGCGTGGTCCAGGTGAGCGCGGATGCGAACCTCGGTGCCGTCCCCTCAACGCCTTCCGACGTCTATGGCATGAGCGGCGGCACGCTTCAGTTCCTGTCGGGCTTTACGGTGAACGCCAATCGCACCCTCGTGCTCTACAACGTGTCCAATCCGGTCGCGACGCCGAACATCGACACCAACGGCTTCGACGTGACGATCGCCGGCGCGATCCGAAACATCTCGCCGACCGGGCCCGGCGGGCCGGCCCCGATTTGGAAGGTCGGCGCGGGCACGCTGACGCTCAACGGCAATAACACGGGCTACGCCGGCACGACTTCGGTCATCGGCGGCAAACTCGTCGCGGGTACGTCCACGTCGCTCGGCACGGGCGGACTAGACATCCAAGCTACTGGCACTGCCGAGCTCGCGCCCGGGCTGACCAACGCGGTCGTGCTGAAGACGCTCACGATCGCATCGCCTGGATCGCTTCAGATCCGAAACAACCGGCTCATCCTCGATTACGTGGCGGGCGCGAGTCCGATCGAGCAGGTGAAGAACCTGATCGCTTCATCGGGCATCGTGAGCTCATTCGCTTCGCCCGGAAGCGGCAATGCGATCGGCTACGGCGAAGCATCGGCACTCGGCTTGACGACGTTCGGCAACGTTCCCGTCGACGCGGACGCGCTGCTCGTCCTCGCGACGCGCTCGGGCGATGCGACGCTCGACCGAGTCGTCAACTTCGACGACTTGCTGAAGCTCGCCGCCAACTACAACCAGTCCGGAAAGACGTGGACCGACGGCGACTTCGACGCGAGCGGAAACGTCAACTTCGACGACTTGCTCATCCTCGCCGCGAACTACAACCAAGGCTTCTCGGGCGAGTGGGCCCTGGCGCAAACGCTCGTTCCCGAGCCGACCGCGCTGGCGGGAATCGCGCTCGCCTCGTCGTTCGTGCTCGGACGGCGGCGCCGGTGCGCTCATCGCTGAGAACACAGCGTGAGAGCTACTGAGGAACCACACGGCGGTGATCGGAACATGACAGCGTCTGAAGTTGAGCAGCCTCGCCCGTCCGATCCCGCAGCGGAAACCGCGACATCTCGCGTTAGCCCCGCTGGTCCGCGGCGTCGCTTCGCTCATCTGCGATGGGTGATCGGCGCGATGCTTTTCTTCGCCGCGGTGCTGAATTACATCGACCGCCAGGCGCTGTCTATCCTCGCGCCGACCATCCAGAAAGACCTGAACCTCACCGACGCGCAATACGGCGACCTCGTCAATCTGTTCCTGATCGCATACACGGCGTCGCTGCTGCTGAGCGGGCGACTCGTCGACAAGATCGGCGTGCGCCTGAGCATGGCGCTCTTCGTCGGCTGGTGGTCCGTCGCCAACATGTGCACGGCGGCGGCGCGCGGGTTTGCGTCGCTCGGCGTGTGTCGATTTGCCCTCGGACTGGGCGAAGCTGGGAACTGGCCCGGCTCGACAAAGGCCGTCTCGGAATGGTTTCCTCGTGCTGAGCGGGCGCTGGCGATCGGCATCTACACGATGGGGGCGACGCTCGGTGCGACGATCGCCCCGATTCTGATCCTCGAACTTCAGGGGCGATTCCATTGGCAGGCCGCGTTCGTCGTCACCGGCGCGCTGGGCTTGCTGTGGGTGGTGCCGTGGCTGTGGATCTACCGGCCGCCGGGAAAGCACCCGTGGATCGCGCCGCAGGAGCGTGATCTGCTCGCGGCAGACGCCGCGCGAGAGGCGGCTGAATCGCCCGCATCGATCGATCCGCAAGTCACCCGTGCCGGCCCGTGGCGCACGGCGGCAACAAATCCGCACGTGTGGACCCTCATGCTGGCACGGCTCATCACCGACCCGGTGTGGTTCTTCTTCCAGTTCTGGTTCGCCAAATATCTGTTCGCACAGCACCACGTGAAGCAAGAAGAACTGGGGATCACGTGGATGGTCTACCTCGCCGCGGACATCGGCGCGGTGCTCGGCGGCATCGCTTCCGGCTTCCTGATCAAGCGTGGACGGACTTCGGCGACGGCACGGCTCGCAGTGATGCTGGCCTGCGCGCTCGCGATGCCCTCGCTGCTGCTTGTAGCCCGACTTGAGTCGGTGTGGGCCATCATCGCGCTCGGCATGGTGGCGACGTTCGCTCACCTGGCCTGGCTGTCGAACATCAGCGCGCTTGTCGTCGACCTGATGCCACGCCAGATCGTCGCCACCTGCTTCGGCATCGTTGCAGCAGGAAGCGCTGTCGGCGGCATCCTCATGAACAAGGTGGTCGTCTACCTCGTGGAGCATCACAGCTATCACGACTGGTTCACGATCATGGCTTTCCTGCACCCCAGCGCGTGGGTGCTGCTCGTCCTGTCGCGCAGCGTATTCGTCCGTCGGAAAGGAACGACATCATGATCGTCGCAGGTCCCGCAGCGCGTCGCAGCTTCAAGACGGTCGAGCAACACTACGACCTCGTCGTCGTCGGTGGCGGACTGGCAGGCGTGTGCACGGCTATCACGGCCGCGCGCGCGGGCATCCGCGTCGCGCTCGTGCAGGATCGCCCGGTGCTGGGCGGAAACGCATCGAGCGAGGTCCGCCTCTGGGTGCTTGGCGCAACCAGCCACCTCGGAAACAACAACCGCTGGTCGCGGGAGGGAGGCGTCATCGACGAACTGCTCGTCGAGAACATGTATCGCAATCCCGAGGGCAACCCAATCATCTTCGACACGGTGATCCTGGAACGCGTCGTCGCCGAGCCGAACATCACGCTTCTCCTGAACACAGCCGCCATCGACGTCGAGAAGTCCGCCGACGATGCCATTGCCAGCGTGCGCTGCTTCAATTCGCAGAACAGCACCGAGTATCGCCTGCGAGCCCCGCTCTTCTGTGACGCCAGCGGCGATGGCGTGCTAGGCTTCCTCTCCGGCGCGGCGTTCCGCATGGGTGCCGAGTCGAAGAACGAGTTCGGCGAGAAGTTCGCGCCCACCAGCGAGTACGGCGAACTGCTCGGCCACACGATCTACTTCTACAGCAAGGACGTCGGCCGACCGGTGACGTACGTCCCGCCGGCGTACGCTCTCCGCGACATCCGGAAGATCCCCCGCTTCCGGAATTTCAACGCCCGCGAGTACGGCTGCCAACTCTGGTGGATCGAATACGGCGGTCGGCTCGACACCGTGCACGACACCGAATCGATCAAGTGGGAGCTCTGGCGCGTCGTGTATGGCGTCTGGAATCACATCAAGAACTCCGGCCAGTTCCCGAACGCCGACAATCTCACTCTGGAGTGGGTCGGCACGATCCCCGGAAAGCGTGAGAGCCGGCGATTCGAAGGCGACTACATGCTCCGCCAGCAAGACATCGTCGAACAGCGATCGCACCCGGACGCCGTCAGCTTCGGTGGTTGGTCGATCGACCTACATCCTGCCGACGGCGTGTTCAGCGAGAAGCCCGGCTGCAATCAGTGGCACAGCAAGGGCGTCTACCAGATCCCCTACCGCTGCATGTACAGCCGAAACATCGCGAACCTGTTCCTGGCCGGGCGGACGATCAGCGCTTCGCACGTGGCGTTCGGCTCGAGCCGCGTGATGGCCACCTGTGCATACGGCGGGCAAGCAGTGGGCATGGCGGCGGCGATCTGCGCGCGGAAGGGACTGCGGCCGCGCGATCTTCTGCAGGCCGATCGCATCGCCGATCTGCAGCGTCGCCTTCAGCGGTCGGGACAACACATTCCGCTGATCAACATCGCCGATCCGGACGACCTGGTCGCCTCGGCCGACGTGCGGGTAAGCAGCGTCCTCAAACTTCAGGAGCTGCAAGCGTCTTCCGCGAACGCTGCCGTGCCCCTCAACGTGACGCGCGCGCAGCTCATCCCCCTGCCCGCTGGTGCTGTGCCAACCATTCTGTTGCCCGTCGAGTACGACGGCGCGACGGAACTCGCGCTCGAGCTGCGAACCTGCAGTCGACCCGAGAGCTTCACACCCGACGTGACGCTGGCGACGCGGATGGTCCACCTCGAGCCGATGACGGAGAACCAAGCCGTTCAGATGCTCGCGATGCCCGCCGCCGTCGGCGTTAGCGGTGGCGGTGGCAGCTCAGACTTCGCCGCGACGGGCGTGCAGGCGCAGCGTGCCGCGCCGCTGATGCGCGAGATCGGCGGACCGCGTGGCCCGACCAGCCGACGCGAGATCGCCGTCGACTTCGGCGTCACGCTCGATCGCCCGTGTTATGCGTACGTCGCGGCGATGGCGAACCCTTCCGTGCGCTGGCTCACGAGCGACGTCCGCGTCACCGGCATCGTGAGCGTGCGGCACAAGGGCAACGACCGCGTCGCCGAAGGCGCGACGCAGACGCCGCCCGGCGACATCGGCGTCGACAGTTTCGAATTCTGGTGTCCAGAGCGCCGCCCGAACGGCCGAACGTTGGCGATGAAGTTCTCGCCCGCCCTCGCGGGGTTCGATGCGGCGAACCTCCGCACCGGACCCGATCGGCCGACGTCGAGCGCGAACGCGTGGGTGGCGTCCCTCGACGACGCGAAGCCGTGGGTTGAACTGACCTGGCCGGAGCCGAAACGGGTCGGCCGGGTCGTCGTCACATGTGACGCGGACTACGACCACCCGATGGAATCGGTCCTGATGGGACACCCCGAGCGCGAGATGCCCTGCTGTGTTCCCGGCATCCGGCTGCTGGACGAGTCAGGCAACGTGCTCGGTGAAATCGTCGACAACCACCAGACGCTCGTCCGCTTCGCCTTCCCCGCGAAAGAGCTACGCACCCTGCGGATCGAACTCACGCGACGAAGCGAGCAAGCACCAGGGAGCTTATTCCGCGTGCAGGCGTTCGCCGAGTGATGCTTCAGCGGCCGCGCATCTTGCTGCGGAATCGGAGTGGCGTCATGCCTTCCGACGTCTTGAAGACGCTCGTCAGGTATTCTGGCGAGCTGTATGCCGCGGCCGCAGCGACTTCGGAGATCGAGAGATCCGTCATAATGAGGAGCTGCTTCGCCCGTTCCAGGTGAACGCGGCGGATCTCCGTTGCCGGCGTGCGTCCGAAGAGCTGCAGGAATCGCCTCTCCAGCGAACGTCGCGAGATGGGCACCTCGCCGAGCACGTCCTCAACGGTGATGGGCCGACCTGCATTGGCGCGGATGAATCGCACCGCCGTGGCGACCTCTGGATCGTCGATGGCGAGCGTATCAGTCGACTGACGTGCGGAGACGCGCGTGGGCGGAAAGAGCGTGGGCTCCGGCGGTGCTGGCTCGCCCTTCATGAGGCGGTGAAGACACGCCGCTGCCTCGTGGCCGATCAACTCGGACGGTACCTCGACACCTGAGAGCGGCGGCCAGCCGGCTTCGTACAGGTCATCCTCGTCCCCATCGAGGACGGCGACCTCTTCCGGCACCTTGAGCCCGACATGGTGACACGCGTCAAGCAGGTGAAGGCCGCCCCGGGCCCACGCGAAAATGCCCACGGGTTTCGGGAGGGTCTGCAACCACTCGGCCGTCAGTTTGATCCGTTGTAACCAGGTCTTTCCAAGCTCTGGCGCGCAAAGATGGCACGTGAACCCAGCGGTCTGGAGGGCCTCTCGAAATCCGTCGCATTGCGTGGCGACGTGCTGAAGCCGCGTCATGCCGAAGTACGCGAAGTGTTGCAATCCTCGATCGAGAAGATGCGCCGCCGCGATCTTTCCGCAGGCGCGCAGATTGGTGGTGACCGTCGGGAAGGGGTCGGCGAGCGGGAGGTGGATGCCCGAGATGTTCACGACGGGCATTCCGAGCTCGCAAAGCTCGTTGTACATCGCCCGAGACGACACACGGGCGATGACGCCGTCGCCCTGCCAGCCATGCGGGACACGAAGGTGCTCTGTCTGACCTCGCGGCTCGACCAGAAGACGCCAGAATCCCTGCTTCCGCGAATACCGCTGAATGCCGTCGATCATTCGGCGTCCCCAGCCGGTCGCGGTATCGACGAGCACCGCGACCCGCGCGTGCGCGAAACTGGCTGCTGGCTCGCGCACCGAAAAGGGCCGATCGCCGTTGAATAACGCCGTCGTCGACAACGACTCCACGGCTCTGCGTCCAGCGACGACACCGCTCGTTTGAGACCTCTTCGTCACGAACAGCCTCCTCGCGCCTTGCAAGCCGAACCTTCCCCCTGCCGCGAAATCTTAGAAATACGTCGATGCTTCGCCTAGCTGTTATTCGCCGAAGATCAGAGATTTTGCGTCAGGATCTGTTGCGGCGCGGAGGACATTTGATGAACCGTCTCATTTCGTGCATCGCGGTGGCCGTATTCCTGCTCCTCGTTGCGCGCGCGGCGGCGGCGGAAGAGAATCGCGATTCTCGGCTGTGGTACCGGCAACCTGCCAGTCGGTGGGAGGAAGCACTGCCGATCGGCAACGGCCGGCTCGGGGCGATGATTTACGGCGGGATCGAGCGAGAACAGGTCCAGCTGAACGAGTCGACCATCTGGGCAGGCGCGCCGAAACCCCGTCGATTCGAGCCGCGCACGCCGGCGTATGTGCGCAAGCTCCGCGAACTGCTCGTTTCGGGCGACGTTGCCGCTGCGCGCGACCTCAAACTCACGGACATTCCTGCTCCCGCCACGCAACCCGACGACGAACTGGCCGGCCTCGTGCCGCCCGAGGTGCCAAACACGTCGCGATGCGTGTACGAGCCGCTCGGAGACCTGTTTCTCGATTTCGACCTGCCGCCCAATCGCCGTGAGAACTACACGCGATCGCTCGACCTCTCCACCGCGCTGGCCACAACGGAGTTCACCTCCGGTGCGACGACGTATCGTCGAACGATGTTCGCGTCGGAGCCGGCGCAGGTCATCGCAATCCGCCTTGAAGCGGACGGGCCAGACTCGCTCACGTTCCGGCTCTCGCTCGACCGTCGAACCAGCGCGCGAGCCGACGTCGATCGGTACGCGACGTCATCCGAAGAGAAGGCACTCGAATCGATGCTGCCGCCTCCGCCGATTCTGGTGACAGCGCGCGATGACGGCTCCTTCGAAATGCGCGGCCAGGCCAGCGATGGCGGGACGTCTTTCGTTCTGCTCGGCAACGTGGCGGTGCAAGGCGGACGGATCGAGGCGATCGATGGGAAAGTGCTGAAGATCGTCGGTGCGCGATCGGCGACGATCCTGCTCAGCGCGGCGACAGACTATCGCCAGTTCGATCCTCCATCCGTAGCGCGAACCCGACTTGATGCCGCGAAGGCTCGGACCTTCGACGACCTAGGGCGTGAGCACATTGCGGATCACCGGACGCTGTTCGATCGCTGCACGCTCGACCTCGGCCACTCGTCAATCGAATCTCTGCCCACCGATCGACGGCTTCAGGCGGTACAGTTGGACGTGATCGACCCGCGCTCCGTGCGCGTGCCACGCGATCCGGCCTTGATCGCGCTCTACTTCCAGTATGGCCGCTACTTGATGATTGCCGGCTCCCGCAAAAGCAGTCCGTTGCCGATGGCTCTTCAGGGCATTTGGAACGACAGCCTGCTGCCGCCGTGGTTCGGGCTCTTCACGAGCGACATCAACCAGGAGATGAACTACTGGCCGGCCGGCCCGACGAATCTGGAGGAGTGCCGTGAGCCTCAGCTCCGATTCGTCGAGTTCCTGAAGCCCGCAGCCGAACGAGCGGCGCGACACGCCTACGGCGCGCGAGGCTGGGTCCTGTGCGGCATGACGATCTGGGGACCGAAGACGTACTCGGCCAACTGGACCGAAGCAGGCCCCTGGATGGCGCTCGAATTCATCGAGCACTACCGCTTCACGGGCGACGCGGACTTCCTGCGGTCGCGTGCTTACCCCGTGCTACGCGGCGCGTGCGAGTTTTACCTCGACTGGCTCGCGGAGGATCCGAAGACAGGTCTTCTCCACCTCGCGCCGGCCTATTCCCCAGAGAATGGGTTCAAGGACCGGAACGGCGTTGCGACGTCGCTCAGTGCCAGTCCGACGATGTCGATCGCGATCATCCGGGAGTTGTTCAACGCCTACCTCGAGTGCGAGTCGGTGCTGAATGCCGACGCGACATTCGCCGATCAGATCCGCGCCGCCCGCGATCGCCTGCCGCCGTACAAGGTGGGTCGTTTCGGACAACTTCAGGAATGGATCGAAGACTTCGACGAGATCGAGCCGGGCCATCGACACAACTCGCACCTATTCGGCCTATATCCCGGCACGCAGATCGTGCCGGGCCGGACTGACGCTACGATCGTAGATGCGGCCCGCATGGCACTTCGGCGCCGACTCGACAACCACGGCGGCTGGACCGGATGGAGCCGTGCGTGGCTACTCAATTGCGCCGCCCGTCTCGGCGACGGCGAACTCGCCGGCGCGTGCGTCTATCACTTGCTCGGCAAACTGACGTTTCCAAACCTCTTCGACGCCCACCCGCGCCGCGGCGGCGACATCGCGATCTTCCAGATCGACGGCAACTTCGGCGCGACGGCCGGCATTGCAGAGATGCTCTTGCAGAGCCATGCCGGCGAAGTGCACCTGTTACCCGCGCTGCCGAGCGCGTGGAAGAACGGCCGAGTGACGGGACTCGTCGCACGCGGCGGTGCAAGCGTCGACATGGCGTGGAACGAAGGCGGGTTAACCTCGGCCAGCGTTGTCGCGACGCGTGCAGGCGACTTCACAATTCGCTACCGCGATGATCGGATCCGCGTCACGCTGCAGTCGGGCCAACGGGCTCGCGTGGGCGTCGTCAACGGTAAGCTGGCGGCAACGGTTTACTCTTCGAAGGACAACCCGTGAGAGTCTTCTCCCTCGCGCTCGCGCTGGCGCTAGCGCTCCTCTTCACAAGCACCCTCGCGGCAAACGACCTGCGGCTCTGGTACCGCCAGCCAGCCGATCACTGGCATCAAGCTTTGCCGCTGGGCAATGGCAGGCTCGGCGCGATGCTCTACGGCTCAACCACGCACGAGGTCGTCCACCTCAACGAGAGCGGCGTCTGGTCCGGCGAACCGTACGTCCGACCCGACGGCGTGAAGGACCACCTCGCCAAAGTCCGCGAACTCCTCTTCGCCGGTAGGACCGCCGAAGCGCAGGCGATCGCCGACGAGCACATGACGATGAAGGTCGACCCGCGGTACGGCGCATACCAGCCGCTCGGCGACCTTCGGATCGAACTCGACCCATCCGCAGGGACGCCGACGGATTACGAGCGCGACCTCGACCTCACCACCGCGACGGCACACGTTCGTTACCGTATTGGCGACGCGACGTGGGAGCGCAGCGCCTTCGTGTCTGCGCCAGACAACGCGATCGTGTACCGCTTCACGTGCGACAAGCCGGCACGGATCAGCCTGCGTGCGACGCTCGAAAGATCCGGAGGTGGTGACGTGTCGATCCGCGATGGAAAGTTCGTCGAACTTGCGGGGCAGTGCAGCTTCAACGGGAGCCACTTCGCAGCGACGCTCACCGCACGTGCTGAGGGTGGCAGGGTCGAAGCGCGCGACAATTCGATCATCGTCAGCTCCGCTTCCGCACTCGACCTCATCGTGACCGCGTCGAGCAGCCTCACCGCAAACGAGCCGCTGGCGACCGCGCGTTCGCACGCCGACCGCGTCGAGCAGACGTCGTTCGCTGAGCTTCTGAAGCGGCACGTCGACGACTACCAGAGGTACTTCGACCGCGCTTCGATCGATCTCGGCCGCACGCCCGCGGCCGATCTGCCGACGGATGCGCGAGTCGCGCGATTCAAGGCCGACGTCGACGCAGACCCCGATCCGGGGCTCGCCGCGCTCTACTTCCAGTACGGCCGCTACCTGCTGATCAGCTGTTCGCGACCGGGCGGCATGCCAGCCAATCTGCAAGGGCTGTGGAATCCGCTCTACGCGCCGCCGTGGTACAGCGACTACACGATTAACATCAACTTTCAGATGAACTACTGGCTCGCCGAGGTGGCGAACCTCGGAGACCTTCACGAGCCGCTGTTCGGCCTGTTCGAACGCCTGGGCGAGCCGGCGAGACGCGTGGCACGCGAACGCTACGGCTGCGGCGGCGTCGCGCTCAGCACGCGCACCACTCCGTGGGGCAACACCGATCTCCGCGGCAGCGCCGGCCTGTTGTGGCAGGAGGGCATGGCATGGCTCGCGCTTCATTTCTGGGAGCACTACGAGTACTCCCAGGATCGCCAGTTCCTTCGCACGCGTGCCTATCCCGCGTTAAAGTCGGCTACCGAGTTCTACGTCGATTTCCTCGTCAAAGATCCCAGCACGGGGTTCCTCGTCGCCGGGCCGTCTACGTCGCCGGAGAACAGCTACCTCGATGCGGACGGAAAGCGCTGCTCGATCGACATGGGGCCGACCATGACGATGCAGATCGTCCGCGAGCTCTTCGATCGGACGATCCGCGCAAACGAGTTGCTCGGCGAAGACGCGTCGTTTCGAGAAAGGCTCAGCGCGCTTCGCGCCAAGCTGCGCCCGACTCAGATCGGCAGCGACGGCCGCATCCTCGAGTGGTCGCGCGAGTACCGCGAGGTCGATCCCGGGCACCGGCACGTCTCGCACCTATGGGGCCTTTTCCCGAGCGACCAGATCACCGTCCGCGGCACGCCCGAACTCGCGAAGGCGGCGGTGCAGACTCTCGATTTCCGTCGGAAGCACGGCGGCGGCTATGTCGGTTGGGGTCGCGCCTGGATGCTTTGCCTCTATGCGCGTCTGGAAGACGCAAACGAGGCACATTCGAACTGGTTGGCACTCTTGAAGGGTTCGACTCTCGATAACCTGTTCGACGCGCACTGGCGAGCGAACGGCACGGTGTTCCAGATCGACGGGAACTTCGGCGCCGCGGCCGGCTTGGCCGAGATGCTCCTCGCTAGCCACTCCCACGAGATACATCCGTTGCCCGCCCTGCCAGATGCGTGGCCGAGCGGTTCATTCCGCGGGCTGCGGACTCGTGGCGGGCACGTGGTCGATGCGGCGTGGCAGAATCACCGGTTGGTATCGGCAGTCCTCACTGCGGGAAACGACGGCGAGATCAGGCTGCGAACGGCCGTCCCGGTTGATGTTCGCGATGCGGCCGGCGGCGCGGTCGAGGTCCGCCGGGACGGGCTACTCACTCGCTTCGAAGCGCAAAACGGACATAAATACCTGCTGAATGCTCATCCCTGATCCTGACCGAAAATCCGAGATGTTGACCCGACCACTGACGCAGATTCGCTGTTTTTGTACGTCATTGTACCGCGGCTCGCTGTGCGAGCCCGGGTAATCTGTGCGGGTCGTCGGTAAGCGGCCGACGACACATTTCGAATTGACGCGGAGGCAACAGTGAAACGGAAGTCCAATCAGGCGTTTACGCTCGTCGAACTGCTGGTCGTCATCGGCATTATCGCGGTGCTCATCTCGATCCTTCTGCCCGCGCTTGGGCGTGCCCGAGAACAGGGGCTCAACGTCAAATGCGCCGCCAACCTTCGCCAGCTCGGCACGGCGATGCTCATGTACATCCAGGACAACAAGGGGTACGTGCCGAAGGCGTACTATCCCACCAGCAAACCCGACCCGGCCGTCAGCAGCGTGGGGTTGTACTGGTTCGATCAACTCGCCAAGTACATGTCGATCCCGTCCGCCTGGTACAAGGCGCCGTCACGCGTGATCGACAAGCGCCCGTTCGGCGGGACGATCCTCGCCTGTCCCGTTGCGCCGTACAGCGAAGACAAGTTCAGCTACGTAATGAACGGCCTGATGAGCAACAACATCGCTCAAGCGCCCAACAGCAGCGGTTTGTACTGGACGTTCGACGGCCGGAAGGAAGAGTGGGCGCTCACGCGTATCGTGCAGTATCGCAAGCCCAGCGGAACGATGTGCTTCTCCGACGGCTCGAACCGCGCGAACTGGCCTGCGCAGGTCAACATCACCAACCTCTTTGCAAAGTCCGAAATTGATCGCGTTCCGCAGTTCGCGAGCAACCCCGCCTTCTCTGCGCTGCAGGAGCGCCGTCACAACGGAGGAAAGACGATCAACGTCTGCTTCCTTGACGGCAGCGTGAAGTCGGTGACCCTTCGTGAGCTCACCGTGGAGTACAAGCTGAACGACTACACCGGCCAGTTCTGGTCCGGCCGAACCGACGGGCCTCGCATGGTGCCGTGATCCAACGGACGACTCTCAAGACCGGCGACCTTGACTCGGCGTCTGACTCACGGGCAGCGGACCGACCCAATGAGATCACGATTCGTGGGCTTCATCCTCGCCGCACTGGCGGTCGCGGCCCCGTCATCGGTCCGCGCACGTTCGGCGGACGTCGATCGATCGCTTGAATCCGGATTTCGGAACCCGCCCCAGGCGTCGCGGCCGCAGACGTGGTTTCACTGGATGAATGGCAACATCGACGAGCGCGGCATCACCACCGATCTCGAGGCCATCAAGTCGATCGGTCTTGGCGGCGTTCAGCTCTTCAACGTGAACTGCCAGATGCCCGAAGGCGACGTCGCCTTCCTCTCGCCGAAGTGGCGACAGGCGTTTCGCCACACGCTTCGCGAGTGCGACAGGCTCGGGCTTGAGTTCTCGTTTCACATCACCGACGGCTGGTCTGAAACGGGTGGCCCGTGGGTGACGCCCGAGCACGCGATGCAGCGTCTCGTCAGCGCTGACCTCGTCGTCGCGGGGAGCGGCGCGGAGCAGGTCATACGCCTTCCGACGCCGCCTAGCACGCTGGATTTCTATCGCGATGTCGCAGTGCTCGCGTTCCCTGCGCCGACAGGTGACGAGCAGGTCATCGATAAGGCGAACATCGTTGTCAGCGGGGCCGACGTCCTTCCCACGACGCGGCCAAGTTCGCTGCCCGACGATTGGTATCGGCTCCGAGCGCCAACTGCAGGCTCACCATCGACGCTCGACTTCGATCTGCAGCGCACGGTCGCCGTGCGGGCAGTCACGCTGAGCCTTCGCTGGTCGGACGGGCCACGCGCAGCAGATCTACAGGTGAGCGATGACGGCAAGTCCTTCCGCACTGTCGGCCGGCTTCCACGGCACGACGAGGGTTACTCTGGCGTTCACTCCACCACGTGGGCTCTGCCCGAGCCAGCGCTGGGCCAATTTTTTCGTGTCGTCGTCGCGGACGGGGGGCGCGACGGCGGCGTCACGTTCGGTCTCACCTTTATCGGCGGCGCACGCATCGACCGCTGGGAGACCAAGGCCGGCGACATCGTCCGCCCGTCGACTTCGGAAGTGCCCACCGCAATCGTCGATGGCGACGTCGCCGTTGATCCGCAGCGCATCGTCGACCTCACCGATCGCCTCGCCGCAGACGGTTCGCTGCGGTGGCAGGTCCCACCCGGAAACTGGACGGTCCTTCGCCTCGGCCGAACGCTTACCGGCCGAAAAAATCAGCAGGCAACGCCAGCCGGTCTGGGGCTTGAGTGCGACAAGATGAATCCCGTCGCCGTCCGCGAGCACTTCGACGCCTTCGCCGCCAAGATGCTCGACGACAACCGGGACCTCGTCGGCCGATCGCTGACTACGCTTCATCTCGACAGCTGGGAAGCCCTCTGCCAGAACTGGACGCCCTCCTTCCGCGAAGACTTCACTCGACTGCGCGGCTACGACCCGCTGCCCTACCTGCCCGCGATGACCGGCCGCATCGTCCGCGACTCGGCCGTCACGCATCGCTTCCTGTGGGACGTGCGCCGAACGATCGCCGACCTCGTGGCAGACCATCACTACGGCCTGCTCCGAGACCTCGCGAACCAGCGAGGCGTGATCTTCGCGTCGGAGGCGATCGGCCCGAACCCTGCCACCGTCGCCGATGCGCTGCAGTGCAAGTCGCGTGTCGACATGCCCGTCGCCGAGTTCTGGGTCGGCCGCGAGTTGCGGCTCGACGTGAAGGAGGCCGCCGCGTCCGCCCACGTGCTCGGGAAGACGATCGTCGCCGCCGAAGCGTTCACCGCCGTGAAGGGAGACTGGACCGACGACCCCGCGAGCCTCAAGCCGCTCGGCGATGCAGCGCTCGCCGCGGGCATCAACCGCTTCATCTTCCACCGCTATACCCACCAGCCGTGGCCCGACCGAGTGCCCGGCATGACGATGGGCCAGTACGGCATCAACTTCGAACGCACCAACACGTGGTGGACGCAGTCGGCCGGCTGGATCGAATACCTCGCCCGGTGCCAGCACATGTTGTTGCAGGGCAAGTCCGTCGCCGACGTGCTGTACTTCTACGGTGAAGGCGCTCCGAACCTGCTACCCGCGCGGGCAGACCTGCGCCCGGTGCTCCCGCTTGGCTGGGACTACGACGCCTGCAGCGCCGAAGACCTCGTGCAACGTGCATCGGTTCGCGATGGCAAAGTCGTGTTCCCCAGCGGCGCATCGTACAGCGTGCTCGTACTGCCCGATGTGACCACAATGACGCCGCACGTGTTGGACGCGGTGTCGAAGCTCGTCGAAGCCGGCGCGGTCGTCGTCGGGCCGAAACCTGTCGCGTCGCCGAGTCTGTCGGGCTACCCGGCCTGCGATGAAGAGATTCGCGCGGCGGCGTCCCGCATCTGGGGTGACTGCGACGGGACCACGATCACTGCTCACCCGTTCGGCAAGGGCACGATCCACTGGGGCCGCCCGCTCAACGAGGTGCTGGCCAAGGTCGGCACGAACGAAGACGTCCGCGTCACCGACGGCGAGCCGACCGACATCCGCTGGATCCATCGCCGCACCGACGACGCGGACGTTTACTTTGTCGTCTCCACACTGCCCGCCGCGACGACCCGAACACTGAACTTCCGCGCCGACGGCAAGCCGCAGCGCTGGGACCCGCGCACGGGGTCGATTCAGGACATCGCTGTCGCGGCCGTTCAAGATGGCAGAACGACCATGCCGTTGCAGCTCGAGCCATTCGAGAGCACGTTCGTCGTCTTCCGTCGCGGTCAGCCAGCCGCTCCTGTCGTTGCAGTCGAAAGCACGCGCGACGCGCGACCGGCCGAGCTGCACGTCGGACAGGACGGACTCGTCTCGGTGCGTCGCTGGGATGAGTCGCCTATCACGCTGAAACTCCTCTCGGGACAGTCCGTTCAGTTGCCCGGGGAGAAGCTGCCCACACCGCTGAACGTCGAAGGCACTTGGACGCTCTCTTTCCCGCCTGGCCGCGGCGCGCCGGCCGAGGTGAAGCTCGATCGACTCGGCTCTTGGACCGACCACACCGACGAGGGCGTCAAGCATTTCTCCGGCACGGCGAGCTATACGATCGACATCGACGTGCCGTCCCAAATAGACGGCGCGTCGCTGCGAACAGAACTCGACCTCGGCGAAGTGAAGAACATCGCCGAACTGCGCGTCAACGACGGGCCAACGCAACTGCTGTGGACGAAGCCGTTTCGAGTCGACGTGACCGACCAACTCCGCGTGGGCCGAAACAGGATCGAGGTCCGCGTGACGAACCTCTGGCCCAACCGGCTCATCGGCGATCTTTCGCTGCCGGAAGATCGTCGCACGACGTGGGCGACGTACTCGCACTTCAAGCCCGACTCGCCTCTTCTGCCATCCGGTCTACTCGGGCCGGTGCAGCTCGTACCTTCGTCTGTTGTCCACGTGTCGCTTCCCGCCAGGCCGTGAGTGTCGCCCTTGGAGACTTAGATCGATGTCCACCCTTCTCAACCGGTCTCGCTTGCTGGCCGCCATCGTTGGGTCGCAGCTCTTCGTCGGCATCGCGAATGCTGAGACGCTGCTGAAGAACGACGCCTACCGCGTGCGACTCGACGACGATGGCGCCGTCTCCATCTGGCGCGGCGACGGTACGCCGGTCCGATTCGATTCGCGGTTCACAGTGCTGTCGTCAGCGACGGACCCGGATCTCCAACTGCGGTGGGTCGACCTCGGCGAAAAGGTGAACGTACTCTACAATGTGGCGTCGTGGCGCAACGCCGCCGCGACCACGCGGCCGACCACGAAGCCCGGCCATGTCGAGGACGGCTTCGACCCGAAGTCCGACCAGCGACTCGACGACGGCCGCACGAGCGACGTCTTCCGGGCGACGCCGCGCGTCGACTTGCGCGGAAGGGCGACCGCCACCGACGGCCGAATCGTCTGGAACTTCGAGCCTTCCACCGACTTCGAGCTTCGCGCGACGATTGACCTGCCCGCCGGATCAGGCGAACCACGGCTGGTGATCGATTTCAAGCCGCTGAAGGCGGGCTGGTATTCCGTCGGCTACGTCGGCGCGCCGTCCGTCACGCGCGATAGCGCCCACGAGTTTTGGCAACCGATGATCTGGACGGAGAAGCGGTTTCCGAATCAGCCGTACATGACCGAGGCGTACCGCTGCCCGCTCCCCGGTACGTTCGTCACCGACTCCGCGGGTATGACCGTTGGAGTCCTGGCAGATCCCGCAGAGCTGCCATTCGATCCGCTGCCGACGCTGGCGAACAGCCGGTTCGGCGTCGCGCTGCGCAACCCGGCCGGCGAGGCTCAACCGACGATCTTCGCACCCATGCCCGGCGGCTTCGGATCGAAGATGCAGGCCGGCAGCGAGCTGAAGTTCACTGTGCGACTCGTCGCGATGCCGGCGCCGCTCCTCGACGTGCACGAGCATCTGGCCCGCTCGCTCTTCGGATTCGCCGACAACCGACAGAACTCACTGTGTTCTCTCAACGAGACCATCGACAACACCATCGCCTTCGCGATGGGCCCGTGGGCGCGCTTCGACGAATCGCTGCGCGGCAGCGCGTACGAGACCGACGTGCCCGGTGCGGTGAAGAACGTGTCGCCGCTTCATCCGCTGTCGATCTCGCTCATCACCGACAGCCCGGAGATCTTCGCGCACAGAGCGCGCCCCATGGCGGAGTACGCCATCTCGCGCGAGCGGTTCCTCTTCACGACCAATCCTGACGTGAAGGGACAATCAGCATCGTCGAACCTCACCGGCCCGGGCGTCCCGGCGACTGAGATCGCGTCGCTCTACGAGATGACCGGCAGGCGCACGCCGTTCCTCCTCCCAATGGCGATCGCGACGGCGGCCAAGCCGCGAGTGCTGAACCTCGACGCTGAACTCATCGCCAACAGCTGGCAAAGCGCGCTATCGCTCTACCGCGCGACCGGCGACAAGACATACCTCGATCAGGCCGTCCGCGGGGCCGACGAATACCTCGCGAACCGCATCGATCGTCCGGCGCTCGACTTCGGCGACCGCGAAGCTCGCGGCATGTTTTTCTGGACGTCCTTCGCTCCGCACTATGCCGAGCTGTTCGAACTGTACGAGACGACCGGCGAGCGTCGCTTCCTCGATGCTTCGCGCATCGCAGCGCGCCGCTACGCACAGTTCGTGTGGATGTGCCCCGCAGTGCCGGACGGCGAACTCGTCGTCAACAAGGGAGGCTTCGCGCCCACGTATAGGTCCAGCCCGAAGCTCAAGCGGATCGAAATCGCAGAAGAGAGCGTACCGGCGTGGCGGATGTCGGAGCGCGGGTTGACGCCCGAATCGTCCGGAACCTGCAAGGGCCACCGCGCGATACTGCTCGCCTCGCACGCGGCTTGGCTCCGCCGCATCGGCGCGGCGACGAACGACGCATTCCTCATGGACATCGCCCGCTCGGCCGTCATCGGGCGATCGCGCGCCTTCCCCGGCTATCACATCAACACCGCGCGAACCAGCGCTTACGAAAAGCTGGAGTTCGCAGAGCGACCGCTTGAGGAGCTCAACTCCACCACCTCGCTCCACTACAACCACATCTGGCCGCACATCGCGATGCTGATGGACTACCTGCTGAGCGACGTGCACGTCCGCACCGGCGGGCAGGTGTCGTTCCCGTCGCACTACGACGAGGGCTACGCCTACCTGCAAAGCAAGGTGTACGGCGACCGCGCGGGCACGTTCTACGGCGAGAAGAACGTCTGGCTCTTCATGCCGCGCGGATTGCTGCGGACCGACGGCGTCGAGTGCAACTACGTCGCCGCGCGTGGCAACGACAAGCTGTACGTCGTCCTGACAAACGAGAGCAACGCCGAGCTGAAACTCGCCGGGCAACTCGACCTGACCCGGTTGCCATCGCTTCGTGGCACGCATCGCGCATCGCACTGGCGCGACAGCAAGCCCGCGGATGCCATCGAGGTGACAGACGGGAAGTTTGGCGTCGTCATCGCACCGCGCGGCACGATCGCGCTGGCCATTGAAGGCGTCACCGTGACGCCCGCCATGCCGGCCGAGTCGCTGCAGGCTTCAGCGCCGTGGGCGATCGACAATCAGGACATCCCGCTCAGCTCCGGCGGCAAGGCGGTCGTGTTCAACTTCGGGCCGTCGCGTACGAGCTTCTACGCCTACGTCCGCGACCGCGGCGACACCTGGGGCAGCGTCACGCTGCAGTACCGACTGCCCGGCAGCGCCGATGTGCACGACGTGCCGGACAAGACGTTTCCCTTCGAGTGGACCGTCGAACTCCCCGAAGGTGCCGCGGCTTTAGAGTATCGGCTCAACGCCGTCGCGCCGGACGGGAAGTTCACGGAGACGCCGTGGCAGAAGCTCTCTCAGCGAGCCGATCCATGATGCGACGCGTCGCGACCAGTTTCGCCGTGCTGCTGCTGCTGCTCGTGCCTTCGCTCTCGCGCGCCCATGGCCCGACCACGCAGCAAGCCGTCGTCGCCGCCGGTCCGGGCCGAATGGTCGAATCGATCGATCGAGGCTGGCGCTTCTCGCGTGGAGATGTAGAGGGTGCAGAAGCTCGCGAGTTCGACGCATCTTCGTGGACGACGGTAAACGTTCCCCACGATTGGAGCATTGAAGGCCCGTTCAGCGCCGACGCCCCGACGCTCTGGCGCGGCGGCTACCTGCCCAGCGGCGTGGCGTGGTATCGCCGCGAGATCGCAGTCGAGAACGCCGATCGCAGCCGGCACCTCTTCCTCGATTTCGATGGCGTCATGGCGAACGGCTCTGTCTACCTGAACGGCAACAAGCTCGGCACGCGGCCGTACGGGTACATCCCAGTCCGCTACGACCTCACGCCACACCTGCGCTTCGACGGGAAGCCCAACGTGCTCGCCGTCCGCGTCGACACATCGGATCAGCCGGCGTCTCGCTGGTACACCGGCGCGGGCATTTACAGGCACGCGTACCTGGTGCGGACCAGCCCCGTCCACGTCGATCACTGGGGCGTATTCGTCACAACGCCGCGCGTGTCGGCGGACGAAGCGATCGTCTCCGTTCGCGTTCGCGTGACGAATCAGTCCGATGCCGCGCAGGCCGTGAAGGTGAACGTCCACGTTTTGAGCGATGACCGCGCGGTCGTCGGTACCCCGACAACCCGTCCCGTCGAATCTGCGGTGATGATCGCGGCCGGCGAGACTGCGGAGATCCAGCGCGAGGTCGTCGTCTCAAAGCCGCAGCTGTGGGGGCCTCGCTCACCCGTGCTCTATCGTGCTGTGGCGAGCGTGACGTCGAACACCGGCGATCCGCTGGACACGCTTGCCGTACCGTTCGGCATTCGCGATGTCCGCTTCGAGGCCGACACCGGATTCTGGATCAACGGCGAGAACCTGAAGCTCAAGGGCGTCTGCCTTCACCACGACGCCGGTTCGCTCGGCGCCGCCGTGCCGATCAGCGTCTGGGAGCATCGGCTCCGCACGCTTCGCGCGATGGGCTGCAACGCCATCCGCACCAGCCACAACGCTGCGGATCCTGCACTGCTCGACCTCGCCGACCGAATGGGCTTCCTCGTGATGGATGAAGCGTTCGACGCGTGGTCGCGAAGCAAGGTGACGCACGACTACGGCTCAATCTTCGACACCTGGTGGCGACGAGACCTCACGGATCAGATCCTCTGCAACCGCAATCACCCCAGCATCGTGATCTACAGCGCGGGCAACGAGATCCACGACGTGCTCTACGACCCGCCGCTCGGGCTGAATGTGTTTCGCGAGCTTCGCGAAGTTTATCACGCGCTCGACCCCACGCGGCCCGTGACAGTCGCGGTGAATCAGCCCGAGCGGTCAAAGATTCACGACACCGGTTTCGCCGATCTGATGGACGTCGCCGGGTACAACTACGCCGAGCAGTTCAGCGTCGACGGTCGACGGGCGCGGCCGGATCGGAAGATCATCGGCACCGAGAACGCCGCCAATTCAAAGACGTGGCGCATCTGCCGCGACAACCCTGCGCTCGCGGGCGTGTTCCTCTGGACCGGCTTCGACTACATCGGCGAATCGGTCCGCCGCTGGCCGTACTTCACGTTCGAGTTCGGGCTATTCGATTTCTCAGGTAATCCCCGTCCCGAGGCCGCGCAGTTCCGCGCGTATTGGACGAGCGAGCCGACGATCGCGGTGGCGCGCTTGGTAAGCGAACCGCCGCTGCCCAGCGGAACGAAGCTGCCGCGATCTCCGCGGGCAGACTGGAACCCCGACGAGAAGCCTGGCGAGCAGGTCGATCTGCAGGTGTACAGCAACTGCAAGTTCGCCGAGCTGATCCTGAACGGCCGATCGCTCGGCTCGCGCGAAGTCCCGACCGACGCGTCGCCCCTGAAGTGGCCGACGCTCTACGAGCCCGGCGAGTTGCTCGCGATCGGCCGCAATGAGGAACGCGGGCCGGAGGTGTGCCGCACCGTCCTGAGAACGGCTGGGCCTGCAACAGGATTGCGGCTGGCCGCCAGTCGCGAATCCATGGCGGCCAACGAGGACGAGATCGTGTACGTGACCACCACGCTTATCGATGCGAACGGCACGCGAGTGCCTCATGATGCACGACGCGTCACCTTCGACGTAAGCGGCACGGGCGCGCTCCGCGCCGTCGAAAGCGCCAATCTTGCGGATCATGACGCCTTTGCGGGTCCGTCACGGAGGTTCTTCGACGGTCGATGCACGGCGCTCGTGCGAGGCACCGACACGGCCGGCGAGATCGTGGTCCGCGCGACGACCGACGGGATGGATCCTGCTGAGCTGCGAATCAAGACCACCGTCACGCCCGACGCTGCGCTGCCGCTGCCCGAGCGATAACGGTGTCGCGGAATCGCGGTTTCGACGGTTCGATTTCGCATGCGTTGCACGCCGATCCGACAGTACCCTTGGATCCACGGAAGACTCGACATGAAGGCCGGAGGCGGAGTGCGAAGAGTTTGGCAGCGAATGGAGTGCGAATCCCTGCCGGCGAGACGAATGCTCTCGACGGTCAGCATGCCTGCGCCGGACGGTACCGATCAGGGCGGCCTGCTCCGGCAGGCGATCGACTCTGCCCTCCGCGGCGCCGGCGACGCGATCGTTCAGCTTCAGGCGGGCAACTACATCACGAACCCCTCGCCGCGCGATTGGGTCTTCAACACGCAGGCCGACTTCGATCGCACCTGGCAGATCAGCGGCGGAACGGCGACGGTCGACACGGCCACGAAGCGACTCGTGATCGCGCCCACGCCGGGCGGAACATCGGTCACGATCCAATCGCGCGATGCCGCCGCGCTCGGCATCGCATCGACCGGCTCGCCAAACCTACTTGCGACGATTGCCGTAGTCCCCGCCAGTACGACGTTCGACCTGCAAACCCGCTCGATGGGCACGACCAGCTACGTCTCTCGCAAGACGGGCACGCTTGCTGTGGGTGCGTTCAATCAGTCGTTCGGCTTCACGAGCGGCACGGCACTGATCGTGAACAACCTGAAGCTGGTCTTCACGAAGGCGGCCGGCTTCGTCGCCGGAGACGCGATCCAGATCAGCCAGATGAAGATTCGGCTCGACGACACCTGGGCGTATGCCGGCATCGGGATCAACGACGCGAAGGAGCAGCACGTGATCGGGCTCGACATGAGCTTCATCACGAACAAGAGCCTCACCCTGCAGGGCCCTTCCGATGCAAGCCGGGCGACGCTCGCGACGCAGGTCCCGTACAGCGACTTCTTCAACGTCGGCGATTTCAACAACCTCACGATCCGCAACGTGAACTTTGATTACGTGACGCGGCCGTGGGTGCAGACGAACATCACCGCGGTCAACACGGCGACCAACACCGTCACCGTCACGCTCGATTCCGCCGCCGACCTAGCCCTACTGCGCGACGCCAACTGGGCGGGGCTGCTCGCGAACGGTGCGGACCCGTCGTCGAGCGGCGTCGGCTACATCGCCCGCGTGTGCCGCGGCGATCTTCCGGGTGCCATGGCGCTCGGCATCGCGCAGAACAACACGTTCTATCCGAACCAGTCCGACAGCTTCGCGGGTTCGTACGCGTACTCGCCCACCCGCACGTACACCGCCAAGCTGCAGAGCACCGCGGGCATCGCGGCCGGCATGAAGATGGTCTGGGCGACGCGCAACGGCGCGTACGCCACGGTCCGCTTCAGCGGCAACAACCTCACGATGCAGAACGTGAACGTCTACAAGAGCGGCGGCACGATGGTGTCGAGCTTTGGCGCCGGCGCAACGGGCATCGGCGGCGCGTTCGGCGGCAAATTCGTGTTCGACAACGTACAGCTCGCCCCGGTTTCAAGCGCGGATTGGATCACGCAACCGGCCGACGGCATTCACATCAACTCTCCGTACTACGTATCGACGGGGCCGAGCGATCCGTCGATCTCGATCAACAACTGCCGCATCCAAAGCAACAACGACGACTCGATCGCAATCTACCAGTCCGGCGGTCAGGTGACTGCCGTCACCGGGAACAAGCTCACCGTGTCGTGGGCGTTCATGCCGAAGGTGGGCGACACTGTCGTCGTCTACGGCCATCCGGGCGTCGAGCGCGGTCGATCGACGGTGACGGCCATCAGTGGTTCGCAGATCACGCTCGCCACTCCCATCGCCGCGGCGACGAACGCCGATCCGAATCTCGCGGACTTCGTCTTCAACTACACACGCAACGCGTGGAACTCGTACTTGGGCAACACCGTCTTTCAGGACGCGCGCGGGAATGGCCTGAAGACGCGTCTGGGCAGTTGGACGGTCGAGCGAAACACGTTCACGCGGCTCGGCTGGTCCGCCGTCTCGCTCGGAAGCGAGATCAATGGCAATAACACGAGCGGCTTCTACCCCAGCGACGTCGTCATCCGCGACAACGTGATGACCGACGTCAACTTTTCCGATTCATCGAATCAGCTAGCGAACGGCGTCATCGAAGCGGGCATGTTCACACCGTCAGGTGCGAAGCCGTCGCAGCAGCGACTCGTCCGGAACATCAGCATCCTGAACAACACGATCACGGGCATCGACCGCGCGGGCATCAATCTCACATCGGTCGAAAATGTCCGCATTGAAGGCAACACGCTGATCGGCCGCGCGACAGACCCGTTTCCCGACGATCACACCGCGCCGATCGTGTTCAACAACGTCCGCTATGCCACGCTCGCGAACAACACGATCACCGATGCGCGCTCGGCCACCGACGCAGCGATCAGCGTCGACCCGCTCTACGCCCTGAATTGGTTCACCACCAAGAACTTCGACGGCACGCCAACGATGAAGCCGTCCGACACGCCGCGCATCGGCCCGGGCATGGTCTACAACCTGCTTCCAGGGACACCGGAAATGGTCGTTGGGCGCTTCGAAGACGACTTCACCGGTGGGTCGAAGGGCGATTACTTTGGCATCACCGCGCAGCCGCCCGCCAGCTTCAGCGTGCCCACGTCAGGATCGGACGCCAACCAACTCGTCTTCTCCGGCACCACGCTGGAGGGCATCTATCGCCGCTACGGCGTCTACGGCGACCTGACGCTGTCGGCCAGCGTGCGAATCGTCTCCAACTACGCCAGCGACGGCAGCGGGTTGATCTTTCGCGCCACCAACAGCGGCGCCCACCCGAACTACAAGCTCACCGACTTCTACTGGCTGGCGATCAATCCGACGAACGGCACGCTCGCACTCATGCGACGCGACGGAGCCGTGGACGCTGGGGGCAACCTCACCTACACCGAGACCGTTCTGAAGAGCGTTCCCATCGCAGGCGGAGTGACGCTTGGCACGACGTATCAGCTACAGGCACGTGCGATCGGCACGCAGATCTTCGGCTGGGTGACAAACAGCGCCGGAGTCACGACATCGCTCATGCACAACGACACCTCGCCCGACGCGATCCTGTGGGGCGGCATCGGCGTCCGCGTGAACGGTACGAGCACGGCCGTTGCAGGAACGAAGACGGTGTTCGACAACCTCGCGGTGCAGGCGAACGTCGCCCCGCGCACCGTCGACCTGCCAACGGTCGCACTGGCTCCGGGCCTGACCGGACGCCTCTCTGCAACGGGATTCGACGACGACGTGGAGTCTGCGCTCACATACACTTGGTCGAAAGTGAGCGGCCCCGGCTCCGTTTCCTTTGACGTGAACGGAACCAACGCCGCGAAGAGCGCATTAGCCAGCTACTCCGCGGCCGGGACGTATGTACTCGCGGTGACGGTGACAGATGCGAACGGCGAATCGACGACTTGGAACACGGCGCCGTTTACGCCCGACGCCGTCGCGCCGACTGTCACTGGCACTGCATTCCGGTATGACGAGTCGCCGGAGCGGCTCGCCGTCGTATTCAGCGAAGACGTCGGCGCGAGCCTGTCTACCAGCAGCTTCACCGTTCGCACACAGGCAGGCGATGTGGTGCCTTACACGCTCCAGTTCGACGCGACGACGTTCACCGCATCTCTGCGGTTCGACGGCGGCCTGCCCAACGGCAACTATCGCCTGACGATCAACGCGAACGGCGTCGCCGACCTTGCCGGCAATCCGCTGTCTGGTGCCAACCCGACATTCGACTTCTTCGCCTTGGCAGGCGATGTGAACCGCGACCGTTCGGTCGACTTCGACGACCTTCTCATCCTCGCCGCCAACTACAACCAGCAAGGCCGCACGTACGGCCAGGGGAATATCGATCGCTCAGCGGACGGTCTGGTTTCGTTCGACGACCTGCTGTTTCTAGCCGCCAACTACAACCAAGCTGTGCCGCCTCCAATCGCGGCACCACCGCTCTCGTTGCGACGTAGCCATCACGACGGCGACTTGTGGGGGATTCTGTCTTAGCGACGACTGCAGAATACGATCCCCTGCTCGCCAAGAGACACGCGTTACCGGGGACGCCGCATCACCGCCAGACGGGTTGTCCTATTGGCCTTGACTGTCCGCTCGTCTCACTCGTTTCGGTCGGGCACACGCATCCGTCTTCGCCGCAGGTTTCGCTCGGCTGCGACTCAGCCCCGGGCACTCGCAGGGGAACTCGGACGTCGGTTCGAGAACGCGTTGCCCGCGGGACTGCGACGCGTCGTCGCGGAGATCGAACGATCGAGCGCGGTGACAGTCACGATCCAGATCGAGGTCGGCAAGGCGTGCCAGACCAAGGAGAAGATCGACGAAGTCGTCCGACTCCGCGATGCAGGCGTCCCGTGGAACGAGATCGGTCGGCGCGCCGCACTCGGCTGCGGCAACGCGTGGACGGCGTATAAGCGCGCGAAGCGATGGGCCATGTCCAATGGCACTGGCTTGCCGGCGCCGGAAGCCGTCAGCGCGTGCGACACGATGTCGGCACAACAGCCAGCCGCTTGTACCAGAGCGCGTAGCCGTCGCGGTCGAAGTAGAGGGCCTTGAGCCGATCCCCGCCGCGCGAGCGGAAGAGGAAGAGGTGCCCGCGCAGCGGGTCCTGGCCCGTGACGGTGGAGGCCAGCTCCGCCAGTCGGTCGAAGCCGAGCCGCATGTCGATCGGGTGCGTTCAAAGCCAGATGCGCGTGTCGGTCGATCGTTCGTCGAGGTCGCGCAGCGACGGCAGGCCGATCATCGCGTTGCCTTACCACGAGTGATCGTCGCTTCGGCCTCGAGAGCCGCGAGCGCGTCCCGCAGCAACGCAGGGTCGAAGCCGCGGCGAAGGATCAGCACGCGTCGGCCACCCGCGCGCAGCTCCAACTCGATCGATGCCGATGAGGGATGCGGCGACGAGCAAGCCGGCGTCGAGACCTCGACGAAGGTCGGCTCAGTCGTCGACGGCGAGATCACCGACGCGAGCCGACGTCGCCAGGCAAAAAGCGACGAGGCCGCGATGCCGCGCGCGGCGCAGAACGCCTTCACCGTCATCCCGCTGGCCCGCTGCGCGCCGACAACCGCACGCCACCGTGCCTCGGCTGCACCCGCGCCCGTCTTCACATTAGTTGCTCCCATGCCGGCGGCATCATGCAACGAAAGCGCAACGGCGGAAGATGCGGTTCACGCACCGCTCACGCTACTTCGACCTCAAACCCGACGTCAGCCAATGCGCGATGGCGACGGTGCAGTTCTGAAAAGTTGTGGAGGTCGTCACCGGCCGTCGGCGTTACCTGCCGGCGACCGGCTTGCTTACTGCCCGGGCGACGTTCGCTCGGGCAGCCACAACGTCACTATCGAAAGGAAAGCCATGCGTCACCCGCTCATCCACCTCGCTGCGTCCCTGGCGATCGCGCCCGCGCTACTTGCCGCCAGCTCCACAGCGCCGGGCGTGCCGTCATCGCAAACTGCCGATGTGCTCAGCCAACGACAGTTTAACGTACAGTCCGCAGCGGAAGACGAAGGGCCGCTCGTAAGAGCGGCCCTTCGTGGGGTTTACGATCGCGACTATTCGCGAAGCGGAGAGGGGGGGATTCGACTGCGGGATGCTGCGTAACCTACTGGCGGAGTTGCTCTTAGGCTGCTCGTCTTTGTCGGAACACGAGTTGCGCAGTCTCCATTCCTTACTGATCTCACACGGCGTTTCACGATCTCATGGTCCGACGTGAGGGCAGATTGAGGGCAGGTCAGTACGGCTGAGCGCGTCGCGATCGTGCATGCGGGGCAGATCAAGGCGCGCCGCTCCAGCTCCCGCACCCTCGGCTTGCTCACGCCGGGCGCGAGCATGAAGTCGACGTCGCGCTGTAGTGCTAGGCGGTGGGCGTAGCTACCAGGCAATCTTGATTGATCTAAGCGTCATCGCCAGCCATCTCCTTAAGGAAACGCGACGGCGATTTCGCATAGCCGTGATAACTGTCTGCAAAAGTGATCGTCAACGTTTCTTCAGCACGAGTGATCGCGACGAAGCAATTTCGTCGTTCTTCGCGCATCTCGTCGCTACTGTCGCTCTTCTTTGTGGCGTAGTAGCCGGGTAGTTCTTGCTCCACCAAGCCGATCAAAAAGACGTGCTTGAACTCCATGCCCTTCGACGCAGCAATCGTGAGGCATCGCACGGCTCCCTTGGGTGCCGGCTTCTCCTTCGTGTGAAGGTCGAGTTCCTGCAAGTAGTTGTGCAAGCTCATGTCGGCGACCGTGTAGTGCGTGCCGATGTCCGCTTTGAGTCCATTCCAAATCTCCTTCTCGTCTCCGAACTCAGCGAAGGCGGATGAAGAGATCGTTGGGCGATTCTTCACAGATTCGAACCACTTGTGAGCGGCCTCAACGAAGGGCCAATAGTCGAGATGGTCAACCAACGACCCCTGCATCACTTCGAGAAGCTTTGAGGTGTCGGCATCGACGCCGTCGTGAGCCAGAGCAGTCTGAAGCCACGCACGAAGAAAGCCCTGCTGATCAACGGATGCTCGTGCGGACACGTCATCCATGTCGAGATCGATCCCTTCGAGTTTGTAGAAGGCCTTGCTCAGTCTGCGAAGTTGCTCACGATCCTGCGGAGCATTCGCGAGCCGCAATGCTGCGTGCAACCAGCGATATGGTGCTGATTCAAACTCAGTCTTACGAATGGCGATGTACGCGGGAACTTTCTTCTCTGTCAGCGTCTCCAGGCAGTCATCGAGGAGCTTCTTGCGACGAGCAAGGATTGCAGTGTTAGCTCGATCTTCCGGCTTCATCGCTAGCAACCGCTTAGCGATGTACTCACGCTCTTGCCCGAAGGTCGCAAACCGTTCTACCATTACGGCATCGCTTTTCATCTTCTTGTTGGCACGCAGTGGCTCCTTGTCGGCGTGCCGATCCGAGTTGTGCCGAATCAGATTGTTCGCTAACTCGATCACCTCGGCGGGACACCGATAATTCTCCGGCAGTTGCAGGAGCGACATCTTGTATCGGTCCCTTATGATCGCGATCCGCTTGGGACTCGCGCCGTTCCACTGATAGATCACTTGATCATCATCAGCAACGACAAACAGATTCGCGTTATCTGCTGGAACTAGTTGCACGAGAAGCCGAAACTGCGCTGCGTTCGTGTCTTGGCATTCATCGACGCACACGTACGAGTAGATCCGCTGAATCTGCTTTGCCACAGCCGGCCGCTTTTCGAGCAATTCCACAGCTAGGGCGAGGAGCGAGCCGAAGTCGATCTGCTTCGCCGCGATCAGCTTAGTGCGGTAGCTCTTGAAGATTTTCGCAATCGCTGCCGAATGTGGCTGTGTCTTGAGATATTTCTGTGCTTCGTCCGGCAGAACGCACTCATCGAGCATTCGCGTAATCAGCGGCAGCAATTGTGCCGCTTTGGGCTCGAAGTCTTCGTCGTCATTCGGGACCGCCTTTATCGCGTCTGAGAGCACTGCTTCGCGATCTGCCTGCTCAGTGAGGATCGTGAAGTCGGGTTCCAATCCGACGTGACTGCCATGCTGCCGAAGTACTTCCGCAGCGAACGCATGGAATGTTGTCAAGGTCACACGATCGCGGCCTTCAGCCAATAGCGCGTCGATTCGGTTCCGCATTTCCGTCGCGGCTTTGTTCGTGAACGTCACGCCAAGCACGCGAAAGCGAGCACCCGGTGAGTCTGCGATCAAACGTGCGATGCGGCATGTCAGAACTTTTGTCTTGCCTGAACCGGGACCAGCGAGCACAAGCAACGGGCCGTCTTGCCACTTGACGGCTTCGGCCTGACTCTTGTTAAGGTTCATCGTGCTGATGTCGAGGCTCATGATTGTCCGTTCTTTACTGCCGCTTTGATCGCGGCGCTGATGGCCGCAGGAAGACCGACCGATCCTGCTTTTCTTACAGCTTCAACAACTGCGATCGCCATCTGTGGCTTTGACGACGCACTGATAGCCCTCTTGATCATGACCGTTTCCACCGGCAGCACAGCCGGTGGCTTCATATGGCTACATGGATCACCGTTTTTGCACTTCTTCGCAGCTTGCGGCTGCGGAGCCGGCGTGGTCGATCCGATCGCGGTGTAAACGTTTGCATAGCCGTGATGCCAGAGCGTGTGTTCGAGATCTTGCTTGGGAAGAATCGTGATCCGAGTTGCTTCCGGCTCACCTCCCATTTGGGCACGAGCAATTCTTGCGTATTCTAGACCAGCATTGTCCGCATCTGTCATGACATGCCACTCGATACCGAGGGCTTTCGCCATTTTGATCAGCGGCTTAAGACCGCACTGTGCAAACTCCACGCACGACACGCCGGCAAGCTCGAAATCCTCCTTCACAGCCAACGCAGCTTCCGGCATAAACCAGAACTCGCTTTCTCCTTCAACCAACAGCCATGACTTGGCGAACATCAGACTGCCACGCTTTGCTCGGACATGGTACGAGACCTTCCGAGCTTCGTCTGCGGTAAGAAGACCATCGGGTATACTGAAGACCTCGATCTTTCCACCTTTTCGCGCCAACCGCCGAATTGCCCTCAGTGGCACAGCAGAGACAAGCTCTCCCGAGTGAGTCGCGACGATCTTCTGGCCGGCAAGCTGATCAATCGTGGTCCATAGGGCACGGACTGCTGACGGATGAAGATGAGCCTCTGGCTCTTCCAGCGCGAGAATCGGCACCGATTGCTTGTCGTAGGAACTTGTGAGTTGGGACTGAAGAAACGCCTCGAACAAGAAAAGTACCGAAAGGCTCTGCGTGCCGGCACCATGCTGGCCAATCGGCAGCCGTGCGCCTGTTCGACAGCCGAGTTTCATCTGCGTACGAGAGAGCATGTCGAAGACTCGTGCGGGAATCGCTTCGACGCTGACCAACTCTTTGTCTGCTAGCTGTAGCAGTGTCCCCGTCTTTGCGATCGCCTTCTTCACGACATCAAACGGTTTGTGATTGTCTAGGATCGTTTGGTTCAGTGTTCCGATCTCTTCTTCGATCTTCTTCCGAGTCTCGTCGTCAATATCGGCATTCTTGGTGAACGGTGACCAGAAAGGCGATCTCGCACTGAAGTGCTGATGATCTCGTACTGCGCCAAGAAGAAACACCGGCGCCAATGACTGCAGGTCTGTCACTAGCTTCGGCTGCCTCGCTGACACTAACGCCGCACGCTTCTCGTTCAGGAACGCCCACTCAACAGTGTAGTCCTTGACCGCCTTGTCGTACTTCGCTTGCACACGAAAGATCAGCTGTTTTCGATCATCCGCCAGAATGTTGACGGCCTTACTAAAGGCTTGATCGACCTCGACCGGCCATTCGTCCGTCTTCTCCTCTTCGAAAACTAAGGTGAGGGTCAGCGGCGGCGACTCCTGCGGTTGCGCATCGTCCGATGCCAAATGGAAGTCGTACTCAGCAAATGGGACGCCTCGCCGACTCAGCCCGCGGTTCATGCAGGTGTGCAGTGCCTCGAGAACGCTCGTCTTACCGGCATTGTTCTCGCCGATCAGAACCGTGGTTGAGTCGAGATCGAGCACGAGCTTCGTAATGCCTCGAAAGTTCTCTATCTCGAACGTCTTGAGCTTCATGTTTCTCCAAATTCATGTGGCTCCGCGGCGTCAGTGTCGCCGACACGTTGGCACCTTGCGAAGTCTGGGGCGTTAATTCCATTCGGCGACAGCCACATCATTCGATCATCGTGAAGACGTGCGAGTTGCGTGCGTAACGGATCGGCCAATCAGCTCGCGAAGCTCGTCTGGCGAGTACGCCTGTGCTGTTGGCACACGGAGAATCCGAAGGCCAGCCGCGGCAAGGACGGCATTCTTAAGTTGGTCGTTACGGACGCCACGATCTGACCGGTGCGATCGGTCGTCTAGTTCGATTACGAGCAGCGGCGCAAGCGAAACCAGCTCACATAGTACAAAGTCAACGTGGAAGCCTCGGATCTTCTTGAACCAGTTTGGTTGACCCCGCTGGAGAGGCGGATGGTCAACCAGATCGAGGAGCCGAACCTTGGTGAATAGCGAGTACCGATCTCCCACTGCGAGGCATAGCGCCGGCCAGAATGCGTGCTCACCCAGCGACAGCAGCGACGCTCTTCGCCGATACGGCATGATCGGCGGTGGCTCGACGACCGGCAGCGCCCACGGCGACGCGTTTCGCAGCGCCCGCTCGTGCTCCCGCCGAGCCATCCCAGCGCGCAGAAGGCCGACGTGCCACCGGAAGAATTGCACCGCACCGCGCGCTGTCGCCCGCCACACACGCGCACACCATCTCCCGATCGCAACGTAGACGTCGTCTAACCGATCCATGAGGCTGCGGGGTTCGGGTGTGGTTGGTGTGTTCACTTAGCACCCATTGATGAACGATGCGATCCCACTTCAAGCATAGTTGCTCGCGACCGCACTCTTGTATAAGGCTTCAGCGCTCGCGGTCGAGTCGATTGCATCTCGCACATCCGCTCGCGTCAAGTCAAGCGCCCTGAGCACAGTCCCCACCTTCGCGACAGCCTGTATTCGTCGGTAGTGATGCTGGTGCGACATCGCATACGCGGCAAGCCCCTTCAGCTTCGGCAAAGCATCTGACAGGTGAAACCCGTGCGGGTCAATTAGGTCGGCAACGATCGTGCCGTTCGCACGGGAGAAGAAGATGAAGTCGGGGCGCACGATGCTCACATCGTCCGCCATCGCGTACGCCACACCGAGGGAATCCTGGCTGGGGCGGTCTGGATTGCGATACCAGAACGCGAAGCCATCGCGTTCGATCTCGGTCGTCAGCACCTCGTTCTCCCATCCGCCGAGCATCACCGGGTACATACCGACATCATCGCAAAGCAGGTGCTTCGCGTAGGTCGGGATGTCCACTTCGGTTCCGTCAGCCTCGCGAGCGCGTGTCGGTTCGGACCGCGACACCGGGCGCACTAAATCCACATCCTGCGGCTGACTGCTAAGCGCGACGATCTGCCGGTAAGCCTCTTGCCGCTCGTCGGACAGCGCCTTGATCTCGTCTCGGTACTTCGCGAACCACTCATCTGACAACTCGGTCGCCGCCTCATCGAAGATCACTTGCAGGTTTTCCATGAGGTGCAGCGCCGCGACGTCCTCGCGCGCCTCGATCAGTGCGTCTTCTAAATCATCTTCTACTTCCGGTCTCTGCTTAGCCCGTTCGAGCGTGTACGTCCGTGCGATGTCCGGGCTGATGATGCGTGCGGTGCGGCGGAATGCATCCGTCATGACGGCGTCATCTGCGCCCACTTGGAAATATCCATCCTGCAGCATTCCCGACTTCATCTCTGCGATGATCGTTCGGCCCTCCACGGTCTTCACCGACGTCCGCTTGGCCTCAAACTCCTTCTTGCGCTCGGCAATGAACTTTTCCAGCACTTTGTGCATGGCCGCGTGCGCCTTGCCGCCCGCGCCGGGCAGAATGCCATCCGATGCGAGTTCGTGTGCCAGCGCCGTCAATCGAATCGGCGGCTTCGCACCGCGCTGCGGGCGCGTTTGCGACGGAAGCGAAACGAATCTCTCCCACACCTCTTCTGGCACAGCTGGGTTCGGCTTCATCTCCTTCGGCTTGATGAGAACGCGCCCGATTGGCGGCATGTCCCCGCTTCCACTACGCAGCGCCATCACAACGTTCTCGACCGTGCGCCGGTCGAACTTCGGCAGTAGGCAGTCGACCGAGTTCAGCTTGTCGTTGCCGGGGATTCGTCGCGCGAGCGGCGTGCGAACCATACGCCCCAGCAACTGCGCGACGTATGTTTCATCCTTCGCGGGGCGGAATGACACCATCACCTCGGCACGCGGGCAGTCCCAGCCGGTACTGATCGCATCTTTAGCGATCAGCACGCGCACCCACGTGTCGTTCTGCACGCGCTGCGGCTGAATATACGGGATGGAATATTTGCCGAACGTTTCGGTCCTGTGCTCGCCGAACACGTTCGCCACGCTCGTCTCGGGCAAGTCCGGCCACTGCTGAAAGATCGCGTCTAGCAGACGCCCGATTTCGTTGTGGTTCGGCGTGTTCGGCACCTGAAACACGAGCAACGGCTGCACGGTCTGCGCCGCGTTCTGCCGCTCGGCGTAGGCCTTCCACTCAGCCGTGCTCTCACGCAGCTTGTCGGCAGCGCGGCGAACGAGCACGGTATCGAAGTCGCCCGTTTCATCGGGGATGTCGAGCGCGATGATGTCTTTTAGCAAGCCCGATTCCTGCACCTTTGCACCGTCCACGGTGACCGCGGAAAGCGTCGTGCGGTTCTGTGCGCCCTCCATTGCCTTGTTGAAGCGTTGGATGGTCGCGGAGATGCCCCACACGATCGGAATACCAGGCACACCTTTCTCGCCGTTAATCAGTCGCCGCACGATCGTCGGCTTCTCGCGCACGTCGTCGCCTAGGCCGCGATGTGCTTCGTCGAGCACGAGATAGAGCGTCAGCGCAGAGTCTTCGATCGTATTGCGGATCGTGTCCCAGATCGTGTAGCTGCGCAGGTCGGGGCGCATTTCGGGAAACTTGCCGCTCTCGTCGCCGTCGAACCCGCGCACGAGCAGGCTCTTCTTGCTGAGCTTCTGCGTATTGAGGAAGAAGATTTTGCCCGCGTCGAACTTAGCTTGGTTGAAGGTGTTTTCAACCACCACCAAGTCGGTGTAGCGAAGTCGATCGGACGATTCCATGAGCCGGAATCGCGTCTGTTCGTTGAGCGACGGATCGTCGCTGAACCAGATCACCACCGCGCCCGGGTCGCGGTCGAACTCGAACGAATCGTCACCGTGGAAGAGCGCTTCGAAGGCGGCCGCCGCCATGACGGTTTTCCCCGCGCCGGTCGGAGCGGTCAGCGAAAACGCTGTGCGCTCGGCCTCTTCTCGCCACCGCTTCCGGGCCTTCTTCAGGTTGGCCAGCACCTCGCGAACGGCATCGGCTTGGTAAGTGGGTTCAAGGATGAACTTCATCGTTCAATCTCCGTTCGTGAAGGCGAAGTTAGTCAGGTAGGACTCGTACAGCCGGATCGGCTCCACCCCTTCCGGCAAGTGACGGGTAAGCGCTTGGAATCGGCGCTCGTCGTCCGTCACGATGTACGCGATCCGCAGCGTCGCTGCCTTGCGTACCGCCTTCATGAAAGCGCTGGCCTTGTCCAGTTCAATGAGCAGGCCGTAGGTGTCCGCGACTTCCCAGCCCGCCGAGGGTATTGTGTCGATGCGCTTGCCGGTGCTGCCTGCGCGCATCCACAGCAGCGGCGCGATGTGCTGAAAGGCAGTGTGGTAGCTCACCCCAAGCGGCGTCTCGTAGGTCAGCGTAAAGAACTCCGCGTTCTCGCTGAACCCGTCGGCCATCGGGAACTCGTCGGTGAACTTGTAGTCGCCCTGTATCGGCTGCCCCTCCAGTGTCTTGCCCATGATAGCCGATTGCACGCGTGGCTTCGTGATGTAATCGCAGATGCCAAGCTTTTCCCACTCGGGATCGCCGGGCCGCAGACCTTGCTCCCTCAACTCCTTCTGCTCATCAGCCGCGACTTCATTATTCGTAATGCTGATGCATTGCCGTCTTCCTTTGTCCCCGTCCTGCTTATTTAGTCGCATCACTGCGTGTGCAGTCGTGCCCGAGCCAGAGAAAAAATCGAGCACAATCGCGTCGGGCTTATCCTTTACAAAGAATCGCAGTGAGTCTTCTACGGCGTATAGAGATTTCGGGAACGGAAAACGACGCTCGGGAACAAGCTTGGACAGAACAAGCGATCCATGATTCTCTGCGTTGTGCGCGGGTCTGTTCCAGACGCGCTTTGGGATAACGCCTTTTCCCTCGCGATACACCGCTTGCACGGCACCGTCCGGATCGCGGCCAATGATTTCGATTCGGCCATCTTGAATCGCGGCAACGGTGCCACTGGGAAGGTAGTGAATAGCTGCCTTCTCAAGCTTGGTGTTGTGATTACGCGCACGAATGAATCCGTCCTTGAAGTATCGAGATGCGGTTTCTGGCGTGATTCCCCAAAGGCCTTCTCCCCCATTTGGTCGAAGCGGCCAGACTGCAAACGTTCCTTTAGGGGCGGCTATCGAGCGTCGGTCAACTTCGTCGGCAACTGGTTCGCCGATCGAGTGTATGAAGCCAGATTCGTTCTTTACGAAGATCGGATAGAACTGATTCGGTCGAGCGCCGCGCTTGGCTGTTGGTTCGCGGCGTCGGAGGCCTAGCCAATCTACTTCTCTTCCGATTTGTGCAGTCGCTGAACGCGAGTCATCAAGCATGTTCTGCTCGCCCGGTTGAACGTAAGCCGCGCCAAGACGTGCTACGTAGATGAATTCTTCGACTCGAGAAAATTCGCCGAATCGCGCCACGCCCTTGGCGCTGATCACCGAGGTAATCATCTCAATCTCGGCTTCCGGGAACGTCTGTTCAAGCAAAAGCCCAAGGCGCAGATACTCCTTCTCGTCGATGGTAACTATGAGCACGGAATCCGCAGGGTTGAGGAGCTGCTTCGCTACTAGCAATCGCCGCTCCATCATCGCCAGCCATTTGCTGTGTCGGTACTGGTCGTCCCCTTCGACGTAATCGTTGTTGTACTTCCAGTCGCGCGCGCCGGTGTTGTAGGGTGGGTCGATGTAGATCGCGTCGATCTTGCCGCGGTGGGTCCACGTGAGCGCCTTCAGGGCGTGGTAGTTCTCGGCGTTGATGACCGTGTGCCAGGGCTTGTCGTGGCCGCCGCGGGAGACCTTGCCGGTTGAGATGAGGCCGGGATAGATGACATCGCGGAACTCGGCCACGACGATCAGGTCTTCGAGCGGCACAGTCTGCGATTCGACCTGAGCAGCGCCGAGAAGCGTGAGCGCGGCGGTCTTCTTTGCGCGGTGGATGGTCTGGACCTGCCAGAGCCGTTGATCGCCCTTCGCGGTCGACCCGCGCGGGGGCAGCACGCGGACTTTGTCCCCCTTGCGCACCGGACGCTGAGGCAACTCGACGACTTCAGGGCTGTGACGCTCGAAGTTGAGGCCGAAAGAGAGGCGAGACGAGAGCGCCCGGAACTCCCGTTCCAAATCTTCACCCAGTTGAGCGTCTTTGGCCTTCGCCTTTGAAATCAGATCTGTGAGTCTCGACACGCATTCACCTCGGGTGAAAAACCGTCAGCGGCACTGAAGGTTGAAGGTGCCTTCCCAGCGGACGTGCTGCATCCCGAAGCATATCGCGAAGAGTCATGTCGCTGCAACGCATGCAGTGGGTCACGTGACACGCGAGAGGAAGCGCCAGGGTGGGTTGTACGAGGTACATCGATCGCCGCTTGAACCGTCGTTTGCGGGCCACGGTTCTAGGGCAACTCCGAATACCCATCTGCATGCATGCTTTCTGGTACGGCTGGGCGAGCCTGTCGCGGAGTGGCGTGTATGGGTACACCTGCCTGCAGATGGACGCTTGAGGAAAATCGCCGTCAGCTCGCCTCGGTAGCCAACTTATCCACAGCACGATCCGCAGGCGCGGCTCTGGACAGTCGGAAGGTCGTGCCGCCGCCGTCGCTAGCGCCGTGTATCCGCGCGCCGTCGGCGGGATCGATGAGGAGACTTTTAGTTATAAGAAGGGAATCACATCCAAAGCCTTGACCCGCCTCAAACGCGCCGACAGTTTCTGTCGGGCTTCCGCCACTTTCGTGTTGTTTGCCGACAAAAACCACTTGCGCTTTTGACGGTTGTCTGCCAAGGTCATGTCCGAACGACGACAACTTTGGGAGGCAATTGTGACGGAAGAGCGACAGGTAGAGGCGGTTGACAGCGCGATAGCGTCGCCTGCGGAACAGCCGCTCGACGAGGCACAGCTGCGTCGCGGACAGATAAGCACCAAGCGTGGGTTCCCGGTCTACCGGTCGAACCCGAGCGTGCCGCACAGCACCAGCGCGATCAGCACGCGTAGCAAGCGCATCCATGTGCCTGGCGGCAGCGGGTCGGTCATCGTCGATCACTCGACCGGCGAGATCAAGGGCATTGGCGGGATGGGGTTCTGGTGGGAGGAGGAAGTGGATACGAGTCGGTTCGTAAAGCTCTTCCTCGACGGCATCAAGCAGGCGGCAGGCCTTTCGAAGACTGGCATGGCGGTCTTCGAGATGGTGTACCACCAGATGCGCGCCAAGCCCGGGAATGACGAGATCAAACTCAACGCCTATGTCGCCCGCGATCACGGCATGTCGGATCGGTCTTACCAGCGCGGCGTGCGCGAGCTGCTGGAGAAAGAGTTCCTTTACCGCAGCCCGAGCGACGGCGTCTTCTTCGTCAACATCCGCTTCATGTTCAACGGCGACCGCCTGGCGTTCGTGAAGACCTACCACTTGAAGGACAAGCCCAGACAGGCAGAGCTTCCGTTCAGTCCGATGGACGATTCGGACGACCTGCGGTGAATCAGGAGAGGTAGCCGTGCGCCTTGAGCCACGGCTCAATTGCATCCTCGAGGATGTCACGCAGCGTGTTGGGCTCGATGCCGTTGAGCTTGCGCTCCAGGCTTGCGCGTTTCAGGAGGGATACGAAGTCGGGGCGGATGCGCGTCGACAGACTCGCGCCGCTCGCATCGGTGGTCGCCTTGCTGAGCGCAGCGAACCCGTTACTGCTCTTGGCACCTTGCACGAATTGCTGCTCGTCAGGCGTGAACGGCTTAAGGCCGTCGATGAGGTTTCTGCGATCGGCCATGGCGGTAGGTCCCCTCTTAGGTCGGTTGAACGGTAGATCGACGCAACCGCTTCACGGCGCGCCGTGCCGCATCGGGCAATAGCTCTTCGAACAGCGACTCGATTTCGCCGGAGGCCTCGCCCGCACGGCTGCCGAGCTGCCAGACGACCGCGCCCTGCCCCGGCGCATCGGCGTAGACCTGGCGGAGCGTGACGGCCTTGCTCGCCAGCGGAAGCTTCAGCGCCGCGGCAGCGTCGCGCATGTCCTTGGTGAGCCGGTAGTGCTTGCCGACCATCGACAGGACGACGGTGGCGTGCGGTTTGCCCTGGCGGATGTGTTGAGCGTGGCGCAGTGCCTCGGTCGCGGCCGCAAGCGCCCGCACCTCCAGCATCGACGCCTTGGCGGGCACGATCGCGAGATCGGCGAGCAAGAGCAGCGCCCTCGCCCGATCGACGTCCGAACCGGGGCCATCGGCCACGACGAAGTCGGCGTCGTTCGCGAGTTCAGTCAGGTCGTTGTGGATCTCGCTGGTGGTGGCTAACCGGACGAGCTTCACCTCCGGCAATGCCTCCCGAATCCAATGCGAGGACGATTCCTGCGCATCGCAGTCGCAGAACGTCACCCGGTGGCCCTGCTCCACGAGCCAGGCGGCGAGATGAACGGCGATGGTGGTCTTGCCCACCCCGCCCTTACTGTTTGCGACGACAATAATCATGTGCTAGCGATAGCACGGTTCAGTGACCTTTGACTACTACTAATTGATGTCAGTGCTGCGATTGTTGGAGCGTTGTGACTATCGCGCAACAGTGCCGCCGCTCGCTAACGCGCTACCGCGACAAAGAGTGCGCAAACACAAGCGCCAGCGACAGCGACGCTGACTGCGAGCGCGAAAGCGAAAACGACCGCTTGCATGCAATCCTGCGATCATGCGTGCATGCATTCATGCATGCGGTCGATACCGCAATCGCGACTTGCACCGTGCAAGCGCTGCCGATGCAGCGCATCGGGGAGACGTCTGAATCAATCGTGCACTGCTTCGGTATTCACGTCGTTCCGGCAGAACGTCGTTCAGCAACGGCCGCACGGATGCGGACGAGGGGCGTGGACGCTCCGATTGCGGTGCCGGAATGACCTTCGGCGACGCCTCTCGATGGGGCGCGACGAAGCCCTTCTTCGATCAGGTGCCGGAGGGCTCGGCCGTTTCGAAGCGGCCGTCGATGTCGTGCCGGGCGAGTCGCGTGAATCGAGGCCGCAAACTCACCGTCCATCCGCTCGGTCGGCGAGAATCTGCTTCAAGCTGAACCACTCCGCATCGATTCGATCGGCGTAGGCGACGCGAACCTCAAGCAAGCGAAGCTCTGATGGGGTCAGCGGAGTCGGCTCCGCAGAATCGACCAGCGAATCCCAGAGTGACCGAACGAGCAGTAATCGTTTGGCCGACGAAAGCGCATCAAGGTCGCGGCGGTTGTGCGTCATGCGGGATCAAGCTTCTCGCGAACTTCGGACCACGGCCGTGTCAGCGACGGGTCGGCCTGGACGCGAGCGTATCGGTCTTGAAGAATCGCCAGCTCATGAGCCGGGATCGGCTCGATCTCTTGCTGGAGCCTGCCGGCGAGGACGCCGATCAACATCGCACAATCCGCCGCCGTGAGGTCGCCAAAGTCGAGTTGTCGGATATCAAGTATCAGTAAGCCTCCTTCGCACTCGTTGCAGGTGTGAACACCTGCTCGTGCGTCAACGACGCTCTGCCAACGATCCGCCGATCGATCTCGGCCAATTCGTCGGGCGTCAGCGTGCTGCTCACGGCCTCGATCTCGGCGATGGCCGAGTCGTAGAGCACGTCGGCAAGTTCCATCCGCTCGACGGGTCCGAGCGATTCGATGTCGATGAGTTGCATGGGGCATCCTCCCTTGATGGTGAACGGTTCGACCCTGCCACGATCCGCTGGCGCTGTCCAGCGGAAAGTGACGGCGGGCGCGATGAGACGCCCGCCGATGACGTCAGTGCTCGCTGGGCAGATAGATGGTCCAGTGCGTGCCGTCGAACCCGGCCCAGAGGTCGATCGACTCCAGCGGGAAGTCGGTGAACGCAATCTGCTTGCGGTAGCTCGGCGGCTCGTCCGCGTCGGCGAAGAGCAGCAACTCGGCGGAGTCGTCCTTGCGGACCCGCAGTCGCCAGAACTGGAGTTCGCCGAGGCGAGGGTCGCGTTCGATCTTGCGACGGATGCGGCCACTGCCGAGCAGGATGGCGATCTCGTCGAGGAGCCAGTAGGCCCCGGCACGCTCCGCGAGGTACTGAATGCCCGGCGTGTAGAGCACGCGGCGGTTGAGGAAGTGGCGATAGCGTTCAAGGTCGCCCGTGAAGTGGGCCAGTTCGGCCATCGTGAATGGCGTGATTGAAGTCATGGTGAGGCCTTCCTTTCAAAGTGTGATGGTTGATTCGTCATCGGCAGCGTCGGTGCTGTCGGCGTCGAACTTGGCGTGCCGGAAGTGCGTTGGCAGGACGAACCCGCACTGCTCACTGGTCGCGTTGACGCGGGCCAAAAGGAGCTTGGCATCGACGACGCAGTGGCCGAAGTCGATCGGCTCGCCGTACATCGACATCCGCTCGTATGCGTTGCACAGGCGGGCAAGCATGTCGCGGAGTTCCGGAGCCGCCGCGAGGAGTCGAGCGGTCGCCTCGCGTGGGCCGTTCTCCTCGGGTTTGAAGTCGTTCCAGAAGCTGAAGCTGGCGATGCCGTGCGGACCGTCTTCTGCTCGGTCGTCGCGGGCGGTGATGATGAGCATGTCTTCCGTGCCGTCGCGGAGATGATGGAAGTCGTACGGTCCGGCTTCGGGGATGTGGTAGTTCTGCATGGTGAAGTTCCTTTCGAATGTGAGTTTGCGGAGCGGGCACCGGCCGCGAGCGATCGCCTGACGACCAGTGCCCGATCGGGTTAGAGCTGGATCGGCTCGGCGGGAGCGGCGTCCGCGTTGCCGCTGCCGGCCTCTCGCTTGTCCGTTGCCACACGCAGAGCGAGCTTGCCGTCGCGGGGCATCAGGGCGATTTCGACGTTGAAGCCGTTGCCGTCCTTGTGCTGCCACGCCACGCCGATGCGGGTCCAGTAGGACTGGCCGTTGCGTTCGGTCACGTGCCAGGCGATGTGCGTCGGCTTGTTGGTGGTGGGTTGGGTCATGTCGGTTCTCCTTTCAAGAGAGTGAGGTTGTGATTCACAGGACCGCGACCTTCGCGGCCTGATGTCACCGTGGAGAACCTGACCGAGACGGGGCCGACCTCTGCGAGGTCGGCTTCCGGTCAACGTGCGAATATGGGAGGGACCCGCGCGCCCCGCAGGGGCCGCGGGAGGAACCGGGATTCCACTTGATCCGGCCCGGCCGCGTCGGGTTACGGTGACTTCATCAGGCTGCTTTGTGTGTCGTGGGCCGAACACACCCGTCACGTCAGTCCATGGGAGAACTGACGACCCGACCCACAACGCGACCGCACCTCGGCGACCCTGCACGTGCATTTGCGGCGACGGAAGAGACCGCAGCGCGCAGTGGCGTGTCACATGGATGCAAACGCGGCGAGTGAGCTCATGCCCCGCACACGGCGTGATCGTCTACGTGGTGAATGAAGTGCCACGAGCCGGCCGAGCGCACGTGCACGATCGCTCGCACCGGCAGTATGGATCGGTCAACGAAAGGCACTGCGACCGGCTGCGTGGCCGACCGGCACGCACCTCGTCATCGACAATCGGGACGCTACCGCGACCTGCCCGCGTCGCGAGATGCCGTCTCACCGGCAAACTGCTGGGCAAGCTGATCGGTGAGCTCACGCGTAACGGGCGTTGCCGGCACGGTCCAGGCCTTCTCTTCGGCTCGGTACTTGAAGCCGGCGCTCTTCAGGGCGTCGATCGTCTCAGCGTCGGGCCGCTCTTTGAATGTGAACACACGCTGCTTGAACCGGCGGTTCTCTCCCAACTCGAAGCCCTTGGCGGCGTTGGTGTAGATCGCCTTGTACGGTGGCCCCCAGTTCTTCGGCGGCGCTGCGGTCTGGCTGTGGATGGCCGGCTTGCCGTCGATCATCTCCGGATCGATGGATTCGTTTGCGGGCGCTGCTGACGCGGCTGCGGGCTCGGCGACCGCGACTGGCGTTGTATCGATCGATTCGCCGCTGGTGACGGCGGCACTCTTCTTCTTGCGTGGCATGTGGTTCCCCCTCTCGTTGCATGTGACGCAGCGACCAGCATGGCACGAAAAGGTTGAAGAACCGTTAACGAATTGCCGTCGAAATCGGTCGAGTTTTCAAAGGCGTTGAAAGCAAACACCGCGCGGGGGCCGCGCGGCGAGACGACACCGTCCGCGTCGCAGATCGCGTTGACGATCGCGCCAGCCGGGGCGAAAGAGCATTCGCGGTGCATCGTCGGCGTCGACGATCGCACTCGCCATCGGCTCTTCTCGGAGGGGACTCGCCATGTCGCAGCTAGACCGACTCACCATCGCCGAACCCGTGGCCGCCAAGCGTGCGGCCCGCCGACGATCGGCCAATCTCACCGGCCGGGTCGCACGGCTGCTGGGTCTGCGGAAGATGACCATTTTCGGCGTCGCCGTGCTGGCGTCGCCGCTATCGATCGCCGTGGCGCTGCTGCTCGGGCTTGTGCTCGGCTGGTGGTGGACGCGATAGCCCCAGAATAGGCGATGTCGCGGACGAAGAATCACCGCCGCGCTCCGGTATGGTCCCGCTACAATCCTGCTGGCCGTGGGTAGTCCCTGACGAAGTCCCCCCCGACTTCGCAACCCACGGCTCTTTCATTGGCTCACGTCTCGGAGTGCACGCTCCCGTTCATCACCCAGGCGGCGCGAAGCGCCGCCCGTCATTTTGCGGCGCGGCTCCATGCAACCCGCGCGCGCCCACCCACGCGAGGCGGGCGGACCGCGTGTGCGATCCGCCCGGCGTTGGCGTCGTTGTGGAAAGTCGTTTCAGGCCGCGTGACGTATGACCGCGACCATCGGCGTTGCCTTCGCGAGTGCGGCGAGCGTTCGCCGGGTTCGCTTCGCGTAGCCGGTCGGGTTGCAGACCGGGCACAGCCGCGAATGGTGCTTCTGCCGTTTGAGCTGCTTCTCCAGCGGTTCAGCCTGATGCTTCCAGACGCGGACGAGTACGAAGCCCGCCGCTTCGATGATCGGTGCGAGCGAAAGCGTCTGATGGAGTCGCGACACATCCGACGCGGACGCTTTCACGACGGCGAGGCGGTGGCGGTGGTGCCCCTGCACGGGGCGTTTCAGGTGGACGAGATAGACGGCGTGCATGATGGAGAACCTCCCCACGCGGACGCGGTCGAGCCGTTCGCCCGCCGCGTCGCGTGGTGTGGTGTTGTGGGTGTGAATCAGAGCGAAGCGAACGAGCGATGGGCGGTCGCAGGTTATGCCGCGATGACGGCATCGCCTGCACCGGGCAGGCGGATCGATTCCGCCACGAACGACAACCGGCCCGGCGTCGGCTCGATCAATGCACCGGTCAACGGCGTTGCGGGAGTTGCCTCGGTCGCGGCGGTCGTCGTGTCGTCCCCGTCCTGCTCGTAACGCTCTCCAAGAATCCAATCGGCTGCACGCTGTGCCGCGCCAGCCGATGAGACGATCAGCTTCTTGTCCTGCTTCAGCGTGTGAATCCACCCGTCGAGATACGCGGCGGAGTTCGCGAGCGTCGCCGGCGTGATGCCCGCGTGTCCGCACAGGAACGCCGCACACAGCTCCGCGATCAGTTCTTCTTTGCCGTAGTCGGGTGATCCGAACGGCTTCGGGTCCGTATCGAGCCCGCGAGCGAGTCGCGAGGAATGCCCGGTCGAGTGGGCCAGCTCGTGGAAGCGGGTGCCGTAATACTCCTCGGCCGAAGCGAATCGCGTCGGCTCGGGCAGCTGCACCGCATCGGTTGACGGGCGGTAGTAGGCCTGCGATCCACCGTGACTCACGGTCGGTCCGTTCCCGTAACCGTTCGCGATCTTCTCGGCCGCTTCGATCGGGTTGAAGTCGATCGGCGTGAACGTCACGGCGTCGGGTGCTTCGATCCCGTCGCACTGGTCGGCGTTGAAGACGTTGTAATAGCGAAGGACGAACGACTCCTTCTTCTCGCCGGTTTTGGCATCGACCGATTCGATCGGCTTCCAGAACACGACGAGCGACGCCTTCTCCCCCTTGCGGATGTTCCCGCCGCGTTCGTTCGCCTGCTTCATCGTGAGCCAATGGGCCGACTCGTACCCCTTGGCGTACGCAGTGAACGCGAGCAGAAACACGTTGACGCCGCGATACTTCTTCCCGCTGGCGAGGTTCCGCGGATACCCGGCGGATTGCCGCCCGAGAATGGGCGACCGCCACGGGGCAACGCCCGATTCGAGCATCGCCACGACCTGATCGGTGACGACTTGATAGAGGTCGAACGAAGACGAACGACGAGACGACGAGACGGAAGAAACAGCAGCCATGACACGCACTCCATGCGAGAGAGATTGCAGGCCTTTGGAGTGGTGGCGATCGCCACACCCCGGCCTTCTCCTGCATGGCGGCAGCTCGGACAGCGACCCGCGCGCAGCGGTCAAGGTGGATCGCCCGGAGGGAGGGGTCCCCTTTGGGGAGGCGACCTTGACGGCGAGCACGAGCGAAGCGCATGCGAAGCGTGGTCGCTACAATCACGCCTTCTCTGGGAAGACCGGGGGCGGTGAGCCTTGGCGGTTCTGCTTGTCACGGGAGCGCGAGGGCAGCGCCTTCGCATCGCCGTGATTGCGACCGCAGAGTGACGAAGTGGCGCGCAGCCTTAGGGTAACAGCTCCACTCGAACGGAAGATCTGCAGCTTCTTTACGAATGGTATAGAGACGCCGGATTGGGTCGGTGCCGTGCGACTCATCGTCGCGACAGGGACGGCAGCGGATTTCACCGAAGATGCGCTTGCTGGACGGCAAGGTCAGGGGTATTCCCCAGCCTTTCCTACATGGAGGCTGACTTGGAGCAGTTCAAAACCATTCGTTCTCTGCCGGAACTGATTTTCGAGGTAGCACTTTGGCCGTCCGAGGCGGGCAGGCTCCTGCTCATGGGGCTGACCCCCTGGAAAGCGCACGCGGCGATCGCGAAGGAGTGCGAGCTGTCCGAGGACAAGCGCAGCAAGTCGGGACTGACGCCAACCCTCTTTTGGCTGCTCATCGTGGTGGCCCCGTTCTTCCTCCTCTTCGACTACACGCTCCGGCGGCTGCCGCCGACGCAGGTGACGGAGTGGCTATGCGCGGTACCAGGGCTCATCCGTTTCGCTGCGTTCGCGCTCTTCATGTCCGCGTGGCCGGTGAGCGCGGCGTTTCTCCTGCGCCGCGAGAGCGGCTCCCGCAAGACGAGCGATCTCAAGCGATTGATTGCGACGAACTGCGTCGTGCAAGCGCCTGCCATGCTGGTTCTCTTCTCGATGCTCATGCTGACATTCGCCGTCCACGAAAAGGCTCGGCCATTCAACTCTGCACTGCTGCTCCTGTTCTGCGGTCTCAACTGCTACTCGGTGGTGGCCACAGTGATGTGCGAAGTGAACCCGAAACGAGGCCGTTCGATCCGCCGGGTGCTGGCGACGCTCTCCTGTTCAGGACGGGGCCTGAGCTTCGGACTGCTCGTGGTGTTGGCGGGCTGTATGCTGATCATGCTCAGTACTGGCAGGCTGCCGCCGCCCGAGATGTTGCAGGAACTGACACTCTCAGTCCGTTAGCGCTGGAGTAAGGCTTCTTCACTGCTGCTCGGACGACCCGAAAGTCCCCGCCCGCGTCCTGCAATAGATCAACGAGCGTTAACGATTCTGAAACCAGGATCGTGGTACGCTCGCACATGCTTCGCATCGTCCAGAGCAACTCCAGCGGTCGGGCGCGGTCGTACTACACGACGGCCGACTATTACACCGAAGGCCAGGAGCTGACCGGCGTCTGGCGCGGCGAGGCCGCACGCCTGCTCGGGCTCTCCGGCGACGTCACCCGTGAGGCGTGGGAGCTGCTCTGCGAGAACCTCGACCCGCGTTCCGGCGAACGCCTCACCGCGAAGACCTTGCACAATCGCCGCGTCGGCTACGACTTCAACTTCCACTGCCCGAAGTCGGTGAGCGTGCTGTACGGCTTCACCGGCGATGATCGCCTGCTCGCCGCGTTTCGCAGCGCCGTGAACGACACGATGCACGACGTCGAGCGTGACGCGGCAACACGCGTCCGCACCAACGGCCGCGACGATGATCGAGTCACCGGCAACCTCGTCTGGGGCGAGTTCGTCCATACCACGAGCCGTCCGGTCGGCGGCATCCCCGATCCCCACCTGCACGCGCACTGTTTCGTCTTCAACGCGACGTTCGACGCGAAGGAGCAGCAATGGAAGGCGGCGCAGTTCGGCGCGATCAAGCGTGACGCGCCGTATTACGAAGCGCTGTTCCACGCCCGCCTCGCGGGCAACCTGCGTGCCCTGGGCCTGGACGTCACCCGCTCAGCGAAGAGCTGGGAACTCACCGGCATCGATGCTGCGACGATCGCGACGTTCAGCCGTCGCACCAAGCTGATCGAGCGGCTCGCGAAAGAGGAAGGCATCAGTGACGCCGAGGAGAAGAGCCAGCTCGGTGCGCGGACCCGTGAGAAGAAGACGAAGGAACTGGGCCTGCGTGAACTCCAGCGACGCTGGTCGGAGCAACTGACACCGGAACAACGCGACGCGATCGATGCTACCGGTGAACGCATCGGCACCGCACCGCTCGCGAATGAACCAAGCGCCGCTGGCAGGTCCGTCGATCAGGCGCTCAGCCACTGCTTCGAGCGCTCAAGCGTCGTGCCGACCCGCGTGCTGCTCACCCACGCGCTGCGCCATGGCGTAGGCACCACGTCCGCCGCGAGCGTCATGGACGCCTTTCAAAGCAACGGCGAGGTCATTCACGGCCGTCGCGACGGCCGTGACGTCGTCACCACGAAAAAGGTCCTGGACGAAGAACAGCGCATCCTCGCCTTCGCCCGTGCCGGCCGCGGCACCGCGACGCCACTCGGGCACGGCGTGCCCATTGCGTTCGACGCCCCCGACGAAGCGATGCTGAACGAGGACCAGCGGGCCGCCGTCCGCCACGTGCTTGAGTCACCCGACCGGGTCATGCTTATCCGCGGCGCGGCCGGCGTCGGCAAGACGACCATGATGCAGGTCGCCGCCCGGGCGATCCGCGAGGGCGGGACGAAAGTGTTCGCCTTCGCCCCGAGCAGCGACGCCTCGCGCAACACGCTCCGCGAAGCGGGATTCGCGGATGCGGACACGGTCGCGATGCTGCTCTCCAGCCCGCAGACTCAGGAACAGATCAAGGATGCCGTGCTGTGGATCGACGAGGCCGGCCAGCTCGGCAGCGAGACGCTCGACCGCGTCTTCCAACTAGCCAGCGATCACGGCTGCCAGGTGATCCTCTCCGGCGACACGCGTCAACATGCGAGCGTCGCCCGCGGCTCGCCGATGAAGCTCCTGGAAACCGAAGCCGGCCTGAAGCCCGCCGAGATCCGCCACGTGCTGCGCCAGACCGGCAGCTACAAGCGCGCCGTCGAACTCCTCGGCGAGGGGAACGTGAGGGCGGGGTTTGACCAGCTCGACCGGCTCGGCTGGATTAGGGAAGTCGACGATGCCGATCGCTACACCGTGCTCGCCCACGACTACGTGACGGCGACGCTCTCCGGCACGCCGACGCTGGTGGTCTGCCCGACCCACGCGGAGGGCGACCGCGTGACGCGGTCGATCCGTGAGCAGCTCGTCGACCATCGCAAGCTCGGCCTCGACGAGCGTGAAGTGCCGGTGCTGCGCAGCGCCAACCTGACCGTCGCCGAGCGATCGGACCCGGTGAACTACCTGCCCGGCGACGTCGTCGTCTTCAATCAGAATGCGAAAGGACCGGACGGCGGCTTCACGAAGGGCCAGCGGCTCATCGCCGGCCGCGACGAACTGCCATTGCACCTCGCGTCGCGGTTCACCGTCTACCACCGCGACCGAATTCAACTCCGCGCCGGCGATCGCATCCGCATCACGAGCAACGGCAAGACCGCCGACCGTTCTGCCTCGGTCTATAACGGCACGCTGGCGACCGTTGCCGGATTCACAAAGGACGGCGACATCAGACTGGAAGACGGCAAGACGCTATCCCGCTCGTTCGGCCATCTCGCCTACGGCTATGTCGTCACCAGCCATGCATCACAGGGCAAATCCGTCGCGAACGTACTCGTCGCGCAGTCGCACGAATCCTTCGCCGCGAGCGGTCGTGAGCAGTTTTACGTTTCACTCAGCCGCGGCAAGCGAAAGGCGACCGTCTACACCGACAACAAGGAGAAGCTGCTGGACGTGATCCAGCGAAGCGACGAGCGCACCAGCGCCACCGAGTTGGTGGAGTTGAAGCAGCAGCGCGAGCGCGACGCCGAACGTGAACGGCTGGAGCAGATGCGAAGGCTGCAATTGAACGCACCTGCGCCCGCAGCCGCACGGACCGAGAGCCGCACGCGCGATGACCAATGGAGAGACCGGGCATGACGACCGCATCACCGACCGTTGCCAACGAATCGATCCTCGACCGCCTGCGGCAGAAGTCGCCGGCGACGTTCTCCGCGCCGAACACCACCGCGTTGCCGGCAGCGAGGGCGGAAGAGGACGAGTCGCCGTTCGACCTGGGCACGTTCGGCTGGCTGCGCGGCGTGAAGGATCAGGCGATCATGCTGGAGCTGCGCCTGCGCAGCGGCAACGTCGTCGCGGTGAGTTACGCCTACATCGATCGCGCCGAGTACGACCCGAGCGAGGGGATCACGCTGCACGTAGGCTCCGGCAAGACCGTCCGCATCGAAGGGGCGAACCTCAATGCATCGGTCGCGAGCGGTGCTCGGCTCTTCGAAGGCATCGTCCGCCGCCGCGTGCCGTGGGTGCGCGAATGCAGCGAGGGCGATGCGCAGGCCGTGCGCGTGACGAACGTGGAATTCTGAGATTCGACTGAAAGTCTGTTGGCCCGAGACCCAATAGAGCGGTGTGAACATCACACGCACACCCTCTACCCCGGAGCGAGCCATGAGCGAATCGACAAGACGGATTCTGGAGACGGCCATCGACGGGCTGCTCACCGAGCCGCAGGTGCGGCAGGCGTTCGACGAAGAGTCCTTGCAGGAGTTGGCCAGCTCGATCCGCTCGGTCGGCATTCTGCAGCCGCTCCTGGTGCAGCCCGACGTCACCGGCCGGTTCACCGTCATTGACGGCGAGCGCAGGCTCCGTGCGGCGAAGCTCGCGGGACTGAAGACGGTGCCGGTGATCGCGAGGAGTGAGCCGCTTGCCGAGCATGACGTGACCCTGCGTCAGCTGATCGCGAACCTGCACCGCGAGGATTTGAATGACGACGAGAAGGCCGAAGCGCTGGGCGAGATGAAGACGGCGCTGAACTGCACCGCAGCCGAACTCGCGACGCGGGTCGGCGTGAGCGCATCAACCGTATCGCGACTGCTCGGCTTGCTCGCCGCGCCGTCCGAGTTGCGACTCGCTGTGCGCACCGGCCGCGTTCCCGCGGGCAGCGTGTACGAAGTGATGAAGGTGAAGGACCCCGAGCAACGGGCAGCGATGACGACGCTGCTGCTGAACGGCGAACTCGTGAAGGCCGATGTCACCCGCCTCCGCAAGTCGGCGAATGCACAGCGGACATCCAAAGACACGGACGCTGCTACCCCGGTAGCCCGCGTGACGGTGCAGGTCGATCGCGACACCAAGGTGACGTTCGCGTCGAGCAAGACGCTGACCGCCGAACGAGTACTGCGTGCGATCGAGTTCGTCGGCCCGCACGTGCGTAAGGCGATCGCGCAGCGCTTGTCGCTGACCACGCTCTCCCGCGTGATGAAGGAGCGCGTGAACGCCGCGGTCCCCGTCGCTGAAGCCGATGCCGCGCCTGCCGGCTGATTGTCAGTGAAAGGCGCGAGCCGAACCGCACAACAAGTCTGTACGTGAGCAACGCACCGCCGCGACGCGTCGTCGCGCGACTGGGTCGCTCACGCCCCTGTGTCCCCCGTGTTTCAAGTGTCCCCCATACCTGGAGGTCGCATATGCGAACCGAAGTGAAGCCGTCCTTCTTCCGTTCCCTCGTGGGCCGCGCCGCCGGCGTGGTCGGCAAGACCGCCGTCGTCGCCACGCTCGGCCCGCAGTTGGGCGTGTTGACGCTGGCCGCCGCGCAGCGAGTGAAGGCCTGTGCGCGGTCCGTCCGCGACGAGGTCAACCGCCTTCGCGAGCGGCCCGCATCCCCCGCGGAAACCCCCGCGTCGCCACCGCCGCCACCCTCGGCGACCGTCTGAACGCGGCGCGATCGCCGCCATTGTGTCTCTCGTCCTCGCACCCTCTACCGCAGGAGCCTCGTATGTGGTTCACCTTCCTGATCGTGATCCTTGCCGTCTTCGCCACGCTCCGCTGGTCGGTCCGTCAGCCCGACCGGGCTCGCAGCACGCTGACCCGGCTCGAAGAGCTGTTCATCCGCCGCGGCGAACGCGGGCCCGATTGATCCGTTAAGCGTCCCGAACTCGCATCACCTCCCGCAGGTCCGTGAATCCGGGTCTGCGGGACTTGCTCCCACCGAGCGCGAACGACCGTCAGCGATCGCCGTGCGAAGGAGACTCATGGAAAAGCTCGTGCACAAGCTCGGCAAGGCCAACCTCGTGATGGCGATCGGCGCGTCCTCGGCAGCGCTCGTGTGCGTCATCCCGGCCGCGATCCTGCTCGTGCTGCCGCTGCTCGGGGCGTGCCTGTTCCGCCTTCGAAGGCGACCCCGCCTGACGACGCTCGGCAGCGCGCGCTGGGCTGCGAAGGACGACTTGCTCACGGCCGGCATGCTCGCCACACCGGGCTCCGGCCCCATCCTCGGCACGGCCGACCTGCGCGAGCGCCGCCCACACGGCCGACCGCAGCGCTCACTGCCGCGAGCGGGCGAGATGGTCCGGCTCCCGAACGCCGTCCACACCGCCGTGTTTGCGCCGACCGGTGTCGGCAAGGGCGTGTCGATGGTGATCCCGCAGGCGCTGGTCTGTCCCGACTCGATGCTCTTCCTCGACTTCAAGGGCGAGCTCGCGAACGGCACGGCGAGGCACCGAGAGAAGATGTTCAAGCACCGCATCGTGCTGGTCGACCCGTACCGCGTCGTCACCCAAACCCCGGACACGCTCAACCCGCTCGACCCGATCGACCGCAACGCACCTACCGCGCTGGACGACTGCAACGACATCGCCAACGCCCTGGTCGTTCGCAGCGGCAAGGAAACTGAACCCCACTGGAACGACTCCGCCGAGTCGGTGATCGCCGCGGTGGCGGCAACCATCGTCGGCTACTCCGAACCGGGAGAGCGGTCGCTGAACACGCTTCGCGAGATCATCGGACAGCCGTCGATGCTAGAGCTGTCGATCAAGCTCATGCTGGAGTCGCCGCACTGGAACGGCGCGCTGCGACCGATGGGCGGTCAACTGCTCCACCTGGCCGATCGGGAGAAGGCGTCGGTGCTGTCGAGTGCGATGCGGCACCTGCGCTTCCTCGGCACGCCCGCGATCATGGACAGCACGGCCCGCAGCAGCTTCGACCCGCGGCGGATGCGCCACGAAGGCATGTCGGTGTACCTGATCCTGCCGCCGGACCGGGCGAGCGCCCAGACCGGACTGCTCCGGATGTGGGTGGCGTCGATCCTGCGGGCGTGCGTCCGCGGCGGACTCGCGAAGCCGTAACGAAGTCGTCGCATCGACACACGATTGGTCATCAACGAAGAGGAACGCGACATGAGCCAGGTCCATTTCATCCTCGACGAGGCCGCCTTGCTCGGCCAGATGACCGGCGTCGACGATGCGCTCGGCATCGGACGCGGTTATGGCGTGAAGCTGCAGCTCTACTACCAGAGTTTCGGGCAGTTGAAGAAGTGCTTCCCCGAGGGCGGCGAACAGACGGTGCTGAGCAACACGACGCAGGTGTTCTTCGGCGTGAACGACAACGCGACGGCAGATTACGTGAGCGCCCGGCTGGGCGAGGAGACGATCATCGTCACCGGCGGCGGTGGCGGGAGCTCGCAGACGTCGAACCGATCGGCCACTGCCGAGGGAAATAGCTGGAGCCGGAGCGATTCGAGCAACGACAACTGGTCGCAACAGGCGAGAAGGCTGCTGAAGCCCGAAGAGGTCGCGGCACTGTCGCCGCGAATGGCAATCACCTTCACGCACGGCGTGCCGCCGGTGATGACGCGACTGATCCGCTACTTCGAGTACCGCCCGAAGGCGTGGCAATCGCTCGCGTCGAAAGCGCTGGCCGCCACGAAGAGGCCGCCCTTCGGAAGGACCGCCGTAGCACTCGTCGCGCAACTGCTCATCGCCGTGCCGCTCGCCGTCATCACGGTGGCGACGAGCGCTGCCGCGATCGATCGAATTGAAGAAGCCATCGACGCGGCCGAGCAGCGGCGAAACGCTGTGCCCGCGTCAGACCCCGAACCCCAAACAGGAGCACACAATGTCAGAAGAGACCGCTAACAAGTTGTTCGACGACCTTCGCGCCATCCGCGACGCCGCTTATACGGCCGCGCCCGGCCTGGCCAATCTCGTCCCCGACCTGAAGGCCGAGCTGTCGCGACTCGCAACACAGGGCGCGATGGAGGCGGCCAACCTGTTCTTCAACGGATCGGCGTTCGTGCCCTCCGGGCCCGGGCAGCAAGCGCCGGACCTTGAGCGCGGCTCGGTGTTTGGCAGCGCAAGCGACTCGCCCTCACAAGTCGCCGCACCCGAGCCGCAACGATCGGCCGAGCATACCCGCGAGCGCGAGGGCATGGGCCGATGATGCCCGACCCGAGGCGTTAAGAAATGTTTAAGGGTTGCGTGCTACGTTGGCCGAATGCGAACGCGTCAACACAACGGATTTACCCTCGTCGAGCTGTCGATCGTGCTCGTCATCATCGGGCTTTTGATTGGCGGCGTGCTGGTCGGTCGCGACATGATCGACTCTGCCCGTATCCGCTCGCAGATCAGCCAGATCGAGCAATACAAGACCGCCGTCAACACATTCAAGAACAAGTATAACGGCTTACCCGGCGACCTTCGCATGGCACAAAACTTTGGCTTCTCACCGCGCACAATCGGGTACGGCCTGGGACAAGGCGACGGTGATGGCGTCATACAAGGTACCGAAGCAGGCCATGCCGCGAGCAACCAAGGCTGTCGTGTCATGAGCGGTGAGACAGCTGTATTCTTTCGGGATTTAAGTGAAGCAACCTTGGTAAACGGCACCTTTTCCACTGCGACAGTGTCCGTGCCGGGCGCAGATGCCACAACAAGCTCTATCGCCGCACGATTTCCTCAAGCCTCAATCGGGCAAGCCAATTATGTTTATCCGTGGAGCGGCGGTGCGAACAGCTGTACTTGCTGTGTCGGCCAAGCGTACGGCGATCGTCTCAACTACTTAGCTGTAGCGCAAGCCTATTCGAACGACACTGATGGCCGCATCAACGCGCGCACAGGCCTGACCGTTTCGCAGGCCTACCAGATCGACAGCAAGATCGATGACGGATTGCCGCAGTCCGGCAAAACTAAAGCATGGTACATTCATCAATGGTCACCGGGCACCGTGTGGGCGGCGGGAAACGGCAGCTATGGCACTGCACCAGGAGTAGCCGCCGCTGCGTCGTCCAGCAGTTGCTATGATAACGGAAACAACGCCGCCAGTCTTATGCAATACTCTAACAGCACCAACGACGGACGAGGAGTCAACTGTGCGCTAAGCTTTCAGTTCTAAGCCATGTAGTCTGGCCCATTCATGGTCGGCGACGGCATGGGGCGCTGAGATCAGGCAGAACGGCAGCGATCCGCCGACGCGCCTACCGGATGACGGTGACGCGCACCGAGACCGGCGACTCGACCCACACCCGATCAGCGGTCACGATCTCCGCCTGCTCTGAGATCCCCAGCGCCAGGCACGACCGGTCGCCGAGCGAAAGACCGAGCGAGCGGGTCGGTTCCCTGAGCGCTGCGGCGATCTCGGCGTGAGTCGGCGCGAACTCGACGAGTCGAATCTCAAGGGCGTTGAGCGTGCGTCGGACGGTGGATGCGTCGATGCCGAGCTCGGCAAGCTTCGCAAGCACTTCGGCGTAGTTGACCGTGGACAACTTTGCGTGCCGCAGCCGGGTCGCGACGACGTCCATCCCAGGCTCACGACACAGGAACGCAAGCAGCGCCGAGCTGTCGAGCACAACCGACGTCGGGATGGCCGTGCCTGAGCTACTCGGATTCGGCGTCACGGCGGCGTTCTTCGATCAGTTCATCGGACAGGCTTCGTCCCGCAGGCAGCTTTGCACAGATCAGGTCCTGCGCATCACGCATCAATCGGTCGTAGGTGCGTAGTTCGAGGCCGTGCTCGCCAGCGCGCAGCAGCAGCGTGTCGCCGGCATGGATGTTGTGTGCCTCTCGCACTGCAGCCGGAACGACGATGCGGCCGGCGGGGTCCACCTTCACGTGGTATCCCCCGGCCGAGTCGGAAGTGGGTGTGTGCATGTCATCCTCCCTTGAAGTGTCTGCTCCACTCCAACGTGGCACAGCTATGAGATGGTGTCAATCGCTTTCTGATGCCCCACACCGGGCGTGCGATGCCAGAACGCCTTCGGAGGGTTCAGGTTGCCTGTCATAAAGCACGTTATGAGAGGTGATCGGGCGCACTTCGCGATCATCGGGACACACTTCGTCCGCGTCCCAAAGGAAACCACTTGCGCGAAGAATTCAGGTGTGGTACGGGTTGAGTATTCCGTCCACACACATGCAAGGAGGCACCCATGGGGGAGATTCGGGTACGCGACGTCGACGATGCCGTCGTTCAGGCATTCAAGGACATGGCACGCAGGCACGGACGCAGCGTTGCGGCCGAGGCGAGGGAGGTGCTGACCGAAGCGGTCCACCGCCAGCGGCGACAATTGATCGATCGGCTCGACGCGCTGCGCGCCGACATTCAAGCTGAGGCGGGAATACTGCCCGACTCCACTGCGATGATCCGCGAGGAGCGGGATCGGCTGTGAGCGCGGCGACATCGACCCCGTCCGCCGGCGTTGCCGCACAATCCACTTCTGGGGCGATCAAGTCATCGCACGTCGCAGGCTATGTCGTTGATGCGAGCGTCATCGTGAAGCTCTTCAACGCCGAGCCGGGCACGTCTGCCGCGCGGGCGCTGCTCGCAGGCAACCGAAAACTCGTCGCGCCGAGCCAGATCGCCGTGGAGGTGGCGGCGGCGATCCTTCGTCGGGCGAGGGAAGGGACGATCCGCCCCGAGCAGGCTCGCCGGGCGCTCGATGCGTGGATCACGATGCTGAAAGACGGCGTAGTCGAGATCACGGACAACCGCCATCTCTTCGAGCAAGCGATCGATCTGTCGCTGTCCATCCGCCACGCACTTCCGGACTGCTTGTATCTATCGCTCGCGCGAGAGCACGGCGTGCCGCTGCTCACCTTCGACGTGAAACAAGCCGAGAGAGGGGCCGCGCACTGCACGGTGCAGCGGTTGAGCACCGATGATTGAACTTAGCCCAGTGAATCGCGCGTTGCGCACCTTCGCCGGCGAGCTGCCGCTACCCGCCCTGATCACCGAAGCGGGCGGCCACGCCGAGGCGATGTATGTCGAGTTCTTCACCGCCCGCATCCGCAACCCGAACACGCGGCGCAGCTACGCGACGGCCGCGAGCCAGTTCCTCGCATGGTGCGTTTCGCACGGCCTGTCGCTCAGGGAGCTCACGCCGACGATCGTCGCCACCTACATCGAGGCGTTACAGCGGGTGAAGTCACCGACGACGGTGAAACAGCACCTGGCGGCGCTGCGGATGTTGATGGATCACCTGGTCATCACGCGGGTGCTCGCGACAAACCCGAGTCATGCGGTGCGCGGCCTACGCTACTCCATCAGCAAGGGTAAGACCCCGGTCCTGACGGCCGGAGAAGCCAGACAACTCCTCGACGCGATCGAGACGACGACGCTGATCGGCCTGCGCGATCGAGCCTTCATCGGCCTGATGGTCTACAGCTTCGCCCGGATCGGCGCGGTCGTCGGCATGAACGTCGAAGACTACTACCCGATGGGCAAGCGCTGGCGCATCCGCCTGCACGAGAAGAACGGCAAGGACCATGAGGTGCCTTGCCATCACAACGCCGAGGCATATCTCGACGCGTACCTCACCGCCGCAGGCATTGGAGGTGATCCGAAGACACCACTCTTCAGGACGATCGACGGCAGGCGCGGGACGGTGACGCCGAACCGCATGGACCGCCGCGACGCGCTCGAGCGCGTGAAGCGGCGGGCAATCACGGCGGGGCTGACGGCGCGCGCGACTAATCACACGTTTCGTGCGACAGGAATCACGACCTACTTGCTCAACGGCGGCACGCTCGAACACGCACAAGCCATTGCTGCGCATAGTTCTACGTCAACCACCAAGCTTTACGACCGTCGAAGGGACGAACTCACCCTCGACGAAATCGAGCGGATCGTGATTTGACCGCCATCATCGCGACGAGCCGTCGAAGTACACCCAGCCAAAGCCGTTCTGGCGCACCGACGCCAGCGAGCCACGGTCGACCCACTCGACGCGGCCGTCCGTGTATCCGAAATGCATTCCCCGCGTCTGACGTGTGACGGGTGACGTGGGCGAGGTGACTGACGGGTCCGCGGTCCAAGTGAACGTGAATCCGTCGGATCGGCCGACGTGCGGGAGTTGGATGCCGTAGGTAGGCCCGACGTAGTTCGGGCAAGAGATCAGGACGCCCGTCGTAGGCCGGTCACCGTGGCGGCTGGGGAAGCGATACGACTTCCCCGTTGAAAGCCCGTTGCGGTCGAAGACGTCCGTCTGCATGGCGAGGTTTCGGTTGCCCCAGTAGTTGTAGCCGAGCATCGTTCCCCTGAACCCGGGACCGGATCGGCGGTCGAGGCGACCTACCTCCGTGCGCATTGTCGTTTCGTTCGTTGCCATCGAGGTGCAGCTGAGGACCACTTGCTGACGACCGTCGAGCGGCTTGCCGAGCGGAAACGCGTCATTGCCGTCGAGCCAGTCCGCCGCCGCCTTTGAATTGCCGGTGAAGGCGAGGAACGCGGCAAACGCCTTCGGCGCAATCCAGCGGACGTCGTCGTCGTAGGCCGGTTGACCCGGCAGCAGTTCACGCGCTCCGATCGGCCATCGGCCCTTGTTATTACTCGCATAGGTGGCGCAGGCCGCAAGCAGTTGCCGGATCTGGCTCTGGTCCCGGAGGAGGTTTGCGCTGGTTCGACTGCCGCTCAGCGCGGGCAACAGCAATGCGATCAACGTCAAGAGGATGACGATGACAACCAGAAGCTCGATGAGGGTGAATCCGCTACGCAGACGAGCCATGCTTGCCACCCCTCAGTCAGGAACCGCGATTTGAGAATGCCGACGGGAGACGGGTCGTTCGCCAACGGATGAAAGCTTTCCTGTGCGACGTTCGCAGCCGCGCGAATGGGCCACGAGCTTGCCGCGTCACGGCTCCCTCGCCTCCAACACGTCAAGCTTCCCTTGTACGATTTGCGCCTCCGGACGCTGGCCGACAGCGCGGTCCGAGAACACAGCGATCGCATCCCGGTATTTCTGGATGCCATCCCGCTTGGTTGCATCCCAGTCCTTGCCCTGCAATTCGTCTAGGCGCATGCAACAAATATCGCCGAGTTGGGCAAAGGCTACGCCGCGCCAGTGATGCGGTTTTGGCATTCGCGTCAGGATTTTGACAAACTGTTTCTCAGCTTCCGAGAGTTGGCCGTCTTCAATGTAGGATATGCCAATGCGACTGAGCGTATTGCAGTGGAGTTCCATCCAGGCCTCGGGTTGCGCGGTATCTTCGCGCTCGTCGTATGAGGCAACTATCTTGAGAACGGTGTCGAGCTTGCTGCGAATGGCTTGATTCGATTTCTCTCGATCCGCCTCAAGGCGAAGCGACTTGGCGTCTTCGAGAGCTTGCGCTTCCGTCGAGGCGGATGCGGGCGCAGTAGAAGGCACAAGCTGGCCATTCCGAATGCCTTCCCAGCGGGCTCCGAGATACGCGCTATCTGCCAGCGAATAGATGGCGATGGCCGCTGCCAGCACCGCGGCAATCAATAACGATGGGCGATTGATCCAGCCGTTCGACCGAGGGATGGACGAGCCCGCACCAGTCGATCTATCCCCAGCCCGTCGCACGCGGGGTCCGGGGATCGACTGTGCCAGCATTCGGCAGTCCACTCGCTGCATTCGCAAGGTCGCGTCGGGCTCAAGACAACCGACGATCGCGCTGACGAAGTCGGGCGCTCGGTCCGCGAGTTCTGCGGGTGCCGACGCGCGGAGAACGGCATGAGCCGCGAGATCGATGTCGGAAAGTGTCATGTCTGCTCCGAATTCGTTGCCGAAAGGGTGATCCCCAAAGGTCTCCCAGAGCACCACGCCCAAGCTCCAAAGGTCTGTGGCGATCGAGGGCACGCGAGTCTTGCCCTCCAGCACTTCAGGCGCAGCATATCGCCGAGTCGCACAGATCAGCGGGTTCGGCGTAAAGGCGAGGCTGGAACTGCCGAAGTCGATTACCGTCACCACCGGACGATGGTCCTGGCCGCTGATCATGATGTTATGAGGTGCAACGTCGCCGTGGTTGAACTTGCCGTCGGAGTGCAGGCGGCTGAAGGTTAGGGCGAGGCTGCGGCAGATCTCCAACCGTAATTGGAATGCCGGTGATCGATTCGCGAGCCACACGTGCAACGGCAAGCCGTCAATGTGGTTCATCACTAAGAACGACGAGCCGAGTGACGACTTGCCGTGATGTTTCAACAACGGAACGCCGGGCACGCCCGCACGGTTGAGGCGATCCAGCGCTTCGACCTCGTTGCGGAGAGAGCGCACCGCGTCGTCGCGTCGCGGATGGGCCAGCTTTATCGCGACTGCTTCGCTCGGTGGGTCTGCCTTGTATCCCTTGAACACGCTGCCGAACCCGCCGAAACCGATCAATTGGGTTGCCACGTAGCCATCGAACTCGCGTACGCCCAGGCGCACCGCTTCGGGCGCTGGTTCACGAAAAAAATCGCGCGTGATCGCGCGGCATATCTGTTCCCTGTGTGCGGCCGTCACGTCGCTCAGATAGTCGCTGATCCAAGGCTTCTCACCTCGCTCCAGCCGATCCCGAATCAACGTGCAGATCAGTTCGGCGTAGAGCTCGCTCAGCTCCCCGTCATCGACGCCCACCGTGAAGCGGTCGAGGTCATCGACGGAGATCACCCGACCTTGCCGGAGCTCGCCGATCAGGGAATCGACACGGCGGGTGATGCCACCGTGAGCGATCAACGGCTCGCCCTCAGCGCGGCTTCAAGGCGAGGGGCGTGCTTCTTCACCCACGTCTCGCCAAACATCTTGTTGAGCTTCTCGGTCGTGTATTCGAACCGTCGAGCGATACAGAAGAAACCAAAGTCGAGCCATCGCCCCAAGTGATCGACGTTGATTCCCACCTCGGCCGCGACGTCCGCGCGCGACCGGTCGTGCAGCAGGACCTGCTCGAACACGTAGTCCCATCCGCGCCCGCCGCGGACGTTTTCCTGATCGCATCGCGACCAGCGTCGGCAGTCGGCAATTCCGACCTGCAGGGCATCGAACTGTTCGAGGCTAAGTTCCTCCAAAGCAATCACATCACCCGGTGTGGGCATGTCGGGACCATCCTCGACGCCCTCCAGGCCGGCCGGGCTGGGTTGGCCGTCGCGACTTATGACCCGAGACGCACCCCCAAGAGAGAGCGCGGCCCGGCTGCCGAGCCACTTGTGGAATCGAGACTTCGCGCTTCGACTCATCCATGCACACAACGTCTTCGAGTCGACGACGAATGTCGGCAGCGGCAACTCGGCTGCATCACCCATTCGCTTTGACAAGAGGCTCAGCTCATTGACCGCCAGCTCTTCGGGTGATGGCGCGCCGAAGCGCGGGGTAAGCCAGCTGCGCAGCCGTTTGGTCAGCATGCTAAGCAGCATCGCGCTCGCGGCCGCCGACATCTCGGCACCGCCAGAGCGTTGATCCACGATCCATCGAGAGATTTCTGATCTTTTCTCGCCCACGCGCAGCCCCCCAGGGACATCAGGCCCCTCATCTTTCAGAGGACGTGACTTTTCCAACGGTTGGATACGTCACGGTACCCATCGTTACCTGAGCCGAAAGGTTAGCCATGACGGAGCAATTTTCAACGAGTGGTCACTCATACGAATCGGCCATCTATCCATCCGTTCCAATGCCAACTCGCCCCGAGTTCTGGACGACTCGCATCGAGTGTCCATTCATTAGAAGTCTCGCGCCATCGATCGTCGCCGCGTTCGTCAGTGGTGAGATCGGGCGCGAGCGTGCCGCACAGCTGGTCTTGGAGGCACTGTACTCGCGCGTCGCTCGTCAACTGCGGCACGATCGAAGCCTTGACCCGATCGACGCCGCACATGAAACGTTCACTCGATTCGCCGAGACGGGGCTGGCGGACCGCTTCGACGCGGTTCGGTCTCGCAGTGGCTGGCCGTTGTTCGATGCTGTGCTGCGGCGCGTGGCAAGCGATATGCGTCGCCGCGTCAAGGAGCGGACAGCGGAGGATACGAGCCTGTTCGAGCTGAAGGCAGGTTTTGACGCCGACCCGTCGCGTCGGATCACCCAAGCCGAGGATCTTGAGCGTGTCCGGTCGGCCTACTTCCAACTCACCCCGCGCCAGCAGGACGCGCTGTTGGTCCTCTACCCGTTCCTCGACGAGGGCCGGCGGCCCACGGCGTTGAAGAACGTGTTTGTCAATCGGCACCGAGCCGCGAAGGCGATTCGCCGGTCAATGTGATGGGTCCGAACGTAGGACGGCCGGCACCGGGCCGGTCCATCACGCGCGATGGATCGGCCCTTGCGGTTCACTGCCCCTGCGGAAGCCTTCGATCCGCTCGCCTGCCGGCATGAGCTCCAACGGCAACTGCAGCGTCGGCCAGGTCGCCGTGCGTCTGCTGCCGCCAACGGTGCGCACCTGAAGGCGAAACCGGGATACGTCCGGCTGGTCGGCGGACAGAGTGTCCACCACTAGAATCGCCGGTCGGCCAGTGCGCGGGCAGCGGATGGCGAGTGAGCACTCGCTGAGACAACGGTTCAGTTCGGCGGCCAGTTCGCGACGTTCGTCCAAGGTGAACTGGCGAGCTTGAGCGAGGTATTCGTTCATGGACTGCTCCAGCGACTTAGCCATCGCGGACAGCGCTGCATCCTTGATAACGAGGCATTGACGGCGCTGCTCTTCGAAGGTGCCCGATAGCCCAACGAACAGCTCGTCGATCAGTCCGGCCTGGCGTGGCGTGAGCGAAGCGTCAGTCATCGCTGTGCTCAGTCTCGCGTGAAGCTAGCAATTCATTCGCGCGTGAGCGGATGCCTTCGACAATTGCCACGATCGAACGTACGCGTTCCAGCGGCTCCTGTGGCAAGGTGTCGATCAACCGTTTGAGCGTGGGCGCTCCTTCGTCGCGTACCGTCATTTCGTTGTGTCTCCCCAAGTCCGACGTAGCGTCGTGAGCGTTAGCCGTAGCGCATGCTGCGCGTTCGAGCAATCGGATTCTTCATCGATCCGAACGGGCAGGTCGAAATCTCCGGCTTCGAGTCCGCAACAGAGAAGCAGTATCGTCGCGAACGGCGACGCGATGCATAACACACCAATTCGGAGCATTGCCATGAATCGAAAACTCAGCATCGATGAGATCGCCGCCGCGCCCGGCGTCGCCACGCTGCCGCCGATCATGACGCCGGACGAGGCGGCGGCGTTGCTTCGTCTGAAGCTCAGCACGCTCTACCGCAAGGTGAGCGAGGGATGTTTCGGCGGAGCGGTGAAGCGAGGGAAGCCGCTGCGCTTCTGGCGCGACCGGCTCGTCCAGGAATTCATGCGTTGATGCCATCCCGCGCGGCGAAATGCCTTGGCCGCGCGGTTGCACGCGATAAGCTGGCCTGTCGCCGCGAACCGAGGGAGACCATGAAGCTGACCGACCGTGAACGCATCGAGGGCACCGAGATCACGATCGGTCGCCGGGTCCAGTACCGGGGCGGCGTCGCCGTGGAGAGTCCGAAATACGCGGCCGAGTACCGCGACGCCACGGGCCGACAGGTGACGGAGTCGCTCAAGACGCGGAGTCGGCTTGAGGCTCGGAAGAAGGCGCTGGCGATCCACGCCCAGTTGCAGGTCGGCGAGGCGCGGGTCGTCGACGCCCGCGTGTCAGTGGACGAACTCGTCGACGACTACTTCGCGATGGTGAAGGCAAAGGGCGCAGCACCAAAGACCGTGTCGAAGTACGACGCCGACCTCGGCAAGCTGAAGGCGTTCGCGGCGGAGAAGAAGATCGTGCTGGCGGCCGGCTTCACGCGGGAGCAGTTCTATCGCTTCCGCGAGTGGCTCGTGGCCAAACATTACGCGGGCAAGACGGTGTACGGGGTACTGACCGTGACGAAGCAGGTCTTCAAGTGGGCATGGCAGGAGAAGCGGCTGCGCGACTACGCCTTGGCGACGGCGTCGCTCGGAAAGGCGAAGGCCAAACCCCAGGCGTGCTTCACGACGGCGCAGGTCGAAGCGCTGATCGAAGCAACCGCCAGCGTCGAGCGGGCCGCGATCGCGACGCTCGCCTATGCGGGCCTCCGCATCGGCGAACTCGTCCAACTGGAGTGGTCCGATGTGGTCAAGCTGTCCAAGTCGGGAGGCACACTGCACATCCGCCGGGGCGGGTCGAACGGCACGACGAAGGACAAGGACGAGCGCTTCGTGCCGATCCACCCGCGGGTGCGTTCGCTGCTGCTCGCTTTGGATCGGACCACGGCCACGGTCTTCCCCGGCCTCACCGAGCGGAAGTTCCTGAAGCGGGTGAAGGCGCTCTGCGTCACTCTGAAGTTCCCGAACGCAAAGGCGTTCAAGCTGCACAGCTTCCGTCATCACTTCGCAAGCCTGTGCGCCAATCATCGGGTTGCGGAGCGGAAGGCCCTCGCGTGGCTCGGGCACTCGGACAGCGACATCCTGAAGCTGTACTACCACCTGAGCGACGCAGAGAGCGCGGCGGCGATGGAGTCGCTCGCTGCGACGGAGAGTGCCCCCGTCGTCGAGTTGAAGCCGGAAGTCGTGGTCTCGCCGTCCCCGGAAACGGCCGATGCCCTCGGCTCGCCGGTTGAGGGCGAATCGAGGGCATCGGGCCTGTCAAGAATCGAGAGATTCTCGAAACAGCAGGTCGAACAGGCACTTACGATCCTGTTCGGCCCGGAAGCGGAGAGGGGGGGATTCGAACCCCCGATACGGTTACCCGTATACAGCATTTCCAGTGCTGCTCCTTCAGCCACTCGGACACCTCTCCGGGGTGGGCGAATCGCATGATGGGGACGGCGAATCGCTCAGTTGGGTCGTCGATGATGCAAGGCTTTTCGATCGGCGTCAAGCGATCTCCAAGGCGCGCTCGAAGTCGCCGGTTTCGGGCAACTGACCCATCGCGGCCGTTCGGCTATGCTCGGCGGGCGTGGAAGGACGTCGGCCGCTCAAATCTCGTGAGACCTCGTGGGCCCGCGCGCTCGCGTCGCGGATGGCGCGATCGAACGTGACGCCGAATCAGATCTCTGTCGCAAGCGTGTTCTTCGGGCTGCTCGCGGGCGTGGCGTTCGTCTTCGCCGGGCGATCCTCGTCGATTGCTGTCGACCTCCCCGGCTATTTCGTCGCGATCGTCGGCATTCAAGGTCGACTGCTGTGCAACCTGATTGATGGGATGGTCGCCGTTGAGGGTGGGAAGAAGACGCCGACCGGCGACCTGTACAACGAGTTCCCGGATCGGCTCGCCGACTCGTTCATCCTCATCGGCGCGGGCTACGCGGCCGACTCCTTGTACGGCCCCGCCCTCGGTTGGTGTGCGGCCCTCGTGGCGATGCTCACGGCGTACACGCGCGTGCTCGGCCGAAGCGTCGGCGCGGGCGTGTACTTCATCGGGCCTATGGCGAAACAGCACCGCATGGCGCTGCTCACGCTCACGTGCGTCGTGGCGGCGTGTCTTCGCTTTGTGCACCACGACCGTGAAGCTTTCTCGATCGCGCTCGCGATCATCGTCGTCGGCAGCATCATCACCACGTACCGCCGCCTCTCCTTCATCGCGCGTGACCTCCGCTCGAAGTCCCCTTCGTAAATGTTTCACGCCTGCGTCAAGCTCATCACCGGTGCGCACGCCCGTTGGGTCGGCGTTGATCCCGTCGACGAGTCCGGCGTCGCGCCGCAGCGCGTCTACTTCGCGAACCACGCGAGCAACCTCGATGCGCCGACGATCTGGTCGTCGCTCCCGAAGCCGCTTCGCTGCAAGACGCGCCCGATCGCCGCGCGCGACTACTGGGACGCCGGGCCGATGCGGCGGTTCTTCGCGAAGAAGGTCATGCGGTGCGTGCTGGTCGAACGGCTCAAGGTGACGAAGTCGAACAACCCGCTCGTCGACATGGAGGCCGCCCTCGACGCGGGCGACTCGCTCATCCTCTTCCCCGAGGGCACCCGCACGCTCGACGACGAGGGCGAGATGAACGAGTTCAAGCCGGGGCTCTACCACCTCGCCAAGCGATTTCCGCAGGTGCAGTTCGTGCCGGTGTACCTCGAGAATCTGAATCGCATCCTGCCGAAGGGCGAGTTGATCCTCGTCCCGCTCCTCGCTGCCGTGACGTTTGGTAAGCCCATCTCGCTCGGCGACGACGAGGGCAAGCAGGCATTCCTCGCCCGCGCGAAGCGGGCCCTTGAAGAACTCTCGGAGGCGGAAGAAAACGCATGAGTCATCTCTCGATCACATTCGACCGCAGCGCGTGGACCGTCCTCGCGATCGTCGGGTCGATCCTCGTCGTCGCGTCGCTCGTGGGCATCGCGCTGCACCTCGCGACCAGCGACCCGGACAAGCGACGTACCGTCGACAATCTGAACGCCCGCACCCGCGCGTGGTGGATGATGGCGGGCGTATTTGCGCTCTCGCTCCTGTTGGGCGGCGTGGGCGTGACGCTGCTCTTCGCGCTCATCTCGTTCGCGGCGCTGCGCGAAGTGCTCACACTCTCGCCCACGCGACGGGGCGATCATCGCACGCTCTTCTGGGCATTCTTCGCGGTCGTTCCTCTGCAGTACCTGCTCATCCTCATCAACTGGTACGGAATGTTTGTGCTGTTGATCCCGGTCTACGGGTTCCTCGTCCTGTCCATCCGCAGCGCCGTGACAGGCGACGTGACGCGTTACCTCGAACGGGCTGCGAAGATTCAGTGGGCGCTGATGATCTGCGTCTTCTGCGTGAGCCACGCGCCCGCCCTGCTGCTTCTGAACATCCCCGGCTTCGAGCAGCAGTCGTGGAAGCTGATCGTGTTCCTGGTGTTCGTGGTGCAGATGAGCGACGTGCTGCAGTACGTGTGGGGCAAGCTGACGGGCAAGCACAAGATCGCGCCGCACCTGAGCCCGAACAAAACCGTCGAGGGTTTCATCGGCGGCGTGCTGACGGCCACGCTTCTAGGCGGGGCGCTCTGGTGGCTCACGCCGTTCAACCCGTTCGCGGCGATGGGCTTCGCGCTCGTCATCGCGCTGATGGGCTTCTTCGGCGGGCTTGTGATGAGCGCCATCAAGCGCGACGCCGGCGTGAAAGACTACGGCCACCTCATCGCCGGCCACGGCGGGATGATGGACCGCGTCGACTCGCTCGCCTTCGCCGCGCCGATCTTCTTCCACCTGACGCGGTGGTTTTACCACGTGGCGTGAAGGCCGTACGGGCCACAGAGGCACAGAGGATACAGAGAGGAACTCGCTGAGAAGCCACCGGTGGCTCCCTCTCTTCTCCGTGTCGCTGTGCCTCTCTGGCCCACCCTTCCCCGCAACCCCGCCGGACGCGACAATTCCCGTCATGTCGATCTCCCTCCAACACATCCGCGACGCCGCCGAGCGGATTCGCGGGGCGGTGTATCGCAGTCCGTCGCACTACTCGCTCGCGCTGTCGCGCTTCACGGGCGCGAGCGTCTACTGCAAGCTCGATCACCTTCAACTCACCGGCTCATTCAAGGAGCGCGGCGCGCGGAACAAACTCCTTCAGCTGAGCGACGCGGAGAAGCGCGCGGGCGTCATCGCCGCCAGTGCCGGCAACCATGCTTCCGCGCTCGCCTATCACGGGCAGCAACTCGGCATCCCCGTCACCGTCGTCATGCCCACGTGGGCACCGATCACCAAGGTCGCCAACTGTCGCAGCTTCGGCGCCACCGTCCTCCAGCACGGCGACAGCTTCGACGCCGCCAAGCAGCACGCGACCGCGCTCGGCAAAGAGCGTGGCATGACCTATGTCCACGGCTTCGACGACGCCGACATCATTGCCGGTGCGGGCACCGTCGGGCTTGAGATCCTCGACGACGTGCCCGACGTTGATGCGATCATCGTCCCCGTCGGCGGCGGCGGGCTCATCGCGGGCATCGCCGTCGCCGTGAAGGCGCTGCACCCGTCGTGCAGAGTGATCGGCGTGGAGACCTTCAACGCCCCAACCTTCTACGAGAGCCGCAAGGCGAAGCGCGTCGTCAAGATCGACTCGCACCCCACGCTCGCCGACGGCCTGGCCATCTCCGAGGTCGGCAAGCTCTGCTTCGAAGTCGCCAACCCGCTCGTCGACGACGTCGTGCTCGTCGATGAGTCCACGATTGCCCGCGCGGTGCTGAAGATGCTGGAGATGGAGAAGACGGTCGTCGAGGGCGCGGGCGCTGCGCCGCTGGCTGCGATGCTGCAGCACGACCTACGGCTCGCCGGGAAGAAAGTCGTCCTTTGCCTGTGCGGCGGGAACATCGACATCACCACGCTCGGCAAGGTGATCGAGCGCGGCCTCGCCACCGACGGCAGGCTGTGCCGGATCGTCTGCACCATCTCCGACCGCCCCGGCGGGCTCGCGCGCCTCACCAAGATCCTAGCCGACGTCGGCGCGAGCGTGAACGAGATCGCCCACGACCGCAGCTTCGCCCAGGCGGGCGATGTCAGCACCGTCGAAGTCGCCTGCGTGCTGGAGACGCGCGACGCGGATCACATCCGCGAGGTGCGCGACGCGATCGTGCGGGCGGGGATCGGCATTCGGTGAACTGTACGTCTGAGCGTCGCCGCCAAAGCGGCGTGACTCCGCATCGTGGATGGGTGCCACGGTGCGCGGACGATGAATCCCGCGCGTCAGCCGATTTTGAAGATTATCCATACGTGCTTCGAAGCCACGTCGCAGCCAGAAGTTCCAAAGACGTCCTCAAAGCAGATGGTCTTCCAATTGCACTGCACTCGCGCCCAAAATGCCCCGGTCAGCGGCGGTGTACGCTGTCACATCAGGGCGGGCCAATGCACACGACTACAGAGACATCACAGCGACGACAGCGAACGCAACGCGCGCCAGCCAATCACGGCTCATCAATGAAATCGTCCACCCCGATCTCCTTCGCTCGACCTCTCGAGCACCCGATCGCAGCCCGAGCGGCGCGCTCGAACCCAATGCAACGCCTTGCAACACAATCGCGTTCGGACCCCCTCGAAAAACGCACGTTTCCGGCCGAACCTTCGGCCCGGCAGCGTGTTGCGGTGTGCAACATACCGGGGCAAACCGTCGAATTCCGTCTCACCGCGGCGACGGACGCAAACGAACGTGCGGGCGGTTGGCCTGATCAGTCGGTTTGCGATAACTTCAGACGCAACATGACGTCTCGACTTCCACGGACGGAAACACTCGAATCGCGCCGCCTCCTCGCCTTCTCCGGGCCGACGCCGGCCACCATCACCGGCGAGGGATATGAAAGCGTGGACCGCGTCCTCGCGCTGCCGGACGGCGGGTACATCGCTGCGGGGCTGTTCCGCAAGACGCAGTTCTCCGCGAGCGGCAAGGTGCGGTCTTCGTTCGACGAGTCGGACGCGTTCGTCGTCCGCGTCGGCGCCGATGGCGCGGTGGCGTGGACGAAGGTCCTTCGCTCGGACAAGGACAACCGCCTCCAGATGCGGAGGAAGAGTTCGGACGGCCGAGCTGATTTCCCGTCGAACCCATCGCGCGCGATGTTCCCCTTCCCGAACGGCGTCTCGACGCAGATCGCCAACCCGTCGGAAATCGTCAGCGCCTTGGCGTTGTCGGCCGGCGGCGATCAACTGGTCGTCGGCGGCGCGTTTCAGGGCACGATCGATTTCGGTGATGGCGTCGCCCCGCTCACCACCGTCGACAGCGACTACTACGACGGCTTCGTCCTGCGGCTGAGCCTCGACACAGGCGCGAGCGTGCGCGCGTTCTCGATCGGCGGGCGATTCAATGACGTCGTAACCGATGTGAAGGTCGATGCGCAGGACAGCGTGATCGTAGCCGGGAGCTTCGAACGGACGGCCGACTTCAATCCGGGGAAGGCCAGCTTCGTCGTCGAGCCGCTCGGTCGCGGCGATGGCTTCATCGCGAAGTACAGCCCGCGCGACAAGCTGGTGTGGGTGAACAAGATCGGCGGCGATACCGCCTTCACCACCGAGATCGAATCCGTCAACGGCATCGCGCTCGACGCGAACGGCGACGTCTACGCGACGGGCTCGTTCGCGTTCATCGCCGACTTCGATCCGAGCAGCGCCAAGCGTGAGATCCGCGCCGTCGACCGCACCGATTCTTACACGGTGAAGTACGCCAACGCCGACGGCGCGCTCGGCTGGGTGCAGACGCAGGGAGGCGATCGCCTCGACGGCGGCCGCGCGATCGCGGTCGCTCCGAACGGACAGGTCTACTCCGTCGGCTACTTCCAGGGCGAGGCCGCGCTCGATCCGAACTCCGCCTCGAAGTTCCGCGAGCGGAGCGACAAGAACGGCAAGCTTGGCAACCGCACCGACCTGTTCCTCACCAGCTTCTACTCCGACGGCCGGGTGCGGTGGGTGAAGCAGCTCGGCGGAAAGAACTACGAACTCGTCGCGGGTGCAGCAGTCGATGCGAACGGCAACCTCGTCATCGCGGGCAGCTTCACCGACGTCGTCGACTTCGACCCGTCGAGCCGTCGCGTCGCGATCGAGAGCCCGGATTTCTCCGACGACATCCCCGACAGCAACGAAGGCAAGCGCTCGCGCGGCTACGCAGCGTTCGTGGCGCGATACTCACCTCGCGGCGTGTTCGTCGACGTGAAGCAGGTGAACCCGAAGTTCAATCAGGATCTGCTCGCGAACGGCATGAGCCTGCAGAGCGACGGCACCGCCCTGCTCGCGGGCCGCTTCAGAGGCGGATTCGTATCGCCTCAGGCGAGCGGAATTGACATCACGATCGAGACGAAACCGCGTGGCCGCGAGGACGGGTATGTGGTCGAGTTGCTTTGAGTTTGCAGTTCGCAGTGAGTGGTTCGCTGTCGCGCTACTGCGAACTGCGGACCGCAAACTGCGAACGGCGACGCCACTCACATCGCGTCGATCGCCTGTTGCCGTGTCGCGAAGACCGCGAAGAGGCGATCGAGGTGAGACGTGCGAAGCGTCTGGCCGAGACGGTACGAGACGCCGGTGAGGGCGATGTCTCCCCTTCCCGCTCGCACGCGCTGACGGAGGTTGACAAGGAGGCCAAGCAAGACGCTGCCGATGTATTCCGACGCGGTGAGGTCGACGAGCAGTCGTTCGCCCGGCTCGAACGGCCACGCCTCGATGAGGTCGCGTTGGATGTCGTTGAACGCTGCCGTGTCGACGTCGGCGGCCAGGTGGATCTCGATCACCTTGACCGTCTTCGCATCGACGATGATGTAATGCTTCTTCTCTCGGGCCATGAGCGGCTTGCATCCCTCTCGCGGGGCACTTTCTCCTCAACCGACAGATGTACCACATTCGTCGGCCGATGCCGAACCCGACTTTCGGCGCAATGCAATCCGGCGTCGTCCGCTTCAAACCAATTGGATAAGGCCCTGCGCGTGTAACTGCGTTCGATTGCCTATCCACCTATCATCGCCCCCATGCACGTCGACCTTCCATCCACACCGTCACGGCTCGCACCGCTAATGCGGCCGCTCGATCGCTTCCTTCGGCTGGAAAGCGCTGGCGGCATCGTCTTGCTCGTGTGTGCAGCGATCGCGCTCATCTGGGCGAACTCGCCGTGGCACGAGTCGTACCACGCGCTCTGGCACAGCTACCTGTCGATCAAGCTTGGCTCGTTCGAGCACAAGATGTCGCTCGCCCACTGGGTGAACGACGGGCTGATGGTCGTCTTCTTCCTCCTGGTGGGCCTGGAGATCAAGCGTGAGGTGCTGTTTGGAGAACTGCGATCGCTCCGCCGCGCCGCGCTGCCCATCGCCGCGGCGATCGGCGGGATGATCGTGCCGGCGGGATTGTACGTTGCGATCAATCTTTCGTCGGCCGATCCTCACGCGCTGCGCGGCTGGGGCGTGCCGATGGCGACCGACATCGCGTTCGCGGTCGGCGTGCTCGCGTTGGTCGGACGCAACGCTCCGGTCTCGCTGAAGGTATTCCTGCTCGCGATCGCCATCGTGGACGACCTCGGCGCGGTGCTGGTGATCGCGCTCTTCTACACGTCATCAGTTTCGATGATCGCGCTCGCGTGGGCCGGCGCCTTTCTCGTTGTGCTCGTCGCTCTGAATCTGCTGCGGGTCCACCGGCCGTGGCCATACCTCGTCGTCGGCGTGCTGCTGTGGGCGGCGACGCTGGCCAGCGGAATCCACGCGACGATCGCCGGCGTGCTGCTCGCGTTCACGATTCCCGCGACGCGGTCCATCGCCGAGCTGCCTTTCATCGCGTTCGCCCGGGACCAGCTTGACACGTTTGCGAAGGATGCCCAGACGACGCCCGACGAGATCACCCCAAGCCAAAGCTCGGCTTTGATGGCCGTCGAACAATCCGCGCAGGCCGTCCAGACCACGCTCGCACGCGTGGAGCATCCGCTCGTCGCCCCAGTCAACTTTCTCATCATTCCGCTGTTCGCGCTCGCGAACGCAGGCGTTACGTTCAGTTCAGGTGTCAACCCGTTCGACAGCGTCGCGCTGGGCGTCTTCGTCGGGCTCTTCGTCGGCAAACAGATCGGCGTCATGCTGCTCAGCTGGCTTGCCGTCGCGACCGGCGTCGCCTCTAGGCCGGCCGGAGCGAGTTGGCTCCAGATCTACGGCATCGCATGCCTCTGCGGCATCGGCTTCACCATGTCTCTCTTCATAGCCACACTCGCCTTCGGCGACGGCTCGCCCCTGCTAGCCGTGGCCAAGATCGGCATCCTTGCGGCGTCGCTTCTCTCGGGCATTCTTGGGGCAGTCGTCCTTCTGTTCTGCAAATCAAGTCCCAAGGGCACCGCCTCGGAACCAGCACACGCCTGAGCCTTTGCCTTTTGCGAGCCGTGTGGTATTCTTCCGCGTCCAATTCCGAAGCCGAAGTAGCTCAATGGCAGAGCACCGCTTTCGTAAAGCGGGGGTTATGGGTTCAACTCCCATCTTCGGCTCTGACTGCAAGTGATGCCGATCGCTGGACTAGCGATACCTGCCGATGGTCGGCAGTGCGGCTCGTGAGTGCTGTGAAGGTGTGTACCGTACACACCCCATGGCCATTCAACCACGAGACGCACCATGCCTCCGACCTCCCCCCGCGTACCCGGATACTGTCGACACAAGCCTCGTGATCAGGCGTATGTTCGCCTGAACGGGGAGATGATCTACCTTGGCCGCTACGGCTCGCCAGAGAGCCGAGAGAGGTACGATCAGGTAATCGCGGAGTGGATGGCCTCAGGCCGTGTGGTTGCGCCCTCCTCCAGTCACCGTGGTCTCAGCGTGAACGAGGTCCTCCTCGCGTATCGCCGTCACGCGGGCGAAACGTACGTCGACGAGAACGGGCAACCGACACCTGAGTTGGAACGCATCAATCTGGCGTTCAGGCCGGTGATGCAGCTGTAGGCGATACACCGAGGGCGACTTCAACCGGATCATCGAGATCCGCGCACGGGAGAAGAAACGCGTCGAGTTGTTCCTATCTCAGATCGACCCGCGGGAGAAGACGATCGTCTTTTGCGCCACGCAGGAGCACGCGCTCGCCGTGCGCGACCTGATCAACCAGTTGAAGCGCGTGCCCGATCCGAACTATTGCGAACGCGTGACCGCCGAGGACGGCGAACTCGGTGAGCAGCACCTGAAGGCGTTTCAGGACAACGAGCGGACCATCCCCACCATCCTGACGACGAGCCAGAAGCTGTCGACGGGCGTCGACGCGCGGAACGTGCGCAACATCGTGCTGATGCGGCCGGTGAACTCGATGATCGAGTTCAAGCAGATCATCGGGCGCGGCACGCGTCTCTTCGACGGGAAGGACTACTTCACGATCCACGACTTCGTGAAGGCGTACGAGCACTTCAGCGACCCCGAATGGGACGGCCCGCCGCAAGAGCCGGAAGCGTGCGGCACATGCGGGAGCTACCCGTGCGTCTGTGAGCCAACCGAGCCAAAGCTATGCAAGAAGTGCGGCGAGCGCGCGTGCATCTGTCCGCCAGAGCCGTGCGAGGTGTGCGGCCAGATCGATTGCGTGTGTGAGCGCAAGGGGCGCGTGAAGGTGAAGCTGGCCGACGGGAAAGAACGCGAGATCCAGCACATGATGATGACGACGTTCTGGCATACGGATGGGAAGCCGATGTCGTCCCGAGAGTTCATGGAGTTGCTGTTCGGCAAGCTGCCGGACCTGTTCGCCGACGAGGCGGAGTTGAGATCGATTTGGAGCAATCCGTCCACCCGGGCGAAACTGCTGAATGCGCTGTCGGAACGAGGCTTCGGATCCGATCAGCTCGCCGAGATGAAGAGACTGATCCGCGCGGAGAACAGCGACCTGTTCGACGTTCTGCTGTACGTCCGCGCCAATGTGCCGCCGATGTCACGCGAAGCCCGTGCAGCCCGTGCGAAGCCAGCCATCTCGGTGCACTTCAACGAGAAGCAGCGGACATTCCTCGAGTTTGTGCTGGCACAGTACGTTGCCGCCGGCGTGGACGAGCTGTCGCCCGAGAAGCTGCCCGCCCTGCTCAAGCTGAAGTACGACAACGCGATCGCCGACGCCGTCGCCGATCTCGGACCGCCGAGCGTGATCGGCGAAGCGTTTGTGGGGTTTCAGGTTCACATCTACCAACCGTAACGCGTGACGTGCGAGAGCCACGGGGATTCATTCGACGTTTGACGATTGGCCGTGTCGGGGCACCTCTGTTGAATGGCGAGTGGTTTGACTTCGCAGATGACTCAAATCACGGAGAGCGCGACGTAGCCGCATCAGCGGATCGAGTTCGGTGATGGCGGCCACGCCCCGGGCGAACACTGGAAGACAATGACCGGCGTGGCGGGCATCCGGCTCGACGGGCTCACCGCGGCCGCGACGTTGCCTCACGCGATGGAAGGCGAACTTGTTTGTCGCGTACGTCCGCGAGGCTTTGACGCCCGCACTTCGCGTGGGTGACGTCGCGGTGATGGACAACCTGCCCGGCCACAAGGACGCGCGGGTGCGCGAGTGCGCGAGTTGATCGACGGCGTGGGGGCGAAGCTGCTTTACCTGCCGCAGTACAGCCCAGACCTGAACCCGATCGAGATGATCTGGTCGAAGGTGAAGCGACTGCTGCGATCGGCCGCGGCACGCACGATCTAGGCGTTGCACGAGGCGTTCGGGCAAGCGATGGAGGCGGTCACGCGGACAGACATCCGAAACTGCTTCGCCCACTGCGGTTACACGCCATGACTTTGTGCGGGCTGTTCTAGGTCGGTCGGCAGGCACGGTGGAAGATCGGCGAGGTGCCGGCGCCTCAGCGTGACGTATCTCCGTACGGATCGCAGGCCTGAGCGTGGATCGGTTGCGTGAAGTCGAATTCGGCAGGATCAGCGGCAACGCTTGCGCCGCGTGCGTCGGCGGCGAGTCATCGCGATTGACAGGCTTGTCAGGCCGACTAGGGTCGTCGGCTCGGGCACGCTTGCTTGGGCCAGTGCCCAGTCGCCAGCGAATGAGCCGCTCAACGTCTGGTTATAGTTCGAGGCAAGCTTGAGCAGGTCGTCGAAGTTGACGACGCCGTCGTAGGTGAAGTCGCCGTTCGCCCAGCTCTTTCCGGATTGGCTGTAGCTCGCGGCGAGCTTGAGCAGGTCGTCGAAGTTAACGGTGCCGTCCAGGTTGGCATCGCCCAGCAGGGTGAAGCGCACCAGCATCGACGTTGCGTCCACCTGAACGCCTTTCCAAGTCCCGGTCGGCGTCGTGAAGATCTGCGACATCTGCGCGTACCCCACACCCCACCGGCCGGTATTCGTCCCGGCGGTGTTGGAGACGATGCCCCAGCCATTCCATGCGCCGTTGTTGTAGCCCGAGCGGATCAGGTTCTCGACGAACTGCGGGAACGGCCCCGAACTGTAATCCAGCACGACGGCGCTTGCCGTCAGCAGAAGCTGACCCGAACCGGCGTTGGGGAAGCGCAGATCGCCCACGTAGAACGCGTTCGCGGATGACGGGGCGGAGTAGGCAAAGGTGGTGTTGAGGTTGAGCTGCGCCACGCGACCTGCCGTGGTGGCGATGATCAGGCCACCGTCGACGCTGACGATACCCGCCTGCTGAAGGTTCCCGCCGAGCGTGAGCTGGCCCGGGCCGACCTTGTTGAGGGTGCCGACGTTGCTCGTGATCGTGCCAGTGAAGGTTCCGTCGCCGACGCGCAGCGTCGCGGCGGAGTCGGCGATGGTCAGCGTTCCCGAGCCGCTGAGCGTGGAGACGCGTTGCGTTTGGCGAACGATCGTCGTGGCACCCGACGCGATATCGAGCGGCACGCCGTCGAGCGCGCCGGTGCTGGACGCGTCGAGCGTTCCGCCTTGAACCGAGACCGGCACGCGGATGCCGAAGCCGAACGGCGGCGCTGTGCTCGCCGACATCGTGAGCGTCGAGGTGCCGGTCTTCACCAGCCGTGCGCCCGCCGAGGTGCCGGTGATCAAGCCACCGAAGGTGCTGTCTGCTCCGCCGACGGTCACCGTCTGTGCATTGACGATCTGCCCGTCGCCCGTGAGGGACCGCGCGCTGAGGTCGAAGCCATTCGCATCGACCGTGCCGGCGAGCGTCAGCGACGTGTTGGCGGGGATCGCGCTGGCCACACCCTGCCGCAGCAGGCCGTTGGTGCGAATGATGGTCGACCCGGTGTAGGGCATTGGCGTGTTGAACTGCACGCGCACGTCGGCGATCCCCACCGACGACGTGCTTCCGCCGGAGAGGATGGAGCTGATCGCCAGATCGGTCGCCCCGTCAAACGACCGCGCGCCGGCGATCTCCGTGGCCCCGAAGGGCAGGAAGACGATTCCGCCGGTGATCAACGATGCCGCTCTGCCGCCGGCGATGCGAATCTGCGGGCGGGTTGCGTTGCTCTCCAGATTGAGCGTTGCCGACGGCTGAATCTGGATCGCGCCGGAGGCCATGTCGATCGTGCTCAGCCCGAACGACGTCGATGGCGACAGCTCAAGCGTCCCACCGTTCAGGAACAGCGGCGTGCTGGAAGGAAAATTGACCGTGCTCGCACCCAGGGTAAGCCACCCCGCGCGAACCTCAACGCCGCCGGGAGCATCGAACGTCGCGGTGCCGTTGGCAAGGAATGACCCCCACAGGATCGGGCGCGACGACGCGTTCGCCCCGTTGATTCTCGCACCGCTCGTTAGCGTCGTCGTGCCCGACTGCGCTTGCAGCGTGGCCGCGCCGGTGACGGTGAACGTGCGGTTAAGGGTCAGCGGCGCGTCGAACCAGAGAGTTGTATTGTCGGCCAACTTTACGGGGCCAGTAACACCGAACGACGTTCGACCCAGCGCCGAGACGCGATCGACGCGAACGATGCCCTGGTCGATCTGCAGTCCGTTGAAGCCGTTGTTGCTGTTGATGGAGATGTAGCCCGGCCCGGTCTTGCGGAGCGGTCGCGAGTCCAGCAGGCCGCCAGTCGGCGAGAGCCCGCCCTCGAACCGCGTCGGCAGGTTTTGCGGGCTGCCCAGGTCGTTGATCGTCGGCGGGTTCGCAGCGCCGCCGTTGAAGGAAAGCGACCATCCGAAGAACAGTCCCCTCTCGCGCGGGATCGGAAACGGATTGTTCGGGTCCTCATAGTCCACGCCGCCTTGTTGGGTCGTCACCAGTCCACTGTTGAGCTGTATGATCTGGTTGACCGACGTCGTCCCAAGCCGCAGGCTCGGACCCGGCTGCACCGCATAGATCGACCCGAACACCTGAGCGAACTGCGTATCGATGATCCGGCCAGACGTGTAGGGGTACGCCGCCACCACTCCCGGGAACACCGCGACGTCGGTTCCCGTCGGCACCACACCCGGCGCGTTGGTTGCGTTTCCGGGGCTCCAGTTGAACGCGTCGGCGAAGTCCGCAACGTCATCCCAAGGCGTGGTCAGCGTCGCGGTGCCGTCCCAGAAGCGCTGCGTCTGCCCCAACGCACTCGAAACGAGCACGCCCAACGCCGCCAGTGCCATCACTGAACTCGTCATTGTCATCGGGCGAGGTAAAGGCCGGCGAGGCAGTGGTGAGGTCATCGAGTTTGACTATAACCAACACGCGTATGAGTGACCGCTAAGATTTCGCTAACGGGCCACATTGCGCCGGACCTGACGCGTCTCATGGAAGGGTGGCGCGGGTGCAACGCTTCTGCGCCAATGCGGCCGATCTACCTCAACAATCGCCGACGCCTTCGTGCTACCCCCATCCGCCAGGCGGTGACCGACGGCGCGACGGTGCCGATCTACCACGAGCCACGCATCGTGAAGCTGACGATCGACGAAGCCGGCGCGAAGGCCGCCGAGGCGAAGCTGGCGGAGTACGCGAAGCGCGACGAGGACGGGCAGGAGACGCCGGAGGACATCCGCATCCCGGTCGAGGCGCTGTACGGCGCTCCCGAGCGGCTTGAACGGGTGGCGAAGTTCGTCGTTGAGCACTGGGAGCAGCGGCGCAGCGCGATGGAAGGTAAGGCGATGCTCGTCACGATGAGCCGTGACATCGCCGCGCGGTTGTACGACGAGATCGCGAAGATGCGCCCGGACTGGGCGAACGAGGACGACGCGAAGGGCGCAATGAAGGTCATCATGACCGGCTCAGCGGACGACCTGCCCCACATGGCGAGGCACGCCCGAACGAAGGAGCAGCGCAAGGCGCTGGCCGACCGGTTCAAGGACCCGGCGGATGAGTTCCGCCTCGCGATCGTCGTCGACATGTGGCTGACCGGCTTCGACGTGCCGTGTGCTCACACGATGTACCTCGACAAGCAGCTCGTCGGCCACAACCTGATGCAGGCGATCGCCCGCGTGAATCGCACGTACGGCGAGAAGCCAGGCGGGCTGATCGTCGACCTGATCGGCCTGGCGGATCCGCTCGCCGACGCGCTGGCGACGTACGCGAACGCGAACGGGCAGGCCGACAAGCCGATCAGGCAACTGCAGGACGAAGCGATCCCGGCGATGCGGTCCGCGTTCGAGCAGTTGCAGGGCTTCTTCCACGGCTTCGACTACACGGCGGCGCTAAACGCCGATCCGTTGAAGGTGCTCCGTGTGTACCTCGGGGCCGTCGACCACGTGCTCGACGTCGGGCAGACCGTCGGCGAAGAGACGGGCTGGCAACGCTTCCGCGGGATGGTGAAGCGGCTGTCGACGGCGTTCGCGCTGGCCGTGCCGCGAGAGGAGACGAAGGAGATTACGCCGCACCTGGCGTTCTTCCAACGCGTCGCGGCGATGATCCGGAAGCGGCTGGCCGAGGAGCGCGGGCCAACCGACGGTCTGATCGGCTCAGCCGACATCGACGCCGCCGTCCGGCAGGTGCTCGGCGGCGCGGTGGACGCCGGTGAAGTGATCGACTTGTTCGCCGCGGCAGGCCTCGACGCGGCCCGGCTCGACATCCTCAGCGACGAGTTCCTGTCGCGCGTCTCGGCGCTGGAGCAGCAAAACCTCGCGTTGGAGACGCTGCGCAAGCTGCTGACGGATCAGATCAAGACGAGCGAGCGGACGAATCTGGTGCAGGCGCAGAAGTTCCGCGAGGCCCTCGAGAAGGCGATGCTCGGCTACACGAACAAGCAGATCACCACGGCTGAGATGATCTCGAAGCTGCTGGAACTGGCAAAGTGGGTCCGCGAAGCCAAGAAGCACGGCGACGACCTCGGCCTGACGACGGAAGAGATCGCCTTCTACGACGCGCTCGCTGAGAACGGATCGGCAAAGGAAGTGATGAAGTCCGACCAACTCCGCCTGATGGCCCGCGAGCTGGCGGAGATGGTCAAGAAGATGCCCAAGCTCGACTGGACACAGCGCGAGAGCGTGCGGGCGGACCTGCGACGCAAGGTGCGACGCCTGCTCGCGATGTACGGCTACCCGCCGGACCTGTCGGAAGATGCGACAATGCTCGTGTTGAAGCAGGCCGAATTGGCCACAGATACCACGAAGTGAAGCCCCACACGTTGAGCTGAACGCCCCTCGGCACGTCGGAGAAGCCAAGCATTTTGAGCGGCGGGGGTTAGCTTGGGACGCTCCGCCGGGTTGGTTGGCCCGCCCGCCGTGAAGACGCTCACGAAACACAAACACGACGCATAACTTCAACTCACTTGCGTGCCGGATGGTGATGCCATGCCAATCAGCTCTCGGCGCGCGTCAGTCATTGCACTCGTCAGCGTCTTCGCGGTTGCGACAGCCAGTCGAATGGCAGAAGCCGACGCAGCGTGCGTGACGATCAGCAATCTCAGGCTCACGGCGCAGTCCACCACGATCATAGAACTAGGCGGCACGACGCCGTGCTCAAGCTACGACGTGATTCACGTGACCAACCTTGCCGAGCTCTACGGCACGGTGCGCCTTGAGTTGATTAACGGTTTCGTCCCGCAGCCGCTCGATTCGTTCTCAATCGTCACGTGGGCTACTCGCATCGGCACGCCGACCGTGATTCGCGGCACTTCGTTCCCCGTGCCGGCGGGAATGACGGTTACACCAACGTATCTCGCGAACGAGTTGGCCATTCGGATCGGTGCGAGACCTGGCGACGCGAATCTGGACGGCGCAGTCAACTTCAATGACTTGCTACTGCTAGCAAGCAGCTACAACACGCCGAGCAATCGCACGTGGGCTCGAGGCGACTTTAATCGCGATGGTTTCACCAACTTCGACGACCTGCTCCTGCTCGCCAGCAACTACAACTCGCCAGCTGGCGGAGCAGCTTCCAGCGGCGGGTGGGCCCTCGCGCAAGCCGCGGCCGTTCCCGAGCCGACGGCTTTGCTAATGTCGGCGATGTCGATCACCCTCGGCACGCGACGGCGTCGCAACGTGCGTCGCAATGCTTAATCGCGATTCTCACGTCGTCCGCAGCGCGAGTCACAGCGACACGACTTTGTGGCGATGGTTGCGTGACAGCCTGACGATCAGGCACGTGTAACGACGACGAGATCGTCTTCGATGTCCGAGCGGAGTTGCACACGGCCTTCATCGTCACGCTGGACGACGGGTGGCGTCGCAGGCCGCTCGATTAGCGGAGCCGGCGACGGTGCCGGGCCCGCGCCGTAGTTCGCGGCAAGTGTGAGAAGGTCGTCGAAGTTAACCACGTTGTCGTAGTTGAAGTCGCCGTCGATCCAGCGTGTCGAAGCCTGATTGTAATGCGTCGCCAGCGCGATGAGGTCGTCGAAATCGACCGCGCCGTCGAGGTCGGAGTCGCCGAACAGGCCGTAGGCCATCACAAAATCGGAGGGCTGGATCGCGATGCCGCGAACGACTGAGCCGGGCAGTTGGCTACCCTGATAGAAGCCGAGTCCGTCCAGCAGATCGGACGTATCGCCGGCGTGCGAACAGGCGATCGACGCCGCGCCATCGGTGCCCGTCCACGAACCGTCGGCCAGTCCGTTTCGCAGCGCGGCGTAGATCAGGTCCTCGGCAGGCGTTCCGCCACCGCCGGCGGCGATCATCACCCACGCGTTGTTGTTCAGGTCGATCGTGCCGTAAAGCTCCTCGTCGCCGGTGGTGAGGACAGCATCGGCCTCGGCTGGTACGACGTACTTGCCCCCCACTCGCACGTCGATGAGCGCGAGCGATTCGATCCGATTCGCGGCGTCGTCAGGCAGTAACCACGCCTCGGCCGTACCAGACGAGTCGGGATTCACGTAAACGCGATCCGCGCCGGGCCCCGTGTCGACCGACGCGATCGTCGCGTCGTCCGTTGTGCCGACGGTGACGCTGTCGACCCCGTCGCCGGCAAGCACTGATACCCGCTCGTCAGTGTTGCGGACCACGGTGATGGCGTCGTTGCCCCCGCCGGATCGGATTTCGACCGCGTTGTAGGCGATCGCCGGCCAGGACGCCGGCACGCCGTTGACAGTGACCGTGATCGTCGTGGTCGTCGCGTCGACCACGATGGTATCGGCTCCGTCGGTGCCGACCGCTTCCAGCGTGGTCGAGTCGAACTGGTAGCGCGGCGAGAGCAACTGAAACTGCGAGCCAACGGTCGAGCGAGAAGCACCGCGCGCCCCGCCGAATCGCGAACGACAGATACGGTTTGAAATCATGACAATCACAGATTGAGCAGCACGAGTGCCGGCTTACTCACGGCCGCGCTAGCGTTCGGTTAAAGATTGACGTGCGCCCGCATCAATTCAGAACAGATGCGGGCGGCAAGCCGTCGGCCCGCAGATCGGGCTTGCGATCCAGCACGTCGCGGCCGATGGTCGCGGCGTTCGATCCGTTCGGCCTGATCGGCACGGACCCGAAACCACTGCTGGTGATGTCAGCGGGCGTGCCGGGCGTGACGCGAAGGGCGTACTCGCCGCGGGTGGCCGCGCCCGTCGCCAGCATGGACGCCGACACGCGAACGATGAACGAGCCCGTCGCCGGCACGGCGAACCCGAGCACCGCGTTGCGTCCGTCGGCCGCGCCGTTGTCGTTGCTCACGATTACCGATCCGTTCGACGCATCGACGATCTCGATGAGCGGGTCAAACGCGTTGTCGAACGAGCCGGCACCGTCGCCGATCGTCTTCGTGCTGAAGGTAATCGTCGTGCCGGCCGCCGCTGCCGCGATCGGGTACTCGTCGGCGACGTCCGTCTGCCCGAGAATCGAGCCGAGGACCACGTCGCCCGCAGCCACAGTCAACGGTCGCGACGACGAGTCGGGCGCGAACGTTCCGCCGCGAACGACGACGAGGCCGTAATCCTCTGCCGCCGAGAGCGACGCCGCGACGCGGACGTAGTACGTGCCAGCCGCCGGCGCGACGAAGCGATCGAGCAGCGTGCTGACGTCACCTCCGGAGATCGCCTCGCCGGTGGCCAGTACGTTGGCACCCGTCGGATCGAACACGCGAAGGTCGAACGCGCCGGTCCCGCTCCCGCGAATCGCAGCCGATATGTTCTGCCCGGCGGCCAGAGGAACGGCGTAGAAATCGCTCGTGCCCGCCGCAGTGATCTGCACGTTGTCCCACGCGCGTCCGTCGGACGGGAGCGAGAGGTTGTCGTACTGCTGGAACTTCACACGGAAGTTGTTCCCAAGCGTGAGGCCGTTTGCCGCAGCGACGCTCGCGAGGTCGACCTCGAAGTTCGCCCAGGCGGTGTTGGTGAGCGTGTTGCTCGTCGCGACGGTGTACCAAGTGATGCCGTCGACACTGATGGCAACGCCGTCGCCGTCGACACTGCCGATGAAGTTGCTCGGCAGCGCGTTGGGCTCGTCGCCGACGTTGCGGTGGGCGAAGCGAAGCCGAGGCTGGTTCAGGCCGGACAGGTTCACCGTCCAGATCGCCTCGTTGCGAACGAACGCGCCGCCGGGGTTGACGTCCATCGTCATCGCGGTCGTGCCGTCGCCTGCGCCGAAGGCGGTCGTGCGTTGGATGCGGCCGGTCGTGCCGCCGGGGATGATCTGCCACGCCGGGCCAAACCCGTTGTTCGACGGGAACTGCGTCTCAAAGCTGTCAGAGAAGACGGCAAACCGCTCTACCGCTGCCGACGAAGCGCTGCCACGAACGGCTGCTCGCGTCGTCGCGCCGACGATGCTCGTGAACGCGCCCGCGAGCGACTGCGCCGTTCCGGAAGTGTTGTTCGTTGCGCCTCCGATCTCTTCTGCTTCAACGGCCGCGTTGAGCGTCAGCTGCGAAGTAAACGCGCCCACGCCCGCGCCACTGAACTCGATGGTGTACACGCCTGTTGTCGCGATCGGGATCGTCTGCAACAGCGCGATGCCCGACGCGTTCGCGGCCGCAGTCCCGAGCACGGTGCCGGTCGGGCCCTTCAGCGTGATAGCAGCCGCGACCGACGTCGCCGCGGTCATCGTGACTGTCGCCGTCTGGCCCGCTTCGAGCGAGATCTGGTACGCGTCCACGTCGGCTGCGAAGTCGATCTTGCCGGACTGCGTCCCGCGATACATCAGGCTGCCGAACGGGTTCAGCGCCACGAGCGGCGACGCAAACGTTGCCGTGATCGTCTCGAGCCCGAAATCGACGAAGAAGTCGCCGCCGGCGACACCGTTGCCGGAACCGATCGCAGGCAGCGGCCAGACCGGCTCGCCGTCGAGGTCGAGACCGGCAATGTCCTCGAACGCGCCGTCGCCACTCTTGAGCGTGAGTCGATAGGCTGACTCGGGAAGATTCGCATAGGTGACGGTGAGCACGTTGGTCACCGTATCGTACGAGAGGCTAGCGGGCGCGAAGCTCTGCCCGAGCGTGGTCGCCGTGAGCAGCACATCCGGCGCGTCGATCTGGCCGGCGCGGAGCGGCTCGTCGAAGCGAGCCGTGTACGTGAACGCGCCGACACCGAGGAACTGGCCCTGCGTGATCGATGACGCGACGACGCGCGGTGCGGTGAGGTCGATACGGAACTGGCTCGAGTAAGCCGAGTTCGAGACGCCGCTCAGGCTCGTTACGTTGCCCGCGGCGATCGTGAGGGTCCGCACGCCTTCGGCGAGCCCGGCGGGCGGCGTGAACGACACCGTATCCGCGTCGATGAAAGTGACGCCGGTCGCGGGCACGCCATCGACGAGCAGATCGCCCGCGGCCACCGTCGACTGCTGCAGCGAGTCGGAGAAGTCGACGACGATCGCTCCGGGAACGCTCGGGACGACGGCGTTCGGCGCGGGCGTCGTCGAGACGACCACGAGCGGCAGGTTGCCGCCGCTGTAGCCGGCCACTCGAAGCGTGTACTCGCCCGAAGTCGAACCGACGGCGCTCAGGCGGACGCTGTACACGCCGGGCGTGACGACGTTGAGCGAGAGGCTCGCGTTTCGACCGTCTGGTGCGCCATTGTCGTTCGAAGCGACGACGGCACCGCTCGGGTCGAGCAGTTCGATGCGTGGGTCGAGCAGACTGCTGGGCTCGCCCGCGCCGTCGAACGGCGTTCGCGTCGAGATGGCCAGCGAATCGCCCGTGCGGGCGATGAAGTTGTATACGTCGACATCCGCGCCGGAAGCGAAGCCAAAGCCGAACCCGGCAGCGCCGAGATCGCGACCGGCGGCCACGGAGTTGTTGGGCTCGGCGTCGAATGCCGCATTGCGTGTGACGACGAGTCGGTACAACCCGGCCGCGCCTGTGACCCTCAGGTAGAACGTGCCGGACGTCGATGCGACGAATCGATTGATCTGGGAGACGATCTCGCCGGTGTTATTCGTGCCGACGGTGACGAGTTGTGCCGCCGAGTCATACAACTCGACGACTTGGCCGGGCACGCCAGAGAGGAAGACCGATGTGGTCTCGCCCGCGGTAGCCGTGAAGCTGTACCAGTCGACGCCCGTGCTCGCGGCGACCTCGCCAGTGACGACGGCGCGCGAACTGCCGATGCCGAGCTGCAGCGCGGCGCTGTCGAGCGACTGCGCCGTCGCAGGCGTATCGTTGCCCACACTGGCGACGACGCCCTCGCGCTCGATTCCCGCGTTGAGCCACGCTGCGAGCGCGTATGCGCCGATCGTCGATGCCGCACCGCTGGCCTCGATGCGGTAGACGCCCGCCGTGGTGACGGGCGCACTCTGAATGAGCGCCCTGCCGCCCGCGGGGCCCGCCTGTGTGGCGACCACTGAACCATCAGGCGCGACGAGACGCACCTGCGGCTGTAGCGCCGAGCCGGTGCTCGACAGGAGCAGGCTGATCTGCTGACCGGCGTCGAGGTTGACCGTGAACGCGTCGACGTCGCCATCGAAGTCGATCTTGCTGGACGTCTGCCCGGTGTAGACCAGTGACCCGGCCGGAGCCACGCGAGACAGCGGGACCGGGAAGCCCACGTTGACGATCTCTGTGCTGAACTGCACGACGAAATCGCCGCCGGGCACGCCGTTGCCGGAGCCCGCCGCCGGGAGGGGCCAGGTCGCCTCGCCGTCCAGGTCCAGTCCGGCGATGTCTTCAAACGCGCCGTCGGCGCTCTTCAGCGTCAGGCGGAAGGTGGCCTCGGGGAGATTGGCGAAATCGACGGAGACGCGGTTCGTCCCGGTATCGTATGACACCGATTGAGCGGCATACGTTTCACTGGTGCCCACGCGTTCGAGGAGGACATCGCTTGGATCGAGGTTGCCGGCGCGAAGCGCCTCGCTGAATGTCGCCGTGTAGGTCAGCGCGCCCGTCGCGACAAATCCGCCCTGCGAGATCGACGACTGCACCACGCGCGGCGGCTGCAGATCGACGCGGAACGAACTCGTGAACGCAGCGATCGGCTGGCCCGAAGCGCTCGAGATCGCGCCCGCCGAGACGCTGAGCGTATAGACGCCATCGGTGAGCGGCGCGGCGGTGGTGAAGCGGATCGTGTCGCGATCGATGATCGTCGCGCTTGCCGCGGGCACGCCGTTGATGGTGAGGTCCGTCGGCGCGAGCGAAGTTGACAGCGGCGTGTGGCTGACGTCGAGAAGAATCTCGTTCACTTGCGTGGCGACCACGGCGTTGTTTGCGGGCGTTACCGCGGTGATGCGGAACGGCACCGCCCCACCCGTGTTGCCCGAAACCGCAAGGGTGTAGTCGCCAACGCCGGACTGCGCCGTCACGCGCACGGTGTAGATGCCGGGCGTGGTGACGGTGTAGGTACCGAGGACGTTCCGCGCGTCGGCCGCGCCGCCGGTCAGCGTGGCTACGACGCTTCCCGTGGGGCCGAGGATCTGAACCTGCGGATCGAGCGAGTTCGACGGCGCAAGTGGGCCGTCGTACGGTGTAGTCGTGACGATCGATAGGACGTTGCCCGCGGCAGCGACGAACTGGTAGCCGTCGCCCGGATCGGATGCGTCGCCCGCCCGGCCGAAGACGACTGGCTGGACGACGGGCTGCGCGTTGGCCAGCAGATCGTTCGGCTCGAAATCCAGGCCCGCGCCGCGACTCACCGCGAGCGTGTAACCGACAGGCTGATTGATCGAGCCGCCGGAGACGCGAACCGTCAGCGCGTTCTTCGCCTCGGGGGCGATCACAGAGTCGATGACGATCTCCCCGCTCGAGCCATTCGGCACGCCCGATGCCACGAGCGTGGGGCCGTTATAGAGGTCGAGTTGCAGCCCCGTCGTCGGCGAATCCGGACGGAGCGAGAGCGAGAACGCCTCGGTGGCGGAGCGCGGGAAGCTGTACCAGTCCACCGACGGCTGATCGGCAAGGATGTCGACCGCGTCGAACGCGCGACCGTCGAGCGGCGCGGGCTGGTTGTCGTACTGCTGGAACTTGATCCGCACGGCCGATCCCAGCGTCACGCCTGCCGCCTGCGCCGCAGCGGCGAGATTGAACTCGAACACGTTCCACTGCCCCACGGGCGCATCTGAAGGCGTCCAGAGCCGGAACCAGTTCGTGCCGTCGACGCTGAACGAGACGCCGTCGCCCGGCGTGCGGCCAGCCCAGCTCGCCGGGATCGGGTCTTCCTCGTCGCCGAGGTCGGCATGAGCGAACCGCAGCCGCGGGTTGGCGAGGCCGGTCAGATTGACGGTGTAGACGGCCTCGGTGAGCGTGAAGTCGCCGGAGGTGGCGCGGTCCATCACCAGCGCGCCGGGGCTGAGGTAGCCGCCGAACTGAGTCGTCACGCGCACGCGGCCCTGCGACGAGCCAACGTACGTGCTCCACCCGGCCGGCAGAACAGTGTCGAGCGGGTTCGTGAATGCGACGATCGTGTCCGTCGTCGACGCAGGCGTCGCGACACCCGTTACGGCGTAGCGAGCGGAACGTGATCCGTAGTTGACGACTGAATTGTCGATGGGCTGCGCAGTCGCCTGCGTTGACCCGGGCGCGAGATCGTGCAGGCCCTGCTCGTCAAGCGCATTGATCTGCGCAGAGAGCGTGAACCGATCTGCGGTGCCGAGCAGGCCGCGCACGGCGATCGTGTACGTCCCTGCCGCCGAGACGCTGAAGCCTTGAATGATCGCGTCCTGGCCCTGCCGGTCGGGATTGCTCGTGGCGACGACGAGGCCAGACGGATCGCGGATGTCGATCGCGGGATGGAGGCCCGGGCCAGCATCGACGGAGACGGTGAGGCGCGAGAGCGCGTCAAGGCTAACCGGGAACTCGTCGACGTCGCCGCCCGTCGAGATGACGCCGTTCAAGGGCGACGAGAGTCGCCACACCTGTCCGCCCGGGATACCGATCGGGACGAACAGGTTCGTGAGCGGACGCGGCGCAGAGTCGAGCGACAGCGCCATGCTGAACCCGTCCGATCCGAACCCCGCCGCGTCGCGCACGGCGTTCGGCGCTACGGAGAAGACCACGCCTGCGACGGACTCCTCGGTCAGCCCGGACACGGTCCAGCGGACGGTGTCCTGATCGACGACGGAGACGCCCGTCACCGTGCCACGCGTGGTCACCAAGTCGTTGACCAATACCGACGAGGGATCGATCGGCTCGTTCCAGTTTAGTTCGACCGACGTGAGCGGAACGACGACGGAAGACCCCGGCGCAGGCGTCGCACTCGTGACGGCGAGGCGAACCGCGTCATAGCTGAAGTCAGCCGTGAACGCGTTGACGCCGCGGCCGTCGCTGGCGCGCAGGATTGCGTTTGCGGCGATCGCCATCGTCTGCACGCCGGAAACCTGCAGCGGGCTGTTGGTGAAGGTGAAGCGGACGGTGTCTGCGTCGACCAGCGTCGCCCCGTCAGCGGGCGTGCCGTTAACGGTGAAGTCAGAGCCCGCAATTGACGACTCGCGAACCGGCGCGGTGAAGTCGACGTCGAACTGCGTGAGCGCTTCCGTCACAACGGTGTTCGCCGCAGGCGTGGTGGCGCGAACCGACCATGACAGGTCGAGCAGGCCGAGCGAACGGAAGACGTTGAGCCGACCCGAAGTGGCCACTGCGCCGGACAGCGTGCCGATGACGTCGACACCATTCATGATGGCATTTCGGATCGTGTCTCGCGGAGTCGACAGCCCGGCGACGTCCCACAGCAACGCGGCCGCGCCGGCGACCATTGGTGCGGACATGCTCGTGCCGCTGAGCGACGTGTACGTGTTGTTCGGCGTTGTGCTCAGGATCGCCGTCCCCGGCGCGGCGAGGTCGACCCAACTCGTGCCGCGATTGCTGTCGCTCGCAAGGGCATCGTTCTGATCGGTGTTGGCGACGGTGAGAATTGACGGCGTCGTGAATCCGCCGGGATAGACGGGCGACGTCGTCGAATCGTTGCCCGCTGCTGCCACCAGCAACCCGCCCGCGGCCGCGTAGCGGTTCACGGCGTTCTGCAGCGCTGTGTCGAACGTCGTGGTGCGCCAGCTGTGGTTGCTGATGAGCGCCGGCACGCCGCGCTCGACCATCATGGCCTGATAGTTGATCGCTTCGACAGCGTCGGATAGCGCGCCGCTGCCCGACGAGTTGAGGAACTTGATCGCCATGATCTTCGCCGACCAGTTCACGCCCGCGATGCCTCGGTTGTTGTTGCCCTGGGCGGCGATGATGCCGGCGACGTGCGTACCGTGGCGATTGTCGTCGAACGGGTTGCTCGTGCGCACGCCTGCGAAGTTGAAACCGTGGTAGTCATCGACGTAGCCATTGCCGTCGTTGTCGATGCCATCGCCGGGGATCTCGCCGGGGTTGCGCCACATGTTGGCGGCCAGATCGGGGTGCGTGTAGTCGACGCCGGTGTCGACGACGCCGACGACGAGGTCGGAGAGCCCGCCCGTGGTCACGTCCCACGCCGCAGGCACTTGCGTGCGCGTCAGCGCGTACTGCTGCGAGTAGTTGGTGTCGTTCGGCGTGCGATCGGCGATCCACGCGAGACTGTTCGGTTCGACAGAGAGGAACCCGGCGACATCTTTCAGCGCGCCGTACACCTGCGCGATGGACGCACGATCAGGTGCCTCGACGAGGTAGACGCCATCGGCACCAAGCTGACGAATGACCCGCACCTTGCCGCCGGCAGTACGGCTGAAGAGCCTTGCGGAGCGCGTGGCGTCGACGCGCGACTGGGCCGTCACCACCTGGTCGTCGCGCTTGCCGCTCACGTTGGCGAAGCGTGCAATGAACTCGCCGTCGAAAGCGTAGCCCGTCTGCCCTTCCCAGCTCACCTCTTCGGCGTGAAGCGCGGCCAGTTCCCCTTGGGTGAACGGCACGCTCGCGGCGCTGAGCATCAGGCGGCGTTCAAGCGATTGCGTGTCAGAGCGGCGCAACCCACGGGAAGATGCGCTACGGCTAAGACGAACTCGACGAGAAGACATGGCGGACTCCATACGGATGCGGCAGTGAGAATGAGGTCGATGCAACGCTGACTGATGCCGTTCAAGCTGGATCCGAACCTCAAACGGTTCGGCGACGCCGAGCGAGGGCGGACGCGGCCGCGGCACCGATGCACGCGAGCGATGCAGGCTCGGGAACGACGGACAGTCGCAGCCGACTGTTCGACACCGTGCCGAAGTCGACGTTCCAGCTCAGCTTGGGCGAAGAGAGGGCTGGCAAGTCGAAGATGAGTGCGGAGGTCGTCGTACTTCGGTTGCCGCCCCAGGTGACGATGTCGAAATAGTCTCCGAGTTGTGGACCGAAACCACCGAACGTGCTGACGGAGAAGCGAGGGGACCCGGACCACGTCCAGTTGCTGCCGACCTTGATCCAGTCGTGGTACCCGACGCCGACCGTCTGTCCGAGCGGCGCTGGCGTCGTGCCGCCGAGATCGATGATCGTGTTCTGGCTTGATCCGAACGTCAGGTTGCTGACGCTCAGACCGCTCGCCTGCCCGTAGGACGGCGAGGCGATGAATGAGAGGAACGCTGAAAGAACGAAAAGGAGAGCAACGGTCCGGCGCACATTGCACCGGCCGAAGAGCGGCGACACAGCCGAGCTGTGACGCGAATCGATAGACATCATGGACACACCTTCACGAAGGAAACGAACGATCAATGGATGGACGCAGTAGTGCCTCTCCTTTCGAACGAGCGAACTCGAGCGTGCCGGGCCGAGGAGCCTGCCACGCGGATTCGCTTGAGCAAACGGAACGAGATCAGTGCAAATGCTGCCGAAATCGCAGGTTCGGGAACGACGACAATTCGAGCCAGCTCTGCGTTTGTTGCTCCGGCGAAGTCCCAGCCGAACGTGAGGCTGCCCGGCGCCGCACCGGAAGGCAGCGAGCTAAATCGCAGGAGCGCAGTCCAGCTCCCCGAGCCGACGCGCGCAGTCGCATTCTCGAACTCAGAACTACCGGCGGTAAAGATCGTCACGTCTGGGCTACCCGTCGCCTTGGTCAGTGCCGCGAGGAAAGTGCTTCGTTCCGCCGTGGAAACGTTGACGTCGATCAGCACCGAAACGGGAGCCGAGCTTTGGTTTGTTGCCGGCAATGTGCCGCTCACGTTCACGTAGCCGGAAGATGCCCCCGCTGGCAGCGAGAGGATGTTCGACGAGTACGCAGGCGTGCTGCCCGTCGTTGTCACCGTGCCGTAGTTCGTCCCGGTTCCGCTTGTGAGCAGCGATACCACGTCGCTCGACCCGACGACTTCCAGCCTCAGGAAGCCCGAGTAGCCAGCGTAGACGTTTGACTGCACGAGTCCGTATCTCCACGACCAAGCCGAGTTGGCCAGCGCAGGCAACTGGAACGTGAACGGCGTATTCGGCCCCGACGCGGTGCCGTAGCGGATGAAGTCGAACTTGTCGCCCGGCTTCGGTTGGAAGCCGTTCAGCAGCGACACGCCGAACCGCGTCTGCGAGGTGTACGTCCACGAGCCGATGTACCACGTGTCGTAATAGCCTGACGTGTGAGACTCGTTGATCGGTGACGCTGTCGTGCCGCCAATGTCGACGGCCAGTGCGCCCGGCGTCGACAGCGTCGGCGACTGTTGGCCGTAGGCGCTTTGTGCAGATGCCGAACGCTCCATAGACGCGAGCAACACCGCCGCGACGAACAGCCCGCGAACACATCGCGAATGCGCTGTGTGCACGTGTATCTGGAGATTGTCAGTCGACCCGACTTGCATTTCGACGGCTCACGAACGAACTGACCCGGCACCCGCCTACAGCAATCGTCGCGATAGTCAGTCAATCGGGTTCGCACGCCGACGCCGCAACGTCAGGACAGCCGCCGCGCCGAACGTCATCAGGCTCATCGGCTCCGGGACGACCGCGATGGTCAAGCCGGTCGACGTCAGCGACGTCGTCCAGTCGTAGCCTTGCGGCAACGTCAGCGAGAGCACGTCGAGCGCCGATGCGCCGCCGAGCGTTTGAAGCTGGTCGTACGTAAGCACGGTGAACTGCTCGCCGGGCTGCGGCAGGAAGTCGCCCCAGAGGACGACGTTGATGCCGATCGGATTCGACGCGTCTGCGGCGAGCGTGAGGTTGCCCGCGTGAAGCGTGTCGTAGAACCCGGGCCCGTGGTCATTCGCCTGCGCGGGATTCGCACCGCCGAGTTCGACGAGGAGTCGCTCGCCGCCGCCGGCGAGGGTGAGGTTCTCGAAGCTGCCGTGACCTGGTGAGAAGCCGGGGTCGAGCAGACCTTCGATGACGTGGCTGCCCAGGCCTTGCTGGTTGATGTTCCCCTTGACCGTGCCGAAGTACACGATCGTGGAGTTCTCGCCCGCGCGGAGTTCGCCAGCAATCTGGAAGACGTCGCCGTAGAAGGTGGTCGTGGCGCCGCCGGAACTGACGAGGATCGAGTCGGCCCGGGTGAGGACGACGTCGCCGTAGATGTCGGTCTTGGCGCTGAAGTTGACGGTCGGGTTCTCGCCGAAGAACGAGAGCACGCCGTCGGTGCCGTTGTGATACAGGCCCGGACCGCTGAAGCGGTTGATGAGCGGCAGCGGGCCGGCGGGGTTGTAGGAGACCTCGCCGAAGACGAGCGTACCGTCGCCAAGGATCTGGCCGTAGTTCTGCAGGCCGCGAGGGAACTCCATCGTGCCTCCGTTGATGAGCCGCACGACGCCCGCCTGCGTGTTCGTGCCCATCGGGCCGACGAACTTCGCAACTTCGGTGAAGCTGGCGCGGAGTTCGCCAGAGTTGGTGATCGTCGGATCGATCTGGCCGGTCCCGAAGATCAGGCCACCCGAGTTGTTCGTCAGCGACGCGCCATAGATGCGGCCGGACGTCGACTGCAGTGCGATCGTGCCGCTGTTGACCAGGCCGTTGACGGCGTTGAACTCGCCGCCGCGGAGTTGGAGGAGCGCGCCCGCATCGACGTACATCTTGCGACCCGTACCAGTGACGAAGATGCGCTGCCCTTCTACGACGGTGAGCGTGCGATTGCCCAGCGTGCCGCGCCCTGCCGTCCCAGTGGTCGGCGTGACGTAGAAGTCGTTGTTCGTCAGGCTGAAGTCGCCCGAGACGAAGTTAAGACGCTGGCCGTTCTGCAGCGTTCCAGTGCTGAACGCGCCGCCGTCGAGGTAGAGCGTCGTCTGGAGGTTCGTGTTGCCGATCACGCGCAGGTGACGGTCGCTCATCACGCGAAGCGTCTGCGTCACGCCCGACCCGACGGCCAGCACGCGGGCAATCGGCTGGAGCGGGCTGATGATCAGATTATCGAGGTCCTGCACCTCACCGCTGAGCCAGTTGAAGATGCCCTGGTTGTTGTCCATGTCGAGGTTTGAGAACTCGACGCAACCGTCGACGAGCGTGATCGAGTCGCCCGCCCAGACCTTTAGCGTGCCGTCGACCTGCAGGCACGCGTTCTGCCCGACGATGATCGAGCCGGTGCCGGCGCCGCTGGTCGCGGTTCCGCCCACGTAGAGGTTGCCGGTGTTGCGCCACACCGTCTCGTTGGCGTTGACGAGCGGATCGCCGCCATCGAGGTAGAGGTTCCCCACCTGACCGGTGCCCGCGCCGACGAAGCCGGTCTGCGAGCGAATCGTCGACTCGTTCTGCGCGACGGCGTTGACGCCGCCCGAGAAGTTGACGGTGCCCGCAGCCGCGCGGACCGCGGCACTGTCGATCGTCAGCGTGGGGTTCTGGCTGAAGCTGACCGTGCTGCCCGTGCCGCTGAGCGTCACGTCGTTGGCGAGCAGGATCGAGCCCGACTGGTTGAAGGTCGCGTTGCCGGGAAGAGCGATGTTGCCGCCGGTGTTGTCGAAGTCGACGGACGTGGCGACGAGGTTGCCCGCGGTGAGCGTGACGTTGGCATTCACGTCGATCAGGCCCGACGATGCGGTCAGCGTCATCGTGCCGCCGCCGTTGACGGTGCCGTCGGTCTCAATGCCTGCGGGGGCACTGATCGTCTGCGTCGAGCCGACCTGCGTCGTTCCTTCGGCGCGGTACAGGCCGCCCGCGCTGGTGACGTTGAGCGTGGTGCCCGTGCGAACGTTGTTCACCGTCACGTCGCCGTTCACGGTGATCGTGGTTGAACCGAAGACGTCGAGCGTGTTCGCGCCGGTGTTGTCGAACGTCGTCGCGCCGGCCCCGCCGCTGACGAAGTTGCCCGCGGTGAGCGTGACGCTGCCGATCAGGTCGACCGGTCCGTCGTTGGCCGTGATGGTCGCGCTGTTGCCGCTCAGGACCGTGCCGTCGACCAGCAGCGAGTTGCCAGTGATCGACAGCGCGGTCGACGTCGACGGATTGATCGCGTTGCCTGCCTGCAGGTTGTTTGTGGCGATCGCGTCCTGATTGTTGGTCCGCAGCCACATCCAGCCGCCAGAAGTTACGGCGTCGGTCGTGATCGGGTCGGTGACGAGCACGTCGACGTTGCCCGTGGCGCTGACGGCTCCGCCCTCCGTGTTGAGGAGCTGCCCGTCGGACACGTTCGCCCGCACGGTCAGGCTGCCGCCCGTCGCGGCAATGCCGGCCGACGCGGTGATGTCGCTGCCGTTCACGGTTGCGGTGAGGTTGATCGGACCGGCGTCGGTGCTGAGCAGCCCGTCGGCGGTGATTGTGTTGCCGGCAATCGTCAATTCGGTCTGCGCATTGACGGCGCTCGTCCGCACGACTCCTGCGCTCGCGGCAGGCAGGTTGCTGATCCGGACGAAGCCGTTCGTGCTGGTGAGCGGTGCCGTGCGGCCATCGAACGCGCCGCCGGCGTTGTTGGTGATCGTGACGTTCGAGCCGGCGATTGAGCCGGCGCCCGTCTCGTTGATGTCGATCCCGCCCGCGCCGTTGCTGGTGAGGGCGAGCGTTGTGCCAGCGGCGAGTCGACCGGTCGTGATCGCGCTGCTGACCAGCAGGTTGATGTCCGCATTCGCATCGACGACGACACCGACGCTGTCGAAGGCCACCGAGTTGGAATTGCGTACGTATCCGCCGGTGCTGGTGAGATTTCCTTGGAGGTCGATCGCGCCGGGGATGTTGAGCTGAACGTTGCCCGACGCGGTTACGACGCCACTGCTGGCAAGGTTTCGGTTCGTGTACAAGCTCGGGGCCGTCACGGTGATGGGCCCGACGTTGCTCGTGCCATCGAGCGTGACGTCGCCGAGCGCGTCAACGGTGGTGCTGCCCGACGTGAGCGTGACGCCGTTGTTCAGGACAAAGGTTGAGTCGTTGTCCGAGTCAAGCGATCCGGTGGTGAAGTTTGCACCAATCGTGACGGGCCCGGCGATGTCGAGCTTCGTCAGTCCGCTCACGCCGACTGCGCCGGAATTGCTGAACTGGCTCGGCCGGTTCGGGCTGCCGTGTGAATCCACCAGGCCGATCTCGAGACCGCCGGCGGTGACGCCGAACGTGTTGTTGATCGCGACTGCGCCCGTGTGATCGAGGAGGACGTTGCCCGCGTCGATGGTGACCGTTCCGTTTGCGGTGAAGTCGCTGCCCGTGCTGTCGAGCGAGTCGGCGGTGTTCCTGCCGTTCAGCGTCGTCGAGACGCTGCTGTTGACGGGCACATTCAGCGTGAGCGACGTCCCGACCGTCGAGTTGCCCGCCGTGAATGAGCCGCCCGTGCTGGTGACGCTCAGCGCGCCGCCGGTGATGGTGGTGCCGAGGTCGACGTTGCCGGAGTAGTTCCGGATCGTCGCGCTGCCCGTGACGTCGAGCGTGGCGGCGTTGGTCGTGAACGTCGATCCGCCGGTAGCGATGAAATCGCCGCCGGACGAGACGGTGACGTTGGCGTTGATGTTCGCCGAGCCGCCGGTTGTGAGCGAGAAAGAGCCGGCGGTTTGAATCGGGGCCGAAGTTGCGAGGGTCGAGGTGCCGATGGTGAGCGGGCCGGTGCTGACGGAGCCGTCGATCGTGGTCGCGTTGGCGATCAAGAGGTCCATTGCCGCGTTGGTGCTGATGGAGCCCGAGCCGGTCACGGTGAAATTCGAGCTAGTCGCGTTGAACACGCTGCCCGACTGCGTGACGGTCGCCGCGATCGTCACTGTGCCCGAGCCCGCGCCGACGTTACCTGCCAGACCGCGGTTGATGTTTACGTCGCCGCTGGTGAGATCGACGTTGCCTCGGATGTTCACATCCGTGCCGACGTCGAGCGACAGGCTGTTCCGCAGCGCGATGGCACCTTCGAAAGTGGCACTGTTCGCCGCGACAACCGACGCGCTGGCGATGGTCGAACTGCCGGGAGTGCCGCCGATGACGCCGTTCGCCGTGGTGAAGACGTCCGTGCTGGACTGAACGACGAGGCTGGAGCCATTCAGGTTGACCGCGTTGTCGACGTAGAAGAGGCCCGAAGGCGTGTTGACGGTGAGGTTGCCGCTCGCAGAGACGGCACCCAGGAGCCGCACGCCTGTGCTCGCGCCTGAATTGCCCGGCGCGGACAAGTTGATCGAACTCGAAGTTGTGATCGGCCCGGCCTCGATGGACTCACCGGTGCTGCTGACGTCGACTGCTCCTGCGGCGCTCGTCGTGCCTAGCGTGACGGCACCGGCGTAGCTGCCCACGGTGAAGGGGCCGGGGACTTGGACGGTGATGCCGGTCGTATCGAAGGTCGTGCCGCCGGACGCCGAGAATGCGCCGGAGCCCGTCACGTTTGCGTTGAAGTCCGCCGATCCGGTGGACGCCAGCGTGATGTCGCCCGCGGAACTGATCGTGCCCGTGCTAGCAGTCGTTTGGATTGAGCCGACACTGATCGAGACGCCGCCGCCGTTGCTGGTTAGCGACTGGATCAGGCTCGCGGCACCGGTCGCGTTTAGGGTGAGCAGCCCGTTGCCGCTCACGAGCGTTCCCGTCGGGTTCGAAAACGAGCCGGAGCCGATCGTCAGCGCGGTTGCGGCGCGGAGGTTGCGGTTGACCGTGACAACACCGGTGTGGTCGAGTGCTAACGCGCCGACCGTCGTATTCTGCGGCACGTTGTTGGTGAAGTTGACGCCACGCGAGGTGAACGCGCCGGCGTAGATCATCCCGTTCAGCGTCACGCTGCCCGCGTAGGCGACGCCTTCGACGGTGCCGGCCGTCGCGACGACGGTGAAAGTGGCAATCGGGTTCGTGCCGTTTGCGTTGGCGCTGACCACGCCTGCCGCGGTGTTCGAGAAATCGCCTGCCGCGACTGCGACGTTCGTGCCGACGATGAACGGATTGGAGATGACCACGCTGCCCGTGTGCTGCAGCGTGACGTTGCCGGTCGTTGTAACCGTCGCCCCGGTGGCGGCGTTGTCGAACGCGATGCCCGACGTGTAGAAGTTGCCGCTCGTCAGGTTGATCGGGGCGTTGAGGTCGACAAGCCCGGTCGCGCCGGTGTTGCCCGGCGGAAGCACCGTGCGGCGCGCGTTGCGGGCGAACAGCGAGACGTTGATCGAATCGACCGACGCGGGCGTCCCATCGCTGATGGGCTGATTGATGATGACGTCGTCCGCTCCGCGGAGCGTGAGCTGGCGCGCGGGGGTGATGTCGTTGTAGTCGATCGCGACATCGAGCGTGAGGTCGCCCTGCTGGCTGTTCGGCAGGCCGGTTCCGGTGCGGACCGACGCGCCAGGCGAGCCTGGCTGATTCAACGACGACAGCAGCGCGGCGACGTTGAGGTTCTGCGAAGTGCCGTTCGAGAAATGGCCGATCGTGCCGTCGACCGGGCTCGTCTGGACGAACATCGCCCCGGTTGTCGGAGCGGAGCTGATAGTGACGTTGTTCCCACCGACAAAGTCGATCTGCGGCGGAACGACAGCGATCGACGTGATGCCGTTGAAGATGTCGGCGCTGAAGTTGGTCGGCACGCGGCGCATCGCCACGCCTGTCGTCGGGTTGACGCTGTACAGTCCGCCCGCGCCGCCGGCGTTCAGGGAGTACGTGCCAGCATAGATGTTGCCGTCGAAGTCGTAATCGACCGCGCCGACGCCGCCCAGATAGCCGTTCGTCGTGCCGAGCACCGACGCGGCGTTGCCGGACAGCGAGTAAAGCGATCCGCTACCGAGCACATTGTTGGATCCCTGGCCGACGACTGTGGCGCCCGTGCGCGAGATGGCGATGTCGTGCACGACGTTCTCGAACGTCTGCGTGCCGACCTGCGTGTAAGCGTTCGTGCCGAGGTTGACCGAATAGAGCCGGCCGACGCCGATCGTGGTGTTGACGCCGGTGCCCATCAGCACGCGGCCGTTCGCGATGTCGTATTCGACGGCGGTGACGCCGTTGGTGAACGTGTTCGATCCGACCGGCGTCGCAATGCCAGACACCGGGTTGACCGAGAAGAGCCTTCCCGTACCCGTGCCGGCATTCGACTGCGTGCCGACGTAGAGCGTGCCGTTCGACGGGTTGTAGGCGAGCCCGCTGATGCTGTTCGAGTAGCCGCCAGAGCCGAGTTCGACCGCCGACCCGGTGCCAGGATTGACCGTGTAGATGCGGCCCGCGCCTGCGCCGCTGCTGCGCGTGCCGACGATGAGGTTGAAGTTGTTGTCGATCGCCAGGCCGCCAACGCCGTTGCCGTAAGTGCCCGAGATGGGCGTCACCGTGTTTGCAACGGGGTCGTAGACGTACAGCTTGCCCGCGCCACCGGCACTGTTGGAACTGGTTCCGAAGACGACGTCGCCGGGCTTCAGTTCCACGGCGCGCGCGAGTGCTGGCACGAGTGCGGATGCGATCGCCGCCAACATGGCGCTTCGTCGCGTCAGTCGTGAGACACGCGCGATCGACGTCGCGGTGCGGCGGTCGGGATCGCTGGTACTCGTGTGACGGCGGGTTCGGTTTTCGGGCTGCATCCTCACATCTCCTGTCGGTCGGCTTCGGCAAAACGTCGGGTCGCGGACATCTGGCTTGAAGGCGCGCCGGCGACGCGCCCCGCTTCAACGGAATGTGCAATTGCTTCGCCCTGACGCTTGTCGCGGGGGGAGGATCGCTTCACGATCGGCCGGGACGAGTGTGGCTCGCCGCCCTTCGGCGTCGTGAGGCGATCCTCCACCCGCGACCCGAGCCGCACGCCTGTCTGACGTGAAGTCAGCCAAGCGTGCGGCGCTCGGCCGCGTGGAGGACGTTTCATTGCGCGATCAGCGGGCGTCGCGGCGGGCGTCGCGGCGGGCACGACGCTTCAGCGCCGCAGCAGCCACGATCGCACCGGCCATCAGCGCGGCCGGTTCGGGGATCGCCGTCAAGGTCAGACCTGTGGGCGTGCGGCTGATCTCCCAATACTCGCTTCCGCCGGGCAGGTTAGTGGCGGAGAAGTCGCCGAGCAGGTTGCCAGCCGACAGGATCTCGAACTGCGTGCCGAACGCCGGGCGGTAGCCGTCGAGGAGGACGACGTCGAGCGTGCCGCCGAGCGTGGCCGTTCCGCCGACGAGGAGCTGGTCGTACCCGCCGAGGCCAGGCATCGACCCGGCGAGTTCGATGATGGTCTGGCTCGACTGGCCGAGGGTGAGGTTGCCCTCGAAGTTGACGACGCGCGGGCTGTCGCCGGGCGAGAAGACGCCTTCAGTGACGAGCGTGCCCTGACCGGTGACGTTGCCCGAGCCCTTGAACAGGCCGAACACGACCGCAGCACTGCCGCCGGAAATGCGGAACTCGGGGGTCGTGGCGTTGTTGCCAGTGCCAGGGCCGTTCCAGATGTCGTCGAAGAAGTTTACGACGCCGCCGCCGGAAACGATGACCTTGCCGCCGTCGGTGAAGCCGTCGCTGTTCTGGATGTCGCCGTAGACGTTTGCGTTGCCGCTGATCTCGATCGAGCCTGGGTTGGTTGAGTAGTTCGTCGGGTTTAGGCGAAGGTTGCCGCTGTTGCTGATGAGTATTCGGCCCGCATTGGAGACACCAGCTGCGAATTCGACCGTGCCGCCCGTCGCTTCGATGCGGCCGTCTTCAAGGTTGGCGACGTTGCTGGTGAACCGGAGATTGCCACCCGCACCGACGCGGATCTCGCCAATCGCGGGCGTCGCCGCGCCGTCGCCGTTCTGCACTTCTGCTTCGACGCGACCGGCCGAGCCGATCACGACGCCCGTATTGAGCAGCGACGAGCCGCCCAGGCGCGACGCACTCGATGTGATGCGGATCTCGCCGGCGTTGTTGACCGCGGTGGTCGCGATCAGGCGACCACCGTTAAGTTCGACCAGGCCATCCGCGGCCACGTTGACGTTGCCGGTCGAGGCACCCGACGCGACAACGGTCTGGCCCGAAGTGAGTTGCAACGTGTCGCCGAACAGACCCGTCGAATCGACGGCGATGTTCGAGTTGGTCAACTCGAGCGTGCCCTTGGTGAACGTGAGGTTGAACGTGTTGGCGAGGTTGCCCGCCTTCAGCGTTCCGCCGTTGATGGTGTAGGCGCTGTTCAGCGTGAGCGTACCGCCGATGGCGACCGTCTTGCCGGTAGTCACCGAGCTGCCCATCACGCGCTGGGCGAGGTTGTTGCTGCTCGAATACGTGCGGTTGCCGGCGACGCTGACGGTGCCGCTGTTGAACGTGAAGTTGCCGGGGTTGCCGAGAGCTGTGGTGCCGGTGATGGCGAACGTGCCGCCGTCGATGGTGACGGCCGGGATGCTGTCGGCGAGCGAGGGGACGCTGACCGAGCCGCCCGGGAGGACGTTGAGCGTGCCGGACGTGCCTAGCGAGCTCGAAACGACCAGGCTGGACGATACGTCGAGCGTGGCCGAGCCGAGGTTGAGGGTGGCGGCGCTGATCGTCGCGGAGACTGCGGTCGCGCCGGTGTTGGTGATGGAGAGCGAACCCGACGCCGTGATGGGCGCCGTCGCAGTCAGACCGTTGGTGGTGATGGAGACGTTCGTTCCGGTGATCGCGGCACCGACGTTGGTCGACCCGGTGGTGGCGAGTGTGATCGCGCCGCCGGTGATGGCACCGCCGGTGTTGTCGAACGTCTTGGCGGAAATCGTGATCGCGCCGCCGCGGGCGTTAACGGGGGCATTCACGTCGACGATGCCAGTGTTGGTCGACTCGCCGCCGTTGTTGCCGACGAGTTCGATCGCGAGCGGCTCGACGCTGCTCGGGACGGAATCGTCGATGCCGGCGTCGAGGACGAGGTCGTTGTTGGCGCGAAGCGTCAACGTCTTGTTGGCACCGACGCCGTTGTAGTCGATGGCGGACGCGAGGGTGACGTTGCCGAGCTGGTTGTTCGCGCCGGCGATGCCCGGGCGAACGCTGACGTTGGAGTTGCTGCTGAGCGCCGAAACGATCGACGACGCAGCGACCTGGGCATTTGAGTCGTCGGCACGGAAGTTCGGATTGCCCGACACGCTGCTGTCGCTCGATCCAATCGTCACGTTGTTGTAGCCGGTCGACTGGACGGTGAAGTTCACCACGTCCATGTCGACGATGCCCCATTGGTTGTTGTTGTCGGTGACGAAGACGTCATTGTTGGTGCTGAGGTCGCGGTACCAGACGCTGGTGTTGTAGGAGCCGTTGCTGTTCCAGTGCTGGGAGCCGCCCATCCACATGCGGTTGTTCTGCTCGTCGTAGGCGAGCTTATAGAGCTGGTCAGGCCAGCCGTGCCGGCGACCCGAGTAGTCGAAGATGCGGCTCTGGACGTTCGGGTCCGTGTTGCCCATCTGCGAGAAGTAGCTGTTCTGGCCGGAATTCCACTGCGTGCCTTCGGCACCGTAGAGCGTTCCATTCGAAGTGAATTCCAATCCCTGCACGCGGACGTTCCACCCGCGGCTGCTCGTATTCACGAGGCTCCCCTGCGGGTTGGTGAGATCGGTGCGGTAGTGATAGCTCTCGTAGCTGCTCCCCTGCCACGTGCTGGACCAGACCATGCGGGTGGGGTTGGTCGGGTCGATGGCGAGCTGCGTGGGAGCACGCTCCCAGCCGAGGTTGTCGACGATCGTGGTGAGCTGGCCGTTGTTGGTGTTCAGCTCGTGGATTCGGCCGGTGCCCTGGCCGGTGCTCCAGTATTGAATGCCGGTGGAAAGGTAGACCTTGCCGGTGACGGGATTGCGCTCCATGTCCGTCGGGCAGTAGGTCCAGTCGATGCCCTGCGGACGGTTCAAGTCAGCGATGAGGGTGCGGTTACCGGTGTTGAGGTCGACGCGATACAGGCGTTGACCATAATTGTTGCTCGTGGCGTAAGTGGTGCCCGTCGCAACCAGCGCCGTATTCCGGTTTTCGACCAGGACTGCGAGCGGACGGTTGTTCCAGTCCCAATCCGCGCCGATCTGCGTCTTCGTACCGTTCGGCTGCAGGCGGTACATGCGACCGTTCTGCGACGTGTTCAGAAACGAGTTGAGGGTGACGACGTCACCATAGTTGAGCTGCGCCGACGCCGGCGCTGCCGACAGCGAGGACACCGCCACTGCTGCAGCGGCCAGAATCGACCGCGAGACGTTCTTGTTCCGACCCTGCATAGCAATTCTCCTTCTAGAGATTCGACGAACCCGTCCGGGCGAGGCGTCGCTCCGGCGCAGACCACGATTCAGTTACTTCCGCCCGCGGCACCGTGCCGCGTACGGGCAGACCGAGACTGCTCCACCGGCGCTACGTCGCGCCCGCGTCCAGCTCGAACGGACTCTTCAGTTGTGTTTGGGGAAGTCAGCTCGCTCCGTCACGACCGGCCCGCCGTGTTCCTTGGCGGACCATCATGGGAGGCGAAGCCGTTTGAGAAGCACTTCCTCCAGCTCCCAGGTGCACATTCACTGCTGCCGGCCGGTTCCTTCCGGCGTGTTGCGCCTCGCCAACTCCCTGCGAGGCCGTTCTGCTGCGTTCTTTCACTTTGCCGAACCTCCGTCACCGGAAGTACGGCGCCCACGGCCGCCAGAACGGCGTGGGCTGCTGCATCAGCGCCGCGTCTGCGGTCGCGGACTTCGAGATCTCGTAGTAGGACTTCGACGACCAGACGTCTTGATTCGACTCGTCTCGGAGTCGCTCGAAGACGAGTTGTTGCAGGTTGCCCTTCTTCTCCGTAACCGGCGTCCGCGTCTCGACGTGCCCATCGAAGAAGAGAACGTTGATCGCAGCACCCTTCGAGTGGCGGAGCTTGCCCGGCCGGGTTCCAGTCTGGACGGGCCTGACGTACGCCTGCGGCAATCCGCCCGCGAGACCGGCGGCGTTGTCCATCACCAACATGCCCGCGCTGGGACGCGTGATGAACTGCATCGGCCAATCGTCGTCGATGGAGTACGCCGTCTGGACTCCGGGGTCTTCGACGATCGCCGAGCCGCCGTTTACGGGCACGTAGATCTTCTGACCGACAAGTCGCCCGTAGAACGGTCCGGCGATCAGCCCATTCATGCCGTACTCGATCAGATTTTCGGACGACACGAGCGCGCCGCTCGGATCAACGTACGTGTCGGCGTCCGCGACCGGGCAATCGACCACACCGCGAGCGAGCCCCGCTCGTTCGATGAGCAGATCGGCCCACGTTCGCTCGGCATTGCCCCGAGGTGCTGGGTAATAGTTGAACGCGCTCGCGGGCTTCCCGCGTTCCGTGGGACCAGACTGTGAGCTAGGCAAGTGCTCGTAGGCAGGAGGCAACTTTCCCTCTCGCGACGCAGCATGGGCGAGAAACGACGAGCCGATCTGCTTTAGGTTCGAGGCACACTTCGCAGTGTTTGCAGCGTCACGGGCACCGCTTAGCACGGGCACAAGCAGCGCGATCAGCAGCACGATGATGCCGATCACCACGAGCAGCTCGATGAGCGTGAAGGCTCGCGGCGCCCGGCAAGTGAATCGCCTCACAGCGCGTGCTGGCGTTTGATCATCACGTGTCGCTTCGTTCGCTGATCGTTCGATCATCGAGGTGGACACTACGCGCCGAATCTGAGGACAATCTGAATTGGCGGATAAAGTTCCGAGACGCTTTGGAGCACATATTGACGCACGAGCAAGCGAGAAGAGCCAGCGCGAAGCCCCGATCTAAACGAATTGATAACACGCCGCTGATTCAAACTCGATGAAAGAGGGGTGAAGTACGTAGCGTCGATGAAGTTCTCCCCAACTGGAAATGACTCGGTTGTTCGCAGGTCGTTGGAGGAGTTGTCGTCACGCGCGGTCGAAGACTCTGCTCCACCGCCAAGCGAGACGCTACTCGGCCACGTGATTGAGAACATCCGTGTCGAGGCGGTACTCGGTTCGGGACGCACGGCATTCGTGTACAAGGGGACCGACCTGGTCCTGCAGCGACCAGTCGCGCTGAAGGTGCTTCGCAGCCCTGCGGCGTCGGTGGCGTTCGACGAGTTGATCGCAGAAGCCAGACAGCTGGCGAAGCTGACGCACCCGAACCTGCTCAAGATCCATCAGGTGATGCGCTACGAGGGCCAGTCCTGCCTGGTACTCGAGTATGCTGATGCCGGGCCGCTTTCGACGCGGACGAACGTCGATCACAAGCCGTCGTGGCAGGACGTGCTCCGCTGGGGAGCGGCCGCCGCGCGCGGGCTGGCCTCGGCGCACGCGAAGGGAATCGTCCATTGCGATGTAAAGCCGTCGAACCTGCTCCTCTTCGGCGATGGCCGCTGCGTCGTCGCTGATTTCGGGCTCGCGCGTCACGCTCAGCCAGACGATGTAACGCTCGGGTTCATCGGCACGCCGCTCTACGCGTCGCCCGAAGTCATCCGCCGGGCGCCGCCGAGCCCTGCGTCAGACCAGTATTCGCTCGCCGCCACGGTCTGGCATCTGCTAGCCGGCTCGCCGCCCTTCTATGCTCCCACGGACCGCGCAATCCTGAGCCTTCACGTGAGCGGCAGGCTCCCGTCGTTGTCATCTCTCGTGCCCGATCTGCCCCCCGCTGCGAACGCTGCGATCAAGAAGGCGCTCGCAAAGTCACCCAGCGATCGCTTCGAGTCGATCGAACTTCTTGCCCAGCACTTTGATGAAGCCAGGCGATCCAGTCGGCGGACAACCGCGGCAGCACCAACGCCAACCAATCGATCGAGCAGCTCGCCGTTACCCGTGATGCGCGAGGTGACATCGGCTCCGGCGCCCCCTTCCGGCGCGGCAGCCGACGCTGCTACGACTAACCCGCGGCCCCACGGATTTCGATCGGCACGGATTCGTCGTCGAGCGCTCGTAGGCGGATCACTCACAGCGGTCATCGTCCTTGCGACGGCGGGCGCGTACATCGGTGCTGCGCACGGGACGTCCCGCGAACAGTCGGCGCATCCTGCGCCGAGCGTACCTACGGTCGAGGTGCCGACAGCCGCACCCGTCGCCGCTGCATTCAAACCGGTCCTCAATGCAGCCGACGGTGCCGCTCTGATGAAGCTGGCCCACGAACATCCGGGAACAGAGGTCATCATCCGCGGGACAATCTGGTCGACCGATGGATCGAACACCGGGAAGTCGATGCGCATCCTGTTCGGCCCGCGCGACGATGCGGGCACGTTCCATGTCCTCTGCTACAGCGACGCGTTCCCAAAGCTGAAGGAAATCGGCAAGGGAAGTTTCGGAGGATTGGTGGGACAGAAGATCGAAGTCGAGGGGAACCTGCGCGAGTACAAGGGCTTCGCTCGCGTCATCGTTCGTGACGGCGACTCCGTGCGCCTCGCTCCATAGGAAAATCCGTCAGCCCAGGGAGAAGTTGGACTATGTTGATGACCACGAATTCGTCCAGTTCGTTTCTCGGTACCGGGTGTCTCGCGATCGGCGGCACCGAACAACAGCGAATCGCCGAGTTCGCGCGGGCCCTCGCCGCGGACGGGTGCGAGTTGCGGCAAGCGCTCACCGGCCGCGAGCTACTCGCGTGCCTGCGAGCTGAGTGGATGGACGGCCTGCTCGTCGTGGGCGAGCTGCCCGACATGGACATCACCCTATTCTGTCGTCTGATCCGTCACGAGCCTGAGATCGGCCGGCTTCCGATCATCGTGTTCTCGGCTGTGACCGACCCGAGTTTGATCGTGCGGATGATCCGGGCTGGCGCGGACGATTGCCTTCCCCTGAGCATCGAAATGCCCATCGCAACCGCGCGCGTGAAGTCGGTCTTGCGACGGACTGCCTGGGCACAGCAACCGCGCGACAACGCCGCTCAGCCCGAGCACGCGCCGCTCATCGGTGAAGAAGAAGTCGAAGACCGGATGATCCCACTGGGCCGGCTGATCATTCGGCCCGCGCGGTACGCTGCATACGTCGACGGCAAGCAGATCGACCTGACGGCCAGCGAGTTTCGCGTTCTCAACCTGCTGGCGTCGCGGCCGAATCATATCTTTTCGCGGGCGCGGATCCTTAACGCGATCCACCGGCTATCGAGCGACGCGAACGAGCGGTCGATCGACAGCCACCTGTATAGCCTTCGTCGGAAGCTCGGCCCCGTCGCGCACTACGTCCAAACGATGCGCGGCATCGGCTACCGGCTCTGCCCGGGCGAGTCCTCGTCAACCTGATTCAACTCCAAGCCGACCAATTCGCCCTTCCGGCTCAGCGCGTGCGGCGACGCAGTCGACGCAGCGCGATCGCCGGCACCGTCGACGCGAGAAGCAGGCTGGCAGGCTCTGGCACGGCACCCGCCAGCGCCCAGTCGCCCGCGAACTCGACGCCGCCCGCTGCGGGAAGCGACTGGTTGTAATTCGCCGCGAGCGAGAGCAAGTCGACGAAGTTGACGACGCCGTCCGTGTTGTAGTCTGCAGCGCCCCAACCTGCGGGGAGCGACTGGTTGTAATTTGAGGCAAGTGTGAGCAGGTCGACGAAGTTGACGACGCCGTCCAGGTTGGCGTCGCCCATCAACGCGACTCGCACGACGACGGCCGTCTGGTCCAGATTGAGGTTCGCGTAGAGCGCGGCGTTGGTCACGGCAAGGCGCGATGCCTCGACCGCCGCAACGCTCACCGCGCCGCCCGACGTCCGCGCGAGCGCACTCACGATTCCCGTCCCCGTCCAAGTGCCGCCGGCGCGGCCGGAGTTGATCGCGGCAACAAGGCTTGCGAGCGGGCTCGTCTCGCTTGACGCGTAGTCGAAGACTGCGTAACCCCGCGCCACGTCGAGCGTCCCCCCATTGAAGTACGACTGCGACACGGTCAGCGTCCGACCGTCACCGACGAGGACGGCCTGGCCTGTAGTCATCAGCGCGATCGAGAGCAATCGTTGGTTCACTTCGATGCTGGCAGACGATCCCGTGCCCGCTACCGACAAGGACGTCGTCGCGCCCAAGGCAGTCTTGAGCGACAGCGTCCCGCCCGTGACGCTCACAGTCGCGCCGGGGCCATTCGTCTGCGTTCCGCTGAGCACCAGCGTACCGAGGCCAGACTTTGTGATTCCGTATCCCGACGGATTGTTGATCGCGCCGCTGATCGTCAGCGTGCCGCCGTTCGCGACGATGGCCTGCGTGGCCGTGAGCATTTCGATCGGCCCCGCAATCACGTGGGCACCCGCCTTGACCTCCAGTTCGGCAGGCCCGGCACCGGCATTGTCGAGCCGAAGCTTGTTCGGCCCGGAGAGGGTGTAGCGCTTCGCGTTATCGAATCGCACGGCGCCGACGGTGATGTCGGAGTCGAGCGTGACAGTCGACGGATTGGTGATAGCGTCATAGAACCACGCTTCGGATCCCGCGTAGTTCGGGATGCCGTACGTCCACTTTGGCAGTTCCGACCACTCGCCGCCGCTGCTCCAGCCCCACTCGGTGTCGTACGGACCTTCTGGGCCGGTGGCGGGAATGACGATCGCGAAAGAGTCGAAGCCGATCCTCGAACGTGCGTCGGGCGTCACACGGATCGTGAGTGGCGCGCCGAAGAGCGGATCGCCAGCGGCGATTCGGTACGTCGCCGTCCAATCCGCAAACCCGCCTGCCGGCGGCACAGGAAAATTGGTGCTGAGCGGGGCGAAAACTGAAGTGCCGAGCAGGAGCGAGACGTCCGGCGGATAGAACTGACCGGAGTCGCGACGCCCCACCTTGAAACGCAATTCGTAGGTCTCGTTGGGATCGAAGGTGCCGATGACGGTTTGCTCGAACGGATCGCCGTCGGTGTAGGCAACGTTCTGACCGACGAATCCGCCGGCGACGAATGCCGCGTTTGGACCCGTGACCGTTGGACGGTGCACGCCGCTCTTGTCGTCGAGTTCGTCGGCGCTGTTCCAGCCCGGGACGAAGCGTGGCAGCAGCGTTCCGTTCGTGCCAGCGGGAGCAAACGTTGCACCGAAGCCAAGCGTCTGCCGGCCCGGATCGAGCGTGATGTTCGTGGGCGAGGTCGGGTCGGGCCACACCTGTTCGAAGCCGGGATTGACGACGAAGATGTTCGTCCGCGTCGGTGTAGGCGTGATCGGATTGACCACCTTTCCTGTCAGCGTGAGCGTCAGCTGGTCGGTCGATTGCGCCGCGCCAGCGATCGTGCGATCGTCGTAGAAGCGAATCGTGTACGTGGCGCTGAAGGTCCCAGGAACCGCCGTGCTGAGCGACGCGTTCGCTGACCGAGGCGAGCCCGGCGAGACCAGGCTTCCGAGCGCCGGGGTCGTCAACGTGAACCGCGTGTTGTCGCCCGCGCTGGAAATCGACTCGACTTCGATGCCGCCGGTGAAGTTCGCGCCGCCTGCGGTGAGCAGGTTATGCAGATTGAAGCTGAACGGCGTCGCCGCCGAGCCGAGGTTGTACTGCCCGAAGTCGAACGAGAGCGCGTTGCTAAAGGAGCTGCCGTTGAAGCTCGGTCGGCCGCGGCTGAAGACTTGCGCGGTGTACCCGACGCTCACGGGCTGGACGGCCTCACCTGCGAGGCCTTCTCCGACGAGCGCGCCGTTCGCGGCAGTGAGAGGCACCCCACCATTGACCGCACCGGGCGCGGCGAAGCTCGCGTTGACGACGGCGGTTGCGGTTGATGAACCGGAGTTGAAAACGGTCGTCGCCGCGGGGACTTGCACACTTGCCGGCGCAGCGGTGTAGGTGCCGCCGTTGAGCGTCACGCGCGTAAAGGCAGAATCGTCGCCGGTCGTGCGGAGCGTTGTCGTCTTCGAGACAGGCGACGCTGCGAACACCCTGCCGACGTTGACCGGGTCTGCTGTGATGACGCGGTTCGCCACCGCGTTGGCGGCTAGCGTGAGCGTGAGCGGGTCATTGTTGGCGTGCCCCTGGACGTCGCGTTGGTCATGAAAGGCGAGCACATAAGTAGCGTTCACCAGACCGGACGCGCCAGCCTGCAACGACGCCGTGTAGACGTTCGGTGAGCCTGCCTGAAGCCCCGAAAAGCTCGACGGCAAACCCGTGTTGAACCTTCCGGTGTCGCCCGCGCTGGCGGACACGCCGTCGAACTCAAGCGCGGCGGTCTTGGCACTCGTCACACGATTGTGGATCGAGAACGACGCGCTACCCGCCGCGGGGCTTCCCCCGACAATCATTCGGCCAACGTTGAGCGTGAGCGACTGCTGATCGACTGTCGCGGAGAAGCTGGGCTTGCCTCGCGAGTAAACGTCGGCCGTGTACGCGACGTCGACGGGCTGAACCGACTCGCCCGCGAGCCCCTCGCCTGCGAGTGCGCCGTTCGCCGCGTTCAGCTGAACGTTGCCGCCAACGGAGCCGGGCGTGGCGAACGTCGCACTGAGCAACGCGGTCGCCGTCGACGAGGTTGAGTTGAAGACGGTGGTAGCGGCAGGCACTTGGACACTAGCCGGTGCGGCGGAGTACGTGCCGCCGTTCAGAGTCACACGGGTGAATGCTGCGTCATCACCCGTCGTCCGAAGCGTTGTCGACTTGGAAACGGGTGTCGCTGCGAACACCTTGCCGACGCTTACCGCGTCCGCGGTGATCACGCGGTTCGCCACCGCGCTGGCCGTCAGCGTGAGCGTCAGTGAGTCGTTGTCGGCGTGACCTTCGACGTCTCGCTGGTCGTGAAACGCGAGGACGTACGTCGCACTGACCTGCCCGGTCGCGCCGGCTTGAAGCGAAGCGGTGTAGGTGTTGGACGTGCCGGCCTCCAGCCCTGCGAAGCTTGCCGGCAGGCCGGTCGTGAACTGGCCGGTGTTGCCGGTGGCAGTCGAGACGCCGTCGAACTCGATCGCGGCGGTCGTATCGCTGGTGGCTCGATTGTGGAGCGAGAACGATGCGGTGCCCGCGGCCGGGCTTCCACCGGCGATCATTCGGCCGACGTTGAGCGTGAGCGACTGCTGATCTGAGGTCGGCGAGAAGCTGGGCCTCCCGCGGCTATATACCTGCGCGTCGTAGGCGACAGTGACGGGCTTCACGCTTTCGCCCGCAAGACCTTCGCCGACGACGCCGCCGTTGGCGACGTTCAGCTGCGATGGTGCGGCCGTGCGCACACCCGGCGTGGAGAAGTTGGCGCTGATGTTCGCCTGTGCAGTGGCCGAGGGGTTATCGAAGACGACATCCTCGGCAACCTCGATGCGCGTGCCGTCGCCGCCGTTGAACTGGCCTGCCTTGACGGTGACGCGTGTGAAGAGGTCGTCTTCACCCTCCGTAGTGAGCGTCGCGGGGCGCGCGGCGGCGGGCGTGTTGACGAAGATCTTCCCGAAGCTGACGGCCGTTCCCGTTATCGTTCGATCGTCGACGGCGGTTGCCTGCCACGCCACGCCGACGTCATAGTTGCCTTCGCCCGCGAGCCCCTCGGGCCGCACTTGAAGCGGCACAAAGCCATCCTGCAGCCCGGCGTTCGGGAAGTTCGCCGTGACGGTTCGCGTCGAGAGCACTGCGCCGCTCGACGAGTTCACCGGTCGCTCCTGCGTGTCGCCACTGACATTGATTGTGCCGTCAGTGCCGCCGACTGGCAGCAGCGTCGGATTGGTGTAGAAGTTATCCGGCGTGGCATCGCCGGCGATGCGGACGGACTTCGTCGGTGCCGAGCCACGCATGACGCGGCCGTAGTCGATCGCCTCGACGTTGATTCGGCGCTTTTCGACGGCGGTAGCGGTGACGTTGTAGTTGTAGTCGGTTCCGTCGGCCTCGTAGGCGGCGTTGACGTCGGTGTCGACGGTGAGCCGTGCTGACTTCACGCCGCGCTGGCCGGAGACGAGCCGCACGCGCATCGTGCGGGCCGGATCGCCGGGGCCGATGTGGGTTCCCGGGGCGATGTCCCAGGCGCGGAACTCGCTTCCGTTCGTGCCGCTGAACGTCATGCCGCGCAGCGTGAGATACGTGAGCGCGCCGAGCGCGCCGTCGTTAGTGACATTGCTGATCGGGATCGACGCAGAACCCGCATCGGCCATCACGCGGCCCATGTTGATGGTGGAGTTCGGCGCCGGCGACGAGAAGTAGACGGGGCCGACGCCCTGCCCGACGAGTACGACGTCCTCAATGCCGTTCGACGCGTTCGATACGACGTTGATCGTCTGGTAGTCGTTGAGTCCCTGCGTTCGGCTGGTCGGCCGATAGGTGTAGGTCCGCGTGACGGACTCGCCAGACGCGAGCGTGAAGTCGAGCGAGTCCGACGGGCCGAACTTGCTCGTGCCGGCGACGCCCTGCACGTAGCCGACGAGCGACGTGTTGGACGCGCCGCTGTTCTGCACCGTCAGCTGCTGCGACGCTGTGGTGCCGACGCGAGCCTGGAAGATCATCTGGCCGGGATAGTTGACGAACAGGCGAGGCCCCTCGACCACCTCGAGCTGCCCATAGAGCCGCGAGGTCACGGTCGCGTACTCGGGCAGGCTGAACGTGTTCTGCAGGGTGGTGCCGTTGTCGTTACTGAAGCCACGGAGGCGCAGCGCGTAGGTCGTATTGCCGTACGTGAACGTTTGCGCACTCGACGCGTTCAGGAACTCGAGCGTGTCCGGTACGGGGCCGAACGTGTTCTCGGTGAAGGTGAGGCGAAAGTTAAAGTCGAACTGCGGCGTGGGTGCGCCGATCAGGCTCGTCAGATTGAGCCTGGTCGTGATTGGCACGTTGTAGACGCTTGCCCCGGCGGTGAACGTCTCGGCGTTGAAGTACGACAAGTCTGCGATGGGGAACGGTGCGTTGACGCCGACCGAGTTGAACGCGGCGCTGTTCAGTTCGTAGAGATTGCCGTGTTGGCGGGTCGCGTTGCTGAAGCGCCAGTAGCGGTAGTTGCTGCTTGCACCGGACGGGTCGCCGATCTCGATGCCGGTGTCGCGACGCGGGCGTCCGAGCGCGTCGACGTAATTGATGTCGTAGGTTCGATTGGGGATGTTCGGGCTCGGCACACCAAAGGTGGCATCGGAGTAGCCACTGAAGGTAAATTGCGCGAACGTCGCGGGCGACCAGAGAGACTGCGTGACAATCGTCGCGGCGATGACGGCGGCTCCCCGCGTCGCGCGTCGATTGACTCCGCGTGCCTTGCGAGCGTCAGGCCGGCGCGACCCGGCGGGAGAAACACTGGCGGGCGACTTCGGACATCGATCAGCTTGCGTCTGCATTTCTTCACCATCTCCAGCTCAATGCGGACCGGCCCGGGTGCGCGGAGGAGGAGTTCGGCGCGCAAGCACCCGGGCCAGCTTCGATTCACAGGTCATGCCTCCGCACGGCCACCGCACGCAGGGGCCGCCGAAGGTCGCGGCCGCGAACTCACGCCCGGCGACGGCGAAGCACGAGGGCGGCCGCGCCGAGCGTCAACATGGCGGCCGGCTCGGGGACAGGCGTGACGATCAGGCCATACGCGAGCGGTGCGCCTGTGCGGTAATCGATGTCGAGCGCGTCGACCTCGTCGCTGGCGAGGAGGCCGAGCTGGTCAGACGTGAGGTACGGGCTGAACGTGCCGTCGAAGTCGCTCACGAAGATGTCGGCACCGGAGCCGCTCGAACCGAGCGAGGGCGAGCCCGTGCGAAGCGAGAACAGGACGAGGTCGGTACCAGGCTCGAGCACGCCGGTGGTGCCGAGGTCGTACACGGCCAAGCCGTCCACGACGTCGCCCGCCTGCGAGACGCCGAACGTGCTGGCGGCGGCGAACTTCACCGGGTCCTGCGTGCCAACGGCCGTATAGAGGATGTCCGGCGACGACGCTGACACCGTCGCGAGCGACGAGCTCTGCTCGTCGAGATTGAAGTAGACCGGCGTGCTGCGGTACTGCTCGCCCGACTTCTTGAATTCGGTCACTTCCAGGGAGTCGGCATCATCCTGCGGGCCGGCGTTGAAGGCGAACTGGTTGATCGACGGAACAGCGTTGTAGTACGTCTGATTGACGCTCAGGCGGTTGTTGGCGGTCCCGATTGCGGGACCATTTAGCAATGCAGCCGCAGGGCTGCGATCGACGCCGGCCGTGAAGCGGTCGGCGGCCTGCTGATTACGGATGGCCTGGTGGCGGACGTCGCTACCGGCGATGCCGATGCTGTCAGGCGACACCGAGAAGTAGACGACCGGAATCTGCGTCGGCAGTGTGAGGCCGTTCGTGCCATTGACCTCGTTGTTCGACACGTCCAGCACGTTGTCGACCGGCGTGCCGTCGGTGGTGATGCCTGCCGAGTCGAACGCACCGTAGTCGAGATACGACAGGTGCACCTGCGGGCCAACGCCGCCGACGTCGATGCCGTGAGCGGGCGAGGCGACGATGTCCACGATGTGGGACGGCAGCAGCGACGAGTTCACCACGGACGGCGACGTCCGCGTGAACGAGATCGGGTCGCGACGCAGCGTCGCCTGGGCGTCGGCCGCCGTCAGGGTCAGTGCGGCGACGGTGGCGGCCAGAATCCAACGAGAGGCGTGCTTCTTCGACATGATTCGATCACTCCTTTGGTTCGAGATCGGGCGAGTTTCAACTTGCAGGCAACGAGGTGGTGAACTGCAACGAGGGCGTTTCAGATTCGGACGGTCCGAGAGGTTTCCACATGAACTCCCGAAGCCGATCGGACAGGTAACGTGGAGGTGAAGTCTGGTAGAGGCATCTGCATGCGTGGTGCCCCTCGCGCTAAGTCTTCGTTAGCTTCCGCGAGATTGTTCGGCCTCCAGCGTCCCCTGCTCGGCCGACGCGGCGTTCCTCTTGAAGCCGACGAACTGGAAAAACGGCACGCGGACGCAGGGCAGGTACGGCACGCTCGACGTCAACTCGTGTAGGTGAACGCCGTCGAACGACCGCTGGAGCAGTTCCAGTCGCTCCGGCCCGAGGTGGACGCCGTCGCGGCGGAACCAGCGGGGCCAGAACGCGCGCGTGAACGCCGAGTGCCGCGGCGAAACGTGGAAGTCCACTACTGCCACGATCCCGCCCACCCGCAGCAGCGAGTGCGCTTGCTCGATCGCCCGGGCGTAGTCGGGGATCATGGTGAGCGAGTAACTGAACGTGACGACGTCCGCAGGGCCTTCGTCGGGGCAGTACGTCGTGGCATCGGCTTGCACGGCCTCGACGTTGTCCCACCTGTTCTTCTCGATGCGATCGCGGGCGACGCGCAGGAGCGATGGCGTGAGGTCGACGACTTTGATCGCCCGGCAACGTCGACGGACGTCAGGGGCGATGCGCTCGACGTTCCACCCTGTGCCGCCGCCGAGGTCGATCCAGAGGGGATTCTCCTTCACACCGAGCGCGAGTTCACCGGCCCGCAGGTACAGGCCCTCGCGTCCGGCGAGCAATCGCTCCCGGAAGCGGTCATAGTCGGCCGCCTGCGCCGCGTAGAAGTTCTCGAGCCGCTCGGCATGCGTCGCCCCCCTCCCCGCACCGCGGGCGAGCGACCAGAGGACTTTCACGTCGGCGAGCATGCGCGTCTCGTATTCCCGCGATTAGAAGCTGAGGTCGGCGACGTGGAAGCTGCCGTAGGTGTGCACGCGATCCAGCACGTGCAGTTGCCGAGCGAGCGGCCGGTCGTACTGGAGCACGTTGCCGATGCGACACGATTCGCCGCTCGGCATCGTCGCGGTTACGTCGTCGACGAAGTCGCTGCGAAGTCCGGCGCTGCGGTAGAGCACGCGTGCTCCGCTCGGCCGGGCCGCGCGGAGGATCGACGTCCACTCTCGCGAGAGTTCTCGTCCGCCGGCGACGGTGCTGAGCCAGTCCTGGTGATCGAGCAGCACGAAGTGCGAGATGGGCCGCGCGTCGGGCGAACGTTTCTCGAGGAGGCCCGCGACGGTGTCGGTGTGCGTCGAGACGCGGTCGACCAGCCCGGCCTGGAGCTTCTCGAAGTTCTCGGGCTTCAGGTACTCTGGGCAGCACTCCCGCGTGTACTGGCCGGTCAAATAGACGCGCCAGAAGTAGTTGTCACTGAGCGGAAGCGTGCCGAACACAGCGTCGAGGCACTCCTGCACGAAGCCGGCGACGCCCTCGTCGTAGTGATCATCGATCTGCCGCTTCTGCGCCGCGGGGACGCCGAGCAGCGACATGGTTGTGTCACGATTCAGGCCCCACTTGAGCGGCTTCTTCCAGAACTTCGACCGCACGTCGGCGAAGTAGATCCGCCGCTGCTCGTCGAGCGAGGTCGCCTCGAGGCAGGCGTACACCGCGTCGCGGGCGCGGGCGACGAACGCGAGGTACATCCGCATCATCCACGCGATCAGCCCGGTCGTGCCGTGGTAGTAGAAGCTCCGGCGTCCACGGCTCGTGAAGAACCGGCCGTGCCGATCCCAGAACTGCTGGCTTGCGGGCGAGAGCGCGCCGCGCATGTGTCGGCGGTAGAGATCGTCGAACTGCTCGTGGCGACCGAGGCCGAAGATGGCGAAGAAGCTCTCGTGGTCGAGCGTGCGGATGCCGGCAACCTTCAGGTCGAGCAGCGCGTTCTGCCTCGGGTTCACGTCGACGGCGGTCACGCTGTTCGCGCCGGCGAGCGCGTAGTCGAGCGCGTTGCAGCCGGCGCTGGTGATGACCAGCACGTCGTCGGCCGGCGTGAGGTTCATCGCCACGCGGTCGAGCCGCGGGTCTTCCCAGCACGTGTTGTAGATCAGGTGCCCGCCGTGGATCTGGGAGAAGACGGCCTGGCCGATCGCGTCGCGGATGCTCATGTCGTGGGAACCTCGGCGGGAACGTGCGGGATGGAGGGTCTGCGTGAGAAGAAGGCCCGGCTGGGCGGCGTCCAGAGGTGGAGTTCTGCGCCGTCGGGAACGTCGTCGCCGAAGCGGACGTAACCCATCGGCCGCTCAGTCCAGCAGCCGGAATTGAGGTAGCGGACGCCGGCGAACGTCTCGTCGACGGCCGCGTGCGTGTGGCCGACGATCACGCCGTCGTAGCCGTCGACTCGGGCGTGCTCAACGGCGCGGCGACGCACTTCCGTCGTCGCGCGGACGAACCACTTGCAGCGGTGCTTGAGCGCCCGGGCCAATCGATGCGTCGGATCGATCCGCTGCGACAACCGGTAGACGTAGTCCGCACCGTGAACGATCAGCGACGGCCAGGAGAGCGATCTGTCCCAGCGGTCGCCGTGACAGACGAGGTACCGCTTGCCGCCGCACGCGATCGTCCGCTGCAACTGCAGGTCGCAGCCGGTTAGAAGCGATCGCAGTTCGCACGGCTCAGGATCGTGATTGCCGAGCAAGACGCTCACGCGAACGCCGCACCGGGCGAGCTCGGCCAGCCGTTCGGCAACACGCACATGCTGCGTCGCTAGATCTGCCAGGGACGGCCGGTCGAAAAGGTCGCCATTGACGACGAGATGGTCGAGTTGGTCGACCCGCACCTCGTCGAAGAACCGAAGCACGTCGGCGGGCCGGGCGTTCGACGCGCCCAGATGCAGATCGCTGATGACCACGCCTCGCCCGACAAGCTTGTCTGCTACACAAGCCCTTGCGTGCCGCGAGTGTGGGTACGCCAGCCGATTGATGTCATGGGTATCGACAAACGGCGTTAAGCACGTGCGCGAACGCGGCAAGCTACGCGCAAAACTCTGGTGCGGATTGCGTGAGCATGCGACGGGAATCGCCGCTCTAGGCGGCGAATTCACCACCGTGGTTCGCAGTTGCGGCACGGCGAAACCGATGACAGTTGGTGCATGTGATTTGGTCAATCACCCAGTCTGCCGCAGCGTTCAGCTCACGTCGACGGAGGGTTTCATTCGAGAAGGCAGCGGAACTTCACGGATCGATGACCTGCGCGTGGCGCCTTGGAGATAGGCTTTACCCCGCACCGCGCGAATCTGCGTGTTCGAGGACACGGATAGTTCAACGCAGGCGAACGCGCTCGTCGACGGGTTCCTCGGCGTCCGACCAATCGGTCTTCCGTAATTCCGTGTCGCATCGGTAGGCCAGCGAGTGCGTGTTTCTGGGTGGCTCTGCAGCGCGGCGAAGGCCTTGTGGATCGCCCGTTCAAACGACGCGCCCGTGCCGGAGGAGCAGTTATTGAGCGCTGAACGTTTCAGGTAGCCCTAGAGCCGTTCGCTCAGGCTCAGCTCCGGGCTGTACCGCGGCAGCCACACGACGAAGCAGTGGTCGCCGTGGCCCTCCAACGCCGTCAGCACCTCGCGCGTGCGGTGGTAGCCGGCGTGGTCGAGGACCAGCACGATGCGACGTTCAGAGTTCGATTCCAGCAGTTGCCGGAGGAACTCCGCGAACTGCCTCGCATTCTTCTTTGGGTGCACAATGTAGTGCACCTAGCCGCTGCGGTAGTTCATCGCGCCGTGTATGCACAGCCGCTCGTTCGAGCCAGCCGCGGGCACCACCGGCCTCACCCCCTTGAGCGTCCATATCTTGGTCAGGGTCGGGTGTGCGCAGGGCAAGCCCTCCGCTCGGAGGTGAACCTCACACTCGTCGAGGTAAAGCAGGTCAAAGCCGGCATCGCGACGCGTCGCCCTTTTTTAGGAAGGCCAGCAGCGCCTTCTTCTCGTAGTACTACCGCGGATCGCAAAGGTGCGACATGCCCTGCTTCGGGGGGCGGTATACGATGCCGTGGGCGTGCAGCAGCCGCGAGAGGTGCGCCGGGCTGAGCGACACCTTTGTCCCGCGCAACAGGTGCTCGCGCAGGCGGTCGAGCGTCCACGCAGTGAACGCGTAGCCCATATCCTTGGGCCCCTTGGCCACGGCCGCCTTCAACAGCGTCACGTACCGTTCGGTGACCTTTGAGAGCCGGCCGACGTGCGGCCTGTCGAAGAGCGAGGCCATTCCTTCGTGATTGAAGCGGTTGACGACCTTACGGACGCCGGACCCACTTCGGTCGAGCGGGTCGCCGATCCGTCGAGGCGGCAGGCCGCGGAGCGAGAGCCGGACGACCTGCCCTCGGCGGACGGCGCGGGCATCCGTGTCGATGCGGAGAAGATCGTTGAGTTGTCGACCCTCGTCCGCGATGAGGTCGCGGACCCGCAGGAACAGCCGGGCCATGGATGACTCCCTTCATCCGACGCTGGGGTTCACCACGATCCTTGGCGCGCCACCGGCCAATCGCCACTTCACTTACTCAAGACCTCTTAGGGCCAATTGCGTCGCATCGTGTCGGATGGCGAGCCTAGACCAAGGGAGCTAAGAACTGTGCGCATTGCTTTAGCGTCGCGCGTCATTCTGCTCAGCAGCTGACCCGCCGCACTCGCCCTGCCAACAGAACCTCTCCGAACGCTCGCGAGACGCGCAGTCCGGAGCACCGCGTACGATTCACCTCAAAACTCCGTGCTCGAGAACGGTCAAGCTTAGCGTGATGATGGCGGCGACGATGCCGATGAGTTTCTCATGTGAAGTCGCCGTTCCTCGAGCAGCCTTCAGTGGGAAGCGCGCTTAAGACACTCGCATTCTGCACAATGCTTGTTTGGGGGCTCGTCGGCTAGCACTGGCTTACTCGCCCTGCTCACTCGAAAGCAGCGATAAGGAATTGTCCATAGGAACCGCGGCAGAGCTATGAAACTGCAACGGAATAACTTACTCGGCCGATGGCGTCACCCAGTGTAGCTGCAGGCTCAGCAGCGTCTCGATCCGACGGTCTAGCTGTCGATACAGGTTCCTCTCTTTGGCGTCGAGGCAGCTTCGTTCCAGCGCAATCGCCTCCAAGAGGTCACTCTCGTGGCGCAACGTCTTCTTCGCCGCATTCTTCGCGGCTAGCCTGCTCTTCGACTGCCTCAGGCGAGCGACATGGAGAGAACGATCGAGACGACGGGCTTCGTCTGCCAGCTTCGTGAATAGGCGATCCCCAAGGACGATCTTTTCAATCTCTCTGCGGACCTGCTTCTTGCGTCTAGCCATCTCGGTCTCCTTCGCGACCAGATTACGCAGTTCGTCAAGGCTGGGGGCGGTAACCGACGGATCGAGGGTTGGCTCTTGCATGCGGGACACTCGCTTGGATCTCGACATGATTGAAATACTACACGCTTCATACACACATATCCAGCACTTCAAGTGGACTGCGTTTTGGTGTTCCGTTTGAATGAGCGCATGGCCAAGGAACGCTCCACGATGACGATCAACGTCCACCCCGACCTTGCGGCTCGATTCCGGGAAGTCGCCGCAAACTACGACGATCGAATTGGGATGTGCGTTTCTGCAGCGATGCTGCACTTCGTCGAGGCGGACCCCACTACGCAGGGCGAACTCATCCGCCGCGTGTTCGACGCGACCATCCGCAATGAGGTGCAAAAGATGCTCGACGAAGGCCTGTTAGCCTTGGCCGATCGCGTCCGGAACCAACACGCAAGAAAGAAGCCAAGCGAGAAGCAGTCGACTCGTTGATTCGATCGAAGCTTGAAACGGTTCGTGGCGATAGCCCATTCCGGCGCCTGAGGCGACAGCGTAGGCCCGGGGGGCCTTTGGAATCTTGCGAGCGAGAGTCATTCATGAATGGTGGTGGGCTGGTACGCAAACAGCGCTGCGGTGACGCCCACTGGGGGGGGTGGTCTGTGTCGGCCACCGAATGACCCTCTGAGAACATCCAAGATCGAAAAAAAATCGAGGGCCGCTTTATACCCCATCCGTCCCGACGAAATATGGATGCCGACATGGGCGCAGACTCAGTGTCGGCCATTCACGATTGCATCGAGTTGTGCTCGCCAATCCGGCCCGCATGTCTTCACAAGCGCCTGTTCCGCTTCCGCCATCCACCGCTCAATCATCCACTTCTGCAGAACATCACCCTTGAACGATCGAGCCAATTCACGTTGCACGGTGTGGTGCCTGACGATGGCGCGCAGCATGAGTTCATCAAGTGGAACGCCGAACGATACCTCCTCGGCAAATTGATCATGGACGACGAACAGCGTCAGGCTGATCGGGAGCAATCCGCGGATCTGGAAGACGGCCTGCTCAAGTTCGCGCAGCTGTTCGGCCGTTGCAGTAAGAGTTGCTTCGCTGTCCACGGTTACGTCGTCGCTGAAAGGTAATGTCTCGCTTGGACTCGACGAGAGCTTGAACACGGTGTGCCGAGATCGCAGACGCCGCTGGGGCAGCAACGTAGCAGTGATCATGTACGTTCAGGCCGGTTTCCGGCAACGACGCCGCGACTTGACCGTCGGCGATTCTGTCCCCTTCGCGTCTTTGATCGCGTCGCCTGAACGCCGTCGATCATTTCCACAGACTCGAACGGGAAATCGTGGTGATCATCCCCGCACACACCGTCGCGATTGAATCAGCGTAGAACTGTCGGTCTGGTGATGCATGAGGACGACGGGGCGGCCGAGTCGCACGTCAACCAATTGTGCAACGAGAGGCTCTAGACCCGCGCGCAGAGTTCTGGCACCCGCATAGCGTTGATCCGACCGGATGCCCGATCGTGGTGCTTCACGACGATGGCACGCCGGCTGAGGAGATCGCCGCTCCTTCGGCAGGGCGACATCGCGCGCGGGCGAAGCAGCGGACGTCGCCAATTCGCGAGTCAATGGAGGATAGATCTTCGCACGTCAGAGATGACGTCACCGATGCGAGCATGGGCGGCGAACCCCATAGTGATCCGACAAGACGACGCAGCGTCGCAAGCTCAAGCCGGGCGGGACACTGACACACACGGCGACCCACGACGACGCGATCAGAAACCCCGGCCGAGTTGCACGCCTCTGCGGGGTTCCAACCTGCCAGCTCTATCTGCTGAAATCGCGGCACCAAAGTGTCGATTCACAGCAGCGATCGATTGTAGCGCGCGGCCAGCAGCAGCAAGTCGTCGAAGTTGATGAGTCCGTCGCGGTTGAAGTCGCCTTGGGAGAAGCCGC